>JAABUM010000032.1_pt1 | contig 393040 bp, 356 predicted proteins | sample 5559161 | NCBI WGS metagenome assembly JAABUM01 (sample SAMN10711868, study PRJNA513369) | rock metagenome | isolation source: Antarctica rocks | place: Antarctica: Victoria Land, Siegfried Peak nord
ACTGCTGCCTCCCGTAGGAGTCTGGGCCGTGTCTCAGTCCCAGTGTGGCCGGTCGCCCTCTCAGGCCGGCTACCCGTCGTCGCCTTGGTGAGCCATTACCTCACCAACAAGCTGATAGGCCGCGAGCCCATCCTTCACCGAAAACTTTCCACCCGATGTGGATGCCCACTCGGGTCGTATCCGGTATTAGCCCCGGTTTCCCGGAGTTATCCCAGAGTGAAGGGCAGGTTGCTCACGTGTTACTCACCCGTTCGCCACTGATCGCCGGAGCAAGCTCCGGGTCACCGTTCGACTTGCATGTGTTAAGCACGCCGCCAGCGTTCGTCCTGAGCCAGGATCAAACTCTCCGTTGATGTTTTGCTCCACGCCCGAGGGCGCAGACAAACAAAACCCCGAAGGGTCGACTGCTGACTGAAGTGATCGACTCGCTGGAGTCAATCTGTTCAACCAAAGGATTTCGCTACGGTCGGTCGGCGCACACAGCCTCGCGGCTGAGCCCACCAACTCCCCGCGACGAGGTTATTGGCATCGATTTTTGGCACGCTGTTGAGTTCTCAAGTTTCGGGCGCGCACCGTGCCGGGTCTCTCAACCGTGCTCGGGGCAACCGTTCAAACTTACTGTGTGAGCTTGTCTGCGTCAAGCCGGCGCGGGACCGGTCACCTGCGCCGTGGAACAAAGGCTACTGCGGCTGGTGTCCGTCGCTCCCTCAGGGGCTGACGGGTGAAACCATACGTGCTGCGTTGCGGCGCAACCAAATCCGCAGGTCATGCGGATGGGCATCGGGCTAGGGCCGGCGGGCCGCGGCCAGCGCCTTGCGCCCCCTGCGCAGGAGGGCGACCCGGCCGTTGACGAAGTCCTCGTCCGCCAGGACCGCGTCCGCACTGGCGACCCTGCCGTTGTTGACGAAGGCGCCTCCGTCCGCGATCACCCGTCGGGCGGCGTTGCGGCTGTCCACCAGGCCCGCGGCCACGAAGGCGTCGACGACGGCCACGCCGGGCTCGACCGTGGCGCCCGGCAGCGCGTCGGTGGCGTCCGCCAGGGTGGCGGCGTCCAGGGCGCGCACCTCACCGCCGCCGAACAGCGCAGCGCTCGCCGCCTGCACCGCTGCCGCGGCGTCGGCCCCGTGCACCAGCGTCGTGACGTCGGCCGCCAGCGCCCGCTGTGCCTCCCGGGCGTACGGCCGCTCGGTCAGGGACGTCTCGAGCGCCGCGATCTGCTCGCGGCTGCGGCCGGTGAAGATCTTTAGATAGCCGACTGCGCTGGCGTCCTCGACGTTGAGCCAGTACTGGTAGAAGGCGTAGGGGCTGGTCACGTCGGCGCTCAGCCAGACGGCGTTCCCCTCGCTCTTGCCGAGCTTGCTCCCGTCGGCGGTCGTGACCAGCGGTGTGGTCAGCAGGTGCACCGTCGCGTGCTCGGCCCGGTGGATCAGGTCGACCCCGGCGGTGAGGTTGCCCCACTGGTCGATGCCGCCGGTCTGCAGGGTGCAGCCGTACTCCCGAAAGAGGTGCAGGTAGTCCAGTCCCTGGAGGATCTGGTAGCTGAACTCGGTGTAGGAGATGCCGTCCTGGCTGCTCAGCCGCGCGGCCACGGCGTCCTTGCGGATCATGGTGTTGACCCGGAAGTGTCTGCCGATGTCGCGCAGGAGCTCGATCGCCGACAGGGAAGCGGTCCAGTCCAGGTTGTTGACCAGCCGGGCCGGGTTCCCTCCCTCGAAGTCGAGGAAGGGCCGCACCTGCGCGGTGATCCGCTGCACCCACTGCGCGACGGTCTCCGGGGCGTTCAGGACACGCTCGGCGCTGGGCTTGGGATCGCCGATCAGACCGGTGGAGCCGCCGACGAGGCAGATCACGCGGTGCCCCGCCCGCTGCAGGTGCCGCAGCACGATCAGCTGGACGAGGTTGCCGAAGTGCAGGCTGGGCGCGGTGGGGTCGAAGCCGCAGTAGAGCGTGAGCGGACCGGAGTCCAGCGCCTGCCGCAGGGCGGTCTCGTCGGTCGTCTGGGCCACGAGGCCGCGCCACTGCAGCTCGTCCAGGATGTCGCTCACGCTGTTGCTCCCCTCGCGGGCCGTTCCTCCGGGTGCCTGCCGGGGGCAAGCCTGCCCTACGTCGGGACGTGCGGGCGACGCGGTTTGCCCGGCCGGTATGGGGTGACGCTGCGCTCCCCGTCCACCCAGAACCGCCACGGGTAGGCCGCGCCGTCGCCCCCTGCGCCGCTCACCCCCACGCGGGGGCCCACCAGGACGGAGTCGACCGCGACCGGACGGCGGGCCGGGGTGAGCGCCACCGGTGAACCGGTGGCACAGAAGTCGAGCCCGTTCTGCTCACCGGACAGCGCGAGCACGCGGGTGAGCCGGGCGGGACCGCGCGCCAGGTCGCGGGCGGGCACGCCGGGTCGGCGCTGTGCTGCCGCGTCGTCGCCGGACACCACCTCCCCCGCCCGGAGCAGGACCGCACTGGCGGCCCCGTCGGTGCCGCACACCAGGTTGACGCACCAGTGCATGCCGTAGGAGAAGTAGAGGTAGAGGTGGCCGGCCGGTCCGAACATCACGGCGGTGCGCGGCGTGCGACCCCGGTAGGCGTGCGACCCCGGGTCGAGCGTGCCGGCATACGCCTCGACCTCGGTGAGCCGCAGCCGGACCCCGGCGTGCTCGAGCTCGCATCCGAGCAGGGCTGGAGCAACCTCGAGAACCGGGCGCTCGAAGAACCGGCGCGGCAGCGGCTGCGGGCTCACCGTGCCGGACACGTGGCCGAAGCGGTCACCGACGGCGGCGGATGGTCCTGCCCAGCCAGACCAGCGGGTCGTAGCAGCGGTCGGCCACCCGCTCCTTGAGCGGGATCAGGGCGTTGTCGGTGATCTTGATGTGCTCGGGACAGACCTCGGAGCAGCACTTGGTGATGTTGCACAGACCCAAGCCGAACTCGTCCTTGGCGGCCGGCCGGCGGTCACGCTGGTCGAGCGGGTGCATGTCGAGCTCGGCGATGCGCATCAGGTACCGCGGACCGGCGAACGCGGGCTTGTTGTCCTCATGGTCCCGGACGACGTGGCAGGTGTCCTGGCACAGGAAGCACTCGATGCACTTGCGGAACTCCTGCGAGCGCTCGACGTCGACCTGGGCCATCCGGTAGTCCCCCGGCGCCAGGTCCGGTGGCGGGGCGAACGCGGGCACGGCGCGGGCCTTCTCGTAGTTGAAGGACACGTCGGTGACCAGGTCGCGCAGCACCGGGAAGGCTCGCATCGGGGTGACGGTGACCACCTCCTGCGCGCTGAACAGGTTCATCCGGGTCATGCACATCAGCCGGGGTCGGCCGTTGACCTCGGCGCTGCACGAGCCGCACTTGCCGGCCTTGCAGTTCCAGCGGATCGCCAGGTCCGGCGCCTTGGTGGCCTGGAGCCGGTGGATCACGTCGAGGATGACCTCGCCCTCGTTGACCTCCACGGTGTAGTCGACCAGGTCGCCGTCGTTCGCGTCGCCGCGCCAGATCCTGAACTGCGCGTCGTAGCTCATGCGGTCCGTCCTTGCGTCGGGGCGTCGAGCGGGCCGAGGTCGGCGTCGGTGAGGTACTTGCCCAGCTCCGCACGGTCGAACAGGCGCAGCAGGTCGACGCGGATCGCGGGCACCGGCTTGCGGCTCATCGAGACGTGCTCGCCGTCGGGGCCGAGCCGGCACACCAGGTTGACGCCGCGCCACTGCGGGTCCATCCCGGGGAAGTCCTCCCGGGTGTGCCCGCCCCGGCTCTCCTGGCGCTCGAGGGCGGACAGGGCCACGCACTGCGACACCAGCAGCATGTTGCGCAGGTCCAGCGCCAGGTGCCAGCCGGGGTTGAACTGCCGGTGTCCCTCGACGCCGACCGCTGCCGCCCTGTGGCGAAGGCCCTCCAGCCGCGACAGTGCCTCGCGGATCTCCTCCTCGCGGCGGATGATGCCCACCAGGTCGTTCATGCACTGCTGGAGCTCCTGGTGCAGGGTGTACGGGTTGTCGCCGCTGCGCTCGAACGGCGCCAGAGCCGTCGCCGCGGCAGCCCTCAGCTCGGCGTCGGAGACCGCCGGCCTCGGCCCGCGCAGGCCGCGCAGGTAGGCGGCGGCGCCGGCTCCGGCGCGTCGGCCGAACACGAGCAGGTCAGAGAGCGAGTTGCCGCCCAGCCGGTTGGAGCCGTGCATGCCACCGGCCACCTCGCCGGCGGCGAACAGGCCCGGCACGCTCGTGGCTGCGGTGTCCGCGTCGACCTCGACCCCGCCCATCACGTAGTGGCAGGTCGGGCCCACCTCCATCGGCTCGGCCGTGATGTCGACATCGGCCAGCTCCTTGAACTGGTGGTGCATCGACGGCAGGCGTCGGATGATCTCCTCGGCGGGCAACCGGGTCGAGACGTCCAGGAAGACCCCGCCGTGCGGGGAGCCGCGACCCTCCTTGACCTCGGTGTTGATCGCCCGTGCGACCTCGTCCCGGGGCAGCAGCTCCGGCGGTCGCTTGTTGGCCTCCGGGTCCTTGTACCAGCCGTCGGCCTCGTCCTCGGTGGTGGCGTACTGCGCGCGGAAGACGTCGGGGACGTAGTCGAACATGAAGCGCTTGCCGTCGCTGTTGCGCAGCACCCCGCCGTCGCCGCGGACGGACTCGGTGACCAGGATGCCCTTGACCGACGGCGGCCAGACCATCCCGGTCGGGTGGAACTGGACGAACTCCATGTTGATCAGCGCCGCCCCGGCGCGCAGGGCCAGCGCGTCGCCGTCGCCGGTGTACTCCCAGGAGTTGCTGGTCACCTTGAACGACTTGCCGATGCCGCCGGTGGCCAGGATGACCGTGGGCGCCCGGAACAGCACGAAGCGGCCCGACTCGCGCCAGTAGCCGAGGGCGCCGGCGACCACCGGCGAGGCGGCGCGCCCCGGCCCGCTCCTGCGGTCCAGCAGCAGCTCGGTGACGGTCAGCTCGGCGAACACCCGGAGCCGGGCCTCGGCGTCGCCGAGGCCAGGGTCGCCCTCGTCGTCCTGCTGGAGCGAGACGACCTTCTGCTGCAACGTGCGGATCAGCTCGAGCCCGGTCCGGTCACCGACGTGCGCCAGGCGCGGGTACTCGTGGCCGCCGAAGTTGCGCTGGCTGATCCGGCCGTCCGGCGTGCGGTCGAACAGCGCGCCGTACGTCTCCAGCTCCCACACCCGCTGGGGCGCCTCCTTGGCGTGCAGCTCGGCCATCCGCGGGTTGTTGAGGAACTTGCCGCCGCGCATGGTGTCGCGGAAGTGCACCTGCCAGCTGTCCTTGGAGTTGGCGTTGCCCATCGACGCCGCGATGCCGCCCTCGGCCATGACGGTGTGCGCCTTGCCGAACAGGGACTTGCAGATGACCGCGGTGCGCAGGCCGTTCTCGCGCGCCTCGATCGCCGCCCGGAGCCCGGCGCCGCCGGCGCCGATCACCAGGACGTCGTACTCGTGCTCCTCCAGCATGCCGGCCCCGGGTGCCATGGCGCTCATCCGAGGAACCTCAGGTCGGAGAGCACGCCCGCCGAGACGAGCCCGACATACGCGTCGGTCACCACCAGGCTCGCCAGCGTGACCCAGGCCAGGGCCATGTGGTGGCGGTTCAGCCGGGAGACCTGGACCCACATGCGGTAGCGCAGCGGGTGCCGGGAGAAGTGGTTGATCCGGCCCGCCGTGATGTTGCGGCAGGAGTGGCAGGACAGCGTGTAGGCCCACAGCAGCACGACGTTGCCCAGCAGAACCACGTTGCCGAGGCCCAGGCCGAAGCCACCGCCCTTGCCGTGGAAGGCGGCGAGCGCGTCGTAGGTGTTGATCAGCGAGATCAGCACCGCGGCGTAGAAGAAGTAGCGGTGCAGGTTCTGGACGATGAGCGGGAAGCGGGTCTCACCCGTGTACCGGGCGTGGGGCTCGGCCACCGCGCAGGCGGGCGGCGACATCCAGAACGAGCGGTAGTAGGCCTTGCGGTAGTAGTAGCAGGTCAGCCGGAACAGCAGCAGGAACGGCAGGGTCAGGACCGCGTACGGGATGAGCGGGGGGAACGCCCCGAACGGGGTGCCGAAATGGCTGGAGCCGGGAGCGCAGGAGGTGCTCAGGCACGGCGACGCGAACGGGGTCAGGTAGTGGTAGTCGGGCACCCAGTAGTACCGCTGGCTGGACGTGCGGACCAGGCCGTAGATCAGCCAGGCGCTCAGGCCCAGCACGGTGAGCAGCGGCGAGAGCCACCAGCGGTCGCCGCGCAGGGTCCGCGCGGCGATACGGGCGCGTCCGGGTGCTCCGACACCGCTCGGGGGGGCGGTGTGGGCGGTCTGGGGACCCGCGGCCACTGCTAGCGGCCCCGACCGGGGCCGATGCCCTCGTCGTCGGCGGCGGACCACAAAGAGGGGTCGTAGTCCTCGTCGGGGATGAAGACCACCTCGCCAGGCGCGCCGGCGCGGTCGTGCACGCCGACCCCCGCGCCGCGCGCGAGCAGGTCGATGTCGTCCGCAAGGCGCGCGATGTCGTCGCGAAGCCGTTGCACGTCGATGGTGGTGCCCATCGCCGACTGGATGCCTGCCAGGTCCCGCCGCAGCTCACCGACGTGCCCGGCGGCGTGAGCCAGATCGTCGTGCACGCCCATCGCACCTCCCGAAGGACCCCGTGCTCTTCGGGGACAGGTCTGCAGTATGTCGCGCCGTGCGCCGCGGGGACAGCGCGACATACCTGCCGGTCCGCTCGGGGTTGCGTCTCCCGCTGCTCCGCTGAGCCCACGTCGGGTGTCCATGAACGTCTGGCCACAGGCGGTCGGTCCTGGGTCCCGTCCTCCACAGGGCCGGAGTGGGCGTCGTGCATCGAACGTTCGTTCGACTACTTTCGAGGGATGACAGACAGGGTCGCTGCAGCCTTCCAGCTGCTCTCGCACGCGCTGGATGCCGCGCAGCGGGGCGCGACCGAGCTCACCGACGCGGAGCTCGTCGGCGAGGTGGAGGCGCTGCAGCGGGTCATCAACGTGGCGTCTGCGGCGCAGGCCGTCCGGGTGGCGCAGTTCGCGGCGCGGGAGGAGGTCCGGCGCGAGGACGGGTCCTGGGTGTCGGTGGACCGCGGGCTAGGGCACGTGTCGGAGTTCGCGGGTGACGCGTTCGGCCCGGCGCTCGGCATGTCGCCGATCGCCGCGAGGGACCGGGCCGGCAAGTCGGCGATCTGGGCGGCCCGGCTGCCGGCGACCCTCGCGGCGATGGGAGTCGGGGATCTGGACCCCTGGCGAGCGACCGTCATCGCCGAGGAGCTGAGCTGCGCGGACCGCGACCTGTGCGCCGCCGTCGAGCGGGCCGTGTTCCCAGCGGTGCTCGATGAGACGCCCGGCCAGCTGCGGCGCACAGTCCGCCGAGCGCTGGCCGCCTTGGACCCCCAGGCGGTGAAACGGCGAGCGGCTCGGGCTCTGGCCGAGCGGTACGTGCGCGTCCGCCCCGGCCAGGCGCCTGGGGTGACCGAGTGGCTGGCGGTGCTGCCGACGGAGACCTCTGCGCTGTGCTGGGCCGCGGTCAACGCGCTCGCGCACCAGAACCAGGGCGGCCGGCCCGGCACCGGCGACGGGTCCGGCGCTGAGGGCGCCGGCGGGGCAGCCATCCACAACCTGGACCGGGCCCGAGCCGACGCCCTGGGCGACCTGATCCTCGGCAACGCCACGGTGAGCACCACCGCGCACCTGATGGTGCCCGTCCGTCCCGCCGAGCCGAGCTCAGGCGCCGGCAGCCACACCGCTGCAGCCGCCCCGTCAGACGCGGCTGGCGACTCCGCGGGCGGCGTCCCTGCCGACGTCCCTGTCGAGGTGCCTGTCGCTGTCCCTGACGCTGTCCCGGTCAAGCTCAAGAGCTCCTGGCTCGGGCCGTGCGAGGTTCCCGGCGTCGGCCTCATTCCCGCCGAGGTGGTGGCGGAGATCTGCGCCCGCTTCGACACCCGCATCGCCAGAGTCCTGCTCGACCCGGCCACAGGGGTGACTCTCGAGAGTGGCGCGCGCACCTACCGGCCCCCGGCCCGGATCCAGACGTTCGTCCGGCTGCGGGACGGCACGTGCCGCTTTCCCGGCTGCGCCCGCGCGGCGCGACGGTGCGACACCGACCACGTCGTCCCGTGGCCCAACGGTCACACCACCGTGACAAACCTGGTCTCGCTCTGCCGGCACCACCATCGCCTCAAGCACGAGGCCGGCTGGACGCTCACCATGGCTCCCGACGGGACCTGCACCTGGAGCTCTGGTCACGGCCAGATCTACGTCACCCAGCCCGTCGACCACCTCACGCAAGCCGTCGAACCAGCGCAGGCGACCACCGCGCGAGACGCGGCCACTCGCTCAGACGCTGGCGCGGCCCCCGACAGCGACCTCCCGCCTCCTGGCTGGTCAACCAGCAGAGCGGTGTTGCGCGGCCCGCGTGCGCAGGAGAGCTAGCTGCTCCCGTACCCGGACAGGGGCCGTGCCCCCCCTCCCGGAGCGTGAGGCAAGCGATCCGGCGACGGTGAGGACCTCCCGGACCTCCGGCGTCAGGTCCGGCGAAGTGGCGGCCAGCTCGGCGTCGGAGAGGTCCGAGAGGCCGACGCCTCGGCTCTCGCAACGCCGGACGCACTCTCCAGCGATCTCGTGGGCGACGCGGAAGGCCACCCCCCGCCGTACCAGCCACTCAGCGACGTCGGTGGCGAGCGAGAAGCCCCGGGGCGCCAGCGACTCCAGCCGCTCGGTGTCGAACCGCATGGTCGCGACCATGCCGGCGAAGGCGGGCAGCAGGACCTCGAGGGTGTCGACCGCGTCGAAGACCGGCTCCTTGTCCTCCTGAAGGTCGCGGTTGTAGGCCAGCGGGAGCCCCTTCAGCGTCGCGAGCAGCCCGGCCAGGTCGCCGATCAGCCGGCCGGCCTTGCCCCGTGCCAGCTCCGCCACGTCCGGGTTCTTCTTCTGCGGCATGATGCTGGAGCCGGTGGAGTAGGCGTCGTCGAGCGCGACGAACGAGAACTCGCTGGTGGCCCAGAGAACGACCTCCTCGGCGATGCGCGAGATGTCGACCGCCGTCATCGCCGCAACGAAGGCGAACTCGGCCACGAAGTCCCGAGCGGCTGTGCCGTCGATCGAGTTCTCCACCCCGGCGGCGAAGCCCAGCTCGACCGCCACCGCGTCGGAGTCCAGCCCGAGCGACGAGCCGGCCAGCGCTCCAGAGCCGTACGGCGACAGCGCCGTCCGCGCCTCCCAGTCCCTCCACCGGTCCACGTCCCGGAGCAGCGCCCAGCCGTGCGCCAGCAGATGGTGCGAGAGCAGCACCGGCTGAGCGTGCTGGAGGTGTGTGCGCCCCGGCATCGCTACCCCCATGTGTCGGTCGGCCTGACCGATCAGTGCCTCAACCACGTCCAGCACCAGGCGCGAGCAGGAGCGGGCATGGTCGCGCAGGTACATCCGCAGCAGCGTCGCGATCTGGTCGTTGCGTGATCGCCCCGCTCGCAGCCGGCCTCCGACATCAGCCCCGGTGCGCTCGATCAGCCCGCGTTCGAGGGCGGTGTGGACGTCCTCGTCGTCCGGCGCTGGTCCGAACGTGCCGGAGCCTACGTCGGCCGCCAAGAGGCCCAGCCCGTGCAGCATGGCGGCAAGCATGGCGTCGTCGAGCAGTCCTGCACGGTGCAGCACGCGAGCGTGAGCCCGTGAGCCGGCGATGTCGTAGGGGGCCAGCCGCCAGTCGAAGTGAGTCGACTTGGACAGCGCCGCGAGTGTGTCAGCGGGGCCGGACGCGAACCGCCCCCCCCAGAGGCTGACGCGCTCGGGCCCGTCGAGCGGCACCGGGACAGGTGGCGAACCCTCAGCCACGCGCGAGGCGGTGGTCGCGCGCCGAGGCGATCTTGCTGGGCAGCCCCCACAGCTCGATGAAGCCCTTGGCCTGGGACTGGTCGAACGTGTCACCCGCGTCGTACGTCGCGAGGTTGTAGTCGTACAGGCTGGCCGGCGAGCGGCGCCCGGTGACCACCGCCCGGCCGGCATGCAGCGTCATCCGGATGTCGCCACTGACGTGCTCCTGGCTCGCGGCGACGAAACCGTCGAGCGCACGCTTCAGCGGGCTGAACCACAGCCCGTCGTAGGTGAGCTCCCCCCAGCGCTGGGCGACGCCGCGCTTGTACCGGGCCAGGTCTCGCTCGAGGGTGACGTTCTCCAGCTCCTGGTGCGCCGTGATCAGCGCGATCGCTCCCGGAGCCTCGTAGACCTCCCGGCTCTTGATGCCGACCAGCCGGTCCTCCACCATGTCGAGGCGACCGACGCCTGCATCTCCGGCGCGCTGGTTCAGCTGCTGGATGGCCTGCAGCACGCTCACGCGAGCCCCGTCGAGCGCAACCGGGACGCCGGCCTCGAAGCTCACCACCACCTCGTCCGCAGCGTGCTCGCGGGCCGGGTCCTTGGTGTAGGTGTAGAGGTCCTCGATCGGCGCGTTCCAGATGTCCTCGAGGAACCCGGTCTCGACGGCACGGCCGAAGACGTTCTGGTCGATCGAGTAGGGGTTCTTCCTCGTCGTCTCGATCGGCAGCGAGTGCCCCTCGGCGTAGTCGATCGCCTTCTCCCTGGTCAGTGCCAGGTCCCGGACGGGAGCGATGCAGCGCAGGTCGGGCGCCAGCGCGGCGATACCGGCCTCGAAGCGGACCTGGTCGTTGCCCTTGCCGGTGCAGCCGTGCGAGACGGTCGTGGCGCCGTGCTGGCGGGCGGCCGCTACCAGGTGCTTGACGATCACCGGCCGCGAGAGGGCCGAAACGAGAGGGTACCGATCCATGTACAGCGCGTTCGCCTGGATCGCCTTGAGACAGTACTCGTCCGCGAACTCCGCGCGAGCATCCGCGACGTAGGCCTCGACGGCGCCGCACGCCAGGGCGCGCTCACGGATGGTGCCCATGTCCTCACCACCCTGGCCGACGTCGACGGCGACGGCCACGACCTCGGCACCGGTGGCCTCCCCGATCCACCCGATGGCGACGGAGGTGTCCAGACCTCCGGAATAGGCAAGTACCACGCGGTCGCTCACTGGTGTGCTCCTTGGTGGGTGGGATGCATCGTCAATCCTCTCGCGAGCCGGCCAGGCTCAGCAGCCGGGCGGCGACGCCGGGGCCGCCGGACGGGTCGGCGGCGATCACCAGGATCGTGTCGTCGCCGGCGATCGTGCCGATGACGTCCGTGTCGTGGGCATGGTCGATCGCCGAGGCGAGGTACTGCGCCGCGCCGGGCGGGGTCCGCACGACCACGAGGTTGGCCGACGGCTCGGCGTCGACGAGCAGCTCCTCGCACAGCCGCCGGAGCCGGCCCCCCATCGCCTCCGCGGTCAGCCCGGCGCGGGGGGTGCGGTCGCCGCCCTCGCCCGGGACCGCATACACCAGGTGCCTGCCCTGCCGCACCTTGACCGCACCGACGTCCACCAGGTCGCGGGACAGCGTGGCCTGGGTGACCTCCAGGCCCTCCTGCCCCAGCAGGGCCAGCAGCTCGGTCTGGGAGCGGACCGAGTGACGCCCCAGCAGCTCGGTGATCCGCTGGTGCCGGCCGGCGCGGGTCTGCCTGATCACCGGAACATCACCGGGACATCACCGGGACGACCTGAGCAGGAACGACAGCAGCGCCTTCTGCGCGTGGAGCCGGTTCTCCGCCTCGTCCCAGACCACCGACTGTGGTCCGTCGAGGACCGATGCGGAGATCTCCAGCCCTCGGTAGGCGGGCAGGCAGTGCAGCACGAGCGCCGAGGGGTGTGCCCGCTCCATCGCGGCGTCGTCCACCCGGTATGCCGCGAACGGGCTCTCCGCCGCGCGCGCAGCCTTCTGCGCCTCCATGCCCATGGAGACCCAGGTGTCCGTCGCCACCACGTCCGCGCCGTCCAGCGCCTCCTCGGGCCTCGTGGTCACCGCAACCGAGCCGCCGTGGTCCCCTGCCAGCTCAGCGGCCCGCGACACCACCGCCGGGTCGGGCAGGTGACCGGCCGGTCCGGCGACGCGCACGTGCATACCGGCGACAGCCGCGCCGAGCAGGTAGGAGTGCGCCATGTTGTTGGCGGCGTCGCCGAGGTAGGCCAGCGAGCGCCCGGCGAGACTGCCCCGCTGCTCCAGGACCGTCATCAGGTCGGCGAGCACCTGGCACGGGTGGAACTGGTCGGTCAGCGCGTTGACGACGGGCACCCGGCTCACCTCGGTCATCGCGCTGAGCCGTTCCTGACCGAAGGTGCGCCAGACGATGGCGGCGCACTGGCGGTCCAGGACCCGGGCAGTGTCCGCGAGGTGCTCACCGCGGCCCATCTGCGTCGTCAGCGCGTCCAGGACCAGTGGGAGGCCGCCGAGCTGCGCGACCCCGACCGAGAACGACACCCTGGTGCGGGTGGACGGCTTGTCGAAGATCAGCGCCACCGCCTGCGGCCCGGCCAGGCAGCGGTCGGCGAAGGGGTCCGCCTTCAGCGTCACGGCGGCGTCGAGCACGGCACGCTGCTCGTCGTGGGTGAGGTCGTCGTCGCGCAGGAAGTGCCGGGTCATGACGGGCCTTCGGTTGCCGCGTCGAGCAGTCTGGTCGCGTCGAGCAGCCCGGTCGCGTCGAGCAGCCCGGTCGCGTCGAGCAGCCCGGTCGCGTCGAGCAGTCCGGGCAGCGCGTGCACGAACGAGTCGATCTGCTCGGCGCTCACGATGAGCGGCGGTGCCAGCCGGATCGCTGCCGGCTGGACCGGGTTCACCAGGAACCCGGCGTCCTGGGCGTGCTGGGACAGGGCGGCGGCTCGGTCCCCGGCGAGCTCGACGGCCTGCAGCAGACCGGCTCCCCGGACCTCCCGGACCAGCGGATGCCCCAGCTCGAGCACCGCCTCGCTGATGTGCTTGCCCACGGTGGTGACGTGCTCCAGCAGCCCCTCGGTGACGATCGTGTCCAGCACCGCGAGCGCCGCGGCGCAGGCGAGCGGGTTGCCCCCGAACGTCGTGCCGTGCTGGCCAGGGGCCAGCAGGCCGGTCACGTCGGCGCCGAAGGTGAGCATCGCGCCGATCGGCACCCCCCCGCCGAGCCCCTTGGCGACCGTCACGACATCGGGGCGCACGCCTACCTGCTGGTAGGCGAACCAGGAACCGGTGCGCCCGATGCCGGTCTGGACCTCGTCCAGGACGAGCAGCGCCCCGGCCGCCGAGGCGATCTCGCGGGCGGCGCGCAGGTACCCCTCGTCCGGGACCACCACTCCCGCCTCACCCTGGATCGGCTCCAGCACGACCGCGGCGACGTCGGTGCCGACCGCGGCGCGCAGGGCCGGGACGTCGTCGTACGGGACGTGGGTCACGCTCTCCAGCAGCGGCAGGAAGGGCTCGCGGTATGCGGGTTTGGCCGTCAGCGCCAGCGCTCCGGTGGTCCGCCCGTGGAAGGCGCCCTCGGCGGCGACAATCCTCCGGCGACCCGTGCGGCGGGTCAGCTTGACCGCCGCCTCGATCGCCTCGGTGCCCGAGTTGGCGAAGAACACGGCCGACCCGTCCGGCGCGTCCGCGATGCTGAGCAGCCGCTCCGCCAGCAGGACCTGGGCCGGGCTGGTGAAGAAGTTGGACACGTGCACCATCCGGTGCGCCTGCCTGGTGATGGCGTCGACCAGTGCAGGGTGCCCGTGCCCCAGGGAGCTGACCGCGATGCCGGCAAGCAGGTCCAGGTAGCGGTTGCCGTCGGCGTCCCAGACGTAGCAGCCCTGCCCGTGGGTCAGGGCGAGGCGCGGCCTGCCGAACACGCCCAGCAGGGACGAGCCGTACCGCTCCAGGTATGCCGCGTTGCCGCCGTCGCCGCTGCCGCCGTCGCCGCTCCCGCTGCTCCCGCTCCCGCTGCTCCCGCTCCCGCTGCTCCCGCTCCCGCTGTCGCCGCTCCCACTGTCGCCGCTCCCGCTGTCGCCGCTCCCGTCCACGCCGCTCCCGCCGACGCGCTTCCCGTCGCTCATGTCGTCCCTTCGTCGGGTAGGACCATGGTGCCGATACCGGCAGTCGTGAAGATCTCCAGCAACAGCGAGTGCGGGGCGCGGCCGTCGATCACGTGGGCCTGCGGGACACCGGCACGCACGGCCCGGATGCAGGCCTCGAGCTTGGGAACCATGCCCGCCTCCACCGTGCCCATCAGCTTCTCCGCGTCGGAGGCGGTCAGGCTGGACAGCACCGAGCCGCGGTCGGGCCAGCTCGCATACAGGCCCTCCACGTCGGTGAGCACGACCAGCTTGCTCGCGCCGAGAGCGACCGCGAGCGCCGAGGCGGCGGTGTCGGCGTTGACGTTGAGCACTGCCGGCTCCGCGGTGGCGGAGTCGAGGTCGGGAGCCACCGAGGAGACGACCGGGATGCGGCCCGCGTCCAGGATGTCGCTCACCGCGGAGGGGTCCACCGTCTCGACGTCGCCGACCAGCCCGATGTCGACCGGCTCACCGTCGACCAGCGCCGGCCGGCGGCGGGCCCCGAAGAGGGCGGCGTCCTCGCCGGAGAGGCCGACGGCGATCGGGCCGTGCTGGTTGAGCAGGCCGACCAGCTCGCGACCGACCTGGCCGGTGAGGACCATCCGCACGACCTCCATCACCTCGGGGGTGGTGACCCGGAGGCCGCCCCGGAACTCGCTGGCCAGGCCGAGCCGGGCGAGCATGTCGGCGATCTGCGGCCCGCCGCCGTGCACGACGACCGGACGGAGCCCGGCATACCGCAGGAAGGCGATGTCCTGCGCGAACGCCGCCCTCAGCTCGCCGTCCACCATGGCGTTGCCGCCGTACTTGACGACGACCAGGGCGCCGCGGAACCGCTCGAGCCACGGCAGCGCCTCGACCAGCACGCCGGCCTTGGTCGCGGCCGCGGCCAGGGCGGCGGCCTCCCTGACGTCGCTCACCGGCAGTCCCTGGTGCCGTCGGTCGTGCAGGCCGACCCGGCAGTCTCCACGCGGTTCACGGCGCGACCCCTGCGAGGGCCAGCCCGGTCGTCTCCGGCCAGCCGAGGGCGATGTTGGCGCACTGGACGGCCGCGCCTGCCGTGCCCTTGCACAGGTTGTCGACCGCCGCCACCGCCACCACCCGCCCGGCCTGCTCGTCGAGGGCCACCTGGAGGTGGACGCTGTTGCTGCCCGTCACGTCTGCAGTACGCGGCCACTGCCCCTCCGGCAGCAGGTGCACGAACGGCTCCGCCTCGTATGCCGCCTCCCACACCTGCCGCGCGTCCCGCGCCCCGGTCTCCGGCCGCACCCGGGCCGTGCAGGTGGCCAGGATGCCGCGGGCCATCGGGGCCAGTGTGGGCGTGAACGACACCGATACCGGCGCTCCGGCGGCAAGGCTGAGGCTCTGGACCATCTCCGGGGTATGCCGGTGGCCGCCGCCGACGCCGTAGGCCGACATGGAGCCCATCACCTCGGCGCCCAGCAGATGCGGCTTCAGCGACCGGCCGGCGCCGGAGGTCCCGCTCGCGGCGACCACGACCACGTCCTGCGGCTCCAGGAGCCCCGCGGCGAAGCCGGGAGCCAAGGCCAGGCTCACCGCAGTCGGGTAGCACCCCGGCACCGCCACCCGGCGTGCTCCGCTCAGTGCGTCCCGGCCCCTCCTGCCGTCGGGGAGCGGCAGCTCGGGCAGGCCGTAGGGCCAGCACCCGGCATACGGCGTGTCGTAGAAGCGCAGCCACTGCGCGGGGTCCGCGAGCCGGAAGTCGGCGCCGCAGTCGATGACGACCAGCTCGTCCGGGAGCCGGGCCACCAGCGGCGCCGACGCCCCGTGAGGCAGGGCGAGGAACACGACGTCGTGGGCGCCCAGGATGGAGGGGGTGGTCTCCTGCAGCACGGTCGAGGCGAGCGGCGCCAGGTTCGGATGAACCCGGCCCAAACACTCGCCGGCGCTGGAGCCGGCGGTCAGGGCGCCGACCTCGAGCCGCGGATGGGCGAGCAGCAGCCGCAGGATCTCCCCCCCGGCATACCCGCTCGCGCCCGCCACCGCCGCCCGCACCATGTGCATAACCATACGGGATGTCGGATGGCGATGCAGACCGGGATCGAGCGGCTAGCCGGCTCCCCGCTGCACCGCTCCGGTCGCCGCGGCGGCCCGCTCGACCGCAGCATCGCGGGCCGCTGTGACCTCCCTGGTGGTCAGCGTGCGGTCGGGAGCGCGGAAGGTCAGCCGGTAGGCCAGCGAGCGGTGTCCCGCCGGCACCTGCGCGCCGGTGTAGATGTCGAACAGCTCCAGCGACTCGAGCATCGGCCCGGCGCCCTCGCGCAGCGCGTTCGCCACCTCTGCCGCGGGGACGTGCTGCTCCACGACGACGGCGACGTCGCTCAGCGCGACGGGATAGGCGGACAGAGGGGTGGCCTGGATGGCCCGGTCGCTGGCCCGGGACAGGACCTCGAGGTCGAACTCAGCCGCGCAGGTGCGCGCCGGCAGGCCGAGCCGGGCGAGGACCTTCGGGTGCAGCTCCCCCGCGTGGCCGAGCAGCGCGCCACCAGACCCGTTCAGCGACAGGCGCGCGCAGCGACCGGGGTGCCATGGCGCGTGCACATCGGCGCTCACCAACACGCCCAGCCCCAGCGCAGCCGCCACCGCGGCCACCGCGTCGACCGCGTCCGACCAGTCCGCCGGACGACCCTGGCCCCACCAGCCCGCGGGGTCGGCGTCACCGCTGAGCAGCAGGGCGACCCGGGCCGGCTGCGGCGGCACGGCGTCGCGGATCCGCTGCAGGGTCGCGTCGTCGGGGCGGCGGTCCGCGCCGGGCACCGGAGCCGGGTGCAGGGCGCCGCTCGGCCCCGGCCTCGCGACCAGCCCCACCTCGAACAGCGCGACGTCGCGCTGGCCCCGCGAGAGGTTGCGGCGCAGCGCGTCGACCAGCGTGGACAGCACGGAGGTGCGCATCAGCGGCAGCTCCTCCGAGAGCGGGTTGACCAGGCGGACAGCGTGCCGCCGGTCGTCGTCGGGCTCCAGGCCCATGTCGTCGGCGAGGCCGGGCGAGACGAACGGGTAGGTGAGCACCTGGACGAACCCCTGCTGCGCCAGCGAGTCCGCCACGACGCGACGGATCCGCTGCGGGTGGCTCAGTCCCAGCCCGCCGCTGGTCTGCGGGAGGACCGAGGGGATGGAGTCGTACCCGTGCAGGCGCACGACCTCCTCGGTGAGATCCGGGCCGGTCCGCAGGTCGGGGCGCCAGGACGGGGGGAGCACCGTGAGGGTCCCGGGCGAGGTCGGCGCCGCGGGTGCCGCGTCGGAGGTCTGCCGCACCCCGCACCCGATGGCGCGGAGGCTGCCCACGACCTGCTCGTCGGTGTACGGCACGCCGACAAGCCGGGCCGGCAGCTGGGGATCGAGCTCGATCGGCTCCGGAGGGCGCCGCTCATCCACGTCCGTGACCGCAGCGTCCGCGCTGCCGCCGCCGAACCGGGTCAGCAGCGAGACGGCCAGCTGCGCTGCCGCCGCCGGGAGCGCGGGGTCGACTCCGCGCTCGAAGCGGCGGGACGCCTCGCTGGAGAGCCGGTGCCGGCGCGAGGACCGAGCCACGGAGGTGGGGTCGAAGTGCGCCGCCTCGATCAGCACGTCGCTCGTCGCGGCGGTGACCTCGCTGCTCGCGCCGCCCATCACGCCGGCGATCGCCAGCAGCGTGCCACGGTCCTCGGGATCCGCTGTGCCACCGCGACTGCCGTCGGCACCCCCGTCGGCACCTCCGCGGTCGCTCGACGCGGTCACCAGCAGGTCCTCGGCGAAGAGCTCACGCTGGACCCCGTCCAGCGTGGTCAGCCGCTCCCCCTCACGGGCCCGTCGCACGACGATACAGCCCGGCAGCCGCGCCAGGTCGAACGCGTGCAGCGGCTGCCCGAGGGTCAGCATGACGTAGTTGGTCACGTCCACGGCCAGCGAGATCGGGCGCATCCCCTGCTGGGTCAGCCGCCGCTGAAGCCAGTGCGGAGAAGGGGCGGCGGCGTCGACGCCGCGCACGACGCGAGCGACATACCGGTCACAGCCCGGCGTCCCGCGCAGGGGCGAGGAGTCGTCCAGCACCACCGGGTAGCCGCCCGGGCTCGCGGGAGGCGCCTGGCGCCCCGGGTCCGCGGCGGGGTCGCGGAAGGCTGCGCCGGTCGCGTGGGCGTACTCCCGCGCAATACCTCGCATGCTCAGGCAGTAGCCGCGGTCAGGGGTCACGGTGACCTCGACGACCTCGTCGGCGAGCCCGAGCAGGGCGATGGCGTCGTCCCCGGGCTTGAGGTCCAGCGCCGCGTCCCCGAGCAGCTCCTGCAGGACCAGGATCCCGGAGTGGTCCTCGCCCAGCCCCAGCTCCCGGGCCGAGCAGATCATCCCGTTGCTGGTGTGCCCGTAGGTCCTGCGGGCGGAGATGGCGACCCCGCCGGGCAGCACCGCTCCGGGCAGGACCACGACCACGAGGTCCCCGACGGCGAAGTTGTGCGCTCCGCACACGATCCCCTGCGCGGTTCCCTCGCTCACCCGCTGCCCGTTCTCGCCGACGTCGACCTGGCACCAGCGGATCGTCCTGCCGTTGCGCTGTGGCTCGTCGAGGATCTCCAGCACCCGCCCGACGACCAGCGGGCCGGCGATGTCGCCGCCGTGCAGGCCCTCCTCCTCGAGCCCGAGCCGGACCAGGCTCGCCGCGATGTCGCTGCCCGTCACGCCCTCGGCGACGTCGACGTACTCCCGCAGCCAGGACACCGGCGCCCTCATCAGATCTCCATCCCGAACTGGGTGCTGAAGCGCACGTCCGCCTCGACCATCTCGCGCATGTCCTGCACGCCGTTGCGGACCTGCAGGGTCCGCTCGATCCCGAGGCCGAAGGCGAAGCCGGTGTAGCGCTGCGTGTCCACGCCGCACGCCCGCAGTACCGCCTCGTTGACCATGCCGCAGCCGCCGAGCTCGATCCAGCCGGTCCCACCGCACGTACGGCAGGACCGGTCGGCACCCCGGCAGACGAAGCACTGGCAGTCGATCTCGGCGCTGGGCTCGGTGAAGGGGAAGTACGACGGCCGCAGCCGCGTCCTGACCTCGGCACCGAACACCGCGGTCACGTAGTGGTCCAGCGTCCCGCGCAGGTGGGCCATCGTCAGGCCCTCGGCGACGGCCAGGCCCTCGATCTGGTGGAACACCGGCGTGTGCGTCGCGTCCAGCTCGTCGGTGCGGTAGACCCGGCCGGGGCATACGACGTAGACCGGCGGGTCGCCCTGCAGCAGCGTGCGGACCTGCACCGGGGAGGTGTGCGTGCGCAGGACCAGTCCGGCCCCGGGCGGGTCGACGAAGAAGGTGTCCTGCATCTGCCGGGCGGGGTGGTCCGCGTGCAGGTTGAGCGCGTCGAAGTTGAACCACTCCGCCTCGACCTCCGGGCCCTCGGCGACCTCCCAGCCCATCGCGACGAAGACGTCGCAGAGCAGCTCGGCGGTGAGCTCGATCGGGTGCCGGGCGCCGACCCGGCGCCGCCGCGCCGGCGCGGAGACGTCGAGGGCCTCCTCCGCGAGGAGCCGCTCGTCCCGCTCGGCCTCGAGCTCCGCCTCCCGGGCGGCCAGAGCCTGCGCGACCCGGCTGCGCGCCATACCGACCCGTCTGCCCGCCTCGGCGCGGGCCGTCGGCGGCAGCGCGCCGATCTCCCGGTTCGCCAGCGCGAGGGGGCTGGCGTCGCCCTGCGCGGCGAGCCGGGCGGACTTGAGCGCGTCGAGCGTGGAGGCCGCAGCGAAGGCAGCGAGCGCCTCCTGCACTGCAGCCGAGAGCACCTCGGGGTCGAGCGTGCTCACCTCGACCGGGTCGTATGACGCGTGGGGTCCAGACATAGGGTGACGTGGCGCTTTCGCTGGAGGTGCGGGCGACCGGCAAGTCTATGCGGGTGCACAGGCGGCTCAGAGCAGGTGCTCGGGAGCTCCCGAGGGGAGGACGAACCGGAACTGGGCGCCGCCGCCGGGCGCCTGGCCGACCGAGATCCGGCCGCCGTGCGCCTCGACCAGGCCGCGGACCACGTAGAGACCCAGGCCGGTGCCGCCGCGCCTGGAGCCGTGCCAGAACCGGGTGAAGACCAGCGGGTAGTTCTCCGGAGCGATGCCCTCGCCCTGGTCGCTGACCGTGACGGCGAGCGCGGCGGTGCCGCCGGGCCCCTCGGTGGAGCTGTTCATGACGCTCAGGCTGACAGTCCCCTCTCCGTGGCGCACGGCATTTTCCATCAGGTTGCCCAGGATCTGGTCCAACCGGTCCGGGTCCGCCCACGTCTCCGGCAGCCCGGGGTCGACGACCAGCTCGAACCGGTCGCGCTCGTTGCCGCTGGCCACCAGCCGCTCGACGTGCCGCCGGACCGCACCGGGCACGTCGACCGGCTGCTTGCGCACCTGAAGCCGGCCCGCGTCGATGCGGGACACGTCCAGCAGCTCGGTGATCAGGCGGGTGACCCGGTCGGCGTCGGCCTCGATCGTCTGCAGCATCAGCCGCTTCTGGTCGTCGGTGAAGCGTCCCCATCGGCGCAGGAGGGTGGAGGAGAAGCCCTTCACCGACGTCAACGGTGAGCGCAGCTCGTGCGCCACCGTGGAGATGAGCGCCGCGTTGCTGGCCTCGGCGCGACGGCGTCCCTCGGCGTCGCGGACGGCGACGACCACCGCGTCGACCGGCCGGCTGGGGCCGGCGCGGACGTACCTGGACGTGACCAGCACCTCCGGGCCGCCGGGGAGGAGCAGGAGCTGCTCGCGGTGACCGGTTCGGATGGCGAGCCCGCCGTAGGGGTCGGCGCAGGACCACCACGACCGACCGTCGGTGTCCTGCAGCGGCAGCGCGTCGCCGAGCGACCTGCCCACCACGGCGGCCCGGGGACGGCCCGTGACGCGGAGCACCCGCTCGTTGGCGTAGCGCACCACGTGGTCGCGGTCGGCGACGACCAGGCCGTCGGGATGCAGGTCACCGAGCTTGGCCAACGACAGCAGGGATGCGTCGTCCTCGCTCGATGGTGCGGGCAACGCCATGACGAGACCTTATCGAGTGCCCTGGGAGATGGAAGGCTCTCGCTGGGCCGGAGCCGAGGCGTAGAGGCAGACGGTGGCCGCCATGGCCAGGTTGAGCGACTCGGCCCTGCCGTACATCGGGACGCGGACGACCTCGTCGCAGGCGTCGAGGAGCTCCCCGCCGAGCCCCCACGCCTCGTTGCCCAGGACCCAGGCGTGCGCCGCGGCGAGGTCGGTGCGGGTGTGTCCGACCACGCTGTCACCCCGGCCATCTGCGGCGAGCAGCGCGATACCGGCATCGTGCAGGGCGCGCAGGGAAGGAAGCACCGGCAGCCCCGTCACCAGCGGAAGGTGGAACAGCGAACCGGCCGTGGAGCGGACCACCTTGGGGTTGTAGAGCTCCACGCTGGCGCCGGAGACGAGCACCGCGTCGGCTCCGGCGGCATCGGCAGCGCGGATGACCGTGCCGGCGTTGCCCGGGTCGCGCACGTGCGCCAGGACCACGAGCAGCCGGGGTGCGCCCCGCAGCACCGACTCGAGCGAGACGTCGAGGGTCTCGCAGACGGCGAGCAGGCCCTGAGGCGTGCCGGTGTCCCCCATCGCAGCGAGCACGTCCGCCGAGGCCTCGTGGACGGGGACACCCGCCGCGCGCGCCGCGTCGCAGACCGGCCGCAGGTGCGGCGCCAGGTCGGCAGCTGCGTACAGCGCCGTGATGCCCCCCGGCGCGCAGCGGACGGCCTCGCGGACGGCCTGAGGGCCCTCGGCGACGAAGCGCCCCTCGCGCCGGCGCGCCTGGCGGCGGCCCAGGGCGCGGACCGAGCGGACCCTCTCGGAGCCGGTGCTGGTCAGCACCATCGCGGCCGACCGGACGTCGGGCGCCGGCTGCGGCGGCCACCCACCCAGCGCGGGTTCACCGGCGCTCGAGCGCCGCCGCGGCCACGCGCAGGTCGTCCACGAGCGCAGCCCGGGCTGCCTCACGCTGGTCGTCCGCAGCGCGCAGGACCGAGGACGGGTGCACGGTCGGCAGGTATCGGCGGCGCCCGGCAGGGCCGTCCTGCTCGAGCAGCTCCCCGCGGTGGCGCGTCACCCTGAAGTCCGGGCCCAGCAGCGTCTTGGCCGCCGTCGCGCCGAGGAGCACGACCAGCTCGGGCTCCACCGCCAGCAGCTCGGCCGCCAGCCACGGGCGGCACGCGGTCATGTGGACCAGGTCCGGCGTCTGGTGGATCCGTCGCTTTCCCCGCTGCACGAAGCGAAAGTGCTTGACCGCGTTGGTGACGTAGACGTCGTCCCGGCGGATGCCGGCGTCATCGAGGGCGCCCTGCAGCAGCCTGCCGGCCGGGCCGACGAACGGTATGCCGCGCTGGTCCTCGACGTCGCCCGGCTGCTCGCCGACCAGCACGAGGCGACCCTGCGCGTTGCCCGCGGAGAAGACCACCTGGGATGCCGGCTCCCACAGCTCGCAGCCACGACAGGACGGTGCCGCCGCCCGGAGGCTGGGGACGTCAGCGCCCGCCGGCACCCACTCCTCCGCTCCGGGACGCCGGGGGGGCTCAGGCAGCGTCCGAGCCGGCGCCCGCGGCGGCTGGGGCCTGCGCCTTGGCCAGCTGGACCAGCGCGGTGAACGCAGCGGCGTCGTTGACAGCCAGCTCGGCCAGCATGCGGCGGTCCACGTCGACCTCAGCGGCCTTGAGGCCCTGGATGAACCGGTTGTAGGTCATGCCGTTCGCCCGGGCCCCGGCGTTGATCCGCTGGATCCACAGGCGGCGGAAGTCGCCCTTGCGGGCCCGGCGGTCGCGGTAGGCGTAGCCCAGGGAGTGGGTAACCTGCTCCTTGGCCTTGCGGTAGAGCCGCGAGCGCTGACCGCGGTAGCCGCTGGCGCGCTCGAGGACTACCCGGCGCTTCTTGTGGGCGTTGACCGCCCGCTTCACGCGTGCCACGTTAGTGCTCCTTCATCGATTCGTGCAGGGGTTGCTCAGACCAGGGGATGCTTCGTGCCGGCCAGCCACGAGCCCGTGGCGACGGTCCTGCGCCGCTACCGGCCGAGGAGCTTCTTGACCTTCTTGGCGTCCGGCGGCGCGACCTCGACGTCGTTGGCGATGGACCGCTTGAACCGCGAGCTCTTGTGCTCCAACAGGTGTCGGCCGCCGATCTGCTCCCGCATCACCTTGCCGGAGCCGGTGATCCGGAAGCGCTTCTTCGCGCCACTGTGCGTCTTCATCTTCGGCATGGGGGCCGGTCTCCTTGTTCTCGTCGTTCAGGGCTGCGGGTACGTGCTGGTGCGTCGGTGGGACCTCGGGGGTCCCGCTGCGAGCTGCCGGGGCTAGCGGCCGGCCGGTGCACGCCTGGGGGCCACCGGACGGGGGCTCCCGTTGGCGGGCACCGGCTGAGCTGCTGCCGGCGGTGCTGCTGCCGGCTGTGCTGCTGTCGGCTGTGCTGCTGTCGGCGGAGCCGGTTCCCGCCGCGTGGCCGGAGCCGGGCGGGGGGCCGCGGCCGGGCGAGGGGCCGCGGCCGGGCGAGGGGCCGCAGGTCCTCGAGGCACCTGGGCCCGCTCGGCCCGCTCGGCCCGTTCTGCCGGCTGAGCTGCTGCCGGCTGGGCCGACAGGGAAGCCGGTGCCCGGTCCCCGGCGGCGCCCGCCACCAGAGCGGCCGCGACACCGTCACCGGCGCCGACCGCTTCGGTGTGCGTGCTCTCCGCACCGTGCTCGGTGTGGGAGCCGTCCTCCTCGCGGCGGCGGCGCTGCTCTGCCTTCGCCTCGGACTTGCGGCGAGTGGGCCCGATCACCATGACCATGTTGCGGCCGTCCTGCTTCGGTGAGCTCTCGACGAAGCCGAGGTCGCCGATGTCGGCGGCGAGCCGCTGAAGCAACCGGAAGCCGAGCTCGGGACGGGACTGCTCCCGCCCGCGGAACATGATCGTCACCTTGACCTTGTCGCCGGCCTTGAGGAACCGCTCGACGTGGCCCTTCTTGGTGCCGTAGTCGTGCGGGTCGATCTTCGGACGGAGCTTGATCTCCTTGATGACCGTGTTGACCTGGTTCTTGCGCGCTTCCCGCGCCTTCATGGCGGCTTCGTACTTGAACTTGCCGAAGTCCATGAGCTTGGCGACCGGAGGCTTGGCCATCGGTGCCACTTCGACGAGGTCGAGATCCGACTCCGCCGCCAGGCGGAGCGCGTCCTCCACGCGCACGATGCCGACCTGCTCACCATTAGGGCCAACCAACCGCACTTCGGGGACCCGGATGCGGTCGTTGATTCGAGGTTCGCTGATGTGGTGCTCCTTGGCTCGGGTGTCTCGGGCTGACCGCGCCGGTGGAGGCAGGGACGACAAAAGGCCCCTCGCCGCCGGTGGCGGGAGAAGCCTGGTCACAACCTCCGACCGCGAGCCGCTGGTATGCCGGTCCACCCCGCGCTGGGGTGGCTCGGCGCCCGCACGCAAGGCTGGTGCCTGCGCCGGAGCGGACCGTGGACCCGGCGACGGTGCCCCCTGCCGGTCCTGCAGCAGAGGGTGGTCGACGCGGGTGGAAGCTGATTCCGCTGCTTCTCTTGGCTGGTCGCCCTCCGCGAGGAGGACAACTGGTCTGTGGAAGGGTATCAGGGTGAGCAGCGGCGATCCGAATCTTCTGACGGTATCGGACGCCGTGAAGGCCGTGGACGCCATGGATGCGGCTCGCGACATCGCGGAGGTACCGGCCGTGGAGGTCATCACCGCAGCTGCGGTCCACCTGATGAGCGCCGCCGCCGTCAAGTGCGGCCTGGCCGAGGATGCCGATGCCGCGGGCCACCTCGACCTCGATGAGGCGCGACGGCTCATCTCGGCTCTCGCCGGCCTGGTGACGGCCGCCGCTCCCGACCTCGGGCCGCAGCACTCCGGACCGCTGCGGGACGGCTTGAAGAGCCTTCAGCTGGCCTTCCGCGAGGCGTCAGTGGTCGCCGACCCGCCGGGGCGCGGCCCGGGTGAGCAGCTGACCGGGCCGGTGAGCTGACCCACGCGGCCGCGCGGGTCAGCCGACCGGCAGGCGCAGCAGCGTCGCCAGCAGCCCCAGGACGGCGCAGGCCGCGAGGGTCCGCAGTACCGACCACCGGGCTCGGAACAGCAGCGCCGCTGCGACCAGCGCGATGGCGAGGGCGGCCGGCCGCAGGCTGGCGAGGACAGGGAGCTCGGGACGGGCAGGCCCCCACGCCAGGACGGTGGTGGAGCCGAACAGCGTGTGCACCGCGAAGTACAGGGCCAGGTTGGCGATGACACCGACGACGGCGGCGGTGATGCCCGTCAGGGCCGCGGACAGGGCATGGTTGCCGCGCAGCCGCTCGACGTAGGGAGCGCCGAGGAAGATGAACACGAAGCACGGCACGAAGGTGACCCAGGTGGTCAGCAGGGCCGCAAGGACGGCCGCCACCCATGGGTTCAGCGATCCCGGGGGTGGCGGTAGGCCCCGAGGAACGCGACGAACTGCACCACCATGACCAGCGGCCCGGGGGTGGTCTCGGCCAGCGCCAGGCCGCGGACCATCTCGCCCGGCGCCAGCCAGCCGTACACGTGCACCGCCTGCTGTGCGACATACGCCAGGACGGCGTAGGCGCCTCCGAAGGTCACCAGGGCTGCCCCGGAGAAGAACACGCCCTGCTGGACCAGGACGCTCGAGGTGCCGGTGAGCGCGGCGACCAGAGCGAGCGGCGCTCCCCAGGCGAACAGCCCGGCCGCCAGCACCGTGGCCGCGTGGGCCCGGCCGGGCCGTTCGGTGTGCAGGGCGTCGTCCGGGACCAGCGGAGCCGGCCCGTCGTCTCCCGCGCCGTGGCCGGTGCCGGGGCGGATGGCGTGTGGCGCGAAGCGGCCCAGCGCCCAACCGCCGGCCGCGGCTCCGGCGACGACCAGGGGAAACGGCACGGCGAACACCGACAGGCAGAGGAACGCGGCGCCGGCCAGCGCCACCAGCAGCGGGTGACCCAGCGCGCGGCCAGCGACGCGGACGACGGCTTGGGCCACGATGGCGAGCACCGCAGGCGCCAGCCCGGCGAACAGGCCGATGACGGCCGTGGAGCCGCCGGCGCCGACGTACAGCGCGGACAGGGCGAGCAGGGCCACCACCCCGGGCAGGACAAACAGCGTCCCGGCCACCAGGCCGCCCCGGACGCCGTTGAGCAGCCAACCGACGTAGATGGCCAGCTGCTGCGCCTCGGGTCCGGGCAGCAGGGTGCAGTAGCCGAGCGCGTGCAGGAACCGGCGCTGGCCGATCCACCGTCGCTGCTCGACCAGGATCCGCTGCATCACGGCGATCTGACCGGCGGGACCCCCGAAGGTCTGCAACGAGATCACGAACCAGGTCCGCACGGCGTCACCGAAGGGCACCACGTCAGCCCGTCGTTGCCCCATCAGCGCAGCCTCAGGCGGGTCGGATGGCGAAGCGCAGCGCGTCGATGCGGGCCCGCGTCTCGCCGTCGGCGGCGATGCGCTCGCCGACGCGGGTCGCCAGAGCCTCGACCGCCCGGGCCTGCAGCCCCGGCCGGACGCTGAGCGCGACCCGCAGCACCCCTGCGCCGGCAGGCTCTCCGGGCTCGACGGCCACCGCCGCGACGTCGTTCTCCGGCGCCGCGGCGCGGCGCACGGCCGCGAGGACGAACGGGTCCTCGTGTGCCGGGGCCCAGGCGCGCTGCTGGGCCAGCGCCCACACCATGCTCGGACGCAGCACGACGGACCTGGCCGAGCCGAGGTCGAGGACCATGACCTCACAGCGCTCGGACACCGCCGCCTGAGCAGCCCGAGCCGCCGTGACCGGGACCGGACGCGCGGCCGGGTCCCACGCCGCCAGGAGCGCAGCGTCGGTGAAGGCGGGCAACCCCCGCTGGCCGTCCGGCGACGTCACCGTGACCGAGGCCATGTCGCTCGACGTGTCGGCGCCGAGGCTCCTGCCGGGGGATGGTCCGCTCAGCGCGCCCGGCGTTCTGGCCACGTCCCTGGCCCGGGCCACGACCGGAACCAGCAGCCGGGCAATGGACAGCGCCCGCATGAGCCGCTCCTCGTCGGCCGGGTGCTGCATCACGCGACGCAGCGCCGGGTCGGCCGACCCGTCGTCGCGGTCGAAGCCGGTGCTGGTCAGTGACCGCCCGACCCACGCCTGACCCGCGGAGTCCCGCTGGGCGATGCGGTCCGGTCCGTCCGGCGACCGGCCGCTCACGGCCGTCCGGCCACGTCGAGGGCCTCGGGAAGGGTGAACGCACCCCGGTACAGCGCGGAGCCGACGATGGCACCCTCCACTCCGCTACCGACCAAACCGCGGACGGCGGCGATGTCGGCGAGTGTCGAGATGCCTCCCGACGCCACCACCGGCGCGGCGGTCCGCGCGCACAGATCGCTCAGCAACGCCAGGTTGGGGCCCTGGAGCATCCCGTCCTTGTGCACGTCGGTGAGGACATACCGGGCGCAGCCCTCGCGGTCGAGCTGCTCTAGCGTCTGCCACAGGTCGCCGCCCTCCCTGGTCCAGCCGCGGGCTGCCAGGGTGGTCCCGCGGACGTCGAGTCCCACGGCGATGCGGTCACCGTGCCGGGCGATGGCAGCTGCCGTCCACCCGGGGTCCTCGAGGGCTGCGGTGCCCAGGTTGACCCGGCGGCACCCCGCGGCCAGTGCCCAGACCAGGCTCTCCTCGTCGCGGATCCCGCCCGAGAGCTCCACCGAGATGTCCAGCCGGCCGATGATCTGGGCCAGCAGGCCCCGGTTGGACCCGCGCCCGAACGCGGCATCGAGGTCCACGAGGTGGATCCACTCCGCTCCCTGCTCCTGGAAGGCGAGCGCCGCGGCCGTCGGGTCGCCGAACCGGCCGCCGGTCCCGGCGACGCCCTGTACCAGCTGGACCGCGGCGCCCCCGGCGACGTCCACGGCCGGCAGCAGCTGCAGCCGCTGAGCCGGGCGTGCTGAGTCCTTCGCCGGCGGTTGGGCGTGCGGTCCGCCGGTCGGTGCAGCGCTCATCGCAGGGTCCGGACCCAGTTGCGCAGCAGGTGCGCTCCCGCGCCGCCGGACTTCTCGGGGTGGAACTGCGTCGCCCAGAGCGGGCCGTTCTCGACGGCCGCGACCAGTGGTCCCCCGTGCTCGGCCCAGGTGACCTTGGGCGCCGCTACCGCGAGGCTGCCGGAGGGGTGCAGGGTCCACTCCTGAGCGGCGTAGGAGTGCACGAAGTAGAACCGCTCCTGCTCGACGCCCGCGAACAGCTGCGTGCCCGACGGCGCCTGCACGCTCGACCAGCCCATGTGCGGGACCACGTCGGCCCGGAGTCGCTCGACGACGCCGGGCCACTGGCCCAGACCGGGTACCGGTCCGTCCACGGTCGGCTCCACCGACTCCTCGAAGAGCACCTGCATGCCGACGCAGACGCCGAGCACCGGACGGCCACCGGCCAGCCGGGTGTCGACCAGGATGTCGCCGTCGACGGCGAGCAGCGCCCGCATGCAGGCGTGAAAGTTGCCGACCCCAGGGACGAACAGCCCGTCGGCGGCCAGCGCCGACCGGGGGTCGGCGGTGAGCTCGACGTCGGCGCCGACCCGCTCCAGGGCCCGGACGGCGGACCGCACGTTGCCGCTGCCGTAGTCGAGCACCACCACTGTCGGACCGGTCACCGGGCCTCCAGCTCGGCCCGCTCGTGGGCGTCCTCCCGGGCGACCGAGCGGAAGCGCTCGATGGCGCCGGGGGACGGGTGCACCTCGACCGCGCCCGCGGCGTCGACCGGAGCCACCGAGCCGTCCAGAAGGGCCTGCCCGGGCAGCTCCAGCACCGTGAGCAAGTCCACGAGGGCATCGGTCGGCGAGCCGGACGGCTCCAGCAGCACCCGGGCGACCCGGTCACTGCCCGCGCCGGCCGGCAGCCCCGCGACCAGGGCCAGAGCATCGAGCCGCCCGGCGGGCAGCGGCCGGGCCGTCACCAGCGCGTCCCCGGGCTGCCACACCAGCCACTGGGGTGTGGCGCGCCGACCGGAGGGATGCGCTGTCACCACGGCCCGGCCGCCCAGCAGGTAGAGGCCGACTGCCGGGCGCAGCCTGGAGGGCACCGGCCGACCGGCGAACAGCTCCAGGGCTCGCTCCCGCTCTGCTCCGGCGGGGGCGACCGCCGGACCGGGCACCGGGCAGACGGCGGTCCATCCATCCAGCGGTACGACGTGTGCGGTGACGAGCCCCTTGCGGGCCCACGCCTGTACCCGGTCCTGGGGCCCGCGGACCAGCAGGATCCCGCGGTCGCGGGAGGCAGCGGCGGCCGCCGGCTGCCCGGCGACGGCATCGCCGAGGGGAGTGGGTTGGCGCTCGGGCGCAGGGGACACGGCGCTAGAGACTGCCCTTGGCACTGGGCACGCCCACGACCCGCGGGTCCCAGGCGACTGCGGCACGCAACGCGCGGGCGACGGCCTTGAACTGTGCCTCGACCAGGTGGTGCGGGTCACGACCGCTGAGGACGCGGACGTGCAGCGCGATACCGGCGTGCAGGGCCAGGCTCTCGAACACGTGGCGGGTGAGGGAGCCGGTGTAGGTGCCGCCGATGACGGCGTAGACCTGGCCGTCAGGCTCACCGGTGTGCACGACGTAGGGGCGGCCGGCGACGTCGACGACCGCCTGCACCAGCGTCTCGTCGAGCGGCACCGTGGCCTCGCCGAACCGGGAGATGCCCCGCTTGTCGCCGAGCGCCTCGCGGAGCGCGTCGCCGAGCACGATCGCGACGTCCTCGACGCTGTGGTGGGCGTCGACGTCGACGTCACCGGTCGCCGTCACGCGCAGGTCGAACAGAGCGTGCTTGGCCAGGCTGAGCAGCATGTGGTCGAAGAACCGGACCCCGGTGCTCACCTCGCCGCGACCTGACCCGTCGAGGTCGAGCTCCAGCTCGACGGTGCACTCGCTCGTGGCCCGCCGCAGCGAGGCGGTGCGCCGGGGCCGCGGGCCGCTGCTGACCGGGGCCAACGGCTCGGCGGTCATCGGGACCGCCCCTGCCGGTGGGCCGGGAGCAGCTCAGCGAGGGCGTCGAGGAACGCCCCGGTCTCCTCCGGGGTGCCGGCGGTCACCCGCAGGTGATGCGAGATCCCGACGTCGCGCACCAGGACGCCCCGGTCGAGCAGCGCCTGCCAGGTGGCCCGCTCGTCCGCCAGGGCGCCGAACAGGACGAAGTTGGCGTCGCTCGGCACGGGTCGCAGGCCCATCGCCGTGAGCTCGGCGACGATCCGGTCGCGCTGGCCCTTGATCGTCTCGACGGTGGCGAGCAGGGCGTCGGCGTGGCGCAGCGCGGCCAGCGCGACGGCCTGCGCCGGCGTCGCCAGGTGATAGGGCAGCCGGACCAGGCGCAGCCCGTCGATGAGGGCCGGGTCGGCGGCCAGGTAGCCGAGCCGCCCGCCGGCGAGCGCGAAGGCCTTGCTCATCGTCCGCGTCACCGCCAGGCGCTCCCGGCCGGCGAGCAGGGTCAGCGCGCTCGGCGTGCCGGGGCGGGCGAACTCGGCATACGCCTCGTCTACGACGACCACCGCACCCGGCGCGGCGTCGTAGACCGCCTCCACCACGTCGAGCGCGAGGGCGGTGCCGGTGGGGTTGTTGGGCGAGCACAGGAACACCACGGACGGCCGGGCCGCCCGCAGCTGCTGGACCGCTGCGTCGACGTCGAGGTCGAACGCCCCACCGCCCGGCGCCCCGCGCCGCCCGTCGACCCACTCCATGCCGACGGTGCGGGTGATGATCGGGTGCATGGAGTAGGCGGGGGTGAAGCCGAGCGCCGAGCGCCCCTGCCCCCCGTAGGCCTGGGTGATGTGCAGCAGCACCTCGTTGGAGCCGTTGCCGGCCCAGACCTGGTCCGGTGTCACCTCCACGCCGCTGCCCGACGACAGGTATGCCGCGAGGCCGCCCCGCAGCGCGGTGAAGTCGCGGTCGGGGTAGCGGTTGAGGGTGGGGGCGATCTCGGCGACGGCCGCGACGATCTCGTCAACCACGGTGGTCGGCACGGCATAGGAGCTCTCGTTGGTGTTGAGCCGGACCGGCACGTCGAGCTGGGGAGCGCCGTACGGGACCCGGCCCACCAGGTCCGGCCGCAGCAGGTCGCCGATGCGGGCACCGGCCACCGCCTGGGCGCTCACGGTCGGGCCTCGAAGCGGGCCGTGACCGCCTCGCCGTGGGCCGGGAGGTCCTCGGCTCCGGCCAGGGTCACGACGTGGTGCGCGGCAGCGCGGAGCGCCTCGCGGCTGTAGTCGACGACGTGGATGCCGCGCAGGAACGTCTGCACGGACAGGCCGCCGGTGTGGCACGCGCAGCCGCCGGTCGGCAGGACGTGGTTGGAGCCGGCGACGTAGTCCCCGAGGCTGACCGGCGCGAAGGGACCGACGAAGACCGCTCCGGCGTTGCGGACCCGCGCGGCCACGGCGGTGGCGTCGCGCGTCTGGATCTCCAGGTGCTCCGCGGCGTAGGCGTTGACCACGCGCAGGCCGGCGTCGAGGTCGTCCACCAGCACGACTCCCGACTGTGTGCCGGACAGTGCGGTACGGACCCGCTCGCTGTGCTTGGTGGCGGTGGCCCGGCGCTCCAGCGCCGCGTCGACGGCATCGACCAGGGCCTCGCTGTCGGTGACCAGCACCGCTGCGGCGAACGGGTCGTGCTCGGCCTGGCTGACCAGGTCGGCGGTCACGTGCTCGGGGTCCGCGCTGTCGTCGGCCAGGACGGCGATCTCGGTGGTGCCCGCCTCGGCGTCGATGCCGATGAGTCCCTTGAGCAGCCGCTTGGCAGCGGTGACGTAGACGTTGCCGGGCCCGGTGACCAGCACGGCCGGCTCACACACCAGCCCTCCCGCCTGCGACGCTGCGCCCTGGTCCGGCGCGCCGCCCGCCCCGCCCGCCCGGCCCGTCTCCCACGCGCCGTAGGCGAACATCGCGATGGCCTGCGCCCCGCCGACGGCGTAGACCTCGTCCACGCCCAGCAGCGCGCACGCGGCCAGGACCGACGGGTCGGGGAAGCCGTGGAACTCGCCGGTGTTCTCCCGCTGCGGCGGGCTGCTGACGGCGATGGACGCAACGCCGGCCAGCTGCGCGGGCACCACGTTCATGACGACGCTGCTCGCCAGCGGCGCCCGACCACCGGGGACGTAGAGGCCGACCCGGTCGACCGGCACCCAGCGCTCGGTCACCGTGCCGCCCTCGGTGACCTCGGTGGTGCGGTCGGAGCGGCGCTGGTCGGCGTGCACCATCCGGGCGCGGCGGATCGACTCCTCCAACGCGGCGCGGACGTCACCGTCGAGCTGCCGCAGGGCCGCCTGCAGCACGGCGCCGGGGACCCGGAGCTGCGCCGGCCGGACGCCGTCCAACCGCTCCCCGAGGTCCCGCAGCGCCGCGGCGCCCCGCTCCCGCACGTCGTCGCAGATGGGCCGGACCACCTCGAGCGCTGCCTCGACGTCGAACTCCGCGCGTGGCAGCACCTCGCGCAGGCGGCGCGCGTCGAGGGTCAGCCCGCGCATGTCGATGCGGTTCAGCAGTCGGCTCACCCGACCAGGCTAAACGCCCGCGCCGCCTTGCCCGGGCGGTCGTCCACGGTGCAGACGCGTCCCGGCCGGCTCAACCGGCGGTCCCGCGGCCATGTCCGGGCTGCGCGGGTCTGCCCGGTCCGGCTCGACCGGGGAGGGCACCGGTCCGTCGTCGCCGCCGGGCCGGCGCATCGACGGCTCGGCGGTGTGGTCCTCGAGGGCAGGACGTTCCCGCGTCACCTGGTCGATGAGGAAGGCCAGCTCCCAGGCGTAGTCCCGCCACGCGTCATACCGGCCGCTGCGGCCGCCGTGCCCGGCGGACATCTCCGTGCGCAGCAGCACCGGCCTCTCGTCGGTCTCCCCGACCACCGTCTCCCGCAGCCGGGCCACCCACTTGGCCGGCTCGGTGAAGGACACGCGGGTGTCGTTGAGGCTCGTCGTCGCCAGGATGGCGGGGTACCTCGTGCGGCCGATGTTCTCGTACGGCGAGTACGACTTGAGATAGGCGTAGGCGGCCGGGTCGGCCAGCGGGTCGCCCCACTCGTCCCGCTCGGTCACCGTCAGGGGCAGCGTCGGGTCGAGCATGGTGGTCAGCGCGTCGACGAACGGCACCTGCGCGTGGATCGCCGCGAAGCGCTGGGGAGCCAGGTTGACGGCCGCGCCGATGAGCAGGCCGCCCGCAGAACCCCCTTCTGCCGCAAGGCTGTCGGGGTGCACCCACCCCGAGTCCACCAGGTGCGCCGCACAGCTGACGAAGTCGGTGAAGGTGTTGGTCTTGCGGGCGAGCTTGCCGGCCTCGTACCACCGCCTCCCCATCTCGCCGCCACCACGCACGTGGGCGATGGCGTAGACGAAGCCGCGGTCGAGCAGCGAGAGCCGGGCCACCGAGAAGTACGGGTCGTAGGAGTGCTCGTAGGCGCCGTAGCCGTAGAGCAGCCCCGGCGCCGTGCCGTCCGACTCCACGCCTACCTTGTGCACCAACGAGATCGGCACCCGCGTCCCGTCCTGCGCGACCGCCCACTCCCGTCGCTGGACGAGCTGGTTCAGGTCGTAGCCACCGCGGACCTGCTGGCGCTTCAGCAGATCCAGCTGCTGCGTCCCGACGTCGTAGTCGTAGACCGTCGACGGCGTCACCATCGACTCGAAGACCAGCTGCAGCGTGGGTGAGGTGTAGTCCGGGGTGTTGCCGCTGCTCACCGAGTAGATCGGCTCGTCGAACGACAGGTCCCTGGCCGCTCCGAACCCGGTGCCGGTGCTGGCATCCCGCATGATGACACGCAGGCCGGTCAGGCCGTCGCGCCGCATCGAGACGACGACGAAACCCTCGAAGGCCTCCACGGCCACGACGCGCTCACCCGCTACTGCCGGCAGGAACGGTGACCAGTCCTCGTGCCCGGTCGAGCCAAGCGGAGCCTCGGCGACCTCGAAGTCCGGGTCGCCGGCGTTGTGCACCACCAGCAGCCGGTCACCCGCCGGTTCGACGTCGTACTCGACACCCGTCCGGCGCGGCGCCACCACCCGCGGCCGGTCCAGCGGCACTCCGGCGTCGAGGAGCAGCACCTCGGAGGTGATCTTCGAGGCCACCGAGATGACCACCCACCGGTCGTCCCTGGATACCCCGAGGCCGACGAAGAAGCGCTCGTCGCTCTCCTCGAACACCAGCTGGTCGCTCTGCGCCGCGGCGCCGACCTCGTGCCGCCACACCTGGTGCTGGCGCCACTGCTCGTCGACGCGCGTGTAGAACACGTACCGGCCGTCCAGCGACCACACGATGCCCGTGCCGGTCTCGGTGACGACGTCGTCGAGCAGCTCGCCGGTGTCGACCACCTTGATCCGCAAGGTGAACCGCTCATCGCCCTCGACGTCCACCGAGTAGGCGACGAGCGACCCGTCGGGGCTCACCTCGAGCCCGCCGAGGGAGAAGAACTCGTGGCCCTCGGCCTCCCGGTTGCCGTCGAGCAGGACCACCTCGCCCTCCGGCACCCCGTCGCCGTCCAGCACCGGTCGGCTCACCGGCGCGTCCGGACCGCCCGCGTGGACGCGCCCGTGCACCGCATACTGCTGGCCCTCCCGCGTGCGGGTGTAGTACCACCACCCCCGGTAGCGGACGGGCACCGAGAGGTCGGTCTCCTGCACGCGGGAGCGGATCTCCTCGAAGATCGCCTCGCGAAGCGGCGCGAGGTGCGCGGTCACCTCCTCGGCGTAGCGGTTCTCCGCCTGCAGGTGCGCGACGACCTCGGGGTCGTCCTTGTCACGCAGCCACTCGAACGGGTCGCTCACCTCGTCCCCGTGGTGGCTGCGGACCTGGGGCACGTGCTTCGCAACGGGGGCGACCGGCATACGCAGAGGGTATGCCGGTTGCCGGGCACCCTTCGCGCAGCCACCGTCGACGGTGAGCCGACAGCCGTCTGGGGCGGTCGCTCACGCGGGGATGGACAGCGAGAGCGCGAAGTCGCCGTCCGGGTCGGTCCACCACCGCAGCGGCAGGAGCCCGGCCGCTGCGAGCTCGCCGGCCACGCGCTCAGGGCGGAACTTCGCGGAGATCTCGGTGAGGATCTCCTCCCCCCGGCCCAGGGCGAAGTCGAGGTCGAGACCGCGGACGTGGACGACCCCGGACCTGCGGCTGCGCAGCCGCATCTCGATCCACTCGTGTTCGGGGTTCCACCGGGCGACGTGGTCGAAGGCGTCGGGGTCGAAGTCGGCGCCCAGCTCGCGGTTGACCACGGCGAGCACGTTGCGGTTGAAGGCGGCGGTGACGCCCGCGGTGTCGTCGTATGCCGCTACCAGCCGGTCCGTGGCCTTGACCAGGTCCACCCCGAGCAGGAAGGCGTCACCGGGGCCGAGGGTGGCCCGCAGCTCGCGGAGGAGCTCGGCGCGGGCGTCGGGCGGGAAGTTGCCGATCGTCGAGCCGAGGAAGGCGACCAGGCGGCGGCCGTGTCGAGGAAGCGTGCCCAGGTGGTGCTCGAGGTCCCCGACGACGGCCTGGACGTGGAGCCGGGGGTACTCCCCCGCCACGGCCTGGCTGGCGGCGGCGAGCACGGTCGGGTCCACGTCGAACGGCACGAAGCGTCGCAGGGTGCCGCGCGCGCTCAGGGCGTCCAGCAGGATGCGGGTCTTCTCCGAGGTGCCGCTGCCCAGCTCGACGAGCGTGTCGGCGTGGGTGAGCACGGCGATCTCCTCGGCGCGCGAGCGCAGGATCGCCCCCTCGGTCCGGCTGGGGTAGTACTCCGGCAGCCGGGTGATCTGGTCGAACAGGTCGCTGCCACGGGCGTCGTAGAAGTACTTCGGTGGCAGTGACTTGGGCTCGGACGTCAGGCCCGCCAGCACGTCGGCGGCCAGGCCCTCCCGGTAGCCGGCCGGGTCGACGTGGTTCTCGACGGTGACGGTCATGCTGCAGCCTCCAGTGGTGTGACGCTGACGCGGTGCGGGCCGGCCTGCACGAGGTGCCGGTCCGGCACCTCGACCCAGCCGGAGCGGTCGTCGTACGGTTCGCTCGCGACCACGACCCCGACCTCGGTGACCAGGTAGCACAGGGTGTCCCCCCAGGTGGCGCCGAGGACACGCGTGCCGTCGGTGAGCAGCAGCGTCAGCCGGGCGGCGGGGTCGTCGTCCGCCACGTCGAGGATGGTCCGGCCGACCCGTTCGGCGCCGCGAGCGAAGACGTGCGCCGCGAGCAGCGCGGAGTCGCAGGTGGACTCAGCGTCCGGCAGCGCCGGCAGGACCGCACGGTCGACCCGGCCGTTGTGGGAGAGCAGCCACCGGCCGTGGGTGAAGGGAGCAGTGGCGCTCTCCTCGACCGGCATGCCCTCGCTGGCGGAGCGCACTGCCGCCAGGACGCACGTCGACGACAGCACCGGTGCCACCGAGGCGAAGGAGGCGTCACTCCACAGCGGCCGGGACGAGCGCCACCGCACGGGCTGCTGCTGCCCGGGCGGGTAGAACCCGACGCCCCACCCGTCGGCGTTGAGCCTGCCGTGACGCTGCCGCCGCGGCGCGTAGGACTGGGTGAGCAGCCCGTGCGCAGGCTCCAGGACCAGCTCGGCCAGGGAGCGTGACTGCCCGACCCACGCCAGGTGCCGGCACACCTCAGGCGTCCCAGGCCAGTCGTACCCCGCTGAAGATCTGCCGCCGGACGGGCAGGTCCCAGTTGCGGAAGGACGGTCGGACCGCGCTCGGGGCTGCTGCCCACGCGCCGCCGCGCAGCACCCGGAAGTCGCCGCCGAAGAACGGCCCGCTGTAGGCGTCGTACAGCATGGGGACGAAGCCGGGCCACGGCGTGAAGCCTGACGAGGTCCACTCCCAGACGTCACCGATGAGCTGCTCGACGCCGTAGGCGGACGCGCCTGCGGGATAGGCGCCGACCGGTGCCGGGCGAAGGGCCGCTCCGCCCAGGTTCGCCAGCTGTGCGGTGGCCTCCAGGCCGCCCCACGGCCAGCGCCGCCGCCGGCGGGCGGCGGGGTCCCAGACGCAGGCCTTCTCCCACTCCTGCTCGGTCGGCAGCCGGGCGCCGGCCCAGGCGGCGTAGGCCTCCGCCTCGAAGTAGCAGACGTGCTGCACCGGCTCGTCCGGCGGGACGCCCTCCACGATGCCGAAGCGGCGGCGGCTGCCGTCCGCCGACCAGGACAGCGGCCGCTCGAGGCCGGCGTGCACTCGGTGCCGCCAGCCGCGCGCCGACCACCACCGTGGCTGCTCGTAGCCGCCGTCGTCGATGAACCCTTGCCACTCGGCGTTGGTGACCGGGACCCGGCCGATCCGGAACGCCGGGAGGTCCACGACGTGCGCGGGGCGCTCGTTGTCCAGCGACCACGGCTCCAGGTCCGCGTCGACGCCCAGCACGAACTCACCGGCCGGCACCAGCACCGCGTCGTGCGGCACCGCTCGCCCCGGCGGCAGGGGAGCACCGGTCCCGAGCAGCGGCGCACCGTGCCTGAGCTGGTGGGTCGCGAGCATGGTCTCGTCGTGCTGCTGCTCGTGCTGCTCGACCATCGCGAACGGGAACAGCTCGTCGGCCTCGTCCGCCTGGTCCAGCCGGTCGAACACCCGGTCGCGCACCTCGCCGAGGAACCGGCGCGACTGGTCCGGTGTCAGCAGCGGCAGCGAGGGACGCTCAGAGCGCGGGTGCGCGAAGGCGTCATACAGCCGGTCCACCTGTGCGGGCAGGACCCCGTCGCGTCGGGAGTCCCCGGACCGCAGCAGCCACAGGTCCTCCTGCTGGCCCACGTGCGCCAAGTCCCAGACCAGCGGGCTCATCAGCGGGCTGTGCTGGGCGAACAGCTCCGGGTCCTCCAGCTGGGTCAACGTCAGGGTGCGCCCCCGCGCCTGCTCCAGACCACGTGCAACCGACTCACGCACGAGCTTCCTCCTCCAGTACGGCGAGCGGACCGCGGACCGCGGCCAGCTCACGGATCTCGTCGCCGGGGGTGCGCCCGCCCGTCACCAGCTCGGCATACCTCTCAACCTCGGCCCGCATCTCCTGGGGACAGCGCCGCACCGCGATCTCGACGCACGCCCGCGCCGCCCGGGCGATGCCCCGGTCGGCCAGCCCGCCGCGTGCCGCCGCCGCCCAGGCACCACTGACGGGAGCGCAGGCGTCCGCAGCAGCGTCCGCGGCGACCGGGTCGTCGACGAGCGTCACCGTCAGCGCCGCCAGTGCCGGCCACCAGCGGTCGGGTACGGCGTCCAGACACCGGATCTCGAGGTAGCCGCGCGGGCGGACCGGAGGGAACAGCGTCGTGAGGTGGTAGTCGAGGTCGGCCAGGGAAGGGGCGCGGCCCGCGAGCGGCATACCGGAGCACCACTGCTCGAAGGAGACCGGGGACAGCACGGGGACGGCCGGGGCCGGGTGGGCGTCCTGGACGAGCATCACCGGCGCGGACATCGCGTATGACGCCCAGGCCGACGCCGGGTCCTCGCCGACCGTCAGGGGGCCACACCGCCGCTGGTCGATGGCGGTCCACACCTGCTGCCGCATCGAGCTCCAGCCGGAGGCGCGCCCGGCCAGCAGGGGCGAGCACGCGGACAGCGCACCGAGGACCGGAGCCAGGAGGTGCAGGTGGGCCAGCCGCCGCGCCCAGCCCGGCTCGGGTCCGGCTTCGAGGTTGACCTGGAGGGCCGCGGTGGAGCTCATCATCGCGCGGCCGTCCGGGCCGCAGCCGGCGGCCTCGAAGTGCCGCTCCATGGCGGCGTACCTGCTCGCCGGGTTCACCCTGCGTACCGGTCGAGCGGGGTCCGCGCCGACCGAGGCCAGGCCGAGACCTTCGCCGGCCAGGGGCTCGCCCAGCACCTGCCGGTCGCGGCGCAGCAGCGCGATACAGGACTGGACGTCAGGGGCCGGCGGCGACGACAGCTCCAGCTGGCCGCCCGGCTCGACGGTCAGCCGGCTCCCGCCCGGGAGCCGTGGCGCCGACTCCAGCAGCGCGGCGATCCGGGGCCAGTCGACCCGCCGCGCCGGCTGCCGAAGGTCGACCAGGTGGAACTCGAGCTCCAGGCCGACCCGCCCCACCGGGTACGGGCGCAGACCCACGCTCTCGACGTGCGAGCGGGCTGCTGCGGCGCTGAGGCCGGTCTGGCTCAGTGTCGACGTGCGTTCGGCGACCATGCCGCCCCCTCCAGGTCCGGACCGGTCGAGACGTCGACCGCGGGTCGGTGCGGGGGCGGCCACCTCGACCGTCCTCGTCGACAATTCTCCCCCGGACCGTTCGCGTCGACAACCGCACCGGGCGTCGGAGCAGTTACAGACCGCTGACATTCGGGCGAGCGCGAGCCGAGCCGAGCCGAGCCGAGACGTGCCGAGCCGAGCCGAGCCGTGCCGAGCCGAGCCGAGCCGAGCCGAGCCGAGCCGAGCCGAGCCGAGCCGAGCCGTGATCTTCGCGCACCCTGGCGGAACTTCCCGCAGGACTGGCCCTGCGCGAGGTGTCTGCAGAGTGCGCTAAGAGCCTGGAAGCCGGGTCAGCCGCTCAGGCAGGAGGAGCCGAGGTGGGCCTTGAGGTCCCCGAACAGCGCCGGCGACGGCGTGACGCGCAGCGAGTCGTCCAGGCGCATGAGCACCGAGCGTCCGGGCTGGGTGAGCTTGAGGTGCACCTCCGTGACGCCGGGGTGCTCGGCCAGGATCGCCCTGATCCGCGCGGCGACGTCCGAGGTCGCCCTGGTCAGCGGCAGTGAGACCACGACGGGACCTCGCGGGCCCTCACGCAGGTCGGGCAGCGTCAGCTCCTGGGCGAAGATGGACACGGCGTCGTCCCGCCGGTTGATCCTGCCGCGGACGACGCAGACCACGTCCGTGCCGAGCATGGTCGAGACGGTGTGGTAGGTCGAAGGGAAGAACAGCGCGTCGATCGAGCCGTCCAGGTCCTCGACCGTGGCGATCGCCCACAGGTCTCCCTTCTTGGTGCGCTTGAGCTGCAGCCCGGTGATCAGCCCCGCGATGGTGACGGTGCTCCCCTCGGGCTTGCTGTCGTCGCCGGTGAGCGCCGCGATCGGGGTGTCGGCGTGCTGGGCCAGGACGTGCTCGATGCCGAACAGCGGATGGTCGGACACGTAGAGGCCGAGCATCTCCCGCTCGAACGCCAGCAGGGTCGCCTTGTCCCACTCGATGCTCGGCACCGGCGGCAGGACGACGAAGTCCACGGCCGGGCCGGCCGGCATACCCTCGTCCCCCCCGGCGCCGAAGCCGCCCCAGCCGCCGAACAGCGAGTCCTGGCCCATCGCCTCCTGGCGCTTCTCGACCACCAGCGCGTCGACGTAGGCCTCGTGCACGTGCACCAGGCCCTGCCGGGTGTCGCCGAGGGAGTCGAAGGCGCCGGCCTTGACCAGCGACTCGACCGTCCGCTTGTTGCAGACGACCGCCGGGCACTTGCGCAGGAAGTCCTCGAACGAGCCGAACCGGCCCTTGCTCTCGCGTGTCGCGACGACGGCGTCCACGACGTTGTGTCCGACGTTGCGGACCGCCTCGAGGCCGAACCGGATGTCGGTGCCGACGGCGGTGAAGCTGGCCGAGGACTCGTTGACGTCCGGCGGCAGGACCTTGATCCCCATCCGCCGGCACTCGTTGAGGTAGAGCGCGGACTTGTCCTTGTCGTCGCGGACGCTGGTCAGCACCGCGGCCATGTACTCGGCCGGGTAGTTGGCCTTGAGGTAGGCGGTCCAGTAGGACACCAGCCCGTAGGCCGCGCTGTGTGCCTTGTTGAACGCGTAGTCCGAGAAGGGCACCAGGATGTCCCACAGCGCCTTCACCGCCTCGGGTCCGTAGCCGCGCTCGGCCATGCCCCCGGCGAAGCCGACGTACTCCGCGTCGAGCACCTCGCGCTTCTTCTTGCCCATCGCCTTGCGCAGCAGGTCGGCCTTGCCGAGCGAGTAGCCCGCGACCTTCTGCGCGATCAGCAGGACCTGCTCCTGGTAGACGATCAGGCCGTGCGTCGCGCCGAGGATCTCGTCCAGCGGCTCGGCGAGCTCGGGGTGGATCGGCGTGATCTCCTGCAGGCCGTTCTTGCGCAGCGCGTAGTTGGTATGGCTGTTGGCCCCCATCGGGCCGGGCCGGTAGAGGGCGCCGACGGCGGAGATGTCCTCGAAGCTGTCGGGCTTCATCAGCCGCAGCAGCGAGCGCATCGGGACACCGTCGAACTGGAAGACGCCGAGGGTGTCGCCGCGCTGCAGCAGCCGGTAGGTCTCGGGGTCGCTCAGGTCCTTGGACAGCGCCTCGAGGTCGACGTCGATGCCGCGGTTGCGCCGGACGTTCGCAATCGCGTCGTCGAGGATGGTCAGGTTGCGCAGGCCGAGGAAGTCCATCTTGACCAGGCCCAGCGTCTCGCAGCTGGGGTAGTCGAACTGGGTGATGATCTGCCCGTCCTGCTCGCGGCGCATGATGGGGACCAGGTCGAGCAGCGGCTCGCTCGACATGATCACCCCAGCCGCGTGGACCCCCCACTGCCGCTTCAGGCCCTCGAGGCCGAGCGCGGTCGTCACCACCTCCTGGGCCTGCGGGTCCTCGGCGTGGACCGCCCGGAACTGCGCGCCCTCGCTGTAGCGCCGGTGCTCGGGGTTGAAGATGTCCGCCAGCGGCACGTCCTTGCCCATGATCGCCGGCGGCATCGCCTTGGTGAGCTTCTCCCCCATCGCGAACGGGAAGCCCATCACCCGGGCGGCGTCCTTGACCGCCTGCTTGGCCTTGATCGTGCCGTAGGTGACGATCTGGGCGACCCGCTCCTCGCCGTACTTCTCGGTGACGTAGCGGATCACCTCACCGCGGCGGCGCTCGTCGAAGTCGACGTCGAAGTCGGGCAGCGAGGGCCGTTCGGGGTTGAGGAACCGCTCGAAGATGAGCCCGTGCCGCAGCGGGTCGAGGTCGGTGATGCCCATGGCGTATGCCGTCATGGCGCCGGCGCCTGACCCCCGGCCCGGACCGACGCGGATCCCCCGGTCCTTGGCCCAGTTGATGAAGTCGGCGACGACCAGGAAGTAGCCGGGGTAGCCCTTGCCGACGATGACCCCGGTCTCGTACTCCGCCTGCCGGCGCACGGCATCGGGGATGCCGCACGGGTAGCGCCGCCGCAGCCCCCGCTCCACCTCCTTGACGAACCAGCTGGTCTCGTCCTCGCCCTCCGGGCAGGGGAAGCGGGGCATGTAGCGGCCCTCGGCCTCGGTGAAGGCGACCTCGCACTGCTCGGCCACCCGGAGGGTGTTGTCGCACGCCTCCGGGTAGTCGCGCCAGACGTGCCGCATCTGCTCCGGGGACTTCAGGTAGAACTCGTCGGCGTCGAACTTGAACCGCGCCGGGTCCATCAGCGTCGACGCGGACTGCACGCACAGCAGCGCCGCGTGGGCCTTGGCGTCGGCCGCGTCGGTGTAGTGCAGGTCGTTGGTGGCCAGCAGCGGCAGCCGCAGCTGCGCTGCCAGGCGCAGCAGGTCGGCCATGGTGCGCCGCTCCACGTCGATCCCGTGGTCCATGACCTCGCAGTAGAAGTTCTCGGCGCCGAAGATGTCGCGGAACTCCGCCGCGGCCTCGACCGCCTGGCGGTACTGGCCCATCCGCAGCCGGGTCTGGATCTCCCCGCCGGCGCACCCGGTGGTGCCGATCAGCCCCTGGCCGTAGGTCGCCAGCAGCTCCCGGTCGATGCGCGGCTTGAAGTAGAAGCCTTCGAGCGAGGCCAGCGAGGACATCCGGAACAGGTTGTGCATGCCGCCGGTCGTGCGGGCCAGCAGCGTCATGTGCGTGTAGGCGCCGGAGCCCGAGACGTCGTCCCGGGAGCTGCTGTCGCCCTCGCCCCAGCGCACCCGGGTCTTGTCCGTGCGGTGCGTGCCCGGGGTGAGGTAGGCCTCCACGCCGATGATCGGCTTGACGCCGAACTTCTGCGCGGTGGCCCAGAACTCGTAGGCACCGAAGACGTAGCCGTGGTCGGTCGTGGCCAGGGCGGGCATACGGTGCTCGGCGGCCTTCTGGAACAGCGCGTCGATGCGGGCGGCCCCGTCGAGCATGGAGTACTCGGTGTGCACGTGCAGGTGGACGAACTGCTCTCCTGCCCCCCCTGAGGGGCTCGGCGCTACGGGAGAGGACATCGCCTCGAAGTCTACGACCGGCTCCCGACACCGGCGGCGCCCTGGCGCACCAGATCGAGGGCGTGTTGCAGATCGGGCGGGTAGGGGCTGGCGAACTCCACCCACTCGCCGGTGCCCGGGTGCTCAAACGCCAGGGCGACGGCGTGCAGCCACTGCCGCTCCAGACCGAGCCGGGTGGCGAGGACCGGGTCCGCGCCGTAGGTGAGGTCGCCGACACAGGGGTGGTGCAGCGCGGTGAAGTGGACCCGGATCTGGTGCGTGCGCCCGGTCTCGAGGTGCACCTGCATCAGTGAGGCCGCCCGGTAGGCCTCGAGCATGTCGTAGTGCGTGATGCTCGCCTTGCCGCTCGACATGACCGCGAACTTGTACTCGTGGCCGCGGTGGCGTCCGATCGGCGCGTCGATGGTGCCCTGCAGCGGGTCAGGCAGTCCCTGGACCAGCGCGTGGTAGGTCTTCTCGACGGCTCGGGCGCGGAAGGCGTTCTTCAGCCTGCTGTAGGCGTGCTCGCTCTTGGCCACCGCCATCAGCCCGCTCGTGCCCACGTCGAGCCGGTGCACGATGCCCTGCCGCTCGTGGGCCCCCGAGGTCGAGATGCGGTACCCGGCCGCCGCCAGCCCGCCGATCACCGTCGGACCGGTCCACCCCACGCTCGGGTGCGCCGCCACCCCGACGGGCTTGTCGACGACCACGAGGTCGGCGTCGTCATGGACGATCGTCATGCCCGGCACCGGCTCGGCCCGCACCGCGAGCCCCGGCGGGGGCCCGGGGTCGGGCAGCGCGACCTCGAGCCACGACCCGGGGAGCAGCCGCTCCGACTTGCCCACCAGGTGGTGGTCCAGGCGGACCGCGCCCGCTGCCGCCAGCTCGGCGGCCTTGCTGCGGGAGAGCCCGAACAGCCGGGCGAGGGCGGCGTCGACCCGCTCCCCTCCCAGCCCGTCCGGCACCGACAGGGAACGGATGTCCGCCATGCTCAAGCCCGCTCAGCCACGGTGAGCCCCGCCGGTCCGGTCCGCCGCGCCGGTCCGGTCAGCGCCGCCGGTCCGGTCGGCGTGCGTCCCGTCGACACTGACACCGCGGAACGCGAGGATCCCGATCAGCACCGCGGCGCTGACGATGGAGGAGTCGGCGATGTTGAAGATGGGCCAGTGCGGCAGCTCCAGGAAGTCCACCACGTGACCGCGCCCGACACCCGGCTCGCGGATCATCCGGTCGGTGAGGTTGCCCAGAGACCCGCCGAGCAGCAGGCCGAGAGCCACGGCCCACCCGGCGCTGCCGAGCCGCCGGCTGGTGCGCACGATGACCGCGACCACCACGCAGGCGACCAGTGTCAGCACCCACGTGGCGCTGGTGCCGATGGAGAACGCCGCGCCGGCGTTGCGGGTCAGGTGAAGCTGCAGCAGGTCCCCCACCAGTGGGCGTGGTGTCCCCAGGCCGAGGTGGGCCATCGCCCATGACTTCGTCAGCTGGTCGCCGGCGTAGACGGCGACGGTCACCGTGGCCAGAATGGCGAAGAGCCGGCGCCGACGCCGCTCCCGGCGCGGCTGGGCCCCGTCGGTGTCGGGAGCGATCAGCGACGCTCCTGCTTCTGCTTGCATGGCAGGCACAGCGTCGCACGCGGGAACGCCTGCAGCCTCAGCTTGCCGATCGCGGTGCCGCACGACTCGCAGCGCCCGTAGCTGCCGTCGGCGATCCGCTCAAGCGCGTGCTCGCTCTGCTCCAGCATCTCCCGCTGGTTGTCGGCCAGCGAGATCTCCTGCTCGCGCTCGAAGGTCTTGGCCCCCGCGTCGGCCTGGTCGTCCCCCGCGCCGTCTCCGGCGTCCCGCATCAGCCCGGCCAGGTCGGTCTCCGCCACGGAGATCTCGGCGCGCAGCCTGCTGATGTCGTCCTCGAGGTCGGCCCGGACCCCGGCGAGCTCCTCCCCGGTCCACGGTGCCTCGTCGTCGCGCACGGCCAGCTGACCAGGCGGCGCGGTCGGTGTGGCAGTAGGTGTGTCGCCCGCTGGGGCAGCGCCGTGGGGCGCGGCGTCCTCGGCCGATGCAGCGGCGCCCGTCGACGCGGCCGCGCGCGCGGTGGCGGCCGTGCGGGGGCGTGCAGCCTTGTTCACCGTCATCGTCGGTCGGCCTCTCCGGTCTCGACTGCTGGTGCCGTGAGCGCGCGCTGCGCCGACGACGGGCGGCGCCTCCGCGCGCTCAACGGAGCCGCCCGGAGGCACCCTACCTCCACCTACCAGCACGGAATGCACGGCGCGACGCCGGCTGGGGGGGTGGATGCCCGCGTGCGGGCGGCGGCTGGCCCCTACGACGACGCAGGATGCGGCACCTGGCCGTCACCCTGCGAGGCGTCGGCGTACTCCCCGTCGGCGGGGAGGTCGGCGCGGCCGGCCTCGAGCGAGGTGAGCTGGCTCTCGATGTAGGACTTCAGCCGAGCCCGGTAGTCGCGCTCGAAGCCCCGGAGCTGGGCGATCGTGGTCTGGGTCTGGTCCCGCTCGCGGTACAGGTCCGCCAGCACCTCGGCCTTGGTGCGCTCGGCCTGCGCCAGCATGTCGGACGAGCGCTCCCGCGCCTCGGTGATCAGCTGCTCGTGCCTGGCTCCGGCCTCGGAGAGGAGCTCGTCGTGGCGGGCCTGGGCCTGTGCCAGCAAGGTGTCGTGCTGCTCCTGGGCGGTGGACACCAGCTCGTGGTGGCGGGCCTCGGCCTCGGACACGACACGCGCATGGTGCTCCTCGCCCTCCCGGATGAGCCGTTCGCGCGTCGCCTCACCCTCGCCGACGTACTCGTCGTGCAGCTTCTGGGCCAGGGCGATCACTGCGGCGGCGCGGCCGGCGGCGCTGTCGGCAGCCGCAACGCTGGACTCGCTGGTAGCCGCAGCGACCGGCTGCCCGAGGTCGGCATCACCGGTGCCGTGGGCCTGCGCGGCTACCTGGTCCTGCGCCGCCTCGACCCGCTGGCGGGCCTGCTCCTCGGCCTCCTCAGCGGCCCGCACGGCTTCCTCCGCGGCGCGCTGCGCCTCCTGCGCCGAGTGCTGTGCCGCCGCGATCCGCTCGCTCGCCTCGCGCTCGGCCTGCTCGGCGGCCGCCTGCGCGGCTTCGGCCCGCTCCTGCGCCTGGCCGCGCTGCCCCAGGGTGTCGCCGTCCTGGGCGGCGTCCGCCGAAGCCTCGTCGGGGGAGGACCCGATGCCGCCGCCTGTCCCCGCGCCGTCCACCTGCGCGCGCTGCTCGGTGTTGTCGCCGTTCAGCCGGCGCAGCTCGGCGACGACCTCGTCCAGGAAGTCGTCCACCTCCCGCTCGTCGTACCCGCGGCGGAACTGCGTGGCGGTGAAGCTCTTGTTGAGGACATCCTCGGGCGAGAGCGCCATGACGTTCCCTTGCTCGGTCGAATGGGGATGAGCACCGTAGTGAGCCTGAAGTGGGGTGCGCACCAGGCGAAGGTGGATGACGATCGTTGGCTCCGACCCTAAGCCATCGGCGCGACGTGCCTGGAACGCCCTCGGCGGGCCGGTGCCTCTACGCGGCCAGGGCCCCCAGCACCCGGAGGGCGAACGACACGGCGAGCATCAGGACGAGGAACGCCAGGTCCACCCGGACTGCACCGAGCGAGAGCGGCGGGATCACCCGGCGCAACGCCTTCAGCGGGGGATCGGTCACGGTGTAGACACCCTCTGCCACGACGAGCACCGCTCCGCGCGGACGCCATTCACGGGACAGGACCTGCACCCAGTCCAGCACGAGTCGCCCGATCAGGGCGATGAAGAAGACGTAGACGAGCAGCGACAGCAGGGATGCGACGGCGGACATGCCGCCATTGTGCCGGTCGAGACTGTGTGGCGGTCCGCGCCGCCACGAAGGGTCAGCTCTGGTTGAACAGGCGGGCGGGCCGCGCCTCGCTCTCCTCGGCGGTCACCTCGACGTGTGCCGGCGAGAGCAGGAAGACCTTGCTGGTGACCCGCTCGATCGCCCCATGCAGGCCGAAGACCAGGCCTGCCGCGAAGTCGACCAAGCGCTTGGCGTCCGCGTCGTTCATGTCGGTGAGGTTCATGATCACCGGCACGCCGTCCCGGAAGCTCTCCCCGATGGTCTTGGCCTCGTTGTAGGTGCGCGGGTGGATGGTGCTGATCCGGTTCAGGACGCCGACCTCGGGCTCGCGGACGACCCGCGCCACCGGGGTCCGCTGCGGGAGGTGGGTGACTCCGGCGCCCGGCTCCTCGCGCTGGGAGCGCATGTCCTCGGGCCGCACCGCGTGCGCGCCGCCTCGACCAGCGCCCCGCTGGCCGCCCTGAGCGGGCGTGGCGCCGTTGGCGGGTTGACCGGGGTGCTCCTCCGAGTCGTCGTACTCCTCGTAGGGGGCGTAGTGGTCGTCTTCCTCGGCAAGGCCGAGGTAGACCATGGTCTTGCGCAGTGCCCCAGCCATCTCGAGCTCTCCTTGCTGTCTGCGTCACGCGCGTCAGATGTGGGTCGGTCTCGTCCGTCGCCACCCGGCTGCCCCGACGCTACCGAACCGGCTTGCCGCCGGGGCGGATTGGCAGCTCGACACGCTGGCGTGTCGGCACGGCGCGGGTCGCGTGGCCGGCGCTGCCGTCCGGGCCTTCAGCCGGCACGGAGCCGGACCACCCCCGCGAACCGGCCGGTCTCGCGGTCACGCCGGTAGGAGTACAGGTGCGGGCTCTCCCTCGTGCAGCCCGGGAGCCAGCGGACGGCCACACCGGCTGCGGTCAGCTGCGCGACGGCCCCAGCGGCCAGGTCCAGCGCCGGCGTGCCGGTCCACGACACCGTGGCCGTGATGGGGATCGCCGCCGCGAGCTGATGCGCCAGCTCGGCCGGCACCTCGTAGCAGCGCCCGCACACGCTGGGGCCAACCACGGCTTGGCTCCCGCCGAGGTCGGCACCGGCCTCCTGCATCCGGTGCAGGGTGGCCGGGAGGACCCCCTCCATCAGACCCCGCCGGCCGCAGTGCGCCACCGCCACCACACCTCGGGTGCGGTCGGCGACCAGGACCGGGACGCAGTCGGCGACGAGCACTGCCAGGGCCAGCTCGCTGGACCCGGTGACCAGGGCGTCGACCTCGGGCCCACGGCCGGTCCACGGCTGGTCCACCACCTCGACCTCCGCCCCATGGCACTGCCGCGGGATCAGCAGCCGGTCGGGCGACAGGCCGAAGGCGGCGGCCACGGCTGCCCGGTTGGCGGTCACCGCCTCCGGCAGGTCACCGACCGAGCCGCCGAGGTTGAGCTGGTCGAACGGAGGCGCGCTGGCACCGCCGTACCGGGACGTCACTGCCCAGTCCAGCCCCCAGACCGCCTCCGAGCGCCGCGGCACGCGCCCGCCCGCGGGGGACGCGAGGTGCCCCCCCGGATGGTCAGGTCGCGGCCGCGCGGGGAGCCGCTCCCGCCAGAGGAAGCCGGCGCCCGGCACCGCCTCGCCAGAGCGCATCGTGCGTCGGGCTCCCCCGGAAACGGCCCGTTACTTGAGGAAGTCCGGCACGTCCAGGTCGTCGTGGTCGTCGAACGTCACCGTGCGGGGCGGCCGTGCCTGCTCCTGGCCGCCGGACGGCTGGGCAGCGGCGGCATGGACCGGCTCGTTCGCCGGAACCGGCTCCGGCGGCGCTCCCGCCGGGGACTGCTGCGGTGCTGGGTACTGCTGCGGTGCAGAGTGCCCGTTCGCCTGGCCGGCGTCGCGCGGCTGGTCGGGCACGCTGGGCTGCGTGCGTGTGGCGGCGGCCGTGGCCGCCGGTGAGGAGCGCTGCACCGAACCGACGACCTGACCCAGCGCCCGGTCGTCACCGCGGCGGGTCGGTCCGCCGCTGTCGAACCCGGCTGCGATGACGGTGACCCGGACCTCGTCCCCGAGCGCGTCGTCGATGACCGCGCCGAAGATGATGTTGGCCTCGGGGTGCGCGGCCTCCTGGACCAGGCGGGCCGCCTCGTTGATCTCGAACAGCCCGAGGTCCGACCCGCCCTGGATCGACAGGAGCACCCCGTGCGCCCCGTCGATGCTGGCCTCGAGCAGCGGCGAGGATATCGCCAGCTCGGCGGCCTGGACGGCGCGGTCGTCGCCGCGGGCGGAGCCGATGCCCATCAGGGCCGAACCGGCTCCCTGCATGACCGACTTGACGTCGGCGAAGTCGAGGTTGATCAAGCCCGGGGTGGTGATCAGGTCGGTGATCCCCTGGACCCCGGACAGGAGCACCTGGTCGGCGCTGCGGAACGCGTCCAGCATGCTCACCGCGCGGTCGCTGATCGACAGCAGCCGGTCGTTGGGGATGATGATCAGCGTGTCGACCTCCTCGCGGAGGCCGGCGATGCCCGTCTCGGCCTGGTTGGCCCTGCGCCGTCCCTCGAAGGTGAACGGCCGGGTGACCACCCCGATGGTCAGTGCCCCGAGGCCGCGGGCGATCTTGGCGACCACGGGCGCTCCACCCGTGCCCGTCCCACCGCCCTCGCCGGCGGTCACGAAGACCATGTCCGCGCCGCGCAGCACCTCCTCGATCTCCTCGGCATGGTCCTCCGCCGCCTTCTTGCCGACCTCCGGGTCGGCACCGGCGCCGAGTCCGCGGGTCAGCTCGCGGCCCACGTCCAGCTTGACGTCGGCGTCGCTCATCAGCAGCGCCTGGGCATCGGTGTTGATGGCGATGAACTCGACCCCCTTGAGGCCGACCTCGATCATCCGGTTGATGGCGTTGACACCGCCCCCGCCGACGCCGACAACCTTGATCACGGCCAGGTAGTTCTGCGGTGCGGCCACGAGGTAGCCTTTCGTAGTCTTGATCTAAGCTTGAGGGTGAGTGTTGCCCCGAAGGCGCGTTGCGCTGACGCTACGGCCTGGCAAGGTCACGATCAAACCTCGACGCGGCGTGTCGCCCGGTAGTATCGCGAACCTGCGGAAACGCGCTCCGACCGCCGTCTGTTCCGGCCCGGCCGGCCGGCCCCGACGGTCCGCTAGCGGACTGCAGGTGTCCGGGGGGCGCTGACGTCTATGCGCGAGCGCGCTGTCCTGGCAAGCGCATTGAGCACACGCTGCTTGAGCGCAGAGTCGGTGGCGTCGCCCCACACCACCTCGAGCCGGCCGAGTCGGAAGCTGACCAGGCCGGCGTCGCTCACGCTGACGTGGGACACCGCACCGCGCTGCGCGGTGGGCAGGCTCTGCAGGACGGTGCTGACCGCCGCTACAGCCGCCGGAGTCAACGGCCGCTGACCCGGGTCAAGTACGGGGACACCGGGCGGCGGGGTGGACATCGTGGCGAAGGCGATGCCGTAACGATCCCGAACCTCTACCTGACCTTCAGGGTTGCGCACCGCGAGGACGGCGACCCTCGGCTGCACCGAGATGACCAGCGTGGCGGGGAAGGACCGGCGGACCGTGACGGCCGCGAGGTCGGGCGCCAGGGCCCGGGCCGCGACGGCAGTGGTGTCCACCCGGGCGAGCGGGCGCCCGATCGGCACGGCGGCACGGTGGCGCACCTCGGCCGCCGCTGCAGTGGGAACGCCGGTCACGGTGACGGTCCGGACGGTCAGCAGCGGGCTGGCGAGGACCACCCACCCCGCGACCGCGCTGGACAGCAGCAGCCCGAGCAGGCACCAGAGGGCCGTGCCAGGGGTGCGGCGAGACCTCCGTGCGCGGGCGGCGAAACGCTCGACCGACGTGGCCCGCCGGGCCGGGGTGGCCCTGGGGACGCCCGAGGCGCTCCGCGGGCTGATCGGCGGTCGTGCAGGTGCGCTCATCGTGAACCCATCGCAGTGCTTCCGTGTCGGGTCGGTCGTCTCATACAGGTCACGGCGGTCAACGGGGCACCTGCAGCAGCGCCAGCAGCTGCGGTCCGACGGAGGTGATGTCACCGGCACCCACCGTCACCACCAGGTCACCGGGGCGGACCGATCCCGCCAGCGCCGCCGCCAGCCGGGTGACATCGGGCAGGTAGGTGAGCTCGGTCGCCGCCGCGTTCGCCGCCGCGAGCTCGTGGACCCGGTCGGCGATCAGGGCCCCGGTGACACCGGGCAGCGGGTCCTCGCGCGCGGCATACACGTCGGTGACGTACACGACGTCCGCCTGCGCCAGCGAGGCCGCGAACGCGCCCGCGAAGTCGCGCGTGCGGGAGTAGAGGTGCGGCTGGAACGCCACCACGAGCCGCCCCGAGCCCGCGACGCCGCGGGCGGTCTCGACCAGCGCGGCGACCTTGCCCGGGTTGTGCGCGTAGTCGTCGACGATGCGGACGCCGCGCGCCTCGCCCACCGGGTCGAACCGGCGGCGGGTGCCGGTGAACGACGCCAGACCGGCCAGGACGGCTGCGGGGTCGGCTCCGAGACCGTGGGTGGCGGCGGTGTAGGCGGCCGCGGCGTCCAGCAGGTTGTGCCGCCCGGGAAGGCGCAGGCGCAGTGCCCACGAGCGCCCCTGGTCCAGCACGGTGGCGGTGGTCGTCATCCCCTTCGTGGCGAGCTCGCCGAGCCGCACGTCGGCGTCCGGCCCTGCTCCGTAGGTGAGGACGCGGCGGCCGCGCCCTCGCGCCGCCTCCGCCAGGCTCAGCGAGCCGGGGTCGTCGGCGCACGCCACCAGCAGGCCTCCGTCGGCGACCGAGCGGGCGAACCGGTCGTAGGCCGTCTGCACCGCCGTGAAGGTGCCGTAGAAGTCCAGGTGGTCCGGCTGCACGTTGGTGACCACCGCGACGTCCGGGGCGTAGACCAGGAAGGAGCCGTCGCTCTCGTCCGCCTCGGTGACGAAGACCTCACCGCCCCCGGTCGCCGCGTTGCCTCCGAGCTGGCTCGGCTCCCCCCCGATGGCGTAGCCGGGATCGCTCCCGGCGTGGCGCAGCGCGACGGCCAGCATCGCCGCCGTGGTGGTCTTCCCATTGGCCCCTGCGACCGCGACCGTGCGACGGCCCCGGGTCAGCGCGGCGAGGGCCTGCGCCCGGTGCAGCACGCGAAGACCTCGCCCTCGCGCCGCGGCCAGCTCGGGGTTGTCCTCACGGACCGCCGAGGAGACCACGACGGTGTCCGCGTCGCCGAGGTAGGCCGGGTCGTGGCCGACATGGACCACCGCGCCGAGCGCCTCGAGCGCGCGCAGGGTGGCGGAGTCACTGGCGTCCGTGCCGCTCACCGCGACACCGCTCTGCAGCAGCAGCCGGGCGACCGCCGACATGCCTGCGCCGCCGATGGCGACGAGGTGCACCCGGCCCAGCTGCTCTGGGCTGGGCAGCGGCGCGGCGAAGTCGAACCGGGACCCGGTCGCCGTCATGGGGTGGGCGGCGGGGTCGGGACGTCGGGGACGTCGGAGACGGCGCGGACGTCGCGGACGTCGGGTGGGCGCCAGGAGCGGCGGACCCGGCTACGGGGCCGAGTCGAGCCCGCGGCCTCGTGGACCAGGTCCACCAGGTGCTGGTCGGCGTCGCGAACCCCGACCGACGCGGCGGCGGACGCCATGGTGGACAGGCGAGCGGGGTCGGCCAGCATCGCCAGAAGCACCCGGTCCACCCACTGCGGTGTGAGCGCGGTGTCGTCCACCAGGACGCCACCGCCGGCCCGGACGACATCGGCGGCGTTGAACCGCTGCTCGCCGTTGCCGACCGGCAGCGGCACGTAGACGGCGGGCAGGCCGACCGCAGTCAGCTCGCAGACGGTGTTGGCCCCGGCTCGTGCGACGACGAGGTCGGCGGCAGCGTAGGCGAGGTCCATCCGGTCGACATACGGCACCACCACGTAGGGGGCGTCCGGCGGCTCGTCCGCGCCGACCGCCTCGTGCGCGTCCGGGACCTCCGGCGGCTTGGGCGTGAACTGCTTCGCTGGGCCGCTCACGTGCAGCACCTGCACGCCGGCGGCCCGCAGCGCGCCGACCCGGGCCGCGAACGTCTCGTTCAGTCGCTGGGCGCCGAGCGAGCCGCCGGTGACCAGCAGCGTCGGGCGGGTGTCCCTCAGCCCGAACGCCGCAAGCCCCTCCGCGCGCGTCGCGTCCCGGTCCAGCCTGGCGATCTCACGCCGTAGCGGCATGCCGACCACCCGGGCGTGCGGCAGTCGGGTCGAGGCGAACGTCGTGCCGACGTAGGGGGTCAGGCGCGCTCCCAGCCGGTTGGCGAGCCCTGGGCGGGCGTTCTGCTCGTGCACGACCAGGGGTATGCCGCGGCGGCGCGCCGCCAGGTAGGCCGGGGAGGACACGTGGCCCCCGAAGCCGACCACCACGTCGGCGGCGACAGCGTCGATCACCGATGCGGCGGCCGCGACGGCGCCGCGCAGCTCGCGGGGCAGCGAGGCCGCCGCGCCGGACGGGCGGCGGGGGAAGACGACCTTGGGGATGGTGCGCAGGTCGTACCCCCGGACCGGGACCAGCCGGTGCTCCAGCCCGGTGTCCGTGCCGAGGGCGGTGATCCGCACCGACGGATCCCGTTCGCGCAGCGCGTCGGCAAGTGCGAGCAGCGGGGAGACGTGCCCCGCGGAGCCGCCTCCCGCCAGCAGCACCGACGTGGGGCGGCTGGGCAGGGCGCTCATGGCGCGACCGCGCTCCGGCTGCTGCGTCGACCGCCGGCGACAACGGCCAGCGACCGCCGGACCACCCCGGGCCGTGCGGCCAGCGCTCTGGCGCAGGCCGGCTCCCGCCGGGCGAAGGAGATGAGCATGCCCAGCCCGACCAGCGTGGTCAGCAGCGCCGACCCGCCGCTGGACACCAGGGGCAGCGGGACGCCGACCACGGGAAGCAGCCCGATGACCGCGCCGATGTTGACCATGGCCTGAAACAGGATCCACGTCATCACTCCCGCCGTGGCGACGCGGATGAAGTGGTCGGTGGTGGCGCGGACCAGCCGGTAGCACGCGAAGGCCAGGACGGCGAACAGCGCGAGCACGGCCAGCGTGCCGGGCAGGCCCAGCTCCTCGCCGATGATCGCGAAGATGAAGTCGTTGTGGGCCTCGGGGAGCCACTGCCACTTCTCGGTGCTGGCCCCCAGCCCGACGCCCCACCACCCGCCGTCGGCCAGGGCGTAGCGGCCCTGCGTCGTCTGCCAGCACAGATCCGGGTTGGTGCAGCCGCGCACCCAGCTCTCGATCCGGCCCAACCGGTTGCTGTTGGCCAGCGCCAGCGACAGGGCGGCCGCAGCGAGCAGCGAGCCGGTCGTCAGGAACACCCGGGACGGGACACCCGCCGCGAAGAGCACGCCGGCCAGGATGACCGCAAGGACCAGGCAGGTGCCCAGGTCGCGTCCCCTCAGCACCAGCGCGAGCAGCAGCAGGCCGGCAGGGAAGACCAGCGGGACCACGGCGTGCTTCCAGTCGCCGATCTGGCGGCGCTTCTTGGTCAGGACGAGTGCGGCGAACAGGATCAGCGCGATCTTGCCGAACTCCGAGGGCTGCAACCGCTGCCCGGCGAGCTGGATCCAGTTGCGGTTGCCGTTGACGTCGACGCCGAGAGAGGTGAAGACCATCGCCTGCAGCGCCATCGCCCCTACCAGGGCGGGGACCGCCAGCAGCTTCCATACTCGGACGGTCAGCCGGCTGGCCACCAGCGCGCCGACCAGCCCCAGCACGGCATACCTGGCCTGCGCCAGGAAGATGGTGTACGGCGAGTGCGACGAGGTGGTCGTGATCGAGGTGATGCTGGAGGCGGAGAGCACCATCACCAGGCCGAGGACGACCAGGATCGAGGTCGCACCCACCAGCAGGTAGTACGTCGTGAGCGGCGAGTCCAGGTGAGCCGCTCCCCACCAGCCGGGCTGCCCCGAGACGGTCCCGGTGCCGCCGGGCAGCCTGGTCCCCACCGAGGAGCGGTCCGAGGAGCGGGTGGTGCTGCTGGTCACGGGCCCGCAGGCCCGGGGTCGTCAGGGCGCCCGGCCGCTCCGGCCGCTCCGGCCGAACCAGCCGAACCAGCCGCGTGGCGGCGCACGGCGGCGGAGAACGCGTCACCTCGAGCGGCATAGCCGGTGAACATGTCCCAGGACGCCGCGGCGGGAGCGAGCAGCACCACGTCGCCCGGCTGGGCGAGCGCCACGGCATGGCTGACCACGAGGTCCATGACGTCAGTCTCGGTGCTCGCCACGTCGACGACCGGGACATCCGGCGCGTGTCGCGCCAGAGCGAGGGCCAGGCGCTCGCGGTCGGCGCCGATCAGCACCGCGGCCCGCAGCCGGGTGGCCACCGACCGGACCAGCGAGTCCACCTCGGCTCCCTTGAGCAGGCCTCCAGCCACCCACACCACCGGCTCGAACGCAGCGAGCGAGGCCGCCGCCGCGTGCGGGTTGGTGGCCTTGGAGTCGTCGACGAAGCGCACCCCCGCGACCTCGGCCACGTCGGCGATCCGGTGCGGGTCGGGGACGAAGGCCCGCAGGCCGTCGCGCACGGCGACCGCCGGCACGCCGTAGGCGCGGGCGAGCGCCGCCGCCGCGAGCGCGTTGGCGACGTAGTGGGGCGCGACCGGGTGCGGCGCGGCGGCGCCCGGGACGGTCGCGGCCTGCAGGTCGGCGAGCGTGCCGAGCTCGGCGGCCGAGGTCTGCCGCTGCTCGACGAAGGCGCGGTCAGCGAGCACGTCGTCGACCAGGCCGACCATCGACGGGGCCGGCACGCCGAGCGTGAAGCCGACCGCGCGGCAGCCCTCCACGACGTCGGCGCGCTCGACCAGCCGCTCGGTGGCCTCGTCCTGCACGTTGTAGACGCAGGCCACCTGGGTGCGCTCGTAGACCCGTCCCTTGGCCGCCAGGTATGCCGCGTAGCTCCCGTGCCAGTCGATGTGGTCCGGTGCGATGTTGAGGCAGGCCGCTGCCAGCGGCGAGATGGAGCTCGACCACAGCAGCTGGGCACTGGAGAGCTCGACCGCGAGCACGTCGTACGGCTCGGGGTGGAGCACGGCCTCGAGCAGCGGCGTCCCGACGTTGCCCGCGCTGGTGGCCCGCAGCCCGGCGGCGCGCAGGATCGAGGCGAGCATGTGGACCGTGGTGGTCTTGCCGTTGGTGCCGGTGACCGTCAGCCAGGGTGCTGCACCGGTGCGGGGCCGCATCCGCCAGGCCAGCTCGACCTCCGCCCACACCGGTGTGCCGGTGGACGCCGCGGCCGCCAGCAGCGGCTGGTCGGGACGCCAGCCGGGGGAGGCGATCACCAGGTCGGTGCCGGCCGGCACGCCGACGACGTGCTGCGGCCCCAGCCGGACCTCCGCGCCGAGAGCTCCCAGGATCTGTGCGCGCTCGGCCACCACGCCGGTCGCCGCCGGGTCGACGGCATCCACCACGGTGACGACCGCGGCGCGCTCGAGCAGCGCGTCGGCGGCCGCGAAACCGCTGATACCCAGGCCGGCGACCAGGACGTGCAGCCCCGACCAGTCCGCATCCCGGTGGGTCAGCCCGGCCAGGGCGGCGTCGCCGGCAGGGACGGGTTCGCTCATGACAGACCCACTACCCACTCGGCGTAGAAGATCCCCAGCCCGAGCGCGACGAACAGCCCGGCGACGATCCAGAAGCGGATCACGATGGTGACCTCGTCCCAGCCCGCCAGCTCGAAGTGATGCTGCAGGGGCGCCATCCGGAACACCCGTTTGCCGGTCAGCTTGTAGGACCCGACCTGGATGATGACCGAGAGCGTGATGAGGACGAACAGGCCGCCGAGGATCACGACGAGCAGCTCGGTCCTGGTGGTGATGGCCAGCCCGGCCAGCGCGCCGCCGAGCGAGAGGGAGCCGGTGTCCCCCATGAAGATCTGGGCCGGTGACGCGTTCCACCACAGGAAGCCGAAGCAGGCGCCCATCACGCAGGCCGCGACGACCGCGAGGTCGTGTGCGTCCCGCACCTCGTAGCACTTGGCCGTCGGGTTGCTCTGGCAGTTCTGGTTGAACTGCCAGATGCCGATCAGCACGTAGGACCCGAAGACCATGACGCTGGTGCCGGTGGCGAGCCCGTCGAGCCCGTCGGTGAGGTTCACGCCGTTGCTGGTGCCCGAGATCATCAGGTTGGCCCAGAGCACGAACAGCACGCCCCCCAGTGCGGTTCCGGCGAACGCCAGGTTGACGTTGGTGTCACGCACGAACGAGACGAACGGCACCGCCGGCGTCCGGAACCGGCTGTTCGGGAACTGCAGGGCCAGCACCGCGAAGATGACGGCGACGACCGCCTGGCCGATCAGCTTCTCGCGCGAGCGCAGCCCGAGGCTGCGCTGCCGCGAGATCTTCAGGTAGTCGTCGAGGAAGCCGATCAGCCCCAGGCCGGCCATCAGGAACAGGACCAGGAGGCCGCTCATCGTCGGCGGGGTGCTCGTGGCGAGGTGGGCGACGGCGTATCCCGACAGGGAGCCGCCGATGATGACCGCGCCTCCCATGGTGGGCGTGCCGCGCTTGGTGTGGTGCGACGTCGGCCCGTCGTCCCTGATGAACTGGCCGTAGCTGCGGCGCACGAGCACCTTGATGAACATCGGCGTCCCGAACAGCGACACCAGCAGCGCCCAGGCGGCGGCGATGAGCACCGCCTTCACCGTCGGGTGCCCATCTGTGCCCCGTCCGGCACCGCTGCAGCCGCGGCGACCCGGTCTCCGAGCCAGCGCAGCCCGGCGTCCCGGCTCGACTTGAACAGGACGACGTCACCGCCGCGCAGCTCGGCGCCGAGCAGCTCGTATGCCGCGTCGGCGTCCGGCACCCACACGGACTCCTTGCCCCACGAGCCCTCCTGGCGCGCGCCGCTGTCGACCGGCCGGGCGCCCTCCCCTACGGCGACCAGGCGGGAGATGTTCAGCCGCACCGCCAGACGGCCGACGGCGTCGTGCTGGGCGATGCTCTCCGGGCCCAGCTCGAGCATCTCGCCGAGGACGGCCCACGTGCGCCTGCGACCCTCGGCGCCGTCCCTCTCGCCGGAGCGGCCCATCGCGGCCAGCGCCTTGAGCGCCGCCCGCACCGACTCGGGGTTGGCGTTGTAGGCGTCGTTGACGACGGTGACCCCGTCCGGCCGGTCGGTGACCTCCATCCGCCAGCGGCTCGCCGCGCGGGCGTCGGTCAGCGCCTGCGCGACGCGGGCCAGCGGCATTCCCACCTCGAGGGCGACGGCGGCGACGGCCAGCGCGTTGCCGACCTGGTGCTCGCCGTAGGCGGCCAGGTGCACCTGCGCCTCGCCGCCCGACGCGTGCAGGGTGAAGCTCGGGCGGCCCGCCCGGTCGAGCTCGAGGCCCGTGGCGCGGACGTCGGCCCCCGGTGCGGTGCCGACCCGGGCGATGCGGGCCGGCGTCAGGTCTGCCATGGCCCGCACCACGGAGTCGTCGGCGTTCAGCACGGCGAGGCCGTCCGCGGGGAGCGCCTGGACCAGCTCGCCCTTGGCGTGGGCGATGGCCTCGCGCGAGCCGAACTCGCCGACGTGCGCGCTGCCGACGTTGAGCACCACCGCAACCCGGGGCGGTGCGATCCGGCACAGGTAGGCGATGTGCCCGATCCCCCGCGCGCCCATCTCCACCACCAGGTAGCGCGTCCCCGGCGTCACCCGGCAGACGGTCAGCGGCACGCCGACCTCACCGTTGTAGGAGCCCTGTGCGGCCACGGTCTCGGCGTCGTCCTGCAGCACGGCAGCGAGCAGGTCCTTGGTGCTCGTCTTGCCCGAGGAGCCAGTGATCCCGATGACGACGAGGTCCGGGCTCGCGTCCACCACGGCTCGGGCCAGCGCTGCGAACCCCTCCTGCACGTCCGGCACCACGACACAGGCCAGCTCCGGCACGGGTCGCGTCGTCAGGGCCGCGACGGCGCCTGCCGCCGCCGCCGAGCCGACGAACCGGTGCCCGTCGAGCGCCTCCCCGACGCGGGCGACATAGAGGCTGCCGGGCGCGGCGGCCCTGGAGTCGGTGACGACCGGGCCGTCGACGAGCACGTCCGGGCCGTGGAGGGTGCCACCGGTGACGGCGGCGACCCTGCTCAGCCGCATCGGGATCACGACGGCCCCCCGTCAGCGACCGTGGACCCGTCAGTGACCGTGGACCCGCGGCGGCGCAGGCACTGAAGCGCGGCCCGCAGCTCTGCGCGGTCGTCGAAAGGGTGGACCGTGCCGGCCACCTCCTGGCCCGTCTCGTGGCCCTTGCCCACCACCACCACGGTGTCCTCGGGCCCGCTGGTCAGACTCACCGCCCGGCGGATCGCGTCGGCCCGACCGGCGACCTCGAGGACGACGCGGCGACCGGCGGCAGCCGGCGTCGCGGTCCGGACCTCGGCCGGCATCCCGGCGATCAGCTGCGCGCGGATCGCGGCCGGGTCCTCGGAGCGGGGGTTGTCGTCAGTGACCACGACGGCGTCCGCATGCTCGACAGCGGACCGTCCCATCTGGGCTCGCTTGCCCCGGTCGCGGTCCCCGCCGGCACCGAGCACCACGACAAGGCGCCCGCGGGTGGTGCCGCGCAGGGCGACCAGCACCGAGGCGACCGCGTCCGCGGTGTGCGCGAAGTCGACAACCGCGAGCGGCTGGCCGGGGACACCGGCATCGACGCGCTCCATCCGGCCGGGCACGTGCGGGTCGGCCTCCAGAGCGCTCTGCACGTCCGCGGCGGGTATGTCGCAGGCCAGCAGCATCACCGCCGCGAGGGCGGTGTTGACACGGTTGAACTCTCCCGGCAGCGCCGAGCGCAGCCGCAGCGCGGTCCCCCCGGACGCGGACCGCAGCGTGAACCTGGCGTCGCCGGGCGCTGCCGGCTCCAGCCACCAGTCGGCTCCTCCTGGCACGGCCGACGTGACCGTCTCCACCGGCACCGAGCTCTCCCTGGCCAGGCGCTCCCCCCAGGCATCGTCGACGCAGACCACGCCGCGGCTCGAGCGCAGCGGTGTGAAGAGCTCGGCCTTGGCCGCGTAGTACTGCTCCATCGTCCCGTGGAAGTCCAGGTGGTCGCGGGAGAGGTTGGTGAAGCCCGCGACGTCGAACAGCACGCCGTCCACCCGGTGCAGCGCCAGGGCATGGCTGGACACCTCCATCGTGCAGGCCTGGACGCCACGCTCCCTCATCACGGCCAGCAGCGCGTGGACGTCGGTGGACTCCGGCGTCGTCCGCACGCTGGGCCACCGCTGCGCCGCGATGCGGGTCTCGACGGTGCCGATCATGCCTGTGGTCCGGCCGAGCGCCCGCAGTGCCGAGTCCAGCAGGTATGCCGTCGTGGTCTTGCCGTTGGTGCCGGTCACGCCCAGCAGGAGCAGGTCCGCCCCCGGCCGGCCGTAGACCGCCGCCGCCACGGCGCCGAGGACGGCCCGGGGGTCGGGGACGGCGAGCACCGGTATGCCGTCCAGACCCCGCGTGGCGCCAAGCCGGCGCGCCCCGGCCGGGTCGGTCAGCACCGCCGATGCGCCGGCGCCCACCGCCTGCCCCGCGAAGTCGGCCCCGTGGGCCAAGGCGCCCGGCAGCGCGGCATACAGGTCGCCCTTGCGGACAGAGCGGGAGTCGAGGGTGACGCCGGTGACGAGCACGTGCTCCCACGCCTCCGGGATGTCCGGCGCGGCCGTGCCCCCGCACGCCGCCACCTGCGAGAGCGGGACGGCGGGCGAGACGGCGGGGCGCAGGGGCGGGGCCATCGTCTGCACAGCAGGACGTTACCGCGAGGCGGCCGTGCTACCGCAGCCGCAGCGGCGACCGGCCCGGGGCCAGCGGCGCGAGCAGCGCGGGCGGCGCCGGAGGCGGGGGTGCCGTGGACGCGGGAAGCGGGGTGGCTGTGGAGAGGGGGGCAGGCGGCGTCGGGTGCTCGACCAGTGTCGTTGAGGAGCCGGTCAGCACGTTCACGACCGACGAGTCCTTCGGGACCGTCAACCGGATGTGCGGGGCCCTGGTCCCTGTGGGGGGGATCCGGTACTCGGCCAGGGCGTACCGCATGATCTGGGAGAAGACCGGCGCGGCCTCGCTGCCGCCGAAGTAGCCGTTCAGCGGCCGCTGCAGCGCGACCGCGATCACGATCTGCGGGTCGTCCGCCGGCGCGAAGCCGACGAACGAGGCGGTCTTGCCGGAGTACCGGTGGGTGACCTGGTCGTAGCGGTCGGCCGTCCCGGTCTTGCCGGCGACCCGGTAGCCGGCGACGCGCGCCGCGGAGGCGGTCCCCTCCGGGCTGACCACGCCCTCCATCATCTCCCGCATCTGCCCCGCCACTCTCGGCGAGATCACGCGCACCGGGGCCGGCGCTGGAGCCGGCGTAAATCTGCCGTCGCTGGAGGTGTACCCCTGAACCAGGCGCGGCGGCATCCGCAGCCCGTCGTTGGCGATGGCCTGGAACACCCCCGCCGCCTGGACGGCGGTCATCGACAGCCCCTGCCCGAACAGGATGGTGTAGCGCTGGGAGCCGCTCCAGTCCTTCACCGGCGCCAGGAGGCCGCGGCTCTCACCGGGGAAGCCGATGCCCGAGGGCTGGCCGATCCCGAACTTGGTGAGGTAGTCGTGCATCCGCGCCGCCGGCACCTGCTCCCCGACCTTGATCGTGCCCAGGTTGCTGGACTTGGCCAGCACTCCGGCGACGGTGAGGTGCTCGACGCCGTGCGCGTGGGAGTCGTGGAACCTGATGTGGTCGGCGCGCATGAGGTAGGGCGGCACGGTCACCGGCGTGGTCGGCGTGGCGACTCCCTCCTCCAGCGCCGCTGACATCGTCATCACCTTGCTCGTCGACCCGGGCTCGAACACCTCGTCGAAGGCCCGGTTGTCCAGGTTGCCGGGCGCCGCCTTGGCCAGGTTGTTCGGGTCGAACGTCGGGTAGTTGGCGACCGCCAGCAGCTCGCCGGTCCTGGCGTTGAGCGCGACGGCGGTGCCGGACAGCGCCCTGGTCCGGATCACCCGCTGAGCCACGGCGTTCTGGGCGAACCACTGCAGGTCGCTGTTGATGCTGAGCCGGACGGTGTGCCCTGGCACGGCCGGGGTCAGGGTCTGCGCGGCGGTGGGGATCTGCTGGCCGCCGGCGGAGCGCTGGTAGCTGGAGAGTCCCGGCGTGCCCTTGAGCCGGCCGTTCATCAGCTGCTCGACGCCACCGCCTGGCGTTCCGTCGTTCTGGACGAAGCCGACCAGGGACGCGGCCGACGCGGCGGTCGGGTAGCTGCGCTGGGTGGACAGGTCGGCGTAGAGCCCGTTGATGCCCAGCGCCTGGACCTGGCGCCAGGCCAGGGCCGGCACGTGCTTGGCGAGGTACTGGAACTTCCTGGTGCCGGTCAGCAGCGTGGTCAGCTCCGGGACGCTCATGCCGAGCAGCGGCGCCAGGTCGGCTGCGGCACCGGCCACGCCGACCACCTGCGTGCGACCGTCGACGGTCTTGGCGTACTTCTGCACCGCCTGCTGGTTGACGCTGAGGTCGTAGCGGTCGATCGTCGTGGCGAGCACCACACCGCTGGCGTCGACGATGTCGCCACGCGGTGCCGGCACGACCTGCGTGGCCAGGCGGGCGACGAGCGCCTTGCGGGCCATCGGTGAGGCGTCGACCGCCTGGAGCCGCAGCAGCTGGACGGCGAAGAGGCTGAAGACGAACAGCACCGCGAGCAGCATGAACCGCAGCCGACGCTGCGGGTGGGCCACGACGCCGGCGCCGCCCCCCGGCCGGCGCGTGCCGCCACGCGGTGGGGTCACCTGGTCACCTCGCCATGGGGTACGTCATGTCCAGCGGGCGGTTGCTGCCCGCAGGGCTCGCGCCCGGTGCAGTCACACCGACGGTCCGGCCCGGGGTCGTCATGCTGGTCGAGGAGGTGCTGCCGTCCGGCCGCACCACGCGGGTGAGCGTGGTCGTGCCGGCAGCGGTCACCCGCGTCCGGCGCACGGTGGTGGTCTTCTCGGCGGTCGTGGTCGCGGTGCCCGCGGCGTCGTAGCCCTCGGTGACCGCTACCGCGTCAGTGGTCACCGTGACGGTGTCGTGCGGCGCGTCCGTCACGGTGGTGACCGTCGTCGTCGTCGTGGTCCTGCCCTTGGTGCTGACGCTGGTGCTGGTCGTCCTCGGCAGCCGGGCCCTGGCGTACTGGCGCAGCGACGTGGAGCCGGTGCCGAGGAAGCCGGACCCCGGCACGCCGGCGCTCACCGCACCGGGGGGCGCCGGCGAGGCGACCACGCTGAAGGCGAGCTGCGGCTGGGCCGCCTTCGCCACGCCGAGCACCGTGTTGTCGGACAGGCGCACGAAGGCGACCGACTCGGCCGGCACCATGCCCATCCTCGTGGCCCGGGCGGCCAGCCGCGCCGGCGCCCGCTCGGCTGCGAGCTGCTGCGTGAGCGCGTCCTCGGTGGCGGCGAGCCCGGCCGAGCTCGACTGGAGCGCGTGGAGAGTGAACGCCCGCTGGGACAGCGTCGTGTTGATCAGCAGCAGCGCCAGCAGCCCGGCGCCGAGCAGGGCCGCGCACAGCATGGCGAACGCGGCGCTACCGGTGCGCAGCTGTGAGCCGCGGACCACCCGGAGGGACGGTGTGGTGGCCCCGCCAAGCCGGTCGGCCCAGTCGCCGCGGTCCAGGAGCTGACGGCGGTCGCGCAGGTCCCGGGCGCGGGCGCCGACGCCCGCAGCCCCAGCGGTGCTCGTCTGGCTCATCGGCGCGCTCCCGGTGTCTCGCGGATCCGCTCGGCCGCGCGCAACCGCGCGGATGCGGCCCGCGGGTTCTCCGCGGTCTCCGACGGCGCGGGCTCCTCCGCGCCGCGGGTCAGCAGCTTCAGGTATGCCGCTCGCTCCGCCAGCTCCACCGGCAGTCCGGCGGGCGAGCTGCTCCGGGCACCGCCGGAGAGGACGGTCTTGGCCAGCCGGTCCTCCAGTGAGTGGTAGCTGAGGACCGCGATGCGGCCGCCGACGGCCAGCGCGTCGACGGCCGACGGCAGCGCGGACCGCAGCGCAGCGAGCTCGGCGTTGACCTCGATCCGCAGGGCCTGGAAGGTCCGCTTGGCGGGGTGGCCCCCGGTGCGCTGTGACGCAGCCGGTACGGCGGCGCGGAGCAGCTCCACCAGGCGCGCGGAGGTGCTGAACGTCGCCACGGCGCGCTCCCGGACGATCGCGGCGGCGATCCGCCGGGCAAAACGCTCCTCGCCGTAGTCGCGCAGGATCCGCTCGAGGGACGGTGCGTCATAGGTGTTGAGGACGTCCGCCGCGGTCGGCCCGCCGTCCTGGTCCATCCGCATGTCCAGTGGCGCGTCGAGCCGGTAGGCGAAGCCGCGGTCGGCCTCGTCCAGCTGCAGCGACGAGACGCCGAGGTCGAACAGCACCGCCCGTGCCCGCGGGACGCCGAGCCGGTGGAGCACCTCGGGCAGCTCGTCGTAGACCGCGTGCACCACGTCGACGCGGTCGCCGAAGCGCGCCAGCCGCTCCCCCGCGAGCCGCAGCGCCTGCCCGTCCCGGTCGATGCCGACCAGGCGCGCCGTCGGGCAGCGCTCCAGCAGGGCCTCGGCGTGGCCGCCCATGCCGAGCGTCGCGTCCACCACCACGGCGCCCGCGGGCGCCAGCGCGGGGGCGAGCAGCTCGAGTACCCTGTCGCGCAGCACCGGGACGTGCCGGGGCGCGCTACCGGATGCTGTCATCAGCGGCGTCCCCTTCTGCTCCGCGTGCCCTTCGCGCTCGTCACCGCACCCGGCATGCCGCCGGTCCGGTCCCGCCGGTGCCGGCACCCACCCTGCTCTCGGGTCTCCAACCGCCGGCACTGCGGACGGCCAGGCACCGGGGAAGGGATGCCTGGACGGCGAGCACGCGCGGGTGGAGACCGGGGAGCAGGGGTGGAACGTGGACGCCAGGAGTCGCCATGCCGGTCGGGTCGCCCTACGGGGTCCGGCATCTACAGCAGCCCCGGGATGACCTCCTCGGACTGGTCGGCGAACGCCTGCTCGGTGCTGTCGAGGTAGGCGGTCCAGGCCGCGGCGTCCCAGATCTCCACCCGGGACCCCGCACCGATGACCGTGCAGTCGCGCACCAGCCCGGCATACGCGCGCAGTCCCGTCGGGACGGTCACCCGGCCCTGCCTGTCCGGCACCTCGTCGGAGGCTCCGGACAGGAACACGCGCAGGTAGTCCCGAGCGCCCTTGCTGGTCATCGGCGCGCTCTGCATGGTCGTGGCGACCTGCGCGAACTCGTCCGCAGGGAACACGTACAGGCAGCGCTCCTGTCCACGGGTCATGACGAGCCCGGCGCTCAGGCGCTCGCGGAACTTCGCCGGAAGGAACAGCCGCCCCTTCTCGTCCAGCCGCGGGTGATGGGTGCCAAGGAACACGCTTCACCCGTCCCCTCCAGCCGCTCAGGTCCCACGCTCTCCGATGTCCTCCACCTTACTCCACTTCACTCCACCGTCAACCATGCCAGACCCTTGCCGGGGCCTGCGCCCTCCCCGCGACCCATCGGCGCTCGGGGGCTGCGGAGCGGTCCGGCCGCCCCGGTCACGGCGAGGTAACGGAGCCGCCCAGGCCGTGAGGCAGAATGGTGAGGTCGGCTCGGCGCTGCGCCTGTAGCGAACGGCCGGCGAACGTTTGTCGGCTTGGCCCTCTCGGGCGCCGCGCAGGCGACATACAGTGACCTGAGCAAAAGTGAGGCGCTCTTGGTCGCCGCCCCGGAGGGAGAGGCTCGAGTCCATGACGGACCAGACCACTGAGGTGGGCCTCGCTCAGGTCGCCGACGTCGCCGCTCGGATCACCAAAGCCATGACGTCCGTCATCGAGGGCAAGCCCGCGGTCCTGCAGACCGCCGTCACCGTCGTCCTGGCCGGAGGACACCTGCTGATCGAGGACGTGCCGGGCGTCGGGAAGACCATGCTCGCCAAGGCGCTGGCCCGCTCGATCGACTGCACCGTCCGGCGGGTGCAGTTCACCCCGGACCTGCTACCCAGCGACATCACCGGCGTCAGCGTCTTCAACCAGGACGTGCGCGACTTCGAGTTCCGCCCCGGCGCCATCTTCGCCAACGTCGTGGTCGGCGACGAGATCAACCGGGCCTCGCCCAAGACGCAGTCCGCGCTGCTGGAGTGCATGGAGGAGGGCCAGGTCACGGTCGACGGGCGGACCTACCAGCTGAGCCGCCCGTTCATGGTGATGGCGACCCAGAACCCGATCGAGATGGAGGGCACCTACCCGCTGCCCGAGGCACAGCGGGACCGCTTCATGGCGCGGATCTCGATGGGCTATCCCTCCGCAACCGCCGAGGTCGCGATGCTCGACTCGCACGGCGAGACCGATCCCCTGGACCACCTCAGGCCGGTCACCGACGCAGCGGAGGTCTCGCGGCTGATCGACATCGTCCGTGGCCTCTACACCAGCGCCGCAGTCAAGGCGTATGTCGTGGACCTGGTGACCGCGACGCGCACCACCCCGTCGCTGCGGCTGGGCGCCTCGCCGCGGGCCTCGCTGCACCTGCTGCGCGCCTCGCGGGCGCACGCGGCGCTGCAGGGGCGCCTGCACGTGCTGCCGGACGACGTCCAGGCGCTGGTCGGCCCGGTCCTGGCACACCGGGTGATCGCCACCGGCGAGGCTCAGCTGGCGCGCCGCTCCACCACCGACATCCTCGCGGAGATCCTGCGCCGGGTCCCCGTGCCCGCCGCACGGCGCTGAGCACGGCGGGCACGGCAACCCAGAGAGCAGAGGAACCAGGGTCTTGGACAGCATCCGCAACGTGCTCACCACGCGGGGACGGGCGTTCGTCGCCGCAGGGGTGACCCTTGCGCTGTCCGGGATCGGCTTCGGCTTCGCGGACCTGACCCGCATCGGCGTGCTGCTGACGTTCCTCCCGCTGCTCGCCGCGATCGCCAGCCGCCGGACGCGACTGGAGCTGAGCGTCGTGCGGGTGGTCCGCCCGGCGCCGCTGACCGTCGGCCAGTCCGCGACCGTGGAGGTCGAGCTGCACAACGCGACCACCAGGGCCTTCCCCGTGCTGGTGGCGCGGGAGCAGGTGCCCTACGTGCTCGGCGACCGGCCCCGGGCGGTCATCCCGAAGATGGAGCCCGGCGACCGGCGCCAAGTCACCTACCAGGTCTGCTCCGAGGTCCGCGGCCGGCACCACCTCGGTCCGCTGCGGGTGCGGGCGGAGGACCCGTTCGGGCTGACCAGCGTCACGTCCACCGCGGGCGGCACCACCAGCGTCCTGGTGCTGCCGCAGGTCGAGCCGCTCGGCGGCGGGCGGCCGCGCGGTGACGGCGTCGGAGCGGAGGGTGCGGTGCCGCACATGGTGGCCCTGCACGGAGAGGACGACGTGTCCATCCGGGAGTACCGCGACGGTGACGACCTGCGCCGCGTGCACTGGCCCGCGACCGCGCACCAGGGCGAGCTCATGGTGCGCCAGGAGGACCGGCCCGCCCGCCGCCGTGCGGTCCTGATCCTGGACTCGCGGGCCTCGGCGCACGCTGGGCGCGGACCCGCCGGGTCCTTCGAGTGGGCGGTCGGCGCCCTGGCCTCCATCGCCGCGCATCTGGCCCACTCCTCGTATGCTGTGCACCTGGTCAGCAGGGAGACGGTGCAGGACGGGTTGGCCACGCAGATGCTCGAGCTGGATGTGGCCCTGGAGTCGTTCGCACTGGCCCACGAGGGGCCGGACCTGGCATTCGAGGAGTCCATGCGCCACGCGTCTCCGCTCACCTCAGCCGGTGGCCTGGTCATCGCAGCGGTCACCGACCACGATGAGCAGGCGCTGCGACAGGTCGCATCGCTGCGCCAGCCGGGGGGCACCGGGCTGCTCCTGCTGCTGGACACCGCCTCGTTCGGCTCCTCCCGAACGGGCGGGGCCGGTGCCCGCACCGTCGCCCTGGCGGACCTGGTCCGCAGCGCCGGCTGGAGCACCGTCGTCGTCCGGTCCGGCGACACCGTCGCCGGCGCGTGGACCGCTCTCAACGCCCGCGGCGGCGTGACGGCGGGTGTCCGATGAGCGCCGCACGCCCGCTCGACACCGTCCTGGCCGCCGCCGCCACGCTCGTGGTCAGCTGGCCGCTGACCAACCTGCTCTCCGAGCCCGCCTGGGTCGCGCCGGCCCTGTACCTGGTGCTCACGGCCGCCGTGGTCGGAGCCCTGGGGCGCGCCGCGGCGCTGCGCGGCTGGAAGGTCCTGCTGCTCCAGCTCGGCGCCGGGGTGCTGCTGGCGGGCGGGCTGTTCGCCGGCTCTACCCTGTTCTACGGGCTCCCCACGCTCGCGACCGTGCGCCGCGCCAACGCGCTGATCCTCAACGCCGAGAGCACGGTGCAGTCGTTCTCCGCCCCGGCGCCGGCCACGCCCGGCCTGGTGATGCTGATCGCCTGCATCCTGGGCGTCGTGGCGATCTGCGTGGACTACCTGGCGGTCACGCGGCGCTCCCCCGCGATGGCCGGCCTGGCCCTGCTGGCCGCCTTCCTCGGCTGCGCCGCCAACAGCGGCGCATCGATGCACCCCATCTACTTCCTGGCCGCGGCAGCCGTGTGGCTGGCGATGATGGGCGGCCAGGGCACCGCCCGGCTGCGGCAGTGGGGCACCACGTCGGCGACGCCGCTCACTCCCGTGCGCAACCTGGGCGGTGACGACGGCGTCGCGGCGTTCGGTGCCAGGGCCCGTAACATGGCGGTGGGGAGCCTGGCGGTGGCGCTGCTGCTCCCTGTCGTGCTGCCTCACCTACCGACCCGCTACCTGCTCACCGGGCTGGGCCGAAGCGACGAGGCCGTCGCGGGGGGCTCCAGCCTGGGCTTCAGCCAGAGCGCCGACCTTGCCTCCGACCTCGCCGACCGCAGCACCGTGCCGGTGCTCACCTACCGCACCACCGACCCGGCGCCCGAGCCGCTGCGGGTGACGGTGACATCGACCTACATCCGCGGGACCTGGGTCGAGGACGGCTGGCTGCAGCAGCCGCAGGCGTTCAGCGGCGAGACGACCCTCCCCGAGCCGGCCGGGGTCGATGCGTCGGTTCCCCGGCGCAGCTACCAGATCGAGGTCCGCACGAACTCGCTTCGTGCCCCCGCTCTGGCGCTCCCCAGCCGGGTCCAAACCGCCGACCTGGACGGGTCGACCTGGCGGGTCAGCGCGCTGACCGGGACGGCGCAGGTGGAGCGCCGTCCGTCCCGCTACCGGATCACCTACTCCCAGCTGAACCCGTCCACGAGCCAGCTCGAGGGGGCGTCGACGCTGCCGTCACGCGCCCCGCGGACCAACACCGCGCTGGACCCGGCGTCGCAGGCGACCGTCCAGCGGCTCGCCGACCGGCTGGGCCGGGGTCTGACCACGCCGTACGACAAGGCGATGGCGATCCAGCAGTACTTCCGCGTGAACGGCAACTTCACCTACTCCCTCGCGCTGGCCGGACCCGTCAAGGACTCGCACGGGCGCAGCAGGCACCTGGACCCGCTGAGCAACTTCCTGGAGACCAAGAAGGGCTACTGCGTCCAGTTCGCGACGGGGATGGTCATGCTGGCCCGGGCCTCCGGCATACCGGCTCGGCTGGTGATGGGCTTCCTGCCCGGTCAGCAGTCCGGCAAGGACTGGACCGTACGGGCGTCCGACGCGCACGCGTGGCCCGAGCTGTACTTCGAGGGCATCGGCTGGACCCGCTTCGAGCCCACTCCCGGCGAGCGCAGCGGGACTCCGCCGCCGTACGCCCTCCCCAGCAGCAGTGCGGTGAGCGCCCGGGGGCGCTCGGTGGACGACATGACCGGCTCGGCACGTCCGGTGCCCAGATCCAGCAGCAACAACGCCGCCGAGCAGGCGTACCAGTCGCGAAACGTCGGCAGGGACACCCCGACCGGCGTCGCACCCGTCACCCATGGGCCGCTGCACTCCGGGTGGCTGCTGGTGCTGCTCGGGCTGCTGCTCGGAGCGCTGGGGGCGGTGGTGGTCCCGGCGGCCTCCTGGTCCCGCCGTCGCGCGCGGCTGCGCGCGGCCCGGGCGCCGGCCGAGCGGGTGGAGGCCGAGTGGCAGTCGCTCACCGAGCGGCTGAGCGACCTCGGTATGCCGCCTCCGCTGTCCCGGACTCCCCGCCAGCTGGGGGACTACTACGAGCGGGAGGCCTACCTGCGCGGCGAGAGCGCCGTCGCCATGCAGCGAGCCGTCGGCACGCTCGAACGGGTCCGTTACGCCCGGCCCACGGAGCAGGAGCTGAGCATCGCCGAGGAGTACCGCACGGTGATCCGGGCGGTCGGTCGGGGCCGGCGGCGGCGGGACCGCGGCCGGGCCGCGTTGCTGCCCTCGAGCGGACTGGCCCAGCTGCGCCAGTCCCGGGACAGCGTCACCCGCGCGATCCGGGTCGCGGGACGGACCGGTGCTGCTGCCACCGCCAGGGCCCTTGGTGCTCTGCGGCGCGGGCCAGGGCGAGGCTAGCCGGTCATGGGCAGCGCTGCCCGTCGTGCACAACGGGCAGCCTCACCCCCCGTCACCCTGGGCGGCCGGCGGGGATGCTGCTAGGTTCGGCACCAATACCACGGGACGTGTAGTTGCCGCATGCCCGTTGTCCCGCGTTGGCCGGATCCAGCCGGCCGGACAGGATGGCCCGATGAACCTTCGCCGCAGCCGGCTCGCCGCCGGGATCGCCGTGCCCGTCGCCCTGGCCCTGGCAGGGGGGCTCACCGGGGCCCCCGGCGCCACCGCCTCGACCACCGCCGCCACGTTCGCCAACTTCGAGCCGGCGGGTCTGAAGAGCACGTTGCTCTACACCGGCGGGGGCAGAGTCGGCACGACCTGTCCCAACACGACTGCGGGACAGTGCTACAACCTGGCGGGTGAGCCCCAGATCCGCGCCGCCGGCGACGGCAGCTTCTACGCCTCGTCCGAGAACGGCCTCGGCGCCGGCACCGAGGCCTGGAAGTCCACCGACGGCGGTCGACACTACACCACTCTCATGTCGCCGAACGACGCCTCCACCGGCCCCGCTAAGAACGACACCGGGTTCGCCCCTGGCGGCGGTGACACCGACCTCGCCGTGTCCGACGACAAGAACTCCAACGGCTTCTACAACGTCTACGTCGCCAGCCTCAGCCTGGCCAACATCGACGTGAGCACGAGCACCGACGGCGGCAAGACGTTCAAGCTGAACCCGGTGGGCGCCGAGGTCCCGGGCGACGACCGGGAGTGGATCGCCGCGGACGACTCCCACCAGGGCCCGCTCAGCCTCCCGGTCGAGGGGGGCGACAAGGTGTGCGTCTCCTACCACGACCTGGCCACGGCCAACATCGAGGTCAACTGCAGCTACGCCCCGACCGTGGCCGGCAGCTTCGCCCAGGTGGGCGATGCCATCGACGCGGCGCACGCCTACACGATCAACAACAACATGATCGGCAACCTGGCCATCGCCCGCGACACCGTCGAGGGCGACAACACGGCCGGCAACCACAACATCTACCAGGTCTTCAGCGGTCCGGCGAACGCAGCCGGCCTGACCGCCTGCGGCGCGACCGCCGCCTGTCTCAACACCGTGTACATCGGGGTGTCCACCAACGGCGGCCTGACGTTCAAGGACTACACCGTCTACCAGAACCCCAACGTCCATGTGAGCTACGGGCACCAGTTCGTCAACGTCAGCGTCGACCGCAAGGGCAACGTCTACACCCTGTACAGCGACAACCACAGCCTCTTCTACAGCTACTCCACGACGCAGGGCAAGACGTGGTCGCCGCGGGTCAAGGTCAACACGTCCCCCTCGAACACCGCGATCGAGCCGTGGAGCGTCGCTGGCAACAACGGCGCCCTGGACGTGGTCTGGTACGGCACCTCCGCCACCGGCAACCCCGAGAACCAGCCGAGCACCACGACGTGGCACGTGTACTTCGCCCAGAACCTGCACGCCACCACGCCCGGCTCCACGTTCGCCCAGGTCGCCGCGAGCCCGGTCAACCATCACGGCGGCGTCTGCGAGAGCGGGATCGCGTGCACCGGCAACCGGGACCTGCTGGACGACTTCGGGGTCGCGGCCAGCCCCACGACGGGCCTGGCCTCGATCGTCTACACCGACGACCAGTTGCGGGCCGGCGACCCGAACAACCAGAACAGTCCCATCTGCAAGGTCGGCGACAACAACACCAGCAACTGCGAGCACACCGCCTTCGCGACTCAGCTGACGGGCGGCCGGATCTACCCCTAGCCCTCGCGTCACCGTCCAGCAGCGACGCCGCGCCGGCTCCGTCACGGAGCCGGCGCGGCGTCATCTGCGGTGGGCCCGCCTCAGTCGAGGTAGTCGCGCAGCACCTGGGAACGCGAGGGGTGGCGCAGCTTGCTCATCGTCTTGGACTCGATCTGGCGGATCCGCTCGCGGGTCACGCCGTAGACCTTGCCGATCTCGTCCAGCGTCTTCGGCTGGCCGTCGGTGAGCCCGAACCGCATGGACACCACCCCCGCCTCACGCTCGGACAGGGTGTCGAGCACGGAGTGCAGCTGCTCCTGGAGGAGGGTGAACGACACCGCGTCGGCAGGGACCACCGCCTCGGAGTCCTCGATCAGGTCGCCGAACTCGCTGTCGCCGTCCTCGCCGAGGGGGGTGTGCAGGGAGATCGGCTCGCGGCCGTACTTCTGGACCTCGACCACCTTCTCCGGGGTCATGTCCAGCTCGCGGGCGAGCTCCTCCGGCGTCGGCTCACGGCCAAGGTCCTGCAGCATCTGGCGCTGGACGCGGGCGAGCTTGTTGATCACCTCGACCATGTGCACGGGGATGCGGATGGTCCGCGCCTGGTCGGCCATCGCCCGGGTGATCGCCTGGCGGATCCACCAGGTCGCGTAGGTGGAGAACTTGTAGCCCTTGGTGTAGTCGAACTTCTCCACCGCGCGGATCAGGCCGAGGTTGCCCTCCTGGATCAGGTCGAGGAACAGCATGCCGCGGCCGGTGTAGCGCTTGGCCAGGGACACGACCAGGCGCAGGTTGGCCTCGAGCAGGTGGTTCTTGGCCTTCTTGCCGTCCTGCGCGATCCACCACAGCTCGCGCTTGAGCTTCATGTCCATCTTGTCGTTGGCGTTCATCCGCTCCTCGGCGAACAAGCCCGCCTCGATGCGCTTGGCGAGCTCCACCTCCTGTTCGGCGTTGAGCAGGGCGACCTTGCCGATCTGCTTGAGGTAGTCCTTGACCGGGTCCGCGGTGGCTCCGGCGGTGACCACCTGCTGAGCCGGCGCGTCCTCCTCGTCGTCGTCGCGTAGTACGAAGCCAGCGGCCTCGCTCTCCTCCTCCTCCGCCTTCGGACCGGCCGCGGCGACCAAAGGGTCCCCGTCGGCGCCCTCGTCCGCGGCGTCGTCGACCGGCTCGACCGAGTCCTCGGTGCCCTCGGCGACGACCTTCTCCAGCTCCGAGGGGTCGACCTCCTCGCCGTGGATGTCGGCGACATCCGGATCGACGACGACATCCGGATCGACGACGTCGACGCCGTCCACGATGTCGACCCCACCCGCCGGCGCGCCGCCGTTGTCGGTGCTCGCCGCGCGCGCGGTGACGGCCCGCTTAGCGGTCGTCTTGGCTGTCGTCTTGGCTGTCGTCTTGGCAGTCGTCTTGACTGTCGTCTTGGCGGCCGTCTTGGCGGCCGTCTTGCGCGCTGCGCGCTTGGTCGGCTCCGCCGTGGCAGAGGCGGTCCTGGCCGGCCGTGCGGAGGCCTTGTCAACGGCGGCCGGGGTGGCACCCTCGACCGGGGAACCGTCGCTGCCTGGAGCTCCGTCCACGCCGTCGACCAGCGCGGTCGTGGGACGCCGGGTCGTGGAGGTCGCCCCGACCGCGCGGGCGTGCCGACGTCCGCCGGTGAGCGGCTCACCCGTGGACGGGGCGGCAGCCAAGGGTTGACCGGTTGAGCTTGCTGAGGTCTCTGGCAGCTCGGAGGTGAGCTCGGAGGGGTTTGACACGGACGACACAGGTACCTTTCGTCGCTGACTGCTGCGGCCCAGGCACCATCGCGGCCCGAGCCGAGAGCTGGGAAGAGGCGGTGACGAGGGCGTGGATGGGACCTGTCGGCGGTCCCTGGTTCGGGCAGGACCCGGGGGCTTGACGTGCAGGCTCAAGACCATTGTAAAACGTGTCTGCGCAGTTGGCGCACCGTTGAGCGCCGACGAGGGCGCGCGAGGCTCAGAGCGGCCTGGGCGCCTTCACGGCGAGCACCGCGCACGGCGCGTCCAGCAGGATCCGTTGGGCACTGAGCCCCAGGACCAGCTTGCCGACAGGGGTACGCCGCCGCAGTCCGATGACGATCAGCTCCGCTCCAACCGTCTCGGCGATGGAGAGCAGGTCGCCGGCCGGGTCGTTGCTCACGGTGACGTACCGAACCTCATGCGACAGGCCCGCCGCGTCGAGGTCGGACACTGCCGACGCGCGGACGGTCTCGAGGGCCCGCGCTTCCTGCTCGTCAACGCTCCCGCTGGCCCGGTCCGGCTGGACCAGCACCAAGGGAGTCCGTCGACGAAGGGCCTCGTCGGCGGCGGCGCGCAGGGCGCTGCGGCCTTCCTGCGTAGGCACGTACGAGACGACGACAGTCACCGGTCCTCCTCCGCGGAGGCAGCCCCCGCGACCGCGACGCTACCCGACGCAGGGCAGCTCGCCGGCGGGGTCAGCGGATCTGGGAGTCGACGAGCGCCTTGCGGACGATCGCCCCCACCTGGCCGATCTCGATCAGGAACCCGTCATGGCCGTATGGCGAGCTCACCTGCTGCACCGGCGCGGCCGTGGGGACGTGCGCGACGATCTCCTCGGACAGCCGCGGAGGGTACAGGCGGTCGCTGTCGACCGAGGCCACCACCAGGTCAGCGGTCAACCGGCCGAGCGCGGCGCCGACGCCGCCCCGTCCTCGGCCGATGTCGTGCGAGCTCATCGCGTTGGTCAGGACGACGTAGGAGTTGGCGTCGAAGCGGGCTGCCAGCTTGTCGGCGTGGTGGTCCAGGTAGCTCTCGACCGCGTAACGACCTCTGCTGCCCAGAGGCTGCTCCTGGCCCTGCGGCTCGCGGCCGAACCGCTGAGCGAGCTCGGTCTCGCTGCGGTAGGTGACGTGGGCGATCCGGCGAGCGATGCCGAGACCGACGTCGGGTCCGGTCGGCTGACCGTAGTAGTCGCCTCCCGCAAAACGCGGGTCGGCACGGATCGCCAGCACCTGCGCCTGGCACCACGCGATCTGCTCGGCAGAGGCGTACGCGGTGCTCGCCAGCACCATGCAGGACCGGACCCGGTCCGGGTAGGAGACCGCCCACTCCAGCGCGCGCATGCCACCCATCGAACCGCCGACCACGCCGGCCCATGAGTCGATCCCGAGGGCGTCGGCGAGCCGGGCCTCGACGGCGACCTGGTCGCGGATGGTGCAGAACGGGAAGCGGCTTCCCCACGCCGCGCCGTCGGGAGCGAGCGAGGACGGGCCGGTGCTGCCCTGGCAGCCCCCGAGCACGTTGCCGGCGACGACGAACCACCTGTCGGTATCCAGTGGCCGGCCGGGACCGACCAGGCCGTCCCACCACCCCGGTGTCGGCTGTCCGGGGCCGGCCGGGCCGCTGACGTGCGCGTCGCCGGTCAGGGCGTGCTCGACCAGGACAGCATTGTCCCGGGCCGGGTTGAGCGTGCCCCAGGTCTCATAGGCCACGCGGACGGCCGGTAACCGCCCGCCCATCTCCAGCGCAAGCGCTCCGACGTCGGCGAAGCGCCGGGCGGCGGGTGGGTCGCCCTCGAGCCAGGCCCCGGTCGCCCGTCGCGGCGCCCTCCTACCCATGGGAAGCAGCTCGTCACCGGTCCCCCGTGCGGCGCGGCCGACCGGTTGCGCCACGCCCGCAGCCGCGGCGTGGGTAGCCGCGGTGCCCGTAGCCGCTGTGCCGGTAGCCGCCGTGGGGACATCGACGTCGACGGCGACCGACGGTGCTAGGTCCGCTGCGCTGCGGGTGAGGGTCATCTGACGGCTCCCTGGTGATCAGGGCCCGCCGGGGCGGCCGGGCCCGCGCTTGCCGCCCCGACACGAGACGGCCCGGTCATCACCCGGGGCACCCCACCGCGGAGGAGGGTTGCCGTCTAGCGAGCCGGGGCTTCGCGCTAGCACTCGTGACCTGCGCAGCACTATACCCAGCCGACGTGTGCTCCTCGCAGCAATGCCGGCCGAGCACCCCGTGGAACGGCCACAGCGGGATGCCTCGCCGTGGCCGAGCAGTCAGGCGCTGCGCCGGTCGGGCCGGATCGCCAGATCCACCATCTGCTCCAGCAGCAGAGCCAACCGGTAGTCGGGCGCCGCCTGCAGGGCACGGTCGAGGGCGACCCTGCTCAGTGCTCCGTCGCCACGCCACCAGGCGAAGGCACCGAGCACCGTCAGGGGCGCAACGGCCCACTGGTCATCGAGGCAGCCACACAGCGTGACCAACCGCCGCTCGACGCGCTGCATGGCCACTGCACTGCTGAGCGCCTCGCCGCCGAGAGGTCCTTTGCCACCCCACGCACGCTCGGGCAGCGCCCTCTCGACCTGCTGTCGCAGCTCCGGCTCGACGAGCTCTGCCGGCATGCTCCCGGGACACAACCAGGACACCACGGCGTCCCGCAGCCCCAGGTCGCCGAGCGAGACTGCCAGCGCGGCGCACAGCGCGTCCTCCAGCTGCTCGACCGCTGTGGCGTCGTCGTCGAAGCGCAGCAGCAGGCCCCAGGCACGCAGGTCCTGCTCCCAGAAGTGACCCGGCACGCCGCCCGGGGCCGCCGCTCTCTCCCGGGCGCGGCTCATGGTCCGGGCGAGGCGGGCGATGCGCCGACCGCGCGCCAGGTCGCGCGGTCGAAGGCTATCCACCAGCGCCGCCCGGTCGCGCAGCGGAGCGATCTCGCGGCCGACGAACTCCGCCACCACGGGAAGGTCGCCCGGCTCGGGCAGCGGGGTCCCGGCCATCGGGCAGCAGGGCGGTCCGCAGTCGGGAGAGAACCACCGACCCGCGCGGACCACGATGCGGTCCTGAACGCGGATACCGGCCGATGCGCAGGCGGATGCCGTGGCGTCGAGCATGGGGATGGATGCTCCCTCCCTCTCCTCGTAGCCGAACAGCAGCACACTGTCCGGCTGCTCGGCTACGAGGGGACCAAGCAGCGCTTCGGCCGCGACCCCGACGTCATCCTCACCGGGCAGGTCCAGGCGTTGGACGAGCCCCATCCGAGTGTCATGGAACGCGACCAGGACCAGTGAGCTGCTCGGGTGGTAGCCGAGCTGGTAGGGCAGGACGGCCACGAGATCGGCAGGGCCGCGCAGGCGTAGGGGCGACGACATGCCACCAGCGTCCGGTCCGGCGGCCGGTCCTGACAGGGCCCAGTCGCCACCTGTGCACCCCGGTGAGGGTGAGGCGGAGCCCGGCGGCCGCTGTGGACAAACCCCCGCTCTCGGGCCGACCCCGGCTCAGCGAGCTCCAAGAAACACTCTCTAGACTCGTTCAGTCCTGGCAAAGACGGGCAAAGACGGCCAGCCGGACCACCCCAACGACATTGGATAGGACCGCTGTGACCGCGACGAAGAGCGCATCGACCCGCCCCGCCCCGGACGACGCCAGCAGCACCACTGACACCACCGGCACCATGGACACCACCGTCAGCGCCGCCAGGCAGAGCACCGCCTTCACCGTGCTGGTCGGCCTTTCCGCCCTCACCGTGCTTCTCCAGGGCTTGTGGGCCGGCATCTTCCTCGAGCACGACGGGCGACGGGATGCGGCCAGCGGATGGGTCGAGGTGCACGCCCGCGGCGGTGAGGTGGCCCTGGTGTTCGCTGCCGCGGCGACGGTCGTGGCCTTCGTCCGGCTCCGGGACCGCAGAGACCTGTGGATCGCCAGCCTCGCCTTCACGCTGCTGCTGGTCCTGGAGTCCTACCTCGGAGGCCTGATCCGGGACGCCGGCAAGGACGTGCTGACAGCGGTGCACGTGCCCCTGGCCATGGCCCTGATGGGACTGGCCGTCTGGCTGCCGATGAGAGCCCGACGTCGCCCGTGACTCCGCCGCTGCCGGCCGGCACGGGCTGGCCGACGCGCACCGCCGCACCGGACGCCAGCCCTAGCGCAGGGGGAGCTCTGTCCTGGCCTTGTCCGCGATCCGCTTGAGCATGTAGGCGTCCACGCCGGCGCCCACGAAGCCGCCGATCAGCGGCACGCCCTTGCCGAACCGGGTCAGCGACTTCTCGCCCACCTGGCGCAGCAGCCGGAACCCGATGCCCTTGTTGACCGCCAGCAGCACCGGAGCAGGCAGGCGCTGCGTCGCCAGGCTGGCCAGCCGGCCGCTGGAGAGCAGCCCCGCCTTCTTCAGCAGGTCGTCCGAGTCCGCGCCGATGAGGGTGAGCAGCACCGCCGAGCGCACCGCGGGCTCCCGGATGTCGTAGCCGCGGACCGAGGCGATGGACGCCACCATGCGCGTCGCGATGACGTAGAACCCCAGGACGTTGGCCGGCAGGGCGACGGGCATGGTCACGAAGCCGCCCAGGCTGGTGACGAAGCCGCCGGCCGCGGCCAGCCGCACATGGCGGCTCACGATCGCGTCCACCGCCTGGTCGGACCGACCGTGCTCGCGAACCGCGTCGGCCGCTACGTCACCGGCGCTGGCGAAGCGGCCCCTGCCGTCGATGCCGGCGTCCATCAGCCGCTCGACCAGCGCTCCAGCCGGCCCCGACCCCTTGTCCGGCGCGGTCAGCGCCGAACCGGGTGCGCCGCCGCCCGGGTCCGCCGTGTCGTCCTTGCCCAAACCGAAGATGCCCACGCACCGTCCTCCCGTTGACCTGTCGGACCATCCTGCCAGCATGGCGGGATGCTGCTCGCCGATCTGGTCGCGACGTCCAGGGCGGTCGCGCACACGTCGTCCCGCAACGCCAAGACGGCGATGATCGCCGAGCTGCTCGCGCGGGCCCGTGACGAGGCCGTCGCGGCGGCCGCTGCCGCTCCTGCTCGGAGCGCCTCGACCGCGCCGGCCGACGAGGTGGGGCTTGTGGTGCGCTACCTGTCCGGGACGCTGCGGCAACGCCGTACCGGCATCCAGCTGACCGCCGCCACGGTCGTGCCGGAGCCGGCAACGGGGTCGTCGGTGACCGTCGTGCGGCTCGACGCGGTGCTGCAGGAGGCGAGCGAGCTGTCCGGCAGCGGTTCCGCGGGACGGCGGGCCGTGCTGTTCCACGGCCTGCTCGCCGCGCTGACCGCAGGCGAGCGCGACTTTCTCTACGGACTGTTGCGCGGGGGCATCCGGCAGGGCGCGCTCCAGTCGGTGGTGATGGCCGCTGCCGCGGCGGCGTCCGGCAGCGAGCCCGAGGCCGTACGGCGCGCGGTCATGGTGAGCGGCAGCCTCGCCGAGGTCGCCTCAGCAGCCCTGCGCGTCGGGCCGACGGCGCTGGCCCGCTTCACGCTGCAGGTCGGCCAGGCAGTCAGTCCGATGCTGGCCAGCTCGGCCAGGACGGTCCCCGAGGCGCTCGCGCGCACGGGGCCGGCAGCGGTGGAGTGGAAGCTCGACGGCATCCGCGCCCAGATCCACCGCGACGGGCGCTCGGTCCGCGTGCTGACCCGCTCGCTGGACGACATCACCGACCGGGTGCCGGAGGTGGTCGAGGCGATCCTGGCCCTGCCGGTGCGCACGGCCATCCTCGACGGCGAGCTGGTCGCCCTGCGCGACGACGGCCGTCCCCGGCCGTTCCAGGAGACCGCCTCCCGCACGGCCACGCGGACCGGACCGGCGCTCACCTCCTTCCTGTTCGACGTGCTGCACCTCGACGGCCGCGACCTCATCGACCAGCCCGGTCCCGCGCGGCGAAACGCCCTGAGCGCGGTCGCTCCCGCGGGCCTGCTGACACCCGCCCTGGCCGTGCCGGATCCCGCCCGGCCCGGAGCGGTCGAGGCGGCGACCGCCTTCGCGGCTGACGTCGTCGCGCGTGGGCACGAGGGAGTCGTGATCAAGGCCGACTCCGCGGTCTACGAGATGGGCCGACGCGGCGCCGGCTGGGTGAAGGTCAAGCCGGTGCACACCCTCGACCTGGTGATCCTCGCGGTCGAGCGCGGCAACGGCCGTCGTCGCGAGTGGCTCTCGAACCTCCACCTCGGCGCTCGTGACCCCGCGGGCCGGTTCGGGCCGGCCGGCGGGTTCGTGATGCTGGGCAAGACGTTCAAGGGGCTGACCGACCAGATGCTGCGATGGCAGACCGACGAGCTTCCTCGGCACGCCATCGGCCCGGCCGACGGCTACGTCGTGCACCTGCGTCCCGAGGTCGTCGTCGAGATCGCCGTCGACGGGGTGCAGCGCTCGCCGCGCTACCCGGCCGGGGTGGCGCTCCGCTTCGCCCGGGTGGTCCGGCACCGGCCGGACAAGTCCGCTGACGACGCGGACGTCATCGAGGACGTGGAGGGCCTAGGGACCGGATGACGTCAGCCGGGTCCACCCATGTCCTCTCCGCGTGACACGATGAGGATGCCCGTTTCCTGCTCCGCACCGACACCTTTGAGGTCCCCCAGATGCCCGCCCCGGTCGACGGCTCCGCCGCCTTCTCACAGTTCGCCCATCCCGAGCGTCTGGTCTCCACCGACTGGCTCGCTGAGCACCTGCACGACGACGCCCTGGTGGTGGCCGAGTCCGACGAGGACGTCCTGCTCTACGACACCGGCCACATCCCGGGCGCGGTCAAGCTCGACTGGCACGGCGACCTGAACGACCCGGTCACCCGCGACTACGTCGGCGGCGCGCGCTTCGCGCAGGTCATGGGCGAGCGGGGGATCGGCCGGGACAGCACGGTCATCCTCTACGGCGACAAGAACAACTGGTGGGCCGCCTACGCGCTGTGGGTGTTCTCGCTGTTCGGCCACGAGGACGTGCGGCTGCTGGACGGCGGCCGGACCAAGTGGGTCGCCGAGGGCCGTGAGCTGACCCGCGAGGTCCCCGGGACGGCCACCGCCGACTATCCCGTCGTCGAGCGTGACGACTCGCGGATCCGTGCCTTCAAGGACGAGGTCCTGGCCCACCTCGGGCAGCCCCTGGTCGACGTCCGGTCCCCGGGGGAGTTCTCCGGCGAGCTGCTGCACATGCCGGACTACCCGCAGGAGGGTGCGATGCGCGGTGGCCACATCCCCGGGGCCAGGTCCGTGCCGTGGGCGCGCGCCGCCGCGGCCGACGGGACGTTCAAGACCAGGCCAGAGCTGGAGGCCATCTACCTGCAGGAGCAGGGCCTGGACCCGCACCAGGAGACGGTCGCCTACTGCCGCATCGGCGAGCGCTCGTCGCATACCTGGTTCGTGCTGACCCACCTGCTGGGCTTCGACGCAGTGCGCAACTACGACGGCTCGTGGACCGAGTGGGGCAACTCGGTCGGCGTGCCGATCGAGCGGTGAGCCGGCCGTGTCGGCTGCCCCCCACGGAGTGCCACAACGAGGTGACGGTATGACCGGTACGCCGGGCACAGACCAGGTCAGCGCGCTGCCTGCGGCGCTCGCCGAGATCGCCGAGGACTTCACCGGTATGCCGGTGAAGGAGCGGCTTCAGCTGCTGCTGGAGTTCAGCGACAACCTGCCGCCGCTGCCCGAGCGGTATGCGCGGCACGTCGAGACCATGGAGCAGGTCCATGAGTGCCAGTCCCCGGTCTTCCTGGCGGTCGAGGTCGCGCCGGTGGGCCAGCAGGTCCAGCTGTTCTTCCAGGCGCCGGAGGAGTCCCCGACCACCCGCGGTTTTGCCGGGATCCTCAGCGAGGGGCTGTCCGGGCTGAGTGCCGGCGAAGTGCTCGCCGTGCCCGACGACGCCCCCTACCGGTTCGGCCTGGCCGAAGCCGTCTCACCGCTGCGGCTTCGGGGGATGGTGGCGATGCTGAGCCGGATCAAGCACCAGGTCAGGGGCCGGAGCGGGGACCGGACGACCTCCCAGCAGTGAGCGACGACGCGGCTCCGGCGGCCCTGGTCTGGGCTCCTGACGGGGACCGGGCCGCGCTGGTCGCAGACGGTCTCAGCTACGCCGGCCGCGGCGCGGATGTGCTGCCCCGCGTCGCCGCGCTGGAGGCGGAGCGGCATCCGCGCTGGGTCTGGTGGAGCGCCGGTGACGACGCCCGCCCGCTCGTCCGGGAGGGGATCGGCGTGCAGCGATGCTGGGACCTGGCAGAGGCGCACCGGCTGCTGCGCGGCGGGTGGGCCGCCGACCCGGGCATGGTGTGGGCCACCGTATGCCGGCTGCCCCCCGACCGGGTGCCCCGGAGCACCGGTGACCTGTTCGACTTCGCCGACGACCGGTCGGCGCCAGGTGCGCCGTCGGCGCCAGGTGGATGGTCGGCGCCGGAAGGGCTGGGCGACCTGCTGCGGCCGGACGGCTACCTGCGGCCGGAGGCCGTCGACCGAACGTGGCTGAGCACCGGTGAGCGGCTGCTGGCCTGGGGCCGGGCGGCCCTGACCGCGGCGGCGGCGCAGCATCTCCTGCTGGCCGAGGTGTCGAACCGGGCGGTGTCCACCGCGCACTCGGAGTCAGCGGCGGCGCTGCTGTGCGTCGAGCTGGAGGAGTCCGGCCTGCCGCTGGACCGGGCCACGGCCGAGCAGCTGATCACCGCATCCGCGGGACCGCGGCCCACCTCGCGCGAGCACGCCCGAGCCATCGCCGAGGACAGGGACCGCGCGGTCCTGCAGCGGCTGGGGCATCGCGCTGACCAGAAGGCGGACCTGCGCAACCCCGCTCACGTCAGGGAGCTGCTCGCCTCGGCCGGGATCGTCGTCAAGGACACCAGGGCCTGGCGGCTGGAACCGTTCCGCGACAGCTCGCCCCTGGTCGAGGCGCTGCTGCAGTGGCGCAAGGCGGAGCGCATCGCCAGCACCTACGGCTACGCCTGGCTGGACGCCCACGTGGGGACCGACGGCCGGCTCCGCGGCGAGTGGACCGCCTGTGACGGAGCAGCGGGCCGGATGACCGCTTCGAACGGGCTGCACAACCTTCCCCGACCGCTGCGTCCCGCGGTGGCGGCCGCGCCCGGTCACGTCCTGGTCCGCGCCGACCTCGGGCAGATCGAGCCGCGGGTGCTCGCTGCGGTCTCGGGTGACCCGGCATTCATCAGGGACACCCATGCCGACGACCTCTACGCCCCGGTGGCCGCGCGCCTGGGCGTCGAGCGGCCGCGCGCCAAGGTCGCCGTCCTCGCGGCCATGTACGGCCAGACGAGCGGGGCGGCGGGCGAGGCGCTCAAGGGGCTGCAGCGCGCCTACCCCACGGCGGTCGGCTACCTCGAGGCGGCATATGCCGAGGGCGTGGCAGGCAGGGCGCTGCGCACGTACGGCGGCCGCCGGGTGCCGACCAGCGGTCCAGGGCCGGGCAGCGTCGCGCAGCAGGACGGCGCAGAGGGCGTGGCGCCGGAGGCCCTGGCCGGGCGCGGCAGGTTCGCCCGTAACGCGGTAGTACAGGGCGCCGCGGCCGAGCTGTTCAAGGCGTGGGCGGCAACGGTACGACTGCGGCTCACGGGGACGGGGGCGGAGACGGTGCTGTGCCTGCACGACGAGCTGCTCGTGCACGCTCCGGTCGCAGCCGCGCAGGACACCGCGATGGTCCTGGAGAGCTCGCTCACCGACGCGGCCCGCCGGTGGACCGGCTCAGCGCAGGCGCGCTTTGTCGCCGACACGCGGGTCGTGCACCGCTGGTCCGAAGCCAAGGACTAGGGCGGGACTGGAGCCCAGCGGACGGCGTCACCCCTGGCGTCGTCACCCTTCGGCAGGTCCAGTCAGGCCCCGTCGGGACGGTTGCGCAGGAACTGCTCGAACTCGGCGCCGATCTCGTCCGCGCTGGGCAGCTCACTGACGTCGGTCGCGAGCAGGCTGGGACGGGCCGCACCCTGGACGTAGGTGTCGTACTGGCGCTCGAGGGCCTCAACGACCGAGGCGACCTCGTCCGATCCGGCCACCTCCTTGGCGATCTCGGCGCGGTTCATCCCCGCGGCGGCGACGAGCGCGGTGTCGGGGACGGCCAGCCCGGTCACGCCGGTGACCGCGCCGAGCGCGGTGACGGCGGCGTCGGCGAACTCGGCCTGGGCCAGATAGTGCGGCACGTGGACCGCGAACCCGAGGGCGTCGCTGCCGGCCTCGGCCAGCCGCAGCTCCAGCAGCCCGGTCACGCTGGCCGGGACCTGGACGGTGCCGAAGACCGCGTCGCGGTCGGCGATCAGGCGCGGGTCCGACGCGTGTGCGGTGACCCCGATGGGCCGGGTGTGCGGCACGGCCATCGGTATGCCGTGGACGCTCACCGTCAGCGTCACACCGAGCATCGCGATGATCTCGCGGACCGCCTCGATGAAGCGCTCCCACTGGTAGTCCGGCTCGGGCCCGGCGAGCACGAGGAAGGCCTGGCCGTCGCTGTCCACGACGCGGTGCAGCAGCAGGGAGGGGTCGGCGTAGGCCGACCACCGGTCACGGTCGAAGGTCATCAGCGGGCGCCGGGCGCGGTAGTCGAAGAGCTGGTCGAGGTCGAACGACGCCACGACGGTGTGCTTGAGGGTGGCGAGGACGTGCTCGGTCATCAAGCGCTGGGCGCCGCCGGCGTCGATGAAACCGCCGAGCGAGACGAGCAGGACTGGCGCACGGACGGTGCGCAGGTCGGTGTCGGTCTCGAACCGGTAGAGCTCGGATGGGTTCTGCACGGCAGGCCCTCCTGGGATGAACGTGGTGGAAAGAAGACGTAGCTCCGGCAGGACCGGCTTACACGTCACAACGCCGGCGTCGCTGCCAGGATTCCGCGGCTGCGACCCAGCCGGTCGCTGGCCGGTCGCGCCGGCACCGCCAGACCCGCGCGGCAATGGGGCAGGGAGATGGGGGGTGGTGACGGAGGCAGCCGGGCAGGCGGCATACTGGATGAAACGAAATCGTTTCGTCCATGTGCCACCACCCCGGAGGAGCTCGACCGTGAAGGCTTGTCCGGTGTACCGGCGCCGGCCACGGGTAACCGGTCTGCGGGAGTGCGAGATCCTGGAGACCACCGCCGCCATGCTGGTGGCGCACGGATACGACAGGCTCACCCTGGACGTGGTGGCCGCGGCCGCGCACGTGAGCAAGGCGACCCTGTACCGCCGCTGGGCCGGCAAGGCCGAGCTGGTCATCGACGCGGTCGGGTACGTCAGTGCTCCCGACCCGGCCCGCGTCGTCGACACCGGCAGCCTGCGCACCGACCTGCTCGAGCTGAGCTGCGGGCCTGGCGGGCTCACCGACACCCTGCCCCTCGCCATGCTCAGCGCCGTCGGGTCCGCCATGCAACGGGACCCCGTCCTGTTCGCTGCCGTCACCGCGCAGATCACGGCTCCGGCGCAGCGGGCGGCCCTGCGCGCGTTCGAGGCCGGCAGGGACCGCGGCGAGGTCGCCGCCGACGCCGACCTCCAGGTGCTTGCGCGGGTGCTGCCCGCCCTGTCGATGCACCAGGTGTTCGTGCTCGGCGAGCCACTGACGGCCGAGCGGATCGCCTACCTCGTGGACACCGTCGTCCTTCCCGCCTGCCGCGCCGCAGCGCAGCACCCGCAGCACCCGCACCCTGAGAGGACGGACTGATGTCCATCCGCACATCCGCCCGCAGCACGCAGCCCTACCGTCCGCGTCACGCAGCGGTGCAGCCAGTCGACTCCGCGCCGGCCGCGGTCGGGGCGCTGGACAGCGCCGCGACGGCCGGGACCAGAGACCACAGCCAGCACCTCGGTCTGGCGCTGACCGTCATCAGCGCAGCCCAGCTGATGGTCGTGCTGGACGGCACCATCGTCAACATCGCCTTACCGCACGTCCAGCAGGCACTGCACTTCACCCCCGCGAACCTGTCGTGGGTGGTCAACGCCTACACGCTGGCGTTCGGCGGGCTGCTCCTGCTCGGCGGACGGCTCGGCGACCTGCTCGGCCGGCGCCGGATGTTCATGATCGGGGTCCTGCTCTTCTCCGCCGCCTCCCTGGCCGGAGGCCTCGCGCAGAGTGAGGCGCTGCTGCTGACTGCCCGGGTCGTGCAGGGCGTCGGCGCGGCGATCGCCTCGCCGACCGCCCTGTCGCTGATCACCACCACGTTCCCCGCGGGACCCCCGCGAAACCGGGCCTTCGGGGTGTATGCCGCCATGTCCGGCGCCGGGGCCGCCGTGGGCCTGATCCTGGGCGGCGCGCTGACCGAGGTGAGCTGGCGGCTGACCTTCTTCATCAACGTCCCCATCGGCCTGCTGGTCGCGTTCCTCGCCCCGCGCTACCTGGGCGAGTCGCAGCGCCAGCGCGGGACCTTCGACATACCCGGGGCCCTGACGGCGACGTTCGGACTCAGCACCCTGGTCTACGGGCTGACCCACGCCGCCACGGCGGCGCAGAAATGGCAGGACCCGGTGACCATCGGGGCGATCGCCGTCGGCGTGGTCCTGCTCGCCGCGTTCGTGGTCATCGAGCGCTCCTCCCAGCACCCGCTGCTGCCGTTCCGGATCCTGGCCGACCGCAACCGCGGCACGAGCTTCGCGGTCATGCTGATCGTGGGAGCGGGGCTGTTCGCGATGTTCTACTTCCTCGGCCTCTACATCCAGCAGGTTCTCGGGTACTCCCCACTGAGGACCGGCTTCGCGTTCCTGCCGTTCAGCGCGGGCATCGTGCTCTCCGCGCAGATCGCCTCGCAGCTGGTGAGCCGGGTGGACCCCCGGTGGATCGCGGGACCGGGGGCGGTGCTGGCCGCGGTCGGCATGTGGGGGTTCTCCACGCTCACGGTCGAGAGCACCTACGCCGCCGGCCTGCTGCCGTGGATCCTGGTGCTGTCCTTCGGCATGGGGCTCACCTTCGTCCCGATGACGCTCACCGCGGTCGCCGGCGTCGCCAAGGACGACTCCGGCGTCGGCTCCGCCGTGCTGAACACGATGCAGCAGGTTGGCGGTTCGCTCGGCCTGGCCACCCTCAGCACGGTTTTCGCCAACAGCTTCACGGACCGGGCGCGGGAGCTGCAGGGCCGGCTCACCGCCCGGCTGCAGTCGGGGCAGCTGGACGCCGCGACAGCGCGCCGGCTCGGCGCCCAGCTGGCCCTGCAGGCACAGACCTACGGGTCCACCCGTGCGTTCCTCGTGGCAGCGGCGATGATCCTGGCCGCCGCGGTGATCACCCTGGTGGGCCTCGACATCCGCCACCAGCGGCTGGCGGCCGACGGAGCCGCTCCTATGCAGGGCGACGGCCAGAGCGCGGGCGAGCGGCTGGAGCCGGCGCCGGTCGGTCAGACCGGGTGAGCCGGGCTCATCAACGGCGCAGCGCGTCGACCGCCTTGGCGATCCGCTGCTCCGAGACCGGGTATGCCGTCCCGAGGGTCTGCGCGAACAGGCTCACCCGGAGCTCCTGCAGCATCCAACGCAGCCGGCGCACCTCGGGCGACCAGCGCTCGGCCGGCGGCAGCGACGCGAGCACGGCGGCATACTCCTCCTGCGCCCGGCGCACGGTTGCGGCCCGCTCGGCGTCGCGAGCCAGGTCCTCGGGGGCACGCTCGACCCGCAGCAGCATCCCGCGCAGGTAGCGAACCACCTGGCGCAGCTGCGGCCACCCCGTCTCGGTGACGAAGCCGCCGTGGACCAGGTCGTCGAGCTGGGCCTCCAGGTCCGCCCGGAGCCCCGCGGCGCGCGGGGAGGTCAGCGTGGAGACCCCGAGGCGCGCCTCCCGCGCCAGGGACAGGACGGGGACCACGGCGCCGAGGATGTCGAGCACGGTCGGCACGACCTCCGAGCGCACCTCGGCCGCGGCGCCGGCGAAGTCCGCCGCCGTCCGGATGTCACCGCCGGCCCGGCGCGCCGAGAGCGTGTCGACGGCGCAGGCCAGCACGTCGTCCAGCAGGGCCGGCACGCTGCCGTGCGGGTTGTGGCCGAGCGCCAGCTTCTCGGTGTTGTCGAGTGCGGCCAGCACCTGCCTCCACGGCGGTGCGGTGCCGATCAGCAGCAGCCGCCGCACCCCCAGCCGGGTGGCAGCCGCCGCGTCCGCTCGGCTATCGAGCACCTGCACCGACACGCTGTCGCCCTGGTCCACCAGGGCGGGGAAGCCCTGCACCGCGTGTGCGCCCTGAGCCGCCTCGAACACCGGCGGCAGGTCCCCGAAGTCCCAGGTGCGAAGGCCGGTGCGCTCGATCCCGCTGGCCGCGCGGGCGATGGTGCGCAGGACCTGCGGTGCCGCCCGCGCCTTGAGCTCCGAGAGGTCCTTGCCCTGCGCCACCACCTCGCCGTCGGCGCTCTCCACCGAGAACGTGATCCGCAGGTGGTCCGGCACCCGGGACCAGTCCCACTCCTGCGGCTCGATGACCACCCCCGTCTGGGACCGGAGCACCCGGGCCAGCTCGTCGGTGACCGAGCCCCGGTCAGGGTCGGCGTCAGCCAGCGCCGCGCGGGCCCGGTCGGGCGCCGGGACGAGCTGCCGGCGGGTCGCCTTGGGCAGCGACCGGAGCAGGGCCTCGGCGAGGTCCTGGCGCAGTCCCCTCACCTGCCAGTCGAAGCCGCGGTCGTGCACCTGGTTGAGCAGGTGCACCGGGACGTGCACCGTGACGCCGTCGGCGGCCGAGCCGGGCTGGAACTGGTAGGAGACGGCCAGCTCGACCGGGCCCTGCCGCCAGGCGTACGGATGGTCCTGCGCCAGCGCGGCGGTGGGGTCCTCGCTCAGCAGCAGCTCCGGCGAGAAGGTCAGCAGCTGGGGGTCCTGCCGCCGGACTTTCTTCCACCACGCGTCGAAGTGCGCTCCGGACACCACCTCGGCCGGGATGCGGCGGTCGTAGAAGTCCACGAGCGTCTCGTCGTCGACAATGAGGTCACGGCGCCGGGCGCGGTGCTCGAGCTCGCCGAGCTCCTCGAGCAGTCTGCGGTTGTCGTGGAAGAACCGGTGGTGGGTGTCCCAGTCGCCCTCGACCAGCGCCTGCCGGATGAAGATGTCGCGAGAGGCCGCGGGGTCGACCGCTGCGTAGCCGACCTTGCGCCCCGCGACGAGCGGGATGCCATACAGCAGGACCCGTTCCAGCGCGACCGCGGACGCGCGCTTGCGCTCCCAGTGCGGCTCGCTGTAGCTGCGCTTGACCAGGTGGGCGGCCAGCCGCTCCACCCACGCCGGGTCGGTGCGCGCGTTGACGCGGGCCCACAGCCGCGAGGTCTCGACGAGCTCGGCCGACATGACCCACTGCGGGGGCGTGCGGAACAGCGCCGAGCCCGGCGAGATGGCGAACCGGGCACCACGGGCTCCCAGGTAGTCCCGCTTGTCCACGTCCCTCAGCCCGACCCGGGACAGCAGGCCCGCCAGCAGCGCCTGGTGCACCGCGTCGGCCGAGGCCGGTTGCTGGTTCGGGTGCATGCCGAGCTCCTTGGCGCCCTGACGCAGCTGGCTGTGCAGGTCCTGCCACTCGCGGACCCGCAGGTAGTGCAGGAACTCCGCCTTGCACATCCGCCGGAAGGCGCTGCCGGAGCGCTCACGCTGCTGCTCGCGGACGTAGCCCCAGAGGTTCAGCAGGCTGGTGAAGTCGCTGTGCTCGTCGGCGAACCGGCGGTGCTTCTCGTCCGCGGCCTGCTGCCGGTCCGTGGGACGCTCCCGCGGGTCCTGGATCGACAACGCCGCCGCGATGACCAGCACCTCGGCCAGAGCGCCGTTGCGGTCGGCCTCGACCACCATCCGCGCCAACCGGGGGTCGACCGGCAGGCGGGCGATCAGCTGCCCGTATGCCGTGAGCCGCCGCCGCGGCTCGGTGCGGTCGGCGGGGCCGCGTCCACGGCTCGTCGCGTCGGCCATCGCGCCGGCCATCGCGCCGGCCTTCGGCGGCTTCGGCGGCTCCAGCGCCTGCAGCTCCTCCAGCAGCCGGGTCCCGTCCGCGACCTGCCGGGGGTCGGGCGGGTCGAGGAACGGGAACCGCGCGACGTCGCCGAGCCGCAGCGAGGCCATCGCCAGCAGGACCGAGGCGAGGTTGGTGCGCAGGATCTCCGGGTCGGTGAACCGCGGCCGTGCCTGCAGGTCCTCCTCCGAGTACAGCCGGATCGCGATGCCGTCGGCGAGGCGGCCGCAGCGGCCGGCGCGCTGTGCCGCACTGGCCTGGGAGACCGGCTCGATCGGCAGCCGCTGCACCTTGGTGCGCTGGCTGTAGCGGGAGATCCGCGCGGTGCCGGCGTCCACGACATACCGGATGCCGGGGACGGTGAGCGAGGTCTCGGCGACGTTCGTCGCGAGCACCACCCGGCGCCCGCTGTGCGCCCCGAAGACCCGGTGTTGCTCGGGCGCGGACAGCCGCGCGTAGAGCGGCAGGATCTCGGTCTGCGGCAGCCTCAGGGCAGCGAGCGCGTCCGCCGTGTCACGGATCTCGCGCTCACCGGAGAGGAACACCAGGATGTCGCTGCCGCCTTCGCTGCCCGCCCGCGACTCGGTCCACAGCTCCTCCACGGCGTCGCAGACGCCGGTGACCTGGTCCCGGTCCTCCTCGGGGGTATCGCCCGCCAGCGGCCGGTAGCGGATCTGCACCGGATAGGTCCGCCCGGACACCTCGATCACCGGGGCGTCGTCGAAGTGCCGTGAGAAGCGGCCGGGGTCGATGGTGGCGGAGGTGATGACCAGCTTCAGGTCCGGTCGGCGCGGCAGCAGCTGCTTCAGGTAGCCGAGCAGGAAGTCGACGTTCAGGCTGCGCTCGTGTGCCTCGTCGATGACGATCGTGTCGTATCGGCGCAGGTCGCGGTCGTGCTGCATCTCCGCCAGCAGGATGCCGTCGGTCATCACCTTCACCAGGGTGTCCCGGGTGGAGTGGTCGGCGAACCGCACCTGGTAGCCGACCACCGCACCGAGCGGGGTGTCGAGCTCCTCGGCGATCCGCTCCGCGACCGAACGCGCGGCGATGCGGCGCGGCTGGGTGTGGCCGATCATCGCCCCGATCCCCCGGCCCAGCTCCAGCGCGATCTTGGGGATCTGGGTGGTCTTGCCCGACCCGGTCTCCCCGGCCACGATGACCACCTGGTGGTCCCGGATGGCGGCGGCGATGTCGTCCTTGCGCGCGACCACGGGCAGCTCGGCCGGGTAGGTGATCACCGGCACCAGGGCCCGCCGGCGGTCGAGCCGCGCGGTGCGCCGTTGCGCCGCCTCCTCGCCGGCGTACCGCTCCCCCTCCGAACGGCCCCGCCCCCGCCGTGGACGGCGGGGGCGGACCTCGGACATGGCTCCAGGGTAGGCGGCAGCCCAGGCGGCGCTTGATCAGCCTGGATCAGTCCTGCTTGGCGTCAGTCCTGATCAGTCCTGCTTGGCGTCAGTCCTGCTTGGCCGCGGTGAACCCCTGCTCGAGGTCGGCCAGGATGTCGTCGATGTGCTCGATCCCCACGGCCAGCCGGACCAGACCAGGGGTCACCCCGGCGGCGAGCTGCTCCTGCTCATTGAGCTGGGAGTGCGTCGTCGACGCCGGGTGGATCACCAGCGAGCGCACGTCGCCGATGTTGGCGACGTGGCTGTGCAGCGTGAGCCCCTCGACGAAGCTCTTGCCGGCCTCGACGCCGCCCTTGATCTCGAACGCGACGATCGCCCCCGCACCCAGCGGGGCGTACTTGCGGGCCAGCTCGCGCCACGGGCTGGAGTCCAGCGAGGCGTAGGCGACCGACTCCACCTCGTCGCGCTGCTCGAGCCACTGCGCCACTGCGGCGGCGTTGGCGACGTGCCGCTCCATCCGCAGGCTGAGCGTCTCGATGCCCTGCGCGATGAGGAAGGCGTTGAACGGCGACGCGGCCGGCCCGAGGTCCCGCAGCAGCTGGACGCGCGCCTTGAGGATGAAGGACAGGTTCGCGCCCAGCGGGCTGCCCACGCCGAGGTCACGCGCGTAGACCAGCCCGTGGTAGCTGTGGTCCGGGGTGTTGAAGCCGGGAAACTTCTGCGGGTCCGTGGCGTAGTCGAACCTGCCCCCGTCGACGATCACGCCGGCGATCGAGGTGCCGTGCCCGCCGAGGTACTTCGTCGCCGAGTGCACCACGATGTCGGCGCCCCACTCCAGCGGCCGGATCAGGTACGGCGTGGCGACGGTGTTGTCCACCACGAGGGGCACGCCTACCTCGTGCGCGACGCCCGAGACGCCCTCGATGTCGAGGATGTCCTGCTTGGGGTTGCTGATCGTCTCACCGAAGAACGCCTTGGTGTTCGGCTTGACCGCAGCGCGCCAGGAGTCGAGGTCGTCCGGGTTCTCCACGAAGGAGACCTCGATGCCCATCTTCGGCAGCGAGTAGTGGAACAGGTTGTAGGTGCCGCCGTACAGGCTCGGGCTGGCGACGATGTGGTCGCCCGCCTCCGCGACGTTCAGCAGCGCCAGGGTCTCGGCGGCCTGGCCGGAAGCGACCATGAGGGCGCCGACGCCGCCCTCGAGGCTGTTGACGCGCTGCTCCACCGCGTCCTGCGTCGGGTTCATGATGCGGGTATAGATGTTGCCGAACTCCTTGAGCGCGAACAGGTTCGCCGCGTGCTCGGTGCTCTTGAACGCATACGAGGTGGTCTGGTAGATCGGCAGCGCGCGCGCACCGGTGGTGGGGTCGGGGCTCTGCCCGGCGTGGACCTGACGCGTCTCGAAGGACCAGCTGGGGGTGCTGTCTGACATGGGTGTTCCTCGTCGCTTGAGGCAGGGTCCGCGGCCTGGCTGGGCAGGAACCCGGTCGCACGTATGCCGTGCAGCTCTGGGCCCGCTCGAAGGACGCGTCTCGCCGCTGTTGTGCCGGGCCGGACGGCCCGTCACCAGGTCCTCACCCGGGGCACCCCATCGCGGTGGAGGGTTGCCGGCCAGCGAGCCGGGGCTTGACGCTGGCGCTCATGACCCAGCCGAGAGGCTAGGTCATCGGCCACCTGGGGCCAAAGCCGTCTCTCAATCCGGACTCATGCTGCGCAGGACGGCCCGGCCGCTGCACGTCCGAGGCGCCCGCTCCTCGCCGGACCTGTGGAGGAGGCGGGTCGGCGGCTGCTTGGCCCCTACCGTGGTGACATCGGTGGGTGGCTTCGGGCGTCGTCGAGGGCCGGCGCGCGGGCCAGGGGACGGCTGAGGGAGCCTGGATGCGCAGCGGCGGCGTGGGTGGCAGCGGCGGCGTGGGTGGCAGCGGCGGCGTGGGGGCGCTGGAGGTCGGCGGCTGGTCCACGACCACCGAGGCGGAGCTCCAGGACCTCGACCGGCTGGCCGCGGTGACCCGCGCGGCCGCGGCCCGGCTGGCTGAGACCGGGTCCCGGATGAGCGCCCTGGCAGCCTCACCGGACCTGCTGGCGAGCACGCCGCTGTCGCCGGTCACCGCGGCCGCGGCCGAGTGGGCCGTCCTCGCTGCCACGACCGGCCCCCGGGGCGCCATCGCCGTCGCCGCGACCCTGGAGGCCACGGGCCTGATGGTCGAGGCTGCCGCCGCCACATACCGCCAGGCCGAGCACGCCGCGGACGGGCTCGTCGCGGGGTCGCAGTTCCTGGCCGGGCTGGTCGTCGGCGCGGCCGTGACCGTGTCTGCCCAGGCCCTGGCTCTGCTCGGGTCGGCGGTGGGGCTGGCCGCAGGACCCGAGCTGCTGACCGGGCTGACATCGGCGTTGCCGTGGGCCGTCCCCGCCGCCCTGCACCGGATCGACGCAGCTGGTGGGCCGGACTGGACGCGCGCCAGCGAGGCCTTGCAGTCCTTCGTCACCGGGCATCCCGAGCTCCTGCAGCAGCTGGGCGCCGCCGGTGGGGGGCTGCTGAGCGGCGCCGAGATCGCTCTGGCGCCCGGCCTGCGCGAGACGGCGCTCGCCCGCAGCCACGGGCTGGCCTTCTCGACCCGCGACGCAGCCCTTGACCTGGCCGGCCAGTACATCGACGGCGAGCCCGTGGTCATGGCACTGCCCGACCAGGGCTTCCTGCCCGACTCCACGAACCTGCCTGCACCCGCCCCTGCCGGCATCGGCGACCTCTACGCCGGGCTGGCTGATGACATCGCCGAGTCGGGGCTGCCGGGGCGGATCACCGTCAGCACCCTGCGCACGCAGTCGCCCGACGGCACCGCTGCGGTCCGCTACATCGTCAACCTCCCCGGCATGGACAGCTGTGGGCTGCCGGGACACCAGAGCGACGACGCCCGCGACAACTCGGGCAACCTCCGCCTCGTCGGCGGCCTGCAGAGCGCCTACACCCGAGGCGTCGCGAAGGCCCTGGCCCTGGCCGGAGCGCCCCCCGGGGCCACGGTCGCACTGGTCGGCCACTCGCAGGGAGGCCTGGCGGCCGTCGAGCTGGCCGACGACGCGTCCTTCAGGCACGCCTACACCGTGACCCACGTGCTGACGGCCGCCGCGCCGATCAGCCGGCTGCCGAAGAACCCGGCCGTTGACTACCTCTCGCTGGAGAACGCGCACGACATCGTCCCGCGCATGGACGGGGCCTCCACGGTGGCGCTGGCCAACCTGACCGTCGTCCGGTTCTCCAGCGACACCGGCTCGGTCGGCGGCAACCACGACATGCAGCTGTACGCGAGCGCAGCGCGCCGGCTGGACGCCGACGCGGCCTCCGACGCCGACCTGAGGCGCTACCTGGGCTCGCTGGCGGCGGCGGGGTTCCTGGTCGGCCATCGCGGTGGCAGCATCGAGCGCCGGGCCTTCCGAATCACCAGCGACCGGCGCCCGGCCCGGCGCCGGACACCGTGACGGCGGCCCGGCCAAGGGTCCATCGTGCAAATCCACTGATACTCCGCCACGTTTGCCGAACATGCCACGACCGGCAGACGAACAGTTGGTGAACTGCCTGCGAAACCGCTGGTGCGGGCCCGAGCGAGGCCCGATCGTTGTCGTGGCCGTCCCGGATGTCGGGCGGCCACGACTTCGGAAGAGGGAAAACCCGTCGTGGACTCCAACATAGTCCTGCTGGCTCTGGTCGTGGCGACGGCGCTGGCCTTCGACTTCACCAACGGCTTCCACGACACGGCCAACGCGATGGCGACCTCCATCGCCACCGGTGCATTGAAGCCCAAGACGGCAGTCGCCCTGTCCGGTGTCCTGAACTTCGTCGGCGCATTCCTCAGCCTGTCGGTGGCGGCGACGATCGCCAAGGGCATCGTCGACAGCGGCGCGATCACGCTCACCGTCGTGTTCGCCGGTCTCGTCGGTGGCATCGCGTGGAACCTGCTGACCTGGTATCTCGGGCTCCCCTCCAGCTCCTCGCACGCCCTGATCGGCGGGGTGATCGGCGCGAGCCTCATCGCCGGCGGCACCAAGGCGATCCTCGTCCGCGGCATCGTCGCCAAGGTCATCGTTCCGGCGCTGCTCGCGCCGTTCGTCGCGGTGCTCGTGGCGGGTCTGGGCACCTACGCCGTCTACCGGCTGACCGACGGCATCTCCGACCGGGTCCGGGACAAGGGCTTCCGGGCCGGGCAGATCGGGACGGCGTCCCTGGTCTCGCTGGCACACGGCACCAACGACGCCCAGAAGACGATGGGCATCATCACGCTCGGCCTGGTAGCCAACCACTCGATCGGGAAGAGCTCTGGCACGCCCTTCTGGGTCGTCATCGCGTGCGCCACCGCGATCGCCCTGGGCACCTACGTCGGCGGCTGGCGGATCATCCGCACGATGGGCAAGGGCCTGGTGGAGATGACGCCGCCGCAGGGGTTCGCGGCGGAGAGCTCGTCCACCGCGGTGATCCTGGCGTCGACCCACTTCGGCTTCCCGCTGTCCACCACCCAGGTGTGCACCGGCTCCATCATCGGCTCCGGGGTCGGCAAGCGGCTCGCCGAGGTGCGGTGGAACCTGGCCGGCCGGATGGCGGGAGCGTGGCTCCTCACCCTGCCGGCGGCGGGAGCCGTCGGCGCCGTCGCGTTCAAGGCGGCCTCCGTCATCGGCGGCTCCGCGGGCATCGCGGTGGTCTTCAGCGGCGCGCTGGCCTTCGTCGTCGCCGTCTTCGCGATGTCTCGCCGCGCGCCGGTGACCCACCAGAACGTCAACGCCGCGTGGTCGGGGTCCGTCGTCCCGGCAGAGCGTGCGCTCGCCCCCAGCGGCGTCTGAATGGCCGCGGCGATCACCACACCCAGAGCACAAGAAGGAGAGCGACAGTGAGCGACTTCATCGACGCCCCAGCGCTGGGACAGGTGCTGGCTGCTGCACTGGTCGGCGGCGTCGGGCTCGTGGCCGTGTTCGCCCTGGGGCTTCGCGGCGTGGCCGCCGCGCAGGACGATGGGCGGCCCAGCGGCATGGTTGTCGCCGGCGGGAGCTTCCTCGTGGTCGCGGCCGCGGTGGTCCTCGGCATCGCCTTCATGCTGGCCAAGTAGCGACCGGCAGACGCTCGCCCCGGCGAGCCGCTGGACGCGGCCAGCGAGTCCGGGCTCAACCGGTCCGTGGCCGAAGCAAGGGCAACACCCGGGAGCCGTGTCTGGTCAGCAGATGGACGCCGAGCAGGCGCACCCCCGCCGCCGAGCACACGGCATACCCCGCGTTCTGCCACTCCCGGTCGCTGTCAGTCACGCTGAGGCCGTCCGGCCGGGCCAGTGCGACGAGGATCGCGCCACCGGAGGTCAACCCGGTCAGGACCTCGACGAACGGCGCGAAGAACGGCTCCCGAGGCAGGTCCGCGCTCTGCTTCGGCAGCGTCTCGACCGCGCATGGCTGCACCAGCCGGTCCTCGCTGTCGCACAGGAGCAGGTAGATCGCCCCGCGCTGGCGCATGTCGTCGGGCACGAACAGGTCAAGGACGTCGGCCGCCCGTCGCGCGTCACTGAGCGGCTCGCGCTCCCAGTCCGTGGGAAGGTCAGTGAAGCTCACCTCCCCATCGTGTGGGCAGGGTGAACGGAGACCAGCGGTTATGGCCGGCCACTGACCCAAAGGGGCCATCTTCCGGTTCCGGTGTTAACACGCAGCACACATGTCGGCGCGTCCGGACGAAACATCAGCCTCCTACCCTCGGGCCAGGGTGACGCACGAAGGAGAGGACCGGACCATGATCGAGGCCGACCACGACGTCGCCAGCCCCGCTTCAGGTGGCCGGCCGGAGCTGGTGCTGGCCGGCCGATGCCCACAGTCCCGCCGCCAGCGGTGGCTCGTCTCACTGCTCAAGAGTGCCGTCTGCCGCCGCCTGCCCGGGGTCCACGTCCGGTGCGCGGCCGTCGACAGGGGTTTCCCGCGCCTGGCCGAGCTGATGTATGTCGCCTCCTCGCCCAGCGTCGTGGTGCCGCTCTGGCTGTTCACCAGTCCGGCGCTGTCCGACACGCTGGCTCAGTCGGTGCTGCTCAGCCGCGCCCCGGTCACCGTCACCTCGGCTCTCGGGCCGGACCCGCTGCTGGCCGAGGCGGTGTCGCAGCGGCTACGGGCGGGTGGGGCGCACCCCGGCGACACCCTGGTGCTGACCGCGCCGGTCCACCCGGGTTCCGAGGGGCACGACGACGTGTGCCGGGCCGCCCGCCAGGTCAGCGCACGCTGGGGCGGCCGGCAGGTGCACGTCAGCGTGGGCGCCGACCCGCACTCGACCCTGCCGCCGCTGCTGGCCACGCTGCAGCGAGGCGGCGCCCGGGTGGCGGTGGCGCCATACACGCTGATGCCGGGATCATGGGTCGACCGCTGCCAGTCGCTGGCCGGCGCCTGCGAGGTCGCCGCATTCGGCGAGGCTCTGGTGCACCATCCCCTGGTCCCCGAGCTCATCGCCCGCCGCTACGAGATGGCGACCAGCGAGAGCCGTTCAGCGGCCTGACAGCTCGCCCGGTGCCGCCAGCTCGCCCGGTGCCGGCAGCTCGCCGGTGTAGGCGACCTGGGCCGCGACGTCCCGGAGCTTGCGGTTGCCGCTCTGGCTGGCGCCGCGGAGCAGGGCGAAGGCGTCGGCGGCGCTGCACCGCTGGCCCGCCATCACGATGCCGATCGCCACGCCGATCGCGCGGTTGGTGTCGAGCGCCTGCTCGAGGTTCCGTGCCCTGGTCCGCTGGCTCTCGAGCTGCTCCCGGAGGCGCTGGCCCACCACCACGTTGACGGCGTGGTCAACCAGCCCGTGCACCACCTCGGCGTCCGCGGCGCTCACCGGGCCACCACGGCGTCGGCGCGCCACCACAGCCCCGTGGAAGGACCCGGTCGCCCCATGGCGGGTGGGCTCGTCACCGCCCTGGATCTGCCTGCTCTCGCCGGCACCATGGGCACCGCTGGAGCCACCGTCGCCGCGGAACCCGACGGCGACGACCCTGCCGTCGCAGAGCACCAACGGCTCAGCCAGGAGCAGGGCCGTCAGCTCGGCGGTGGACGCCTCATGCTCGGCCTCGACCGGCCGGCTTATCCGGCGGGCCGGCTGCCGGTCCTGGATCAGCTGGATCTGGCACTCATAGCCCATCAACGCCAGCTTGTCCCCGAGGCTGGTGAGCACCTCCACCGGGTCGGTGGACCGGACCAGATCGACGGGCCTGACCGGCCTGACCACAGTGGCGTCGCGGTCGGCCGCCCACGCGTCGTCGCCGGCGACGCCTCTGCTCGATGGGTCACGCGGACCGGCGAAGGCGAGCGGCTGCGGCGGCACCAGCGAGAGACGCGCGGAGCCCTTGGTGGGTGCGTCGGTCATCACAGCCTCCTCGGGAGTCACGAAGTCCCACCGGCTGCCCCGTGGACGCACATGTCACCGCGGTCAGCAGGTACGAAGGACTCCTGTCCAAACCTGGGATGACTGTACCTGCAACCGCCCTTACACCGTATGGCGAGGCGGCCGCTCCTGCGCCGGCAGCGCCTCGCGCAGCCGGGTGGCATAGCTGGCAGCCTCGGCCTCGTCGGTGTAGCGGGTCCGCGGCCAGAAGAACCCTCGAAGGCCGTCGCCCTTGGTCCGCGGGACGACGTGCAGGTGCAGGTGCGGCACGCTCTGGCTCACTACGTTGTTCATGGCCACGAAGGACCCCTGGGCGCCCAGGCCCTGAGTCACCGCGGTAGTCACCCGCCGGGCCGCCTCCAGGAGCGGGCCGAGCAGGGCGGTCGGTGCGTCGGTGAGCGTGTCCACGTGCTGGCGGGGGATCAGCAGGACGTGGCCCTTGAAGACCGGTCGGACGTCGAGGAACCCCACGAGGTCCACCTCGTCCAGGACCACCTGTGCCGGCGCGTCGCCGAGGGCGACCGCGCAGAACAGGCAGCTCACAGCAGCCTGCTGACCACGTAGATGACCAGGCCGACGAGGCCGCCCACCACGGTGCCGTTGATACGGATGAACTGCAGGTCGCGTCCGACGTGCAGCTCGATCCGTTCGGCGGTCTCCTTGCCGTCCCAGCGGGTGACGGTCTGGGAGATGACGGAGGCCAGCTCGGGGCCGTAGCTGCGGGCGATGTATCCGGCCGCGTCACCGGCATACCCGTCGACCATCGCCCGGAACTCATCGTCGTGCTGCAGCCGGCGGCTCAGGTCGGCCAGCGCCGCACGCGCACGGACCATCAGCGGACCGCCGGGGGTGTCGAGCGCCGAGACGACGGTGGAGCGCAGGGCGTCCCACACGGCCACGACGGTGGTGCCCACCTCCGGGTGAGCCAGCACCCGTTGCTTGAGCGCCTCGGCCCTGGCCATCGTGGGCGGGTCGTGCTGCAGGTCGTCCGCGAGCTGGGTCAGCAACGCGTCGAGCGCGCGCCGGGCCGGGTGGCCGGGGCGGTCGCGCACGTCGGCCACCCATCCCTGGACCTCGACCTGGACGCGCTCGATGACCCGCTCGTCCAGCCAGGCGGGGGACCACCACGGCGCGCGCGAGCCGACCACCTTGGCGACGGTCGACTGGTTGGCGAGCAGCCAGGCATGGGTCTCGACCGCGACCAGGTCCACCAGCCCGTGGTGCGCCCCGTCCTCGACGACCGACCCCAGCAGGTGGCCGAGCAGCGGGCTGGTGGGTTCCTCCGCCAGACGGGGGAGCAGCGTGCTGTCGACGAAGTCCCTCACGTCCTGCTCGCGCACCGACAACAGTCCGCGCCGGGCCAGGCGTGCTGCCTCGTCCAGAAGTCGGGTCGCGTTGGCCTCGCGCTCGAGCCAGCCTCCGAGGCGGCGGCTGATGTCGGCCGCGGCCACCCGCTCACGGGCGACGGGCTCGGTGAGGAAGTGCGTGGTGACGAACTCCTGCAGGCTGTGGCCCAGCTCGTCCTTGCGGTTGGGGATGATCGCGGTATGCGGCACCGGCACCCCCAGCGGGTGCCGGAACAGGGCGGTCACCGCGAACCAGTCGGCCAGCGCGCCGATCATCGCCGCCTCAGCGGTCGCGTTGACGTAGCCCCAGGCGCCGCCGCGGTGCAGGGTCGCCAGGAACACCACCGCGGCCAGGAGCAGGAGCCCCAGCGCGATCGTCCGCATCCGGCGCAGGCCTCGCCGTCGCGCCAGGTCCTGCGTCGTCAGGGTCATCGTGGTCACAGGTAGATCCTGCCTTCCCGCGAGGCTCGACCGGCAGTCCCCCGGGCTTCTGCGCAGCGGTGTGGCCGGTCGACCCAATACAGGCGCTCCACCCGGCCCGCACATCTGCAAAGCTGCTGTACTGGCCTGGTGAGCCTGCTCGAAGAAGAGTTCCGGCAGCTGGTGATGGCTGCGGTCGCTGAGCGCGCCGCACGAAGCGGCGGCTTCATCACCCGCCCCGAGCTGGAAGCCCTGACGCTCGCCAACGGCGAGACACGTCGGATCATCGACACCAGCAAGGGCATCTGGAACCCTCGCGACCTAGTGGCCACCCTCAGCATCGTCAGCTCGGCCGATGGCCCCTACGAGGATCGAGAGGTCGACGGCGGCATGTTTCACTACGACTACCGGGCTGGATCCACGGCAGGCGACAACACCAAGCTCCGCCGTGCCGGCGAGCTGCGACTTCCGGTCATCCTGCTGCGGAAGATCCGGACCGGCGTCTACGTGCCAGTGCTGCCCACCTTCGTCGTGAAGGATGACGTGGCGAACCGCAGGTTCGTGATCGCCGTTGACGAAAGCTTGCGCTTCATGGCCAATCCGCTGTCGCTCACCCAGGACGAACGCAGGTACGCCGAGCGGGTCACGAAGGCGCGCCTGCACCAGCCCGAGTTCCGGGGACGGGTCATCCTCGCCTACCAAGCGACATGCGCTATCTGCTCGCTCCGCCATGCCGATCTACTGGACGCTGCGCACATCATCAGTGACGGCGCCGATGGCGGAGAGCCGGTGGTGCCGAACGGGCTTAGCCTGTGCAAGATCCACCACGCGGCGTATGACCGGAACCTCATTGGCATATCGCCGGACTACACGGTGCACCTCGATCGCGGACTACTCGATGAGGTCGACGGCCCCATGCTCACGTACGGCCTTCAGAAGATGCACGGGCGCAGCCTCGAAGTTCCGTCGCGACGGGCCGAGCAGCCCGACCGAGACCGGCTGGCGAGCCGCTTCGGCGAGTTCCAGGCCCATCGCGCAAGCTGACTCTTGCTGGGGCAGACGCCGGAGGCGGCAGGGCGCGGGACCACGCAACGCTCGTGACCGACCGCGTACCCTCCCGGGGTCGAAACAAGGCGCAGGTGCCGACGGGTCTTCGCGTCGGCACCTGCGCCCCTTGTGTGTTGCGGCGCCGACCTCAGCTGCAGCCGCTGGTGCTGCCGCACCCTTCGCAGACGTAGCAGGAGCCGGCCGGGCGCATCTTCGTGCCGCAGGTCAGGCACATGGGCGCATCTGCGGCCTTGCCCTGGATCCGCTCCATCAGCTCGGCGGAGGACCCGATCCCCTCTGCCCGCCGAGCCGACGCGGCACCGCTGCCGGACAGCACGTCCGACGCGGGGATGGCCTCATCCGAGCTCGGCACGACGGGCCCGCTGGGCGCCTTGGGCGTGCCGGGCGTGCCGGGCGTGCCGGGCGTGCCGGGCGTGCCGGGCGTGCCGGGCGTGCCGGGCGTGCCGGGCGTACCCAGGTCCGAGAGCCTGGGCACCGACCGGACCGACGGCGACTGGGCGAACTGCTCGAGCTCGTCCTCCATCTCGTCCTGCGACTCCTGTGCCGTCGAGTACGAGCCGGTCTCGAGCTGGCGGGCCCGCTCCTCGGCCGTGTGGATGCCCAGGTAGGACCGCGTCTCGAAGTCCATGTAGTCCAGCGCCAGGCGGCGGAACACGTAGTCCATGATCGACTGCGCCATCCGCACATCCGGGTCGTCGGTGAGGCCGGCCGGCTCGAAGCGCAGGTTGGTGAACTTGTCGACGAAGGTCTCCAGCGGCACGCCGTACTGCAGGCCGATCGACACGGCGATCGAGAACGCGTCCATCACACCGGCCAGGGTCGAGCCCTGCTTGCCGAACTTGAGGAACAGCTCCCCCAGGCCGTCGTCGGGGTAGGAGCCCGCCGTGAGGTAGCCCTCCGCGCCGCCGACGGAGAACGAGATCGTCTGGCTCGGGCGACGCTTGGGCAGCCGCTTGCGGACCGGGCGGTACTCAATCACCTTCTCGACCCGGACCTCCGCCGCCGCACCGTCCGCCGCGGCAGTCGCCGAGGCGGCTGCGTCGGTGGCGGTGCTGCCACCGTCGGACAGCGGCTGGCCGACCTTGCAGTTGTCCCGGTAGACGGCGAGCGCCTTGAGGCCGAGCTTCCACCCCTGCAGGTAGACGTCCTCGATGTCCTCCACGGCGGCGGACTCAGGCAGGTTGACGGTCTTGGAGATCGCACCGGACAGGAACGGCTGGGCCGCGGCCATCATCCGCACATGACCCATCGGGCCGATGGACCGGGCGCCCATCGCGCAGTCGAAGATCTCGTAGTGCTCTGGCCGCAGCCCTGGCGCGTCGATGACATGGCCCTTGTCGGCGATGTGCTCGACGATCGCCTCGACGGTCTCCTGGGCATACCCCAGCTTGCGCAGCGCACGCGGGATCGTCTGGTTGACGATCTGCATGGAGCCGCCGCCGACGAGCTTCTTGAACTTGACGAGCGAGAAGTCCGGCTCAATGCCGGTGGTGTCGCAGTCCATCATGAAGCCGATGGTCCCGGTGGGCGCCAACACCGAGGCCTGCGCGTTGCGGTAGCCGTTCTTCTCGCCCAGCCTGACGACGTCGTCCCACGCCTTGGTGGCCAGCTGGTGCACGGACCTGTCCATGGCGTCCAGGGTCCGGACGGAGTCGTTGGCGCCCTGGTGCTTGCGCATCACCCGCTTGTGCGCGTCGGCGTTGCGGGCGTATCCGGCATACGGTCCCACGATGCCGGCGAGCTCGGCCGAGCGGCGGTATGCGGTGCCGGTCATCAGCGAGGTGATCGTCGCCGCCAGCGCGCGACCGCCGTCGGAGTCGTAGCCGTGGCCGGTCGCCATGAGAAGCGCACCCAGGTTGGCGTAGCCGATACCGAGCTGGCGGTAGTCGCGCGTGGTCTGCCCGATGGCCTCCGTCGGGAAGTCGGCGAAGCAGATCGAGATGTCCATCGCGGTGATGACCAGCTCGACCGCCTTGGCGAACCTCACCGCGTCGAACGTGTCGTCCTCGCGCAGGAACTTGAGCAGGTTCAGCGAGGCCAGGTTGCACGAGGAGTTGTCGAGCGACATGTACTCGGAGCAGTTCGCCACGACCACGCCGCTGACCACGTAGGAGTGGTTGCGCGGCTCGGTGAGGTTGTAGGTCGTCTCGTACCCGCGGGACTCACGGGACACGAGCGCCACGGTCTCGCTGACGGTGTACGCCGCGTGCCGATCGACCAGATGGGTCAGCTTCTCCGCCTTGCTGGGCAGCGTGAAGCCGATCGTCGCAGCGAACTCCCGCAGCGAGCGTCCCGTGATCCGCAGGTCGAAGGACGGCCCATCGGAGCCGTAGACGACCTCGGTCCCGCCCTTGCGGGTGTAGCGGAAGGACTCGGCCTTGGTGCCCGTGTCGTAGATCCGGCTGGCCATCCCCAAAGACGCGAGCAGCTCCTGCACGCCGAGCAGCAGCTCCTCCGAGCGGCTGGCCAGCCCGACGTACCGACTGCCCTTGACGACGTCGTTGACGACGCATCCGTCCGCGTCGAACAGTCCGCTGAGGAAGGCGACAAGCGCCTCTTCCGGCGCCTCGAAGACTGCGGGCGGCACGACCTTGTGTGACGACCGCTCGGAGGCGATGCCCAGCGCAGCGAGGTAGGCGCGGACCTCTGCCCGACCGCTGCGCAGCTGGACGGTGCCGTTCTGCTGCTGGCTGGCGCGGGCGGCGACGCCGGTCCAGCTCGTCAGGAGCCGCTGATGGCGCGGAAGAACGCTCTGCTGCTCTTCTGCACCGCCATAGACGGTCACGGCGACCGAGTCGGTGAGGCAGCCGTCACCGGTCAGCCAGCCGAGATAGTGCCCGAGCTCCTCGTCCCACTTCTCCGACAGGGTGACCCGTTGAGCCTTGAGCGCCACCGAGCGCGCTGAGACGGGAAGCTGCTGATCTGCCATCGTCCGAGCGGCGTAGTGCAGGGAGCGCGTCACCTGATCCTCGGCCGCCAGGTCCTCTGCCCGGACCCACCCACGGTTGCCGGTCCAGACCCGGTGCTTCGGAGTGCACCGCAGCCTTGACCCGTCGGTGAACCGCAGCTCCAGGACCTCGTTGGTGCCCGTCACCATGTACCGGCTGGGAGTCGTGGCCACCACGGCGGCAGTGGGGTTGTCCTCATTGGTCACGTCGTTGGTGTAGACGTCGAAGACCTCGCCTTGTGCCGCGCGCGAGACCAGGTCACCGATGGCGATCAGGCCCTTGTCGGTGACCACGCGCTGGTCGCCCGGGAAGCACGGGTTGGAGGCGGTGATCCGGCCGGTCTCCGGGGTGGTGTGCCAGTCGTTGATCGTGTCGTCGTACTGGATCCCCGGGTCGGCGCACGCCCACGCCGCCTGCGCGACCTTCTCGAACAGCTCCTTCGCGTCGACCGTCTCGATGACCGCACCGTCCTTGCGGGCGGTCAGCCCGAACGACTTGCGGTCCTGCACAGCCCGCATGAACTGGTCGGTGACGCGGACGGAGTTGTTGGCGTTCTGGTACTGCACCGAGACGATGTCGCGGCCGCCGAGGTCCATGTCGAAGCCGGCGTCGCGCAGCGCGCGGATCTTGTCCTCCTCGCGCGCCTTGGTCTCGACGAACTCCACGATGTCGGGGTGATCGACGTCCAGGACGACCATCTTCGCCGCGCGCCGGGTCGCGCCACCGCTCTTGATCGTGCCGGCCGACGCGTCAGCGCCGCGCATGAAGCTGACCGGACCACTCGCCGTACCGCCACTGGACAGCAGCTCCTTGGAGCTGCGGATGCGGGAGAGGTTGAGCCCCGCTCCCGAGCCGCCCTTGAAGATGAACCCCTCCTCCTTGTACCAGTTGAGGATGGACTCCATCGAGTCGTCGACGGCGAGGATGAAGCAGGCGCTCACCTGCTGCGGCGAGGCCGTGCCGACGTTGAACCACACCGGCGAGTTGAAGCTGAACACCTGGTGCAGCAGTGCCCAGGTCAGCTCGTGCTCGAACACCTCCGCGTCCTCAGGCGTCGCGAAGTACCCGTGCTCCTTGCCTGCCTTGGCGTAGGTGAGGACGACGCGGTCCAGCAGCTGCCTGAGGCTCTGCTCCCGAGCCGGCGTGCCCACCGCGCCGCGGAAGTACTTCGTCGTGACGATGGTGCTCGCGTTGACCGACCAGAAGTCGGGGAACTCCACGCCCCGCTGCTCGAAGATGGTCTCCCCCGTCTTCCAGTTCTGCTGGACGACGTCGCGGCGCTCCCAGCTCACCTCGTCATAGGGATGGACTCCAGGTGTGGTGAAGATGCGCTCGATCCGCAACCCCCGGTCCCCGCCCTTGCGTGCGTGCCCGCCTCGTGCTCCTGCGATGTCGGTCATCTGCTGGCCTCCCATGGCCGTCCGATCGTGCTGGTCTGATTGTCCCGCCGGGGTCTGACAGTGGTCGTCGCCGCGTCGGTGGTGCCGTGACCCTGTTTGTCACCCGTACTGCTCGTCGTCGGTGCTGCTGCGTTGTCGGTGCTGCTGCGGATATGCCGTGTGCTGCCGTCTTGGGCACGGCCGCGTCGGTCGCGGCGCGGCATACCCGGTGTTGCGGTCAGGTCTTGCTGCGGGGCTCCACTCCGGTCGCCTCGCGCTCCGCGCGGAGCAGGGCGATGGCCGACTCGAAGTCCTCGAGGTCGTCAAAGGCCTGGTAGACCGAGGCGAAGCGAAGGTAGGCGACCTCGTCCAGCTCGCGCAGCGGTCCGAGGACAGCCAGCCCGACCTCATGCGCCTCGACCTCTGCACTGCCCTGCGACCGGATCTGCTCTTCGACCCGCTGAGCCAAGAGAGCGAGATCGTCCTCGCTGACCGGCCGGCCCCGGCATGCCTTGCGAACACCGTCGACGATCTTGCCCCGGCTGAACGGCTCGTTGGCACCGGAGCGCTTCACGACCGCCAGACTCGCGGACTCCAAGGTCGTGAAGCGTCTGCTGCACTCCGGGCACTGGCGGCGCCGCCGGATCGCGGTGCCGTCGTCGGCCGTGCGGCTGTCGATGACGCGGCTGTCCGTGTGCCGGCAGAAGGGGCAGTGCATGAGCGGTGCCTCTCTTCTGGTCGCGCTGTTGCGACGCGCTGTTGCGACGCGATCGGCGCTGTCCTGTGGATCGGCCGGTGCACGTCCTGTGGATGACTTGGGCGTAACGCGAGTTCGCGTGGGGACTACATGTGGATATCTTACACCCGTGTAACTACTACATCTAGGGATGCTAGCTCCCTCCCGGCGTAACAGACAAGACCTGACGGCGGGCAGACGCAGGGCTGGGAGTTGTCGCAGGTCAACGTGCCCGCAAGGCAGGTGTCCCGGCGTGTTGTCCGGTCAGGCGCCGGGCGTGTCGCGGTCTCGGGCACCACTCGACCGCCTCTGTGACCGCCGTTCGCCGGCAGCCACCGTGGCCAGGGAACTGCTGTGAGTTGGCTGCAGGGTCGCCCCATATCGGGCATACTGCACAGGTCGTCACCGTCCCACGCGGCCACTCGTCCACAGGGCTGGGGAACGCGCCCAGGGGTGAGCGGCGCGCTCACTACCTTGGGGGCCATGGTGAACAGACACCACGCGTCGGCCGCATTCGCTGCTGCCACGCTGCTTCTGGCCGGATGCAGCGACTCGGCGAGCGGCGGCGCCGCACCATCGACCAGCTCAACGTCCGCGTCGACGACCGCGACCTCGTCAACCACGCCAGCTGCTCCACCGACGTCGTCGGCTCACCCACCGACCGCTTCGTCGACGTCCACCGCAGTAGGCGACACCAACGTCCCCCTCGCCGCGCGGGCTCACACCAAAGCCGGCGCCGAAGCCTTCGTTAGAAATTACGTCCAGCTAATCAATGACTCCGGAATCAAGCCCGTATCTAGACCTCTTAGGAATTTGAGCTTGGCGCCCTGCAAAACCTGCAGCAATTTCGATGCATCATTTTCGACACTTAACAGACAAAGCCACCGTCTATCCGGACCCGTCTTCACCGTGCTGGGCACTAAGACAAAGTTCAATAGTGACAAACAACCCGAGGTTGCCGTCCAACTGAGGCAGCATGCCGTAAGCGTGCTTGGCGAAAAGGGCGAGGTCATTTCCTTCGCCAGGGGTTACAAACTTGCCATGGAGTTTGACTTGCAATGGAGTAGAGACCGCTGGCGCGTGTACAAGATCTACACTCTCACACCGATCCCATAAAATGGTCTCGAGAAAGAATATGCTGAGGCTATCGATGTGGCTGCTCGCCGTGTCAGCGGCGATTGCCCTACCGCCGGACCTGCCTCATGCTAGTGCGGAAGCCGATGTATGCATCGGTGGTTCATGCGGAGGTCTTACCGGCGATGGCGCGAAGGCGCTGAGTCGATCTCAGACTATCGCCGCCCTGCGTGATGAGCACAGTAAGATACAAGAAGATCGAACGATTTCGCTTCGTTACACCTCCATAGTGCATTGCCCAGGAAATTCTCCCTCAGCGGGCCAAGATGCGTATTGCCGTGGAGCTGTGGAATACTGTGAACTTTATTGGCCGGGGTCGGTTGGGCCCTTGGTGGAAATATGGCAACGCCAAGAATACTCCGACGGTCGACCACCTAGCGGCTGGAGCACGATAGGCCTCACCTGCTACACGGACTTAGTGCCGTCTAAGCCGGTGCTGTCGCTGGCGCAGATCAAAGATGCTTTTCACCACACCGACTTTTCTCGGCCGCGGCTCAGTCTCCAGCCGAGGGGCAATCTGACACTGGTGACGCTACCGGCGTACTACGAGGTCCGTTGGCCGGTCACCGGCTTCGAGCCGGGAGAGATCGACACCATTGACAGGGCGCGGATGTTGGGCAACGCCGTGCGAATCCGGCCGACGCTGGTCAGCTACCGCTACGACTTCGGGGACGGGACCGGTCGGGGTCCGACAACGTCGCCGGGAGGCGTCTATCCCACGGGCGACGTCACGCACGCATACGACAACGCTGGGATCTATCGGACGCGCGTCGACATCGTGTACAGCGCCGACTTCAGCATCAACGGGTCGGGGTGGATCCCCATCCGGGACACGGTCACGATCGCCGGAGCGCCGCAGAACCTCACTGTCACCACCGCCGTCAACCGTCTCTACAACAACTGAACCGTGCCAAGAAGCGAGCCGTGACAAGCGGCCGGCCCGCCCGGGGGAAGCCGAGCAGCTGTGGGACGGCCATTCAGGGGGTGGAGGGGATCGCCAGCACCTGGCCGGCATGCACCTGAAGGCTGTCGAGATGGTTGGCCACCTGAATCTGGACGATTCCGTGATCGGTCGGCAGCCCCGGCAGCTGCTGCGCTGCCACCTCGGACAGGGTCTGCCCCCCGCGGACCGACGTCACGTGGTCAATCCGCAGCGACAGCGCGGCTGAGGCGCTGAGAGCCACTGCTGCCGCCGCGAGGGCCGCGGCGATGAGGAGGGAAAGGGTGAGACGTCCTCGTCGAGTCAGGCGGGAGCCGGCGCCTCGCCGTCTCCCGACGTCTGCTCCGGTCGGGACCAGGCGCAGGTGTCGCCCCGGGAGAGGAGCGCTCTCGGGCGTGAGCGACTCAGCCGGCACGGGCGCCAGCTGCCAGGCGCTGGATGCACTCATCTGGTCCTCCATGGTCTGCTGCTCGGGTGGTGCCGCGGTGCGGCGTGTCGCACGCCTGTTCGATAGAACGTCTGTACGATTTGTAGCACGTACACAGGTTGAGGTCGAGTCACAGATCGAACACATGTTTGAAGGGCGCCTCTGTGCGGCATACGCTGCGTTCATCACGTCAGCCAAACAGGGAGCACTGACAGGGCCCGGTGCCGCAGCACCAAGACGAGGAAGAGGACATGGCTGACATCCACGAGATGCCCGAGCGTGGGGCCGGCGACGGGTTGACGACCCGGCAGCGGCGTGTGCTCGAAGTGATCCGCAACTCTGTGGACCGCCGGGGCTACCCTCCTAGCCTGCGGGAGATCGGTGAGGCGGTGGGACTGACCAGTCCGAGCTCGGTCTCCCACCAGCTCACAGCGCTGGAGCGCAAGGGCTACCTGCGCAAGGACCCACATCGGCCGCGGGCGATCGAGGTCGTCTCGCCCGACGTCGACATCGATGCCAGGGGCTACCGGGGGGGCGGGTCTCCCTCAGAGCCTCGGCCTGACGCCTCGTCTGCGCGAGGTCACCAGTACGACGAGACGGACGCAGGCGATACCCGGCCCGCACCGGAGTACGTGCCGGTCGTGGGCCGGATAGCGGCTGGTGGTCCGATCCTTGCTGAGGAGCTGGTCGAGGACGTCTTCCCGCTGCCGCGACAGCTGGTCGGCGAAGGACGTCTGTTCCTGCTCAAGGTGGTCGGGGACTCGATGGTCGAGGCCGCCATCTGTGACGGCGACTGGGTGGTGGTGCGGCAGCAGCCGACAGCCGACAACGGCGACATCGTCGCCGCCCTCCTCGACAACGAGGCCACCGTCAAGACCTTCAAGCGTCGTGACGGGCACGTCTGGCTGATGCCGCACAACGGCGCCTACTCCCCCATCGACGGGGACGACGCGACCATCCTTGGCAAGGTGACAGCGGTCCTGCGTCGCATCTGAGGACCGTAGGGTGGCGTACCGGTCAGCCCGGTGCGGCTGTGCCCGCGGTACCGACGCGCTCGACGCGCTCCACCAGCGCGGACAGGGTCGGCCCCAACGGCGCATCGACCCGGATGGTGGCCTCCGCCTCACCCCGGGTCGGGCCCAGCGTCACGATGGCCACCGGCAGGCCCAGGCCGGCCGCGCGCCGCACGAATCTGTAGCCGGACATCACCTGCAGTGACGAGCCGAGGACCATTAGCCCCGTCGAGCGCTGCACTGTCTCGAAGCACTGCGACACCAGCGCCTTCGGGACCGACTCGCCGAAGAGGGTCACATCCGGCTTCAGCAGGTCTGAGCGGCACACGACGCACGGCACCAGATGGAAGCTGTCGACGGCCGCCTCGTCGAGGTCGACGTCGCCGTCGGGGCGAAGCGGTCCCGTGGCCGCCTCGAACGCGGGGTTCGCCTCGCGCAGGCGCTGGTCCAGCGCGACCCGACTCGTGAGGTCCCCGCAGCGCAGGCAGGTTACCCGGCCCAAGGTGCCGTGCAGCTCCAGCACGTTCACCGAGCCCGCCGCCTGGTGCAGCCCGTCGACGTTCTGGGTGATGACCGCCCCGACGAAACCGCCTCGCTGCAGAGCCGCGACAGCGCGATGTCCCTCGTTCGGACCAGCGAGGGCAAACCGCCTCCACCCGACGAAGCTCCGAGCCCAGTAGCGGCGTCGCGCCTGGTTGCTGCCAACGAACTCGGCATAGGTCATCGGGGTGATCCTGCGTCGGCCGTCGGGTCCGCGGTAGTCGGGGATGCCGGACTCGGTGGAGATGCCGGCCCCGCTCAGCACCGTCACACCACCGGCGCGCAGCAGTCGCGCGAGGGTGGCAAGCCCGTCGGGGGTCTCGACCACGGGACCATCAGGCAGGATCCGCTCCACCAGCCGCACGGCCCCACCCCCTCGTGGCTGCGGTCGTCACGGACGCCAGTATGCGGCAAGGGCGGCCGGGCACCGGGGCCGCGGCTCGCGGCCAGGCCTCGGCCGCCATCACGGCAGGGCCACACCCGTCCAGAAGACGGCACCCGACGCCCACGTACGTAGCGATCCCGCCGGATCACCTCCCGTGGATTCTCCCCCAACCTCGATAACGTGGCGTTATACACTCGAGTGATGATCGACGCAGCCGGGCTACGGGTGATGCGGGCAATAGCCGACGAAGGCAGCTTCACCGGAGCCGCGCTGGCGCTGGGCTACTCCCAACCGGCGATCTCCCAGATGGTCCGCCGCCTGGAGCAGCGGATGGGCACGGTCCTGGTCGAGCGGATCGGCCGGCATGTGCGGCTCACCGAGGCCGGCGAGGTCCTCGCTCGACACGCGACGGGTGTGCTGAGCGCGCTGGATGCGGCAGAGGAGGAGGTCGCCGCCATCGCCGGTCTGCGCGCCGGCCGAGTGCGGCTGATGGCCTTCCCGTCATCCTCCGCCACTCTGGTCCCCCGCGCGCTGGCGCTGGTCAAGGCGCGCTACCCCGAGGTGAAGGTCAGCTTCGCAGAGGGCGAACCGCCGGAAGCCGTCGCCGCCCTACGGGCCGGTGAGTGCGACCTTGCCGTGGCGTTCGCCTACGAGGGTCTACCCATGATCGCTGACGAGGACGAGCTCGAGCTGTTGGTGCGACACAAGCTGCTCGACGACGAGGTGCGGCTGGCAGTCCCCCGTCGGCACCCGTTGGCCGAGTCCAAGGTAGGCGAGCTCGCCCAGCTGGCCGGCGACTCCTGGATCGCGGGATGTCCGCGGTGCCGGGGCCACCTGCTGGCGCTGTGCGCCATGGCCGGGTTCGTGCCCAACGTCTCCTACGAGACCGAGGACTACGTCGCCGTGATGGGTCTGGTCGCCGAGGGCCTCGGCGTCGCGCTCGTCCCTGACCTGATCCTGCGCACCGTCAAGCACCCCGATGTCGTCACCATGCCGGTCCGACCGTCCTCACGGCGGTGCATCCACGTAGTCACCACGCCCGACCTGCAGCGGGTCCCGGCGGTGCAGGCGACCCTCGCGGCACTGAGCGAGAGCGCCCTCTCGCCTGCCCGCGTGCTGGTCGGCTTCGCCGTCTGAGCAGCCTTCGCCGTCTGAGCAGCCTCCGCCGTCTCAGCAGCCTCCGCCGTCTCAGCAACCTCCGCGCGAACCTACCGCTCAGCGCCGCGGGTCGAGACCAGGGGCGCCCCGCCGGGTCCTCGACTCACGGCGATGTCACCTCGCTGGTCGGTACGGAAGACGGCAGACCCGGCCGCTCGAAGGAGCGAAAGCGCGGTCTTCGAGGGGTGGCCGTAGGGGTTGTCCTCGCCGACGCTGATCAGAGCCAGGGGCGCATGCACCTCCGCGATGAGCCGGGGATCCTGCAGGGCGGAGCCGTGATGGGCCACCTTGAGCACCGCGAACTGGCGGCCCCCTCCTTCTCGGCGCAACGCCAGCAGCACCTGGTGGGCCGCGCTGGTCTCCACGTCACCGAGCATCAGGATGTCCAGGTCGCCGTCGTCGACGTCGAGCACGATGCTGGCGTTGTTCGGCATCGAGCCCTCATGGATGATGCGCTCCGGCCAGAGCACGGTCGCCGCCAGGGGACCCCAGCGCAGGCGGTCCCCCGCGTACAGCACGCGGACGGGGACACCAGCTGCCCGTGCCCAGCGGTCGACCTCGGTTGCCTGCCAGGGCGGGTCGCGCAGGGGGGACACGAGGATCTGCGTGACCCGGCGGCCGCGCAGGACGCCCGGGACGCCTTCGGCGTGGTCCGCGTGGTAGTGGGTCAGCACCAGCGCATCCACCTCGGTGATGCCCAGCCTGGACAGGCAGCCGTCGATGACCGCGGGGTCGGGACCTGCGTCGACGACCACCGCACGGCCCGGCGCGGTCGCAAGCACGAGCCCGTCCCCCTGCCCGACATCGCATGCCACGAGCCGCCACCCCTTCGGCGGCCACACGAACGGCGTCGTCGGCCACGCAGCCGCCAGCAGCAGGACGGCCAGGCACGCCACGGCATACGGGCGCGACCGAACCTCGGCGGCCAGCCGGTGCCCGCACAACAGGAGCGCGACGGTGAGGACGGTAAGCGTCAGCGCCCCCCCGGCTCCGCCGGGCCAGGGCAGGGAACCCATCGGCACGGCCGCGGCAGCACGGGCGACGTAGGCGATCGCCAACGCCGGCACGGCAGCGACCCACGCCAGCCACCCGGCCAGTGCCGAGGACAGCAACGCGAGCAGGGCCACCGCGACACCGAGGACGGTCGCCGGTGGCACGAACGGCGCCGCGGCCAGGTTTGCGGCGACACCGATGAGCGAGACCGAGCCCTGGAGCAGGACGATGACCGGGCCACACATGACCTGCGCGGCGAGCGGGATCGCGATGGCGGTACCCAGCCAGCTGAGGCGTGCCGGGAGCCAGCGCCCGATCCGCTCGCCCCAGGACCGGGCGAACAGCAGCAGCCCCAGCGTGGCCAGCGTGGAGAGCGCGAAGCCGTAGGAGCGCGCCAGCCAGGGGTCCAGGCAGAGCAGCACCAGGACCGCTGCGGACAGAGCCGGTATGCCGGCGCGTCGCCTCGAGGCGCTCAGCCCCGCCAGGCCGACCACTCCCATCACCGCCGCCCGAAGCACGCTCGGCTCGGGTCTGGCCAGCACGACGAAGCCAGCGAGAACCCCTAACGCGACCGCGGGACGGCAGCGTCGCGGCACCTGGGCCAGCCGGCACAGGCCGAGGGCCGCGGCGAGGACGAAGCTGACGTTGCTGCCGCTCACCGCGCTCAGGTGGGTCAGGCTCGTTGCCCGCATGGCCTCGGTCAGGTCCGCGGGGGTGTTGCCCGTGTCGCCGATCACCAGCGCAGGCAGCAGTCCGCGGGCATCCGCGGGCAGTCTGGCGACCGCAGCCCGGAGACCGCCACGCACCCGCTGTGCTGCGGCGGCGACCCGTCCAGGTGCGGCGATGCGGGTCGGCGCGCGTGTCGAGTTGAACACGGCGACGACGTCATCGCCCGGCCGCGCCAGCTCGAACCGCCCGGTCGCCCGAATGCGCTCGTGCCACTGGACCGTCCGCCAGGACGGGTCAGCGAACACCAGCACCGGGGTGTCCGCGCCGCTGCGCAGACCCCTGCCAACGACCTCGTTGACGCTGACTCGCACCACCACCAGCTGCATCGGCCGGCCTCCGGCCGCGGTCGAGACGATCCGCGGGTCGGACGTGACGACCGCATTGACCGTCGCACTGGCTCGCTGGTCCGCGAGGGCCGGGACCAGACCGGCGCTCCGGACGCTCGACTGGGCAGCCGCGCACAGCAGACACAACGCCGCGCCCAGGCAGCTGAGAGCGATGCCATCGCCGGCGCGGCCCGACGTCGGCCAACCTGCCCTGCGGCGCAGGGCCCAACCCGCTACCGCCGCGACAAGGGCAGACCCTGCCGCCATGAGCAGCCCTGTCGGACTGAGCTCGAGCCCGACAGCCAGGCTGCCCCAGCCGGCGAGCGCCGGCAGCAGTAGCCGCAGGTCCAGCGGAGCGGGTGCAGTTGCGTGCTCAGACCCGGACACGCGGAGTCAGCCGAGCGAGCATCTTGTCCCCGATTCCGCTCACCTCTCCCAGCTCGTCGACCGAAGAGAAGCGGCCGTGCTGAGCGCGCCACTCCAGGATCCGCTGGGTCAGGACCGGCCCGACGCCGGGCAGGGAGTCCAGCGCGCTCGCATCGGCAGAGTTGAGGTCGACAACGGCGCTGGTCGCGCTCGACGCGCCTGAACCGCTCGACGCGCCCGACCCGATGGCGGCTGGGCTCGCAGGCCGTGCCGAGCCGGGGCCGACGGCAGCGCCGACGCCCGCACCGGCGGCGGAGGCTTCCGCGTGTGGAGGCGGCTGCCCGCGCTGGGGTATGAGCACCTGCTCGCCGTCGGCGACGGGTCGCGCCAGGTTGACCGAGCTGGTCTGCGCCGACCGCAGCACCCCTCCTGCTGCGGCGACTGCGTCAAGCACCCGCGCCCCGGGCGACAGGCGCACCACCCCGGGCCGCTTCACCTGTCCGACGACGTCGACCAGCACCGCGGGCGCCGCGCCAACCGGCTCGGCGCGTGGAGGCGGTGCTCCTGAGGCCGCTGGCGTCGATGTGGCGGTAGCAAACGCTGGTGGCAGGGATCGCGACACCAAACCGGGCGAGCCACCGCTCGTCACGGCGTGAGGCGTGGCGGCTGCATGCGCCAGCGCGACTCGGGCACCGAGAACCACGACCGCGAGCAGCAGCACGAGGGCCAGCCCGAACACCGCCCTCGTGGGTGGCCGCGTCAGCGCACCATGCAGCGCGCGGGGGATCGTGAACATCGGGGCTGCCGGTGTCGCGGGTCCCCGGTGCCGCCCGAAGTCCGCTCCGGATCTCGATACGGGTGTCCGCCCCACCTCCGCGATGCCGCCGCCTACTCGGCCGACCGCGGCAGCCGAGGGCGACCGCGGGAAAGCGTGGCGCTGCTCGCCGGTGATGACGAGGCGCTGCGGCACCCAGCCGCGGCCCCGCGTCACGCCGGGACGGAAGCCGGGGGGCTCCGCGTCAACCACCTGCTCGGCCAGCCGGCCCAGCACGGCCAACCGCCGGTCCAGGGCGGGTGTGGCGGACGGAGGATGCGGCATACGGGCGACGGTAGGAGACGGGCACAGGACCACGGCGCGGTCGACAGGGAGCTGTGGACAGTGGGCCGCGGTCCGCAGCCGGTTGTGGACAGCCCTGCTAGCGAAGCCGCGCGGCCAGCCAGCCGCGGATGTTCCGGCGGTGTCGGGCGATGACGAGCGTCGCCAGCGACAGGCCCCAGAGCCGACTGACGCGAGCCGGACAGGGGACCGGCGCGAACGCCGAGAGCAGGGCGAGCGCGACCGCGGCTGCCAGCGACGCCTTCGCCACCCATCGGGTGCTCCAGACGGTGAGCCCGAACACGACGACGATGACCAGGGCGAACCAGGGCAGCACCGCGACCGTGGCTCCCAGTGACGTCGCGACGCCCTTGCCACCCCGACCGCGCAGGAACGGGGACAGGACGTGTCCCAGCACGCAGAAGAAGCCGACGAGGTATGCCGCGACCCGCCCCAGCGCGTGCAGCGCCACGAACGTCGGCAGCAGCCCCTTGACCACGTCGGCGATTCCCACCAGGACGCCGTAGCGCACGCCGAGCACCCGTCCGGCGTTGGTCGCGCCCGGGTTTCCGGAGCCCAGCCGCCTCAGGTCGGCCCGCAGCACGCGGGCGGTGATCGCGGCTGGGTTGACCGCGCCGACGAAGAAGCCCGCCAGCGCCGCCCCGAACAGCCCGGACGCTTGCCAGCCGCTCATCCCACTCCGTCGCCACGTCCCCGTGGCGACACGGCGACCGCGATGGTCCCCGGGCCCACGTGTGCGCCCACGACCGCTCCCAGCTCGACCAGCAGGACCTCCCCCGCGTTGGCGACCCGGGACTGCAGCCGCTCGGCCAGCTCCGTCGCGCGGCGGGTGGCGTCGAGATGGTGCACGGCGATATCCACGGCCGCCGTCCTGCCGGCGGCTCCGGCCGCCATCTCCTCCAGCCGGCTGAGCGCCCGCGCTGAGGTGCGGACCTTCTCTACCGGCTGGATCAGGCCGTTCTCCAGCGCTAACAGCGGCTTGATCGCCAACGCCGAGCCGAGCAGCCGCGAGGCCGCACCGATCCGACCGCCGCGCCTCAGGTACTCCAGCGTGTCGACGTAGAACAGCACCGTCGCCGCGCTCGCGCGCCGCAGCGCCGCCGCTGCGACGTCGTCGACGTCGAGGCCGGCGCGTGCACTGCCGACCGCGGACACGACGGCGTAGCCCATGGCCATGCCCATGGTTCGCGAGTCCACCACACGGACGGGTATGGGCGAGTCGGCTGCAGCCAGCGCGGCCGACTTCCCGGTGCCGGACATCTGGGAGGAGATGTGCACCGAGACCACACCGGTTGCCCCATCCGCTGCCGCCGCCCGGTAGGCGCCGAGGAACGCGGCCGGTGACGGCCGCGAGGTGGTCACCGGCCTGAACGCGCGCAGTGCCTCGGCCAGCGCAGCCGTCGTGATGTCGACGCCCTCGTCGAACTCCGTGCCGCCGACGCGGACGTGCAGCGGGACCACTCGTATGCCCAGCCGGGCGACGACGTCCGCCGGCAGGTATGCCGTGGAGTCGGTGACGACGGCGACGGTCATCGAGGTCCGGGTGCGCGGCTCAGACGGGAACGACGTTGACGAGTGCCGGAGCCCGCACGATGACCGTGCGGACCTCACGGCCGGCCAGGGTGGCGCCTACCCGCTCGTTGGCGAGCGCCAGGGAGCGCAGCTCCTCCTCGGTGATGCGGCTGGGGACCTGCATGCGGTCTCGCACCTTGCCCTGCACCTGCACCACGCAGGTGACGGTGTCGTCGACGAGCAGCGCCGGATCCGCTGTGGGGAAGGGCTCGTACGCCAGAGTCTGGGTGTGGCCCAGTCGCTGCCACAGCTCCTCGGCGATGTGCGGTGCCACCGGTGCGGTCATCAGGACCAGCGTCTCCGCCGCCTCCCGCGGGACGCTGCCGATCTTGGTCAGGGCGTTGGTCAGCTCGATCAGCTTGGCGATGGCCGTGTTGAACCGCAGCTCGACCAGGTCGCCCCGGACGGCGTCAACGGTCCGGTGCACCAGCCTGCTCGTCGCGTCGCCCATCGGCTCCTCGGTGACCCGTGCCGCGCCGGTCTCCTCGTCCACGACGATGCGCCACAGCCGCTGCAGGAAGCGCTGGGCGCCGACGACGGCCCGCGTCTCCCACGGCCGGGACAGGTCAAGCGGTCCCATGGACATCTCGTAGACGCGGAACGTGTCAGCGCCGTACGCCTCGAACATGTCGTCCGGGGTGACGACGTTCTTCAGCGACTTGCCGATCTTGCCGTACTCGCGGAACACCCGTGCACCGTTGTAGGAGAAGGTGATCGACCCATCGGGACCGAGGAGCTCAACCACCTCCGCCGCCGGCACGTACTGCCCCCGCTCGTCGGTGTAGGCGTGCGCCTGGATCATCCCCTGGTTGTAGAGCTTCCGGAACGGCTCCTCGCTGCTGACGTGGCCGAGGTCGAACAGCACCTTGTGCCAGAAGCGGGAGTACAGCAGGTGCAGCACGGCATGCTCGACGCCGCCGATGTACAGGTCCGCGCCGCCCGGGTCCACGGCGCCGGCCGGCGCACCCGGCACGGTCTCGCCGTGCCGTCCCATCCAGTACCGCTCGACGTCCGGGTCGACGAACCGCTCGTCGTTGGCGGGGTCGAGGTAGCGCAGCTCGTACCAGCACGACCCGGCCCAGTTGGGCATCGTGTTGGTGTCCCGCCGGTAGGTCCGGGGACCGTCGCCCAGGTCGAGCTCGACGTTGACCCACTCGGGCACCCGGGCCAGCGGTGGCTCGGGGTTGGACTGCGCGGCGTCGGGCTCGAACGTCCGCGGCGAGTAGTCCGGCACCTCCGGCAGCCGCACCGGCAGCATCGAGTCCGGCAGCGCGATGACGCTGCCGTCCTCGTCGTAGACCACAGGGAACGGCTCGCCCCAGTAGCGCTGCCGCGAGAACAGCCAGTCGCGCAGCTTGTACGTGGTGGTGCGCTCACCAAGACCCTTGTCCTGCAGCCACTTCACGATCACAGCCTTGGCCTGGGCAACGGCCAGGCCGTCCAGCGAGACCTCGGAGCTGGCTGAGCTGACCGCAGGTCCCTCCCCGGTGAACGCCTCGTCGTCCGGGTGCCCGGCGGGCGGCTGCACTGTGCGCACGATGGGCAGCTCGTAGGTCGTGGCGAACTCCCAGTCGCGCGCGTCCTGCGCCGGCACGGCCATGATCGCCCCGGTGCCGTAGCCCATCAGCACGTAGTCGGCGACGAAGACCGGGATGCGGGCTCCGGTCACCGGGTTCGTGGCGAAGGCGCCCGTGAACACGCCGGTCTTGGCCTTGGTCTCGGCCTGCCGCTCCAGGTCGCTCTTGCGGCTCGACACCAGCCGGTATGCCGCCACCGCCTCCTTGGGCGACACCGCACCGCCGGTCCACGGCGCTCGGGTCTCCTGCGGCCAGTCCCCGTGCGGCATCAGCGAGTCCACCAACGGGTGCTCGGGGGCGAGCACCATGAACGTCGCGCCGAACAGCGTGTCAGGGCGGGTCGTGAACACGCGCACGGGCGCGTCCGACCCGTCCGCCGCCGTGGCAGGGAAGGTGACCGTGGCGCCGTACGAGCGCCCGATCCAGTTGCGCTGCATGACCTTGACCGGCTCCGGCCAGTCCAGGACGTCGAGGTCGTCGATCAGCCGGTCGGCGTACTTCGCTATCCGCATCATCCACTGGCGCAGGTTGCGCTTGAACACCGGGAAGTTTCCCCGCTCGGACCGGCCGTCGGCGGTGACCTCCTCGTTGGACAGCACCGTGCCGAGCCCCGGGCACCAGTTGACCGGTGCCTCGGCGGTGTAGGCGAGGCGCTGACCGTCGATCACCGCACGCTGCTCTGCCGGCGACAGCTGCGCCCAGGGTCGCCCGTCCGGGGTCGCCCGCGTCCCCGCCTCCAGATCGGCGACGAGCTCGCCGATCGGCCGGGCGCGTCCGCGGCCGCCGTCGGCTGCGTCGTCGTACCAGGAGCTGAATATCTGGACGAAGATCCACTGCGTCCAGCGGTAGAACTCCTCGTCGATCGTGGCGATGGCGCGACGCTCGTCGTGTGCCAGACCCAGGCGCCGCAGCTGCCGCCTCATCACGACCATGTTGTCCTCGGTCGTCTTGCGCGGGTGCTGTCCGGTCTGCACGGCATACTGCTCGGCCGGCAGCCCGAACGCGTCGTAGCCGAGAGCGTGCAGGACGTTCTTGCCGGTCATCCGCTGGAACCGGCCGTAGACGTCAGTGGCGATGTAGCCCAGCGGGTGTCCGACGTGCAGCCCGGCACCGCTGGGGTAGGGGAACATGTCGAGGATGAAGAGCTTCTCGCGCCCGGCGACGGCCGCCGGATCCGCCCACGGCCCAGCCGGATTGGGCGCGTGGAAGGTGCCCTCGCTCTCCCACCGGTCCTGCCAGGCGACCTCGATCCGATCGGCCAGCTCGGCGGTGTAGCGGTGGGGTGTCGCTCGGTCGCTCATCGGGGGTCCTGTCCTTGGCTGCGGGGCGGCGTGCTTGACGGGTCGCGGACACAAGAAAACCCCTCACACAGGAGGGGTTGCCGCGCTGACTCCGCAGGATGTCAACGCGGCCCGGTAAGAAGCTGGGCGCCTCGCATCGTCCTAGGCTAGCGCAGACCTCAAGCACGACCGCTCGAGGCAGACCCGACGCGCCTGCTGTGACACCGAGCCACAGCTCGAAGGAGAGCATCACCGCTTCGGCCGGTGCATCCGGGCGATGGTGGGTCCGAAGTTGCCGCCCGGCTCGCGCGACGGGCTGACCAGATGGAGCAGCCAGTCGGGAAACCCGAGCACGATCTGCGCGACGAACGTCACGAAGAGCACGGGGACGATCAGCGGTCCGGTCAGTAGCCCGATCAAAGGCATCCTCCAGTCCCGGAACCACGCCAGCGACAGCAGCAGGGCAAGTGCCCAGACGCGCAGCAGAGCTGCGTTGTCCCATGGCTGGGGCGCATGAACCAGATGGAGCAGCGGAAGGCCCGCGGCGAGGTCGACGGCGAGCACCCCGACCAGCACGTGGACGGCCAGGAGGGCTGCGCGGAGCCGCCAGAACCTCCAGTAGCGCCCATAGCTGACACCGGCCCAGAGGAGCCAGCTGCGGAACCAGCCCACCCGGTCGTTCGAGTCCTCGGCGCTGCCGTTGCCGGGGTCGCGCATGGCCTCACGGAATATGTCGTCCGCCCGTCGCCGTTGGCGCTGGGCCCTTCTCGGGTCGGGCTCGTGGTTGACCAGGTCGCAGAGACGGTCATGCACCAGTGCGGCTCTCAGCTGCCGCCCATAGCTGGCCAGCAGGCCCCAGAGCAGGGGCGGGACAGATGCCAGGTCGGTGCTCTGGGCGAGGCGGTTCGGGTGCGTAGGCACAGCGATGACCCGTCCACGTCGCGGCCGGTAGGCAAAGGCCGTCATGAGCTGGAAGTCCTTGGGAGAAACGGAGCGAAGCTCGACGTCCGCGGGTGGGGCTGGATCACTCACGCCGGCCTGGTAACCCATACGTCATGGTTTCGCTGACCAGCGCTGGTGTCGACGCGGCACCAGCAGGGGGTCCGGCGGCAGCTCGCCCGCCTGCTCCCCCGGAGGCTGAGTCCCAGCTATGGTCACGAAGACGCCGCGTCGCTGATCCGCCGAAGCTCGAACGCCGATCTGGTGGAGCTGAGGGGACTCGAACCCCTGACCCCCTCCATGCCATGGAGGTGCGCTACCAGCTGCGCCACAGCCCCGAACCGTGCGCAAGCGAGCGCGCCGGACCGACGTGCCCCCGAGGGGACGGCCGAAGTTTAGCCGTCGCCCGTGTTGCTTGGCCACATCGGCTCGACGCCGAGGTTCCAGCCCCAGATGCGCCAGCCGTGCGCGTACTCCCGCACCTCGGCCCACCGGCAGTTGCCCAGGCCCACCAGGGTGTCCCAGGCGGAGCCTTGGTCGAGGCCGACCAGGGAGGCGACCGCCGCCCTGCCGCACACCCCGTGCGTCGCTACGACGGCGCTGGCGTCCTCGGGCAGGTCAACCAGGATCTGGTCCACCGCCGCACGGGCCCGGGCCTCCACCTGCGCCATCGTCTCGCCGTCGACGCCGCGGGGGATGTCCTCGCCGCGGTCCAGCGCCGCGTGCTGCTCGGGATACTCGGCCCTGGTGTCCGAACCGGTGCGGCCCTGCCAGCGGCCGACGTGGATCTCGCGCAACCGCTCGTCATACCGGATCGGCAGCCCGACCAGGCCGGCGAGCGCGCGCGCGGTGTCGCTGGCTCGCGCGAGGTCGCTGCTGACGATCACCGACGGCCGGTATGCCGCGAGCCGGCCGGCCGCCACCCGCGCCTGCTCCTTGCCCACCTCGGACAGCGGGCTGTCCAGCTGGCCCTGCCAGATGCCCGCCGCGTTGTGCGGTGTCTGGCCATGTCGCCACACGAGCAGCCGCCGGCCGGACCACGGCGCCACCTCAGCCGCCCAGGTCGATCAGCGGGCAGTCCTTCCAGAGCCGCTCGAGGGCGTAGTACGTGCGCTCCTCCTCGTGCTGGACGTGGACGACGAGGTCGACGAAGTCGAGCAGCACCCAGCGCCCCTCCCGCTGGCCCTCGCGGCGCACCGGCTTGACCTTCAGCGTAAGCAGGCGCTCCTCCACGCTGTCGACGATGGCCTGGACCTGGCGGTCGTTGGGAGCCGAGGCGATCAGGAAGATGTCGGTCAGGGCCAGCTGGTCACTGACGTCGATGGCGACGATCCGGCTGGCCAGCTTGTCGCCGGCGGCCGCTGCAGCGGCGCGGGCAAGGTCGATGGCACGGTGCGTTGCGGCCACGCGGGTCCTCCTAGAGCTCGGGGACAGCCTCGGTGGCTGGACCGGTGGCTGAGGCGATGGCGAGCTCCCCGAGCGGGGGGGTGGTGTAGAGGCGGTGCTTGGCGATGTACTGCACGACGCCGTCCGGCACGAGGTACCAGATCGGCTCGCCGGCGGCGACGCGCGAGCGGCAGCCGGACGAGCTGATCGCCATGGCCGGCACCTCCTGCAGGGTGACCCGGTCGCGCGGCATACCGTCGTCGGACAGCTCGTGACCCGGCCGGGTGACGCCGATGAAGTGGGCCAAGCTCCACAGCTCGTCTGCGTCCTTCCAGGACAGGATCTGCGCCAGCGCGTCGGCGCCGGTGATGAAGTACAGCTCGGCGTCGGGGCGCTCACGGTGCAGGTCCCGCAGCGTGTCGATCGTGTAGGTGAGCCCCGGCCGGTCGATATCGACCCGGCTCACGGTGAAGCGGGGGTTGGAGGCCGTCGCCACCACCGTCATGAGGTAGCGGTGCTCGGCGGGGGCGACCCGACGGCCGTCCTTCTGCCACGGCTGGCCGGTCGGGACGAACAGCACCTCGTCCAGGCCGAACAGCGACTGAACCTCGCTGGCGGCGACGAGGTGACCGTGGTGGATCGGGTCGAAGGTGCCGCCCATGACCCCGAGGCGGATGCTCAGCTGCGCTGCGCCTGGTCGGAGTGGGCTCCCTTGCCTTGTGTCATCTTGTGGCCGGTGTTGCGGAAGGACCAGAGGACCGCGAGCAACAGCAGGAAGCCGGCGAGCGCGAGCGCCCCGTAGACCCAGGAGGCCATGGGAAGCTCGCGCACGACCTCCTTCGCCGCGACGAAGCTGACGAGCGAGGGCGTGATCGACATGGGCACAGCGTAGCCGGGCCACGGCTCGCGCTGCCGTGCGCGTCGCCCGTGGGATTGTTGGTCAGCACGAGCACGTGGCGCAACCGGTCGCTCGCACCGGTCGACATAGGCTGGCGGCATGCCTGGGACACCGCCGCTGCGCAGCTCGGAGCGCCCAGACCTGTCCGTGGTCGTGCCCATGTACGACGAGGCGCAGGTGCTGCCGCTCCTGGTGCAGCGGCTGCGAGACGTGCTCGACGCGCTGGGGGGCAGCTACGAGGTGCTGGCGGTCGACGACGGAAGTGCGGACACGACGCCGCTGCTGCTGCAGCGGTTCCGGACCGGGTGGCCACAGCTGCGCGTGGTCCGGCTCCGCGCCAACGCGGGGCACCAGGCCGCCATCTCGGCGGGCCTGGCGCTCGCGCGCGGGTCCTACGTCGCCACGCTCGACGCCGACCTTCAGGATCCACCGGAGCTGCTCGGGGAGATGGTGAGCGCCGCACGCCGCGAGGGTGCCGACGTCGTGTACGCCGTCCGTGCGGACCGGTCCACCGACTCAGCGTGGAAGCGGGGCACCGCCCGGGCGTTCTACCGGCTGATCCGTGGGGTGAGCGACACCGACGCCCCGGCCGACGCGGGCGACTACCGGCTGATGTCGCGGGCCACGGTGGATGCGGTCAACGCACTGCCGGAGCACCACCGGGTGCTGCGCTTCGTCGTGCCTGCCCTCGGATTCCCGTCCACGTCGGTCCGCTACCGCCGAGGCGTGCGGGCTGCCGGCCAGTCGAAGTACCCCCTGGCCCGCATGGTCCGGCTGTCTATCGACAGCATCACCGGCTTCTCGCTGGCGCCGCTGCGCCTCGCGACGTGGTTCGGGCTCGGCGGCGGGGTCGCGGCGCTGGGCCTGCTGGTCTACGCCGTCGTCGCGCAGATGATGGGCAGGACGGTGGCCGGGTGGACCTCCACCGTCGTCGCCGTCGCCGCCGTCGGTGCGGTGCAGCTGCTGTGCGTCGGGATGCTGGGCGAGTACGTCGGGCGGATGTACGTGATGATGCAGGGCCGGCCGTCCTACTTCGTGGCCTACGACTCGCTGGACGCCGACCCCCAGCACCTCGACCACCAGCACCCCGACCTGCAGCACCCCGACCTGCAGCACCCAGCCGCGACGTCGATGCGCGTGGTCACGCCGGGCGGCGAGCGGTCACCAGCAGGCTGACGCCGGGCAGCGACTTCACCGGAAGGTACCGCTCCGCCGCGACGACGGCGCGGAGACCGGCGTTGACGACGCGGTGGACCTGGTCCAGGTCGCTGCCGGTTGCGGTGCGCCGGCGCAGCGCGACGACGGGGCGCAGCAGGACCATCCACGAGGTCATCGACGCGATCTGGAAGCCGTTGCGGGTCAGCAGCGCGGAGAGGCTCTGCCGGGTGTAGCGGCGCACGTGGTCGACCGCCTCGTCGTGGGCCGACCACAGTCGCGGGTCGGCCGGCACCGCGACGAGGAACGTGCCCCCCGGCCGCAGCACCCGCCATACCTCGCCGGCGCAGGCGTCGTCGTCGACCAGGTGCTCCAGCACGTCGAACGCCATCACCAGGTCGGCGGACGCTGAGGCCAGCGGCAGCCTGGTGGCGTCGGCCCGCAGGGTCGGCAGGCCGCGCTCCACGGACACCTGCGCCCCGTCCGCGCCGTACTCGACCGCCGCGGCCTGCCACCCGTGCGCGCGCAGGACGCGGGTGTTGCCGCCGCCGGCGGCCCCCACGTCGAAGGCGCGGCCCGGCTTGATGCCGCGCAGCGCCGCCGCCAGCAGGTGACGGCGCTCGGCATACCACCAGTGCCGGTCCTCCAGCGCTGCGAGCTTGCGGACCTCGGTGCCCTCCACGCTCAGTCCCCTGCCGTCAGACCCGGATCTGGCCGTCGCCGTCGACGACCCACTTGGTCGTCGTCAGCTCGGCCAGGCCCATCGGGCCGCGGGCGTGCAGCTTCTGGGTGGAGATGCCGATCTCGGCTCCGAAGCCGAACTCGCCGCCGTCAGTGAACCGGGTCGACGCGTTGACGATGACCGCCGCCGCGTCCACCTCGGCCACGAAGCGCCGCGCCGCGGCCCGGTCCTCGGTCACGATCGCCTCGGTGTGCCCCGTGCCGAACTCGGCGATATGGGCGATCGCCTGGTCCAGCGAGTCCACGATCCGCAGGCTGATGTCGAGCGAGTAGTACTCCGCGGCGAAGTCCGCGTCGGTCGCATGCCGGTATGCCGCGCCGGCCGCCTCGGCGAACGGCTCCACCTCTGCGTCGGCGTGCACCACCACACCGGCAGAGCCGAGCTGGGCCAGCAGCTTGGGCAGCGCGTCCGCTGCCACGGCGCGGTGCACCAGCAGCGACTCCGCCGCGTTGCAGACGCTGGGCCTGGAGGTCTTGGAGTTGAGCACGATCGCCAGCGCCTTGTCGAGGTCGGCCGCCCGGTCGACGTAGACATGGCAGTTGCCGATGCCGGTCTCGATCACCGGGACGGTGGACCCTTCGACGACGGTGCGGATCAGCTCCGCCCCTCCGCGCGGGATCAGCAGGTCCACCAGCCCGCGGGTGGTCATCAGTGCCCGCACGGCGTCGCGGCCGCCCTCGTCGAGCAGGACCACGGCGTCCCGGGGCAGTCCCTGTTCGGCCAGCGCCGCGCGCAGTACCTCCACCAGCGCGCGGTTGCTCGATGCCGCCGCGGAGCCGCCCCGCAACACGACGGCGTTGCCGCTCTTGAGCGCGAGCCCGGCCGCGTCGACGGTGACGTTGGGCCTGGCCTCGTAGATCATCCCCACCACGCCCATCGGGACGCGGACCTGGCGGATCTCCAGGCCGTTGGGCAGCGTCGAGCCGCGGACCACCTCACCCACCGGGTCGGGCAGGGCCGCGACGTCCCGCAGCGCGTCCGCGATGGCGGCCAGTCGTCGCTCGTCGAGCCGCAACCGGTCCAGCAGCCCCTCCCCCAGGCCCGCAGCCCGCTGGCGCTCGACGTCCTCGGCATTGGCGGCCAGGACCCGTGCGCTGGAGCGGTCGAGTGCGTCGGCCATGGCCCGCAGCGCCGCGTCCTTCTCTGCCCGCGTGAGCAGGGAGAGACGGCGCGAGGCAGCCCGCGCCGCCGAGGCCAGCCCCCTCACGGCGGCGACCAGGTCCGCGTCAAGCCCTGCCGAGCCGTCTGTCGCTGACATGCCTGCCATCCCGCCACTATCCCACTCCACCGCCGTACTCACAGCACGACCAGATCGTCTCGGTGGACGACCTCACGCTCGTAGGAAGGTCCCAGCTCGCGCGCCAGGTCGTGGGTCGAGCGCCCGAGCAGCGCGGGCAGCTCGCCCGAGGTGTAGTTGACCAGGCCCCTGGCGACGGTGGACCCGTCCGGGGCACACAGGTCCACCGGGTCGCCGTCGTCGAACGTGCCGTCGACCTCGACGATGCCCGCCGGCAGCAGCGACTTGCGCCGGTCGACGACGGCGGCCACGGCTCCGGCGTCGAGCAGGAGCCGTCCGCGGGGCGTCGTCGCGTGGGCCAGCCACAGCAGGCGCGAGGCCCGGCGCGACCCGGTGGGCAGGAACAGCGTCCCGACCGGCTCCCCTGCCAGCGCGGCCGCCGCCTGCTCCGCGGAGGTGAGCAGGGTCGTGATGCCTGCCGCCGTGGCGATCGCAGCCGCCTCGACCTTGGTGACCATGCCGCCGCTGCCCAGCCGCGAGCCGGTGCCGCCGATGCGGACCCGGACCAGGTCTGCGGGACCGTTGACGACCGGGATCCGCACGCTGCCCGCCCGGGTGGGCGGCCCGTCGTAGAGGGCGTCCACGTCGGTGAGCAGAACCATGGCGTCGGCGTGCACCAGGTGGGCGACGAGCGCGGCCAGGCGGTCGTTGTCGCCGAACCGGATCTCGCTGGTCGCGACGGTGTCGTTCTCGTTCACCACGGGCACGACACCGAGGTCGAGCAGCCGGTCCAGGGTGCGCCGCGCGTTGGCGTAGTGCGAGCGACGGGTGACGTCGTCAGCGGTCAGCAGCACCTGCCCGACGTTCAGGCCGTGGCCGGCGAACGCGGTCGTGTACTGCGCGACCAGGGCGCCCTGCCCGACGCTGGCGGCGGCCTGCTGGGTGGCCAGGTCCCTCGGCCGGCGCGGCAGGCCGAGGGGCCCCAGGCCGGCTGCGATGGCACCTGAGGAGACCAGCACCACCTGGACCCCTGCCGCCCGGCGGGCCGCCAGCACCTCCACCAGCGCGTGCAGCCGGCGGGCGTCGAGGCTGCCGTCGGCGCCGGTCAACGAGCTCGAGCCGATCTTGACCACGACCCGGGCCGCCGTCGCGATCCCCGAGATGGCTGACGCGGCGAGCTGGGCAGCGGGCTGGGCGGCGGGAGCGGGGCTCATCGGCTGCCATCCGAGGTGTCCGCGCCGCCGGCGCCGTCCGACTCCGAGGACGTGCCCGGCCCGGACGTGGCTGTCGCCCAGTGACCGGCCCGGCGCTCCTGCGCCAGCTCGGCGCGGGCGCTCGACCTGGCCTGGCGTCGGGCGGCGTAGTCGGACCGCTTCTCGTCCCGGCTCGGACGGTCGCCAGGTGCGAGGCGCAGGTCGGTGCCTCGTGGACCGGTGAGCAGCTCCGCGCCGGCCGACATCGTCGGCTCCCAGTCGAAGACCACCGAGCTGTCCGCCGGGCCGATCAGCACCGTCTCCCCCGCTACCGCGCCGGCCCTGACCAGCGCCTCCTCGACACCCAGCCGGGCGAGCCGATCGGCGAGGTAGCCCACCGCCTCCTCGTTGGAGAAGTCGGTCTGTCGGACCCAGCGCGTCGGCCGCTCGCCGACCACCCGGTATACCGGCCCGTCGCCCGTGTGCTCCTTGCGGACCTCGAAGCCGGTGTCGTCCACGGCCCGGGGCCGCAGGACGATGCGGGGCGGCACGACCTCGGCGACCTCGGCGCGCGCGGCCACCACGAGCCGTGCCATGGCGAAACCGAGCTCACGCAGGCCGGTCCGCGACACCGCCGAGACGATGTGCACCTCCAGCCCCCGGGCGCGCAGGTCAGGGGCGACCATCTCGGCGAGCTCCCGCGCCTCGGGCACGTCGGCCTTGTTGAGGATGACCATCCGGGTCCGCTCCGACAGGGGGCGGCCGCCCAGGGCGTCGTCGGTGAGGTATTCGGCGAGCTCGGCCTCGATGACGTCGAGGTCGCTCAGCGGGTCGCGCCCGGGCTCCAGCGTGGCGCAGTCGACGACGTGCGCGAGCACCGAGCACCGCTCCACGTGGCGCAGGAACTCCAGACCGAGCCCCTTGCCCTGGCTGGCTCCGGGGATCAGGCCGGGCACGTCGGCCACGGAGAACCGCTCCTCACCCGCGGTCACCACGCCGAGGTTCGGGACCAGGGTGGTGAACGGGTAGTCGGCGATCTTCGGCCGCGCCGCCGACAGGACCGAGACCAGGCTGGACTTGCCCGCAGACGGGTAGCCGATGAGCGCCACGTCGGCCAGCGACTTGAGCTCCAGCACCACCTCGAGGGTCTCGCCGGGCTCGCCCAGCAGCGCGAACCCGGGCGCCTTGCGACGCTGTGAGGACAGCGACCGGTTACCGAGACCGCCCCGACCACCACGGGCCACGACGTATCGCGTGCCGTCGCCGACCAGGTCGGCCAGGACCTCACCGGTGCTGCTCCTGACGACCGTGCCCGGCGGCACGGGCAGCACCAGCGTGGAGCCGTCCGAGCCGTCCTTGTCCTCGCCCTCACCCGGCTTGCCGTTCGTCGCGTGCCGGTGGGGGCTGCGGTGGTAGTCCAGCAGGGTCGTCGACTGCGGGTCGACGATCAGGGTCACGTCGCCGCCACGGCCGCCGTTGCCGCCGTCAGGGCCACCGAGCGGCTTGAACTTCTCGCGGCGCACCGACGCGCAGCCATGCCCACCGTCACCAGCGGCGACGTGCAGCACCACCTTGTCGACGAAGCTCGTCACGGGTGCCTCCTTCGCGGCGGGTAGGGGCGTGATCTGTGCTGGGCGGGTGCCGACTCGGGATGAGCAGGTCCGGTCGTGCTCATGACGCACCGAAGGGGGCGGGCCACCTGGCCCACCCCCTCGCGTCGGGATCCTTCAGCTCAGCGGCGGGGACGGGTCACTCGCCCGCCGGGACCACGATGTTGACCGTCTTGCGGCCACGGCGGGCCCCGAACCTGACGGCTCCGGCAACCAGCGCGAACAGCGTGTCGTCGCTGCCGCGCCCGACGCCGTCGCCGGGGTGGAAGTGGGTGCCACGCTGGCGGACCAGGATCTCGCCGGCGTTGACCTGCTGACCACCGAACCGCTTGACGCCCAGGAACTGCGAGTTGCTGTCGCGGCCGTTGCGCGTGGAGGACGCGCCCTTCTTGTGTGCCATGTCGCTGCCTGCCTTCGCTTGTGCCCGGTGACCGGTGCGGATAGCGCTACGCCGCTGCTGGGATGACCCAGAGCGGCTCAGGCCTCGATCGCCGTGACCTTGATCTGGGTCGTGTGCTGGCGGTGACCCTGACGCTTCCGGTAGCCGGTCTTGTTCTTGAACTTCATGATCGTGATCTTGGGGCCCTTGGTCGCCTTGACGACCTCGGCCCTCACCGTGGCCCTGGCCAAGGCGTCGGCGTCGCTCGTGACCGTGCCGCCGTCGACGAGCAGGAGCGGGGTCAGCTCAAGGCTCGAGCCCGTCTCGCCGCTGACCTTGTCGACGATGAGGACGTCACCGACCGACACCTTCTCCTGGCGGCCGCCTGCGCGGACGATGGCGTACACGTTCAGCTCACTTCTCTCGTCGAACAACGTCGGGGGATACCGGCGCCCTGCGCCCGCGGACCTGCATCAGCAGTGGGAGGGCGGCGGAAGGGAGCAGGGTAGGCGCACCGGGGTGGAGCAGGTAGGCGCACCGAGGGTCTAGCCTACGTGGTCCACGCCGTCGGAGCCAAACTCGCGGCCGACCCGGGCGCCGACGTGGCCGCCTCCGGGTTGGGCCTGGGCGGCCCCGCCGGCGCGACCACCCGACCGCGCCGTCGGCGGCCCCGCGGGAGCTCGACCACCGGTGCTGCCGGAGCGCTCGGAGGCGCAGTGGCAAGCGGCTCAGCGTCCACCTTCGGGTCCGCCGAGTCCGCCGGGTCCGCCGAGTCCGCCGGGTCCGCCGGGTCCGCCGGGTCCGCCGGGTCCGCCGGGTCCGCCGGGTCCACGGCGGCCACGGTGGTCAGCTGCGGCTCTGCCGCCGGTGGGGCGTCGGGCTCCGGAGGGCCGCCGCCTTGTCCCTGGCCGATGTCCGCCAGCGCTGGCGGCTGCACCGCGGGCTGCAGCTCCGGGGCTGGCTGCGGCTCCACGGCCGGCTGCGGCTCCACCGTCCGCTGGGACGCGGCGGCATGGATCGCCGCGGCGTGGGCCTTCGCGGCGATCTGGGCGGCGGTCGGGCCGGAAGGTGCCGGCGCCGCAGCCGGAGTGCACGGCCCCGAGGTGTCCCGACCCGCCGGCTTGGGCCGACGACCACGGCCACCGCGCCCCGCCTGACCGGCGTCGGACTCCTCAGCTGCCGGCCGGTCGACAGGGTCGCTGTGCACGATGAAGCCCCGGCCGCCGCATACCTCGCACGGCTCGGAGAAGATCTCGAGCAGCCCCGAGCCGACCCGCTTGCGGGTCATCTGCACCAGCCCCAGAGAGGTGACCTCGGCCACCTGGTGCTTGGTGCGGTCACGCCCGAGGCACTCGGTCAGCCGGCGGACGACCAGGTCGCGGTTGCTCTCGAGGACCATGTCGATGAAGTCGATGACGATGATCCCGCCGATGTCCCGCAGCCGCAGCTGGCGGACGATCTCCTCGGCCGCCTCGATGTTGTTCTTGGTGACCGTCTCCTCGAGGTTGCCCCCGGAGCCGATGAACTTGCCGGTGTTGACGTCGACGACGGTCATCGCCTCGGTGCGGTCGATGACCAGAGAGCCGCCAGACGGCAGCCACACCTTGCGGTCCAGTGCCTTGGCGAGCTGCTCGTCGACCCGGTAGTGGGTGAACGCGTCCTGCTCGCCGGTCCATCTGGTCAACCGTCCGGCGAGGTCAGGGGCGACCGCGTTGACGTAGCCGCTGACGGCCTGCCAGGCGGGCTCCCCCGACGCCACCAGCGAGGTGAAGTCCTCGTTGAAGACGTCGCGGATCACGCGGACGGTCAGGTCCGGCTCGCCGTGGACGAGGGCAGGGGCGTTCAGCGTCTTGGCCTTGGCCTGGATCTCCTCCCACGTCGTGGTGAGCCGCTCGACATCGGCACGGAGCTCGTCCTCGCTCGCCCCCTCGGCGGCGGTGCGCACGATGACCCCGGCGTTGTCCGGCACGACCTCCCGCAGGATGCGCTTGAGCCGGGCGCGCTCGGTGTCGGGCAGCTTGCGCGAGATACCGGTCATGTTCGCCCCCGGCACGTACACCAGATAGCGGCCCGGCAGCGAGATCTGCGAGGTCAGGCGCGCTCCCTTGTGGCCCATCGGGTCCTTGGTGACCTGGACCAGCACGGGCTCACCGGACTTGAGGGCGTTCTCGATCCGCTTCGGCCGGTTGCTGTCGAGCCCGGCGGCATCCCAGTTGACCTCACCGGCATACAGCACCGCGTTCCGGCCGCGGCCCACGTCGATGAACGCGGCCTCCATGCTGGGCAGCACGTTCTGGATGCGGCCGAGGTAGACGTTGCCCGCCATGGAGGCGTTGGTCTCACGGGACACGTAGTGCTCCACGAGCACGCCGTCCTCCAGCACCCCGATCTGGGTGCGGTCGTCCCGGTGCCGCACGACCATGATCCGCTCGACGCTCTCGCGCCGAGCCAGGAACTCTGCCTCGGTGATGACGGTGCGACGCCGCCCTGCCTCGCGTCCCTCACGCCGACGCTGCTTCTTCGCCTCCAGCCGGGTGGAGCCGCGCACCGAGGTGACCTCGTCGCGGGAGGTCCGCTCGACCGGCTCTCGCTGGTCGCCGGACTCGCGCTGCCGGGCGGGCGCGTCGTCGCCGGCGTCTGTGTCGCCGTCGGCGCCGCGTCGACGACGTCGCGTGCGTCGACGGCTGGCGCCCTGTCTGGCGCCGGAGCCCGCGCCGCTCTCCCCGTCGTCGGCGTCGTCGGCTTCGAACGACGCGTCATCTGCACGGTCCCGGTCGCCGTCATCGACATCGCCCTCGGCGTCGGCGCCACGGCGGCTCCCGCCGGCGTCGTCGAGGTCAGCGGCGTCTGCAGCGGCGGCATCGGTGGACGCGTCCGCTGACGAGCGACCCCGGCGGCCCTTTCCACCCCGACGTCGACGGCGCCGGGCGTCGGTGGCACCCTCCTCCGCCGACGGCTCGTCGCCCACCTCGCTGGTCTCGCCGTCGCCTTGTCCGCTGTCGGCTGCAGACGAGCGGTGCGTCGGCGCGCCGGACCGGTCGCCCGGCTGGGGCTCGTCGTCTCGCCGCTCCACCCCGTCCGAGCCACCTTCAGGCAAGCGGACCTCGGGGGCGGCGGCGGGGGCGCTGGCGCGGCGCCGGCGAGGGGCTGGGGCCGGCTCCGGCGCCTGGAACAGCACGCCGAAGCCGGCGCCCGCCGGTGGCGCTGTGCCCACCGCGTCCTGCGGCAGCTGGCCGATGACTTCGTCGTCGTCGTGGTCGCCCTGCCCGTCGTGGTCCTGGTGGTCGTGGTGGTCGTGGTGGTCGGGGTGGTCGTCGTCGGCCTCGCCGGCGCTCAGATCCTGCTCACGGACCGCCTCGGTCGCTTCAACCGCCGCCAGCTTCGGCCCCGACCCGGTCACCGAGACGCCCTCGGCGGGGGAGGTCGTCTTGGCGGCTCGCTTGGAGGCCTTACGGGCGCGCGTGGCCCGCTGCGACGGCTCCTTCGCGGCATCGGCCCCTGTGGCTGACCCTGCTGCAGAGGGGTCACCGGCTCCGGTCTCGTCGGTTTCCGAGAGCCCCGGGCCGTCGGTCCCGCCTGAGCCGGCGCCGGCGCCGGCGAACGGGTCGGCGACAGCCGCCACCACCGGCGACGAGGACCTGCGGGTGCTCTTGCGAGCTGCCCGCTTGGCCGTCACCGGGTGAGCGGGTTCGGTGCTGTCGTCGAGCGGTGCACCGGCCGGCTGTCCGCCGGACTCCTCAGTGGTGTCGGATCCGGTGGTGTCGGACCCGGTGGTGTCGGATCCGGTGGTGTCGTTGGATGCCATGCGGCGTCCTCCTCGTCTGTCGCGAGGCGCGGACCCACACCGGGCTGAAGCCATCAGCGCCCGCGAAGGGCGGTGGTCGTCGTGTCCCCGCCGGGAGCGGGCGGGACGGAAGTCGTCGCGCTGCAGCGTGTGGTTCGCGCGGTCGTCGCGCGTCACCTGTTCAGCTGCCGCCGCCGTCCAGGTCGGCTGCCAGTGGGTCGGCCACCGCCGCGGTTGCGAGGTGCAGCGGCCCTTGCGCGAGCCGAGTCACCAGGGGCGGTGTCGGCGGCGCCAGAGCAGCGACTGCCCGCAGCCCAGCAAGAACGTCGTCGGGGCGCACAGCAGGTGTGGTATGCCGTACGACCATTCGAAGTATCGCACACCCGGCCTCCTGCCCCGGTGAGGCGACCATGGCGACCAGCGCCCCGCGGACGTCGAACGTCCGCGGCCCGGTGGCCATCATGCGCGTCACCTCTACCCGTTCCGCGGACAGCAGCTGGCCTACGGCGCCCTCCAGGCGCTCCAGCGGCACTCCGGTGAGCTGCACCTGCCAGTCGCTGGCCTGCAACCGGTCCGCGAGCGCGCCGGGCGCTGCCTCCACCACCTCGAGCACGTCCAGTCCGGGCGGCAACGCCTCGTCCAGCGCGGCGCGGACACGCTCCGGGTCCAGCCGGTCGGTCACCGATATCTCCACATACTCGGCCTCGCTGGCGGTGCCGGTCGGTGCGGCGTTGGCGTACGAGATCTTGGGGTGGGGGTGGAACCCGGCGGAGAACGCCATCGGCAGCGCCGTCCGACGCAGGGCCCGCTCCAGCGCCCGCTGGAAGTCCCGCGAGGACGAGAAGCGCAGCCGTCCGCGCTTGGCGTAGCGGATCCGTAGCCGCTGGGCGACCGGAGCCGGCGGCGGACCTTCGGGAGTACGGGCGGGCATGGACGAAGGCTAGATGTCCTGCTCGGGCTCCGGCTCGAGGTCTAGCCGGAGCAGGTCACCCGCCGGACGGAACCCGCGCGCGCGGTACAGCGATACTGACGCCGCTCCGCGCCGAGCGCCTCCCGAGGTCCCGAAGACACAGGATGAAACGCTTCGCCATCCTGTGTCTCTGGGACCTCGGCGGAGCGACTGGGATCTCGGCGCGCCGCCGCCAGTCGGGATGCCGCCAGTCGGGATGCCACCAGTCCGCCAGCCGCTGCTCGAACCCGGGGTCCGCGTCCGGCTCGGCCCCGCTCCAGCGCGTGCGCATGCGCGCGACGGCGAGAAGGTCGGCCTCGGTGGCCATGCGAAGGAGCGGGTATGCCGCGCCGCCGCCCGCCGGGGCGACCCGTCGCTCCGGAGGCGGCGTGCCGTCCCCGTCTCACGTGTCGGAGGACTCCAGCAGCAGCTCACGTCCGGCAGTGACCACGGTCAGCGGCAGCAGCGTCTTGCCGGTCGGGCCCACCTGGATGTCCGTACCCATCTGCGGGCAGACGCCGCAGTCGAAGCACGGGGTCCATCGGCAGTCCTCCACCTCGGTCTCGGCCAGCGCGTCCTGCCAGTCCTCCCAGAGCCAGTCCTTGTCCAGGCCGGAGTCGAGGTGGTCCCACGGCAGGACCTCGGTGTGGTCGCGCTCCCGGGTGGTGTACCAGCCCACGTCTACCGGGGCGCCGGCGAAGACCTCGGCGGCGCAGCGCATCCACCGCTCGTAGGAGAAGTGCTCGCTCCAGCCGTCGAACCGGCCGCCGTCCCGCCACACCGCCTCGATGACCGCGCCCACCCTGCGGTCGCCGCGGGAGAGCAGCCCTTCGACGATGCCGGGCTTGCCGTCGTGGTAGCGGAAGCCGATGGAGCTGCCGTAGCGGCGGTCGGCGCGGATGGCGCCGCGCAGCGCAGCAAGCCGGGCATCGGTCGCCGCCGCATCCAGCTGGGCGCACCACTGGAACGGGGTGTGCGGCTTGGGCACGAACCCGCCGATGGAGACGGTGCAGCGGATGTCGCGCCGGCCACTGACCCGCCGGCCGGTCTCGATCACGCGGCTGGCCAGCTCGGCGATCTGCAGCACGTCCTCGTCGGTCTCGGTGGGCAGGCCGCACATGAAGTAGAGCTTGACCTGCCGCCACCCGGCACCGTACGCAGCCGCCACCGTCGAGATCAGGTCGTCCTCGGTGACCATCTTGTTGATCACCTTGCGGATCCGCTCGGAGCCGCCCTCGGGGGCGAAGGTGAGCCCCGAGCGCCGGCCGTTCCTGGCCAGCTCGTTGGCCAGGTCGATGTTGAAGGCGTCCACCCGCGTCGAGGGCAGCGACAGCCCGGTCTGGGTGCCCTCGTACCGGTCGGCCAGGCCCTTGGTGATCTCGGCGATCTCGCTGTGGTCCGCGCTGGACAGCGACAGCAGCCCGACCTCCTCGAAACCGGTCGCGGCCAGGCCCCGCTCGACCATGTCGCCGATCCCGCTGATCGAACGCTCGCGGACCGGCCGGGTGATCATGCCGGCCTGGCAGAACCGGCAGCCGCGGGTGCAGCCGCGGAAGATCTCCACCGACATCCGCTCGTGGACGCTCTCGGCCAGCGGCACGAGCGGCTGCTTCGGGTAGGGCCAGGCGTCCAGGTCCATCACGGTGTGCTTGGCGACCCGCCACGGGACGCCCGGCCGCGCCGGCGCGACCCGCTGGATCCGCCCGTCGGGCAGGTAGTCGACGTCGTAGAAGGCGGGCACGTAGACCCCGCCGGTCCGCGCCATCCGCAACAGCAGCTCCTCGCGGCCGCCGGGGCGTCCCGCCGCCTTCCACGCCCGCACCAGGTCGGTCACCTCCAGCACGGCCTGCTCGCCGTCGCCGACGATGACGGCGTCGACGAAGTCAGAGACCGGCTCGGGGTTGAACGCCGCGTGCCCGCCGGCGATGACGACCGGATCGGCGTCGCCGCGGTCACGGCTGTGCAGCGGTATGCCGGCCAGGTCCAGCGCCGTGAGCAGGTTGGTGTAGCCGAGCTCGGTCGAGAACGACACACCGAGCAGGTCGAAGTCGCGGATGCTTCGGTGCGCGTCGACGGTCAGCTGCGGCACGCCATACTGCCGCTGCAGCGCCTCCAAGTCGGGCCAGACCGAGTAGGTACGCTCAGCGAGGGCGTCCGGGCGCTCGTTGAGCACCTCGTAGAGGATCATCACGCCCTGGTTGGGCAGGCCCACCTCGTAGGCGTCCGGGTACATCAGCGCCCAGCGGGTGGTCAGCTCGGCCGGCTGCCCGTCGACTCCGGCGGCGTCGCCGAAGCCGCCGCAGTGCCAGTCCTTGACCGTGGAGTTGAGCTCGCCGCCGACGTACTGGATCGGCTTGCTCACCCGGTCCAGCAGCGGCTCCAGATCGGGGAACCGGGACTCACCCGGCGCACGCTCACTCCGCGGCATCCGGCAACTCTACGGGTCGGCGACCGGCGCACCGAGCGGCGAGGCGCTCCCGGTAGTCCTCCGGTGGCCGGCCCGGTTCACCCGGCCGGCGGGACGACGGTGTGCAGCAGCTGCCGGCACTGCTCCACGTCCTGCTCCATCTGCGCCAGCAGGGCGTCGATGGAGTCGTACTTCTCGGTCGCCCGGAGCCGGTGGACGAGCTCCAGGGCCACCTGCTCGCCGTACAGCTCGAGGTCCGTGCGGTCCAGCACGTACGCCTCGACCCGCCGCTGCGTGCCCTGGAAGGTGGGGTTCGTGCCGACGGAGATGGCCGCTGGCAGGGTCCGCTCAGGGTCGTCGGCGGACAGGTCGAGGCGCACCAGCCATCCGGCATACACGCCGTCGGCGGGGATCAGGCCGGCTGCGTCCTGCGCGAGGTTGGCCGTCGGGTAGCCGAGCTCACGACCCCGATGGTCGCCGTGGACGACCTCACCGCTCACCCGGTGTGGCCGGCCGAGCACGGCCGCCGCGGCCTCGACGTCGCCGGCGACGATGTCGCGCCGGGCGGTGCTGGAGGACCAGCGCCGCCGCCCCTCACCGGCATCGGCGAGGTCCTCGAGCACGACCACGTCGAACCCGTATACCGTCCCCAGGCGCCGCAGCGTGCTCACGTCCCCGGAGTTGCGCACGCCGAACCTGGTGTCGGCGCCGACGACGACGGCCACCGCTCCGAGCCGCTCGACGAAGACGCGCGACACGAACTCCTCCGGCGTCCAGGACGCCAGCTCGCGGGTGAACTCCATGGTGAGCAGCGCGTCCAGTCCGCAGTCCTCGAGCAGCTGCGCCCGGTGCTCGGCAGTGGTGATCAGCTCGGGAGCCCGCTCCGGGTGCAGGACGGCCACCGGGTGCGGGTCGAAGGTCACGGCGACGGCATGGGCTCCACGCGCCCGCGCCTGCTGCAGGACCGTCGTCAGCACGCCGCGGTGGCCGCGGTGGACGCCGTCGAAGTTGCCAAGCGTCACCACGCTCGGGCCGAACCCGTCCGGGATCTGGGCCGGGTCCTCCCATCGCTGCACGGTGGACACTCTAAGACGAGGCGAAGACCACCCTGGATCGGGCAAGCTGCGCGCTCTCGTCCAGCAGGGCCACCAGGCGCCCGTTCGGTCCGAAGGCGGCCACGACGTCCGGTGCGGCAGCTGCGCTCGTTCCGGCGCTCGCGGCGGGACCCCGTCGGGAGGGGATGCGCTGGCCGTGGGCGACCGCCGACGCCTCCTCGGGGCTGAGCTCCCGGACGGCGAAGGTGGCGCGTGCCGCCTCGTCGATCGAGAGGAGCGGTAGGCCGGCGCCCGGCTCCCGCAGGCGGTCCCACGCCGTGGCCCGGTCGAGCCCGAAGTGGCCGACCCGGGTCCGGCGCAGCGCTGTCAGGTGTCCTCCGACGCCCAGTGCGGCACCGAGGTCGCGCGCGAGCGCACGCACGTAGGTCCCGGACCCCACGTCCACGACGACGTCCAGGTCGAGGTAGCCAGAGGTGGCGGTCGGGGACGCTCCGGCCGCATCCGGCCCGGTCGGATCCGGCCCGGTCGCATGGACCGAGCGGCGCGCCAGCACCTCGAACCGGCTCACCGTGACCCGCCGCGGTGCCAGGTGGACGTCCTCGCCGGCCCGCACCCGCGCATACGCCCGTCTGCCGCCGACCTTCACCGCGCTGACGGCACTGGGAACCTGCTCGATCACGCCGGTCAGCGCGGTGACCGCGTCGTCCACCTGCCCCGGCGTGAGTGCCGACACGTCTGCAGCCGACGTCAGCTCGCCATCGGCGTCGTCGGTCAGCGTCGACTGGCCGAGCCGGATGGTGGCCGTGTAGCTCTTGTCGCATCCCACCAGGAAGGTGAGCAGCCGGGTGGCCCGGCCCACGCCCAGCAGCAGCACGCCCGTCGCCATCGGGTCGAGCGTGCCCGCGTGGCCCACCCGGCGCGTGCCGGTCAGTCCGCGGGCCACCGCCACGACGTCGTGGCTGGTCCAGCCGGCCGGCTTGTCGACGACGAGCAGGCCCTCCCCGGCCACGCCGGTTCAGGCTCCCCGGCCGTCGACGCCGCCGGTGGGGCCGACGCGCTCGGCCGGGGCCTGCGCATCCGCGCGCGCAGCCAGGTCGGCGTGCACCGCCGGGTCGGCCGCCTCCATCGCCTGACCCTCGTCGTCTACCGGCTTCTTGTAGGGGTCCGGCTCGCCCGCGTACGCCGCGCCGTCCGCCACCGCCGCCACTGCGGCATCGCGCTCCTTGGCCGTGCGCAGCAGCTCCTCCAGGTGGGCGGCGCTGTCGGGCAGGGCGTCGGCGATGAACTCCAGCGTGGGTGTCAGCCGGATGCCGATGGCGCTGCCCACCGCCGAGCGGAGCTTGCCCCTGGCCGACTCCAGGGCGGCAGCGCTGGCGACCCGCTCCTCCTCCCCGCCGAGGACGGTGTAGAAGACGGACGCATGCTGGAGGTCGCCCGTGACGCGCACGTCGGTGATCGTGACGAAGCCCAGGCGCGGGTCCTTCACGCGGTACTCCAGCTGCTCGGCGACCAGCACCTTGATGCGGTCGGCCAGCTTCTTCGCCCGTGCCGGATCAGCCATGGCCCTAACCCTGCCCTACGCCAGCCGCCGAGCGCCAAACGGCCGCTCCCCCTCAGCGGCGACGGTCCAGGCCGGGTGCCCGAGCGGGATGCACCGGCACGGCAGAGGGAGCCGGTCCTTGGACCGGCTCCCTCCGCGCTTGTGCCGCTGGTGGCGCTCGGTGGCGCTGCGTGCGCCTACGCGCGGACCTTCTCGCGCATCTCGAATGTCTCCACGACGTCGCCGATCCTGATGTCGTTGTAGCTGCCCAGGTTGATGCCGCACTCGAAGCCCTCGCGGACCTCCACGACGTCGTCCTTGAACCGGCGCAGCCCGCTGATCTCCACGCTCTGGGCCACGACCGACCCGTCCCGGATGATCCGTGCCCTGGCGCCGCGCCGGATCTCCCCGGAACGGACCAGCGAGCCGGCGACATTGCCGAACTTCGAGGAGCGGAACACCTCGCGGACCTCCGCGGTGCCGAGCTGCACCTCCTCGAACTCGGGCTTGAGCATGCCCTTCAGGGCCGCCTCGATGTCGTCGATCGCCTGGTAGATGACCGAGTAGTAGCGGATCTCGACGCCCTCGCGGTCGGCGACATCGGCGTTCTGGCCCTCTGCCCGGACGTTGAACCCGACGATGATCGCGTCAGAGGCCATCGCCAGGTTGATGTTGTTCAGGGTGATCGCGCCGACGCCGCGGTCGATGATCCGCAGCTCGACCTCGTGACCGACGTCGATCTGCAGGAGCGCATCCTCGAGCGCCTCGACCGAGCCCGACACGTCACCCTTGAGGATGAGGTTGAGGTTCTCCACCTTGCCGGCGGCGAGGGCCTCGGTGAGGTCCTCCAGGCTGATCCGCTTGCGTGCCTTGGCCAGCGAGGCCTGCCGGTCGGCCGCCTCGCGCCGCTCGGCGATCTGCCGGGCGGTGCGGTCGTCTCCGGCCACGATGAACGTGTCGCCCGCCCGCGGCACCGACGCCAGACCCAGCACCTGCACCGGACGCGACGGGGGTGCCGCGCTGACCGGCGTGCCGTGCTCGTCGAGCATGGCCCGCACGCGCCCGTATGCCGAGCCGGCCACGATCACGTCACCGACGTGGAGCGTGCCCGACTGGACCAGCACCGTAGCGACGGGACCGCGGCCACGGTCGAGGTTGGCCTCGATCGCGACCCCGCGGGCGTCCTTGTCGGGGTTGGCCCGCAGGTCGAGCGCCGCGTCGGCTGTCAGCAGGATGGCCTCGAGCAGCTGGTCGATGTTGGTGCCCGCACGAGCCGACACGTCGACGAACATGGTGTCGCCGCCATACTCCTCGGCCACCAGGTTGTACTCGGTCAGCTGCTGGCGGATCTTGTCGGGGTTGGCCCCCTCCTTGTCGATCTTGTTGACCGCCACGACGATCGGCACGCCCGCAGCCTGCGCGTGGTTCAGCGCCTCGATCGTCTGCGGCATCACACCGTCGTCCGCGGCCACGACCAGCACCGCGATGTCGGTCACCTTGGCACCGCGGGCACGCATGGCAGTGAACGCCTCGTGACCGGGTGTGTCGATGAACGTGATCGGGCGGTCCAGGCCCTCGTGGTCGTGGTGGATCTGGTAGGCACCGATGTGCTGGGTGATGCCTCCCGCCTCACCTGCGACCACGTCGGCGTGCCGAATAGCGTCGAGCAGGCGGGTCTTGCCGTGGTCGACGTGGCCCATGACGGTCACGACCGGGGGCCGCGGCTCGAGCACGTCGTCGTCCTCGGCCTCGGCCTCGGCGTCGAGGTCGATGTTGAAGGCGCTGAACAGCTCGCGCTCCTCGTCCTCGGGGGAGACGACGCGGATCTCGTAGCCGAGCTCGGAGCCGAGCAGGCGGAAGGTGTCCTCGTCCAGCGACTGCGTCGCCGTCGCCATCTCACCGAGGTGGAACAGCACGGTCACCAGGCTGGCCGGGTTGGCGTTGATCTTGTCGGCGAAGTCGGACAGCGAGGACCCACGACGCACCTGCACGACGGTGGAGCCGTCCCCGTGCGGCACGGACACGCCACCGATGGTGGGCGCCTGCATCTGCTCGAACTCCTGGCGCTTGGCCCGCTTGGACTTCCGACCGCGCACGGGACGACCGCCGCCGCGACCGAAGGCACCCTGGGTGCCACCGCGGCCACCGGGACCGCCGCGTCCACCGCCACCGCCGGGACGGCCGGCGAAGCCGCCACCAGCGGGAGCGCCGGTGCCCGCTCCTGCGCCGCCGGGACGACCGGCGAAGCCGCCACCGCCCGGACGGGCGCTGCCCGGTCGTGCGGAGCGCTCACCGGGACGACCAACGGCCGTGCGGTCGGGCATCATGCCGGGGTTGGGGCGCGGGCTGCCGGGACGGGGGCCGGCGACGCCGGGCCCGGCCGGGCGCGGGCCACCGGGACCGGCCTGATCCCCGCCTGGGCGCGTCCCCTGGCGGGGCATGCCCTGGCTGGGCGCGAACGGGTTGTTGCCGGGACGGGCGGGGCTGGCCGGCCTGGCGCGGCCCATGCCCTGGCTGGGCGCGAAGGGGTTGTTGCCGGGGCGGGACCCGCCGGGACGAGGCGCCGGAGGGCGGGGAATGTCGCCCGCGGGGCGAGCAGCGGCAGCGCCGCCGCCGTTGCCGGTCTCGCGCGACTCGACGGGCGTTACCGGCGTGGCTGCAGCGGCCGGCTGGGACGGTGTCTCCACCTGCCTCGGCGCCGGACGAGGACCCGGCAACGCAGAGGTGCGGGTGCCCCCTCCTGCAGCGATGGTGGTGGTCACCGGCGTGACCGGCGGCGCGGCCGGCGGGGTCACGGCTGCCGGGGCGGCCGGTGCCGCGGGGGCCGGGGAGCCGTTGGAGCCGGACCCGTTGCCCGGCACGGGCGCCGGTGAGGGCACCGAGCGCAGTGTCGGCGCTGGTGCGCTCGACCCAGCGCCGCTCGGGGTCGGCCCCGCTGTCGAGGACGAGCGGGCGCCGACGGACGCGCCGGCACCGGCGAGCTCGGCGGGGAACGACTCGCGCATCTTGCGCACGACAGGCGGCTCGATCGTCGACGACGCCGACCGGACGAACTCGCCCTGTTCCTTGAGATGTTGGAGCAATGTCTTGCTCTCGACCCCGAGCTCCTTGGCGAGCTCGTAGACCCGGACCTTGGCCACGTTTCTCCTCTGTCTGGCCCGGGCTGTCGAGGAGACAGGCGGACCGCCGCTAGTACAGGGTGAAGCTCATCTGCTGCTCGTCACAGCGTGCTCATCGGGTGCTCATCGCGTCTGACCCGCTCTCACATACCGGTGGTCGGGCACCTGCCTGGCGCCCGCTGTCCTGCTCCGTGCTGTCCTGCTCCGTGCCGTCCTGCTCCGTGCTGTCCTCCGGACCACTGTCCTGCCGTGCGCGTTCGGCGCGCTCCACCCACCGCCCAACGGCGTCGAGGTCGAGCTGGGCCGTGACCCGCAGAGCCCGCCCGAATGCCGTGCAGCGCACGGCGCGCTCGAAACACTCCGCCCTGGGGTGCAGCCACGCGCCGCGGCCCGGCAACCGACGACGTGGATCGGGGACCACGGTATACCGCCCGTTGGCATCTCGTTCCACGACGACTCGCACCATCATCGACCGGTCATCTCGGCGACGGCAGCCCACGCACGTCCGTAACGCGGTGTGGGCCGACCGTGGCTGAGGATGTCGCATCCGACCGGTCTCCTCCAGTCTAGCGCCTACCGTCCGGATCTGATGCCAGCGACGCCGCCGCTACGGCCTACCCGGCTGTCCCCCCGACTCGCGCTCCGCGCGCCGCCCCGGACGCCGGCGGGAGGGGCGGCCTGGCTCTCGGGGACGGCCTCGGGCGGCGCGGTGTCCGAGCGGATGTCGATCCGCCAGCCGGTCAGCTTGGCGGCGAGGCGAGCGTTCTGCCCCTCCTTGCCGATGGCCAGGGAGAGCTGGTAGTCGGGCACGACGACGCGCGCCGCCCGCAGCACCGGGTCGACGACCTCGACGGAGCTGACCCGCGACGGCGACAGTGCGGCTGCCACGAAGGCACGCGGGTCCTCCGCGTAGTCCACGATGTCGATCTTCTCGCCGTGCAGCTCCGTCATCACCGCTCGGACCCGCGCGCCCATCGGGCCGATGCACGCCCCCTTGGCGTTGACCCCGGGCTTCGTGGAGCGGACGGCGACCTTGGTGCGGTGGCCCGCCTCGCGGGCGAGGGCGGCGATCTCGACGGTGCCGTCGGCGATCTCGGGCACCTCCAGCGCGAACAGTCGGCGGACCAGGTTGGGGTGGGTCCGCGAGAGCCCGATCTGGGGCCCGCGGGGTCCCCGCTTGACGCTGAGCACGAAGCACCGCAGCCGCTCGCCGTGGACGTAGCGCTCCCCCGGCACCTGCTCGGCCAACGGCAGCACGCCCTCGACCGTGCCGAAGTCCACCAGCACGTTGCGCGGGTCACTGCTCTGCTGGATGACCCCCGCGACGATGTCCCCCTCGCGTCCGCGGAAGTCGCCGAGGATCTGCTCGTCCTCGAGGTCGCGCAGCCGCTGCAGGATCACCTGTCGCGCCGTGGCGGCCGCGATCCGCCCGAAACCCTCTGGCGTGTCGTCGAACTCCGGGCCGAGTTCCGAGCCTGGAGCCGGCGTCTCGGCACCCTCGGGAACCGTCGCACTGTCCTCGTCCCCGGCGCCGCGGGCCGGGGATGCCTCCGGCGCATCCTCGCGAGCGAGGACCACGACGTGGCCGGTCTTGCGGTCGAGCTCGACCCGGGCCGTGCCGTAGGCGCCCTCGCTGCGGTGGTAGGCGACGAGCAGCGCCTGCTCGATGGCGGGAATGATCACGTCGAGGGAGATGTCTCGCTCGCGCTCCAGCGCCCGCAGGGCCGCCAGGTCGATGTCCATCAGCCCTCCCACTCGTCCGCGTCGGCGGCGTCGCGCTCCTGCTCGGCCGCGTGAGTGAACTCCACCTGCACCCGGGCGAGCGCCACGTCGCGCAGGGCCAGCTGGCGCAGGACGGTCCGCTCGCTTGGCATCCGCTCGCGACCCCGCGAGCCGCTGCCGTCGACGTGACCGTCGCCCGTGCCACCCTCGCCGCTGACCGCGAGCGTGATCGTCTGCGGGCCCGCTGCCTGGACCCGTCCCGAGACGAGAGACCCGTCAGCCATCGACACGGTGAGGAGTCGACCGACGTTGCGACGGAAGTGCCGTGGCAGGGTGAGCGGCCGGTCCACTCCGGTAGAGCTCACCTCCAGGACGTAGGGCCGGGGTCCCATGACGTCGCTGGCGTCCAGGGCACTGCTCACCGCCGTCGTCGCCTCGGCCACCTCGTCCAGCGTCAGCGGAGGCACGCGTGCCGTGTCGTCGGCGGGATCGAGCCGGTGGAGGTCTCGGTCCACGGCCACCCGCAGGACCGACCGCTTGCCGGCAGGGGTGAGGGCGACGTCCTCAGCGAGCAGGTCCAGTGCCGCCAAGGCGGGCTTGAGGACGGGAAGCACCCGGTCGACGCTGCTCATCACCTCAACCCGTCCTCTCTCGCTGGTCCGCTTACCTCGGCCCCGGCCGGCCCTCCCGACACTGGTCCGGCCCTGCCGACACTGTAACGGGGCAGAGCAGGCCTCTTCGCCCTCCCGCTGGGCGCCAAGGCGGGTGCCAGAATCGCGGCATGGCTAACGAGCGGACGCCGAGCCGCTGGTCACGCCGCTCGTTCCTGACCCGCTGGGCCGTGGCGCTGGCCTCGCTGGCCTCGTTCGCCGCGGTGAGCGGCTGTGGGGTGCGGCTGGAGGACGACGCGCCGCGCATACCGCTGCTTCCGACCCGCGTCCCGGGGCCGGACGAGCCGGCGCTGGGGAGCGCGCTCACGGGGACGTGGGCGCTGGAGGACGTCGCCGCCTCACTGCGGGCGGGCCGCTCCGGGATGCCGGCGCGACTGCGGTCGGTTCACGCGCGCCAGGCAACAGTGCTGAGCACGCTGCTGACTGAAGGGGGCGCGCCGGTGCCTTCGCGGCTGGCGGGACGCGCACCTGCCGGTTCTGCCGCCCACCTTCGCGACGCCGAGCGCGCCTCCGCGGCGGCGCTGCTGAGGGTCCTGCCGGCAGTGTCGACCAGCCACCTGGCCCTGTTGGTGTCACTCGCCGCGCAGCGAGCCGCAGCCGCAACGCTGCTCCGCGCCACCGTCGTCACCGTTGACAGGGCCGCTGCGGGGCCTCCCCCCGGCGATAAGGCCGTGCCCCTGCTGGCGGCGACCCGGGCCGCCGTCTACGGTTTCGAGGTCGTGGCCGCGCAGGCCGACCCGCGTCAGCGGCCCGCGGCCGACGAGGCGCTGGCGGCCCTGCGGCCGCGCTCCGTCGCTCTCGGGCAGGTCGCCGGGGACGCGGCCGGACCGCCTCCGCTGGGCTACTCGCTGCCCTTTCGCGTCGAGGACGGCGCCGGCGCGGCGCGACTGGCGAGGCACCTGCTGGCCGCCCTGTCCCAGGACACGGCATCGGCGGCGGCTGCGGCGGCAGGGGACCGGGCCGCCATCACGACCCTGGTGAGCTGGCTCGCCGAGGACGAGGTGCTTGCCTCCCGCTGGAGCGTGCCGCCGGCAGCCTTCCCGGGACTGGTGACGCCGTGACGCCCGCGGCGAGCAGGCCCGTGCACGACGGGCTGGTGCCGGACGGGCTGGCGCAGACCATGCGCGGAAGGCCCGAGGACGGCGGCCGTGACGGCCGCGACGACGGCGACTCGTGGGTCCGCCGGCTGCCGGCGCTCGTCGCGGAGGCGCTGCAGCGGTGGGGCCTGACCAGGGACGGCACCGCCCGGCACGGGCAGTGCGCCCTGGTCCTGCCGGTGCGGCGGGACGGTGAGCCGGCGGCGCTGAAGCTCACCTGGCCCCACCACGAGGCACGCACCGAGCACCTGGCGCTGCGCCACTGGGGCGGGCGCGGCACGGTCCGGCTGCTCGCGGCGGACCCGGCCAGCTGGACGCTGCTGCTGGAGCGCCTGGACGCGACGCGCGAGCTGTCCGGGGAGAGCGTCGACGACGCGTGCGCGACGATCGGGGACCTGCTGCGGCAGTTGGACCGGCCGGCCATACCTGCCGTCCCCCGGCTGTCCGCGTATGCCGAACGGCAGGCCGTCGAGCTTCAGGACGCCCCCGCGGCGATCCCCCGGCGTATCGCCGCGCAGGCTCGGTCCCTGGCACGCGACCTCGCGCTGGACGACGGCGTCGATGCCCGGCTGCTGCACACCGACCTGCACTACGCCAACGTGCTGGCCGGATGCCGTGCGCCCTGGCTGGCGATCGACCCCAAGCCGATGGCCGGCGAGGCGGCGTACGAGGTGGCGCCCGCGCTCTGGAACCGGTGGGACGAGGCCGTCGCCAGTGGCGACGTGCGCGCGCACCTTCGCCGACGTCTCGCCGTCATCTGCGAGCGCGCCGGTATCGACCCCGACCGGGCCCGGTCGTGGACCATCGTGCGGGAGGTCGACAACGCGGTCGACGCGGCGCGGGACGGCGACATGGGGCGCGTAACCGCGGCGGTGACGGTGGTCAAGGCGATGTCGAGCTGAGATGCCGGTGAGGCGGCTGCGGAGCTTGGGCTCAGACCGCGGTCGTGGCTCGTGGTGGCGGCGGCAAGGACAACGACTGGGTGGCCGAGGTTGGGGCGAAGCTGACCCACCGGAGGTGCAGCGGCTCCCCGCTGGACCCGGGATAGGCGCGGCCGTCCGGCGAAGGTGAAGGTGCGCCCTCAGGCGGCGGCCGGTACACGGGGCCGGGGCCGATGACCCTCCCCGATCTGGTCCGGAACGCCAACGCGTCAAGGCGACCCGGGTCGCCGGAGATCGTGAACTCGCCGGCATGCTGGCCGTCGTGGTGGTGCGGGCAGAGCGAGACGATGTTGTCCAGGTCGGTCGCGCCGCCGTCGCGCCAGTGGACCAGATGGTGGCCCTCGACGTGGGCGACCGCGCCGCAGCCGGGGAATCGGCACCCGCGGTCCCGGTCTTCGACGAGCCGGCGGAGGCGGCTGGGGACGATCCGCTGTGACCGTCCCACGCTGACCGGTGTGCCGTCGCGCTCCCAGACGGGTTGCAGGACCCCATCGCAGGTCAACTTTGCGGTCAGGTGATGGGGAAGCGCCGGCCGGCCGTTCAGCCAGCCGCCGTTGGTGTCGAGGTGCACCCACACTCGGAACGCGTCCCGCCGCCCCCGCGAGCTCACCGTGCCGCGTGAGCGGGCGCACACTTCGAGCAGCGCGTCAGCCAAGGTCGCAGAGGGCCGCCTGGACAGGAAGAGCGCGTCTTTGGCCTCGTCCAGCGCCGCCTCCACCAGCGCCCCGATATCGGCCGCGGCGGAGAATCGCAGCTCGAACCGGCCACTCTCGCTGGTCCACATTCGCAGCTCCGGCGATGCCGCCGCGAGCTCGGCTGTATGGGCTGTATCCGTTGTGTCGGCCGCCTCCGTTGTGTGGGCTGTATCCGTTGTGTCGGCCGGGGCCGGCCGCTCGGACGACGCCGCGGGGCCAGCGTCGAAGGCGTAGCGCGAGACCACCCGCCGCAGCTGGGTCACCGATGCGTGCTCAGCCAGCTCGGCAACAGAACTCTCGAACCGCTCGGGTACCTGGTCGGCGAACGCGCTGACCTGGTCCACGGACAAGCGGCCAGCGGTGAACGCCGCCGACGTCGCCGGCAGATCCGGAACGCGACGTGCGATCCGCACCAGCGCGGCGGCCCGTCCCGGAGAGAGACCGGCCCGCACGGCGAGCCAGTGCTCGACCGAACGGAAACCGCCACCCGCCCACACGTCATCGTCGAGTGCCGCGGCCACCAGCGCCACGAGCCGGGCATGGGACTGGTTCAGCAGGCCGCATACCTGTGCTAGCTCCGCCTCCACGGCGTCGGCGGTCTCGGTGGGCGCCATGACGATAATCGTACACCTGTTCGAACGGTTCGCACGGGACAGCCGCCCGCTTGTGCACAAGCCGGAGCATTGCGCCCGACCTGCACCTCGACGAGGACGTCAGCGAAGATGCCGCCCCCGGCGCGCGGCGGCAGGATGACGCCCATGCCCGCCCCTGCTGACGTCCGGGAACGAGCCGCAGAGCTGCTGGCCGACCTGCCCGAGCACCGGCGTGAGCTGTTCGACCTGCGGCTGGAGCGCTGGTGGGCCGACCTGGACAGCGGGCTGCGGGCGGTCTACCCGGCGGCGCAGGTCACGGCTCTTCGCATGCGGCTGCTGGAGCTGGCCTGCTCGGCGTACCGCGAACGCGACGCGCAGCTGAGCCGGCTCGACCTGGCCCGCACGCTGACGCCGGACTGGCTGCAGCACCCCTCGGTGGTGGGCTACGCGGCGTACGCCGAGCGGTTCGGCGGCACGCTCAAGGGCGTAGGCGAGCACGTCGACTACCTGCGGGAGCTCGGCGTCACCTACCTGCACCTGCTTCCCCTGGTCCAGCCGCGTCCCGGCGACAGCGACGGCGGGTACGCCGTGGCCGACTACCGCACGGTCCGTCCAGACCTCGGCTCGGTGGACGACCTGCGCGACCTCGCGACGCGCCTGCGTGGCGAGGGGATGAGCCTGGTCGTCGACCTCGTCCTCAACCACGTCGCCCGCGAGCACGACTGGGCCGCCAAGGCCCGGGCCGGCGACCCGAGATACCGCGCCTACTTCTACCTCTACGACGACCGGACGCTGCCCGACCAGTTCGAGCGCACCCTGCCCGAGGTGTTCCCCGACTTCGCCCCTGGCAGCTTCAGCTGGGACGAGGAGGTGCAGGCGTGGGTGTGGACGACGTTCAACACCTTCCAGTGGGACGTGAACTGGACCAACCCCGACGTGCTGATGGAGTACGCCGAGCTGATCCTGTGGCTGGCCAACCTCGGCGTGGAGGTGATCCGGTTCGACGCGATCGCCTTCCTCTGGAAGCGCATGGGCACCAGCTGCCAGAACCAGCCGGAGGTGCACGCGCTGACGCAGGCGCTGCGCGCCCTAGGCCGCGTCGTCTGTCCTGCGCTGGCGTTCAAGGCCGAGGCGATCGTGGGGCCGGCAGACCTGCTGCACTATCTCGGCAGGGGGATCTACCACGGCAAGGTCAGCGACCTCGCCTACCACAACAGCCTCATGGTGCAGATCTGGTCGATGCTGGCGGCCGGGGACGTGCGGCTGGGCGCGCATGCGCTGGGGTCGCTGTCCCCGGCACCGAGCACGACGACGTGGATCACCTACGTGCGCTGCCACGACGACATCGGCTGGGCGATCGACCCCGATGACGCCCGCCACGTAGGGCTGAACGGGTACGAGCACCAGCGCTTCCTGTCCGACTACTACGTCGGCGCGGTCCCCGGATCGGACGCCCGTGGCCTGGTCTTCCAGGCCAACCCGCAGACCGGCGACCGCCGGATCAGCGGGACGACGGCAACGCTGGCCGGCGTGGAGGCCGCGACCGCCCGGCGCGACGACCCCGCCACCAGCCGGGCGACGGCCCGCATCCTGCTCGCCCACGCGATCGTCTACGGCTGGGGCGGCATCCCCGTGATCTGGTCCGGCGACGAGCTCGCCATGACCGACGACCCGAAGTGGGCGCAGGAAGAGGGGCACGCCCAGGACAACCGCTGGGCGCACCGGCCGCGGCTGGCTGGGAGCTCGCGGGCCGGCGGCACCAGCCGTGGACGGTCACCGGCGAGGTGTTCGAGGGGCTCGCCCGGCTGGCGCGCGTGCGGGCCGGACTGCGGCACCTGCACGGGTCGGTGCCGACCGAGGTGGCCGGCATGGACGACCCCGGGGTGCTGCACGTCGTCCGGCGCCACCCGTTGGGGGACATGGTGGGGCTCTACAACGTTACGAGCCAGTGGCGACCCTGGCCGGCCTACCGGCTCGGGACAGACCACGGCATCGACATCGCCCAGGACGCGATCAGCGGGGTCGTCGTGCTGCCCAGCGGAGACGGCAACCTCTGGCTGCCGCCGTACGCGGCGTGGTGGCTGACCGAGGCGCCGGCGGCCCCGGACCTCCCGGCCGTCCCGGCCGTCTGGTAGCTGCGCCGCCCGGGACGCGGCGGTCAGTCGCGGTAGAGCCGGAAGTAGTCGAACCGTGCCGTCGCTCCCGCGCCGCCGTGGGAGACCAGCCCGACACGGATCCGTGAGCCGGCCGGCAGCGTCCACACCCCGCCCTTGACCCAGGTGTGCCCGTCCCGGCTGCTCCAGGCGCGGAGCTCGTGCTCACCGTTCGACGGGTCGACCCGGTGAGTCAGCCGCAGCCAGGTCGTCTCGTCCGGGGGCCCGACGATCGTGCCGCCGTACGAGAGACCGTTCGGCAGACCGGCATACGGCATCTCCTTGCCGAACTCGGTCTGGCGGGTGTTGAAGATGGCGACGTTGTCGAAGCGGGTGAACAGGTCGTCGTTGACGTAGGCGATCAGCCCGGCCTGCTGGAAGTTGCGGACCTCGTCGGTGCCGGTGTCCAGCGTCACCTTGGTGGTGATCGCCCAGCTGCCGGCACCCGGGTCGCGCAGCAGGACGCCGGCGTTGTTGCTCGTGCCGGTCAGGTCGGCGCTCTCCGTCGGCCAGACCAGGTCGCCGCCGCTGACCGTGACCGCGTCGTCCTTGCGGACCCAGGACCAGCCCGGGCGCAGACCCGTGCCGTTGAAGGCGTCGCTCGCGCTGCGGTCGACCCGGTTCGGCACCTGGTCCTTGACCAGTCGGGTCAGCGGCTGGGCGGAGGGCAGCACGCTGAGGTTGTCGACGCCGACCCCCGCGCCGCCGGCCGCGGCGCCCGACCCGCGGATGGTCGACCGCGAGCCGGTCAGCGCCAGGGTCAGCCTGGCCAGCGGGTCGCCGAGACGGGCGTTGCTCAGGCTGGCGACCGCGACGCCGTCGCGGACGTCCAGTGCCAGGGAATGCCAGGCGCCGGCGTCGAACCCGCTCGGGAGCGCACTGCTCCGGGCCGCCACCAGGCGGGCACCGTGGCGCACCTGGAGCCGCACCCGTCCCGCTGCGGGGTCCACCTTGAGGCTGACCACCCCGCCGGCGGTCGGCACCTGGAGCCCGTACGGCGCGCCGGAGGACTGCAGGTCGGCCTCGGCCCGGGTGCCCTGGGCGGTCGCCGCGGCGGTGGAGCCGGTGAGCACGGCGCCGGCCCCGCGGGACAGGGCGTACCGCCCGGTCTGCGTGCCGGTCGCGGTCCCCCAGTCACCCTGGACCTTCCAGGACTGCGGCAGGCCACCGTCGAAGAAGGTCAACCACCGGCCACCGGTGACCGGGCCGGGGCGCTGGACCTGGCTCGGCCCGCGTCCTCCCCGGACAGCCGGCCAGCCGTCGATCCAGTCCAGCCGGTCCATCAGCATCGGGCGCTGGTTGATCCCGCCGACCTGGTCCAGGTAGGGGTCCCTGCGGTCGATCGCGTGGTAGACGATCCAGTCCTGCCCCGCCAAGTCCGTGGCGATGGCGTTGTGGCCCGCCCCGATCCAGGTGTTGCCGTTCTGGTTGAGCACGGGAGTGCCGCCGGCGCGCGACTGGTCCAGCGGCACGCCCTGCCGGTCGACGTAGGGACCGGCGATGTCCCGGGAGCGCCCGACCTGGACGCTGTAGCCGGTGGTCGGGCCGGCGCAGCAGTTGGCGGTCGAGGCGAACAGGTACCAGTACCCCCCGTGCCGCACGGCATACGCGCCCTCGAACTTGTTGTCGATCGCCACCATGGTCGGGTCGCCGAGCGCCTGCGTGCCGTCGGCGCTGAGCCTGGTGACGAAGACGCCCCCGTAGTAGGAGCCGTAGAACATCCACTGGGAGCCGTCGGAGTCGGTCACGACGGCCGGGTCGAAGGTCCACTTGAAGTTGCCGTCGCCGACCACGCCTCCACGGCGGGGTCCCACGACCGGGCCGCCGCTGTCGGTCCACGGACCGGCCGGCGTGGGAGCGGTCGCCATGCCGATCGCGTTGTCGTTCGGCTCGTTGGTCACCGTGGTCTCGGTGACCACGTAGTACATGCGGTACTGGCCGTCGACGTAGCGGATGTCCGGCGCAAAGAAGCTGGCACCGGGAGCCGCCCACAAGGGCAGGGTGCTGTCGGTGAAGGCGTCGGCGACATGGGCCCACGACACCAGATCGCGCGAGCGCGCGATGGGGATGCGGTGGGCAGTGCCCTCGCCCTGCCGCAGCGGGTCCGAGGTGCCGTAGGCGTACCACCAGCCGTCCTTGCCGCGGATCACCGAGGGATCGGCGAACGTGTCCGCGAACGGCCGGGACACCGGGTTGCGGTATGCCGTCCGGGTCACCAGTGCCGTGCCGGCCGGGGAGTCGGTCCTCGCCGGGCTGGCGCTTGCTGCGCTGCCGCCCCCGGCTGAGGCGGGGGCTGCCGTGGCCACGCCGGCGCTCGCGCCGAGCGCCAGCAGGGCGGTCAGCGACATCCGGGTGACCGACGGGCAGGTAAGTGCTCTTCTCACGGTGATCTCCGTCTCTCACGCGTCGTTGCGTGCCCCGGGGGGTGAGGACCGTTATATCCGTCCCCTGCATCGTTGTACAGCGGGGCGGCGCTCCGCGGCACCGGCACGGCACCCGGCATACTCGGTGGCCACGCCGAGATGATGGTGGCCGATGACCGACACGAGCCTGAGACCCGCGAGCTCGCGCCACGCGTTGCGCCGCGCGTGGCGCCGAGCGTGGCGCCGCGACGCCGTGCTGGCGCTGCGGACCTGGCTCGGCAGCCGGGCCCTGTTGGTGGCGCTCGCTATGGGCGCGCCGGTGCTGCTGCGGCTGCCCGAGGGGCCTTCCCTGCATGCCGCCTCCTGGCCGCTGAACCGGCTGGCCGGGTGGGACAGCTGGCACTTCGTGCGCATCGCCGAGCAGGGCTATCTGCCGCCGGGTCTGCCGTGCTGCGACCAGGCGTTCTTCCCCGGGTACCCGTTGCTGATACGGGCGCTCATGCCTCTGGCCGGGGGCAGCGCGCTGGTCGCCGGGCTGACCGTGACCTTCCTCTCGGGGGCGGTGGCGGCCGTGGCGCTGCGCCGTCTGGCCCTGCTGCGCACCGGCGACGAGCAGGTGGGCCGCCGCGCGGTGCTCTACCTCGCCATCGCGCCGACCGGCATCTTCCTGACTGCGGTCTACACCGAGGCCATGTTCCTCGGCCTCTCCGTGGCGGCGTGGCTGGCCGGGTCCCGCCGGCGGTGGTGGTGGGCTGGGCTGCTCGCCGCCGGAGCGGCCGGTGTCCGCATCAACGGGCTGCTGCTCGCGGCGGCGCTGGCGGTCATGTACGCGGGCCAGCTGCGCCAGGACGGCGTGCGGCGGCCGAGGGTGGATGCCCTCGCCCTGCTCGCACCCCTGCTCACGACGGCGGCCTACCTGGGCTACCTGGCCGCGCGTACCGGGTCACCGGGCGCCTGGCAACAGGCCCAGGCGCAGGGCTGGGCGCGGCGCACGGCATGGCCCTGGGAGGGACTGGCGCAGGGGTGGCGCGCGCTGTGGCGGGACGCGCCCGCCTCCCTGGTCCTGTCCCGCTGGGGCGACCTGCTCGCGGTGCTCGCCGGAATCGCGCTCGCCGTGGCGCTGCTGCGCCTGCGCCGGCTGGCCGAAGGCGTCTACGTCAGCCTCAACGTGGCCGTCCTGACCTGCTCGACCCTGATCGTCTCGGCGCCGCGCTACGCCCTGCTCTGGTTTCCGGGCTACCTCCTGCTGGCCGAGCAGGCCGGCGTGCCGGGCCGCCGCTGGCTGCGGGTCGCGCTGCCTGCGCTCTGTGTGCCACTGCTCGTTGTCCAGTCGGTGCTGTTCGCCACACACGTCTGGGTCGCCTGAGGCCGGTCGTGAACGTTGTGGCCGCTCGTGCCTGTCTCGGCCGGCTCAGCGCGCCAGGAGCTCCTCAAGGCGGCGGCCGACCTCGTCCAGGTCGAGGTCCGGCTGCTGGGCGATCGCCAGGCCGGCCAGGAACGTGGTCACCGGCGCAGCAGGCCGCAGCACCCCGTGCGCCGAGGCCGCCGCCAGCGCCAGCACCTGCTCGATGGTGCGGTCATCCACCGGCCGGTCCACTCCCAGCTTGCGGCTCAGCGTGGTCGCCCACTCGGACAGCTGCTGCATCGGGTCCTCGGCCATGACCGGAGCGTACGCGGGCGGCGAGCAGGTCCTCGCGAGTGTCGACGTCGGTGGACGCGGCGCCGTCCGGGTCAGCCAGCTCCCGCCGTCGCAGTCCCTGTGCCAGACCGCGTATGCCGCCAGGCGCCCCGCCGTCCGCAAGCCGTGCCCGCAGCGCCGTGACCCGCCAGGCCGAGCAGAGCCACTGCGGCCGGCCGCCCTGGTCGACGTAGACCGCCAGGTCCGCGCTCGGGTCCTCCGCGACCGCGCTGAGCAGCCGCTCCAGCGTCGCGGCGGTGACGAACGGGAGGTCGGCGGCCAGCAGCACCACCACGGCGACGTCGTCGGCGACGTCGTCGGCCGCTCCGCCGGTCGCCTCCGGCAGGTGGCGCAGGCCCTCGCGCACCGCGACCACCGGACCGCCGCCGGGCGGGTCCTCGCGCCATACCGGTATGCCGCACGGCACACCGACGGGGCGCCCCACCACCACGGCCGCCAGGCCCGCCTGCTGCACGGCCCGCAGCACCCGTCCGATGATCGGCTCACCGCCAACCTCCAGCGCCGGCTTGTGCACGCCGCCCAGCCGCCGGGCCGCACCCCCGGCCAGCACGACCGCCACCGCGGAGGCCACGATCAGAGCCCGTCTCGTGGAGACCGCGGCCGGGGCATACGGGTCAGTGTGGCAGCCGACGTAGGCTGACCTTCCCGAGCCGGGACGCCGGGCTCCCGGCGGCAGACATCGGCACACCGGGCGATACGGGCGCTCAGATCGGACAAGCACATGGGACGCGTGACCGTGCGGCGCAAGGTCACGGCATTTGACAGCGCACCGGCCGCTGACGGCATCGCCGAGAGGGTCCGCGTGGACACCCTGGTGGTGGAGGAGCCGCTCGAGCTGCGCGTGGCCGGCCGTCCGCTGGCGGTCACGATGCGCACGCCGGGCGACGACATCGACCTGGTCCATGGGTTCCTGGCCACCGAAGGCGTCATCCGCCGCCGCGACGACGTGGCGGTCGCGCGCTACTGCGCCGGATCGACCCTGGACGACGAGACCGGCGTTCCGCAGAACACCTACAACGTCATCGACGTGACGCTGGCCCCTCACGTCCGCCCGCCGAGCGCGAGCCTCGAGCGCAACTTCTATACGACCAGCTCCTGCGGGGTGTGTGGCAAGGCAAGCATCGACGCGATCCGCACCCAGGCGGTGTACGACGTCGGCTCCGACCCGGTGCACGTGCCCGCCGCGGTGGTCAGCGCGCTCCCGGACAAGCTCCGCGCCGAGCAGGCGGCCTTCGAGCGCACCGGCGGGCTGCACGCCGCCGGACTGTTCGGGTCGGACGGATCGGTGCTCTGCGTCCGTGAGGACGTCGGCCGGCACAACGCCGTCGACAAGGTCGTCGGGTGGGCCCTGCGCGAGGGGCGGCTGCCGCTCACCGGCTGCGTCCTCATGGTCTCCGGGCGCGCCTCCTTCGAGCTCGCCCAGAAGGCGCTGATGGCCGGCATACCCGTGCTGGCGGCGGTCTCGGCGCCCTCCTCCCTGGCCGTCGAGCTCGCCGACGAGGCCGGTATGACGCTCGCCGGCTTCGTCCGCGGCTCCCGGATGAACCTCTACTCCCGTCCCGACCGGATCGGCTGAGCCGCCGTGACCAACCGACTGGCCGAGTCCACCTCGCCGTACCTGCTGCAGCACCAGGACAACCCGGTGGACTGGCAGGAGTGGGGAGAGGCGGCGTTCGCGGAGGCACGCGAGCGCGGCGTCCCGGTGCTGCTGTCGGTCGGCTACGCCGCGTGCCACTGGTGCCACGTGATGGCGCACGAGTCGTTCGAGGACGAGAGCGTCGCGGAGGTGCTCAACGCGGGGTTCGTGCCGGTCAAGGTGGACCGCGAGGAGCGGCCGGACATCGACGCGATCTACATGCAGGCCACCACGGCGATGACCGGGCACGGCGGCTGGCCGATGACCTGCCTGCTCACGCCCGACGGCGAGCCCTTCTTCGCCGGCACCTACTACCCGAGGTCCGCGTTCCTACAGCTGCTCGCAGCGGTCACCGAGGCCTGGCGGACGCGGCGCGAGGAGGTGGTGGCCAGTGGCTCGCACATCGCCTCGGCGCTGCGCTCGGCGGCCGAGCGGCCCTCCGCTGCGACCGCTGGGGCCATCGGCGAAGACGCGCTGCGCCGGGCCGTCGCCTCGCTCCGGCAGTCGTTCGACGAGGTCAACGGGGGTTTCGGCACGGCTCCGAAGTTCCCGCCGTCGATGGTGCTCGAGCTGCTGCGCCGCCACCACGCGCGCAGCCGGTCCGAGCCGGCGCTACAGACGCTGGACCGGACCTGTCAGGCGATGGCCCGCGGCGGCATGTACGACCAGCTCGCCGGCGGCTTCGCGCGCTACAGCGTCGACGCGCACTGGACGGTGCCGCACTTCGAGAAGATGCTCTACGACAACGCCCAGCTGCTCCGCGTCTACGCGCTGCATGCCCGGGACACCGGCCGGGAGGAGTACCGGCGGGTCGCTCGGCAGACCGCCGAGTTCCTCCTGCGGGACCTGCTGACCGAGCAGGGGGCCTTCGCCTCCTCGCTGGACGCCGACGCCGACGGGGTCGAGGGACTGACCTACGCCTGGACCCCGGAGCAGCTGGTGGAGGTGCTCGGCGTGCGGGACGGAGCCGAGGCGGCGCGCGTGTTCCATGTCAGCCGGCGGGGCAGCTTCGAGCACGGGACCTCGGTCCTGCAGCTCCTGGACGCCAGCCCCGACCTGGAGTGGCTGGACGGCGTCCGCGCGCGCCTGCTGGCGGCCCGGTCACAGCGCCCGCAGCCCGGGCGGGACGACAAGGTGGTGACCGCCTGGAACGGGCTGGCCGTCGCCGCGCTCGCCGACGCCGGTATGGCGCTCGGCGAGCCGCGCTACCTCGACGCGGCGGTGCGGTGCGCCGCGTTCGTGGTCAGGACCCACCTGGTCGACGGCCGGCTGCGGCGGTCCTCGCGTGACGGGGCCGTGGGTGCGGCGCGAGGTGTCGCCGACGACTACGGCGACCTGGCCGAGGGGCTGCTGACCCTGCACCAGGCCACGGCCGACCCCCGCTGGCTGACGACGGCGGCCGCGCTGCTCGACGTCGCGCTCGAGCACTTCGCCGACGGCGAGGGCGGCTTCTACGACACCGCGGACGACGCCGAGGCCCTGTTCACCCGGCCCCGCAGCCAGGGCGACAACGCCGAGCCGTCGGGCTCGTCCGCCCTTGCCGGCGCGCTGCTGACCTACTCCGCGCTGACCGGTTCCCCCCGCCACCGTGAGGCTGCCGACAGCGCCCTCGCCTCGGCCGGTGCGCTGGCGGAGCGGGACCCCCGCTTCGCCGGCTGGGCGCTGGCCACGGCCGAGGCCGCGCTGAGCGGTCCGGTGCAGGTCGCGGTCGTCGGCGCGGGCGCGGCCGCCGAGGCGCTCCTGGCCACGGCCCGCCGGCACAGCCCGCCGGGGGCCGTGGTCGTCGCGGGCGAGCCGGACGCGCCCGGCTTGCCCCTGCTGGAGCAGCGCCCTCTCGTGGGCGGCGAGCCGGCGGCATACGTCTGCCGTGGCTTCGTCTGCGACCGGCCGGTCACCTCGGTCACCGAGCTCGAGGCGGCTCTGCGAACATCGACCTGAGCACGTCGGCACCGATCTTGACGGCGAACGCCCCTACCACCAGGACGAAGACCACCCGCACGAAGGCGGAGCCTTTGGCGACGGCGGTGCGCGCGCCGGCATACCCGCCGAGCAGGTTGCACGCTCCCATCAACAGCCCGGTCCTCCAGATCACCGCACCCTGCGGGATGAACACCGCGAGAGCGGCGAGGTTGGTGGCGAAGTTGGCGATCCGCGCCTTGGCACTGGCCTGCAGGAAGCCGTAGCCGAGCAGCCCCACCAGCGCGAAGGCGAAGAACGACCCGGTGCCGGGGCCGAGCGCGCCGTCGTAGAAGCCGATGACGGCGCCGGCTCCGGTGGCGGCGAGCAGGTGCGGACGGCCGGAGAAGCGCAGCCTGGTCTCGGCGCCGAGCTGCGGGCAGAGCAGGGTGTAGGCGCCCACTGCCAGCAGCACGAGCAGGATCAGCGGGTTGAACGCCGACTTCGGGATGCGCGAGCCGACCAGCGCTCCGGCCAGCGCTCCGCAGAACGCCACCAGGGCCAGCGGTATCGCGGTCCGCAGGTCCGGGCGGACCCGCCGGTAGTACGTCAGCGAGCTGGTCGAGGTGCCACAGATGGAGCCGAGCTTGTTGGTCGCCAGGATCTGCACGGGCAGGGCGTGGGGGAAGGCCACGACGAGCGCGGGCAGCTGGATCAGGCCTCCCCCGCCGACCACGGCGTCCACCCAGCCGGCGCCGGCAGCAGCGACCAGCAGCGCGACGGTCGTCGCGGTGGAGGGGTCGCTCACCTCAGCCGGTGACCGGGGCGAGCGCGGCGACCGGAGTGGCCGGAGCGGCCGGCCGGCACTCGGCGACGACGGCCGCGACGACGTCGTCGACCGCCACCTCTCGGCGGACCCCGCTGCCGCGGTCCTTGACCTCCACGACGCCGTCGGCGAGGCCGCGGCCGACCACGACGATCGTGGGCACGCCGATCAGCTCGGAGTCCTTGAACTTCACCCCCGGGCTGACTCCGGCCCGGTCGTCATAGAGGACCGTGAGGCCCTGAGCCGCGAGGGCGTCGACGAGCTGGGCCGCCCGCTCGAACACGCCGGCGTCCTTGCCGGTCGCCACGAGGTGCACGTCGGCAGGGGCGAGCGCGCGGGGCCAGACCAGGCCCAGCTCGTCGTGGGCGCCCTCGGCGACCGCGGCGACCGCGCGGCTGACGCCGAACCCGTAGGAGCCCATCGTCACCGTGACGAGCGTGCCGCTGTTTCCCAGGACCTTCAGCCCGAGGGCCTCGGCGTACTTGCGGCCGAGCTGGAAGATGTGGCCCATCTCGATGCCGCGGGCGGACTGCAGCGCGCCGCCGCAGACCGGGCAGGGGTCACCGTCACGGACCTCCGCGGCCTCGATCGTGCCGTCGGCGGTGAAGTCGCGCCCGGCCACCAGGCCGATCACATGGCTGCCCGGCACGTCGGCGCCGGTGACCCAGGAGGTGCCCTCGACGACCCGGGGATCGAGCAGGTAGCGGATCTGGGACGTGCCCGACAGGCCGAGGACTCCGGGACCGATGTAGCCCTTGACCAGCGCAGGGTTGGCGGCGAAGTCGGCTGCCTCGAACGGCGCCACCTCCGCGGGCTCGACCTGGGCCCCGAGCCGCTTCTCGTCGACCTCACGGTCGCCGGGAAGCCCGATCGCCAGCGGCTCGCGCCGGCCGCCGGGGTGGACCAGCGTCACGAGGACGTTCTTCAGCGTGTCGCCCTCGTCCCAGAGCCGGTCGGCGCGCGGGTACTGCTCGTTGAGCAGGCTGACCAGCGACTCGATGGTGGGGGTGTCGGGGGTGTCCTCCGCGTGCGCCGCGGGCGCGTCGGCATACGGCAGCGCCGCGGGCACCGGCACCTGGACCGCCTCGACGTTGGCGGCGTAGTCGCATCTCGTGCAGCGCACGTAGGTGTCCTCGCCGTTCTCGGCGGTGACCAGGAACTCCTCGCTGGCCGAGCCGCCCATCGCGCCAGAGGTCGCCTTGACGATGACGTAGGGGAAACCGAGCCGGTCGAAGAGCCGGATGTACGCCGCCCGATGCGCGGCGTAGGACGCCTCCAGCCCCGCGTCGTCGATGTCGAAGGAGTAGGAGTCCTTCATGACGAACTCCCGGCCGCGCAGCAGCCCCGCGCGGGGGCGCGCCTCGTCGCGGTACTTGGTCTGGATCTGGTACAGCGCCAGGGGCAGGTCCTTGTAGGAGCTGTAGAGGTCCTTGACCGCGAGGGTGAACATCTCCTCGTGGGTCGGTCCGAGCAGGTAGTCGGCGCCCTTGCGGTCCTGCAGCCGGAAGATGCCCTGGCCGTACTCCAGCCAGCGACCGGTGGCCTCGTACGGCTCCTTGGGCAGCAGGGCGGGGAACGACAGCTCCTGAGCACCGATCGCGTCCATCTCCTCGCGCACGATGCGCTCGACCCGCCGCAGCACCCGCAGCCCCAGCGGCAGCCAGCTGTAGATGCCGGGGGCCGCTCGCCGGATGTATCCCGCGCGCACCAGCAGCCGGTGGCTCGGCAGCTCCGCGTCCGCCGGGTCCTCGCGCAGGGTGCGAAGGAACAGGCTCGACATGCGCAGGACGGTTCCGCGGCTGGCGCTCACCGGGTCAGGGTATCGGGCGGCTCACGGGGTCCCGTCGTCGTTTTCGTGCTGCGCGCCAGCCGGCCGCGTGCAGGGCCACCCAGATCAGCGGCACCTGCAGCGGCAGCCGGGCGTAGGTCGCCAGCTGGTATGCCGTGAGCCGCCCCCCGCCGGCAGCGGCATGCCTGGCGTCCAGAGCCATCTGCACGTTGGCCGGGAACACCGCGACCAGCAGCGCGGCGCTGGCATACCCCGCGGCGCGGCGGCTCCGCGGGTGCAGCAGGCCGCCCGCGCACGCCAGCTCGGCGACGCCGGACAGGTAGACCAGCCCGCGGGGATCGGGCAGCCAGCGCGGCACGATGCCCTCGTAGACCTCGGGCCGCACGAAGTGCAGGACGCCCGAGGTGAGGAACACCGCCGCCAGCAGGGCTGCAGCCCGCCTCAGAGCAGCACCGTGGCGAAGGTGCCCACTTCCTCGAAACCCACCCGCCGGTAGGCCGCCCGCGCCGGGGCGTTGAAGTCGTTGACGTAGAGCGAGACCACCGGCGCGATGTCGGCCTGCACCGCCTGCACCACCGCGGCCATCGCGGGCGCGGCCATGCCCCGGCCGCGGTAGCGCAGGTCGACCCATACGCCCTGGATCTGGGCCACGCCGCCCGCCACCGACCCCACGTCGGCCTTGAACACCACCTGGCCGCGCTCCACCCGCACGAAGGTGTGCCCGCGCGCGACCAGCGCCTCCAGGCTCTGCCGGTATGCCGTGTCCGACCCGCGGTAGGGCCGAGCGCCGATCTCCTCGGTGAACATGGCCGCGGCGGCGGGCAGGACGATGTCCACCTCGTCGTAGCGGGCGCGGCGCACCTGCTCGTCCACGGCGACCCCTCGACTGCGCGGCGCGGCCGACATGGCCAGCAGGGGCTGCACGGGACGGGTCGACCGCGCACGGCCCCACGACGGGGTGAGCTGGCGCCACAGCGGCAGCACCTGGTCGGCGGGGCCGAAGACCGAGGAGCACTGCCGACGCCCACGGCGACACCGCTCGGCGAACGCCCGCAGGGCCGGTCCGTCGGCCTCGACGGGCACCAGGTTCGCCGAGGTCCAGCACAGGGCACAGAGGCCGCCGTCGTCCTCGTAGCCGAGCAGCGCCCCGGGCTGGGTGACCAGGGCTCCCTCGAGGATGCGAGCGGCGACGAAGGAGTTGGCCACCGGGTTGCGGGCGCAGAGCGCCAGAGCCTGGTCCTGGTCGGCCGCTGAGAGCGTCCGCACCGTGCTCTGGGTCCGCAACACGAGTCCAGCGTGCCCTGCGCGTCCCTCGCTGTCGACCGAGACCACCGCCCGCTCTCGGCGCGCTCAGCAGCCCGTGGTGGAGCGCAGACCCTGCGGGACCGCCATCGGCTGCCGCAGCAGGGTCGGTGCAGCGCTGGACGCCGGCTCGTCCACGTGCAGCACCAGGGTCGCCCGCGCCCCCGGGGCGAGCTCGACGAAGCTCGACTCCACCGGATGGCCGCGTTCGGTCGTCTCGGTCAGGTAGGGCGTGTCCCCGCCCGGAGCACTGCCCAGCTCCGTTCCGTTGAGCGTGGCCGAGGAGACCACCGCGCCGTCGGTAAGCATCACCGCGACCAGGCTGCGGTTGGCGCCCGGCACCGACGTGCGCCCGTCCGCACCGGCCCCGTCGTTGCGGACCGTGACGTAGGCGGGAAGGCCGTGCGCCGGTGCCCGGTTCTCCAGCGTCACCGACACCTTCACCTCGCGGCGGCCCTGCGGCGCGCGGGCCGCGGGGCAGGACTGGACCGCGTACGACGTTCCTACGGCCAGGTAGCTGTCCAGCTTGCCGCTTGCCGCATTGTTGACGAACACCGACAGGAACGGAGCTGGTCCCTGCGGCACCTCGCCCGCGACGGCATACCGGGCGAGGACGGCCTGCTCGCGCGGCACCGCACTCCAGAACCGGATGTGACCTGCGGCGGCGGCAGAGCCCAGCCGGGGCAGCACGTCGGCCATCGCCGATCCCGGTTCTGCGGTGAGTCTGCTGAAGGCCCGGCGCGCGACGGTCCGCAGCACGTTCTTGCGCTGGACAGCGCTCAGCGGGAGGGCGTACTCGTCGCGCTGGAGAAACGACACCACGTTGGCCGACGTCACTCGAGCGCCCGCTCCGACCGAGATGGGCGGTGCCCCCCGCAGCAGGACCGCAAGGGCGGCGGGGTCGAGCGACAGCACGCCGTCCACATGAGTGCCGGTGAGGGAGGTGTACATGGCCGCCCAGAGCTGGCCGGTGTAGGGGAAGTGGGCGCTGAGGTTGGTTTCGTCCCAGCTCGTGGTCGCACCGTAAAGCCCGTAGTTGTCCACAAAGTCGACCGGAAGGCCGGCCGGTCCGCGCGTGAGGTTGGGAAGGTCGGCGTCGCTGCCGATCCGCTCCACCGTGAGCGCCCCGCGGTCGGCTCGGACGACCGCGAACCCCCCGAGCAGCCCGCCGCCGCCGCGAGCCTCGGCCGGGTTGACGAAGCCCACGAAGTACGTGCGTGGCGTGGCGGCACCCAGCATGGGTGGGGCAAGCGAGAACGCCTGGGCCAGCGGTGCAAGCGTGTCGTGCAGGGCGGACAGCTGACTGAGCAGCCGGCTGCGGGCGCTGCCCACCGGAGCAAGCAGCTGACCGGCGTCGGAGCGGGCGACCTCGCCGCGCGCGGACGAGGCGATCCGGTCCGCGGCACTGAGCGAGGCGCTGAGACGCTGCAGCGCCGCCACCGGAGCGCCGTCGCGCAACGGTGCCCGGCCGGCCGACCTCAGAGTCGCCTCCGAGGTGTCCAGGACCGCAAGGGCCTGACGTGCGACCGCGTCGCCGGCATCGGCGATGGCCCGGACCGCAGCGAAGTTAGTGCCGACGTAGGGCACGATGCTCGCCGCCCGCCACACCGGGTCCTCGGTAGCCGCACGAGCCCTGGCTGTATGCCGCCCGACCGCCGACAGTCGCTGGGCGAGTGACCCACCATCGGTGCTGACCTGCGCCATCCTCACCGTGTTGCCGAACGTCAGTGCCGCTCGAAGGCTCGACTGGAGCTCGCCGGCCCCCGCCCGGGCAGCGTCCAGCTCATGCACGACGGTCACGGCGCGGAAGCCGAGCCAGAGGCAGCCCAGCACGAGCAGGGCCAGCGTTGGACCGACGACCACGACAAGTCGGCGCCAGGCGGCCTCCGTGGGGACCGGTTGATGCCGACCGGGTGGTCGGTGGGGACTAGCGCGCCGCAGGAGGGTTGCCGATCCTGATACGGGAGATGCCGGACAGCGTGGGCTGGTAGGTGTCGCTGCCCGAGTACATCGCGAAGAACAGGTCGGACCGGTTCACCCGGATGTCGGCTTCCCACGCCCCGGACCCGCTCGTGGAGACCGTGGCCACGGGTGCGTGGTCCCTGACGCTGAAGATGCGCACCTCGTGGGTCATGACGCCGGTCTTGTTGAGCACGAGCGTGCCGGAGAACCTGACGGTGGTCGGCCCGCTGTAGCTGCGGCTCATCGGTTGGATGAAGGCCTTGGTCGTGTTGGTGGGGTAGGTCCCCGACGTGGCACCCAGGGACGTGACGGAGGCGGCGGACGGGGCCGCGGCGGCCGCCACCGGCTGCACGGCGCTTCTCGGAGTCGATGGCGCGGACTGAGCTTCCAGCGCCTGGGGCAGAGCCACTATGGAGATGCCTACGACGGCTGCAGAGCTGAGGCCGATGATGGAGCTGCGCACGGACGTCTCCTGATGGTTCTGACTGGGTGAGCGGTTCGCGCTTCGTCCAGCGTGACGTTCGGAACTGCCGTCAACACAAGTAAACAGTGAGCGTGAAGGTTAAAACACTTAAATGGACTCTGATGGAGATAGATTAGAACGAAGGGCAGCCAACGCGTGACTCCCGTCATACTCTTCGTCTGTACGGCCAACCTGTGCCGGTCACCACTGGCCGAGGCGCTTGCCGGGGCGCGCTGGGAGCAGCTCAGTGGGACACCGCGTACCGGCACGGCCGGCCGGCAGGAAGCCGTGCGGTTCGCCTCGGCAGGCACAGCGGCGCGCGACGGGTCGCCGGCGCACCCCTACCGCCGCTGTGCTGGAGGACCGCGGCGTGCCGCTGCGCGGCTTCGCCAGCAGGCCGCTCCAGGACCGCTACCTGAACGAGGCGGCGCTGGTGGTCACTGCCACCCGCGCGCACCGGGCCGAGTGTGTCCAGATGGCGCCATCGGCCGTCGGGCGCTGCTTCACCCTGCGCCAGCTGAGCCGGCTGGCCACCGTCGTCGAGCGGGATGGGCTGGCGCCGGCACTGAGCGTCTCCCCATGCGCAGGGCCAGCGGCGGCCGCTGCTCGGCTATCGCTGGACCGCGTTTCGGCGCGACTCGGCGCGCTGGTGGCAGCGATGCCGGCCGCCCGAGGACCCACGCAGCCCGTCGGCGCGGTCGACGACGACCTTGCAGACCCCGTACTGGCCGGCCCCGACGCGTTCGCAGCCTGCGCCGACACGGTCTCGGCACTGTTGGAGCCGGTTCTGCGGCTCATCGCGGGGCCTTGACGACCCGCCCCCACAGCTTCGGTCGCGGCTGCACGCTGCGGCGCGAGACGACGCTGGCGGACGACGTGGAGCTGCGCGACGGGACCTCCAGCAGCGCCCTGGGCGACGCGCTGCGCGACTGGGACGTCGACGGGTAGCCGTAGGTGCCGGCGTAGCCGACCGCCTCGGCACCTCGCGGCGGCACCATGGTGAACACCGTCCCCAGCAGCCGCGCGTCCACCGCTCGCAGCGCCGAGACGGCCGCGCTGACCTGATGCACGGTCGTGACGCCGTGCCGCACGAGGAGCATGGCACCGTCCGCCCGCACTGCGAGGATCGCCGCATCGGTCACCGGCAGCAAGGCCGGCGAGTCGATCACGATGACGTCGAAACGGTCCCGCATCCGGTCCAGGAGGCGCCCCATGCCGGCGGAGGCGAGCAGCTCGCTCGGGTGGGGAGGGATCGATCCGCTGGGCAGCACAGAGAGCCCCGTTTCGCCCCAGGGCTGCAGGGCGTCGGAGATGTCCGCGTGGCCGACCAGGACGTCCGTCAGACCGACCGCGGCCTCGAGGCCGAGGTACTCGGCGATGCGTGGGCGACGCAGGTCCCCTTCCAGGAGCAGCACGGTCGACTCGGAGTCCGCGAGGGTGATGGCCAGGTTGGTGGCCGTGGACGACTTCCCCTCCTCCGGGACGGCGCTGGTGACCACCACGACGCGGGGCGGCCGGTCGACGTCGACGAACTGCAAGTTGGTGCGCAGCTGGCGCAGCGCCTCGGCCCGAGGTGACTGGGACGACCCCTCGAGCAGCAGCGGCGACTTGCGTGCCGACGCGTCAAAGGCGATAGCCGCCAGCGACGGCACGCCGCTCAGCTGGTGCAGCTGCTCCACCGACTTCACCGTGGTGTCGAGCCGTTCACGAAGCAGAGCGAGCGCCAACCCCGAAAGCAGGCCCAGCACGCCGGCCAGGCTCAGGTCCCGCAAAGGCTGTGGCGACACCGGCGCCCCGAGCAGGTTCGGGCCTGCGACGACCTCCACCTTGACGGTGGCCACTCTGGCGTCCGGTGGAGTCTCCAGCTCCTGGACCAACCGGACGAAGTCGGTCGTCAGACCCCGAGCGATCTGCTCCGCGCGCGCACCCGACACGTCGGTCACCGTGGCCTGCGGCAGCACGGTGTCCGGCTGCACGGTCGCGGTGATCCGCTTCGCGACGTCCGCGGCCGAGAGGCGCACACCTTGGGTGGCGATGACCTGCTGGGCCAGTCGCTCGCTGGTCATCAGGTCGGCGTACGACTTCACCCGCTGCTAGGAGAACAACCCGCCCTGGTAGGCATCGGTCGACGTCGCTCCGGCCGAGGTCGTGACGAAGAAGGTGACGGTGGCGGCGTACTTCTTGGGTGTGCGGACGACGACGAGTGCGGCCACGGCGAGCGCGACGCTGAGGCAGAGCAGGACGACCCACCAGCCCCTGCGCAGGGCGGTCAGATAGTCGCGAAACTCCATGGGCGGGCTCCTGGCAGCGGTGCGGGACCGGTATGCAACCGGCGCTCGCTAGCCTAGCCCAGGCAAATCACACTTAAAAGCAACCAAACGGCGCTGGTGGATTCTCAGCAGTCAAACTGTGTCAACCGACGACAACCGCGGCACCGGCGCCGGGGCCCTCGACCGGCTCCATCGACTCGGCGATGCGCAGCGCCTCCTCGATCAGCGTCTCGACGATCTGCGACTCCGGCACCGTCTTGACCACCTCGCCCTTGACGAAGATCTGCCCCTTGCCGTTACCCGAGGCGACCCCCAGGTCGGCCTCCCGCGCCTCGCCGGGGCCGTTGACGACGCAGCCCATGACGGCCACGCGCAGCGGGACCTGCAGCCCTTCCAGGCCGGCGGAGACCTGGTCGGCCAGGGTGTAGACGTCGACCTGGGCGCGCCCGCACGAGGGGCAGGACACGATCTCCAGCTTGCGCGGCCGGAGGTTGAGCGACTGCAGGATCTGGTTGCCGACCTTGACCTCCTCGACCGGAGGCGCGGACAGCGAGACCCGGATCGTGTCGCCGATGCCCTTGGCCAGCAGCGCGCCGAACGCGACCGAGCTCTTGATCGTCCCCTGGAAGGCCGGCCCCGCCTCGGTCACCCCGAGGTGCAGCGGCCAGTCCCCGCGCCCCGCCAGCTGCTCGTAGGCCTGCACCATGACGACGGGGTCGTTGTGCTTCACCGAGATCTTGAAGTCGTGGAAGTCGTGCTCCTCGAACAGGCTCGCCTCCCAGACGGCCGACTCGACGAGCGCCTCCGCCGTGGCCCGGCCGTAGCGCGCCATCAGCCGGGGGTCCAGCGACCCGGCGTTCACCCCGATGCGGATCGAGACGCCGGCGTCCCTGGCCGCCTGCGCGATCTGCTTGACCTGGTCGTCGAACCTGCGGATGTTCCCCGGGTTGACCCGGACAGCGGCGCATCCGGCGTCGATGGCCGCGAAGACGTACTTGGGCTGGAAGTGGATGTCCGCGATCACCGGGATCTGGCTGTGCCGCGCGATCTGTGGCAGGGCGTCGGCGTCGTCCTGGGTGGGACAGGCCACCCGCACGATGTCGCAGCCGGTGGCGGTCAGCTCGGCGATCTGCTGCAGCGTGGCGTTGACGTCCGTGGTCTGGGTGGTGCACATGGACTGCACCGAGATCGGCGCGTCCCCCCCGACCTCGACCTTGCCCACCCGGATCTTGCGGGAGCGCCGTCTCGGTGACACGACTGGCGGCGGGAGGGCGGGCATACCCAGGGCGATGGACATGGCTTGAGTATCCCGCACCCGCCCGGACGCGCCGGCGGCTCGTGCGCGGCTCAGCCGCCGATTTTGATCGGGTTGACGATGTCGGCGTACATCAGCAGCACGGACATGACGATCAGCACCGAGGCCATGGCGTAGGCGACGGGAAGGGCCCTGGCGACGTCGACGTAGCCGGGGTTGGGGCGACCGCGGAGGCGGGCGACCTGGCGCTTCACGCCCTCCCAGAGCGCCCCGGCCACGTGACCGCCGTCCAGGGGCAGCAGAGGAACGAGGTTGAAGACGAACAGCGCCAGGTTCAGCGAGGCGACCAGGCCCAGCAGCAGCGCCACCCGGGAGCCCAGCGAGCCGAGCTGGGCCACCTTCCCCTCGGCGACCTCTCCCCCGACCCGGCCGATGCCCACGATGGAGACCGGCCCGTTGGCGTCGCGCTTCTCGGAGCCGAAGGCCGCCTGGGCCACGCCGACCATCTTGGCCGGGATGTGCACGATCACCCCGGCCGTCTGCAGCAGCGCCTTGCCGAGGTATCCCGGCACGACCGACAGCGGCTGCCGGACGTACTCCAGCGAGGCGCCGGCCCCGACGAAGCCGACCCGCTCGGTCACCGTCTTGCCGGAAGCGTCCTTGACGGTCGCCCCCGAGGCGGTCAGCCTGGGCAGGTCCACGGCCATGGGCGTCACGCTGAGGGCGACCTGCCGGCCGGCCCGCTCCACCACCAGGGGCAGGCGCCGCCCGGCGTGCGAGCGGATCACCGGGCGCACCTGGTCCCACGTCGACACCGGCGTACCCGCGACGGAGACCACCCGGTCGCCCGCCTTCAGGCCCGCGGCGTTGGCCGGTGCCACGGGGTCGGACGGGGAGCAGGCCGCCGGCGCGGCGGGTGTCGCCGGCGCCGTGCCCGCAGTCTGCAGGTGGACGCACTGGCTGACCGAGCCGAGCAGCGTGGTCGCGGTCTGCACGCCGTAGCCGGTCAGCACGGCCGTGAGCAGCACCGAGCCGATCACGAGGTTCATCGTCGGCCCGCCGAGCATGATGACGAGCTTCTTCCACACCGGCAGCTTGTAGAAGACCCGGTCCTCGTCACCGGGCAGAATCTGGTCCATCGACTCCTGCCGCGCCTGGTCCATCAGCTGGCTCCAGCGGCCGGTGCTCGACGAGCGCAGGACGCTCGGGTCGGCGCCGGGCTTGGGCGGGAACATCCCGATCATCCGGATGTAGCCGCCGAGCGGGATCGCCTTGACGCCGTACTCGGTCTCGCCGCGGCGCCGCGACCACAGGGTCGGCCCGAAGCCGATCATGTACTGCGTCACCTTGACCCCGGACCGTTTGGCCGGCACCAGGTGGCCCACCTCGTGCAGCGCTATGGACAGCGCCACGCCGACGGCGATGAACAGCACACCCAGCAGATACGTCACGATCCCGGCCCACCTTCGGATACCGCCGGCAGCCCGAGCAGCTCGTGGGCCCGGGACCGGGCCCAGCGCTCGGCGCGCAGCACCGTCTCAACGCTCAGCCCGCCCGAATCGTTCGCCGGGCTGCTGGGCCACTCCTCGACGACCCTGCGCACCGTGTCCAGGATGTCGAGGAAGCGGATGCGCGAGGCCAGGAACGCCTCGACGCACTGCTCGTTCACGGCGTTGAAGACCGCGGGGTATGCCCCGCCCGCCATGCCGACCGCCCGGGCCAGCGCGACGGCCGGGAACGCGTCGTCGTCCAGCGGCAGGAACTCCCACGTCGCGGCCTGCGACCAGTCGCAGGGCCGGGCCACGCCCGGCACGCGGTCCGGCCAGGCCAGGCCCAGGGCGATCGGCAGCCTCATGTCGGGCGGCGAGGCCTGCGCCAGCGTGGAGCCGTCGACGAACTCGACCATCGAGTGGACGACCGACTGGGGATGCACCACGACCTCGATGCGCTCGAACGGGATACCGAAGAGCAGGTGCGCCTCGATGACCTCCAGGCCCTTGTTGACCAGGGTGGCGGAGCTGGTCGAGATGACCGGGCCCATGGCCCACGTGGGGTGGGCGAGCGCCTGCGCCGGCGTGACCGACTCCAGCCGGGAACGGGGCCATCCCCGGAACGGGCCGCCGCTGGCCGTCAGGACCAGCCGGGCGACCTCATCAGCCCTTCCACCGCGGAGGCACTGCGCCAGCGCGCTGTGCTCGCTGTCCACGGGCACGAGCTGACCCGGTGCGGCGGCGGCCGTGACCAGTGCCCCGCCGACGATGAGCGACTCCTTGTTGGCCAGGGCCAGCGTGCTGCCGGCGGCCAGCGCCGCCAGGGTTGGCCGCAGGCCGATCGAGCCGGTGATCGCGTTGAGGACCACATCGGCGCCGGCACCGCCCACGACCGAGCTCGCCTGCGGCCCGGCCACGACATCGGGCGCGTAGCCCTGCTTCCCGGCCGCGTCTGCCGCCTGGCGGATCGCAGCACCGACGGCGGCGCGCTCGCCGCGCGCGACGCCGACCGTCGCGACTCGGAGGGCCACCGCCTGCTCGGCCAGCAGCGGCAGGTTCGCCCCACCCGAGCTCAGCGCCACCACGCGGAACCGGTCGGGATGGGCGAGCGCCACCTCGACCGCCTGGGTGCCGACCGATCCCGTCGATCCCAGGACCGCGACCGTCCGCACGCTCAGGGCGCGATACCGACGTACTTGACCTCGAGGTACTCCTCGATGCCCTCGAAGCCTCCCTCCCGACCGAACCCGCTCGCCTTGACCCCGCCGAAGGGGGCGGCGGGGTTGGACACGACCCCCTGGTTGATGCCCACCATCCCGAACTCGAGCTGCTCGCTCACCTTCAGCGTGCGGGACAGGTCGCGGGTGAACGCGTAGGCGACGAGCCCGTACTCGGTGTCGTTGGCGCGCGCGATGACCTCGTCGTCGTCGTCGAACGTGCCGATGGGCGCGACGGGCCCGAAGATCTCCTCCCGGACCATGCGCGCCTCGTCCGGCACCCCGGTCAGGACGGTAGGCGCGTAGAAGTAGCCCTGATCGCCCACCGTCTGCCCGCCGCAGACGACCTGGGCGCCGCGGGAGACGGCGTCCTGCACGAGCTCGGCCACCCCGTCGCGGGCCCTGCCGTCGATCAGCGGCCCCACCTCGACGCCGTCCTCGGTGCCACGGCCAACCGTCAGCGCCCTCATCCGCTCGGCGAGCTTGGTCCCGAACTCCTCGGCGACGCTGCGGTGCACCAGGAACCGGTTGGCGGCCGTGCACGCCTCACCCATGTTGCGCATCTTCGCCAGCATCGCGCCCTGCACCGCCCGGTCGAGGTCGGCGTCGGCGAAGACGATGAAGGGTGCGTTGCCGCCGAGCTCCATCGACATCCGCAGCAGCTGGTCGGCGGACTGGCCGACCAGCACCTTCCCGACTGCCGTGGACCCGGTGAAGGTCAGCTTGCGCAGCCGGCTGTCCTTGAGCAGCGGCTCGACCACCTGCCCCGTACGGCTGGTGGTGACCACGTTCAGCACGCCGGCCGGCAGGCCGCACTCGGCGAGCAGGTCGGCCAGGGCGTACATCGACAGCGGCGTCTGGCTGGCCGGCTTGACCACCATCGTGCAGCCGGCGGCGATCGCCGGTCCGATCTTGCGGGTGCCCATCGCCAGCGGGAAGTTCCACGGTGTGATCATCAGCGTGGGCCCGACCGGCTGCTTGATCGTCATCAGCCGGGTGGCACCGTTGGGCGCCGTGGCGTAGCGCCCGCCGATCCGCACCGCCTCCTCGGAGAACCAGCGGAAGAACTCGGCGGCGTAGACGACCTCCCCCTTGGCCTCGGCCAGGGGCTTGCCCATCTCCAGCGTCATCAGCAGGGCGAGGTCGTCGGCCCGGCTGACGATCCGCTCGTAGGCGGCGCGCAGGATCTCACCGCGGTCGCGCGGCGCCGTGGCGGCCCAGTCCCGCTGGGCGGCCACGGCCGCGTCCAGCGCGGCGCTGCCGTCGGCCACGGTCGCGTCGGCGACCTCCGCCAGCGTGGCCCCGGTCGAGGGATCCTCGACCGAGATCGTCCTGCCGTCGCTCCCGGGCACCCACTTGCCGCCGATGAACAGGTCGGTCGGCACCCCCGCCAGCAGGCGCTGCTCGGTCGACGCGTTGGTCTGGTTCGCGTTCTCGGACATGGCTAGAGGCTACGCCGGGCCGCTTCGGTCTGGAGGACGCAGTCAGGCGTTGGCGGCCACCGCCGACAGGGGCACGGCGACGTCCTCCAGCGACTGCCCCTCGGCGTCGACACCGAGGAAGACCTCGACCAGACCGCCGGCGACCATCACCGCGGCGCCGATCAGGTAGCCCAGCGTCAGGGCGCCGTGGTTGTTGCCCTCGCCGATCAGCTTGCCGTAGAACCACGGCCCGAAGGCGCCGAAGCACTGCGCGATCGCGAAGAACAGCGCGATCGCCTGGGCCCGGATCTCCATCGGGAAGATCTCGCTGACCGTCAGGTATGCCGCGCTGGCACCCGAGGAGGCGAAGAAGAAGATGATGCACCAGCACAGGGTCTGGGTGTAGGCGTTGAGCAGCCCCGCCTGGAACATCGCGGCCGAGATCGCCAGCAGCACTCCGGAGGCGATGTAGGTGCCCGCGATCATCTTGCGGCGGCCGATGGTGTCGAACAGGCGGCCGAGGGTGAGCGGGCCGACGAGGTTGCCGATGGCGAACGCGATGAGGAACGCCGGTGCCCAGGAGGCCGCAACACCGTAGATCTTGGTCAGCACCAGGGTGTAGGTGAAGAAGATCGCGTTGTAGAGGAAGGACTGGGTGATCATCAGCGAGGCGCCGAGCACCGACCGGGAGGTGTACTGGGTGAACAGCACCCGAGCCAGGTGGGCGAAGTTGACCGGCGGCTGCGGCCTGATCTCGATGGCTCGGCTGGGATCCACCGGCGCGAGCGTCTGGCCAGACTTCTCCACCTCGTCCTCGATGAAGCGGATGCTGGCCTCCGCCTCCTTCTCGCGCCCGTGCACGATCTGCCAGCGGGGGCTCTCCGGCAGGTGCCGGCGGATGTTCCAGATGCAGGCGCCGATGATCGGCCCGATCAGGAAGCCGAGCCGCCAGCCGACGTTGTGCGGCAGCACGTTGAGCAGGAACAAGGTGGCGAGCGTCCCGATGATGGCGCCGCCCCAGTAGGTGCCGTTGACCCCGATGTCGACGCGCCCGCGGTAGCGAGCCGGCATCATCTCGTCGATGGCGGAGTTGATCGCGGCGTACTCGCCGCCGATGCCCGCACCGGCGACGAAGCGGGTGGCGTAGAGGAACCCGATGGCCAGGCCGCTGTTGCCCCACGTGAGCGCGGTCAGCGCGTTGCCGCCGAGGTAGACGCCGAGGGTGATGATGAACAGGTTCTTGCGGCCGAGGGCGTCGGAGAGCTTGCCGAACAGCAGGGCCCCGAACACCTCACCCAGCAGGTAGACGGTCGCGATGAGGCCGACCGCCGCCGTGGACAGCGACAGCGTCTGCTTCTCGGTCAGGATGGCCCCCACGCCTCCGGCGATGGTGATCTCGAGGCCGTCGAGCACCCAGGCCACGCCGAGGGCCAGGACCATCCGGGTGTGGAACGGCGCCCAGGAGAGCCGGTCGATCCGCGCTGGGATGGTGCTGCGCACCACGGCGCCGGACGGGGACGAGCCTGCCATCGGGACCTCCTTCGCTCACGCGGGACTGCCGTAGTCCACCGCGCATCAATACTTACCCACACGGCGCGTTCTCGTAACACCCTTGCGGCGGGCGCTGGTGAGGACGACGCTTTGTGCACAGACCTGTCCGGCATCGGTACGCCGCATCGGTAGACGGCAGGCGCGAGCGAAGGAGTCAGCATGGGCCTGTGGCAGGCGATCGCTTCGGCGATGCGGGTGGCGCGGGACAGCAAACGCGGCCGGGTGTCGGCAGGGGGGGCTCTGGCAGTAGCCGCCGGCAGCCTGGTCACCTGGCTGGCGGCCCGTCGGCGCGCTGTGCCGCCGGTGCGGGTCACCGGCGCGGCCGAGAACGCCATCTACCCGCGGGGGATCCCGCCGCGCCCCTGACCGGCGCCGGACCGGCTCACGCCGTCCGGGAGCGGCGGTTGCTGACCAGCTGGCCGGTGGCGACCAGCGCCAGCGTGGCGAGGAACATCACCGTCCCGACCACGTTGATCTGCACCGGTGTCCCGCGCTGCGCGGCGCCCCAGACGTACATCGGGAAGGTGACCGAGCTGGGGCTGGCGTTGAAGTTGGTGATGATGTAGTCGTCGAAGCTCAGCGAGAACGCCAGCAGGGCTCCGGCCGCGATGCCGGGGGCGACCAGCGGCAGGGTCACCCGCAGGAACGTCTGCAGCGCGTTGGCGTAGAGGTCGGCGGCCGCCTGCTCGAGCCTGGGGTCGAGGGCGGCGATGCGCGCCTTCACGGTGACGATGACGAACGACAGGCAGAACATGATGTGCGCCAGCAGGATCGTCGTGCGCCCCGCGGGAACGCCGAGGGCGATGAACAGCGTCAGCAGGCTGGACCCCATCACCACCTCGGGGGTGGCCATCGGCAGGAAGATCAGCAGGTTGGTGGCCGACCTTCCGTGGAACCGGTAGCGCCCGAGGGCGAAGGCCACCATGGTCCCGAGGACCGTGGCCACCACCGAGGCGACCACGCCGATCTGCAGGCTCAGGCCGAGCGCCGAGCACATCCCGGGGCTGCCGCACGGGTTGGTCCACGCGTCCAGCGAGAAGCGGGTCCACTGGTAGTTGTACCGGCCGTTGGGCTTGTTGAAGGAGAAGAGCACGACCACCAGGTTCGGCAGCAGCAGGTAGAACAGCACCAGGAGCGCCACGATCCCGGTGACGTGCCGACGTACCCAGTGCATCTAGAGCAGCTCCTCGGTGCCGGCACGGCGGACATACAGGGCCACGATCAGCACGATCGAGAGCATCAGCACGAACGACAGCGCCGCCGCGAGGGCGTAGTCGCCCACCCGGAGGAACTGGCCGTCGATGACCTGGCCGATCATCACCGTCTGGGTGTTGCCCAGCAGCCGGGAGTTGATGAAGTCGCCGGCGGCCGGGATGAAGGTGAGCAGCGTGCCCGCCACGACGCCGGGCAGGGACAGCGGCCAGACCACGCGGCGGAAGGTCTCGAGGGGGGTGGCGTAGAGGTCGCCCGACGCCTCCACGAGCCGGTGGTCCAGCCGCTCGAGGTTGGCGTAGAGCGGGAGGATCATGAAGGGCAGGAAGTTGTAGGTGAGCCCGCAGATCACGGCCAGCCGGGAGTTCATCAGCTGGTCGCTGCTGGTGAGGCCGACCTGCTGGAGCAGGCCGGTGAGATGCGTCGCCCGGGCGAACGTTGCGACCGGCCCGGTGTCGGTGAGGATGATCTGCCAGGCCAGCGTGCGGATCAGGAAGCTGGTGAAGAAGGGGGCGATCACCAGCACCAGCAGGAAGTTCTTCCAGCGACCGGCCCGCTGCGCCATGCAGTAGGCGAGCGGGTAGGCCAGGACGAGGCACAGGACGGTGGCGATCCCGGCGTAGACGATCGACCGGAGGAACTGCGGCCAGTACTGCTGAAGGGCATCGGCGTAGGTCTGGACGTGCCAGGTGAGCACGTATCCCTCGTCGACGGACCCGGTCTGCAGCGACTGCGACGCCAGGGACACGGTCGGCAGGACGAAGAACACCGTCAGCCACAGCATGCCGGGGACGAGCAGCAGGTATGGCGTGTACCTCCCCCGCCGCCGTGGCCGCCCGCTGGAGACCCCCGGCTGAACCACGGCGATCTGCGCCACTACGCCGCTCCCGTGGCGCCGGCGCGGACGTGAGCAGCGGGGCGAAGGTGGGCAGGGTCACCCGGGTCGGTCACAGCCCCGAGCTCCCGGTCCTGCTCCTGCTCGGCAGCCCCGGCATGGGCGTCCTGGCCCGCGTCCAGTGCGAAGCCGTGCTGCGGCGCCCACGCGAGGGTGACCTGCGTGCCGACGGCGGCGCGCGGCATCCCGTCGTTCTGCTGCACCACCGTAAGCTCCTGGCTCCAGGGCATGCGGACCAGGTAGCTGGTGGCCAGGCCGGAAAAGGACGCGTCGGTGACCAGGCCGCTCAGCTGGTTCGACCCGGCCGGCAGGTCCAGCCCGCTGACCAGCCGCAGCTTCTCGGGCCGGACTCCGAGCCACAGCCGGGTGGCGCCCTGCGGCAGGCGCGCCGCCGGCAGGGCCAGCGTCCGCCCGTGCACCTCGAGGATCGCGTCGGCGCCCTCGACGCGCACCACCCGGGCTGCCAGCAGGTTGGACTGGCCGAGGAAGTTGGCCGCGAAGGTGGACCGCGGCAGCTCGTAGAGGGTGGCCGGGTCCCCTACCTGCTCCAGCCGGCCGGCGTTCATGACCGCGATGGTGTCGGCCATGGTCATGGCCTCCTCCTGGTCGTGCGTGACGTGCACGAAGGTCAGGCCGACCTCGGACTGGATCCGCTTGAGCTCGATCTGCATCTGCCGCCGCAGCTTCAGGTCCAGCGCCCCGAGCGGCTCGTCCAGGAGCAGGACGTCCGGACGGTTGACCACCGCCCGGGCCAGTGCGACCCGCTGCTGCATGCCGCCGGAGAGCTCGGCCGGCTTCTTCCTGGCCGTGTGCGCGAGCTGCACCAGCTCCAGCGCCTCCATCGCGGCGCTCTGGTAGCCCTTGACCCCTCGCCGGCGCAGCCCGAAGGCGACGTTGTCCAGCACGTTGAGGTGGGGAAACAGGGCGTAGTTCTGGAAGACCGTGTTGACGTTGCGCTGGTAGGCCTTGGTGGTGGTGATGTCACGGTCGCCGATGTGGATGCTGCCGGCAGTCGGCTGCTCCAGGCCGGCGACCATGCGCAGCGTGGTGGTCTTCCCGCAGCCCGACGGCCCGAGCAGGGCGAAGAACGACCCCTGAGGGATCACCAGGTCCAGGTGCCGCACTGCCGTGAAGGCGTCATAGGTCTTGCTCACCCCTTCGAGACGCAGGTCCCCGGCGCCGTCGGTCGCCATCTCAGCCGGCGACGACGGCTTGGAACTGGCGGTTGTACTTCGTCTCCTCGGCCGGGCTGAGGCCGCGGAACCCCTTCGAGCGCGCCAGCACCTGGGCGCTGGGGAAGATCAGCGGGTTCCTGGCCACCGCGGGGTCCCGTGCGGCCAGCACCGCCTTGACCCCCTTGACCGGCGTGACGTAGTTGACGTAGTCGGCGACGTCGGCCATCACCTTGGGGTCGTAGTAGTAGTTGATCAGCCGCTCGGCGTTCTTCTTGTGCTGCGCCATGTTCGGAATGACGAAGTTGTCCGACCACAGCATGAAGCCCTTCTGGGGCAGCGCGTAGCCGAGCGAGGGGTTGTCCGCCTTGAGCTGCACGACGTCACCGGTCCACGCCATGCACGCCGCGGTGTCGCCCGAGGCCAGCGGCTTGGTGTAGTCGTTGCCGGTGAACCCCTTCAGCTGCCCGGCGTCCTTGGCCTTCTGGATCTCGGCGACCGCGGCGGTGAAGTCGGCGTCGGTGAAGCTGTCCGGGTCCTTGCCCAGCTCGCACATCACCAGGCCGACGGTGTCACGCATCTCAGTCAGCAAGGTGACCTTGCCCTTGAGCCTGCGGTCGGTGAGCAGCTGGTCGACCGACTCGACCTTGACCCCGCCGGTCGCCTTGGGGTTCCAGGCGATCCCGGTGAAGCCGCTCTGCCACGGCAGCGAGTAGCGGCGGCCCTTGTCGAACTCGACGTCGAGCAGCGAGTCCTCGACGTTGTGGTGGTTCGGGATGTTGGCCAGGTCGAACGCCTGCACGTACCCGAGCCGGATCAGCCGGGCGACCAGCCAGTCGGTGCTGACCCACACGTCGCGCCCGGTGTCCTTCCCGGCCTGCAGCAACGGGCGGACCTTGGCGTAGAACTCGTCGTTGTCGTTGTAGTCCTCGGTGTAGCTGACCTTGATGCCGGTCCGCTTGGTGAAGGCCAGGAGACTGGGCCGTTTCTGGGTCTTGTCGTCGACGTCGATGTACTCGGGCCAGTTGGACCAGTTGACCACCTTCTCGGTGTCGGACCTGTCCTTCGCGGCGTGGCCCGCCGTCGTGGCCGACGTGCTGCCGCTCCCGCTGCCCGTGCCCGTGCCCGTGCCGGCCGATCCGGCCGGCGCGGGGTTCCTGCCGGGAGAGCCGCAGGCCGCCAGGGACGCCGTCGCGGTCAGGCCGGCGATGCCGCCGAGGACGGTACGACGGGAGACCAGGCCGCGCGCCAAGGCGGCGCTGAAGACCGAAGGCACCTGCTCGCTCATGTGCTGCTCCTTGACGTTCGGACTGACTTCCGGACAAGCGCCGAAGTCACCGGGCGGCCACCTGGCTCCCGGTCGACCCGTGCGGCCCTCACGTCGGCGGGAGTGCCAAGATCGTTGCACGCGGACTGTTGCTGAAGCGAGATTTCAGCCGGTTTTTCGTCAACAGAGGTACCAGCTGCTGCCGTTTCAGCAGCGCGCGGGTCCGCATCACCGCGTTTTCCGCTGGTCGCCGTGCGCGTCAGGACCCCAGGTTGATCATCACGTGCTTGATCCGGGTGTAGTCCTCGAGCCCGTACATCGACAGGTCCTTGCCGTAGCCGGAGTGCTTGAAGCCGCCGTGCGGCATCTCGGCGACCAGCGGGATGTGGGTGTTGACCCAGACACAGCCGAAGTCCAGGGCGCGGGTCATCCGCATCGCCCGGCCGAGGTCCCGGGTCCAGACGCTGGAAGCCAGGCCGTAGGGGACGCCGTTGGCCCAGCGCAGCGCCTCAGCCTCGTCGGTGAAGCGCTGCACGGTGATCACCGGACCGAAGATCTCGTCCTGGATGGCCTCGTCCTGCTGGTTCAGCCCGGAGACGACCGCAGGCGAGAGGAAGAAGCCGTCGCCCAGCTCGGCGAGCCGGCTCCCGCCGGCGTCAAGGTGCGCGTGGTCCGGCAGCCGGTCGAGGAAGCCGCTCACCCGGCTCAGCTGGGCCGCGTTGTTGACCGGGCCCAGCAGAGCGTCCTGCGCGTCCGGCATACCGACGACGGCGCTCCTGGCCTGCTCGGCGAGCGCGGCGACGAAGTCGTCGTGGATCCGGGGTCCGGCGAGCACCCGGGTCGCAGCCGTGCAGTCCTGGCCGGCGTTGAAGTAGCCCGCCACCGCGATGGCCTCCGCCGCCGCCTCGAGGTCAGCGTCGTCGAAGACGACGACGGGCGCCTTGCCGCCCAGCTCGAGGTGGACCCGCTTGACGTCGCTCGCCGCGCTCTGCGCGACCGCCATCCCGGCGCGCACCGACCCGGTGATCGAGACCATCGCCGCAGTGGGGTGGGCAACGACGGCGGCGCCGGTCGAGCGGTCGCCCGTGATCACGTTCAGGACGCCGGGGGGCAGGTGCTCCCCGGCGATCTCGGCCAGCAGCAGCGTGGTCTCCGGCGTGGTGTCGCTCGGCTTGAGCACCACGGTGTTGCCCGCGGCCACGGCCGGCGCGAACTTCCAGACCGCCATCATCATCGGGTAGTTCCAGGGCGCCACCTGCCCCACGACACCGACGGGCTCGCGCCGGACGTATGAGGTGTGGCCGGCGAGGTACTCGCCGGCGGACTTGCCCTCCAGGACCCGGGCGGCGCCGGCGAAGAACCGGATCTGGTCGACCATCGGCGGGATCTCCTCGCTCGCGGTGAGCGCGAAGGGCTTGCCGGTGTTCTGCGCCTCCAGCCGGACGAACTCGTCCGCCCGCGCCTCGATCGCGTCCGCGATGGCCAGCAGGGCCTTCTGCCGGTCACCGGGGGTGCTGTCCCGCCAGGAAGCGAACGCCTCCGCGGCGCTGGCGTACGCGCGGTCGACGTCCCGCTCGCTGGACACCGGTGCGGTGGCGACGACCCGACCGGTCGAGGGGTGCACGATGTCCGAGCGCTCGTCGGTGCTCGGCTCGACGTACTGGCCGCCGACGTAGCTGCGCAGGGAGCGGACCGCTGCCGTGGGCTCCACATCACTGTCGGTCATCTGGCTCACTGGTGTCTCCATCGGGATCAGGGCGTGGGGTCGCGCGCTGCCGCTGACCGCACTGTAACCCTCAGCAGCAGCCGCCTTCGGCCCATGCAGAGTGCCGCGGCGTGCGCAGCCTTGTCAATACTGGATCAGTACGCACGTGGGATGTCAACGACGAAATCGCTTGCCAACTGCGCGATTCTCGGCGAGGATCGGCGGGTGGCCACCCGGAACGACACCGGCGGCGTCGTCCTGGACGACGTCTCCAAGCGGATCATCGAGCAGCTGCAGGAGGACGGCCGGCGCGCCTACGTCACCATCGGCAAGGCGGTCGGCCTCTCCGAGGCCGCGGTCCGCCAGCGGGTGCAGCGGCTGATCGAGTCCGGCGTGATGCAGATCGTCGCGGTCACCGACCCGCTGCAGCTCGGCTTCGCCCGCGAGGCGATGGTCGGCGTCAAGGTCGAGGGCGACCTGACCGAGGTCACGGCGGCGATGGCCGGGATGGACCAGGTCACCTACGTCGTGGCCACGGCCGGCGGCTTTGACGTCCTGGCCGAGGTCGTCTGCGGCGACGACGAGGACCTGCTGGAGCTGGTCAACGGCCGGATCCGGGCCCTGCCGGGAGTGCGCACCACCGAGACGTTCGTCTACCTCAAGCTCTTCAAACAACACTACAACTGGGGCACCCGATGACCACCCAACCCACTCCCGTGACCGGACCCACCGGGCCGGCGCCTGCTGCGGCAGGTCGGACACCGGCCGGCACCGCGTACGCCGACGCCGCCCGGGACCACCTGTGGATGCACTTCACCCGGCACTCGACCTACGAGACGGGCGCGCCGGCCGGTGCACCGGCCGGCCGGGTGCCCGTCATCGTCAAGGGCGAGGGCGCCTACATCTGGGACGACCAGGGCCGCAAGTACCTCGACGGGCTCTCCGGGCTGTTCACGGTGCAGGCAGGGCACGGGCGCAGCGAGCTCGCCGAGGCGGCCGCGCGGCAGGCCAGGGAGCTGGCCTTCTTCCCGATCTGGTCCTACGCGCACCCGCGGGCGATCGAGCTCGCGGAGCGGCTCGCGGCCTACGCTCCCGGCGACCTCAACCGGGTCTTCTTCACCACCGGCGGCGGCGAGGCCGTCGAGACCGCCTGGAAGCTGGCCAAGCAGTACTGGAAGCTGGTCGGCAAGCCGACCAAGCACAAGGTGATCAGCCGCGCGGTCGCCTACCACGGCACTCCCCAGGGAGCGCTGTCGATCACCGGCATCCCCGAGGCCAAGGCGATGTTCGAGCCGCTCGTCCCCGGGACCTTCCGGGTGCCGAACACGAACCTGTACCGCGCGCCCGAGCACCTGCGCGAGGATGCCAAGGCGTTCGGGCGATGGGCGGCGGACCGGATCGCCGAGGCGATCGAGTTCGAGGGCGCCGACACCGTGGCGGCGGTGTTCCTGGAGCCGGTGCAGAACTCTGGCGGCTGCTTCCCGCCGCCTCCGGGGTACTTCGAGCGGGTCCGCGAGATCTGCGACGAGTACGACGTGCTGCTGGTCTCCGACGAGGTGATCTGCGCCTTCGGCCGGATCGGCTCGATGTTCGCCTGCACCGACCTGGGCTACACGCCGGACATCATCACCTGCGCCAAGGGGATGACCTCGGGCTACTCCCCGATCGGGGCGATGATCGCCAGCGAGCGGCTGTTCGAGCCGTTCCGGCACGACACGACATACTTCGCGCACGGCTTCACCTTCGGAGGGCACCCCGTCTCCGCGGCCGTCGCGATGGCCAACCTCGACATCTTCGAGCGGGAGGGCCTCAACGACCGGGTCCGCGAGAACGCCCCGGCGTTCCGCGCCACCCTGGAGAAGCTGCTCGACCTGCCGCTGGTCGGCGACGTCCGTGGTGAGGGCTACTTCTACGGGATCGAGCTGGTCAAGGACAAGGCGACGCGGGAGACGTTCGACGAGGCGGAGTCCGAGCGGCTGCTGCGGGGGTTCCTCTCCAAGGCGCTGTTCGAGGCCGGGCTGTACTGCCGCGCCGACGACCGCGGCGACCCGGTCGTGCAGCTCGCGCCGCCGCTGATCGTGGGACAGCCGGAGTTCGACGAGATCGAGCAGAAGCTGCGCGGGGTGCTGACCGAGGCCCAGAGCCATCTCTGAGCGCTCGCTCGCGCCCCGAGATCCCAGCTCCCCGCTCGATGTCCCAGAGACACAGGACCTCGAGGCCGATGGTCCTGTGTCTCTGGGACGTCGGCGGGGGCAGGACGCCGGCGGGAGGTCCCTGTGGGCCGACACCACGCCGTATGCCGCCTCGCCTGACCCGCCTGACCCGCCTGACCCGCCTGACGCGTATGCCCGGCCTCACCCGCGCGACCTGCCCGACCCGCCGTCCTCGCCCGCCCCCGGCTCCCGGGCGCCGCTCGAGGGAGACTGCCGCGTCGACGTGTGCATCGTCGGGGCCGGCTACACCGGGCTGTGGAGCGCCTACTACCTGCTGGAGCGCGACCCGGGACTGTCGGTGCTGGTGCTCGAGGCCGAGACGGCCGGCTTCGGCGCCAGCGGCCGCAACGGCGGCTGGGTGTCGGCGCTCTACCCCGTCGGGCCGGCCGGGCTTGCCAAGGACCACGGTGAGCGGGCGGCGCGCGACCAGCATGCCGCCATGCGGGAGAGCGTGCGTGACGTCGGGGCGGTGGTGACCGAGGAGGGCATCGACTGCGGCTTCGTCCAGGGCGGCACGGTCGTCGTTGCACGCAGCCCCGCGCAGGCGTCCAGGGCGCGGGCCGAGACGGCCGCGTCGGCGTACTGGGGCACCGGTCACCGGTGGCTGGACCCCGACGAGACGGCCGGCCGACTCGCTGCGGACGGGCTGCTCGGTGCCACGTACAACCCGCACTGCGCGCGCGTGCAGCCGCTCTCCCTGGCCCGCGGGCTCGCGCTCGCCGTCGAGGCGCGCGGAGGGCGGATCGCCGAGCACACACGGGTGGCCGACGTCGGCGCCGGTACCGTGCGCACCGCAGGCGGCCCGGTGGTGCACGCCCGCCACGTCATCCGGGCGACGGAGGCCTGGACCGCCCGGCTGCCTCGGCTGCGCCGCGCGGTAGCCCCGGTCTACTCCCTGATCGTGGCCACCGAGCCGCTTCCGTCGTCGACGTGGGAGCGGATCGGACTGGCCCGGCGCGAGACGTTCAGCGAGCACCGGCACGTCATCGTCTACGGCCAGCGCTCCACCGACGACCGGCTCGTCTTCGGCGGCCGGGGAGCGCCCTACCACCTCGGGTCCGGCATCCGGCCCCGCTTCGACACCCACGAGGGCGTGTTCGCCGGGCTGCGGCGGTTGCTCACAGCCATGCTCCCGGCAGCCGTCGGCGCCGGGTTCACGCACGCCTGGGGGGGACCGCTGGGTATCCCGCGCGACTGGCATCCCAGCGTGGGCTACGACCCGGCCGGCGGGGTCGGCTGGGCGGGCGGCTACGTCGGCGACGGCGTGGCGACGGCCCACCTCGCCGGGCGGACTCTTGCCGACCTGGTCACCGGGCGGTCGACGGCACTGACCCGGCTGCCCTGGGTCGGCCACCGCTCCCCCACCTGGGAGCCCGAGCCGCTGCGCTGGCTGGGGATCAACGCCGGGCTGCGCCTGGCAGCTCTCGCGGACTGCGAGGAACGCCATACCGGCAGGCCGGCCCTGCTCGGCAGGGCGCTCGGCGCTCTCACCGGCCACTGAGCCGGCACGTGACCGCCCGGCGACCCGCCCCGGCCGACCCGCCCCGGCCGCCGCCTTGCGCAAGATTCGGCGGTTCGGGAGCGCGGACCTCGGCGTGTCGGCAACCAGTTTCTGCGCAAGGCACCACGCCGGGCGGTGCCAGGGCACGGCGGAGCAGCCGAGCGGCACCGGAGACAGCGCCGCCGGGCGGTGTCAGGGCACGGCAGAGCAGCCGAGCGGGCACCGCCAGCAGCCCCGAGCGCCGTCGACCCATCCCGCCAGCGCCGTCGACGGGGGTCAGCCCGGTGAGCGTAGGACCGCCACGAGCGCATCCAGCACGGAGCGGTCCTCGATGGTGCTCGGCACGGCGGGGTCGGCACCGTCCGCGATCTCCCGCATCGTCTTGCGCAGGACCTTGCCCGAGCGGGTCTTGGGCAGCCCGGCCACCACGTCGACGCGGCGCAGCGCCGCGACCGGGCCGACCTCGTCGCGGACCCGTTGCACCAGCTCCGCCCTGAGCCGGTCCAACGCGCCGTCGGCGGAGAGGTCGACGGCGCTCTTGAGCACCACCAGGCCACGTGGGACCTGGCCCCTCAGCTCGTCGTGGACCCCGATCACGGCACACTCGGCAACGGCGGGGTGCCCGGCGAGCGCGGCTTCGAGGGCGCCGGTCGACAGCCGGTGGCCGGCCACGTTGAGCACGTCGTCGGTGCGGCCCATCACGAACACGTAGCCGTCCCGGTCGACGTAGCCACCGTCGCCGCTGAGGTAGTAGCCGGGATAGGTCGACAGGTAGGACCTGACGTAGCGCTCGTCGTCGCCCCACAACGTCTGCAGCGTGCCGGGGGGCATCGGCAGCCTGATGCAGATGGCACCCTCGACGCCGGGTGCGACCGGCTCCCCCCGCTCGTCGAGGACCTGCACGTCGAAGCCGGGTGAGGGCACGGACGGCGAGCCGGGCTTGATCGGCAGGATCTCCAGGCCCCTGGGGTTGGCGGCGATGGGCCAGCCCGTCTCGGTCTGCCACCAGTTGTCGACCACCGGCACGCCGAGCCGCTCACCGGCCCACGCGTAGGTGTCGGGGTCGAGGCGCTCGCCGGCGAGGAACAGCGCCCGCAGGCTCGAGCGGTCATGTCCCGCCATCAGGGCGCCGTCCGGGTCCTCCCGCTTGATCGCCCGCAGTGCGGTCGGCGCGGTGAACAGTGCGCTGACCCGGTGCTTGGCGACCACCCGCCAGAACGCCGACGCGTCCGGCGTGCCGACCGGCTTGCCCTCGTAGAGCACCGTCGTGCAGCCGGCAAACAGCGGCCCGTAGACGATGTAGGAGTGCCCGACGACCCAGCCGACGTCGCTGGCGGTCCACCAGACCTCGCCCGGCCGCATTCCGAAGATCCGTGACATCGACCAGGTCAGGGCCACCGCGTGACCGCCGTTGTCGCGGACGATCCCCTTGGGCCGCCCCGTGGTACCGGAGGTGTAGAGGATGTACAGCGGGTCGGTGGCCTTGACGGCGACGCACTCCGCGGGCCCGGTGACGCCCGGGTGCATCAGGGTGGACCAGGCGACGTCACGCTCACCCAGCTCCGCGGCCAGCTGGTCGCGCTGCACGATGACGCATACCGACGGCTTGTGCTCGGCCCGCTCGACCGCCGCGTCGAGCAGCGGCTTGTAGGGGACCACGCGGGACGCCTCGACGCCGCAGGATGCCGACACCACCACCTTCGGCCGCGCGTCGTCGATGCGCGCCGCGAGCTCGGCCGCGGCGAAGCCCCCGAACACCACCGAGTGCACCGCCCCGATCCGGGCGCACGCCAGCATGGCCACGACAGCCTCGGGGATCATCGGCAGGTAGATGACGACCCGGTCGCCCTGGTCGACGCCGAGCATGCGCAGGGCGCCGGCGAACCGGGCCACCTGGTCCAGCAGCTGCGCGTAGCTAAGGGTCCGGGTCGTACCGGTGACCGGGCTCTCGTGGATCAGCGCCGGCTGGTCGGCCCGGCCGGCGATGACGTGCCGGTCGAGGGCGTTGTAGCAGGTGTTCAGCACGCCGCCGTCGAACCATCGGTAGAACGGCGGGAGGTCGTCGTCGAGGACCCGCCGCGGCCGGCGGATCCAGTCGACGCCGGCCGCCGCATCCGACCAGAACCCGGCCGGGTCCTCCATGCTGCGCCGGTACGCCTTCTGGTACGCGCCCGGCACCGTCCCGGGCAGCGTCCAGGGCGCCGCCGCCGGCACCGCGGAACCGCCCGCTCTGCGGCCGGACGGCGTGCTCACGCGTGCGCCGTGTCGATGACGTAGAACAGGTTGCCCTCGGTCTCGGCCATCACAACGGTCCCGATGCTGAGCATGGCGGTCATTCTGGCAGCCTGGCCCGGTGTCCCTCGACTCCCTGGCCCTGCCCCCCGCAGCCTTGGCCTTCCTCACCGACCGCCACCTGGCCACCTTGACCACCCTGCGCCCGGACGGGACGCCGCACGTGGTGCCGGTCGGGTTCACCTGGGACGGCGAGCGCACGGTGGTCCGGGTGATCACCAGCCGGTCCAGCCGCAAGGCCCGCAACGTCGCCGCGGGAAGCCGGGCCGTCGTGTGCCAGCTGCAGGGATGGGCGTGGCTGTCCCTGGAGGGGCCGTGCCGGCTGCGGAGCGACCGCGGCGACGTGCGCGACGCCGAGCGGCGGTATGCCGCACGCTACCGCGAGCCTCGACCCAACCCGGAGCGCGTGGTCCTGGAGATCGCGGTCGACCGGGTGCTCGGCCTCGTCGAGCGTCCCTCGGCGTCCAGCGGCTGAACGCACCGGGCGCTCCCGGTCTACGCGGTGTTCCTCGTGCCGGTCCGCCGCACGCTCGCCTGGGGCCCTCCCAGCGGTCAGGCCGTGGCCGCCGCCAGCTGACCGCAGGCGCCGTCGATGTCCTGGCCCCGGGTGTCCCGGACCGTCGTGCGTATGCCGTGCGCGCGCAGCCGCCGCACGAACTCGTCCTCGACGCCCGGCTCGGACGCGGTCCACCGCGATCCCGGCGTGGGGTTGAGCGGGATCGGGTTGACGTGCACCCAGCCCCTGCCGCGGGCGTTCAGCTTCTCGCCCAGCAGGTCGGCGCGCCAGCCATGGTCGTTGATGTCGCGGATCAGGGCGTACTCGATGCTGACCCGGCGACCGGTGGCCCGGAAGTAGCGGTACGCCGCGTCGATCGCCTCGTCCACGCTCCAGCGGGTGTTGATCGGCACCAGCGTGTCGCGGAGCTGGTCGTCCGGAGCGTGCAGGGACAGCGCCAGAGTGACCGGGATGCCCTCGGTCGCCAGCTTGTCGATCGCGGGCACCAGCCCGACCGTCGACATGGTGACCCCTCGAGCCGACATGCCGAGCCCGTCCGGTGCCGGGTCGGTGAGCCGGCGGATCGCTCCCACGGCGGCCGAGTAGTTGGCCAGGGCCTCACCCATGCCCATGAACACGACATTGCTGACCCGCAGCGGCGCCTGCCTCTCCCGGGCGGCATCCTCGTCGACGTCCCGGCCGGCGCTGGCCAGGTCCCCGCGGCGCAGGGAGCGGGCAGCCCAGACGACCTGCTCGACGATCTCGGCGGTGGAGAGGTTGCGGGTCAGGCCGGACTGGCCGGTCGCGCAGAACGGGCAGTTCATGCCGCAGCCGGCCTGGCTGCTGATGCAGATGGTGACCCGGCGTGGATAGCGCATCAGCACGCTCTCCACCAGGGCGCCGTCGTGCAGCCGCCACACCGACTTGATGGTGGCCCCTCGGTCCGCCTCCCGGGTCGTCAGCGGCGTCAGCAGAGGGGGCAGCAGGGCGCCGACCAGCGTGTCCCGGACCGGCCGGGGCAGGTCGGTCATCTCCTCCGCCCGGTCGACGAGCCGCTCGAAGTAGTGGATGGACAGCTGCCTGGCACGAAAGCCCTTCTCGCCCATCGCTTCGACGGCCGCCCGGCGCCCGGCGGGGTCGAGGTCGGCCAGATGCTGCGGCGGCTTGCCCCGGCGGGGGGCGGCGAAGGTGAGCCGGCCGGGGACCGGCCCTGGCTGCGCGGGTTGAGCCGGCAGTCCGGGCAGGTCGGCTGTGGAGGACATGGTGGCGCCCATTCTCCCCTACCGGGCAGCGGCCGGGACCGCCGCGGGCGGAGCGAGCGGGGAGTGCGCCGCTGTGCCGAGCGGCCCGGCCGGGACCGGTCAGCGCAGCACGGGCACGAGCACGGTCAGCAGCGCCCAGGCGACCGGCGTGACGAGGAGCAACGAGTCCAGCCGGTCCATCAGACCGCCGTGACCCGGCAGCGACTGGCCCATGTCCTTGATGCCCAGGTCACGCTTGACGGTCGACTCGGTCAGGTCTCCTGCGGTCGCCGCGAAGGCCGCTGCGACCCCGACCAGCGCACCGGCCTCCCAGCGGCCGTGCAGCAGCAACGTCACCGCGAGCGACCCACCCCCCACGCAGGTCAGGATCGAGCCGGCGAACCCCTCCCACGACTTCTTCGGGCTGATCGAGGGCGACATCGGGTGCCGGCCGGCGACCACACCGACCGCGTAGCCGCCCACGTCGCTGCACACGGTGAGCAGCACCACCACGACGATGCGCTGCGGACCGTCCCGCTGGGCCAGCAGCAGGCTGGTGAAGGAAGCGAGCAGCGGCACGTAGGCCGCGACGAAGACCCCACCGGTGATGTCGCGGATCGCCCCTGCGTCGCCTACACCCTCGCTGACCCGCCACAGCAGCACGGCGATGCAGGTCAGCCCGAAGCACACGCTCAGCGCCTGGCCGCCGCGGAAGTACGCCGCCAGGACCATCAGCACCGCGCCCAGCATTGTCGGGACCAGCGCCACCCGGATCCGCCGGTGCGCCAGCGCGCCGCGGAGCTCCCACACCCCCACGGCAGACGCCGACACCGCGACCGCGAGGAAGACCTCCTTGCGCACGTACAGGCTGGCCAGGATCAGCACTCCTAGGCCGACGCCCACACGGATAGCCGCTGGAAGGTCGCGACCGGCCCGGGACGCGCTCGCCGGCCGTTGCTCGGTCACGGGCACCGGCTGCTCCGGCGGCGGGGCGGACATCCAGAGCGTCCTTCCCGTAGCGGTCGGCCGGGCTGGGCCGTGGGTGTGGGTATCGGTTCAGCTAGCTGACCGGCAGCCGTGCCCGTCGTGCCGGCGGCGGGCGACGCTGTCAGGCGGGCCGGCGTCAGACCTCCAGCAGCTCGGCTTCCTTGTGCTTCAGCAGCTCGTCGACCGACTCGACATACTGCTTGGTCACGCTCTCGAGCTCCTTCTCGGCCCGGGTCCCGTCGTCCTCGCCGACCTCCCCGTCCTTGACCAGGCGGTCCAGCTCCTCCTTGGCCTTGCGACGGATGTTGCGGATCGCGACCTTGGCGTCCTCGCCCTTGGTGCGTGCCAGCTTGATGTACTCGCGGCGCCGCTCCTGGGTCAGCTGGGGCAGGATGACCCGGATCAGGGCGCCGTCGTTGCTGGGGTTGATGCCGAGGGAGGAGTCGCGCAGCGTCTTCTCGATCTCAGCCATCGCCGACTTGTCGTAGGGGGTGATCAGGATGGTGCGGGCCTCGGGGGTCTGGAACGACGCCAGCTGCTGCAGTGGCGTGGGGGCTCCGTAGTAGTCCACCGTGAGCTTGTTGAACATCGCGGCGCTCGCCCGGCCGGTGCGGATCGTCGCGAAGTCCTCCTTCGCGACCTCGACCGCCTTCTCCATCTTCTCCTCGGCCTCGAGCATGGCCGCGTCGGTCTCCTCGCTCACGTCGCCTACTCCTCAGTCCGTCGTCACCAGCGTGCCGATCCTCTCACCACGGATGGCGCGGACCACGTTCCCCTCGCCCTCCATACCGAAGACCACCATGGGCAGCTTGTTCTCCTGAGCCAGCCCGAACGCCGCCGCGTCGACCACCCTGAGCCCCTGCTGCAGGGCGTCGGCGTAGGTGACCGTGTCGAGCCGCCGCGCGCTGGGATCCTGGCGCGGGTCGGCGGTGTAGACCCCGTCCACGCCGTTCTTGCCGATGAGCACCGCATCGGTGCCGATCTCCAGGGCCCGCTGCACGGCGACGGTGTCGGTGGAGAAGAAGGGCAGCCCGAAACCCGCTCCGAAGATGACGACACGGCCCTTCTCCAGGTGCCGGATGGCCCGGAGCGGGATGTAGGGCTCGGCGATCTGGCCCATCGTGATGGCCGTCTGGACCCGGGTCGCCGTGCCGGTCTTCTCCAGGAAGTCCTGCAGCGCCAGGCAGTTCATCACGATGCCGAGCATGCCCATGTAGTCGGCGCGGGTGCGGTCCATGCCCTTCTGCTGCAGCTCGGCGCCGCGGAAGAAGTTGCCGCCGCCGATGACGACCGCGACCTGCACGCCCTCGCTGACCGCCTGGGCGATCTGCAGGGCAATACCCCGGACCACGTCCGGGTCCAAGCCGATCTTGCCGCCACCGAAGACCTCGCCGGACAGCTTGAGCAGGACCCTGCCGTAGGTGGGTCGCCCGCGCTCAGCGGACGGCTCGCGGTCCGGCGACGCATCCACTCCGGGTGCCGCGCCGAGGAGCTGCGGATCCGGCGGCTGGCGCTCCGCCGCCTCGCTGCGCCGCTGGAGCTGCAGGGCCTCTCGGGGAACCGCCGTCACGGTTGCCTCCACGTCGCTCTGGTGCGGGCGCGCGCGGCGGCGCGGACCGTCAATACCGATGCCGGTGTCCGGGTGCCGGTCGCCCGACTGTGGCAGTCTCCCACAGGCCAAGCAGGCACGGGAGCGGTCCGAGCGCTCACCGTGGGGTGAGCGCCCGGGCCGTGCCGGTCGGTGTGCGGTCGGTGCGCGGCCGGCTCAGGAGCCGACCCGGAACCGGGCGAACCCGATCACGTGCCCGCCGGTCTCCTTGAGGACCTGGGCGACCGTCTTCTTCGCGTCCTTGGCGAAGGACTGCTCGAGCAGGACGTTCTCCTTGAAGTAGCCGTTGACCCGGCCGTCGACGATCCGGGGCAGCGCGCCCTCGGGCTTGCCCTCCTCACGGGCGGTGGCCTCGGCGACGCGCCGCTCGTTGTCCACCGTGTCGGCGGGGATCTCGTCACGGTGCAGCACGCTGGGACTCAGCGCGGCGATGTGCATGGCGATGTCACGGCCGACCTCGACCGCACCACCGTGCGTGGCCACCAGGACGCCGATCTGTGGCGGCAGGTCGGGGCTGGTCCGGTGCAGGTAGGAGCTGATGACTCCGTCGTGCGTCGCGAGGCGCGCGACCCGGCGTACCTCGATCTTCTCGCCCATGGTGGCGTTGGCGTCGTCGAGCAGCTGCCGCACCGTCCTCCCGGGCTCGATCTCGCTCTTGAGCAGGTCGTCGGCGCTGGTCGCCTGAGCGGCCACCGCCTGGTCGAGCACCTGCTGGCCGAGCGCGACGAAGCGCTCGCTCTTGGCGACGAAGTCGGTCTCGCAGTTGAGCTCGACCAGGGTGCCGGCGCCGTCCCGCACGGAGGCGGCGACCAGCCCGTTGGAAGCCGACCGCCCCTCCCGCTTGGTGACGCCCTTGAGCCCCTTGACCCGCAGGATCTCCACGGCCTTGGCGCGGTCGCCGTCAGCCTCGTCCAGCGCCTTCTTCACATCGAGCATGCCGGCGCCGGTCTGCTCGCGCAGGGCCTTGATGTCTGTGGCGGTGTAGTTCGCCATGTGCTTTTCTCGCTCCGTTCGCGTGGGTGTTCGTCAGGCCGGTGCGGCGGCGGTCTCGTCGGTGACGGGAGCGAACGCCGGGTCGGCATCGGGACCGGCGCCGGGGTCGGTGTCGAGCGGGGGCACCTCAGCGCCCGCCGGCTCCGCGGCCGGCTCCGGGACGGACTGGGCGACGGACTCCTCGACGCCCTCACCGACCGTGTCGCCGACCGTCTCGCTCAGCGGCTCAACCAGCTCCCGGGCCACCGGCTCGTCGGCGGCCGGCCCCGTCGCCTCGGCCGAACCGGGCGCCTCGGCCGAACCAGTCGCCTCGGCCGAACCAGTCGCCTCGGCCGACCCGGTCGCCTCAACCGGCGCAGCCGGCTCGGCCGACCCGGCGAGCAGCTCGCGCTCCCACTCGGCCATCGGCTCGTCGGTCGCGACCACGCCTTCCTCGGCCCCGTCGCTGCCGCCGTCGGCGCTGGCCCTGGCGGCACGGGCAGCCGACCGGGCGATCAGACCGTCGGCGACGGCATCGGCGACCACGCGGGTGAGCAGCGTGACCGAGCGGATGGCGTCGTCGTTGCCGGGGATCTTGTAGTCGACCTCGTCCGGGTCGCAGTTGGTGTCCAGGATCGCGATGACCGGCAGCCGCAGCTTGCGCGCCTCGGTCACGGCCAGGTGCTCCTTCTTCGTGTCGACCACCCAGACGGCCGACGGAACCTTGCCCATGTCGCGGATGCCGCCGAGCGTGCGCTGCAGCTTGATCATCTCCCGCTTGAGGACCAGCAGCTCCTTCTTCGTGCGGCCCGAGCCGGCCACGTCGTCGAAGTCGATCTCCTCGAGCTCCTTGAGCCGGGCGAGCCGCTTGTGCACCGTGTTGAAGTTGGTGAGCATGCCGCCCAGCCAGCGGTGGTTGACGTAGGGCATGCCCACGCGCGTCGCCTGGTCGGCGATCGGCTCCTGCGCCTGCTTCTTGGTGCCGACGAACAGGATCGTGCCGCCGTGGGAGACCGTCTCCTTGACGAACTCGTAGGCGTTGTTGATATACGTCAGCGACTGCTGCAGGTCGATGATGTAGATGCCGTTGCGCTCGGTCATGATGAAGCGCTTCATCTTCGGGTTCCACCGGCGGGTCTGGTGCCCGAAGTGGACGCCGCTCTCGAGGAGCTGGCGCATGGTGACGACGGCCATTGCCGACTTCCTTCACTGGTCGGTTGCTCACGGCGAGGCGGGCTGCCTGCCGTGCCTGGCGCCTGCGGCGCACCATCGACCTGGGGCTCCCGTGAGGGAAGGTCCGCAGGACCGCCGTGGTGCGTCCCGTCATACGTCCCGGTAGATGCGGCCGGGACCAGCGACGGTGATGAGGCGCGCGAATTCGTGTGCCTGCCCGGAGGCGGACGCACGTGCAGGCCATGATACGGCTAGCGTGCTGGCCATGCGAAATACGCCCGCGGCCTCGCTGGCGGTAGAGGTCCCTGGCGGGGCTGACCCGGCGACCGAGGCGCTCCCCGCGCTCGTGCAGCGGATGCGGGGCTTCGGGACGACCATCTTCGCGGAGATGAGCGCGCTCGCGGTGCGCACCGGGGCGGTCAACCTCGGCCAGGGCTTCCCGGACACCGACGGTCCGCAGCGCATGCTGGACGCTGCCGCGGCGGCGGTGCTGGGCGGGCGCAACCAGTACCCCCCGGGGCCCGGCGTACCGGAGCTCCTCGAGGCGGTGGCCGAGCACCAGCACCGCTTCTACGGTCTCGCGGTCGACCCCGCGACCGAGGTCCTGGTCACCGCCGGGGCGACGGAGGCCATCGCCGCCGCGGTACTGGCGCTGTGCGAGCCCGGGGACGAGGTGGTCACCTTCGAGCCGTACTACGACTCGTATGCCGCCACCATCGCCCTGGCCGGCGCGGTCCGGCGGACCTCGGTGCTGCGCTTCCCCGACTTCGCGGTCGACGAGGCGTCGCTGCGGGCGGCGTTCTCGCCGCGGACCCGGGTGGTCCTGCTGAACACGCCGCACAACCCGACGGGCAAGGTCTTCACCCCGGCCGAGACCGAGCTCGTGGCCTTGCTGGCACGCGAGCACGACGCCGTGGTGGTCACCGACGAGGTCTACGAGCACCTGGTCTTCGACGGCCTCGGCCACGTCCCGATGGCCACCCTGCCGGGTATGGCCTCGCGCACGCTGACCATCTCCTCAGCCGGCAAGACCTTCTCGGCCACCGGCTGGAAGGTCGGCTGGGTCCACGGCCCGGCCGAGCTGGTGCAAGCCGTGCGGACGGTCAAGCAGTTCCTCACCTATGTGGCGAGCGGACCGTTCCAGCCCGCGGTGGCCCTGGCGCTCGGGCTCGAGGACGGCGTCTACCGCTCTCTCGCGCAGTCACTGCAGGGAAAGCGCGAGCTGCTGGTAGGGGGGCTGGAGCGGGCCGGGTTCACCGTGTCGCGGCCCAGCGGGACGTACTTCGTGGTCGCGGACGCGGCGCCGCTCGGCGTCACCGACGCGCTCGACTTCTGCCGCCGTCTGCCCGAGCTCTGCGGCGTCGTGGCCGTGCCCGTGTCGGTCTTCCACGACGACGCCGATGCCGCGCGCACCCTGCTGCGCTTCGCGTTCTGCAAGCGCGACGAGGTCCTCGCGGAGGCGGTCGACCGGCTGGGCACGCTCGGCTCGTGGGGCGCCTCCGGCTCCGGCTGACGTCGTGCACAGGGCCGGCGTTCGCTCCCCATGGTCCACAGCGGCACCCGCCTGGGCTGGGCAGAGTCCCGCCCGGCCGGAAGGCTGGACCGTGTGAAGCTGCTGCTCCCGACCGTCCTCGGCCCCGCTGTGGTCGCCGCCCTGGTGCTGCTGGCGCCGGCCGCAGACGTGACTCGGCCGGCGGACCCCGGCACCGCGTGGCTGGGCGGATCGGTCCGGCAGGGCCCGAAGACCGCTGTCCCCGTCCGCCAGCCACCTCCTCCCGGCCGCCGTCCCGCCACCGGCAGGCCCAGCGCCACCGGCAGGCCCAGCGCCACCGGCAGGGCTACCGCCACCGGTGGGCCTGCCGCCACCGCCACTGCCACCGCCTCGACCCGGTGGGGATGGCCCCTGTCGCCCCGGCCGCGGGTGCTCAGGGGATTCCAGCCGCCCGCCCGCAGGTGGCTGCCTGGTCACCGTGGCGTGGACCTTCAGGGTCGCGCCGGACAGGAGGTGCTAGTCGCCGGCGACGGCGTGATCGGCTTCTCCGGCGTCATCGCCGGCGTCGGGGTGATCACCGTGCTGCATGCCCATGGCCTGCGCACCACCTACCAGCCGGTCGTCGCGCGACTGCCCCCCGGCGCGGCGGTGCGACGCGGCGCGGTGATCGCCCGGCTGGCCGCGGCGCCGACGCACTGCCCCCCGCAGGCGTGCCTGCACTGGGCGCTGGTGCAGTCGGCGGCCTACCTGGACCCCTTGAGCCTGCTCGGCTTCGGCTATCCGGTGCTGCTGCCCCTCGGGCGATGACCCGGCCGGTCAGGCGCGGGGATGCGCCTGGTCGTAGGAGGCCCGGAGACGCTCGGCGGAGACGTGGGTGTAGATCTGCGTGGTCGCCAGGCTGGCATGGCCGAGCATCTCCTGGACCACGCGCAGGTCGGCTCCGCCTTCGAGCAGATGGGTGGCGGCGCTGTGCCGGAGCCCGTGCGGCCCCAGATCCGGCGCTCCGGGCACGTGCGCCAGCAGGTCGTGCACCGCCGAACGGACCTGACGGGCGTCGACGCGGCGTCCTCTGCGGCCCAGTAGGAGCGCCGGACCGCTGTCGGCGACGGCCAGGCGCGGTCGGCCGTGCTGGAGCCAGTCGGAGAGCGCCGCGCGCGCCGGCAGGCCGAACGGCACCGTCCGCTCCTTGGCGCCCTTGCCCAGCACGCGGACGACGTTGGCGCCGAAGTCGACGTCGTCGACGTCCAGCCCGGTCAGCTCCCCCACTCGGATGCCGCTGGCGTACAGCAGCTCCAGCGCTGCCCGGTCCCGAAGGCGCACCGGGTCGCCGTCGTCCGCGGCGAGCGTGGCAACGTCCATGAGCCCCGCTGCGTCGCCTGCCCTCAGTACGCTGGGCAGCGTGCGCTGACCACCGGGTGTCGCCAGCCGCAGCGACGGGTCGCTCGGGATCAGCCCGGCGTGAGCGGCCCAACCGAAGAACGCCCGAGCCGCTGCAGCCCGACGTGCGACCGTCGACCGAGCGCACCCCGCAGCTGCGAGCCGGCCCAGCCATGAACGCAGGTCGCTCAAGGACACCTCCGCCCAGCCGCCCCAGCGGCCCCCGGCGCGCCCGTTCTCTGCCGACTCCGTTGCCAGATCCTCGAGGAGGCCGCGAAGGTCGCCCAGATAAGCCCGCTGCGTGTGCACCGACAGTCCCCGGCCAAGGTCGAGATGCTGCGCGAAGGCCGCGAGGGTCTCGTCCTGCAGCGGCGGCGCGCCAGTGGGCATGAGGCCACGCTACAAAGCCCCCGGTCAACGGCACGACATCGGCGACTGCTCACTGTCGCGTGGCGCTGCCGGGCCACGCCGACCTGGAGGCGCGTCGCCAGCCCTCTGGGTCCCGCTCGGCGAAGCCGTCGAGCTCGAGGATCCCGACCGCGGCCGTCACCTCGCTCACGGCGAGCCCCGCCGACACGGCAAGACGCTGGACGGAGACACCGCCGCGACGGGGCAGCGCCGCCAGCACGCGGGAGGCGGCTGGCGGAAGATGGTCGGTCGCCTGCGTCGGACCGCTGGGTCGCTCGGCGGCGTCGAGCCCGAGCTCGCCGACCGCGTCGGCCGCTTCGGCGGCGTCGGTGACCAGGACCGCATAGCCCTCACGGACCGCCTGGTGGCAGCCAGCCGACATCATCGACGTCACCGGACCCGGGACAGCGGCCACGACCCGGCCGTGAGCCGCGGCGGTGCGTGCGGTGTTGAGCGACCCGGAGCGCAGGCCGGCCTCGACGACGACGGTGCCTCGCGTCATGGTCGCGATCAGCCGGTTGCGCTGCAGGAACCGGCTCTTGGTCGGTGCGGAGCCGGGCGCCACCTCGCTGACGACGGCCCCGTCCTCCGCAATGCGTCCGATCAGCGCAGCGTGGGACGAGGGGTACGGACGCTCGACACCACCCGCAAGCACCGCGACAGTGGGGCCGCCGACCGCCAGGACGCCGCGGTGGGCGGCCGCGTCGATACCGAAGGCTCCGCCGGAGACCACGGTGAAGCGGCGCTCCGCCAGACCGGCCGCGATGTCTGCCGCGAGCATGTCGCCGTAGGCGCTGGAGCTGCGGGCGCCGACGACGGCGACGCTGCGCCGGCAGGCTGGCCCGAGGGGCAGCTCGCCTCGGACCCACAGGCAGAAGGGAGGACACGTCAGGTCATCCAGCCCGACCGGCCAGTCCGCGTCGCCAGGACAGACGACCCGGGCACCGAACTTGGCGCCGATCTCCAGATCTCGCTCGATGTCCAGGACGTCCAGCCGGGGAAGGAACCGCTCGCCGAGGGGCAGGTCCGCTGCCGCCAGGCGAGCCAGCGCGCCGACCGCACCCTCGGCCGAGACCAGCCGGGCAGCGAGCGCATCCCCCGGCTCGGCCAGGCGGCTCCAGGCCGCCCGCGCGTAGCGCTCCTCACCGGCCAGCGCGCTCAGCGTCCAGCCGGTAGTGGCGCGGGCGCCGCTCACGCTGCCACCGTCGACTGCACCCGAAGGCTGAGGGCGGTCCCCACGTCGGCTCGAGTGGGGGCCGCCGCCGTGCGCAGATCGCCGATGGTCCACGCGAGAGGGAAGACCAACTAGCAACATACGTGAGAGAGAGGCAACACCATGACCATCCTCAAGAACGACCCCGCTGAGACCACCATGGCTGAGGTGGTCGAGGCGACGAGCGGTTGGCGGCCCATCGCCGACGATCTCGGCGACCAGATCGAGGTGATCCTGCAGGTGCACGGCGACAGGACGTCGGTGATCGTCGTGGAGTCCTCCAACGAGTACCCGCTGGTTAACCTGACGGCGGACGGAGCCGACGCGCTGGCAGCCGAGCTGCGGGCGTTCGCCGCCGCTGCGCGGTCCATCGTCATCGATAGGGCGGTGCTGGCGTGAGCGACTATGGCACCCCGGTCCTGCGGTTCTGGGTCATCCGTCCGAGCGAGTGCGACGGCAACGTCTCGGCCCTCGACGGCAGGAGCATGTGCCATGCGGCCGACCGAGCCATCCACCACAGGCTGACGGCACGCCAGCGGCGTGTGGCGCACGACCACGCCGACGGTCCGCGGTGGCTGCCGTGGACCTGGCGCACCCTCTGGTCCGACGTCGCTTGGATGCTGTCCTGGCGTCGCGGGCACGTGAGCCGCGCCTAGCAGTCAAGCCGTCCGTCAGCGCCCTCTATCCCTTCTGGGGATGGGGGGCGCCGCCGGTTGCCGACCAGCTCGACCAGCTCCCCGCAGAGGACGCAGACACCCCGCTCGTGGCGGTCGGCCCACTCGGTCAGCGGCGCCCGCGCACCCGGCCACGACGCCGCGCCAGAACCAGTGAGGGCACGGCTCCCGCGGGTCCGGTATGCCGTCCATGCCGCCACGGTATGGAGCGGCGCTGACGGCACTCTGCTCGCCTTCGGCGTGCGATGGCTGGCGCCGCGGCGGAGACTCGGCCCATGCCCGCGATTCCCACGATCCCCGACGTGCAACAGTCGCTCGCGGCAGCAGCGGCCTACCTCCGGCTCGCCGGTGAGCACAACGACAACCTGCCCTTGCAGGCCAACCTCATCGCCGCGGGGCAAGCTAACGCCACCCTTGCGCAAGCACAGATCATGTATCTGCGTGACCTCCTGGGGCAGGGTCTGGGCTAGGTCGTCGGTAGGGACCGTTCCCCCGTACGAGCGCACAGCCGGTCGCTTCGAGGCCGCCCCAGGTAGCAGTCCCCCAAGCCGCCGTTGAGACCTTTGGTTCCGATCTTCACCCGTGCCGCGGGGTGGTCCAGGTTCGCTCGGCCGGGGGGCGCCAGTGTTCGGAGGCTGCGTACACGCGCCTGCGGGGCTGGAGGTTGTCGCGTAGCCAGGTGACCGGGTCGCCGCGGTAGCCGTTGACCGCTACCCATGCTCGCCGGTCCTCGCGCCACGCGGCCGCGGCCGCGGCGGCCTCGGCGTAGCCGTCTGGGCCTTGTGCGGCGACCTCCAGCCAGCCGGGGTCGAACGCCCGCAGCCGCGCCGGCACGTCGGCCAGCGGGTCAACGTTCGGGGCGCGGCGTCTCATGCGACGCCGCCGCGGATGCCGTAGACGCCGCGGGCGCCGCGGTACTGCGTGCGGGCAGTGTCCTGGGCGTCCTGGTCGCCCATCGGGACCCGCAGCGCCACCACCAGGCGGGCAAGGACGATCCGCTGCTGCCGCAGCTCGACCAGGGCCGGGTGCGGCCGGCCGCCGGGCATGACTCCCTCGGCGTCCACGAGCTGCTGCAGCGCCTCGCACGCGTCGGCGACCCGGACCGCCTGACGGAGCAAAGACATCTCGTGCTCGGCCAGCTCGTAGTCGCTGACAACGGCCCGCCAGAGGCGCCGACCCTCGGCGCCGGTGCCTCGGGGAGCGGCCGGGATGGCGCTGCTACTCACGATGGGGGCCTCGGATCGTTTCAGGTGTCGGAGAGAGACGTGTTCGACCGGCGGTCCCGCTAGGCCCCAAATCGTATAAAACGGACATTGGCGATGGGTCGACGCGCTCGGTCGACGCGCTCGGTCGACGCTCACCAGCGCAGCGGTGCGGCGGGGGTCGTGCTGTAGCTGCTGCTGCTGGTCGGCCCTGCCTGCTCGGGCGCCTGCCTTGACGCAGCAGAGGGCGTGAGCGAAGCCGAGAGGCAGTAGGTCCTGCCGAGGCAGTAGGTCCTGGTGGATTCGTCAACCCATAGGCCGTAGGCGCAGGCCGCACATGGTGCATGGGTCGGTGGGCTTGTGCTGCTGCGCTGCCGCCTTGTGCTGCCGGCGCTGTGCCAGTGGTGGCTCATGCCTCGCCTCCCTGCTCGTGGCGTGCGTGCCGTGCGGTGTGTGCCCTGCTCGTGCCCTGCCCTGCCCTGCCCTGCCCGTGCGTGCGTGCGTGCTGGTGCTGGCGTGCGGTGTGTCCTGGCCTCTGCTCGTGGCCCGTGCCGTGCCTTGTGTGGTGGTGCGCAGCACGCCCGTCGGGTGGACAAGGCCGCGACGGGCGTGCGCGCGGTGGTGGTGCCGGTGCGCAGGGCGGCGGGAGAAAGGACCAACGGTTACCCGGTGGTCACCCGTGTGTGCCGCTCTTCGTTCCCCATCCCCGTCGCATGGCGGGGGTGGGCTGGCGTTGACGCACCGGCACCAGGCGGTGGGCTAGCTGGCGAACACCGGGGTGACCAGGCCGGTGCCGGTGATCTGCCCGAGGCTAGCGAGGTAGCGGTCTGGCACCAAAGCCGAGTAGGCGTAAACGCGCAGAAGCACAGCTAAACTGTCGCTGTACGGCTGAACGAAGGCTTCCGCGCGGAGCGAGGACTCCCAGAGCCACACGTCGTCGCGGACGAACACCAGCACGATGTCCTGCGTGTTGCCCGGTGCTGTCCCGATGGTGGTTGGGATGTTCGGGTCCGTGAAGACATCCATGCCCAGCACCGAGCCCACATGGCCGGCGGCGGCAGCGGCGCCCGGCGCGGCGAGGGAGTTGAAGCCTCCAGCGGTGGGCACCACGAGCGGCCGGCCGGTGCTGTCCGTGAAGCTGGCAAACCAAGCCCAGCGGCGGGGGTGCATGACCACGGTGTCGGGCGTCGCGTACCGGGTCGCGTTGATCTGGCCCTGGAGTCGCGCGAGCTGGGAGTAGAACCCGGCCGCGCTTGGCGTGGTCGGCGACCAGGTGACGACGTTGGTCGAGGCGGGGGTGAGGTAGCCCTTGAGCTGTCCCCCGGTGCCGGTGCCGGTGAGCACCATCGTCCCGAGCTGCTTGGCGTAGTCGGCGGCCAGGTCCTCCAGGATCACCCGGTCGAACGGGATCGCGGACTGGTCCATGAGCTGCTGGGAGACGACCTGCTTGCCGCCGATGGTCGTGATGCCGCTGGTGAGCATGGCCGTGGTGGCGTCGGTCTGCGCCAGGGTCGTGTTCTGCGTGGACTGGACCGCGGTCGTGGTGCCGGTCAGGACCCTGGGCAGGTTGACGCTGGACACACCGGCCGGCAGGTCCTCGTGGTGGAACAGGTCAGCGGTGACCCGTCCGGGCCGCGCGAGCTTGATGAAGTCCTGCACCAGGTAGGCGGGCGGTGCGAATTCGGCGCCGCTGCCGCCCGTGCCGCCGGTGTTGCCCAGCGCCCTGGACTCCATGCCCTGCTCTTGGTTGTTGCGCCTTAACCTGTCCGCGGCGTTGGCGTCGCCACGCTGGGAGTAGATGAGGTCCTTGAAGTAGGACGGGCTGCCGGCGCCGGGGTGATACGTCTCGCTGGACGTGTAGAAGTCCGCGGGTCCGGTGCGCTGTACGCCGTCCGGTATGAACATCTTGCGGGCCGCGACGGCGACGGCCTCGTCGGCGGCGCGCTCTTCGAGCTCGGCGATCCTGGCGTCGAAGGCGCGGACCTCAGCGACGCCCAGGTCGAAGTCCACTGACTCGGTGCGCAGCAGCTCGCGCTTCTCCATCTGGGCGATGTCGAGTGTGCGGTCGATGGCGTTCTTGATGGAGTTGCGCCGCTCGCGCAGACTCTGAATCGGGGTAAGGCCGGGGCCGGTGCCGACGTTGGGCGCGTTGTTGATGGCGTCGCGGATGATGCGGTCAGGCATGAGAGAGCTCCTATTGAGGGCGGGACGAAGCAGAGGGGGGGTTTTGCCCGTCTCTCTTTTGCGGCGGTGCGGAGCACTCTCACCAAGCGACTGGCTAACGCCCGATCTCAGCTCTGCACCGTCGACCCGCGGGGCGGATCGGGGAGCTTTCAACCGGCAGAGCAAGTCTCACCGGCGCTTTCAATCGAACACCACCAGTGTATGCCACGAAGTTACTCGCCGGTAACTTAACCGTGGTCGCCCGGGTCTAACACCAGCGCCGGTCCGGTCGGTGCCGGCGGCTCGGGTGCGTCGAACTTGGCGGCGAGTTCCTCCGTGTCGCGGCGGGCCTGGTCCTCCCACTCGCGGCGGAACTCCTGCAGCGTCAGGTCCTCACGCAGCGCCGCCAGGTACAGCTCCTGGCCGAGAGCTCGAAGCAGCTCGCTGCTTCCCTCAGACAACACCTGAGCGACGTGATTGCGTTTGTCGCCGGTCAGGTCGTCAAGAAGCCGGGCCAGGTGTCGGGTCATCCGGCGCTGGCCATCCTCGACCTCGACCTCGATACCCTCCCGTTGGCGTTGCTCGGCGTAGCGCAGCTCCAGCGCGGCGGCCTGCAGGATCGCAGGCAGCGGCGAGTCGGCCCCGTCCAGCACGTTGACGTAGAAGTCGGACTCGGCCAGAGCGCGGATAGTGCCCTCGCGGGCAGGGTCAGCGAGCACGTTGTCGAGCGCCTGCACCAGCATTTGGCTCATCAGCGGACCGGTCGGCCGTGCCATCTCGATGTCAGTCATGTGACTCTCCTTGGTCTGTGGAAAAAATGGTCTGCGTGTAGACGTGCGACGGCGGTCGGCGCCGTGCGCCAGCGCCGAAAATGGATTCATGTGTGGTCATGACGCCGCTCGTCTGGTCGCACGGCGCTGCTGTCGGCGTTCCATATCGCGTCCGCCCCACACGCCGAAGCGTTCGCCGCAGGCGCGGGCGTAGGTCAAGCACTCGGCCTTGGCGTGGCAGTCCTGGCACAGCCGGATGGCCGGCCGCGGGTCGGGCGCGTACCACTGCTCGGGGTCGACTGCCCGGCAGGGCGGCGGGATGGTGCCGAGCGCGGACGCGAGCGCCAGCAGCTCGGGGGTCTGCTGCTCGACCGGGGTGGGGTACTGCGCGGCGCTCATGAGCCGGCCGCCCGGGTCTTGGTCCATGCGGCTGCCTCGGCGGCGACCTCGCAGGGTCGACAGGTTCGGTAGCCGGCGCGTTCCCGTAGCGCGGCCAGCGGCTTGCGGCAGGTGGCGCACGTCGGGGTCTGGACGGGGTGGGCGGGGGTCGCCAGGCTCGGCGAATCAGTGCCAGATTTGGCGGGGGGTAGGCGTACGGCGTACCTCTCTTCTATAGGGGTTGGGGGCATGTAGCCATTTCTGGCACTGATTTGGGGCCTGAGAGCGTCCGGGTCAATGCCTTCGGCGATGCGGTAGGTCCAGCGCGTGGCCGGTTTGCCGGCCCACTCGCGCTCTTCCTCCATGACGGCCAGTACGCCGAGCATGTTCAGCGCCTGGAGCTGCCGGTCAACGGTGGCCCGCGGTTTGCCGAGCCGCTTGCGAACCTCGGCGGTCGAGCTATCGGGGTGCTCGGCGACGTCGTCCAGGATCGCCAGCCGCAGCGGCGGGATGGAGTCCCGGGCGCAGCGGATCGCCAGCCGTAGCGTGTCGCTGCGGTCCATGCCCAACGCGACGCCGCCGCGGATGACCTGGGCGAGCTGCTTGGCGAACCGGGTCGGCATCTCCGGCGCGTGCGCGTCGATCACGTCGCCGCGGTAGTCGTACTCCACTCCGGTCCGGGACAGCGTCACCAGGTCGGCGGCGGCCAGCAGCACCTCGGTCTCGTCCTCGGTCACCGTGACGGCGCCGGGGTGCATCCCGTTCATCACGCCCGCGACGGCCTCGGCCAGCTCGGTGCGCATCTGCACCTCGGAGCCGGTGTTGCCGATGGCCTGCCGGCCGGCGACCTGACGGCCGGTGGTGGAGTCCATCCGCAGCAGCACGAACCGGTCACCCATCGAGGCGATGACGTCGTGTGCCTTGTCCCATGCCGTGGTGACGGCGCCCACCACGGCGATGCGCCCGGTCCAGTCCAGGGTGCGTCCACCGTCCGTCCCGACGTTGCGCGACCAGCGGCCGTCGTAGACCTCGCGTATCGCCCCGAGCACCTCGGCGCGTGCGTCCCGGCTCATGGACAGGACGCTGGTCACGTCCTTGATGACCAGCACGCCACGGCCGCCGATCTTGCGCAGCAGCCCCCCGGTCGCGTCCTTGCTCCGCTCTCGCTGCGCGGTCGCCGAGAGCAGCGCGCCGGTTGAGGAGATGGTGCTCGTGATGGTCGCGCCGATGCCGTCGAGCGCCTGCACCGTCTCGGTCTTGGCGTTGCCGGAACCGGAGATCAGCAGCAGCCACAACGGGTCACCGTCGAGCCGTTCCACGGCCGCGGTGATGAGCATGACGTCCAGGGAGTCGAGGTCGAAGTCCTCGCCGAGCCACCGTTGGAACACCTTGTGAGCGTCGTCGAGGGTGAGGTCCGGCATGGTCGGGTCGAACTCGAACGGCGGCTCGGGGAAGTCGCTCCCGTAGACGCCGCTCACGACCGCGGCCTTGAGTCGTGGACGCGGACGTGCCAGCCGTCCAGCTCGGCCCGCGCCACGAGGTCGCCGAGCCGCTCGGCGCGGACGTGGTAGCCGCGGTGGGTATTCGAGCGCAGCGCCGGGATGCCGTTGACCCGCAGCCAGTCCCTCGCCGCCGCTCGCACGAGCGCGTGACGGTCCCCAGACGCGCAGTAAATGTGCATGTGGTGGCTCATGGCGCCTCCAGCGGCCACGGCGTAGCGCGGCGACGTGCGAGGGCTGCAGCGGCCTCCTGGCGGCTCCTACGGGCCTGCTGGGCGACGGGCCAGGGGTCGAGTTTCGCAGCCGACTGCACGACGCGGCAGGCAGCCCGGTGCAAAGCTGCAGCGTCGGCGTCGGCCTGATCGCGGCCGGCGTCGAGGCCGTGGCTGTAGCCGGAGCGGTAGCCGGCCAGGAAGAGGTCGAACTCGCTGGGCGTCAGCGCGATCAGGTCCACAGGGACCGGGGGCGAGTCGGCCATCAGCAGCTCGGGCGCGCCGAGCGGTAAACTCTGGGTAGTCGTCCTGGCCGTCGACTTGAGCGCCGCTTCCTCCACCACGTGGGCGAGGCGGCGTTCGGCTTTCACGTGACATCACCGCGCAGCAGGACCGCCAGGCGGTCGCGTACGTCGGGCGCCAGGGTCGGGGCGCTGTCGACCAGGCGGCGGATGTACTGCTCGGCCGTGGCCTCTTTGAGTAGCGCGCGCTGCTGCGCCGCCAACGCCTGGTTGCCGGCCTTTACGGCGCCACCAAGGGCTGATTTGTGTTGATGAACGGTACTCACTTGGGGGAACTCCCGCGTGGGTCATGTGCCGCGGTCCCCTGTTTCCAGGAGAGCGGATGCCCACGGGGCTCCAGCCCGTGCCAAGAGCACTAACGTGCGTGCTACCTGAATCTTAGGCAGTTGGGTCCGAGATGTCGATTACGCCACGCCCGCACTGCTCCAGTCTGTCCAGCAGCAGCGGCGGAAGGTTCCTACCGCGCCCGCACTTTGGGCACTCGGGGACGCGGACAGATTGCCTACCGTCGCGATCGCGGGTGATCTTGACCCGCGTCTTAGCGGACCTGTCCCACGTTCCGTCCTTGCGAAGCCTCAGATTCGTGCCACCCTCGGCTGCCCACCCGGGGTCGCCTTGCAAGAACCCGTCAACGAGGTCGCGTCTCCCCGAAATGAGCGCCGCCGCAGCCATGTCCGGGCGCCCGCCCGAGATGTAGTGCAGCGCCGCCAGCTCCAGCAGCTGGTGTGTTCCGTGGCCGGAGCACACTAGGCGGATGCCAGGGGTTGCCTTCTGGCGCTGCGATGGGCGTCTGCCGGCCACTTGTTCAGCCCTTCCACTCGATCTGCACGGACTCCGGGCGGAAGGTCCGCACTCCCCTGCCAACGGGGTAAATAGTCACCGTGACCAGCGCGTCGATGACAGCGCGCTGTCGCGCGGTGTGCAGCCCGTCCCACACTGCCCGGACGTCCTGCGCCTTGACCAACGGTCCGAGGACGTCGACCCGACCGGCGTCGGCCATCTGCGACTCGACCTCGGCCAGCCGTGCCCGCATCCGCCCGGTGGCGACGCGGAGCTGTGACGCGGTGAGGCTGCCGTCCGCGAAGTCGGACGCCAGGGAGTCGAGCCGGATCCGGACGGCCATAGCCTCGGCTCGCAGCGTGTCCACGTCGGGCTTGTGGTGGTCGATGAGTAGTTCCGCGGCGTCCGGTCGGGCGAGGCGGGCCACGATGACGGCCGCGACCAGTTCCTCGATGGGCGCCGCCTTGCGGGCGAAGTGGCCCGGTGAGCCGCTGCAGCGATATCCGCGGACTTTCGGGCGCGCGGCCCCTCCCGCGTGGACGGTGGCGCCGCAAACGCCGCAAAGCGCCAGACCGGAGAGCAGGGAGCGGGCGGAGCTGTGCGGCCGGTAGAGCCGCGTGGGGTCATCAAGCAGGGCCAGCGCAGCCCGGTAGGTCTGCTCGGGCACCAGCGCCGGCCAGACGGCATCGGCGACGATCTGGCCCTTGTGGGCACGCTTGCCGGCGTAGCGCGGGTTGCGCAGCACGGTCCTAACCGAGTCGGGTCGCCACGGCGACGGCTCGCCGCGGTGCTCGCCCTTCCACCGAGCCTGACCCGTGGTGTGCCCGGCAGCGTTCCAGTCGCGGGTGATCTGGGCCAACGGCACACCTGCCAGCAGCGAGGCATACCCGGCGCGGATGGCCTGCGCCTCGGGCTCGCGGACAGTCGTGCCGTCCGGCTCGTACCCGAACGGCCGTCGACCACCGACGCGGTTCCCTTGCGACGCGGCCTGCTCCTGCTGCCGCACCTGACGATCCGACTTCATCCGCACCTCGAACCGGGCGACCATACCGAGCTGGTCGGCGACCATCTCCCCCGTGGCAGTGGTGAAGTCCAGCTCGGGGCCGTTGATGAGCGAGAGGGTGGCCTTGCGGGCCTTGCACAGTTCGTACAGGCGCACCTCGTCGGCGCGGTTGCGCTGTAGACGGTCCAGCGACCACGCGATGACGACTTCCGCGGCTCCGGTGTCGATGCCGGCGAGCATGGCCTCGAACCCTGGGCGGCGCCGGCCGGTGCTGGCGGACATGTCGTTGTCGGCGTGCTCGGCGACGATGGTCCAGCCACGGTCCCGGGCTCGACGTTCGCAGTCCTCCCGCTGCCGGGACACTCCGGCCTCCAGGCCGGTCCGGTCCCGGGAGATCCGGAGGTAGACGATCGCTCTCACGTACGCTACCTTAGCATCCTCCCTAGCCGCAGCACGCGGTCGTATGCCCGCAGCGTCACCACCCCCCGGTCCATCGCGCGGTCCAAGTCAGCCGTCACCTGCGGGGGGAGGCGCAGGGCGCCGCTGCGCAGAGCCGCGCCGGCACGTCACCGTTGACCCGCCAGGACGTGCCGGCCAAGCGTTGCTGCTGCACCTGGCGTGCCTCGGCCACCCGGGAGGCGACCACCGCCGACGCCTCGCCGGTCGGTCCGGCCAGCGCAACGCGGGAGACGGCACGGACCGCGAGCTGCAGGTCCACCCGGTCACGCACCGGGTCGGACAGCTTGCCCATGTAGTCACGGCGCGCCTTGGGCGAGCATGAGCAGTCGATGCCCTTGCCGAACCCGCGGCCGCAGGGGCACGGGTTCGCGGCAAGCACGAGCTGGAACCGCGACGGGTAGCGGACCACCCCGGCCGCCCGCGCGACGACCACCTCGCCGGTCTCGATCGGCTGGCGCAGGGCGTCCAGCACCGTGCGCTTGAACTCCGGGCTCTCGTCGAGGAACAGGACGCCATGGTGAGCGCGGGAGATGGCTCCTGGCCGGGCGATGCCGCTGCCGCCTCCGATGATGGCCGGCATGGACGCGCCATGGTGCGGTGCCACGAACGGCGCCCACCTGATCAGCGCGTCACTGGCCGGCAGCAGCCCGAGCAGGGAGTGGATCGCCGTCACCTCGATGGCCTCGTCCCGTGACAGGGCGGGCAGCAGGCTGGGCAGCCGCTCGGCCAGCATCGTCTTGCCGGCGCCGGGCGGCCCGATCATCAGCAGGTGGTGCCTCCCAGCAGCCGCCACCTCCAACGCCAGCCGAGCCTCGTCCTGCCCCACCACGTCCACCAGGTCGGGCGTCCCCGGGCGCGCGTCTGCGACGAGGTCCTGCTGCACCTCGCTCGCCGCCGCGTCCCGGAACATCGGGGCGCCCCCCGCACGCTCACCGTGGTCCGCGTAGCGGCCGACCAGCTCGCGCAAGGTGGTGGCCGGATGCACCCGCGCACCGGGCACCAGCAACGCCTCAGCCGCGTTGGCCTTTGGGACCACCACGTCGCAGAGCCCGTCGCGAACGGCGGCCATGACCGAGGGAAGCACCCCACGCACGGGACGGACGGACCCGTCGAGACTGAGCTCGCCGAGGTGGATCACCGCGTCGACTGCTCCTGTCGGGATGACGCCCGCAGCCGCGAGCACCGAGACCGCGATCGGCAGGTCGAACCCAGCGCCCGACTTGGGCATGGAGGCAGGGGACAGGTTGATCGTCAGCCGCCGGTTGGGCAGCGGCACACCGGAGTTGGCTGCTGCGGCCTTGACCCGGTCACGGGACTGGGCGCACGCCGGGTCCGGCATCCCCGTGATGGTGAACCACGGCAGTCCCTGCGCGACGTCGGCCTCCACGTCGACGACGGCGCCGTCCACACCGTGCAGCGCCACCGAGCGCGTCCGACCGAGGCTCACGACGTCACGGCGACGACGTGCTCGACCAGCGCCGGCCCGGTGCGCGGCCGCAGGACGGCGACCACGTCGACGCGCACGTCGCTGATCCGGGCTCCTACGTGCGGGTGCTCCACCAGCCACGACGCTGCCAGCCGGCGCAGCCGGGCCGCCTTGCGCAGCGTGACGGCCTCCAGGGGCGACCCGTAGGTCAGGCCCCGCCGGGTCTTGACCTCGCACACCACCAGGCAGGAACCGTCGAGCGCGACGATGTCGAGCTCACCGATCGAGCAGCGCCAGTTGCGGTCGAGGACCTGCATGCCAGCCTCGGTGAGGTAGCGCGCCGCCACCCGCTCGCCGTACGCCCCCACAGCCCCGGCGACCGCGTGCGGCATACCGCGGCGCTCGGCTCCGCTCGCCCCGCCCGGACCGACCACCTGCACCACCTCCCTGGGCAAGCGTGCCAAGGGCTGCGGCCGGGCCGGAAACGACGGCCCGGCCCTGTGGACACTGGTGAGCCCAGTGCCGGGGCCCTGTGGAGGAGCGGTCTAGAAGCCGCCCTCCTTGGGCGGCTCGAGGTCGCTCTTGGACAGCTCCTCGATGTTGACGTCCTTGAACGTCACCACGCGCACGTTCTTGACGAACCGCGCGGGGCGGTAGACATCCCAGACCCAGGCGTCGGCCATGGTGACGTCGAAGTAGACCTCTCCGCCGTCCGAGCGGACCTTCACGTCCACCGAGTTGGCGAGGTAGAAACGGCGCTCGGTCTCGACCACGTGGGTGAACAGCCCGACGACGTCGCGGTACTCCCGGTAGAGCTGCAGCTCCATCTCCGTCTCGTACTTCTCCAGGTCTTCAGAGCTCATGGGGGACTCTCTCCGGGTCAGGCTGGACCTCGCTCGACCTGCTGCCGTTCGCGCTCTCGAGGGGCGCCGGCTCGGCATCGGGGCCACCAAGGCGCCACGAGCGCCGGTGGTGCTCACTGGGACCGTACTCCCGCAGCGCCGCGAAGTGCTCGGGACAGGAGTAGCCCTTGTTCATCCGCCATCCGTACGTCGGCACGTGCCGCCCGAGCTCGACCATCATCGCGTCGCGCTCCACCTTGGCGAGCACGCTGGCTGCTGCGACGGACGAGCACCTCAGGTCCGCCTTGACCATCGTCGTCACGGGAGGGGTGACCGGGCCGACCGCACCGCCCCCCGCGCTCTCGTGCTCGCCGAACGCGAGCAGCCCCATGCGCGCGGGGTCGCTCAGCCAGTCATGGTTACCGTCCAGGATGACCAGGTCCGGCAGGGCGGGCAGCGCCGCCAGCGCCCGGGTGCCGGCCAGGCGGAGCGCGGCGATGATGCCCATGGCGTCGATCTCGACCGGACTGGCGTGGCCGACCGCAAAGGAGTCGGCCCAGCGGCGGATCCGTGGGACCAGGCGCTGCCGCGCCGACGCGGTGAGCAGCTTGGAGTCCTTCACACCGGTGGGCGCTGACCGGCAGGACGGGTGGATCACGACCACCCCTACCGACACCGGCCCCGCCAGCGCTCCTCGTCCGACCTCGTCCATCCCCGCCAGGAGCCGGTGGCCGTCGCGCTGCAGGGCCCGTTCGAGCCGCAGGGAGGGCCTGGTCGACGGCATCAACCAGAGGCCTTGGAGGTAGGCGCGGACGGGGTCCCCGGCTTCCGGGCAGACGTGCGCGAGGGCGTGGAGCCCGGCTTCGCGCGGCCCTTGGTCCTGGTGGCCGTGGCCTTCCTGGCTGGAGTCACCACCTTGGCCTTCCCGGGCCTCGATGTCGCGGTGGGCGATGGCACCTGCTCGAACGTCGAGCCACCACGACCCAGCCACGTCACGTCGTGCAGCGGCCAGACGACCGTCATGGCGCGACCGACGATCAGCGACTCCGGCACGGACCCCGTCCGGCCGGTGCCGTCGTCGTGGTAGCGGCTGTCGCCGGAGTCCGAGCGGTTGTCCCCCATGACCCAGACCCGGCCCGCCGGGACGGTAGCCCTGAACTTGAGCTCGCTGGGTGCGTCACCGGGCTTGATGTACTGCTCGGTCACCGCCTTGCCGTTGACCGTGAGCAGCCCCGCCCGGGCGCAGCAGACGACGCGGTCGCCGGGCAGGCCGATGACCCGCTTGATCAGGTGGTTGCCCGCGTCGTTGGGCAGCAGCCCGACGAAGGTGAGCAGGTCGTGAGTGGCGCTGCCCACCACCCCCCGCTGCACCGGCGCCGGCTCGGCCAGCCAGTGATCGGGGTCGGCGAAGACGACGACGTCGCCCCGCTGGAGCTGGAACGGGCCGGGGGTCAGCTTGCTGACGACCACCCGGTCCCCCTTGAGCAGGGTGTTCTCCATCGACTCGGACGGGATGTAGAAGGCCTGGAGCAGCCATGTCTTGACGATCAGCGACAGACCGAGCGCGAGGACGACGACGATGACCGCCTCGCGTACCCACGTGTAGGCGGCCGCGCCGAGGGAGCCGACCACGCTGGGGTCGCCGCTGTCGCCGCTCTCGCCTCCAACCGACGACGGTGAAGGGGCACTCGATGACGTCGCAGTCCCGGGCTGGCGGGTCGCATCAGCCGCCACGGGCCGTTCGGGCACGTTCTCGGTCTTGCTCATCGAGTGATGCTCATTTCGTCGCGCTCATCGTGTCCCGCTCATCGCGTCCCCGCCCTCGGCAGTCCGGCAAGCGTGGCCGCGGTGAGCGGGCCAGCATGCCCCAGGGGCCAGTACACCAGTATGGGCCGACCGATCACGTCGCTCATCGCCACCATTCCGCCTCCCGGGTCTCCCAGATGGGCCCGCGAGTCGGCGGAGTCGCTGCGGTGGTCACCCATCACCCAGAGCCGACCGGGTGGCACCACGACGTCGAACCGCACCTCGCTCGGTGCGTTGCCGGCCATGACGTACGGCTCGTGCACCGACCTCCCGTTGACCTGCACGAGGCCGGACGGGTCGCAGCAGCGGACCCGGTCCCCCGGCATGCCGATGGCGCGCTTGACGTAGTCCGACTCGTCCGTCGGCAGCGACAGAGCGGCCTCGAGCGAGACGATGGCGCGGCCGAGGGCGCTCGCAGGAGCCGGCGCGGCCCGCTGGGCGAAGACCGAGGTGCCGTCGAAGACCACCACGTCACCGCGGTGCACCGACGAGGCGGCACCAGCCTTGGCCACCAGGATGCGGTCGCCGGGATGCAGGGTCGGCTCCATGGAGCCCGACGGGACGAAGAAGGACTGGACCAGGAAACCGCGCACGACGACCGTGAGGACCAAGGCCAGCGCCAGCACCTGCCAGCGGCCGCAGCTACGCGGACGGGCCAACGCATGACCGCCCGAGCGTGATCCGGCGTCCGCCTCTGGCGTCCCGGCGGCGGGGGTCGATCCGGGGCTCATTGCGTCGCAGCGTATCCCGGCGCCTTGGCGCGAACGCTGAAAAGGGCGAAGCCGGCAGACGTGCGGTGCAACGGGTGGGACGCCTGAACCGGAACCGGCGCGGGCGACGGACCGCCGCTCAGCGGGCGGGCGTCGGCTCGCGCTTCTCCTTGATCTTGGCGGCCTTGCCGCGCAGGTCGCGAAGGTAGTACAGCTTGGCGCGCCGGACGTCGCCTCGGGTGGCGACCTCGATCTTGTCGATGATCGGCGTGTGCAGCGGGAAGGTCCGCTCGACCCCGACACCGAAGCTCACCTTGCGAACGGTGAACGTCTCGCCGACGCCGCCGCCGTGCCGACGGATCACGACCCCCTGGAAGACCTGCACTCTGGCCCGTGTGCCCTCGATGACCTTGACGTGGACCTTGACCGTGTCGCCGGCTCGGAACGCCGGGACGTCGTCGCGGAGGCTGGTCTGGTCGAGCGCGTCGAGCTGGTGCATGGGGTGTCGCTTTCTCGTCGGTGCCACAGGTCACCCACGTGCGGGTGGGATCTGGAGTTGTCAGGAGCGCCTTTGCCGGCTGGGCTGCCGCTCCGCGCTCCCCCTGTGGCAGGGGCGCAGGTCGCGGGCACCGGGTGCAGGCGCGAGGAGTCAGTCTGCCACAGGCCCGGTGCCCGGCGACAACCCGTCCGTGAGCGCGGCGCGGTCGGCGTCGTCCAGCGTCGAGGGGTCCAGCACGGCGGCGAGGTCAGGGCGGACCCGGGCCGTTCGCCGCAGCCGCTGGTCCCGCCTCCACCGGGCGACGCGCTCGTGATGTCCCGACAGCAGCACCTCTGGCACGTCGTGACCGCGCCACGAAGGGGGCTTGGTGTAGACGGGGTACTCCAGCAGCCCGTCCTCGTGCGACTCCTCCACCAGGGAGCCGGCATTGCCGAGGACCCCGGGCAGTAGGCGGGCCACCGCCTCGACGACAGCCAGTACGGCCACCTCTCCGCCGTTCAGGACGAAGTCTCCGAGCGAGAGCTCGAGGACCGGCAGCTGCCGCCGAGCCTCGGTCAGCACCCGCTCGTCGATGCCCTCGTAGCGACCGCACGCGAATGCGAGCCAGGGCCGCGCGACCAGGTCACCGGCGATGCGCTGCGTGAACGGCACCCCTGCCGGGCTGGGCACCACCAGCAGCGGTACGGCCGCACCGGCCACCGGCCCGGCCGCGCATACCGCCTCGAGCGCCGCTCCCCACGGCTCGGGCCGCATCACCATGCCGGCTCCCCCGCCGTACGGCGTGTCGTCGACGCTGCGGTGCCGGTCATCGGTGAAGTTCCGCAGGTCGTGGACGTGGACGTCGAGCAGCCCCTGCTGGATGGCCCTGCCGATCAGGGAGAGGCCGAGGGGCTCCAGGTACGCCGGGAAGATGGTCACGACGTCGAGGCGCATCAGTCGCGCCCCAGCTCCAGCAGGCCCTCGGGAGGGTCGATCACGACCGTGCCACCCGCAACGTCCACCACCGGTACCAGCGCCCGCACGAACGGCACCCGCGCCTCCCCGCCGTCAGGGAGGGCGAGCACCAGCAGGTCCTGCGCGGGTCGCTGCTCCACCGCCGCCACAAGTCCAACCCTGGTCCCGTCCGCGGTGAGGACGGCCAGGCCCACCAGCTCGGCTTCGTACCAGGCGTCCTGCTCCGGCGGGGAGGGCGCGGCGTCCGCCGTCAGCGTCACTCCCCGCAGGCCCTCGGCCGCCGTGCGGTCCTCGATGCCCTCGAAGGCGAGCAGCAGCACCCCGTTGTGGTCCCGTGCGCTGCGCAGGACCAGCGGGCCGAGCGGCGGACCTCCCGCGGCCGGCTCGGTGTCGAACCGCGACCCGGCCAGGAAACGCTCCTGCGGTGCGTCGGTCCGCACGTGCACCGTGACCTCGCCGCGCAGCCCGTGCGCCTTACCGATGCGGGCGACGACCACGCCATCGGACGGCATGTGGGCTCCTTCGCGGTGTTGCGCTCGTGCGGGTCGCTGCGCCGCTCAGCGGACCCGGTTGGTGTCCCGGTCGGTGTCCCGGTCGGTGTCCACGATGTCGACGCGCACCTGCTGGCCACCGGCGAGCGCGCCCAGCACGGTACGCAGTGCGCTCGCCGTGCGCCCGGACCGGCCGATCACCCGGCCGAGGTCCTCGGGGTTGACCCGCACCTCGAGGACCTCCCCGCGGCGCAGCGTCTTGCGGCGCACCACGACGTCCTCGTCGTGTTCGACGATCCCCTTGACGAGGTGCTCGAGCGCCTCCTCGAGCACGCTCAGGACTCGGACTTCGCGCCGCCCGCGGGCACGGCAGCCTGGTCGACCTCGGCGCCGCTGGACGGCTCACCGTCGCCCTCGGTGGCCGTGGCCGGCGTTGCGCCGGGGCTCGCGTGCTGCTCGGACAGGCCCGAGTGCTCGGTGATCGCCTGGTCCTGCAGCGCCTGCTCGGCGGGAGCCGGCTCGGCGGCAGCGGGCTCGGCGGCAGCGGGCTCGGCGGCAGCGGGCTCGGCGGCAGTGGGCTCAGCGGCAGCGGGCTCAGCAGCAGCAGGCTCGGTCCTCGGCGTCCCGCGGCTCTTGCGAGCGGTGGTGGCGCCGTCCTTGGGCTCATCGGCAGTGGCGCGGGCCGCCGCCTGGAAGACGGCCTTCTTGTCCACCCGCGCCTCGGCGACCCGCAAGGTGCCCTCAGCGCCGGGCAGTCCCTTGAACCTCTGCCAGTCCCCGGTGACCTTGAGCAGGGCCGCAACCTGCTCGGTCGGCTGGGCGCCCACGCTGAGCCAGTACTGCGCCCGACCCGAGTCGATCTCGATCAGCGAGGGCTCCTGCGTCGGGTGGTACTTGCCGATCTCCTCGATCGCGCGCCCGTCGCGTTTGGCGCGGGAGTCCATCACGACGACGCGGTAGTGCGGTGCCCGGATCTTGCCCAGGCGCTTCAGACGGATCTTGACGGCCACGAGTGTGGTGTCTCCTGATTCTGGTGAGGGTGAGCGGTCGGTACGGTCCGCGGTGGGGGCACGGGCCTTGGACCTGCTCGGCGGACACGTCCCGTCGCGGAGAGAGGGGCCGCGACGGACGGGTACGAGCGCCCATTCTGCCAGACCCGCGGGACTGCCCCTGCAGGTGAGCGCCCCGCTGCGCGGCTAGCGGCTCTTCCAGGCCTCGGGGTCCTGGGCGAGGTGCTGCACGTGCTCGGAGAGCTCGCCACTCAGCAGCTGCGCGAGCGTGGTGTCGTCGAGCACCCGGCGCAGGCTTGCTCGCACCGCAACCCAGATCACCGGCAGGTGCGCCGCCACCCCGGTGTACGCGGTCTGGTCCGGGCGCAGCCCGCGCACCTCGGCGAGCGGGCCGTCCACGGCCCGGAAGATGTCACCGAGCACGATCTCATCGGCCGGACGGGACAGGCTGTAGCCGCCGTGTGCCCCTCGGCGGCTCTGCACCAGCTGGCTCCTTCGCAGGTCGGCGAAGATGGCTTCCAGGAACTTGCGCGGCAGGGCCTGGCGCTTGGCGAGGGCGTCCACCGAGACGGGGTCGCCCGACGTCTCGGCCAGCATCAGCAGCGCGCGGATCGCGTAGTCCGTCTTCGCCGAGATGTTCACGGTCCGCATTGTGTCCCATGGGATCCGGCCTGACGGCCGATCCGGTGAATCGAGGAGCCAGGACCCGGCCGGTCCGCGCCGCACCGGCCGTGACACCGCGGACGCCTTGACGCCGCGATGCCCTGACACCGCGGATCAGGAGGTCGCGACACCCCGGCGGCGCCGGATGACGCCGTCGACGGCGGCGAAGACTGCGTCCACGACGATGCCCACCGCCAGGATGGTGATCATCAGGGCGATCATGTAGGTCGTGTCGCCCAGCTCCCGGCTCTGGCTGAGGTACTGGCCCAGGCTGGGGCGGTAGGCGATGATGACCAGCAGCTCACCGGCCAGCAGCGAGCGCCACGCGAATGCCCAGCCCTGCTTGAGCCCGGAGACGATGGAGGGCAGCGCCGCCGGCAGGATCACGTGCCGGTACAGCGCGAACCCCGAGGCGCCGATGTTCTTGCCCGCGCGGACCAGGATGGGGGGCACGTAGTCCACACCGCCGATGACGCCGTTGGCGATCGAGGGGACCGCACCGATCAGGATCACGAACAGGATGGCCTGCTCGCTCAGCTGGAACACCAAGATGGCGAAGGGGAACCACGCGATCGAGGGCATCGTCTGCAGCCCGGTGATCAGCGAGCCGATCGCGGCTCGCAGCACCGTGGACCGGGACACGACGATCCCCAGGGCAAGCCCGATCGCCGCCGCGATGCCGAACCCGGTGACCCCCCGTGCCAGGGTCACCTCGATGGCGTGCCAGTACGACGAGGTCCCCATGGCACGGACGAGCTCGGCGAACACCGGCGCCGGGCCCGGAAGCAGGTAGCTGGGCTTCCAGCCGCTGAGCGAGACCGCCTCCCAGATCGCCACCGCCAGCGCCAGCGCCGCGACCTTGGGCCAGGCGCCGGCCCAGAGCCGCTGCCGTCTCGGCGTCGAGGTGCCGACGTCGTCCAGGGCGTCCATCCCGCTGATCTGCCGTTCGGTCGCCGGCTCAGCCGCCGGCTGTGGCCAGGTCTCAACGGCCATGGCGCGCCACCTCCTTCCGAAGGGTGTTGGTGATCTCTCCGGCGAGGCGGGAGACCGAGGGGTCCTCGATCCGGCGCGGTCGTTCGACGTCGACGACATACTCCTGCACGACCCGACCGGGGCGGCTCGAGAGCAGCAGCACCCGGTCGCCAAGGCGCACCGCCTCACGGACGTTGTGCGTGACGAAGAGCACCGACAGCCCTCGCGCGGTCCAGATGTGCTCGAGCTCGTCGTGCAGCAGGTCCCGGGTCATGGCATCGAGCGCGCCGAACGGCTCGTCCATCAGCAGCACCGGCGCCTGCGTCGCCAGCGTCCGTGCGATGGCGACCCGCTGGCGCATCCCACCGGACAGCTCGTGCGGGCGGCGGTCGGCGAAGTCGGCCAGGTGCACGGCCGCGAGGTACTCCCGCGCCTGTGCGTGCCGCTCCGCCGTAGGGACGCCCCTCAGCCGCAGCGGGGCGGCCACGTTGTCCAGCGCCGACAGCCACGGGAACAGAGCCGACTCCTGGAACATGAGCGCGGCGTGGCCATCGACGGACACGGTGCCCGAGGAGGGCTGGTCGAGGTTGCTGATGATGTTGAGCATCGTGGACTTGCCGCAACCCGAGGCCCCGACGACGCAGACGAACTCTCCCCGCTGTACGGCGATCGAGATGCGGTCCAGGGCGAGCACGCCGTTGGCGCCGGCATACCGCTTGGACACCTGGTCGAGCATGATCGTGGGCCGGGTGTCCTGGTCCGCCAGCACCGGTCCAGGGGCCGCCGCGACGGTGCTCATGGGGTCACGGCGGGTGCTCCGGCCGCCTTGAGCAGCGAGTTCAGCGGCGCGAGGTCGACCATCGTGGCCAGGTCGGGCTTGCGCTTGAGGATCCCCACGGCAACGGCGTGGTCGGCACCGGTGAGGATCGAGGACGCGACCGGGTCCACGGTGAAGCTCAGGTTCTTCCACGCAGCGGCCACCAGGCTCACCTTCAGCGGCTTGCCGGACAGCCTGGTGATCAGGTCCGCGACGTCCTGCTGAGCCTTCGACGGGCTCTTCTTGATGAACGCGGTCGCGTCCAGCTCGCCTCGAAGCAGCGCCTTGACGGTGTCCGGGTGCTGCTTCAGGAAGTCGGTGCGCACCGCGAGCACGGTGGTCGCGAACCTGCCCCCCGGCCACAGCGACGCCTCGTTGACCAGCACGTGGCCGCCGGCCTTGACCAGCTTGGTGGCGTAGGGCTCGGGGACCCAGGCACCCACCACGAGCTTCTGGGTGAAGGCGTCGGTGACCGTTGCGTTCTCCGTGGGGACGATGTTCACATCGCCACCGCCCTGCAGGTCGGTCTTGAGGCCCTTGGTCAGCAGGTAGTAGCGCAGCGCGATGTCCTGGGTGTTGGCCAGCTGGGGGGTCGCGAGCTTCTTGCCCCTCAGATCCGCCACGGTCTTGATGGAGCGGCTGACGACCAGCTCCGCCCCGCCCGAGGCCGCTCCGGCGACGATCCGCACGGCCTGGCCACCGGTGTTGATAAAGCCGTTGGTGGCCGGACCGGGACCGATGAAGGTCGCGTCCACGGCACCGGACTTGAGCGCCTCCATCGCCGCAGGGCCGGCGCTGAACGGTGACGTGGTCAGCTTGGTGGCTCCGAGACGCTTGGCGAACAGGCCCTCCTGGACGCCGACGATGGCGGTCGCGTGCGTGACGTTCGGGAAGAACCCGAGCTTGACCGTGGCCACCGAGGAGCTGGAGGTGTCGGTCGAGCCGCCGCACGCCGTGACCCCCACTGCAGCGGCGGTGGCGGTCACGACCGCCAGGGCGGCACGGGCGAGCGGTTGCGGCATGGGATCTCCTCAGCAGTGCGGGCGGCTTTTCCACCTATCACCCATAGGTTAGATAGGAAATCTGAGGCGCGTGCCCGTATTCCGGAAACCGGGCGGCCTGCGCCGCGCCGTCTCGCCGGTCCGGTTCGGCCGCGGGTCCGCCTCTAGTGAGAGGCCGCGCCCACCTCCAGCGCCAGACGGACCACGTCGCGCCGTGCGAGCGGCCCCATCAGGTCCACCCGGTGGTGCACGCCCAGGCCCAGCGGCGGCGGCTCGGCGCCCGCCGCCGAGCAGGTGATCTCGATGACGGCGCTCGGGTCGCACCCCGCGGACGCCAGCCCGGCCCGCACCGCGCCGGCGTCGTCGAGGTCGTAGCCCCGCAGTAGGACCGCGCCGCCCGGGCAGTGCCGCAGCAGGGGCCACAGCGCGTCGTCCGGGAGCTCACCCCCGAGCAGGGGAACCCCCAGCTCGGTGGCCAGCTCGGTGGCGAGCTCGGTGGCCAGGGGCTGGGCGGACGACCCAGGCACCCCGTTGACGAGCACGACGACCTTGGGCACGGCCCGCGCGGCGTACGGCCTGGCAGGCCACTCCTCGCGGGTGACCGCGAAGCGCAGGTGGTCCCGCCAGCACTCACGTCCGCTGGCGTCCGGCAGCCACAGCATCCGCGGGGACCGTCCCTCCTGCCGGAAGCCCAGCGAACGCAGCACCGCCGCGGAGCGGATGTTGCCCGGCTGGACGCTGGCCTCCACCCGGTGCAGGCCCATGCCCCGCGGGAGCCCCATCGCGTCGGACAGCACGAGCGAGACGACCAGTCCCAGCCCCTCCGCGAACAGGCCTCGGCCGGCATACGGGTCGTAGGCGTCGTAGCCCATCGAGGCGGACTGGAGGCGGCCACGGACGACGTTGACCACGTTGACCCGACCGACGATGTCGTGGCGCCCGTCCACCGCGCGCGCATGGATCACGAAGGTGCGGCGGTCCGGTCCCTGCGCGCCGAGCTGTGCGCCGAGCTCGCCGCTGTCCGCGGGGTTCCACCGCTCCAGCCGGGTGCGCGACTGCTCGACCGCGATGCGGTAGCCACTGACGTCCGCGCTGTCCACCGTGCGGACCCACACCCGCTGCCCGTCCGCGCGGAGCGGGTTCACCTCAGCCGACACGGCGCCCGCGCAGAATGACGTGAGCGGGAGCGGCGAGCACCCGGATGTCGGTCCGCGGGTCCTCGGGGTAGACGACCAGGTCCGCGCTGGCGCCCTCGTCCAGCCCGGGGCGCCCCAGCCACGCCCGGGCGCTCCACGTGGTCGCGGCAAGGACCTGCTCGGTGCCGAGTCCGGCGCGCCTCAGCTCCGCGGCCTCGGCAGCGACGAGCCCGTGCGGCAGCGACCCTCCCGCGTCGGTGCCGAGGTAGATCGGGATGCCCGCGTCGTGCGCGGCTGCGACCGTGTCGTAGCGGCGCGCGTGCAGCTCGCGCAGGTGAGCGGCATACCGCGGGAACTTCTGGTCGGCCGCGTCGGCGAGGCGGTCCAGCGTCGCGATGTTGACCAGGGTCGGCACGATCGGGATGCCCTGCGCGGCGAAGGTCTCGATGGTGTCGGGCTGCAGTCCGATGCCGTGCTCGATGCAGTCCACGCCGGCCGCGGCCAGGTCGCGCAGGGACTGCTCACCGAAGCAGTGCGCGGTGACCTGCGCGCCTTCGGCGTGTGCCGCGGCGATGGCGGGCCCCAGCGCCTCGGCCGGCCAGGAGGGCCGCAGCTCGCCTGCGTCCCGGTCGAGCCAGTCGCCCACCAGCTTGACCCAGCCGTCCCCCCGCCGGGCCTCCTGCCGGACGTAGGCGACCAGGTCCTCCGGCTCGATCTCGTGGGCGAAGCCTCGCAGGTAGCGACGCGTCCGGGCGATGTGCCGGCCGGCGCGGACCAGCCGGGGAAGGTCGGGCTCGGCGTCCACCCAGCGCGTGTCGGCCGGCGACCCGGCGTCGCGCAGCAGCAGCGCTCCGCTGTCACGGTCGGCGGTCGCCTGCCGGCGCGCGGTCTCCGCATCGACGGCCCCACCGGCGGCCAGACCCACGTGGCAGTGGGCGTCGACCAGGCCGGGGAGCACCCAGCCACGGACCGTCCGCACGTCGCCGGCGTGCCGCGGCGCGGTGTACGTCAGCCTGCCGCCGACCACCCAGACCTCGTCGCGGACCTCGCGCGGTCCGACCAGCACCTGGCCGGCGATGTGCAGGACCGGTGCCGCCATGGGGCGACTCTACGGCTGCAGCCGAGCCGGTCCAGCGACCCGGGGGCGACCCGCGCTCAGCGGCCGAGGAACTTCTCGAACCCCTGGGGGAGCTCGATGTCGGCGGGGTCGCCCGAGCCGCCCGACCCGTTGCCGGAGGCCGTGCCTGCGGCCGGCAGCCCGAAGGCGCTCTCCGCGGCCGCCGTGCGGGCAGTCGCCGCCTTGACCCGCGCGGCCTGCTCCTCCGCCGCCCGCTTGGCGGGGTTGCCGCTCTTGCCTTTGACCCGCTTGGGCTGGCCACCGGCCCTGCGCGCACCAGCCATACCCGGCATGGCCGGCATGCCCGGTATGCCGGAGCCGCCGCCCCGGCGCATCGAGCGCATCATCTTCTGGGCCTGGGTGAAGCGCTCGAGCAGGCCGTTGACCTCGGAGGTCGTCACGCCCGAGCCCCGGGCGATGCGGGCCCGGCGGGAGCCGTTGATCGCCTTGGGGTGGGTCCGCTCGAAGGGCGTCATGGACTGGACCATGGCCTCGACCCGGTCGAACTCGCGCTCATCGAGGGAGTCCAGCTGCTCGCGCATCTCGCCCATGCCCGGCATCATCCGCAGCATCGCCTTCAGCGAGCCCATCTTCTTGATGGCGGCCATCTGCTGCAGGAAGTCCTCGAACGTGAAGTCCTCGTCCTCGAGGAACTTGCGCGTCATCTCCTGCGCCTGGCGCTGGTCGAAGGCCCGCTCGGCCTGCTCGATCAGGGTCAGGACGTCGCCCATGTCCAGGATGCGCGAGGCCATCCGGTCGGGATGGAAGACCTCGAACTCCTCGACCTTCTCGCCGGTGGAGGCGAACATGATGGGCCGGCCGGTCACCTGGGCCACCGAGAGCGCGGCGCCACCTCGGGCGTCCCCGTCCAGCTTGGACAGGACCACGCCGGTGAACTCCACACCGGCCTGGAAGGCCTGGGCCGTCTCGACCGCCGCCTGGCCGATCATCGCGTCGATGACGAACAGGACCTCGTCCGGCGCGATGGCCGCGCGGATGTCGGCGGCCTGCTGCATCAGCTCCTCGTCGATGGCAAGCCGCCCAGCGGTGTCGACGATGACGACATCGTGGTGGCGGGCCCGGGCCTCCTCGATGCCGCGGCGGGACACCTCGACCGGGTCGCCGTGGCCGCGGGTGCCGTCGCGTGACGTCACCGCGGCGTCGTAGCCGGCGACGTTGCCCCGTTCCGGCGCGAACACCGGGACGCCTGCCCGCTCGCCGACGACCTGGAGCTGGGTGACCGCGTTGGGGCGCTGGAGGTCGGCAGCGACGAGCAGCGGCGTGTGCCCTTGGGCGGCCAGCCACCTGCCCAGCTTGCCGGCGAGTGTCGTCTTCCCGGACCCCTGCAGCCCGGCGAGCATGATCACCGTCGGAGGGTTCTTGGCGAGCTCGATCCGCCGGGTCTGGCCACCGAGGATGGCGACGAGCTCCTCGTTGACGATCTTGACGACCTGCTGGGCGGGGTTCAGCGCGCCGCTGACCTCGGCCCCGAGCGCCCGCTCGCGCACGGCGGCGGTGAAGTGCCGGACCACGGGCAGCGCCACGTCGGCCTCGAGCAGCGCCAGGCGGATGTCGCGAACGGTCGCGTTCACGTCCGACTCGGAGAGCCGACCCTTGCCGCGCAGGTTTCGGAAGGTGACCGTCAGCCGGTCGGAGAGGCTCGTGAACACCGGCCCAGGCTATCTCGCGCCCTGGCCCTACCGGGTCCGGACCGTCATGCCGTCGCAGGCGTCGATGACCAGTGCGACTGCCTGCGCCACCCGCGCCGGAGGCAGCGGCCGACCGCCGAACTCGGTGACGTAGAAGGTGTCGGAGGTCTGGCCGGCGTACGTCGCGATGTGCGCGCTGCGCACGCTCAGCCCGGCCCGTGCGAAGGTCACACCGATGTCGTGCAGCAAGCCGGGCCGGTCCTGGGCACGCACCTCGATGACGGTCGCGTCGTCGGAGGCGTGCGGGACCACCATCGCCCGGGCCTGGCCCGGCGCACCGGAGGTCGCCCGTGCGCTGGGCGTGGTCTGCGGCCGCCGGCGCCGGTCGAGGGCCTGCAGCGGACCGCGGTCGTTCTGGGCCAGCCGGCGCAGGCCGCGTTCGAGCTCGACGGCGTCTGGGGCATCACCTCCCGGTGTCTCGACCTGCCACTCGTTGGCCGCGACGCCGTCCACGGTGCGGACGACCGCAATACGCACGACGTGGCCGTATGCCGCCAGCAGGCCGGCGGTGTCGGCGAACAGACCCAGCCGGTCGCGGTCGTAGACGTCCAGCCGGTGCACCCCGCCCAGTGGCGTGACCACCACCCGTGGGTCGCCCGCGACGACCGAGGCCAGGATGGCCGGGTCGACCCGCGTCCGGGCCACGTCGGCGTCCAGGTCGGCCATCGTGGCGGCGAGGACCTCGCCGGGCCCGACGTCGAGCCGGCTCCCGACCGCCGCGACCAGCCGGGTGAGCAGCTGGGCGCGCCAGTCTGTCCAGGCTGCGGGTCCGACGGCGCGGGCGTCCGCCACCGTGAGGGCATGCAGCAGGTCCAGGGTGTCCCGGCTGCCGCCGATCGCCTGCCTCACCGCCTCCAGCGTCTGCGGGTCCTCGGGGTCGCGGTGGGTCGCCAGGTCGATCAAGGTCAGGTGCTCCCGGACAAGCAGCTCCACCAGGGCGACCTCCTCGGCATCCAGGCCCATGCCGGCCACGACCTTGGCAGCGATCGGCGCGCCGACCAGCGAGTGGTCGTGGGCGCCGGCCACCTTCCCGATGTCGTGCAGCAGGGCGGCGAGCAGCAGCAGGTCGGGCCGCTCGACGTCGCGGACCAGCGAGACGGCCTCGACGACGGTCTGGACGAGGTGCCGGTCGACGGTGTGCCGGTGCACGGGATTGCGCTGCGGCCGGCACCGCACGTCGCTCCACTGCGGTATCCACGCCTCGATCACTCCCGAGAGGTCCAGGCCCTCCCAGACGTTGACCAGCCCCGGGCCGGCAGCGAGCAGGTCGGCGAACAGGGCCCGCGCCATCGGCGGCCACGGCCGGGGCAGCGGCGCGGAGCTCTCGGCCAGGTTGGCCAGCGTCGTCGGGCCAAGGGGCACGCCGGTGCGGGCCGAGACCACGGCAGCGCGCAGGACCAGCAACGGGTCCGTCGCCGGGTCCGCGCGGCCGCCCAGCACGACCTCCCCGTCGTGCTCGAACAGGCCGTAGCCGAGCGGGGTCAGCTGCGGCCGGCGCGGGCCGACCCGCAGGGTGCGGGCGCGCTGGGACTGGGCGGCGCGGCGCACGGTGCCCTCGAGGGCGTAGGCGATGGTGCGCGCCGACACCGACACCGCGGTGAGCATCGCGTCCGCGTCGGCACAGCCCAGCAGCGCCGCCACGGCGTCGTGGTCCTCGCGGCCCAGCCGGTCCCTGCCCCGCCCGGTGACCACGTGGAGCGCGTCCCTGACGTCGAGCAGGTGCTGGTACGCGGCGTCGACCGGCCCGTGCGGCCGGTCGGCCAGCCATGCGGCCGCGAGAGCCCGCAGGACGGCCATGTCGCGCAGACCGCCGCGGGCCTCCTTCAGGTCCGGCTCGACCGTGTGGGCCAGGTCGCCGTGTCGACCGTGCCGCACCTGTTGGGCCTCGACCAGCTGCGGCAGCCGGCGCCTGGCGTTGGCTCGCCAGTCGTGCCCCACGGTGGCCCGCACAGCGCTGACCACCTCGGCGTCGCCGTCGACCCACTCCATGTCCAGCATGCCGACCGCGGCGGAGAGGTCCGCTGCGGCGACGGCCCGGCACTGGTTGACGGTGCGGACGCTGTGGTCCAGCTTGACCCCGGCGTCCCAGATCGGGTACCAGAGGCGGTCGGCCAGGGCGGTCAGCTCCGCCTCGGGCAGCGAGCGGCCGTAGTGCACGATCACCAGGTCGAAGTCGCTGAGCGGGCCACCGTCCGCGCGGGCCAGACTGCCGACGCTCGCCAGGGCAACACCGTCGTACTGGCGGTCGCCGGTGGCCTCCCGCCAGCGGTCCCGCAGCCAGCTCCGGCCGAACTCGGCGATCGCAGCCCGCCGCCGCTGGCCGGCACCGGCTGCGGCGAAGCTCCGGGTGCCCGCGAGGTCCAGCCTGCGCGCGGTCATGTCCATGGGTGGCTGGCCTGCTCTTTCCGGTGCGCCGGGCTCAGAGCGCGTCAGCGCCACGCTCCCCGGTGCGCACCCTGGCCACGTTCTCCACCGGAATGATCCACGCCTTGCCGTCACCGATGCGCCCGGTCTGGGCGGCCTTGACGATCACGTCCAGCACGCCGTCGGCGTCGATGTCGTCGACGACCGTCTCGATCCGGACCTTGGGGACGAAGTCCACCGTGTACTCCGCTCCGCGGTAGACCTCGCTGTGCCCGCGCTGGCGCCCGTAGCCGCTCGCCTCACTGACCGTCATACCCTGGACGCCGAAGGCCTCCAGCGCCTCCTTGACCTCGTCGAGCTTGTGCGGCTTGATGATGGCGGTGACGAGCTTCATACCGTCGCTCCTTCTTCGTTACGCGGTTCCGTCAGCATCTCGTGCCGGCCCACGGTGGCCCGGGTGTCCTCGGTGTGGCTCCCCCCGCGGAGCGAGCTGGTGATCGAGCCGAGGTCGTAGGAGGTCTCGGCGTGCTCGGACAGGTCGACGCCCTGCTGCTCGCTCTCGCGAGCCACCCGGAAGCCCATGGTCTTGTGCAGGATGGTGCCGATCACGTAGGTGAGCAGGAACGAGTAGGCGAGCACCGCGAACGCGCCGACGGCCTGGCGCCACAGCTGGTCCAACCCGCCGCCGTAGAAGAGCCCGTCCACGGCCGCGGGCGCCGACTTGGAGGCGAGGAAACCGACCGACAGCGTGCCGGCGAGGCCGCCGACGAGGTGGACGCCCACGACGTCCAGGCTGTCGTCGAACCCGAACCGGTACTTCATCCCGATCGCCAGGGCGCACACCGCGCCGGCGAGCAGACCCACGGCGATGGCCCCGACCGGGGTGACCGAGGAACAGGACGGGGTGATCGCGACCAGTCCGGCCACGATGCCGGACGCGGCCCCGAGCGAGGTCGGGTGACCGTCGCGCAGCCGTTCGGTGAGCAGCCAGGACAGGCAAGCGGCGGCGGTGGCGACCATGGTGTTGACCCAGGTGACGGCGGCGGTGTTGCCGGCGCTCAGGGCCGAGCCGGCGTTGAAGCCGAACCAGCCGAACCACAGCAGACCGGCGCCGAGCATGACCAGGGTCAGGTTGTGCGGGCGCATCGGGTCCTTCGCGAAGCCGATCCGCTTGCCCAGGATGAGCGCCAGCGCCAGCCCCGCGGCTCCGGCGTTGATGTGCACCGCGGTGCCTCCCGCGAAGTCGATCGCCTTGAGCTGGTTGGCGACCCAGCCGCCTCTGGTGGCCGCGTAGCCGTTGAACGCGAACACCCAGTGGGCCACGGGGAAGTAGACGACGGTCGCCCAGACGACGGTGAAGACCATCCAGGTGGTGAACCTGGCGCGGTCCGCGATCGCGCCGCTGATCAGCGCGACGGTGATGATCGCGAACACCGCCTGGAAGGCCACGAAGGCCAGCGCCGGTATGCCGTCGCCCTTGGGCCCGAAGATCGACGTCGCGCCGATCAGGTTGCTGAGCCCGAAGTGCTGGAACGGGTTGCCCACCAACCCGTGCCAGGACTCGCCGAACGCCTCGCTGTACCCCCACAGCACCCACACCACGCCCACGCTCGCCAGCGACCCGAAGGACATCATCATCATGTTCAGGACGCTCTTGCTCCTGACCATGCCGCCGTAGAAGAACGCCAGGCCGGGAGTCATCAGGAGCACCAGGGCGGCGCTCGCGAGGACCCAGGCGGTGTCGCCGCTGTTGATCGTCATGCCCGCCACTGTGCTGGAGGCCGGTTTCCCGAAAGGCTGGTCCGTGTTACGGGCGTGTTAGCAATGGCTGCCGCACGTAAGAACCAGGTAACTCCCGACAGCCTCCCAGCACCCCTGACGGGGGCTGCGGGCGCGAGCGGACCGCGGCTGCCGGCGCCTGTGACCGATGTGTCGGACCGTCCGTCCATACTGAGGACGTGACCTCCGCGAGCCCGCCCACGCTGCCCACGCTGCCCCTGGTGTCCGGGCTCCGGCAGGGCATCGCCTCGGCGCTGCGCAGCAGGGTCGCCGGCGAGGACGGGGCTCGGCTGGCGCAGGAGATCTGGGGGAGCCCAGGGCCTCGGTGGTTCGGCGAGAGCGACCCGATCTGGCGCGTGCACGCCGACGCGTCGATGTTCGTGGGCGGCCTGCGCGCCCTGCTGCTGCAGTCGCTGCACCCGCTGGCGATGGCGGGCGTGGCGGGCCACTCCGGCTACAAGGGTGATCCGTGGGGCCGGCTGCAGCGGACCAGCACCTTCCTTGCCACCACGACGTTCGGCACCGTGGAGTCCGCCGAGGCGATCATCGAGCGGGTCCGCTCCATCCATCAGCGGGTGCGCGGGACCGCGCCCGACGGGCGCCCCTATGCCGCCTCCGATCCGCACCTGCTGCGCTGGGTGCACGTCACCGAGCTCGACAGCTTCCTGCGGGCCCACCAGCGCTTCGGTGCCGAGCCGCTGTCGCCGCAGGATGCCGACACCTACGTCGCCCAGGCCTGCGTCGTCGCGACCCGCCTCGGGGTCGTCGACCCGCCCACGACGGTGGCGCAGCTGGGCGAGGAGATCGCTGCGTACCGCCCGGAGCTGCGCGGCACCCGCGAGGCGCGGGAGGCGGCCCGGTTCCTGGTGCTCACCCCTCCGGTGTCAGGGCCCGCGCGGGCCGGGTACGCGGCGCTGGCGACGGCCGCCGTAGGCCTGCTGCCGTGGTGGGCGCGGCTGCCCCTGCGGCTGCCCTACCTACCGGTCACCGAGCGGGTGGTCGGTGCCCCGATCGGCACCGCGGCCACGAGCGTGATCCGCTGGGCGATGTCGGCCCCCACCCAGCTGCCTGAGGGAGCCTGACGGAGCCTGCGCTGCACCAGGTGCTGCACAAGGTCAGGAGACGAGCGCGTCGACGAACGCCTCGGGATCGAAGGGGGCCAGGTCGTCCGGACCCTCACCCAGCCCGACCAGCTTGACCGGCACCCCGAGCTTGCGCTGGACCGCGACCACGATGCCGCCCTTGGCCGTGCCGTCCAGCTTGGTGAGGACAATGCCGGTGACGTCCACCATCTGGGCGAACACCTCGGCCTGGCGCAGGCCGTTCTGGCCGGTCGTGGCGTCGAGCACCAGGAGCACCTCGTCGATCGGGGACTGCTTCTCGATCACCCGCTTGACCTTGGCGAGCTCGTCCATCAGGCCGACCTTGTTGTGCAGCCGGCCGGCGGTGTCGATGATCACCACGTCGGCCTCCAGCTCGGCGGCACCCTTGACCGCGTCGAAGGCCACCGCGGCGGGGTCGGCGCCCTCCTTGTCCGAGCGGATCGTCGGCACCCCGACTCGTTCACCCCAGGTCTCCAGCTGGTCCGCCGCGGCGGCCCGAAAGGTGTCCGCAGCGCCGAGGACGACGTCCTTGTCCTCGGCCACCAGGACCCGGGCCAGCTTGCCGACCGTCGTGGTCTTGCCCGTGCCGTTGACGCCCACGACCAGGATCACCGCCGGCCGGCCGGCCACCCGGGAGGCGGCCACCCGCCGGTCCATGCCGGGATCGACCAGCCTGAGCAGGTCCTGCCGCAGCCAGGTGCGGACGGTGGCCTCGTCCCGGACACCTTCCACCGTGACCTGTCGGCGCAGCGCCGAGACGAGCTCCATGCTCGCCTCGACACCGAGGTCCGATGCCAGCAACGTGTCCTCGACGTCCTGCCACGACTGCTCATCGAGCCTGCCCCGGGAGAGCAGGACCAGCAGACCCTGGCCCAGCGCGCTGTTCGACCGTGACAGGCGGTCCCGAAGGCGCTGCAGCCGCCCGCGGGCCGAACCCGGCCGCTCGAGCTGAGGCGCCAGGACCGACGGCTCGAGGACGGTGACCCCGCCGTCGGGCTCCGGGTCGCGGGTCCCCACCTGGTCCAGGTGGTCAAGCAGCGAGGTGTCCTCGACCGTGCGCACATCGGAGTCGCGTGGCTCACTGTCGTCGTCGCCGACCCCCGCCGGGTAGTCGAGCCCGGGACGCTGTGGCTGCGGCGGCAGGGACCGCCGCCGCCCACCGCGCCCCCGCAGCAGACCAACCACCACCCCGACGCCCACGAGGGCGATCAGGAGGACGAGAGCGGCAATCTCTTGAACGTGAGTCACGACCGACCATGTTCCCAGACTCAGTCGCTGTGAAGGGACGGCGTCCGCGCGCGGTGGACCTCGCGACCGGCGCTCAGCCGGTGGTGGTGTCCTCCGCAACCCGAGACGACACAGGTGCCCTGGCAGCCTCGACCGAGGCCTGCGGGTCTGCGGGAGCCGGACTCGGCTCTCGCTCGGCGCCGCGTGAGCTGTGGAGGAACAGCTCGCGGCCCTCCCGGCGAGCGGGTACCGCGACGACCCAGACGACCCAGACGGCGAGTCCGACGCACAGCAGCATTCCCGTGACCAAGGCCAGCATGGGTCCAATTCTCACCCATCGGCAGACGCCCTGCGCCGGACGCGCCGCGCCCCGCCGACCTGACACACCTTGGTGACCGAACCGATACCGCCCTGTGACCCCGCCAGGTCAGCGCGCGGCGGCCCGGCCACGCTCACGCGCTCTGCAGGTCGCGCATCCGCTGGGAGACCACCGTGGTCACGCCGTCGCCGCGCATGGTGACGCCGTAGAGCGCGTCCGCGATCTCCATGGTCCGCTTCTGGTGCGTGATCACGATCAGCTGGCTGGAGTCGCGCAGCTCGACGAGCAGCGTGAGCAGGCGCCCCAGGTTGGTGTCGTCCAGCGCCGCCTCGACCTCGTCCAGGATGTAGAACGGGCTGGGGCGAGCGGTGAAGATCGCCACGAGCAGGGCCACGGCCGTCAACGACCGCTCCCCGCCGGACAGCAGCGACAGCCGCTTGATCTTCTTGCCCGGCGGGCGCGCCTCGATCTCGATGCCGGTGGCGAGCATGTCGTCCGGGTCGGTGAGGACCAGGCGCCCCTCACCGCCGGGGAAGAGCCGGGCGAACACCCGCTCGAACTGCGCCGCAGTGTCCGCGAACGCCTCGGCGAACACCTGCCGCACGCGCTCGTCGACCTCGCCCACGATGTCCAGCAGGTCTCGCCGCGACGCGTGGAGGTCGGCCATCTGAGCGTTGAGGAACGTGTGCCGCTCCTCCAGTGCGGCGAACTCCTCCAGCGCCAACGGGTTGACCCGACCCAGCACGGCGAGCTGGCGTTCGGCGGCGCGCAGGCGCTTGGCCTGCGCCTCCCGGACGTACGGCTCGCCCGGTCGGTCGCCCTGACCCGGGCGACCGTCGCCTCCGTCGACCACCGGGTCCGCGAGCCCGTCGTGCGGGGGCACCGCCTGGTCGGGGCCGAACTCCTCGACCAGCGCCTGCGGGTCGATGCCCAGCTCGTCGACCGCCCTCGCCCGCAGACCCTCGATCCGCAGGCGCTGCTCGGCGCGGGCGATCTCGTCTTGGTGCACCGAGTCGGTCAGCTCGCGCGCCGCATCGCTCAGGGCCTGGACGTCGCGCCGCAGGCCCGCGATCACCTGGTCGTGTCCGGCCCGCTGCGCCTCCACAGTGGCTCGCTCGTCTGCGGCGCGCTGCACCGAGGCGGTCAACAGCCGCACTGCGTATGCGGCGCCGTCCGTGACGGCGCCCGCCGCCTGCGCCTCGCGTCGGCGGCGCTCCCGGAGGCTGGCGCTGCGCTCGCGCGCGGCGGCCGCGTCCCGGGCGGCCGCTTCGAGCGCCCCGGCGCGCCCGGCCAGCGGCCGGGCCCGCTCCTCCTGGGTCCGAAGCGTCAGCCGAGCCTCGGTCTCCTGCGCCCTGGCGAGCGCCGCGGCACGCTCGAGGCGCTCGCGCTCTCCGGTGGAGGGGTGCTGCTCGGCGGGGTCCGCACCGGCGTCGTCCAGGCGCTGCTGCAGCGCGGCCAGCTCGGCGCGGGCGCTGGTCAACCGCGTCTCGGCGGCCTCGATGGCGCGGGCACACCGGTCGGACTCGGCGCGCGCCGACCGCGCCGTCGCCCCGAGCTGGCCGAGGCGCTCGGCGACCGCGGCCATCCGCGCGTCGGACTCGTGCAGGGACTCCAACGTCTGTTCCGCGGCCCGGGCCGCGGCTCGGACCTGCTCCTGGGCCGCCGCGAGGGCGAAACGGGCCTGTTCACCCAGCGCCGTCGACTGCTCGAGCTTCTCGCGGGTCTCCTCGACCGCAGCCTGTGTCTCGAGCAGGCTGGGGGGCCCGGCGCTGCCACCGCGCACCGATCCCGGCGCGAAGACATCGCCGTCAGCGGTCACGGCCGTGACGCGAAGGTCGCGGGCGACGACGGCGGCAGCGGTCTCGCTGTCCTGGACGAGGAGCACGCGCTCGAGCAGCTGCTCGACGGCGGCGCGCGCCACATCGGGGCAGACGACCACGTCGCGCGCCCATACGGCGTGTGATGGCGTCGGGCAGAGGTGGTCGACCGCGGGCCACGTCAGCGGATCCACAGCCGTCGCTGTTGCCGCCACGAGCAGCCCCGTCCGGCCCGCGTCCTGCTCGCGCAGCCGTGACACCGCCGCGCGGGCCGCCTCTGGGGACCGGGCGACCAGCGCGTCGGCCGCCCAGCCCAGCGCCGCGGCGAGCGCGGTCTCGTGGCCGGGACGGATCTGGACCAGCGAGGCGACCGTGCCGGCCAGGCCTGGCGCGCCCCCGGTCAGCAGCGCCGCCGAGCCGTCCCGGCGCCGTAGTCCGAGCTCGAGAGCGTCCAGCCGCGCGCTGAACCCGGCCCGGTCGCGGTCGCAGGTGCGCTCCGCATCCCGCCAGTGCTCGGCCTGCGCCGTGGCCTGCTCCAGGGCCCGCGCCGCCCGCTCGTAGGCCGCATCGAGGCCCTCCTCGCCCCGTTCGTCCTCGGCAATGGATGCCTCGAGCGCCGCGAACTCCTGCTCGGCGGCCGCCCCGCGCTCCCGGCACTGCTCGAGCACCGCGGCCAGCCGGCCGATCTCCGCCTCGCCGGCTTCGATCCGGCTGCGCCGGGCGCCCGCCTCCCCGGCCAGGCGGGCCAGTCCCTCACGCCGGTCTGCGACGGCCTGGAGCACCCGGGTGAGGCGCTGCTGCTCCACCTCGAGCGCGGCCTCCACGTCGGTCCGCCGAGTCAGGGCACCCTGCAGCGCATCACGCGCGGCGGCCACGCCGTCCAGCAGCGCCTGCTCCTGGTCCCGCACCTCAGCGGCCTGCACGGCCAGCAGGTCGGGGTCGGGCAGGTGGTCGCTCCCCTCGCCGGACCGCTCCTCCTGGGTCAGCAGGCGAAGCCGCTCGGCGGCGAGCGCGCCGGTCGAGGCGATCCGCTCGCGCACCGAGGCCAGGGCGAACCACCGCTCCTGCGCCTGCGCGAGGACCGGTGCGGCGGCCGCCGCCTGCTGCTCGACCTCGCCGAGCCGCTCACGGCTGTGGGCCAGCGACTCCTCGACCTGTGACCTGCGGGCCAGCAGCGCCGCCTCGTCGGCGACCTCCCGCTGGTGGGCGCTGGTGAGCTGCACCAGGTCGTCGGCCAGCAGCCGGAGCCGGGCGTCCCGGGCGGCCGCCTGGATCTGGGCCGCCTTGCGTGCCGTAGCCGCCTGGCGCCCGAGGGGCCCGAGCTGGCGCCGGATCTCGCCGGTGAGGTCGGCGAGGCGGGTCAGGTTCGCGTCCATCGCGTCGAGCTTGCGCAACGCGCGCTCCTTGCGCTTGCGGTGCTTGAGGACCCCCGCCGCCTCCTCGATGAAGCCGCGGCGCTCCTCCGGGGACGCCCGCAGCACGGCGTCGAGCTGCCCCTGGCCGACGACGACGTGCATCTCGTGCCCGATGCCCGAGTCGGAGAGCAGCTCCTGCACGTCGAGCAGCCGGCAGCCGGTGCCGTTGATCGCGTAGTCGGACCCGCCACCGCGGAACATGGTGCGCGTGATGGTGACCTCGGCGTAGTCGATCGGCAGCGCGCCGTCGCCGTTGTCGATCGTCAGCGCCACCTCGGCACGGCCCAGCGGCGCCCGCTCGGAGGTCCCGGCGAAGATGACGTCCTCCATCTTGCCGCCGCGAAGGCTCTTGGCCCCCTGCTCGCCCATCACCCAGGCCAGCGCGTCGACGACGTTGGACTTGCCGGACCCGTTCGGGCCCACGATGCACGTGATGCCCGGCTCCAGCCGCAGCGTCGTCGCCGACGCGAACGACTTGAACCCTCGCATGGTCAGGCTCTTGACGAACACGCTGCCGGGGTCTCCTCACGACGGCTCACCAGGAGCGGACGCGCCCACCCTAACCATGGAGCGGGCGGGATCCCGGGACGCCGGCCAGGGAACGCCGGCGAGGCTCAGACCGGTTCGGCCACTCTCACCTCAGCGTCGAGCAGGAGCACCTCCGAGCGCAGCCGGTCGTTCTCGAGCTGGAGCCGCTCGACGACTGTCTGCAGGTCGTGGACCCTGGCTCGGAGCCTGGCCGCCTCGAGGGCGAGCCGGTCGTCACGGACTTTGAACTGACCCAGCAGGGCCTTGGCCATACCGAACTCTCCGTCAGCTGTCGTTCGTCGGGTTGGTCTGCTCGGCAGCTCGGCCGAAGCCCTCCTCAGGGGCCATCAGCCGCCGGTCTGCCGGGCCGGACCACTGTGGACATCTCCCAGAGTCTCACCCCGGGTCCACGCTGGTCAACGCGGCGCGGCGGCATACCTGCTCAGCAGGCAGCGAAACCGGAGACGCCGGCGCGGGCAGGCTCGGGGCCCTCCACGGTGCAGGACTCCACGACGCCCGGCCGCCCGGCGGACGTCGGCTCCTGCCGCAGCAGGGTCACCAGATGGCTGAGGGACTGCGGGGGACCCTGTGCGACGACCTCGACCCGGCCGTCGTCCAGGTTCCGCGCATGGCCCACCAGCCCCAGCTCCAGCGCGCGCGCCCGCACCCACCACCGAAATCCCACCCCCTGCACCTGCCCGCGCACCACAGCGGTGATCTGCTGCGGTGAGCCGGCGCCGGCTCCGGTGCGGCTGCGGTCCCGCTCACCTCAGCGGGCACGGGGCGGCGCCGGTGTGCGCGAGGGCCGGGCTCGTCCGGGCGAGCGCCTGGGGCGTGGCTGGCACACCGGGCAGGAGAACGAGGACCGGTTCATGAACCCCTCCCGGCGGATGGGCGCGCCGCACCGCGGACAGGGTCGGCCGTGCTGACCGTAGGCGTGCAGCGACCGGTCGAAGTAGCCGCTGGCACCGTTGACGTTGACGTAGAGGGCGTCGAAGCTCGTGCCGCCCTGAGCGAGGGCCTCGCTCATGACCTCGCGAGCCGCGTCGAGCAGCCGCCCCAGCGCCGGGGAGGTCAGTGCGGCCGTCTCCCGCTCGCCGTGCACCCCTGCCCGCCACAGCGCCTCGTCGGCGTAGATGTTGCCGATGCCGGAGACCAGGCCCTGGTCCAGCAGCGCGCGCTTGACCGCGGTATGCCGTGTCCGCAGCCGCGAGACCACCGCACCCCGGTCGAAGGCCGGCTCCAGCGGGTCCGGCGCGATGTGCGCCAGCGTCGCGGGGATCCCCCAGCCGTGCGTCGTGGGGCCGGGAGCGGGGTCGGGCACCAGCTCGGCGAGCGCCATGCCGCCGAAGGTCCGCTGGTCGACGAAGCGCAGCTCCGTGCGAGCGTCGGCGAAGCCGAACCGTGCGTGCAGGTGCCTCTGGTCAGGCGCGTCGGGAGCCTGCACCAGCAGCTGGCCGCTCATGCCGAGGTGGACGACCAGCGCCATCGGGTGCGCCTCGTGGGTGCCGGCGGCCCGCAGGACCAGCCAGAGGTACTTGCCCCGCCGGTCCGCCGCCTCGATGCGGGTGCCGGTGAGGCGAGCGCTGAGATGTACCGGGCCGGGCGCGTGGCGGCGGGCGACCCGGGCGCCGCGCAGGCTGAGCGAGGCGATCTGGCGCCCGACCACGTGCTCCACGAGCCCGCGCCGGACCACCTCCACCTCCGGCAGCTCAGGCATCGGCGCTGCGTGCGCCCCTGATGGCCACCGGCCCGACGGGCTGGCCCGGCCCGGCGCTCAGGGCTGTCCAGGCCTGCTCCGCGGCTCGCTGCTCGGCCTCCTTCTTGCTCCGGCCCGATCCCGATCCCAGGGTCCGGGAGCTGGCACGTGCCGTGGCGCGGAAGGTCTTGGCGTGGTCCGGCCCCTCCTCGTCCACCTCGTAGTCGGGCACGCCGAGGCCGAGGCCGGCCGTGAGCTCCTGAAGGCTGGTCTTCCAGTCCAGTCCGGCGCCGAGGTGCAGCGAGGCGGCCATCAGCGGGTCCAGCAGCGAGTGGACCAGCCGCGATCCCGCGGGCAGCCCTCCGGCGAGGTACGCCGCGCCGATCACGGCCTCCATGGTGTCGGCCAGGATCGACTCCTTGTCGCGCCCTCCGGTGCCTTCCTCGCCGCGCCCGAGCAGCAGCGCGTCCCCGAGACCGAGGGTGCGGGCCACGGTCGCCAGCGCCGTGCGGTTGACCACGGCCGCACGGAGCTTGGCCAGCTGGCCCTCGGGCAGGTCGGGGTGGGTGGTGTAGAGGCTGTCGGTCACCACCAGTCCCAGCACCGAGTCACCCAGGAACTCCAGGCGCTCGTTGTGCGGCAGGCCGCCGTGCTCGTAGGCGTAGGAGCGATGGGTCAGGGCGCGGGTGAGCAGCGCCCCCTCGACCGCGGCCCCGAGCACCTGGGTCAGGTGCTCGGCGAGGTCCTCGAAGGCGGGCGGGAGGGCTCCCTGGGGGGAGGGCGGGGGCTGTGGGCTCACGCGGGTCCCGTACCGGTCGTCAGCCCTGGTGCTCGCTGCGCTCTGCGACGGCGTAGTGCCGGCCGGCGTACGTGCCGCAGGACGGGCAGGCCACGTGCGAGGGCTTCGGCGCCCCGCACTGCGGGCAGGCGCTGAGCGGCGTCGCGGTCGCCTTCCAGTTGGCCCGGCGGGAACGGGTGTTGGATCGCGAGGTCTTGCGCTTCGGGACAGCCACGTCAGCTCCTTCTCTGTGGGTCCGGGCCCGGCGGGAGCCGTGCCTCGGGGACGTACGGATCGGTCTTGGCCGCTCGGCTGCGGAATCGGCCCGACCGCGGTCGGGCTGCAGCCGGGGCGGGGTCAGTTCTGCCCGGTCAGCCGGTGCAGGGCCGCCCAGCGCGGGTCCAGCACCTCGTGGTGGTGCCCTGGGTCGTCGGCGAGGTGGGCGCCGCATTCCGCGCACAGGCCCGGGCAGTCGAGCCGGCACACCGGCTGGAAGGGCAGCGCGGGGACGAGGGCGTCTCGGAGCACGGGCTCGAGGTTGAGCAGGTCCCCGACGAGCACCAGCTCGTCCTCCTCCAGCTCCGGCTCGTCGGCCGCCGGGCCCCGGTTCGCACTCTCCTTGTGGTGCGCAGCCCGGTCGGGGTAGGCGTAGAGCTCCTGGAAGGCGGCGCTCACCTCCTCGCTGAGCGGGTCGAGACAGCGCGAGCACGTCCCCGTCGCCATGGCAGCGGCCGAACCGGAGACCAGGACGCCCTCGGTCACCGCCTCGAGCCGGAGCTGCAGCGTGATGGGCCGGCCGGGGGCGACGGTGACCACGTCGGTGCCGAAGTCGTCAGGTGCCGGGACGGTGCGCGACAGCTCGAGCATCGACCCGGGGCGACGGTTGAGGTCTCTGGTGTCGACCACGAGGGGCGAGCGCGTGTCGAGGTGGTCCATGGCTCCAGCCGGTACGGGTCGACGGTGGTAGTCGTGCTGCGCGGCGTGCGCCCTCTGTCGGGCAGTCCGCGGCTCACGGTAGGCCGACAGACCAGGTTACCCGAGCACAGGGGCAGCCCAAAATGCGCCGACGGGCGGGGCATGCGGACGGCACCGGAGCATGCCGTCAGCGGACCGTCCGGCGCACCTCCAGCGCTTGGCGTATGCCGTCGCTCACCATGCCTGACACGTCCCCGCCGAGGCCGGCGACCTCGCGGACCAGGGAGCTGGAGACGTGCACGAGACGGGGATCGGCCGGCAGGAACACCGTCTCCACGCCGCTCAGGTGGCGGTTCATCAGCGCCATGGGCAGCTCGTAGGCGTAGTCGGTGCCGCTGCGCAGCCCCTTGACGATCGCGCGGGCGCCAACCTCACGGCATACCTCTACCAGCAGCCGTCCCGAGAAGGCCTGAACCCGCACCGCCGGCACTCCAGCCAGCTCGCCTTCCAGCAGGGCGATCCGCTCGTCGATGCCGAAGGCGCCCGGCTTGGCCGGGTTGTGCAGCACCGCGACGACGACCTCGTCGAACAGGGTCGTGGCACGCGAGATGAGGTCGACATGCCCGACCGTCACCGGGTCGAACGAGCCCGGGCACAGGCACCGCCTCACCGAGGTCCCCTCCACAGCCGGCCCTCGCTCCGGCAGGTCAACCATGGCGCGAACCTAACAGCGCCGTGCCCGGCGGCCGCAGACCGGCGAACCACACGCTCGTCCCGCCGTAGCGCCGCTCGTCGACGAGCTCGAGCTGAGGGGGCAAACGGGGCTGCGGCGACTGGGCCGACCGCTCGAGGACGACCATCGCGACGGACGCCAGCCATTGGTGGCGAACGAGCAGGGCGAGCACGTCGGCCACCGGGCCGTCCGCGAGGTCGTACGGCGGGTCGGCGAGGACGAGGTCGAAGGGCGCAGCGCCCGGGCCGCCGGGCAGCAGCCGCTCCACCGGCTCGGCACGCACGCTGACGGTGCGGAGCTGGAGCGCGGACACGTTGCGCCGGGCCACCTGGGCGACGGCGGCGTCGCGCTCGACCAGAAGCACCCGCGACGCACCGCGGCTGGCGGCCTCCAGCCCGAGCGCTCCGGACCCGGCATACAGGTCCAGCACCCGGGCGCCGTCCAGCAGTCCCAGGTGGTCCAGCCGGGAGAACAGCGCCTCGCGCACGCGGTCGGTCGTCGGCCTGGTGGCCGGCCCCGAGGGGGTCGCCAGCCGGCGGCCTCCGGCGACGCCTGAGATGATCCGGGTCACCCTCGCTCCAGGTAGGCGGTCTGCTCCGCGTCCAGCGCGGACGCGATGCGCTCGCGAAGGCCCACGTGCCGCTCCAGCCGGGGATCGAGCGCCACCAGCGCGAAGGCGTCCTCGCGTGCCTGCAGGATCAGGTCCTCGTCGCGCAGCAGCCGCAGCAGCCGCAGCTGGCGGTGTCCGCCGCTCTGGGCGGAGCCGAGCACGTCGCCCTCCTTACGCTGCTCCAGGTCCAGCCGGGCCAGCTCGAAGCCGTCGGTCGTCGCGGCGACCGACGTCAGCCGCTCGTGCGCCGCGCCGAGTCCCTCCGGCCCAGCCGTCGGCGTCTCGGTGAACAGCAGGCACAGCCCGGGCGCCGCCCCGCGGCCCACCCGGCCGCGCAGCTGGTGCAGCGCCGAGATCCCGAACCGGTCGGCGTCCATCACCACCATCACGGTGGCGTTCGGCACGTCGACGCCGACCTCGATGACGGTGGTCGCGACGAGCACGTCGACCGCGCCGTCGGTGAAGGCCTGCATCGTCGCGTCCTTGTCCTCGGCAGGCATCCGGCCGTGGAGCACCTCGATCCGCAGACCGGTGAGGACCGGCATCGCCCGCAGGTCGGAGAGCACGTCGAGGACCCCGCGCGGTGGGCGCTCCCCAGGCGCCGCTGCCTCGGCGTCGGCCGACAGGTCGGGCACGAGGCTCAGATGTCGCCGCGGCGGGGAAGCGAGCTCGCCGTCCTCGGCGACGGGGTCTGCGGCGTCCTCGGCGTCCGATCCGTCACCGTGGTCACCTACCGCTCCGATGCGGGGGCACACGACATACACCTGGTGGCCTGCACGGACCTCCTCGGCCACGCGCTGCCACGCGCGCTGCACCCATCGCGGGTTGTCCACGACGTGGGTCGTGATCGGCGACCGGCCGGCCGGCAGCTCGGTGAGCGTCGAGGTCTCCATGTCGCCGAACACCGTCATCGCGACGGTCCTCGGGATCGGCGTCGCGGTCATCACCAGCACGTGCGGCGCCAGCGCGGCCTTGGCGCGCAAGGCGTCGCGCTGCTCGACGCCGAACCGGTGCTGCTCGTCGACCACGACCAGCCCGAGGTCGGCGAACTGCACCTCGTCCTGGATCAGGGCGTGGGTGCCCACGACGATGCCCGCGTCTCCGGATGCGACCTCGAGCAGGGCCTGCCTGCGTCGGCCGGAGCTCTGGCTGCCGCTGAGCAGCGCCACGCGGGTGCCGATGTCGGTGCCGTCGAGCTGTCCCCGGCGGCCCAGCTCGCCCAGCATCGCGGTGATCGAGCGGTGGTGCTGGGCGGCGAGCACCTCGGTGGGGGCCAGCAGGGCCGCCTGGCCGCCGGTGTCGACGACGGCCAGCATCGCCCGGAGCGCGAGGACCGTCTTGCCCGACCCCACCTCCCCCTGCAGCAGCCGGTGCATCGGCCGGTCGCGCGCCAGGTCGTCGGACAGGACCGCGGCCACCGTTCGCTGACCGCCGGTGAGCTCGAACGGCAGCCGGGCGTCGAACGCCTCCAGCACCCCCCCGGGGCGGCCAGGGCGGGGCGTCGTCCGCAGCCCCTCGTCGAGCGCCCGCCGCCTCGCCAGCACGGTCTGCAGGGTGAAGGCCTCGTCGAAGCGCAGCCGGCGCAGCCCCCGGGCGACGTCGGAGCGGTTCGCCGGCAGGTGCAGCAGGCGGTACGCCTCCAGCAGGCCCGGCAGCGAGCGGCGCTCGCGCACGTCGGCCGGGATCGGGTCGTCCAGCTCCTCCAGGTGGTCGAAGACGATACGCGCGGACTTGGTCACCACCCACGAGCTCACCCTGGGCACCTGGAGGTACACCGGGATCAGCCCCCCGCCGTATGTCGAGAGCGCCTCCCCCGCCTCGCCGTCCTCGAGCAGCTCGTAGTCGGGATGGGTGAGCTGCAGAGAGCGCTGGTAGGTGCCGACGGTGCCGGCGAAGATGCCCAGCCGCCCCGGCAGCAGCCGGTTCTCGTGGCCGAAGGCCTTGAAGAAGGTGAGGTGCAGCTCGCTGGTGCCGTCGGTCACGACGGCTGTGAGCATCCGGCCACGCCGGCCCCTCAGCGGGCGCGTGGTGGCCGACCGCACCCGCGCCACGACGACGGCGTAGTCGTCCGGGTGAAGCTGGCCGAGGTCCGTGGCCGTCGACGGGTCGAGGTAGCGGCGCGGGAGGAAGTCGAGGAAGTCGCCGACGGTGCGCACGTCTCGCGCGGCGAGCGCGCTCGCCGTCCGGCCGCCCAGCAGCCGCACCAGTGCCGTCGAGCGGTCAGCCACGGCTCACTCCACCCCGAGTAGCAGGTGGTGGACCGGCTGGCCGCCGTCCAGGACGCTCAGCTCGATGTCCCGACGTCGGCTGCGCGCGGCGGTGCCGACAGCCTCGGCGAGACCGTGCGGCGCTTCGCTGCCGGCGACGACGGTGAGGATCTCGCCGCCGCTGCCGAGGAGCCGGTCCACGACGAAGCCGCCGACCGCCGCAAGGTCTGCGCCGATCGTGACGACGTCGTCGTCGACCATGCCGAGGACGTCGCCCTCATGACACCACCCTGCGGTGGTGAGCGCCTCACGCGCCGCCGTCGTCACCGCCCCGTGCCGGGTCGCCGCGGCCGCGCTGGTCATCGCCACGAGGTTGTCCTGCCATCCGGCGCTCCGGTCGAAGACCGCCATGGCCGCGATCCCCTGCACCACGGCGCGGGAGCGCACGACGCGCACGTCCACGCCCCGGTCGGCGGCGATCTCGACGACCGCCTCGGCCGCCCGGCGCACGTCCTCGTCGTTGGGCAGCACCAGCACGCAGGACGACGCCGCCGCCTCGACCGCGCTCAGGATCTCGCCGGCCGACGGCCGGCCGCCCGGTGCGGCCTCGACCAGGCCGGCGCCCGCCTGGGTGAACAGCCGCGCCAGCCCCGCGCCAGTCGCCCACGCCACCACGCCGACGGTGTCGGGGGTCCCCGAGGACGGCGGGCGTCGCAGCGGACCACCACTGTCCGTCAAGGGCGTGACCCTGATCTGGTGTGGGCGTCCCGCCCGGACACCCGCCTCGATCGCCGCACCGATGTCCTGCACATGCGCGTGGACATGCCACAGCCCTGGCTCGCCGGCTCCGTCCCCGCCAGCGCCGCCAGCGACGACGACGGAGTCGCCGAGATCGCTGAGCACCGCGAGCAGCTGGCTCGCGCTTCGCTCGGAGCCGTCGGCCAGCAGGAACATGACCTCGTATGCCGGCCCCCCGGGGCCCGGACCGCCTCGCCCAGCACGCTGCGCGTCGATGGCCGCCAGCGTTCCGGTGTCCCGCGCTCGGGTGTCCCGCGCTCGGGTGTCCCGCGCTCCGGTGGCTGCGGCACCGCGGTCCCGAGCATCCCCCCCGTCCGACGGGGACGCGCGCCTGGGCTCCATCCCGGCACCGGACACCACGCTGTCCAGAGCTTCCAGCAGCAGCACATATCCCATCGCGCCCGCGTCCACGACACCCGCCGCGGACAGCTCGGGCAGCTCCTCGGTGGTGCGCGCCAGCGCCTCCCGCGCACTGGCCAGGGCGGCTCGCGAGACGGCATACAGGCTGGCGTCCACGGGGTCGGGGCTGGAGGCCGCCCGGGAGGCGGCGTCCGCGGCGTCCGAGGCAACCGACAGGATCGTGCCGGGGGCCGGTCGCGTCACCGAGGCGCTGGCGAGCTCGCTGGCTCGCCGCAGGGCGCGGGCCAGGCCCGGCCCGTCCAGAGCACCACCCTCCGCGGACACCACCTGGGCGAGGCCTCGGACGATCTGGCTCAGGATGACACCGGAGTTGCCACGCGCGGCAAGCAGCGTCGCTCCCGCCAGCGCATCGGCGGCCTCGGCGAGCCCCGTCGGGGTGTCGGCCATGGCGGCATGGTCACGGGCCGCGCCCATCGCGGCGTCGAGGGTGAGAAAGAGGTTGGTCCCGGTGTCCCCGTCGGGGACGGGAAACACGTTGAGCGCGTCGATCTCCCTGCGGTGGGCGGCGAGCGCTGCCCGCGACAGGACGGCCCAGCGCCGGGCGGCGGTCGCGTCCAGATGGGTGAGCACGGCTGGTCCGGGCAGCCGCCCTCGCACCGGCGGCGGCAGCTCTCCGGTCACGCCCACGCTCACCTCCGTGCAGGTCCCAGGGCACCTGCCTCAGCCGCGGCCAGCCCGTTGGCGAGCGCAGCCCTGGTCCAGGTGAGGCTAGTCCTGCAGGACCGACCACCTCCGCTCGCCGCAGCCGCCTCACGGCGCTTTTGGCCGGCGGCCTGGCACTCGGCTACGCTTTGCCGGTTCCCCGATCCGCTTCGTCGCGCGGTGCGCGTCTGCGGATGCGCCTGTGCCGGGGCACGGAGCCCGACCATCGTCTCGATCGACCGACCTGTAGGAGTACCCCCGGTGGCTGCCAACTGCGACGTCTGCGGCAAGAGACCCGGCTTCGGTCACAGCATCTCGCACTCCCACCGCCGCACCAAGCGCCGCTGGAACCCCAACATCCAGCGCGTCAGGGCTCTGGTCGGGCCCAGCGGGGCCACCCCCAAGCGGCTGAACGTGTGCACCTCCTGCCTGAAGGCGGGCAAGGTCAACCGCTGACCCTTCGCGCCCGCCGCACGGAGCCAGTTCCTCGCAGCCGGGGCGCCGGCTCCGTCGTCTGACCGGGCGTCGCGGCGCCGATGCAGCTCAGCCGCCGAAGTGGTCCCAGCCGAGGTTGCCCGGCAGCTGCCCGTCGACGGTGACCCCCCGGGCGCCGTCGGCCCCGCTGTCCCGTTCGGCAACGCTGCCGATGACCCGCCAGCCGGGAGGGAGCCGCGCGCCCGGACCGAAGCAGGCGAGCAGCGAGTGCTCCTCACCCCCGCCCAGCACGCACGCCCGAGCCTGAGCCGGGGTCAGCTCCGGCCCCAGCGCAGCCGCCAGGTCCGCCAGAGGCCCCCACTCCAGCGCCAGGCTCACCCCGCTCGCCCTGGCGACCCGGGCGCCGTCGCGCACCAGACCGTCGCTGACGTCGATCATCGCCGTCGCTCCCGCGAGCGCTGCCAGAGGTCCTTGCTCGTACGGCGGTCGAGGTCTGCGGTGGTAGCCGGTCAGGTCCGCCCGCTCGCCCGTGCGTCCCGCCTGGAGCAGCAGCAGGCCGGCAGCCGAGCGCCCCAGGCCCCCCGCGACGGCGACGACGTCGCCCTCGCGGGCCCCGGACCGGCACACCGGAGCCCGCCCACCCAGCGTCCCGAGCGCGGTCACCGAGACGACGACAACGCCAGCAGGTGCCGACGACAGGTCCCCGCCGACGACGGGCACGGCGGCGTCGCGGGCGGCCGCGGCCAGCCCGCCTGCCAGGTCCAGCGCCCACGCCAGCCGCATCTGCGGGTCGGCGACGAGCGTCACCAGCAGGGCGGTGGCGGTGCCGCCCATGGCCGCGATGTCGGCGACGTTCTGAGCAACGGCCTTGGCCCCCACGTCTGCTCCGGTGGACCACTCATCGAGCCAGTCGCGTCCACGGACCAGCGCGTCGGTGGTCGCCAGCACCGAACCGGCCGTCTGCACCAGGGCGGTGTCGTCGCCCGGCCCGATGAGCACCCCACCGGCCGCAGCGCTCGTCAGCAACGGCAGGATGTGCGCGAGCAGGGCGTCCTCGCCAAGCTCGGCGAGCCGGACCCCCCCTGTGGAGCCGGGGCCGAGGGCCTGTCCCATGACGCCCCCTGTCGTCGGTGGTGGTCCGCCCACGGGCTTCCGCCTGAACTGGCACGGTAGCCTCTGCACAGCTCACCAGCGAGAGGAGGCGTCCGTGGTCCAGGCCTACATCCTGATCCAGACCGAGGTCGGCAAGGCCGCGACCGTGGCCGTGGCGGTCTCCGCCATCGCCGGCGTCACTCAGGCCGAGGACGTGACAGGGCCCTATGACGTGATCGTCCGCGTCGAGTCGGCGAGCATCGACGAGCTGGGCAAGCTCGTGATCGCCAAGATCCAGGACGTCCCCGGCATCACCCGCACGCTGACGTGCACGGTCGTCCACGTCTGACTCGCCGCACCGCCAGGATGCCGGCAGCGGGCGCCGCGCTCACTGGGCTGGCCTGCGCGGCTGTGGCCCTGTCCGCGTGCACCTCCGCGGTGGCCGTCTCCCCGGCGCCGCGAGCATCCAGCGCCGCGTGCGCGGCCGCCTCCCGGCACTGGCCGGCCACCGTGGGGAACCAGCCGGCGGTCGACACGTCATCCAGCTCGCGGGCGGTCCACGCCTGGGGTGACCCGGCGATCATCGCCCGCTGCGGGGTCGACCCTCCCGGGCCGACCACCGAGGACTGTGTCGCGGTCGACGACGTGGACTGGATCGCCCACCCACTGAGCGACGGGACGAGGTTCACGACGTACGGGCGCTCGCCGGCCGTCGAGGTGCTGGTCCCGCGGGCGTACGACCCGCCCGGTCTGCTCCTCCCCGCGTTCACCGCGGCCGCACGAGCCATCCGACAGGGCGGTCAGCACTGCAGATGAGCCGGTCCCCGGTGGGGACGGCTAGCGCAGACCGGTGCGCCGTGCCAGGGCGAGCTCGACGAGCTCGTCGATCAGCTGCGGGTAGCCGATGCCGGACCGGGCCCACATCCGCGGGTACATCGACAGCGGCGTGAAGCCCGGCATGGTGTTGATCTCGTTGACCAGCACCGTGCCCTCGCTGGTGTAGAAGCAGTCCACCCGCGCCAGCCCTTCGCAGCCCACCGCGTCGAACGCCACGGCCGCCACCCGGCGCACCTCGTCCGCGACCTCGTCGGGGACGTCCGCCGGGCAGGAGAGCCGGACGTCGGCCTCGGCAAGGTACTTGGCCGCGAAGTCGTAGAACTCGTGGCCCCGCACGACCTCGACTTCGCCGACCTCGCTGGTCCGCGGAGCCGAGCCGTCGCGTGACTGCAGCACGGCGCACTCCAGCTCGCGGCCGGTGACCGCGGCCTCGACGACCACCTTGGGGTCGTGCGTGCGCGCGGCCTCGACCGCGTCCCGCAGGCCGTCGGCGGAGCTCACCTTGCTGATCCCCATGCTGGAGCCGGCGCGAGCGGGCTTGACGAACACCGGCCAGCCCAGCGACGCGACGGCAGCCATCGCCGCCGAAGGGTCCCGCTGCCACTCCCTGTCCCTGATGACGACGTACGGCCCCACCGCGAGCCCGTGGCCGGCGAGCACCACCTTCATGTAGTGCTTGTCCATCCCCACCGCCGACGCAAGGACCCCGGAGCCGACATACCGCACGTCGGCGAGCTCGAGCAGCCCCTGCAGCGTCCCGTCCTCACCGAACGGCCCGTGCAGCAGCGGCAGGACGACGTCGACGTCGCCGAGCTCGCGCGGCGGCTGCCCCGGCTCGTGCAGGACCAGCGCCCGGTCGGAGGTGCCGAGCGGAAGGACCACCTCGGTGCCCTTGCTCGACACCTCCGGCTCCTGTCCGTCGCGCAGCTCCAGCGGCGCCGGGTCGTCGGCGACGAGCACCCACCGGCCGTCCTTCGCGATGCCGATGGGGACGACGTCGTAGGCGTCCCGGTCGATCGCGCGCAGCACCCCTGCCGCCGTCGCGCACGAGACGGCGTGCTCCGAGGAGCGCCCGCCGAAGACGATGGCCACCCGCGTCCTACCGCCAGGAGGACGGCCGGCACCGAAGGGTCGGTCCTCGCCCGCTGCGGCGTCGACGGTGCTCATCGGAGGCGACCCTACCTGCCGTACCGGCACCACAGCCGGAGGCGGGAGCCCCAGCGGGTCACCGGTGCGGCCGCCGTCGAGGATGGCCGCGGCGCCTATCCTGCAGCGATGGTCCCCACCTCCGGCCCGCACTCCCTGGACGGCCTCGCACCTTCCTCGATCCTGGTGGCTGCCGGGCGACCGCCGCGCGTGCCTGGCGCTGGCCTCAACGCACCCCTGGAGCTGAGCAGCACCTTCGTCGCGGACGGCCCGTACAGCTACGCCCGGGCCGGCAACCCCACCTGGTCGGCCTTCGAGGAGGCGCTCGGAGCGCTGGAGGGCGGCTCAGCACTGCTCTTCGCCTCCGGTATGGCGGCCATCGCGGCCGCCCTGTCAGCAACACCGCCTGGTGGCGTGGTGGTCGCGCCGACGCACGCCTACAACACCACCGGGGTGATCCTGACCGAGATGGAGGCGGCGGGCCAGATCGGGTTGCGACGCGTGGACATCAGCGACACGCCCGCAGTCGTCGCGGCGCTAGACGGTGCGTCCCTGCTGTGGGCCGAGTCCCCGACGAACCCGATGCTCGAGCTCGCCGACCTGCCGGCACTCACCGCCGCCGCGCACGACCGTGGCGCGACCGTCATGTGCGACAACACCTTCGCCACGCCCTTGGCGCAGCGCCCGCTGAGGATGGGAGCCGACCTGGTGATGCACTCGGTCACGAAGTACCTGGCCGGTCACTCCGACGTGATCCTGGGAGCGACCGTCTCCGCCGACACCCCCCGCGGCCGGGACCTGCAGACGCACGTGGAGCATCACCGGCTCGTGCACGGCGCCATCGCCGGGCCGATGGAGAGCTGGCTGGCCCTGCGCGGCATGCGCACGATGCACCTCAGGGTGGAGCGCTCGACGGCGTCTGCGGCCGACCTGGCCGACCGGCTGAGCGGGCACCCGGCCGTCGGCCGGGTCCGCTACCCGGGTCTTGGCTCCATCGTGGCGGTCGAGGTCGTTGGCGGGGCCGACGCCGCCGAGCGGGTGGCGAGCGGGGTGCTGCTCTGGACCCATGCGACGAGCCTCGGCGGGGTGGAGTCGCTGGTCGAGCGGCGGCGACGGCACGCGTCCGAGCCGCTGACCGTGCCGGACAACCTGCTGCGGCTCAGTGTCGGCATCGAGGACGTCGACGACCTCTGGCGGGACCTGTGCCAGTCGCTCGACCGCTCGCTCCAGGCGTGAGCACCGTGCCGGTGCAGGAAGGTGGCCGGTCGGTGCTGGTCACCGGGGCGTCAAGGGGGATCGGCGCGGCCGTGGCGCACGCCTTCGCCGAGTCCGGAGACCGGGTCGCGGTCCACTACGGGTCCTCGCGGGGTGCCGCCGAGCAGACACTGCGCTCGCTCCCCGGCGAGGGCCACGTCCTGGCTGCGGCGGACCTGGCCGACCCGGCTGCCATCCACCGGATGGTCGACCGGGCCGCCGAGCAGCTCGGCGGCATCGAGGTGCTGGTCAACAACGCGGGTGTCTTCGTGCCCCACCCCATCATGGAGGTGTCCTACGAGCAGTGGCAGCGCGCCTGGGCCGACACGCTCGCCGTCAACCTGGTCGGGGCCGCCAACGTGACGTGGTGCGCCGTCCGCCACATGCCGACGACCGGCGGCGGGCGGATCGTCAACGTGGGCTCGCGCGGCGCCTTCCGCGGTGAGCCGGGACAGCCCGCATACGGCGCCAGCAAGGCCGCGATCGTGGCGTTCGGACAGTCGCTGGCCAGGGACCTCGGACCGCGCCGGATCGCGGTCACCACTGTCGCGCCCGGGTTCACCGAGACGGACATGGCTGCCGAGTCGCTGGAGGGTCCGGGCGGTGACCGGAGGCGGCGGGAGAGCCCGCTGAACCGTGTCGCCACTCCCGCCGAGGTCGCACGCGCAGTGGTCTACCTGGCCTCGCCCGGGGCCGAGTTCAGCACCGGCACGGTCCTGGACGTCAACGGCGCGTCGTACCTGCGGATGTGAGGGAACGGCGCCACATGGACAGGGCGCCGGGTGACGGCCTGCCGCTCCCCTGGCTGGCCGAGCGCGAGTGGTCAGGTGCTCTCGGCCTTGCGTGCCCGCGCCATCAGGGCCCTGCCCATCTGCTCCGGCGTCCACCCTTGGTGCACCACGGCATTGACGCTCTCGATGATCGGCACGTCCACGCCGTGGTGGCGGGCCAGCGCGAGGATCGACTCGCACGACATCACGCCCTCGGCCGTCTGACGGCTGAGGGACACGACCTCCTCGACGCTCATGCCACGACCGAGGTTGACGCCGAACGTCCGGTTGCGCGACAGCGGCGACATGCATGTCGCGATGAGGTCCCCGACCCCCGCGAGACCGGCGAACGTGGCGGGGTCGGCGCCGAGCGCGACGCCGAGGCGGGTCGTCTCCGCCAGCCCCCGCGTGATGATCGTGGCCTTGGAGTTGTCTCCCATCCCCATGCCCTCGGCCATGCCGACGGCCAAGGCGACGACGTTCTTGACCGCCCCACCGAGCTCGGTCCCGACGACGTCGGTGTTGGTGTACGGGCGGAAGTACGGCGCCGCGCTCGCCTCCGCGACCCGCTGAGCGGTCGACTCGACCACGCACGCCACCACGCTGGCCGCGGGCTGCTTCGCGGCGATCTCGCGCGACAGGGTGGGACCCGAGACCACCACGATGCGCTCCGGCGCCACGCTGGCCACCTCGGCGATGACCTCGCTCATCCGCTTCGTCGTCCCCAGCTCGACGCCCTTCATCAGTGAGACCACCGGCACGTCCGGCGGAAGCAGGGCCGCCCAGCGGGCCAGGTGGTGGCGGAGCAGCTGCGAGGGCAGGGCCAGCATCACCAGCTCCGACCCGTCCAGCGCCTCCTGCGGATCGGTCGTCGCGGAAACCGCCTGCGGCAGCTGGAGACCCGGCAGGTACTCGGGGTTGGTGCGGGTGCTGTTGATGGCCTCGACGAGCTGGGGGCGCCGGCCCCACATGCACACCTCACCGCCCGCGTCGGCCAGTATCGCCGCGTATGCCGTGCCCCAGCTCCCCGTGCCGAACACCGTCGCGCGGGTCATGCGGCGTCCCCCGGGTGCAACCGCGGGTCGTACCGCTCCGCCGGGGCCGGCTGGCCTCGCAGCTGCTCCAGCACGGCCGTCACGGCCGCCAGGATCCGGGCGGTGGCGTCCAGGAGCGTTGCGGCGTCCAGCGGCCGGGCATACATCTCCGAGAGGTCGACGGGCGCACCCGCCCACACGTGCACGAGCGTGCGCGGGACGAGACGCAGCCGGCGACTGTAGGGAGCGAGCATCTCCTGCGCCCCCCACTGAGCCACCGGGATCACGGGGCATCGCGTCTCGAGCGCGATCCGGGCGGCGCCGGTGCGGCCGGTCATCGGCCACAGGTCCGGGTCCCTGGTCAGCGTCCCCTCCGGGAACACGACGACCGCCTTGCCCTCACGCACAGCCCGGGCGCCGGCTCGCGCCGCGTCGGCCGCACGGGTGCTGTGGCGCTCGACCGGGATCTGGCCAGTGGCCACGATCCACTGGCCGACCAGCGGGATGCGGAACAGGCTCTCCTTGGCCAGGAAGTAGGGCGGGTGGCCGTTGTCGTACAGGAAGTGCGCCAGCGTCAGCGGGTCAACGTGCGAGACGTGGTTCTGCACCACGACAAACCCGCCCGACGCCGGCAGGTTCTCGGCCCCGCGCCAGTCGTGGCGGGTCGCCAGCCGCACCGCCGAGCGCACCACCGTCGCGGCGGACCGGTATGCCCGCGGCAGCGGTCGCTGCGGGGGTCTGCGTGGCACCGGTGCTCCGTCCGTGGTCTAGGGCAGTCGCCTGGGCACGTGACCGAGCCGTGCTGGTATGCCGTCGTGCGGTCATCTTCGCCCGGCACGGGGGCGGTGTCGAGACGGGGGGAGCGGCCCTGGGACCATCGAGGAGATGACCAGGACCGGCAGTGAGAGCAGCGCGCTCGAGCCCGGCTGGCGCGTCGTGGTCCCGGTCAAGGCGCCGCACCTGGCGAAGAGCAGGCTGCACCCGCCTGCCGGCGTCGACCGCTCCGGACTGGCACACGCCTTCGCGCTGGACACTCTCGAGGCAGCCGCCCTGTGCGTGCAGCCCGGCCATCTCGTGGTCGTCACCTCGGACGACGCCACGCGCAGCTTCGCCACGGCACGGCGGGCCGTCGTGGTCGGCGACGCCGGGGGCGGGCTGAACGCCGCCGTACGGTGGGGGGTGCAGACGGCACTGCGCCACGTCGGTGACGGTCCGACCGCAGTCCTGCTCGGCGACCTGCCGGCGCTCGCCGCGGGGGAGCTACAGACGGCGCTGGACCGGTGTCGTGCGCACGGGAGGGCATTCGTGCCGGACGCTGGGGGGACCGGGACGGTTCTCCTTGCGGCAGCACGAGCCAGCGACGTCGTCCCCCGCTTCGGCGCGGGGTCGGCAGCGGCTCACGAGAGGGAGGGCTACATGCGCCTGGCTCTCGCCCTACCCGGACTGCGGACGGACGTCGACGACGACGTGGCGTTGCGGGCTGTCGTCGGCATCGGGACCGGACGGCACACGACGGCGGTCCTGTGCGCTTCCGCCGCGGCCGCCGGCCCGGGCGACGCGGCGGGACGGGACTAGCCTGACCGGATGCAGGGCACCGTGCACCGCTACGACGAGGAGACCGGCTCTGGCAGCCTGCTGCTGGACGACGGCCGCGAGGTGCCATTCGGCGGCATGCAGACTGACGACAGCGGCCTGCGCCATCTCCGACGGGGCCAGCGCCTCACAGTCCAGATCAGCGACGGTCGCGCTGTCCGGTTGCGCATCACCGGGATCGGGCCGGGCGAGCAGATCCGCTAGGGCGCGGTCGAGGTCGGCGGGCTCAGGCCTTCTTCGCCCCCCGGCGACCAGCGCTCGTGCCGGCCGTGGCTCCGGCAGCCGCCTTCTTGGCCGTGGTCTTCGCAGCCGTGGCCGCTGTCTTCCTGGCCGGTGCAGCCGGTGCGCTCCTGGTGGCCGTCTTCGTGGCGGTCGCCGCCTTGGTCGCGGTCCTGGTGGCGGGGGCGCTCTTGGCAGCTGTGCTCTTGGCAGCTGCGCTCTTGGCAGCTGCGCTCTGGGGCGACGCGCTCTTCGCAGCGCTCGCCTTTGCGGTCTTGGACGTCGCCGCTGTCGCGGTGGCCTTCGCGGTCGTGGTCTTCGCTGCAGCGCTCTTGGCAGGGGCAGCCGACTTGGCCGCGGTGGACTGTGCGGTGGTCGCCGCTGCCCTGCTGGCCGTCTTGGCGGGCGCCGTCTTGGCGGGCGCCGTCTTGGCGGGCGCCGTCCTGGCCGCCGTCGTCTTGGCCGCCGTCGAAGCACGGCCTGTCGCGGCCTTCTTGGCACCGGACTTCCCGGCGGCGGTGGCGTCACCGGGGGCACTGATGGCGGTGGCGGCACGTGCGCGGGCGCCGGCGAGTGCGGTGGCGGAGAGCTTGCGCGGGTCCGCGACGACGTCCCGGAACCTGGTCCCGGCCTTGAACCGTGGCACCGCAGTCTTCTTGATCTTCACGGTCTCGCCGGTGCGTGGGTTGCGGCCGGTACGTGCGGCGCGGGTCGTCTTCTCGAAGGTCCCGAAGCCGGTGATGCCGACCTTCTGTCCCTTGGCCACATTGCGGATGATGACGTCGAGCACCAGCTCCAGCGCCTGGCTCGCCGTCTTCCTCCCACCGAGTCTGGGCTCCAGCTCGGTGATCAGTTCTCCCTTGTTCACGTTCCCTCCAGGGGGACTAGCGCCGGAACGACCCGACTGTATGCGGCCGGGCCATCGCCCGATAAACACGACGTTAAGCGAGGAGAGGGCGGTCGTCTACCACAACCGCGTGCCGAATGCACCGTGTCGCAACAGATTTCGGAGCGGCTCTCAGCCACGGGGACTGCCCGTAGGCGCTGGTGGCGAAGCGGTAGCGCGGGTGGATGTGGGCGGCCCACCCGACCGTTACATCTCAATACCGTTGCCGCACAACGTCTTTGGAGCTAGACCTCAGCCAGTGGCGATGCGTGGCCGGTGCGCCGGGCGGGCCGACTCGAAGGCCGTCACGTCGCTCTCGTGGCTCAGCGTCAGGCCGATGTCGTCCAAGCCCTCCAGCAGCCGCCAGCGGGTGTAGTCGTCGACCCGGAACGGCGCGACGATGTCCTTGGCCACGATCGTGCGCCCGTGGAGGTCGACGGTCACCTCGGTGCCGGGCTCGTTCTCCAGCAGCTTCCACAGGAGCTCGACGTCACCCTGGTCGGCTTCGGCGGTCAACAAACCCTGCTTGCCGCTGTTGCCGCGGAAGATGTCGGCGAAGCGCGAGGAGATCACCACACGGAAGCCGTAGTTCATCAGCGCCCAGACGGCATGCTCGCGGGAGGAGCCAGTGCCGAAGTCAGCGCCCGCGACGAGCACAGAGCCCGCCGCATACGCGGGGCTGTTGAGGACGAAGGACTCGTCCTTGCGCCACGCGGCGAACAGCCCGTCCTCGAAACCCGAGCGGCTGACCCGCTTCAGGTACTCCGCCGGGATGATCTGGTCGGTGTCCACGTTGCTGCGTCGCAACGGCACACCGACACCGGTGTGTGTCGTGAACCTGTCCATCGGTAGTCCTTCCTCGCCCGTCAGAGGTCGCTCGGGCTGGACAGGGTGCCGCGAACGGCGGTGGCTGCGGCGACCAACGGGCTGACCAGGTGGGTGCGACCGCCCTTGCCCTGCCGGCCCTCGAAGTTGCGGTTGGAGGTTGAAGCGCTTCGCTCCCCCGGTGCCAGCTGGTCGGGGTTCATTCCCAGGCACATCGAGCAGCCGGCGAGCCGCCACTCCGCACCGGACTCGGTGAAGATCCGGTCCAGCCCCTCGGCGGCAGCCTGCAGCCGCACCCGTGCCGAGCCGGGCACGACGAGCATGCGCACCCCGGCGGCGACCTTCCTGCCCTTGATGACCGAGGCGACGGCGCGCAGGTCCTCGATGCGCCCGTTGGTGCAGGAGCCGACGAAGACGGTGTCGACCTTGATGTCACGCAACGCAGTCCCGGGGACGAGCCCCATGTAGTCCAGCGCGCGGGCTGCCGCAGCCTTGTCCGACTCGTCCGCGAAGTCCTCCGGATCGGGCACCCGCTCGGACAGCGGGAGCCCCTGGCCCGGGTTGGTGCCCCACGTGACGAACGGCGTGAGCGCCGCGGCGTCCAGGTGAACCTCTGCGTCGAACTGGGCGTCCGCGTCGCTGTGCAGCGTCGACCACCACGCCACTGCGTCGTCCCAGTCCGCGCCGGCCGGGGCATGTGGTCGACCTTGCAGGTAGTCGAACGTCGTCTGGTCGGGCGCGATCATGCCCGCACGGGCGCCCGCCTCGATCGACATGTTGCAGACGGTCATCCGCGCCTCCATGGACAGCGCGCGGACGGCGCTCCCGCGGAACTCCAGGACGTAGCCCTGCCCGCCCGCCGTGCCGATCTCCGCGATGACCGCGAGGACGATGTCCTTGGCGCTCACACCAGGGGCCAGCTCGCCGTCGACGGTGATCGCCATGGTGCGGAACGGCTTGAGCGGGAGCGTCTGCGTGGCCAGCACGTGCTCCACCTCGCTGGTGCCGATCCCGAAGGCCAGCGCGCCGAAGGCCCCGTGCGTGGAGGTGTGGCTGTCGCCGCACACGACCGTCATCCCCGGCTGGGTCAGACCGAGCTGCGGCCCGACGACGTGCACGATGCCCTGCTCGGCGTCGCCCATCGGGTAGAGCCGGACGTCGAACTCGGCGCAGTTGCGGCGCAGCGTGTCGACCTGGAGCTTGCTCACCACGTCGGTGATCGGGCCGGGCGTCGTAGGGACGTTGTGGTCCTCGGTCGCCAGGGTCAGGTCCGGCCGTCGGACCGTGCGACCGGCCAGGCGCAGCCCGTCGAACGCCTGCGGGCTCGTGACCTCGTGGAGCAGGTGGAGGTCGATGTAGAGCAGGTCGGGCTCGCCCTCGGCGCTGCGGACCACGTGGTCGTGCCACACCTTCTCGACCAGCGTGCCTGCCATCAGGGATCCTCCGTATGCTGTGAGCGGCGCCGCGACATGGTGGGTCCCCGGTGCACGGCCGACTCCTTCGAGGCTTCACTATTTCCTCGGACCGCGGAACTTGCGTCTCAGGCAATGAGACGGGAGTATCACTGCATGGACAACTCAAGCGGGGTAGGCGTCCTCGACAAGGCCGCTGTCGTGCTGGGAGCCCTCGAGGCGGGCCCCTCGACGCTGGCCCAGCTGGTCAGCGCCACGGGTCTGGCCCGACCCACCGCTCACCGGCTGGCCGTTGCGCTGGAACACCACCGCCTGGTGACCCGCGACCTCCAGGGACGCTTCGTGCTCGGCCCCCGGATGGCCGAGCTCGCCGCAGCCGCCGGCGAGGACCGGCTGCTCGCGGCGGCCGGCCCGGTGCTCGGCGCCCTGCGCGACCACACCAACGAGAGCGCCCAGCTCTTCAGGCGCCAGGGAGAGCACCGGATCTGCGTGGCGGCAGCGGAGCGGCCGATGGGCCTGCGTGACTCCATACCGGTCGGCGCCAGCCTGTCCATGCTCGCTGGGTCCGCCGCCCAGGTGCTGCTTGCGTGGGAGGAGCCCGACCGGCTGCACCGCGGCCTGCAGGGAGCCAAGTTCACTGCCACCGCCCTGTCCGGGGTCAGGCGCCGGGGATGGGCACAGAGCGTGGGCGAGCGCGAGCTGGGCGTGGCCTCGGTCTCCGCACCGGTGCGCGGGCCCTCCGGGCGGGTGGTCGCCGCCGTGTCCATCTCAGGGCCCATCGAGCGCATCTCACGCCAGCCGGGCAGGCTGCACTCGGCCACTGTCGTAGCCGGTGCCAACAAGCTGACCGAGGTTCTGCGCCGGACTCAGTCGCAGGCCTGAGCCACGCCTGTCGGTCGCGCCGGGCGGGTAGCGGTCGCAGATGTCGCCGCGCGTTCCGCAGCCGCCAGTCACGAACCGTGTCGAGCCCCTGACCGTCGCCGTCGCAGCAGCCCCGGAGGGCGAGCCTCAGCCGGGCCAGACCGCCTGGGCGACCTCGCCACCGGTGACGGCGACGCTGACGCGGACCTGGTCGAACGGCTTCTCGGACAGCTCGTAGCTGCCCTCCACCAGGTCGGGGAAGACCGCCGAGTGCACCACGCCCGCATCGGCCGGGCGGGCGACCACGGCCACGTGCACCAGATGGGGGCGGGCGGCGCCCGCCGACCCGTCGCCGTGCTCGTGGTCGTGGTCGCCGTGGTGCTGGTGCTCGTGGCCGCCGGGCCGGGCTGAGCCGGCAGCACCAGCGTGCCCGTCGCGGGGCCGGATCTCGATCTCCACGCCCTCCATGGCGGCCGGCATGGTCACGATCAGGGCGCCGACGTCGCCGCCGATGTCGAGCAGCACCGGCCCTTGGCCGGCATGCGGGTTCTCGGTGCTGGGCTCAGGACCGTTCGCGGTACTCGCGGCGGTTCCGGTGTGATCGGTGGTCGGCATGCAGGTGTCCCGGTGGTTGGCGAGGAGAGGTGCGACGTCGACGGGTGGGCACCTCCCGCGGAGGCGCCCACCCGTCCACGGCCGGTCAGGGGTGGGACGTGCCCGGCCTGGTCTGGTAGCCGCCGTTCGGCTGACCGAGGTAGGGGAACTTGCTCAGGTAGGGCGGGTTCTCGTTCGTGGTGCCGTCCGTGACGGCGCTGGCTGCGCCGTCAGGTGTGAAGCCCGGGTCGACGAGCGGGATCGTGGCTCCGGCGATGGCCCGGAGCTCGACCGTGGTGGTGTCGTCGAAGACGCGCCTGCCGTTGGGGAACCCGGCAGGGTCGCCACCCACGAGACCGAGCACGTTGGGCTTTGTCGCCGGCGGGATGGCCAGGTTCAGCCGCAGCATGTCCGCCTGCACGGGGCCGGTGTAGTTCTGGAAGCCGGCGACGACGCCCTCCGGGATGCCAGTCAGCAGGATGGCCGCCAGGTCGGCGCGAGGCTTGGTGTATGCCGCGAGATGCGGGAACAGGCCGGGGTAGAGGACCGGGAGGAGCTTGGCGAGCTCCGGGGAGGTGACGTACTCGGCGAACTGGCTGTCCTGGTAGGGGTACAGCGCGTTCCAGCGGTCCTTGACCGACATCGGGTTGATGACCTCGTTGAACAGCGGGTTGCCCAGCCGGGACACCTGGACGAAGGGACCGTGGCCCTCGCTCCTGCCGGTCGTGTCGCTCTGCACCCGCGTCATCTGCCGGCTGGCGCTGGCCCATACGCCGATGACGGACGCGGGGTCCATCACGTCGCTGGGTCGGTCACCGTTGCGAGAGAGCATCTCAATCGGGACCTGGATGGCGATGCTGTGCACGTTGAACGTCTTGGTGGCGTCGACGCCCATCGCATCGGCGGTGGGGATCAGGTGGTGGGACTGGAACGGGCGCAGCGTGCCGAGGTCGAAGACGGCGCCGAGGTCGACGTGGAAGCCCTCGGCCCGCTGACCGGCGAAGACCTTGCGGCCCCAGCGCGGCATGGAAATGACGGCGCGCTCCCCGATGTTCTCGGCGTAGTCCGGCGTGCTGCGGGGACCGACGTTGACCGGCGGGCAGGGGAACCCGTGGAGCAGCACGACGGGGTCCTTGCCACGGCGGGCCAGCGTGGCGGAGTAGAACTGGGGGCGGTTCCATGCCTTGGAGTGGATGTCGGTGATCTGGCCGGTGTTGTAGAGGAACGTGTCCTTGTTGCGGATGAAGGTGTTGAACCGGAACTGCAGGCTCAGGTCAGCGCGCGCATCTCCCTTGTTGGAGATGTGGATCTCGTAGAGGACGTCCTCACCGAACTCGTAGAAGTTCGGCCCGCCGTCCGGCTTCTCCAGGGGGATGTAGTTGGCGATCAGGGTGACGGTGTCGGGGCGGTCGGGACTGACGAAGGCGTAGACGTCGGTGTTGTCGGCAACCGGGTCCTTGGAGATTTCCGGTGCTTCGCGGTGTGAGGACATGGGGCTCGCTCTTCTGTGGAGATGGGCAGTCGATCGACTGACATGGACGGCGTGCGTGGTGTGGGAGGCGGCAGCAGGGCTGCGCGTGGTGGAGCCGGTCTTGCTCAGGCCGTGCCGATGGTGCTCAGTGACGCTCGGGGTGCGTCCGTGCGGCGAAGCGGGACTCAGGAGGCCGCGCGAACGAGCGTGGCGACCATCGCGGGGTCGTGGATGACGACCTCGCGCTCACCGACGAGCACCGAGACCTCGCCCTTGCGGACGTCGCGCACGTAGGCGACCAGGGGACCGTCGGCCGTGACCTCAGAGGCCTTCACGATCGCGGGTGCTGCGCCCGCGTCGGAGGCGGCGACCACCGCGCCGACGGCTGCCGCACCTGCTCCGGCCATGATGATGAACCCACGTCGAGTGGAGTCGGGCATAGGGAGTCCTTTCGAGGAACCTGGTTCGGGCACCAACCGGTCGGCAGGGACAGGCGTCCCCGGTCGGTCGTGGCGCGCCGGCGATCGGTCGGCGTGGCTGCGAGCGAGATCACTGCACCAGCACGGAGCATTCGTAGCGTGGAAAGGTCCGCTTTGCCCCAACGGATGGTAAAGCGTTGGCAAGCCGTAATCCCGCCCCAGGCAAGGGAGATGGGCGGGCGCGCGAAGCCCCCACCGAGGTGGATGCCTGAGAAGAGCGAGTGGAAGTAGCCCCGAGGGGGTTCGAACGCGCGCGTTCAGCCGCCCGGACTGCTAGGTCGTCCCGTGGCGACCGCCGATGCTGGCCGTCTCGAGCAGATGCGTGAAGTAGTAGTCGGCAAACAGCCGAGCGGCAATGGCCGAACGGCTGGAGACGCCCAGCTTGGCGCGGATGGACTTCACGTGGTCCTGCGCGGTGTGCGTGCTGATGCTCAGGCTGCGCGCGATGTCGGCGTCGGAGGAACCTCGGCAGATCAGCAGGGCCACCTGGACCTCGCGGCCGGTCAGCCCAGCCGCGGCGATCAGCGTTTTCATCAGGTCGGTCGGGGTTGCGTCGCTGAGCACGACCGCTACGCATCCAGGCGAGTCCAGAGGGTAGGCATCAGCGCTGAACCACTGTCCTTCCTCCGAGGTGAGCAGCAGAGACACCTGCGGGTCCACAGACGCTCGTCTCCTCAGGTACTCCAGGAACTGGTAGCGGTTGACCGCCTTCGTGTCCAACAGACCGAGCAGCAGCGACGCCTCGGGACTGACCTCAATCACCCGCTCGCTGTCGAACACCACGATGCCGTGACGTCTGGTGGCATGTGCGCTTCGAGTCATCGAAGCCACCACGCTGGCGCGTAGAACCTCTCCGAGCTGCCCAGCCACCTCGTCCAGCAGGTGCTCGTCAACAGCCACGAAGCACCCGTCTCCGGGGCGTCGCCAGAGTGAGATGGCGCCCCAGCACACGCCACTGGCCAGACACGTGACCCTGAGCTCGTCGATGTAGCCAAAGGGCTCCAGGACCTGCCGGAGGAGCGGCTCCCGCTGGTAGGACGGCGAGCGTGACAGCGCCGACGCTCCTGTCTCACGCGCTGCGGAGCGGGCAAAGCTTCGGGCGTGCTCGGACCCCACCTCGACCTCGAAGAAAGGAGAGCAGCTGCCCGCGGGGAGGTTGGCCACGGCGCCTCCGGAGAACAGGGTGGTCGATGGGTCAGTGATGAACAACGCGCCCCCGTCGGCGCGAAACGTTGCCAGGAGCACCTCAAGCAGAGTGGACGCCGTATGCGACGGCGTGCCGGAGCTGTCGCGGACGGCGCAGGCAAGCCGCCTCCCCAGCGGGGAGACCCCCGTCCGGTACGACGTCGTCTTCAGCACGTCAGCAGGCTACTGCTGCCCCACCCCCAGAATCAGGGATTGAGGCAGCGATGGGAGATGGCCCAGGCTGGGTGACTCATCCACTCCGCTGAAGGGCCCATCGATGACACATCTTGCTGAATCTTCGACCCCGCAGCTCGGCATCTCCTCGGACCGGCAGGTCTATGACCATATCGGCGCCTTGTGCCGCGTGATCGCGCCCGGGGCCATGAGCGGTGGCGCGTTCTCCATCGTCGAAGAGCGTGCCCAGAGCGGGTACATGGCGCCCAGACACGTCCACGCACGCGAGGCCGAGACCTTCCTCGTGCTCGACGGCGCGCTGGAGGGATGGTCCGGTGGAACCACCCAGATGGTCGAGGCGGGCAACCTGGTCTTCCTGCCAGCAGGTGTGGAGCATGCCTTCCGCGTGGTGTCGGCAACGGCACACTTTCTGACCCTCATCACCCCCGCCGGCTTCGAGACCTTCTTCGAGGAGTCGGGCACACCGCTTTCCCAGGACTTCTCGGGCGAGCTGCCCGCTCCCTACCCCCTGACACCTGAGCAGGGCGCGGCGCTGCAGTCAGTCCTGACGCCGCTGGGCTGCACGATCACCGGGCCACCGCCTTTCCTGCTCGGCTGACGTCCCGGCCAGTCGCGGCGACGTGCCCGCCGTCGAGCCCCCGCGCCGGGGCGCTCATGGGCGGAAGGCATCGGCCCCCGGTGGAACGGCCTTGTCCGACGTAGCCCCGACGGGATTCGAACCCGCGCTACCGCCTTGAGAGGGCGGCGTGCTAGGCCGCTACACAACGGGGCCCTAGCCGTACCGATGACACACTGCACGGGGAAGGAGCGCCCCAGTCACCGGGAAGACCCTACCGGCCGTGGCAGGTTCCGCCGAATTGCCGGGAAGCACCCGCGGACCGCCGCGCAGCGCTGGGGTACCAGGACTCGAACCTAGACTAACTGAACCAGAATCAGTCGTGCTGCCAATTACACCATACCCCATAGGAATTCACGCTCCGTAGGCGCACAGCCGCCGGTCAGTGACCCGAGGCGCGATACTACCGGCCCGCCCAGAGCCCTCCCAAATCGTGCGATCGGCGGCGCGGGGTCCGGCGCCGCCTGCTCAGAGACTGTCGCGCAGGGCCCGCAGCCGGGTGAGAGAGGAGTCGCGGCCGAGGATCTCCAGCGACTCGAACAGCGGCGGCGAGATGCGCTGGCCCGAGATCGCGGTGCGGACCGGCCCGAAGGCGACCCGCGCCTTGAGCCCGAGCCCGTCGACCAGGCGCGAGCGCAGCGCGGCCTCGAGGTCGGCCGCCTGCCAGGACGGGAGGCCCTCGAGCGCCGAGGCCGCAGCGTCCAGGACCACTCCAGCGTCGTCGCCTAGCGGTGCCCTGGCGTCCGGCGCGATGGGCACCTGGTCGTCGGGAAGGAAGAAGGGCGCCACCAGCGGGGTGGCTTCGGAGAGGACCTGCACCCGCGTCTGCAGCAGCGGCGCGATCCGACCCAGCCGCTGGAGCTGCTCGCCGGTCGCCGGGCTGGGCAGCACCCCGTCCCGCTGCAGGTAAGGGACCAGCCGGGCCGCGAAGTCCGCCGGCTGCAGGCGGCGGATGTGCTCGGCGTTGACCGCCTCCGCCTTCTTCTGGTCCCAGCGCGCCGGGTTGGGGTTGACGTCGTGGACGTCGAACGCCGCCACCATCTCGTCGGGGTCGAACAGGTCGCGGTCCTCGGCGATCGACCAGCCGAGCAGCGCGAGGTAGTTGACCATCCCCTCGCGGATGAATCCGCGCTCGCGCTGCAGGAACAGGTTGGACTGCGGGTCGCGCTTGGACAGCTTGCGGTTGCCCTCGCCGAGCACCAGCGGCAGGTGCCCGAAGACGGGGACGCGCTGCGCGACGCCGATGGCGACCAGCGCCTGGTACAGCGCGATCTGGCGCGGTGTCGAGGACAGCAGGTCCTCGCCGCGGATGACGTGCGTGATGGCCATCGCGGCATCGTCCACCGGGTTGACGAGGGTGTAGAGCGGCAGGCCCCCGGCGCGGACGATGACGAAGTCGGGCACGGACCCGGCCCGGAAGGTGACCTCGCCGCGGACCATGTCGCAGAACGTGATGTCCTCGTCCGGCATCCGCAGCCGCAGCACCGGCTCCCGGCCATCGGCGCGGAAGGCAGCCCGCTCGTCGTCGGTCAGGTCCCGGTCGGCGTTGTCGTAGCCCAGCTTCGGGTCCCGGCCGGCGGCGCGGTGCCGCGCCTCGACCTCCTCGGTGGTGGAGTACGACTCGTAGGCGTGAGCGCCGTCCACCAGCCGCCGGGCCACCTCCAGGTGCAGGCCGCGCCGCTCGCTCTGCCGGTACGGGGCGTAGGGGCCGCCGATGCCCGGCCCCTCGTCGTAGTCCAGCCCGAGCCAGCTCATGGCGTCGAGCAGCTGCTCCAGGCTCTCCTGGCTGTCCCGACCGGCGTCGGTGTCCTCGATGCGGAAGACGAACGTGCCGCCGGTGTGCCGCGCATACGCCCAGTTCGACAGGGCGGTCCGGGCCAGCCCCACATGCGGCGTGCCCGTCGGCGAGGGGCAGAAGCGGACCCGGACGTCGCGGCCGGTCGCCTCGGCGCTCAGCCGGTTGTCGGGGCTATCCCGGCTGTGCGGGCTCATGGCAGCGGGTCGCGGCGGACGAAAGGGTTGGCCAGCGTGCCGATGCCCTCGATCTCGACCTCGACCCGCTGCCCCGCCTCGACCGGACCCACGCCGGCGGGTGTCCCGGTGAGGATGACGTCGCCCGGCAGCAGCGAGAAGGCCTGCGACACGTACGCCACCAGGTCGGCCACCTTGTGCACCATGTCGGCCGTGGTGCCGTCCTGCACCACCTCACCGTCCCGGCGGGTCACGATCGACAGGGCGGACACGTCCAGCACCGTCTCGATCCACGGGCCGAGGGGGCAGAACGTGTCCATGCCCTTGGCTCGCGCCCACTGCCCGTCGAGGCGCTGCAGGTCCCGCGCCGTCACGTCGTTGGCGCAGGTGTACCCGTAGATGACGTCTGCCGCCCTGGCCGCCGGCACGTCCTTGCAGAACCGCCCGATGACGACGGCGAGCTCGCCCTCGTAGTGGATCTCCCTGCTCGTCGACGGCATCACGACCGGGTCGTCCGGACCGATGACGGCAGTGTTGGGGACCAGGAACATCAGCGGCTCGTCCGGCACGTCACCGCCCATCTCGCGCGCGTGGTCGGCGTAGTTGCGCCCGATGCCCACGACCTTGCTCCGCGGCAGCACCGGCGCCAGCAGCCGGACCTCGGAGAGCCGCATCTGGTTGCCGGTGAGCGCGATCGGCTGGTGCAGCGGGTCGCCGGCGAGCTCGGCGATGATCTCTTCGCCGTCGTCGCCTCCCACGATGCCGTAGGCAGGCGACTCCTCACCGGCCGTGTACCTCGCGATGCGCACGGTGGCGACCATAGCCCACCTACGCTGGTCCCCCGTGGGCGTCGGCGCGGTGAGCGAGCTGGAGCCGGGGGCGTGGCGCGCACTGGAGCGGGCACACCACGACCGCGTCGACATGGCGACCCGCTCGTACCGCTCGCGGCGCAGCCTCGGGATGGCGCACCCGGTCGAGGACTTCCTGTTCACCTACTACGCACACCGCCCGGCGCAGCTGCGCCGCTGGCATCCCGGCGCGGGCGTCCATCTGCTCGAGGCCGACGAGCGCGCCGGCTGGTCCGGCTACCGGTATGAGGGGCGGGCGGCCTTCGCGGACCTGAAGGCGTTCACGGCGACCAAGGGCCCGCGGCTGGGCGCGACCCGCGACCTGCTCGCAGCGACGGCGGCGCGACCGGCGAGGCTGGGCTGCTTCGGGCTGCACGAGTGGGCCATGGTCTACCACTGCGGGCAGGACGGCACCCGGCACCCGAGCTGGCCGCTGCGGCTCGGCGCCGAGGGCACCGACGCGGTCGTCGACAGGCACGCGCTGCGCTGCACCCACTTCGACGCCTACCGGTTCTTCACCAGCGCCGCCGAGCCGCTGAACAGCCTCGCGCCCCGCGCCGACACGCGGGTCGAGCTCGAACAGCCGGGATGCCTGCACACGACGATGGACCTCTACCGGCTCGCGTTCCGGCTCACTCCCCTGGTGCCGAGCACGCTGGTCATGGACTGCTTCGACCTGGCGCGGGAGGTGCGCGAGGTCGACATGCGGGCCTCGCCGTATGACCTGCGCGACCTGGGGTACCAGCCGATCGAGGTCGAGACCGCCGCAGGCAAGGCCCAGTACGTCGCCGCCCAGCGCGCCTTCGCCGAGCGGGGCCAGCCGCTGCGGCGACGACTCATCGACGCGTGCGACCGCCTGCTGGACGCCGTCTGCTGACTCGGCGCCCCGGTAGAGCCGGTGGAGCGGGGTCCAGCATCACCCGGACGTTGTCCTGCGGCTGGTGGGACGCGAGCTCTGCGCCGGCCTCGGCGGCGTGCGCCACGGCCTCGTCCAGGTCGTCGACCTGGATGTCGAGGTGCATGGACATCTGCGGCGCCCCCTCGACGGGGGGCCAGACCGGCCGCACGTAGCTCCGCTCCGTCGCGAACGCGAGGTTGTAGCCGGCCTGCTCCGACGGCGCGAGGTCGGCCCAGCCGGGGGACTCGTTGAAGACCGTCCAGCCGAGCAGCCGGGCGTAGAAGTGCGCCAGCTCCCGGGCGTCCGGGGCGTCGAGGACGACACCCCACCACTGTGCCTTCGTCCGCAGCGCCACCGGCTCACTGTGCCAGACGCCGGACCTCGCTCGCGAGACCGGCGTAGCGGCTCAGCGCACCGGCACCGACTGACGCAGCAGCCCGTAGCTGAGCGCGTCCACCAGGGCGTTCCAGCTGGCCTCGACGATGTTCGCTGCGACGCCCACGGTCTGCCACGAGGTCTCGCCGTCGGAGACCTCGATCAGGACGCGCGTCACCGCGTCGGAGCCGTGTGCCGAGTCCAGGATCCGCACCCGGAAGTCGATCAGCTCCACCTTGTCCAGCTCGGGGTAGGCGCCGGTCAGCGCCTGCCGCAGCGCGTGGTCGAGCGCGTTGACGGGCCCGTTGCCCTCCCCGGCAGCGACGACCCGCTGGCCCGCGGCCTGGAGCTTGACCGTGGCCTCGGAGAGCGCAGCCGCGCCGACGCCCGAGGAGTTGGTGATCACCCGCCAGGACTCCACCTCGAAGTAGCGCAGTGGCGTGCCCTCGACCGCCTCCCGCAGCAGCAGTGCGAACGAGGCGTCCGCCGCGTCGAAGGTGTAGCCCCGCAGCTCGAGGTCCTTCACCTTGGCGACGACCGAGGAGAGGAGCTCGCCCTGGCCGCTGAGGTCGTACCCGAGCTCACGGCCCTTGAGCTCAATGCTGGCCCGACCGGCCATGTCCGAGACGAGCATCCGCATGTCGTTGCCGACGACCGTCGGGTCCATGTGCTGGTAGAGGTCCGGGTCGACCTTGAGCGCGCTCGCGTGCAGGCCGGCCTTGTGCGCGAAGGCGCTCGCTCCGACATACGGCTGCCTGCTGTACGGCGGCACGTTGGTGATCTCGCTGATCGCGTGGGCGATCCGGGTCGCCTCCCGCAGCCCCGCCTCGGACAGCAGCCGGTGACCCTGCTTGAGCTGCAGGTTGCTGACGACGGTGATCAGGTCGGCGTTGCCCGTCCGCTCGCCGTAGCCGTTGACGGTCCCCTGCACGTGTGTCGCGCCGGCGGCGACGGCGGCCAGCGAGTTGGCCACTGCGCAGCCGGTGTCGTTGTGGCAGTGGATGCCGAGCCGCGCCGCAGTGCCGGACTGAACCGTTGCGACGACGTCGGCGACCACGTCGGCGATCCGAGGGGGCAGCATGCCCCCGTTGGTGTCGCACAGCGCGAGGACCTCGGCACCGGCCTCCGCGGCCGTCGACAGCACCTCCAGCGCGTAGTGGCGGTCGAGCAGGAAGCCGTCGAAGAAGTGCTCGGCATCAAGGAAGACCCGCCTGCCCTCTGCATGCAGGAAGGACACGGAGTCACGGACCATCGCCAGGTTCTCGGCCAGCGTGGTCCGCAGCGCCTTCTGCACATGACGGGCGTGCGACTTGGCGACCAGCGTCACCACCGGTGCACCGGAGTCGAGCAGCGCCCGGACCTGAGCGTCGTCGGCCGCGACGCCGCCGGGACGCCGGGTGGCGCCGAAGGCAGCCAGGGTCGCGCTGCGCAGCTGCAGGTGTCGCTTGGCCGCCGCGAAGAACTCGGTGTCCTTCGGGTTGGCGCCGGGCCAGCCGCCCTCGATGTAGCCGACGCCGAGCTCGTCCAGGTGACGGGCGATCGCCAGCTTGTCCGCCACTGAGAGGTTCAGCCCCTCCTGCTGGGCACCGTCGCGCAGCGTGGTGTCGTACACGTGCAGAGCGTCCATGGTCGGGTCCTTCTCCGGTGCTGGTGCTGCTGGTAGGCGGGGGGTCGTCGTCGTCGCTGCGGGTCCCTGCGGGCGCAGGTCGGGATGTCGTGCCGATCGCCCCGGGTGATCTTCGCCGACCATGGGTGGTGGTGCGACGTCCGTCGTCACCGGACGAGGTGGTGCCGGCAACAAAAAGACCCCCCGGGATACGGGAGGTCTGCGCGGCGGGAGGATCCCGTCGCGCTCAGTCGATAATCAGAGCGGCTGTGGCCACTGGCTGCAGGGCGTTCGGCACGAAGGCAGCCTGACACGCCATACCGGCATCTGGCTAGCCATCTCGCGATCCGGTCAGCGGGGCACGGCGTCGAGCACCCGGCTCGCGGCGACCAGGGCGTCGAACAGGCGCGGGTCGTCACTGACCTCCGGGTGCCACTGGACGCCCAGCCGGAAGGCCCCCGAGCGGTCCTCCAGGGCCTCCAGCGTCCCGTCCGGGGCCCATGCCGCGGGCACCAGCCCGTCGTACGTCGCGACGGCCTGGTGGTGGTGTGTCGGCACCTCCAGCCGGGCCCCCAGCAGCTCCTGCACACGGGTCCCTTCGACGGTCAGCACGTCGTGCCGGCCGTACCCCGCAGTGATCGGCGCGTGGAGGTCGGTGCCGACCACGTCGGGCAGGTGCTGGACCAGCGTGCCGCCGGCGGCAACCGCCATGATCTGCATGCCCCGGCAGATCCCGAGCAGTGGGGTGCCGGTGTGCCGTGAGGCGCGGGCCAGGGCCAGCTCGAAGGCGTCCCGGTCCGGGCGCGGGGACTGCACCAAGGGATGCGGCGGCGCGCCGTAGCGGCTCGGCTCCACGTCGGCGCCCCCTGCGATGACCAGGCCGTCGAGCCGGGCCAGGACCTCGGTGGCCATCTGGTCGTCCGCGTCCAGCCGAGGCGGGATCAGCAGCGCGACACCTCCCGCCTGCTCCACCTTGGCGACATAGGCATGCGGCAGCAGGGCGTTGGGCACGTCCACCCAGCTCCCACGGGTGGCCAGCTCGACATAGCAGGTGATGCCGATGACAGGGCGGTCTTCAGTCACACCGTCCACCATGCCCCACAGGGCGACCGGCCATTCGCACCGACCCACCCCGGAGCATGGCCTCCGCATACCATCGCCATCTCAGACCAGACGGGTCAGCCAACCGTGCTCGTCCTCGGCCCGGCCGTACTGAACGTCCAGCAGCGCCTGACGGATCGCGGCAGTGGTGCGGCCCACGCCGCCGTCCACGTCCGGGTTCCCGATGCTGACCGCACCGCCGTCCCAGGCCAGCCGACCCACAGGGGTGACGACCGCGGCGGTGCCGCAGGCGAAGACCTCGACGATCTCGCCGCTCGCTGCCCCCTCTCGCCACTCGCCGACATCGACCCGTCGCTCCTCGACCTTGTGCCCGAGGTCCTCGGCGATGCTCAGGATGGAGGACCGGGTCACGCCCTCCAGGATCGTGCCGGTCAGCTCGGGCGTCACCAGGCGCCCATCGGTGTGGACCAGGAAGATGTTCATCCCCCCGAGCTCCTCGATCCACCTGCGCTCGACCGCGTCCAGGAACGCCACCTGGTCGCAGCCGTGCGCACTGGCCTCGACCTGGGCCGCCAGGCTGGCCGCGTAGTTGCCGCCACACTTCGCGGCGCCGGTGCCACCCGGCGCCGCACGCGTGTAGCTCTCGGACAGCCAGATCGAGACCGGCTTGAGGCCGCCGGAGAAGTACGGGCCCGCCGGCGAGGCGATGACGCAGTAAGTCACCCGGTTGGCCGGTCGCACGCCGAGGAACGCCTCGGAGGCGAACATGAACGGGCGCAGGTAGAGGCTGTCCTCCCCCGAGTCGGCGGATGGGACCCAGCCCTGGTCGACCTGGACCAGGGCGCGCAGGGAGGCCACGAAGTCGTGCTCGCTCAGCTCCGGAAGGGCAAGGCGCCGTGCGCTGCGCGCGAACCGGGCGGCGTTGGCCTCGGGCCGGAAGGTCCAGACCGACCCGTCCGCATGCCGGTAGGCCTTCATCCCCTCGAAGATCTCCTGCGCGTAGTGCAGGACCGCGGCGGACGGGTCCAAGGACAGCGGCCCGTATGCCGTCACCCGGGCGTCGTGCCAGCCCACCCCCCGGTCCCACTGGGCCAGCACCATGTGGTCGGTGAACGTCTTGCCGAAGCCCGGGTTCGCCAGTACCGCCGCCCGCTCCGCGTCAGAGCGCAGGTCCGTGCGCGGGTTCATCTCGAACGTGAGAGCGGCTGGCATGAGGGTCTCCTTCGGCGGGACGCGGCCCCGCGAGGTGGCCTGGTGGTACGTCGATGGTGCGGGACGTGCTGGCGGTGCGGCAGCTGCCGTGGTGGTGGGACGTTCAGCGTAGCCAGCGGCGGCGTGGGCGGCGGCGCCTACGGCCGGCGGCGGCTACGCGACGGCCTCGGCGATGGCGTCGCCTACCTGCGCCGTGGTGCGGGCCGTGGCGCCGCGTCCGGCTAGGTCGGCGGCTACGGCCCTCTCGATCCGCCCGGCCTGCTCGGTGAGCCCGAGGTGCTGAAGCAGCATGGCCACGGACAGGACCGTCGCGGTGGGGTCGGCCCTGCCCTGCCCGGCGATGTCCGGGGCGGAGCCGTGCACCGGCTCGAACATGCTCGGGACGGTGCGGTCGGGGTTGATGTTGCCGCTGGCCGCCAGCCCGATGCCCCCGGCGACCGCCGCCGCGATGTCGGTGATGATGTCCCCGAACAGGTTGTCTGTGACGATCACGTCGAAGCGGCCCGGGTCGGTCACCAGGAAGATCGTGGCCGCGTCGACGTGCTGGTATGCCGTCTCGACGTCCGGGTGCTCGGTAGCCACCCGGTCGACGGTCCGCCGCCACAGGTCACCGGCGTGGACCAGGACGTTGTGCTTGTGCACCAGTGTCAGGTGCTTGCGCTCGCGAGCCTCGGCGCGCGCGAAGGCGTCGCGTACCACGCGCTCGACTCCGTAGGCGGTGTTGACGCTGACCTCGGTGGCGATCTCGGCAGGCGTGCCCACCCGCAGCGCCCCACCGTTGCCGACGTACGGCCCCTCGGTACCTTCACGGACCACGACGAAGTCGATGCCCCCTGGTGCGACACGCTCGATCGCCAGCGGGCTGGTCACCCCGTCGTACAGCCGCGCGGGGCGGAGGTTGACGTAGTGGTCGAGGGCGAACCGCAGCCGTAGCAGCAGCCCCCGTTCCAGCACCCCGCTCGGGACGCTCGGGTCGCCGACCGCGCCGAGCAGGATCGCGTCGTGCCCGCGGATCTCGGCCAGGACGGAGTCGGGCAGGGTCTCGCCGGTGGCGTGCCAGCGTCGTGCGCCCAGGTCGTAGTCCGTGGTGGTGACCTTGGGGCCGGCAGCCGCGGCGGCTGCCTGGAGGACCTTCAGTCCCTCGGCCACCACCTCGGGGCCGATGCCGTCCCCACCGATGACTGCGATGTCCAACGTGTCCGTCGTCATGTTCTTCACTGTAGGAGGCGTCCTGAATGCTGGGCGGTCCATCTCGGATCAGGCACCGCAGCCGACACACCAGCGTGATGGGTGGTCAACGTTCGTCGACACGCCCCTGGTCGCGCAGGTCCAACGACTCCTGGAGTGCCCGGCGCGTCTGCGTCGCCTCGTCGGTCGTCGCCTCGTCGGTCGTCGCCGCTGGGTCCTCCGGTGCCGATCCGCTGTCTGGTCTGGCGGGTGGTCCGGGCTGCGTGCTCCGCGCCGCTACGCGGACCCCAGCCGTCATCGCCACGTTCTCGAGATTAGATGGACGTCCAACTATCTGATACCGGAATCTCGCTCTCTGAGATGGCCGCCGCCGCCGTGCCCGCCGCCGCCGCGCCCGCCGCCGAGATCCCACTTCGCCCGCCGACGTCCCAGAGACACAGGATCAGACGCCGACTCATCCTGTGTCTTCGGGATCTCGGCGCAGGCTTCGGGATCTCGGCAGACGGGCCGGGCTCCGGCTCACGCACGGCCGACGCCGCCGTCACTCCCCCGGCAGTCGGACGCCGACCTGGCGGCGCACCTCGTCGACCGTCCGCAGGATCTGGACCGTCTCGCTCAGTGGCAGCAGCGGCGACTCGGGCAGATCGTCAGCGACGAGCTGGGCCAGGTGTGCCGCCTCGTGGCACAGGCCCTCGTGGCCGGGGTAGGAGTCGGCCTCACGAACCAGGCGGCGACCGTCCTGCGCCACGAGCGTCATCTCCACCGAGGCGTAGAAGGGAGTGGCGAGCTCCACCCGGGCCGCGGAACCGCACACCGCGGCCCTTGTCGGGGTGAGCGCCGAGAGCGTCGTGTCCAGCACCGCGGAGGCCTGCCCGGTCTGCAGCACCATGGACACCTGCGCGTCCACCCCGGTCTCGGTCCGCCTCCCGACCGCTGTGACGGCGTCGGGCCGGCCGAGCACGAAGGAGGCGAACGAGACCGGGTAGATGCCGAGGTCCAGCATGGCGCCACCCGCGAGCTCCGGCGCGAACAGGCGGTGCGTGGGGTCGGGGACGAAGTACTGGCCATGGTCGGCCAGCACGGTGCTGAGCTCGCCGAGGACGCCGTCGGCCAGGAGCTGGCGCAGGACGTCGGTCTGCGGCAGGAACCGGGTCCACATCGCCTCCATCGCGACGACGCCGGCCGCCCCGGCCGCCGCCACCACCTCAGCAGCCTCGGCGGCGTTGCGGGTGAACGACTTCTCCACCAGGACGTGCTTGCCGGCGGCGATCGCCAGCAGGGCGTGGTCCCGGTGGCCACTGTGCGGGCTCGCGACATACACGACGTCCACCTCGGGGTCGCGGACGAGCGCCTCGTACGAGCCGTGCACCCGCTCGACGCCGAGCTCGTCGGCGAAGGCCTGCGCCCGCTCGGTCGAGCGCGAGCCCACGGCGACGACCTGCTGACGGGTATGTCGTCTCATCGCATCGGCGAACGCGCGGGCGATGCCGCCCGGGGCGAGGATCCCCCAGCGCAGGGGCGGGGCGGCTGCAGGGTCGGGGATCCGGCTCGTCGGCAAGGCGGTGGGGAACGACGTCACGAAGGGCAGGCTACGGGCCCGGCCGTCGCTTCCACGCTCCCCACCGGGCCGGCCTCGCCGGCCGCACACCGTCCGCCGCCCGCCACGCGCCGCGCGCCGTCAGGCGAGATCGACGACCCGCACCTCGCACGCGCCGATCTCCTGCTCGATGTCGGCGAGCACGCCTGGGGGGATGGCGCTGTCGACGGTGAGCACCACCAGGGCGTCGCCGCCCTTGGCGTCGCGGGCCACCTGCATGCCACCGATGTTGATCTCGGCGTCGCCCAGAACCCTGCCGATGAGGCCCACGACGCCGGGGCGGTCGACATAGCGGTAGATCGCCATGTGCTCGCTGATCGGGACCTCGAGGTCGAAACCGTCCACGCCGATGAGCTTCTCGACCATGCGGGGCCCGGTCAGCGTGCCGGACACGCTCACCACCGAGCCGTCCGGGAGGGTGCCCCGCAGCGTGGTCACGTTGCGGAAGTCCTGGCTGACCGGGTCGGTGAGCAGCCGCACCTCGCAGCCGCGCTGCTCCGCCAGGACCGGCGCGTTGACGTAGGAGACCTGCTCCTCGACCACGTCCTCGAACAGGCCCTTGAGTGCCGACAGCCTCCACACGCTGACGTCGAACGCGGTGATCTCTCCCTTGACGTCGATGTCCAGCTGGACGGGCACCGCGCCGGCCAGGGCGGTGAAGATCCGGCCGAGCTTCTCGACCAGGGCGATCCCCGGGCGGACCTCCTCGGCGATGACGCCACCGGACACGTTCACCGCGTCGGGCACCAGCTCTCCGCTGAGGGCGAGCCGGACCGACCTGGCGATGGAGACCCCCGCCTTCTCCTGCGCCTCCTCGGTGGACGCCCCGAGGTGCGGGGTGACGACCACGGACTCGAACTCGAACAGCGGGGAGTCGGTGCACGGCTCGGTGCTGAAGACGTCCAGGCCGGCGCCAGCCACCCGCCCCTCCCGCAGCGCCGTCGCCAGGGCGACCTCGTCCACGATCCCGCCGCGGGCGGCGTTCACGATGCGCACGGCGGGCTTGACCAGCTTCAGCGCCTGCTCGCCGATCAGGCCCACTGTCTCAGGGGTCTTGGGCAGGTGCACCGTGATGAAGTCGCTGCGGGACAACAGGGCCTCGAACGAGACGAGCTGCACCCCGAGCTGCCCCGCACGGGCGGCGTTGGCGTACGGGTCGTAGGCGATCAGGGACATGCCGAATGCGGCCAGACGCTCGGCGACGAGCTGGCCGATCCGGCCGAACCCGACGATGCCCAGCGTCTTGTCGAGCAGCTCCACACCGGAGTAAACGCTGCGCTTCCACGACCCCCCGCGCAGCGCCGCGCTCGCGGGGGCGATGTTGCGGGCGGTGGCCAGCAGCAGGCCGATTGCCAGCTCCGCGGCGGACGTGATGTTGGAGGTTGGCGCGTTGACGACCATCACGCCGGCCTTGGTCGCCGCGGGGACGTCCACGTTGTCCAGGCCCACCCCGGCGCGGGCTACCACGCGGAGCCGCGGGGCAGCCGCCAGCGCCTCGGCGTCGACCCGCGTCGCGGATCGGATCAGCACCGCGTCGACGTCGGCCAGAGCGGGGAGCAGCGCGGCCCGGTCCGCCCCGTCGACGGTGCGGATCTCGAAGTCCGGCCCCAGGGCATGGACGGTCGCCGGCGACAGCTCCTCGGCGATCAGGACGACCGGCTTGGTCGCGCTCGGCTGGCTGGTCCCGGTCTGGTCGCTGGCGCTGGTCACCCGCCCGAGTCTAGGTTCGGCGCGGCGTGCGGGCGGCGCGCCGCCCGCGATACAAGACCATGCTCGTCGATGCTCACGGGCGAAAGCTGCTCAGCGCGCGGCACTGCCCTCGACGTAGTCGCTGTCGGTCGCCTTGATCCAGCTCATCAGCCCGCGCAGCTCGCGGCCGGTGGCCTCGATCGGGTGCCGCCGGCCCTTCTCACGAAGCGCCCTGAACTCCGGCGCCCCGGCGTCCTGGTCGTCGATGAAGTGCTTGGCGAAGGTCCCGTCCTGGATCTCGGCGAGGATCGTCTCCATATTGCGCTTCACCGACGCGTCGATGACCCGCGGACCCGAGACGTAGTCCCCGAACTCGGCCGTGTCGCTGACCGACCACCGCTGCTTGGCGATGCCGCCCTCGTACATCAGGTCCACGATGAGCTTCAGCTCGTGCAGGCACTCGAAGTAGGCGACCTCGGGCTGGTAGCCGGCCTCGGTCAGCACCTCGAAGCCGTACTGCACCAGCTGCGACGCGCCGCCGCACAGCACCGCCTGCTCGCCGAAGAGGTCGGTCTCGGTCTCCTCGGTGAACGTCGTCCTGATACCGCCGGCCCGCAGCCCGCCGATGGCGGCCGCGTACGACTTCGCGAGGTCCCACGCCGTGCCGGATTCGTCCTTCTCCACGGCGAGCAGCACGGGCACGCCTCTGCCATCGACGAACTCGCGCCGCACCAGGTGGCCCGGGCCCTTGGGTGCGACCATGAAGACGTCGACCCCCGATGGCGCCTCGATGTACCCGAAGCGGATGTTGAAGCCGTGGCCGAAGACGATCGCGTCGCCCTCGCTGAGGTTCGGCCGCACGGACTGCTCGTAGAGGCCACGCTGCTTGTGGTCCGGCGCGAGGATCACGATCACGTCCGCCTGCTTCGACGCCTCGTCCGGCGTCAGGACGGTGAGCCCCTCGGCCTCGGCCTTGGCCCGGGAGGTGGAGCTTTCGAGCAGCCCCACGCGGACGTCCACGCCGGAGTCGCGCAGGTTGAGCGCGTGCGCGTGGCCCTGGCTGCCGTAGCCGAGGACCGCGACCTTGCGGCCCTGGATGACCGACAGGTCGGCGTCGTCGTCGTAGAACATCTGGGCCACGTCGGCCACTCCTTGGTGTGAGGTCGCTGGGTGTGCGGTCGCTGGGTGTGCGGTCGCTGGTCGGTGAGTCGGTGGTGCGGGTGCTTGTCTAGCAGGTATGCCGGGGCCGTCGCGTCAGGCGCTGCGCAGCGAGCGGTCGGTGATCGAGCGGGGTCCGCGCCCGATCGCCACCATGCCCGAGTGCACCAGCTCCTTGATGCCGAACGGCTCCAGCACCTTCAGCAGCGCGTCCAGCTTCTCGGTGTTGCCGGTGGCCTCGATGGTGACCGCGTCGGTCGCGACGTCGACCACCTTGGCACGGAACAGCTGGACCGTCTCGAGCACGTGCGAGCGGGTCTGCAGGTCGGCCCGGACCTTGACGAGCAGGATCTCCCGCTGCACCGAGGCGGCGCGGTCGAGCTCGACCACCTTGAGCACCTCGACCAGCTTGTTGAGCTGCTTGGTCACCTGCTCCAGCGGCAGCTCCTCGACGTCGACCACGACGGTCATCCGTGACACAGCCGGGTTCTCCGTGGGGCCGACGGCGAGCGAGTCGATGTTGAACCCTCGCCGGGAGAACAGCCCCGCGATACGAGCCAGGACACCGGGGCGGTTCTCGACCAGGACGGACAGCGTGTGCTTGCTCATTCCTGCACCCCCTGGACCGCCGTCTCCGACTGGTCGTCCCGGTCCCAGGCGGGCGCGAGGTCGCGCGCGATCTGGATTCTGTCGTTGGACAGGCCGGCCGCCACCATCGGCCACACCATCGCGTCGCGGTGCACGACGAAGTCCACGACGACCGGGACGTCGTTGACCGCCATCGCCTTGCGGATCGTCGCGTCCACCTCGTCCGGGGACTCGCAGCGCAGGCCCACGCAGCCGTAGGCGTCGGCGAGCTTGACGAAGTCAGGCACCCGGCGGTTGACGCTGGTGTGCAGGTCGGTGTTGGAGTACCGCTCGTTGTAGAACAGCGTCTGCCACTGCCGCACCATGCCGAGGCTGGAGTTGTTGATGATCGCGACCTTGATCGGGATGTCGTTGATCACACAGGTGGCCAGCTCCTGGTTGGTCATCTGGAAGCAGCCGTCGCCGTCGATCGCCCACACGGTGCGGCCGGGATCGCCGGCCTTGGCGCCCATGGCCGCCGGCACCGCGAAGCCCATGGTGCCGAGCCCGCCGGAGTTGACCCAGCTGTTCGGGCGCTCGTAGCGGACGAACTGCGCCGCCCACATCTGGTGCTGCCCCACGCCGGAGACGAAGATCGACTCCGGCCCGCTGATCGCGCCGATCCGCTCGATGACGTGCTGCGGCGCCACTGAGCCGGTCTCCGAGGCGGTGTAGCCGAGCGGGAACGAGGCCTTCCAGCCCAGCACCTGCTCATGCCAGGCGGCGTAGGCGCCGCGCACGCCGTCGCGCTGCGCCTCCTGCACCGCCGAGGTCAGATCGGTGAGGACGTCCTTGCAGTCCCCGACGATCGGGACGTCGGCGACCCGGTTCTTGGAGATCTCCGCCGGGTCGATGTCGGCGTGGATCACGGTGGCACCGGGCGCGAACGTCGACAGCTGGCCGGTCACCCGGTCGTCGAAGCGCGCGCCCAGGGTGACCAGCAGGTCCGACTTCTGCAGTGCCGTGACCGCGGCGACGGTGCCGTGCATGCCGGGCATGCCGAGGTTGAGCGGGTGGCTGTCGGGGACGGCCCCCCTTGCCATCAGGGTCGTGACCACGGGGATCTGGGTGAGCTCGAGGAAGCTGCGCAGCTGCTCGCTGGCGCGGGCGCGGATGACGCCGCCGCCGACGTAGAGCACCGGCCGCTCGGCGGCGGCGATCAGCCGGGCCGCCTCGCGGATCTGCTTGCTGTGCGGGCGGGCGACCGGGCGGTAGCCCGGCAGCTCGAAGCGCGGCGGCCACGCGAACGTGGTCTGCGCCTGTAGCGCATCCTTGCTGATGTCCACCAGCACCGGACCCGGCCGGCCGGTCGAGGCGATGTGGAAGGCCTCGGCGATCACCCGCGGGATCTCCGCGGCGTTCGTCACGAGGTAGTTGTGCTTGGTGATCGGCATGGTGATGCCGCGGATGTCGGCCTCCTGGAACGCGTCGGTCCCGATGGCCTTGGAGCTGACCTGGCCGGTGATCGCGACCATCGGCACCGAGTCCATGTAGGCGTCCGCGATGGGGGTGACGAGGTTGGTCGCCCCCGGCCCGCTGGTCGCCATGCAGACGCCCACCTTGCCGGTGGCGCTGGCATAGCCCTCCGCCGCGTGTCCGGCGCCCTGCTCATGGCGCACGAGGATGTGCCGGACCTTGGTGGAGTCCAGCAGGGGGTCGTATGCCGGGAGGATGGCACCACCGGGGATGCCGAAGACGACCTCGACGCCGACCGACTCCAGCGAGCGAACCAGGCTCTCCGCCCCGCTCACCTGCACCGGCAGCGTCGCCGGCTGCACCGGAGTCTGGGCGTGCGTCTGGGCGTGCGTCTGGGCGAGAGTCTGGGCCCGCAGGCTTGCCGCGATGTCCGCCGGCGACGGCCCCGCGCCGGCTCCGGTCCTCAGGTCTGTCACGGCTGCCACTTCTCTCGTCGAGTCGTTCCGGTTGAGGCCACAAAAAAGCCCCTCGGTCCGGTCCGGACGGGAGGGGCAGCGCGCCGAGGAGTCGTCAGCGCGCTAGGGGAGTACGAGGATCGCTGCCACGCGTTCTACCGTGCGCTCCACCGGGCGGCATGTCAACCAGCGGGATGGCCTGTCTCAGGATGCGGCCCGGGTCCTGGCAGGTCGAAGCCCTGGCAGGTCGAAGCCTGGTGCGGCGGGTGGACGCGCGGGCTAGCCGCAGACCGCACCGTATGACGCGCTTCCGACGAGCTTGGCGTACTTGGCCAGCACGCCACGCGGGTACTTCGGCGGCGGCGGGGTGTAGCCCTGCGCTCGCCGGGCCATCTCGTCCTCGTCGACGAGCAGGTCCAGCGTCCCGGCGGCGACGTCCATCCGGATGGTGTCGCCGTCGCGCACGAACGCGATCGGACCCCCGTCCACGGCCTCGGGTGCGACGTGGCCGATGCACAGCCCGGTCGTCCCCCCCGAGAAGCGGCCGTCGGTGAGCAGCAGCACGTCCTTGCCGAGACCAGCGCCCTTGATGCCGCCGGTGACGGCGAGCATCTCCCGCATGCCGGGTCCGCCCTTGGGCCCCTCGTAGCGGATGACGACGACGTCGCCCTTGCCCAGCGAGCGGTCCTCGACGGCGTCCATCGCCGCCCGCTCACCCTCGAACACCCGGGCTGTGCCCTCGAACACGTCGCTGTCGAAGCCCGCGGTCTTGACCACTGCCCCCCCCGGAGCGAGCGAACCGCGCAGGATCGTCAGACCTCCGGTGGCGTGGATGGGCGCGGACATGGCCCGCAGCACCTTCCCGTCGGGATCCGGTGGGGCGATGTCGGCGAGGTTCTCAGCCATGGTCCGGCCGGTGACCGTCAGGCAGTCGCCGTTGAGCAGCCCGGCGTCGAGCAGGAGCCGCAGCACGACCGGCACGCCCCCGACCCGGTCGATGTCGGTCATCACGTACTGGCCGAAGGGCTTGACGTCGGCCACGTGCGGCACCCGCCGACCGATCCGCTGGAAGTCCTCCAGGCTGAGCTCCACCTCGGCCTCGTGCGCGATGGCGAGCAGGTGCAGGACGGCGTTGGTCGAGCCGCCGAAGGCCATCACCACCGAGATGGCGTTCTCGAACGCCTCGCGGGTCATGATGTCCCGGGCGGTGATGCCCCGGCGCAGCAGGCCGACGACCGCTTCGCCGGACCTGCGGGCGAACCCGTCCCGGCGGCGGTCGGTCGCGGGCGGGGCGGCCGAGCCGGGCAGGGACATGCCGATGGCCTCGCCCACGGTGGCCATCGTGTTGGCGGTGTACATGCCGCCGCAGGCGCCCTCGCCGGGGCAGATCGCCCGCTCGATGGCGTCGACGTCGGCCCGGCTCATCAGTCCCGCCGCGCAGGCACCGACCGCCTCGAACGCGTCGATGATCGTCACCGTCCGCTCGCTGCCGTCGGAGAGCTTGGCGATGCCGGGCAGAATCGACCCGGCATACAGGAAGACGGCGGCGAGGTCGAGGCGCGCCGCCGCCATCAGCATGCCGGGCAGCGACTTGTCGCAGCCGGCGAGCAGCACCGAGCCGTCGAGGCGCTCGGCCTGCATCACCGTCTCCACGGAGTCTGCGATCACCTCGCGGCTGACCAGCGAGAAGTGCATGCCCTCATGGCCCATCGAGATGCCGTCGCTGACGCTGATGGTGCCGAACTCCAGCGGGTAGCCGCCCGCGGCGTGCACGCCGTCCTTGACCGCCTTGGCCAGCCGGTCGAGGGAGAGGTTGCACGGCGTGATCTCGTTCCACGAGCTCGCCACGCCGATCTGCGGCTTGGCGAAGTCCTCGTCGCCCATGCCGACGGCGCGGAGCATCCCGCGGGCGGCGGCCCGCTCCAGCCCGTCGGTGACGTCCCGGCTGCGAGGCTTGATGTCCGGGGCGTTCGTGCCGTACGTGCCGGTGCTGCCGGCGCTGCCGGTGGACGTCTGCGTCATGGCTGTGATCCTAGGACGGCCGCCGGGGCGGGGCTTCGGTGTCCGCTACGTCACGATGTTGCGCAGCGGCTCACCGGCGCCGAACGCGCGGAGCTGGTCGCGCAGCAGCGCCAGCGCGCGTGGCCGGAAGGCGGAGGTGGCGCCACCGACGTGCGGGCTGACCAGCACCCCGGGTGTGGTCCAGAGCGGATGACCGGGAGGCAGCGGTTCCGGGTCGGTCACGTCCAGGGCCGCGGCGACCCGTCCCTCGGCGGCGGCCCGCACCAGGGCGTCGGTGTCGACCACCTTGCCCCGCGAGACGTTGACCAGCAGGGCACCGTGCTTCATCGCGGCCAGGAACGGCCCGTCGACCATTCCCTTCGTCGCATCGGTCAGCGGGACGGCCAGCACGACGACATCGTGGTCGGGCAGCAGGTCGCCGAGCTCGTCGATGCCATGCACGCGCTGGACCAGGTGGTCACCGTCGCGGGGCGACGACGCCACGGCGCAGATGGCGACCTCGAAGCCCTGCAGGCGGCGGGCGACCGCCTGGCCGATGCCGCCGTAGCCCACGAGCAGGACCCGCCGGTCCGCCAGCGAGGGGCCCAGCGCCCTGGACCCCCAGTGGGAGCGCTCCTGACCCCGCACGAAGTCCGGTATGCCGCGCAGCGACGCGAGCATCAGGGTCACCGCGAGCTCAGCGGTCGAGGCGTCGTGCACCCCCGCCGCGTTGGCGAGCTGCACCCCCTGCGGCAGGTACGGCTGCGCCGTCTCGTAGCCGGCGGTCAGCAGCTGGACCGCACGCAGCGAGGGCAGGCCGGCCAGCCGGGCCAGGAGCTCGGGCGGCCCGAGATAGCTCGGCACGACGAGCTCGATCTGGTCCGGACGCGCAGGTTCGGAGCGAAGGTCCCACGGCACGGCGTCGATGCCGGGCACCTCACCTACCGCGTCGACCCAGTCCTGGTCCGGCAGGCTCACGACCGTCACGGGCCCGACCGTACCCAACGGCTGCTCCGTCAGCTCAGCCGGTCGATGAGCTGCTGGCGGATCCGGGCAGGGTCGCCCTGGCCTCTCATCTCGCGCAGCACGTGGCCGATCAGTGCGCCGACCGCCTGGACCTTGCCGCCGCGGACCCGGTCCGCCACATCGGGGTTCGCGGCAATCACCGCGTCGACGGCAGCCTCCAGTGCGGCGTCGTCGCGGACCACCTTGAGCCCGCGGGCGTCGGCGACCTCGGCCGGGCTGCCGTCGCCGGCCAGGACGGCGTCGAGGACCTGCCGCGCCATCGGGTCGTTGAGCCGGCCCGAGGTGACCATCTGGTCGAGCTCGGCCAGATGCGCGGGCGTGACACCGAGCTCGTCCAGGGCCCGTCCCTGCGCGCCGGCGCGCCGGGCCACCTCTCCCGTCCACCACTTGCGGGCGCCGGCGGGGGTGGCCCCGGCGGCGACCGTCCGCTCGACCAGCTCGGTCGCACCGGCGTTGGCGACGTCACGCATCTCCAGGTCGGAGTAGCCCCACGCCTGCTGCAGCCGGCGCCGGCGCTCGGGCGGCGGCTCGGGCAGCGTCGCCCGCAGCCGCTCGACGGTCTCCGCGGTCGGTGCCACAGGCACCAGGTCGGGCTCGGGGAAGTAGCGGTAGTCCTCGGCGTCGGACTTGACCCGGCCCGCGGTCGTAACCCCGGTGTCCTCGTGCCAGTGCCGCGTCTCCTGGATGACCGGGCGGCCGGCCTCCAGTACGGCGGCCTGCCGGGTGATCTCGTAGCGGACCGCCCGTTCGACCGAGCGCAGCGAGTTGACGTTCTTGGTCTCGGTGCGCGTGCCCAGCGGCACCTCCTGCTGCGCCAGGCCCGGTGCGGTCCTGGGCCGCAGCGACACGTTGGCGTCGCAGCGCAGCGACCCCTGCTCCATCCGGACGTCACTGACGCCCAGCGCACGCAGCAGCTCGCGCAGCGCGGACACGTACGCCTTGGCGACCTCGGGAGCCCGGTCCCCTACGCCGGTCAGCGGCTTGGTGACGATCTCGATCAGCGGGATGCCGGCCCGGTTGTAGTCGACCAGCGAGTGGTCCGCGCCGTGGATCCGCCCGGTGGCGCCGCCGACGTGCAGCGACTTGCCGGTGTCCTCCTCCATGTGTGCGCGCTCGATCGCGACCCGGTAGGTGGAGCCGTCCTCGAGCTCGACGTCGAGGTGACCTTCGAAGGCGATCGGCTCGTCGTACTGGGAGATCTGGAAGTTCTTCGGCATGTCCGGGTAGAAGTAGTTCTTGCGGGCGAACCGGCTCCACGGCGCGATCGCGCAGTGCAGCGCCAGCCCGATCCGCATCGCCGACTCGACCGCGCGCTCGTTGACCACGGGCAGGGCGCCCGGCAGGCCCAGGCAGACCGGGCAGACCTGGGTGTTCGGCTCGGCGCCGAACCCCGTGGCGCAGCCGCAGAACATCTTGGTCGCCGTGTTCAGCTCGACGTGCACCTCGAGGCCGATGACCGGGTCGAAGCGGGCCACCGCGTCGGCGTAGTCCAGCAGGGCCGCGGCCCGTCCCGTCGTGCCGGCCATGGTGCTCACGCGAGCACCCCCGTCGCAGCAGGCGCAGCGGAGGAGCCGAGCACAGGTGCCTTGGCCAGCAGCGGACCGCCCCAACGCTCGGTGAGCGCCGCCTCGAGGGCAGCGCCGACCGCGTACAGCCGCTCGTCGCTCGTCGCCGGGGCCAGGATCTGGAAGCCGGCCGGCAGCCCGTCCTCGTCCGCCAGCCCAGAGGGCACCGACATCCCGGGCACGCCGGCGAGGTTGGCCGGGATGGTGGCGATGTCGTTGAGGTACATCGCCAGCGGGTCGGCGAGCTTCTCCCCGATGGGGAACGCGGTCGTCGGCGCGGTGGGCGAGACCAGCACATCGGCGCGCTCGAAGGCCTCGGCGAAGTCGCGGGCCACGAGGGTGCGGACCTTCTGGGCCTGGCCGTAGTAGGCGTCGTAGTAGCCGCTGGAGAGCGCGTAGGTGCCCAGGATGATCCGCCGCTTCACCTCGGCACCGAAGCCGGCCTCACGGGTGGCCGCCATCACCTGCTCGGCGCTCGGGTCGCCGATGCCGTCCGGCAGGACCCGCAGGCCGTAGCGCATGGCGTCGAACTTGGCCAGGTTGGAGGACGCCTCGCTCGGCAGGATCAGGTAGTAGGCGGCGAGCGCGTAGGCGAAGTGCGGGCAGGAGACCTCCACCACCTCGGCGCCGCGGTCGACGAGCAGCTGCACCGCCTCCTGGAAGCGGGCGCGCACGCCGGCCTGGTAGCCCTCACCGACCAGCTCGGTCACCACCCCGATCCGCATCCCGGTCACGTCGGCGCGCCGGGCAGCCTCCACCACCGGCGGCACGGGCGCGTCGATCGAGGTGGAGTCCATCGGGTCGTGGCCGCCGATGACCTCGTGCAGCAGCGCGGCGTCGAGGACCGTGCGGGCGCACGGCCCCGCCTGGTCCAGGCTGCTGGCGAGGGCGACCAGGCCGTAGCGGGACACCCCGCCATAGGTCGGCTTGGTCCCCACCGTGCCGGTGACCGCGGCCGGCTGGCGGATGGAGCCGCCGGTGTCGGTGCCGATGGCCAGGGGCGCCTCGAACGCCGCGACTGCCGCCGCCGAGCCGCCGCCGGACCCGCCCGGGATCCGGCTGAGGTCCCACGGGTTGTGCGTCGGCCCGTAGGCCGAGTGCTCGGTCGAGGAGCCCATCGCGAACTCGTCCATGTTGGTCTTGCCCAGGATCGGCAGGCCGGCGGCCCTGAGCCGGCTGACCACGGTGGCGTCGTACGGCGGCACCCAGCCCTTCAGGACCTGCGACCCGCACGTCGTGGGCAGGCCCCTGGTGGCGATGACGTCCTTGACGGCGACGGGGACCCCGGCCAGCGCGGAGAGCCGCTCCCCCGACGCGCGGCGCTGGTCGACGGCCCGGGCCGCGGCCAGGGCACCGTCGGCGTCGACATGGAGGTACGCGTGCACGTCACCGTCGACGGCCGTGATCCGGTCCAGGTGGGCCTGCGTCGCCTCGACGGCACTGACCTGTCCGTCCGCGAGCGCCCGTGCGAGGTCGGCGGCGCTGGCCGTGGTGAGGTCGGGAAACACGCCGGCGTCAGTCCTCGTCCAGGATGCGGGGCACGCTGAAGCGCTGCTGCTCGGCGGCTGGGGCGCCGGCCAGCACGGCCGGGGCGCCGAGACTCGGGCGGACCTCGTCGACCCTGGTCACGTTGGTCAGGGGCAACGGGTGCGACATCGGCTCGATGTGCTCGGCGGCGACCTCGCGAACCTGTGCCACCGAGTCCAGGATCACGCCGAGCTGGCCGGCCATCAGGTCGAGCTCGGCGTCGCTGAGGTCGATCCGGGCAAGGTGCGCCAGGTGCGCGACCTCGTCACGGGACAGTGCAGACATGCTCCGAAGTCTAGTGTCGCGCTCGGGGGCAGCCGGTTGCTAGCCGTCCGGGCGCGCCTCGGCGCCCGCGGCCGGTTTCGCCTCCGGCCCGGCGTCCAGCAGAGCGCGGAAACCGGCCTCGTCCAGCACCGGTACGCCCAGCTCGCGAGCCCTGTCCGCCTTGGACCCGGCGTTGGCACCGACCACCGCGAAGTCGGTCTTCTTCGAGACCGATCCCGCTGCCTTGCCGCCGCGCAACACGATGGCCTCCTTCGCCTCATCCCGGGAGAAGCCCTCGAGCGAGCCGGTCACCACCAGGGTGAGGCCCTCCAGCGTGCGGGGCACCGACTCGTCGCGCCGGTCGGCCATCACCACGCCCGCGGCGCGCCACTTGTCGATGATCGCTGCGTGCCAGTCGACGGCGAACCAGTCGACCACCGCATCGGCGATCACCCCGCCGACGCCGTCGACGGCGGCGAGCTCGTCGCGGCCGGCCGAGCGGATCCTGTCCATCGTCCCGAACTGCGCGGCCAGCGCACGGGCGGCGGTCGGTCCGACGTTCCGGATCGACAGAGCCACCAGGACCCGCCACAGCGGCTGGATCATCGCGCTGCGCAGGCCGTCGACCAGCTTGTGCCCGTTGGCCGACAGCGCCCGGCCGTCGTGGACCTGCTCCGGCGGGTCGGACCGCTTGGCGGCACGCGTGTAGACCGGCACGTGCGCCACGTCAGCGGGGGTGAGGTCGAACAGGTCGCCCTCGTCGGCGATGACACCGGCTCGGAGCAGCCCGATGGCGCCCTCCCAGCCCAGTGCCTCGATGTCGAAGGCCCCTCGTGCGGCCAGGGCGAACACGCGCTCGCGCAGCTGGGCCGGGCAGTAACGAGCGTTGGGGCAGCGGATGTCCTTGTCCCCCTCGCGCTCCTGGGCCAGTGCGGTGCCGCACTCGGGGCAGTGGGTGGGCATGACGAACGCCCGCTCGGTGCCGTCCCGCAGAGCGGCCACCGGTCCGACGATCTCGGGGATCACGTCGCCGGCCTTGCGCAGCACCACTCTGTCGCCGATCAGCACGCCCTTGCGCTGGACCTCGAAGGCGTTGTGCAGCGTCGCCATCTCGACGGTGGAGCCCGCCACCACGACGGGGGTCATCACGCCGAAGGGAGTGACGCGCCCGGTCCGGCCGACGTTGACCCGGATGTCCAGCAACGTCGTGGTCACCTCCTCCGGCGGGTACTTGTAGGCGATCGCCCACCGCGGAGCCCGGCTGGTGGCGCCCAGCGCACGCTGCACCGCCACTTCGTCCACCTTGACCACGACACCGTCCAGCTCGTGCTCGAGGGAGTGGCGGTGCTCCCCGAAGTGGTCGACGACCTGCTGCACCGAGGCGACGGTGTCGACGACCTCCACATGCGAGGAGACCGGCAGCCCCCAGGCGCGCAGCACCGCATACGCCTCGCTCTGCCGTTCCGGCTCGAAGCCCTCGCGCAGGCCGAGCCCGTGGACCAGCACGCGAAGCGGGCGGGTCGCCGTGACCCGCGGGTCCTTCTGCCGCAGCGACCCCGCTGCCGCGTTGCGCGGGTTGGCGAACGGTGCCCGGCCGGCCTCCACCAGTCCGGCGTTGAGGTCGGCGAACGCCTGCACCGGGAAGAACACCTCACCGCGGACCTCGACCCGCTGCGGGAAGCGCGCTCCGTCCCGCTCGGGACCGGCGGCGAGCCGGTGCGGCACGCCCTGGATGGTGCGGATGTTGTGGGTCACGTCCTCGCCGGTGCGCCCGTCGCCCCGCGTCGCCGCACGGACCAGCCGGCCGTCCTCGTAGAGCAGGTTGATGGCCACGCCGTCGATCTTGGGCTCGCACAGGAAGTGGTATGTCGCGCCGCCCGCCTCGCGTTCCACCCGGGCCACCCAGGCCGCCAGCTCCTGCGGGCTGAACACGTTGTCCAGGCTCAGCATCCGCTCCAGGTGGTCGACGGGCGTGAAGTCCGTCGAGAACGTGGCGCCGACCTGCTGGGTCGGGCTCTCGGGTGTGCGTAGCTCCGGGTAGGCATCCTCGAGCTCGCCCAGCCGGCGGACCAGCGCGTCGTACTCGCCGTCGCTGACCGTCGGCTGGTCGCGCACGTGGTAGGCGAACTGGTGCGCCCGCACCTGCTCGGCCAGATCGGTCCACTCGTGGCGCACCCCGTCGGGGACTGTGCTGCGCATGGTGTGGATCTGCGTCACGTTGCCCATCCTGCCGCACGCCTCGGACACACCTCTCGCGGCGGGAACGGGCTCGGAGGGCTCAGATCGCGGCGATCGACCGGACGGCGATCCAGGCACCGACGACGATCACGGTGGTCGCGGTGAGTATCGGCAGGCGCCGCGTCCACCGCATCACCAACGCCCGGCCCGGCAGGGCCCGCCGGTCGGTGCGTGCAGCGCGGCGCTCGACCCAGTCGCGGGCCAGGACGAGCAGCAGCCCCGTGCAGACGAGCGCAGTCGCCATGCCGATGCCGTAGGCGATGACGAGCACCGCGCCGAACCAGGCGCGCCCCAGGGCGATGCCGCCGAGCAGGACGAGCAGCGCCGACGGGCTCGGGACCATGCCGCCGACCAGACCGACGGCAGCGAGCCGCCAGGTGGACAGCAGCCGGCGCGGCCGGGCGAGCGGCGCCGGATCGCTGTGCGCATGGTCGTGGCCGTGCGCATGGTCGTGGCCGTGCGCATCGTCGTGGGTGTGCGCATCGTCGTGGCTGTGCGCATCCTCGTGGCCGTGCGCATGCCCGTCGCCGTGCCCGTGATCGTGGCCGTGCCCGTGATCGTGGCTGTGCCCCGGCTCGTGGCTGTGCCCCGGCTCGTGGCTGTGCTCGTGCGCCGGTTCGTCACCGTGGTGCGGGTGCGCATGCACCTTGTCCGGGTAGGCGGGGGTCGCCAGCAGCGTCGATCCCGGCCCGGAGCGGCCGAGCGGCTGCAGGGTGGGGCCTACGGGGACCGAGAAGGTCGCAGGCTCGCGCACGGCGGCGGCTGGCGACAGGCCCGGGTGGCCACCAGGCCCGTGCGTGTGACCACCAGGCCCGTGCGTGTGACCACCAGGCCCGTGCGTGTGGCCACCAGGTCCGTGCACGTGCCCGGTCCGTGCGGAGCGGAGCAGGGTGACCCCGATACCAGCGAGGAGGATGCCGCTGATCAGCCCCAGCCAGGGGTAGACCTGCTCCGGAGCGGCGATGGCGGCAGCGGACAGCGCCACCCCGAGCACGAGCACGCCGATGGTGTGGGTGACCGTCACCGAGAGCCCGATGACGGCCGCCTGGCGCCAGGTTCCGTCGCGCGCGACGAGATACGCGGCCATGAGCGTCTTGCCGTGCCCCGGCGCGAAGGCGTGCATGCCGCCGAGCAGCAGGGACAGCAGCAGCGCCAGCACGGCGAAACCGGGTGTCAACGTGGTCTTGGACACCAGGTCGGTGTAGGTGCTGGTCAGCTTGTCCAGCCCGTAGAGCGGGCTCGACGACGGCAGCCGCACGGTCCCACCGGCCGCGATCACGCCACTGCCAGCCTGGACGCTGAACCCGGCGCTGCGGACGTTCAGCGGGGACGCCAGCAGGTCCAGCGGGTACTTCGTGAGCTCCTTGGAGACGCTGGTGACCGGAACGCTGCTGCCGGCCAGGGTGACTCCGTCGCCCCGTGCCGTCACCTCGTGCCAGCCGACGTGTCCCCCGGTCGGCGCGGCACGGTAGCTGACCGACTCGCCTACCGTGCGGGCGATGGTGCCGGTACGCGTGCCGCACTCCAGGCGGCTGGTGGCCAGCCCCGCGGCGCCGGGCAGCAGCTGCAGCCGGGTGGACGTGACGGTGAGCGGCTGGGCCTTCCCGCCGACGGTCAGCGTGGCCTGGCGAGCGAGCATCGCGCACTGCTGCGCCCTCCACTGATCGGCACCCGCCGGCTGCCGACCGATCTTGGCATCGGGGAAGGTCTGCAGAGTCGGGATCTCGGCCCGGTCCACGACGAGGTCGACCACGACCGCCGTGGGCTGCACCACGATCCCGCTGTAGTAGTTGACCGTGAAGTTGCCGAGCGGGTGGGCCACAGCGGCGGGTGCGGTGAGCACGGCCAGGGCCGCGAAGACGGCCAGGAGTACTGCCGCCCGGCTCAGCCGGCAGCGCGCACGTGCTGTCGGCGCGCCTGTCGCCGGCCTCAGTGGCCGGTCCGCAGCTGGGCCAGAGCCGCCCTCGCCTTCGGCGCCAGCAGCGGTGAGAAGTAGGGGTTGGTCGCCAGGGCGCGCCGCAGCCACGCCGTCGCCTCCGTCTTGTGGCCCAGGGACCGCTCGATCATGCCGCGGTGGTAGGCGAACAGGGCGTTCTTCATCCCGAGCTTGCCTGCCGCCTTCTCGTACCGCAGGGCCTCCCGGTCGCGACCGGAGACGTGCAGCGCCCATGCGTAGGCGTCCTCGACCAGGATGCTGTGCCGGATGTCGATCTGCGCCTTCGCCGCAGCGAGCGCCGCCGCCGGCCGGCCGTGGTCGGCGTCGAACAGCGACAGCTCGACGTCGACGTTGGCGCGCTGGGCCCGGAACAGCCGAACGGTGGCGTCGACCAGGGCGTACTGGGTCTTGGCGTCCGCGGTGCGCCCGAGGGAGGCGAGCAGGTCGGCATACTCGATTAGGTAGGTCGGCTGGGGCAGCCGGGCGGTCACGACACCCCAGTCGCGCACCGCCTCCGCGCTCTTGCCCTGCGCCGCCTCGACCCGGGCACGGCCGGCCAGCAGCGGCACCCATGCCGGGTCCACCTTCAGGCCCGTGACGAAGTACCGCTGCGCCGTCTTGAGGTCACCGGCGTTGAAGGCGAGCTCGCCGAGGTACTGGTAGGCGAACGCCTGGTCCCCCGGACTCTGGGCCACCTCCAGCGCCCGCTGCAAGGCGTACCGGGCGCCGGTCAGGTCGCCGCGCAGCTCGTAGGAGTAGGAGACGCGGGTGAAGGAGGCCACCCCGGGCTTCAGGTCGACCATCCGCTGCAGCGTCCGGAACGCCTCGGGGTAGCGGCCCAGCTCCACCAGTGCGTCGACCATGACGCCGAGGTTGGTCGAGCCGTAGGGGTCGAGGCGCGCCGCTTGCTGGGTCAGCGCCAGTGCTCCCGCGAAGTCGTGCCGCGACGCGGCCAGGGTGGCCTTGCCGGTGAGCGCGCCGGGGTTGTCCTGTGGCCTGACCCGCAACGAGGTCGCGAAGGCGCCGTCGGCCTTGCCGTAGTAGGAGGGGTCCGCCGTCAGCCGTGCCTGCGCGGTGTAGAGCGCGCCGAGCGAGGCCCAGGAGGACCAGTCGTTCGGCAGTGCGCGCAGGTGGTTCTGCAGGATGCCGATGCTCGCCGCGACATCGGTCCCCCGCATCACCGTGGCCGGCTGCGCGGCGACGCCGCCCACCCGGTAGGTGGCAGGCTCGGTCCGCCGGACGCCTGCCACTGCGCCGACCGTGAGCATCACCAGCGACAGCCCGACGGCTGCCGCGAGGAGGGTGACCGCTCTTTTCATCCGCCGCGCTTCACGTGGTCACGCGAGGCTGCCGAGGCAGCGATCGGCGTGCAGACGATATCGGTGGTGCAGACCAGGCTCCGCCCAGACTGCTGCGGAGCGGCGGGCGCTGCCTGCCGCGGCGCGGACGAGGGGCCTGCCGTCGGGGAGTGCTTCCGGGTCGAGCCATGGTGCCCGGTCGAGCTCTGGTGTCCCGTGGAGGACTTGTGCCGACTGGAAGACTTGTGCCCGGTGGAGGACTTGTGCCCGTTGGAGGACTTGTGCGTCCCCGGCTTGGGGGTGCTGGACACGAGGTCGGCGAAGACGACGAGGTTGTTGTCGTGGTGGCCGATCGCGGTGTCGAAGACTCCGTCGCAGGTCACCAGGTGGATGCTGGGCTTGCCGCTGGTCCGGTAGACCACGTCGTCAGGGAACGACGAGCGCGGGTAGGACGCCTTGCCCACGACCTGGAACACCGCGGACGTGTGGTCTGCGCGGTCGACTGTTATCTGGTCGCCCACGCGCAAGTCCTGGAGCGTCCAGAACACCGCCGGGCCGGCCTTGCTGCTGACGTGACCGGCGATGATGGTCGCCCCGGCCGCGCCGGGGCGCGGACCCTCGCTCCACCAGCCGACGTCAGCGAAGCTCTTCGGCACGCTCAGGCTCCGGTCGGGCTGCTCGTGCAGCTGCACCAGCGACCTGTTCAGCCGCATCCGGGGGATGTGGATGGCAACTGCCGCGGCGGCATCCGGCTCGGCAGCCACCAGCGACGGCGGCTTGGCCCCCGGGATCGTGGCGCCGGCGGTGAGCGGTGCGTCCTTGGACCGGCGGGGCCCCGAGCTGCCCGCGCGGGAGCCACCGGCGCCGGAGCTGTCGAGCGAGTCGATCAGGTCGCCCGCGTGAGGGTCGCTGGACGCTGATGCTGCGAGTACGGGTGGACGGTCAAGGAACCGCTGGAAGCTCATCCCCACAGCGACCAGCGCGAGAGCCGAGCCCAGCGCCACCAGGCCCAGTGCCAGCCGGCGGAGCTCCACCCACCTGGGCAGCCGGGGGGCGGGCCGGGTGACCGGCGAACGGGGCAGGCGGACGGCACGGAGCCGGCGTGACATCCCCCGAGACAGCGCGGTCGCCTGCTCCCGGCGGCTGGCGCGGCTCAGGACCACTGCGGGGACGACCTCGGTCACCTCGGGCTGCCGGGACGTCCCGGCAGCACTGCCGCCGACGCCGCCGGGGGTGGCCGGACCGCCGTAGGGACCGGCGGGCGTGAGCCCACCGGTCCCCATGTCGGCAGCGGTCATGAAGGCGAGACGGATCCGCCAGAGCGCCGACGGTCACGGCGGAACAGCACGTAGCCGAGCCCGGCCAGCAGGACACCGGCACCTGCACCGGTGGCCGGCAGCACCGGCGAGTCGCTGCCGGTCTGGATCTGCGCGCCCGTGTTCATCGCGCCGCTGGGGGACTTGGTCCCGCCAGTGGTGCTCGAGCCGGAGTGCGGCAGCGCCAGGTACGGGAAGCTGCTGCTGAAGGCGACGTCGTTGGTGTTGACGCCGTCACCGGCAGCGAGCGGCTTGACCAGCTTGACACCGGTGGGTGCGCCGTTCTTGTCGACGCTGACGGCGCCCTCGAGGGCCTGCAGCTCGATGTCGAGCACGTCATCGGTCAGGCGACGGCCGTTGGGGAAGCCCGCGTTGTCACCCGCAAGCACGCCCAGCCGGTTCGGGCTGCTGGTCGGCTTGATCGAGGTGTTCAGCCGCAGCATCTCCGCCGGAGCGACCTTCGCGGGCTGGTTGAGCCCCTTCAGGCCGGTCAGGAAGATGGCGACCAGGTCGTTGCGCGGGGTGGCCGGGGCCTTGATGCCGTAGATCGCCTGGATCAGGTGCGGCACCTCAGGGTCGGTGACCTTGTCGACCACCGGCTGCACGGTGTGGTCCTTCTCCGGCGGCAGGGCGTTGAAGGCGTCCTTGAGGCCGGTCGGCACCACGACCTCGTTGACCAGGGGGTTGCCCAGGCGGGAGACCTGCACGTAGCTGCCGCTGTACTTCTGGCTGCCGTCGCCGCCCTGGACCCGCATGCTGGGCCGGTCGGTCGTGCTCCATACCCCGACAACCGGGTCGCCGGACTTCAGGCCCAGGGCCGACTTGGGGACCTGGAGGGCGACGCTGTTGACGTTGTAGCCGCTGAGGGTGTCGTGGCCGGCCTCGCTGAGGTTGGCTCCGTACAGCAGGTCGAACACCCGCAGGTCGAGGAAGAACGGGTCGTCAGCCTGGCCGGCGAACGTCTTGCCGCCGCCCTTGACCGAGGTGATCGCCTGGTCGCGCAGCGAGGCGTAGTTGGGCATCGAGGCCTGGCCCACCCGCGACGGCGCCACCGGCGCGTCCGAGACCAGCGTCGTGGAGTTGCCCGAGGCGTCGATCTTCTTCAGCGTGTACGTCTGCTTGAACAGCAGGGTCTTGTCCGTGAGCGACTTCACCGGCCCGTTGTTGTACAGGAAGGTGTTGGTGCCGCGCGCGTCGTGCGTGCTGAAGTCCCACTGGTAGGTGATGTCCGGCTTGGAGTCACCGTTGGTGTCGAGCTTGATGTTGTAGTGCGCGTCGGGGGAGAAGGGGTAGAAGTTCGGCCCACCCGCCGGCTCCTCGAAGGGGATCCAGTTCGCGATCAAGGTCACCGAGTCGGACTTGTCCGGGCTGACGAACGCGTAGACGTCGGTGTTGTCCGCCTGGGGGTCGGCCGCCGTCAGCGGCGCCTCGCGGTGGCTGGACGCCGAGCTGGTGCCGGGGCCCAGGAGGACGAGGGAGGAGCCGAACGCCAGGCCGGAGCCGACGAGCGCCACGGTAGAAGTGCGCAACGCGAGGCGACGTCGAGTGTGCGACATCCCCTTGCAGCGTGAAGATGACTGTGCAGTCACGAGTTGCCCCTGTCAGAGGTGAGTGCCGATTGGGAGAGCGTTGCCGGCCGCTCCCTGTTTGGGCGACCCCCTGGACGAACTCACAGGGCATACACATGCACTCGGATAGTTGCACACCGTTACGACGTAAGGCAAGACGCGTGGGACGGCCGTAACTTACGGGACGCTAACGTCGGTCCGCCGGCGGAGGTCGTGACGGCGGGTCCGGCACGCGCGCAGCGGGTCCCCGGCCAGCCGCCCGCGAGGCTCCCGGACGGTGGATCAGCACGGCGGCACACAGCACCACCGCCGCACCCACGGCCTCCGGCCAGGCCAGCCGCTCTCCCAGCACCAGCACGCCGAGCGCGACCGAGACCAGGGGGATGAGATGGGTGACGCTTGCTCCCACTGTCGGTCCGGCAGCGCGGACGACGTCGAACTGGAAGGACATGGCGATGCCCGTGCCGAGGACCCCGAGCGTCAGGACGGCCAGCACGGGAAGAACAGGCCGGGACGGTGAGCCGCTCGCCAGTGACCACGGTGCGGCGAACCGGTCGCGGTGCAGGAGCCACCACGCACTCACGACCGGGACCATCTCCGCCGCGGCGACGCACAGCTGCGCGGCGGGAAGCGACAGCCCGCCGACGTCGCCACTGCCAAGGTGGCGTCGCGTGTAGGTCCAGCCCAGACCGTACGACGCGCCGGCGACCAGGGTCATCGCGAAACCGACGGGATCGGGGCGGCCGGGAGAGTGCCACGGCTGCACAATGACCAGCACGCCAGCGAAGCCGAGCACCACCCCGAGGACCTTGCGGCGCCCTACCGGCTCGTTCGGGAGCAGCAGCAGGCCGCAGAGCACAGTGGCCACGGGCGTCGTGGCGTTGCCGATACCGGCCAGAGCCGAGGAGATCCGCTCCTCACCCAGTGCGAACAGGCTGAACGGCAGCGCGCACAGCAGGGCAGCCGACACCAGGGAGGTGCCCCCACGTGGCCCGTCGGCGCGGCATCCGTCCGCCGGACAGCCGGAGCAGCAGGACCAGCACGCCGGCCCCGGTGAGCAGCCGCAGGCTGGAGATCTGCAGCGGAGCCAGGGCGCGCAGACCCACCTTCATCAGCAGGAAGCTGGAGCCCCAGATCAGCGACAGGGCAGCGAACTTGGCCTGCCACGGGACGCGCGTGCTCGCCAGGTCGCGGGCGGCCGGCAGCATGTCGTCGCGCAGCCCGGCTCTCACCCCGCTCAGGCCCCGGCCGCTTCGGTCAGCTCGTGAGCCGCGTCGACGCACAGCTGCTGGATCCGGCGAGCGTCCGAGGGAGCGGCCCCGGCCAGGCCGCACGCGGGCGTCAGCATCACCTCGTCCAGACCGGACGGCTCGAGACCGAGTCGCTGCCACATGGCGACGACGCGGCCGGCGGCCGCGGCGGCCGCGGACCCGCTGGACGGCGGAGGCAACCCGGCGGCGCCGGGGGCCGCCGGGGCGGTCGGCACCGCGCCGGCCCACAGCTGCACACCCGCCTCGACGCAGATGGCAACGGACTCCTCGCCGGCCGGCGACAGCAGGCTCAGGTCAAGACTGAGCGCTGTCACGCCGGTGGTTCGCAACAGCGGCAGCGGGACGTCCGGCGCACAGCAGTGGATGACCGTCCCCCGGTCCCCCCCACCGGTCAGCACCTCGCGCAGGCCGTCCGAGACGACGGGCGCGGGGACGGCTCGGACCCGGCCGTACCCGGACGCCGTGGGAAGCCGCCCGGCGAGGACCGCAGGCACTCCGGGCTCGTCCAGCTGCACCACCAGTGTGGCTCCCGGCACGAGAGAGGCGACTGCCTGGACATGCAGGCGCAGCCCCTCTGCCAGGGAGGCGAGCACGTCCCGGGTGGCGCCGGGGTCGGTGAGTGCGCGCTCCCCGCGCGTCAGCCACAGTGAGGACGCGAGCGTCCACGGGCCCGCCACGGCGAGCTTGAGCTCCCCGTGGTAGCCGTCGAAGGCCTCGGCCAGCTCGTCCAGGTCCTGGCGCATCAGCGACCGGGCGCGCTGGAGATCGCGCCCCGGACGGTCGACCAGGCGCCACCCGGACGGCTGAAGATCCACCGGGAGGTCCGCCAGCAGGCCGGCGGCCCGCCCGACCAGGTCGGCGCCGGGCCCACGGTCCGGCAGCTCGGGCAGGTACGGCAGGCCGACGGTGGAGCCGTCGGCCAGCAGGTCGCGGACGGCGCGCAGGGCCTCGCGGACGTCGGTGCCCGGCCAGGAGCCGATGCCGGTGGCGCGGCTCACCCTCTGGCGCCCGCGCCGGTGGTTGTGGCAGTGGGCGTGGCGGTGGGCGCAGGTCGCGGCTCCGAGCGCCGGGCAGCGCCGATGGTGGCTGACCCGACGACGCGGGTGCCGTCATACAGGACCACCGACTGCCCGGCCGCGACGCCGCGCAGCCGCCGGTCCAGCCGGACGTGCACCGTGCCGCCGTCGTCCCAGGCGGTCGCCGGGACCTCCTCGCCGTGCGCCCGCACCTGGGCACCTACCTGCACCAGGCCCTCCGGCGCAGGGCCGCACCACCGGGCGTGGTCCGCGACCAGGTAGTCGACGCCGAGCATCTCGGCAGGGCCGACGACGACGGTGCTGCTGCGGGGCTGCACCTCCAGCACGTAGCGGGGCGAGCCGTCGGCAGCCGGCTCGCTCAGGTGCAGCCCCCGACGCTGACCCACGGTGTAGGCGTAGGCGCCGGTGTGCCTGCCGAGGACCGCTCCGGTGTGGTCCACGACGTCGCCGGGCTGCTCACCGAGGCGCGCCGCCAGCCAGCCCCTCGTGTCGCCGTCGGAGATGAAGCAGATGTCGTGGCTGTCCGGCTTGGCCGCGACGTAGAAGCCGCGGTCGCGGGCCTCGGCCCGCACCTGCGCCTTGGTCGAGTCGCCGAGCGGGAACACCGAGCGCGCCAGCTGGTCGGCGTCCAGCACCCCGAGCACGTACGACTGGTCCTTGGCCGGGTCCACGGCGCGATGCAGCTCGCGGCCGCCGCAGCGCCGGTCACCGCGGTCAGCTCGGTCACCTCCGTGGTCGGTGCGGTCCACCACCCGCGCGTAGTGGCCGGTGGCCACCGCGTCGAAGCCGAGGGCCACAGCCTTGTCGAGCAGCGCGGCGAACTTGATCCGCTCGTTGCACCGCACGCAGGGGTTGGGGGTGCGACCGGCGGAGTACTCCGCGACGAAGTCGTCGACCACGTCGCGCTGGAAACGGGCGGCCATGTCCCAGACGTAGAACGGTATGCCCAGCATGTCGGCGACCCGACGAGCATCCCCCGCATCCTCCAGCGTGCAGCATCCTCTAGCGCCCTCCCGCAGCGTGGCGGCGGACCGGCTGAGCGCGAGATGCACCCCGACGACCTCGTGGCCGGCATCGCGCACCCGGGCAGCGGCCACGGCGGAGTCCACTCCGCCGCTCATCGCGGCGACGACGCGCATCAGCGGGTCACCGCGCAGCCCCGGCGACCGCAGCGGAGTCCGACGTCGCGCCGTGGGCGCGACGGGCCCGCTCCACCGCCTTGGGCAGCGCGTCCAGCAGCGCGTCCACATCTGCTCGCGTCGAGGTGTGGCCCAGCGTGAGCCGCAGGGCGCCCCTGGCCTGCTCGACCGAGAGCCCCATCGCCAGCAGGACGTGGCTGGGCTGCGGCACGCCCGCGCTGCAGGCCGACCCGGTCGAGCACTCGACCCCGGCCGCGTCGAGCAGGTACAGCAGGGAGTCCCCGTCGCACCCCGGCACCAGCAGGTGGGCATTGCCGGGGAGGCGGCCGGCGACGTCGCCGCGCTCCCAGTGCCCGGTCACCGCGGCGCCCGGGACGAGGTGGACCGCCTCGTCGACCAGCGCGTCGCGCAGGGCAGCCAAGCGCACCGCCTGGACACCCTGTCGGGCCACCGCAGCGGCGACGGCGACGGCGAACGCACGGATGGCTGGGGCGTCCAGGGTGCCGCTGCGGATCTGGCGCTCCTGGCCGCCGCCGTGTGTCAGCGGGACGAGCCGCACGTCGCGGCGGACGAGCAGCGCACCGACGCCGACCGGGCCGCCGAGCTTGTGAGCCGTCACGCTCAGCAGGTCGACCCCGCTGGCCGCGAACTGCACCGGCACCGCACCGACGGCCTGCACCGCATCGGTGTGCACCGGGATACCGTGCTCGTGGGCGAGCGCCGCGATCTCGGCGACCGGCTGCACCGTGCCCACCTCGTTGTTGGCCCACATGACGCTGACCAGGGCCACGGACTCGGGGTCGGCCAGGATCGCCGCGCGCACCGTCTCCGGGTGCAGCCGACCGCCCGCGTCGACGTCGAGCCAGGTGACCTTGGCGCCCTCGTGGGCGACGAGGAAGTCGACGCAGTCGAGCACCGCATGGTGCTCCACTGCGCTGACCAGCAGGCGCACGCGGCGGGGGTCGGCGTCCCGGCGGGCCCAGAACAGCCCCTGGACCGCCAGGTTGTCGGACTCGGTGCCGCCGGAGGTGAACACGACCTCCGACGGACGGGCGTCCAGGGAGCGGGCGATGACCTCGCGTGACTCCTCGACCACCCGGCGAGCGGTGCGCCCCGAGGTGTGCAGCGAGGAGGGGTTGCCGGTCTTCGACATCTGCTCGGTCATGGCGTCCAGCGCCTCGGGCAGCATCGGCGTCGTCGCCGCGTGGTCGAGGTAGGCACCGGTTGTAGGCAGGCTGGTGAGCACGAGCACCGATTCTACGTCCGGGGAACGACCCGCCGATGTGCCCCGCAGGCGTGGTGCCGGACCGCTGGGTAGCGTGCCGCCCAGGATCTCGACCACCAGGAGGCACCGTGCGGATCGGCTATTTCCTCTCCTGCGAGGAGTACACCCCGGCCCAGCTGCTCGAGCAGGCGCGTCTCGCTCAGGACGCCGGGTTCGAGGCGCTGTGGGTCAGCGACCACTTCCACCCGTGGAACGACGAGCAGGGACAGAGCCCGTTCGTCTGGTCGATGATCGGCGCGATCTCGCAGGTGTGCGACCTGCCGGTGACGACGGCCGTCACCTGCCCGACCTTCCGGATCCACCCCGCGATCATCGCGCAGGCGGCTGCCACGGCGTCGGTGCTGCTGGGAGGCAGGTTCACGCTGGGGGTCGGCAGCGGGGAGGCGCTGAACGAGCACATCCTCGGGGAGCGCTGGCCCAGTGCCGACATCAGGCTGGCGATGTTGGAGGAGTCGGTGGAGGTCATGCGCCGGCTGTGGACCGGCGACGTGGTCACCCACGAAGGCACCTACTACGACGTGGACAGCGCCCGTATCTACACGCTTCCGGACCAGCCGCCGCCCGTGTACGTGTCCGCCTTTGGCCCCAAGGCGCTCGAGCTTGCCTGCCGGATCGGCGACGGCTTCATCACCACCTCGCCGGACCGGGAGTCGCTGCAGACCTTCCGGGCCCAGGCCGGCCCGGGCAAGGGCGCCCACGTGGGCACCAAGTGCTGCTGGGCGGACACCAGGGAGGAGGCGGTCGCGACTGCGCACCGGGTCTGGGCCAACTCAGGCGTACCCGGCGAGCTGTCACAGGTCCTGCCCTCGCCACGGCACTTCGAGCAGGCCGCGCAGCTGGTCACCCCGGAGATGATCGGCGACTCGATGCCCTGTGGCCCGGACATCGAGGCGCATGTGTCGGCGCTGCAGGAATGCGTCGACGCGGGCTTCGACGACATCTACGTCGCCAACATCGGCCCCCACTACGCGCAGATGATCACCCGCTACCAGCGCGACGTGATCCCGGCGCTCCAGCCGGCGAGCTGAACCCCGCCGAGCCGGCCGTGGGCCACCGGTGAGCGCTCAGGGCACCGCTACCTCACGCGGGCCGCCGGCGCGCCTCGTCGCGCACCCCGCCCAGCTGCTGGCGCAGCCGCTGCAGCACCGCACGCAGGACGCGGGACACCTGCATCTGGCTGACGCCGAGCGCCTCACCGATCTGGTCCTGGGTCCAGCCCGCCGAGAACCGCAGCACCACGATCTGCTTCTCCCGCGGCGACAGCTCAGCGAGCGCCGGCTGCAGCCACAGATGGGTCTCCACCCGGTCCAGACACGGGTCCTGGCTGCCCAGCAGGTCCGCCAGCGCGGCTGCGCTGTCCTGGTGGATGCACGCGTCCAGCGACAGCGGCGCCGTCGAGGCCTCAGCGGCCATCGCGGCGGCGACCTTGTCTTCACTGACCCCGAGGGCTGCGCCCAGCTCCGCGGTGCTGGGCGAGTGTCCGAGGCGCTGGGTGAGCTCGTCGGCGATGGCGTGCGCCTGCGCCTGCAGCTCCTGGATCCAGCGCGGTGGGCGCACCGTCCGGCTGGCGTCGCGGAAGTGCCGCTTGATCTCTCCCGACATCGTGGGGACGGCGTAGGCGAGGAAGTCCGGGCCGCGTCCGGGCCGCCAGTTCTGCACTGCCTTGACCAGGCCCAGGAACGCGACCTGCTGGAGGTCCTCCCCGTCGATGCCCCGGCCGCGGTAGCGCGCAGCGACCGAGCAGGCGACGGTCCGGTTGGCCAGCACGGCCTCCTGCAGCAGGCTCCGCCGAGCGGCCGGGTCGCGCTCGCCCTGCGCCCGCGTGAGCAGGTCATGCGTCAGCTCGGCACGGTCCGGAGGCGAGCCCGAAGGGTCTGGGCGGGGCGCTTCACGGGGACGCGGGCGGGGATCTTGGGCCACGTCAGTCAATGGACTTCCCTGGTTCTCAGAGAGTCGGCACGTTGCTGAACCGGCCCACCTAGCACACCCTGGCGCGCCGGACCTTGTCAACTCCTCAGCTCTTGGCCGCGTTGACCGCGGCCGTGGCCTGGGGGAGCACGACGAACAGGTCGCCCACGACGCCGAAGTCCGCCAGCTCGAAGATCGGCGCCTCGGCGTCCTTGTTGACGGCCACGATGGTCTTGGCGCTCTGCATACCGGCACGGTGCTGGATGGCACCGGAGATCCCGCAGGCGACGTACAGCTGGGGTGCGACCTGCTTGCCGGTCTGCCCCACCTGGCTGCTGTGGGGATACCAGCCGGCGTCAACCGCGGCTCGGGAGGCTCCCACGGCGGCGCCCAGGCTGTCGGCGAACTGCTCCACCGGCCCGAAGTCGCCACCGGTCCCCCGGCCGCCGGAGACCACGATGGCGGCGTCGGTCAGCTCGGGCCGTCCCGTCGCCTGTCTCGGCGCCCGCTCGGTGATCCGGGCACCCTTGGCGGCCTCGCTGACTGCCACGGCGACGGGCCGCTCGACCCCGGCGGCGAGGGCCTGCTCGGGAGCCACCGCGTTGGGCTTGAGCACGACGATCGGCGTGCCCACCGTGACCGTCGCCTCGACGCTGAACGACCCGGCGAACACGGACTGCGTCGTGTGCACGGTGCCGTCCGGCGCCGCGCGCACGTCGACGGCGTCCGTGATCAGCCCGGAGCCGGTCCTGACGGCCAGCCGAGCCGCGATCTCCTTGCCCTCGGCCGAGGCCATCACGAGCACTGCGACTGGCCTCACCTCGGCCACGAGCTGGGCCAGCAGCTCGGCCTTGGGAGCGACCAGGTAGCGCTCGAGGTCCGGCGACTCCGCCCGGTACACCGTCGCCGCGCCGTACTGCGCCAGCACCGGCCGGGCCTGGTCGAACCCGGCGCCGACGAACACCGCCGCCGGCTCACCGAGGCGCCGGGCGAGGGTGAGCATCTCCAGCGTCGTCTTGCGCACCTGACCGGCCTCGTGCTCGACCAGGACGAGCACCTGCCCGGGTGTGGCCATAGGGGTTGCTCCTGAAGTGGTATCGGGTGTCGGGACGGCTCAGACGAGCCTGGCCTCGAGCAGGAACCGCGCGAGCCGGCTGCCGCCGTCGCCCGCGTCGGGGACCACCTGGCCCTGCTGGCGCGGCGGGCGGGCGACGACCGACTCCACCCGCGTCCACGCCGCGGCCAGGCCGACCTGGCCCGGGTCGATGCCCAGCTCGGCCAGGCTCCAGGTGAGGACCGGCTTCTTCTTGGCGGACATGATGCCCTTGAACGAGGGGTAGCGCGGCTCGTTGATCTGGTCGGTCACCGACACCACCGCAGGCAGCGCCGCCTCGATCGTCTCCGAGGCGAGGTCCCCGTCCCGGCGGATCCGCACGCTGCCGGCGCCGCCGCCCGCGCCCGGTGAGACGGCCAGCTCCGAGGCGAAGGTGGCCTGCGGCAGACCCAGCCGCTCGGCCAGCATGGCCGGCACCACGCTCATGGCACCGTCGGTGGAGGCCATGCCGGTCAGCACCAGGTCGACGTCGCCGATCCGGTTGACCGCCTCGGCCAGCACGAGTGAGGTCGCGACGGAGTCGGAGCCCTGGATCGCGGGATCGCAGACGTGCACGCCCGAGGTCGCCCCCATCTGCAGCGACTTCTTGATCGCTGTGGCGGCTTGCTCGGGGCCCACGGTCAGGACGACGACCTCGCCGCCCACCGCCTCGACCACCGCGAGCGCCTCCTCCACGGCGTACTCGTCCAGCTCGCACAGCAGCCCGTCCACGCCTACCCGGTCGGTCGTGGCGTCGGCCTGGGAGAAGGTGCGCTCCAGCTGCGCGTCGGGGACGTACTTGACGCACACGACGATCTTCACTGCTGGCGCCTCCTGGCTGTGCTGTGCGTGCGGCTCCCGGCCATGTTACCGGCGGGTAGCCCGCCTCTGGAGCAGCCGGGCGGCTCCGCGCGGGCTGCCCCCCGTCCGATCAGGCGCCCTCGAACGGCGCGGGCCCACGCTGCTTGGCCACGAAGGCGGCCATCCCGATGTCGCGGTCCCTGGTGGCGAACAGCCCGGCGAACTGCAGCCGCTCGATCTCCAGCCCCGTTGCCAGGTCGACCTCGAGACCGCGGTCGATCGCGGCCTTGGCTGCGCGGAGGGCGTATGCCGGGCCGCCGACGTAGCAGCTGACCCTGCGGACCGCGGCGGCGTAGACCGCCGACCGGCCGGCGGCGGGCGCCTGGTCGTCGGAGCCCTCGTCGACCACCTCGTCGAGCAGGCCGATCCGCAGCGCCTCGTCGGCATCGACCAGGCGCCCGGTGAAGATCAGGTCCTTGGCGCGCGCCGGGCCGACCAGCCGGGCGAGCCGCTGCGTGCCGCCGGCCCCAGGGATGATGCCGAGCAGGATCTCGGGCTGGCCCAGGCGGGCGGACCGCCCGGCGACCCGGAAGTCGCAGGCCAGCGCCAGCTCGCAGCCGCCGCCGAGCGCGTAGCCGGTGATCGCCGCCACCGTCGGCTTCGGGATGTCGGCCACCGCGGTGAACGCGGACTGGAGCGCCGCCGACCGGTCCACCATGTCGGTGTACGACATCTCCTGCATCGCCTTGATGTCCGCGCCGGCGGCGAACACCCGTTCACCGCCGTAGACGACGACCGCTGCCACGTCGCGGCGCCGCGCCGCCTCGCCCGCGGCTGCACGCAGCTGCTCCTGCATCGAGGTGTCGAGCGCGTTCATCGGAGGACGCTGCAGCAGGATCGTGCCGACGCCGTCCGCTACCTCGAGCCGGACCAGCGGCTGCTCACTCGTCGGACTCACCGGCCCCCGCCTGGTCCTCGGTAGCGCCCGCCACCAGGGTGTCGTGCCACATCTGCACCGTCGAGAGCACCAGCTGGATGCTGACCTGCAACAGGGCCGGCAGATCGGTCTCCGGCGCGACGATGTGCTCGGCCGTGACCACGAGGGTGTCGTTGGCGATGCCGGCCTTGGCGATGTTGAGGCTGAGGGTCAGGTCGTTGCACGCCTGGAGCAGCGTCAGTGGGTCGTGGGGCACCTCGTCGCCGATCTGCCACTGACCGAACAGCCGCAGGATGGTGAAGTCCCCCTCCAGGCAGCGGGCGAAAAGCTGCTGGCCCTGGACCTTGAAGGCCACGTCGCCGTCGGGGTCGATGTCGGGCCGGAAGCCGTCGTCCATCAGGACGTCGAGCACGCGGCCGCGCAGCGGGTGCTCGGCGGCCGGGGGCGGGAAGTTGGGAAGCGAGGTGGGGTCACTCGGATCTGTCATGGGGCCAAGGTAACGACTGCCTAGGCTGTCGGCCATGTGCCCACCCCCCCGGCTCTCGCCGGACCTGCCGCCGGCACCGGGCGCGACCCTGACGCCGACCGGCGTGGAGTTCGCGTTCTACGCGGGGCATGCCGACGGTGTCGAGGTGGCCCTGTTCGACCCCGTCGACCCGGGCGACCCCACGGGGCACACCGAGCCCGACGACCCGACCCGGCGCGAGGGTCGGGCCGGTGCCCGGCCAGGCGGTGCCGCTGCGATGGTCGAACGGTCTGTCCCGCTCACGCAGCGGGCACACGGCACCTGGTTCGGCTTCGTCCCCGGCATCCGCGCCGGTCAGCGGTACGGCGTCCGTGCGCACGGACGGTGGCAGCCCTCGCACGGCCTGCGCTACAACCCCGACAAGATGCTCGTCGACCCGTATGCGCGCGGGATCGAGGGCCCGGTGACCTGGCGACCCGAGGTCTTCGGCCATGTCGTCGATGACACGCTCGCGGGCGACCCGGACGTCCGGGACAGCAGGGACAGCGCACCATACGTGCCACGCAGCGTGGTCCTGGAGAACCGCTTCGACTGGGGCCACGACGCGCCGCCGCACATCCCGTGGGCCGAGACGGTCATCTACGAGGCTCATGTCCGGAACCTCACCAGACGCCACCCGGATGTCCCGGCCGTGCTGCGCGGAACGTACGCCGGGATGGCCCACCCAGCGGTCATCGGCCACCTGCTGCGGCTGGGGGTGACCAGTGTGGAGCTGCTCCCGGTGCACGCGTTCACCGACGAGCCGGCACTGAGCCGCCGCGGCCTGACCAACCACTGGGGCTACAACACGCTGGGGTTCTTCGCACCGCATGCGCGGTACGCGTCCACGAACGACCCGCAGAAGGTGCTGGACGAGTTCAAGGGCATGGTCAAGCTGCTCCACGCGGCCGGCATCGAGGTGCTGCTGGACGTGGTCTACAACCACACCTGCGAGCAGGGACGTGAGGGCGGGACCCTCTCGCTGCGCGGTCTGGACAACCGCGCCTACTACCGGCTGGACAGCCGCGGGCGGGACATCGACGTCACCGGATGCGGCAACACCCTCGACCTGCGCCACCCGATGGCGTGCCAGCTGGTGCTGGACTCGCTGCGCTACTGGGTGCGGGAGTGCCATGTCGACGGCTTCCGCTTCGATCTGGCCGTGGCGCTCGGCCGGGGTCGGGACGACAGCTTCCACCCCGACCACCCCTTCCTCGTGGCGCTGCGCACCGACCCGCTGCTGCGGCGCTGCAAGCTGATCGCCGAGCCGTGGGACCTCGGGGTGCACGGTTGGCGGACCGGTCAGTTCCCGCCGCCCTTCGCCGAGTGGAACGACCGCTTCCGGGACACGGCGCGCGGCTTCTGGCTGACCGACGCCGCCCGGTCGGCGCGCCGCCAGCCGGGCCACGGGGTGCGCGAGCTGGCGACGCGGCTGGCCGGCTCGCACGACCTCTTCGGCGCTCGCGACCGGGGGCCGATCGCCTCGGTCAACTACGTGACGGCACACGACGGCTTCACTCTGGCCGACCTGACCGCCTTCAACCACAAGTACAACGGCGCGAACGGCGAGCAGAACCGGGACGGGAGCAACGACAACGGCTCCTGGAACCACGGGGTCGAGGGGGCGAGCGCCGACCCGGCGGTCGTCGCCGCCCGGCTGCGCTCCGTGCGCAACCTGATGGCCACCCAGCTCGTCGCGACCGGAGTGCCGATGCTCAACGCCGGGGACGAGATGGGGCGGACCCAGCGGGGGAACAACAACGCCTACTGCCAGGACAACGAGCTGTCGTGGCAGGACTGGGCGCTTCAGCCCTGGCAGGAGGACCTGCTGGAGACGACGCGCTACCTGGTGCATCTGCGCGCAACCCAGCCGGTGCTGCGCCAGCGGTCCTTCTTCACCGGGCGACCGCTTGCCTCGGACGGTGCCGTGGACCTGGCGTGGTACGACCGCTTGGGACAGCCCATGGCGCACTCCGCGTGGGAGGACCCGCATACCCGCACCATCGCCATGCACCTCGGAGGGAGCCGCCTGGGAGCCGACTCGCTGCTGCTGGTGTTCCACGGCGGCTCAGAGCCCGCCGAGGTGAGGCTGCCCCGCGTCAGGGGTACGACGGCATACCAGCTGTTGTGGGACAGCTGCTGGGACGTCCCCCAGGACACCGACCCGGACGGGCCCATCCCAGACGATGCTGCGGTCGGGGAGGCGACGCATCCCGTACCTGGCCACCACCCTCCTGGCCGTCCTCCTGGCGATCCCGCAGGTGGCGACCCTTCAGGCGCCGACCCAGCGCTGGCGATCCCCGACCGCGAGGTCCCGATGGCAGCAGCCTCGATGCGGGTCTACCGAGCGCTGCGCTGACCCGCGCGGGAGGCCGAGATCCCAACCCGCCTGCCGAGATCCCAGAGACACAGGATGCGGACGCGTCTCAGCCTGTGTCTCTGGGACCTGGGGAGCGGGACTGGGATCTCGGGAGGGGACGGCGGCCCCGGGAGGAGCGGGACGCGGCCGCCTGACGGAGCCGGCCGCCCCGGCGGACGCCGGGAGATGCCCTCACCCGGCGTTCGCGACCAGGCCGAGCTCGGTGCGGCTGGCCAGTCCCGCGTGCTTGGGCAGCACCCGGACGGTGTAGCCGAAGGCACCGGTGCTGCGCAGCGTGAGCCGGCCCTCGAACACGGCGCGCCCGTCCTGCTCGACCAGGCTCAGCGACGCTGTCGCGGTGTTGCTCAGGTCGTCGGCCTCGGACGCCCGGCCGTAGACCACCTGGACATCGACGTCGTCCGAGCTGAGGGCGCCGAGCGACACGAACGCCCGCACATGCAGGGTGTCGCCCACCTGTGGCGAGTCCGAGACGCCCGAGGACTCGACGTGCTCGACGTGGACCCCGCTCCACCCGCTGCGCAGCTTGGCCTTGTACGCGGCGAGGTCCTTGGCACGGGCGTAGCCGTCCCGGCTCATCGCCCACCCCGACCGCGCCGCCGGGCCGTAGAGCTCCTCGGTGTAGTCGCGCACCATGCGCGAGGCCAGGACCTTGGGCCCAAGGTTGGTCAGCGTGTGCGTGATCATCGAGAGCCAGCGGGTGGGCAACCCTGCGGCGTCCACGTCGTAGAAGCGGGGGGCGACCGAGCCCTCGATGAGCTCGTACAGCGCCGACGCCTCGAGGTCGTCGCGCCGCTCGGGGTCCTCGACACCGTCGGCGGTCGGGATGGCCCAGCCGTTCTCGCCGTCGTACCACTCGTCCCACCAGCCGTCCAGGATCGAGAGGTTCAGCGCGCCGTTGAGAGCTGCCTTCATCCCCGAGGTGCCGCACGCCTCGAACGGCCGCAGCGGGTTGTTGAGCCAGACGTCACAGCCGGGATAGAGGTGTGTCGCCATGCCGATGTCGTAGTTGGGCAGGAAGACGATGCGGTGGCGCACCTCCGGGTCGTCGGCGAAGCGCACCATCTGCTGGATCAGCCGCTTGCCGGTCTCGTCCGCGGGGTGCGACTTGCCGGCGATGACCAGCTGGACCGGACGATCGGGGTGCAGCAGCAGCTTCTTCAGCCGCACGGGGTCGCGCAGGATGAGGGTGAGCCGCTTGTAGGTAGGCACCCGACGCGCGAAGCCGATCGTCAGGACGTCGGGGTCGAGGATGTCGTCGACCCAGCCGAGCTCGGCCGGGCTGGCGCCCCGAGCGGTCCAGGACGACCTCGTCCGGCGGCGGGCCTCGACCACCAGCTGCTGGCGCATCGCCTTCTTGGTCGACCAGATCGCTTCCCCGGGGATCTCCGCCACCCGGTCCCACACACGGTCGCCCTCCAGGTCCATCGTGCCGAGATAGCCCTGCAACAGCTCGTAGACCCGCCGGTCGATCCACGTCGGAGCATGGACACCGTTGGTGATGCTGGTGATGGGCACCTCGGCATCGTCGAACCCCGGCCACAGGCCGTCGAACATGTGCCGGCTGACCATCCCGTGCAGCTGCGAGACCCCGTTGGCGCGCGCGCCGAGGCGCAGCCCGAGGACGGCCATGTTGAACACGCCCGCCTCGCCTCCGGGATAGGTCTCGGCGCCCAGGGCCAGCAGGCGGTGGAGCGGCACGCCGGGGTAGGCGCAGTCCCCGGCGAAGTAACGCTGGATCTGGTCCGCTCCGAACCGGTCGATGCCGGCCGGGACCGGAGTGTGCGTCGTGAACACCGTTGCGGCGCGGACAGCTTCGAGCGCCTGGTCGAAGTCCATGCCCTGCGCGACGGAGATCTCGCTGATCCGCTCGACACCGAGGAAGCCGGCGTGGCCCTCGTTGCTGTGGTACACCTCCGGTGCCGGCGCGCCGGTGAGCCGGGACCAGAGCCGCAGCGCGCGCACCCCGCCGATGCCCAGCAGCATCTCCTGCTGCAGCCGCTGCTCGCCGCCACCGCCGTAGAGCCGGTTGGTCAGCTCGCGAGCGGCGTCGTCGTTGTCCGGCACGTCGGAGTCGAGCAGCAGCAGCGGTACCCGGCCCACCTGCGCCTTCCAGACGTAGGCGTGCAGCGTGCGGCCGCCCGGGAGCGCCAGCGCGACGACGCACGGCGAGCCGTCCTCCTCACGGAGCAGGGAGAGCGGCAGCCCGTCCGGGTCCAGGACGGGATAGGTCTCCTGCTGCCAGCCGTCCCGGTTGAGCGACTGGGTGAAGTAGCCGGTCTTGTAGAACAGGCCGACGCCGACGATGGGGACGCCGAGGTCGGAGGCGGACTTCAGGTGGTCGCCGGCGAGGATGCCGAGACCGCCGGAGTACTGGGGGAGCACCTCGGTGATGCCGAACTCGGGGCTGAAGTAGGCGATCGAGGCGGGCGCTCCCCCCTCGACCTGGGCCGCCCACCCCTGGTACCACTTGTCCTCGGTGAGGTACTGCCGCAGGTCCGCGGCCGCCGCCTCGACCTTGGTCACGAAGGTCGGGTCCGCCGCGAGCGCGGCCAGGCCGTCGCTCGACAGGGCCGACAGCAGCGCCACCGGGTCCTTGCGACCGCGGGCCCAGCGGCTGGGGTCGATCGCGGAGAACAGGTCGCGGGTCTGGGGGTGCCATGACCACCGCAGGTTGCTCGCGAGCTCCCCCAGAGCGGCGATCGGCTCGGGCAGGACGGTGCGGACGCTGAAGCGTCGGATGGCTTTCACGGTCGGCAAGCATAGGGCAGCAGCCGGCGCCGGCAGCCGCGTCGGTGCATGGGTCATGACCGCCTCGCAGCACGGCAGCACGGCGTCGCGACCCGTGGGCCGCGCGGATGCGTGCGGCTCCGAAACGAGTAGCGTCACCCGCGTGACACCCGCCCCCTCCCCCACCGCTGCCCTGCGCCCACTCGGGCGGATCCCCGTGATGGACGTGGCCCCCGCGGTCGACAACGGCAACCGGCCGGCCAAGTCCGTGGTCGGTGAGGAGTTCGACGTCACCGCGACGGTATGGCGTGAGGGCCACGACGCGGTGAGCGCCACCGTGGTCCTGACCGACCCCGACGGCGCTGAGCGCTCGCTGCCGATGACGCTCACCAACGCCGGGCTCGATGCCTGGCGGGTGACGGTCAGCGCCGACCGGACCGGTCGCTGGGCCTACCGCGTCGAGGGGTGGGCCGACCCCTACGGCACCTGGCACCACGACGCGCCGATCAAGGTCGCCGCGCACGTCGACACCGTGCTGATGCTCGAGGAGGGCGCACGGGTCCTCGAGCGTGCGGTGGCCGAGGTGCCGAGGTCGCCGGACCAGGCGCGGCTGCTCCGCGACGCGGTGACCCGTCTCCGCGACAGCAGCCGGGCGCCCGAGGAGCGGCTGCAGGGCGGCGTCTCCGACGCGGTGGTCGGCGAGCTGCGGGCCAGGCCGCTGCGCGACGGCGTCACCCGGGGCGTCGAGCTGCCCTGGCTCGTCGAGCGGGAGCGGGCGCTCTACGGCGCCTGGTATGAGATCTTCCCCCGCTCCGAGGGCGCGACCCGCGACCCGGAGACCGGGCTGTGGACCAGCGGCACCTTCGCCACCGCGGCCAAGCGGCTGCCGGCCATCGCCGGCATGGGCTTCGACGTCGTCTACCTCACGCCGGTCCACCCGATCGGCCGGGTGAACCGCAAGGGTCCCAACAACACGCTGCACGCCGGCGAGCACGACCCCGGCTCCCCCTACGCGATCGGGTCCGCTGAGGGCGGCCACGACGCGATCCACCCCGACCTCGGCGACTTCGCCGACTTCGACTCGTTCGTCGCCGAGGCGGAACGGCTGGGTCTGGAGGTGGCGCTGGACCTGGCGCTGCAGTGCGCGCCGGACCACCCGTGGGTCGCCACCAACCCGGAGTGGTTCACCACGCGCGCCGACGGCTCGATCGCCTACGCGGAGAACCCGCCCAAGAAGTACCAGGACATCTACCCGGTGAACTTCGACAACGACCCGGAGGGCATCTACGCGGAGGTCCGGCGCGTGGTGCAGGTGTGGGTCGACCACGGCGTCAAGATCTTCCGCGTCGACAACCCGCACACCAAGCCGGTCGAGTTCTGGGAGTGGCTGATCGCCGACGTCGCCCGGGACTACCCCGAGGTGATCTGGCTGGCCGAGGCCTTCACCCGCCCGGCGATGATGCACGGGCTCGGCAAGGTGGGCTTCCAGCAGTCGTACACCTACTTCGCCTGGCGCAACCAGAAGCCGGAGCTGGAGGAGTACTGCCGTGAGCTGGCCGGGCCGGCGGCCGCGTACATGCGACCCAGCTTCTGGCCCACGACACACGACATCCTGACCCCCTACATGCAGTACGGCGGTCCCACCGCCTGGAAGATCCGCGCGGCCCTGGCGGCGATGCTGTCGCCGACCTACGGGATCTACGCCGGCTACGAGCTGGTCGAGCACGTCGCCCGGCCCGGGGCCGAGGAGCAGCTCGACAACGAGAAGTACCAGCTCAAGGACCGGCACTGGGAGGACTACGACCCCGGCGGCCCCCGGGCCGGGCAGTCCCTGGCGCCCTACCTCACCACGCTGAACTCGATCCGGCGGGCGCACCCTGCGCTGCACTGGCTGCGCAACCTGCGCTTCCACACCGCCGACGACGCCAACGTCATGGTCTTCTCCAAGGCCCGGCGGGTCGACGGCCGCGACGACATCGTCCTGGTGGTGGCCAACCTCGACCCGCACGCGACGCGGGAGACCACGACGCACCTGGACATGCCGGCCCTCGGTCTGGCGTGGGGCGACCGCTTCGTGGCCCACGACCTGGTCAGCGGGGCGTCGTGGAACTGGGGCGAGCACAACTTCGTGCGCCTCGGGCCCGACTGGGAGCCGGTCCACATCGTCCACGTCCGACGCTTCTGATGACCGGACCGTCCCTGCGCGGGCTCAACCTGGCGCAGCCTGGGCTGCGCCACGACCCGCAGTGGTTCCGCACGGCTGTCTTCTACGAGGTGGTCGTGCGGGCGTTCGCCGACGCCGGCGGGTCCGGCGGCGGCGACTTCGCCGGCCTGATCGGCAAGCTCGACTACCTCGCCTGGCTGGGCATCGACTGCCTGTGGCTGCCGCCGTTCTACGCCTCCCCGCTGCGCGACGGCGGCTACGACATCTCCGACTACACCGCGATCCTGCCCGAGTTCGGCACGCTGCCCCAGTTCACCGAGCTCGTCTCGCAGTCGCACGCACGGGGCATCCGCATCGTCACCGACCTGGTCATGAACCACACCAGCGACCAGCACCCCTGGTTCCAGGCCTCCCGCTCCGACCCCGAGGGGCCGTTCGGGGACTTCTACGTGTGGTCGGACACCGACGACAAGTACGCCGACGCCCGCGTCATCTTCATCGACACCGAGGTCTCGAACTGGACGTTCGACCCGGTGCGGCGGCAGTTCTTCTGGCACCGGTTCTTCTCCCACCAGCCGGATCTCAACTTCGAGACCCCGGCCGTGCGCAAGGCCATGTTCGACACGGTGCGCTTCTGGATGGACCTCGGCATCGACGGCTTCCGGCTGGACGCCGTCCCTTACCTGTTCGAGCAGGAAGGCACCAACGGCGAGAACCTGCCGCAGACCCACGACTTCCTCGCCGACCTGCGCGCCATGGTCGACCGTGAGTACCCCGGCCGAGTGCTCCTGGCCGAGGCGAACCAGCCGCCGGAGGAGGTGGTGGCGTACTTCGGGACCCCGGGTCGGCCCGAGTGCCACATGTGCTTCCACTTCCCGGTGATGCCGCGGCTGTACTACTCGCTGCGCCAGGAGAAGGCCGCACCCATCATCGAGGTGATGGAGGCAACCCCGCCCATCCCGCCCGGCGCCCAGTGGGGGACCTTCCTGCGCAACCACGACGAGCTCACCCTCGAGATGGTCTCGCCCGAGGAGCGCTCGGCGATGTACGGCTGGTATGCGCCCGACCCGCGCATGCGGGCCAACATCGGCATCCGCCGCCGCCTCGCCCCGCTGCTGGACAACTCCCGTGCCGAGCTGGAGCTGATCCATGCCCTGGTGCTGTCACTGCCCGGATCACCGTGCCTGTACTACGGCGACGAGATCGGCATGGGCGACAACATCTGGCTGCAGGACCGTGACGCGGTGCGCACTCCCATGCAGTGGACCCCTGACCGCAACGCGGGGTTCTCCTCGGTCGAGCCCGGCAAGCTCTACCTGCCGGTGATCTCGAGCCTGGTCTACCACTACAACAACGTCAACGTGGAGGCTCAGATGGCCTCCGGGTCCTCACTGCTGCACTGGCTGCGAGCCATGCTGTACGTGCGCGCACAGCACCCGGTGTTCGGTCTGGGGACGTTCGAGATCGCGCCCGCCAGCAACGACGCGGTGCTCGCGTTCGTCCGGGCGATGCCGGACGCCGAGGCCGGGGACGGGCGCGATGTGGAGACCGTCCTGTGCGTGACGAACCTGTCCAGCCGGCCGCAGGCTGCCACCATCTCGCTGCCGGACGCGTGCCGCAGCAACGAGCTCTACGACCTGTTCGGCGGCACCGGCTTCCCCAGCGTCGGAGCCGACTGCCGGATCACGCTCACCCTGGGCTCGCGGGACTTCTTCTGGCTCGGGCTCCGGCCCCCGGTGGCGTCCCATGGCTGATGCCGCCGGCCCCGAGCAGGCCCCCAAGGAGTTCGCGGAGTGGGTGAGGAGCCAGCGCTGGTTCTCCGGCAAGGGCCGCTCGCGGCCGCTGTCCATCGTCGCGTCGTACGTGCTGCCCTGCTCCGCAGCGGGCGTGCGGTGCGAGACGCTGCTGGTGCAGGACGGACCCGATGCCATCTACCAGGTGCCGCTGACCTACCGCAGGGACCCCCTGCCGGGGGCCGGCGCCGCGCAGGTGCCCGGGCTGACCGCCGGGGCAGGCAGGCACGTGTACGACGGCCCGCACGACCCCGCCTACGCCGCTGCCCTGCTGGCCCTGGTCGGCAGCGGAGGCGAGAGCACCGGGGGGCGGTACCCGCCGGCGCGCGCGCAGGGCCACCTTCAGCCCGGGGCCGCGCTCGCCTCCCCCGTCGACGTCCGCGCGTCCCGGGTGCTGAGCGGCGAGCAGTCGAACACCTCCGTCATCTACGACGTGGGGGGGCCTTCGGGCGCCGGGCCGCTGATCCTCAAGCTGTTCCGGGCGCTGCACGACGGTGACAACCCCGACGTGACGCTCCAGTCGGCGATGGCGGCGAAGGGTTCGCGGCTGGTCCCCTCGCCGGTCGGCCACGTCGTCGGCGCCTGGCCGGACACGCGGGAGCCCTCGGGCACCGGCGCGGGGCATCTCGGCTTTGCCCAGGAGTTCCTCACCGGTGTGCGGGACGCCTGGCGGGAGGCGCTGGGCGCCGTGGGCGCCGGCATGGACTGGAGCCGGTCGGCACGCTCGCTCGGGGAGGCCACGGCGGACGCTCATGCCACCCTCGCGGAGTGCCTGCCGACGGCGGTCCCCTCAGCCGAGGACGTCCGCGCGGTGCTGGCCAGCATGCGCGCGCGCCACGCGGTCGCGGTGCAGGAGGTGCCGTCCCTGTCGGCACACGACGAGGCGGTGCAGGGGTTGTTCGCCCGGGCGGAGACGGCGACCTGGCCCGCCCTGCAGCGCATCCACGGCGACTACCACCTGGGCCAGGTGCTGGACGTCCCCGGACGCGGCTGGGTCCTGCTCGACTTCGAGGGCGAGCCGCTGCGCCCGCTGAAGGAGCGCTCGCGCCCCGACGTGACCTGGCGCGACGTCGCAGGCATGCTGCGCTCGTTCGACTATGTCGCGGGCACCCACCAGCTCCAGCACCCGGAGCAGGCCGGGCCTGCGGGGTCGTGGGCGGTCTCGGCGCGGGAGGGGTTCCTGGCCGGCTACGCCAGTCGCTCCGGTCGTGACATCGCCTCGAGCCAGGCACTGCTGGACGCCTTCGAGCTGGACAAGGCGCTCTACGAGGTGGTCTACGAGTCCCGCAACCGCCCGGGCTGGCTGCCCATACCGACCGCCGCCGTTTCCCGACTTGCCGCCGCGCAGACCGCCAAGGAGAACGCCATGAGCCCGACCGTGCCCAAGGGCAAGCCCCAGCCGCAGCCGCCGAGCGCCGCACCGGTGGACGCCGCCGACCTGCACCGTCTGGTGGCGGGCAGCCACCACAACCCGCACGCGATCCTCGGCCCACACCCGCACGACGGCGGGGTGACGGTGCGCGTGCTCAAGCCGATGGCCCGGGCGGTCACCGCCGTGCTCCCCGACGACTCGGAGCAGGTGTTCACCCACGAGCACGAGGGGATCTGGGTCGCCGTCCTCCCGGTCGCCGACGTGCCCGACTACCGCCTGGTCGTCAGCTACGAGGACGGCTTCCCGCACCGCCAGGACGACCCCTACCGGTTCCTGCCGACGCTCGGCGAGGTGGACATCCACCTGATCAGCGAGGGGCGGCATGAGCAGCTCTGGACGGTGCTGGGGGCGCACGTCCGCGACTACGACGGCCCGATGGGCCCGGTCCACGGCACGTCGTTCGCGGTATGGGCGCCGAACGCCCGTGCGATCCGCATGGTGGGGGACTTCAACCACTGGGACAACAGCACCCACCCGATGCGGTCGCTCGGGTCGTCCGGCATCTGGGAGCTGTTCGTCCCGGAGGTCGGCACCGGCACCCGGTACAAGTTCGACATCCTCGGCTCGGACGGGCACTGGCGCACCAAGGCCGACCCGATGGCCAGGGCGACGGAGGTTCCGCCCTCGACCGCCTCGGTGGTGACCGCCTCGAGCCACCAGTGGGGCGACGACGCCTGGATGGAGCACCGCGCCTCCAGCAACGTCCACAACGGCCCGATGAGCACCTACGAGGTGCACCTTGGCTCCTGGCGGCAGGGGTCCTCCTACCAGGACCTGGCCGAGCACCTCGTCAACTACGTCAGCGACCTCGGCTTCACCCACGTCGAGTTCCTGCCCGTGATGGAGCACCCCTACGGTCCGTCGTGGGGCTACCAGGTGACCGGCTACTACGCGCCGACGTCACGGTTCGGTGACCCGGACGGCTTCCGGCTGCTGGTCGACACGCTGCACCAGCACGGTATCGGCGTGATCCTCGACTGGGTGCCCGGTCACTTCCCCAAGGACGCGTTCGCCCTCGCCAGGTTCGACGGCCAGGCGCTGTACGAGCACCCCGACCCGCGCCGCGGCGACCAGCCGGACTGGGGCACGCACGTGTTCGACTTCGGCCGGCCGCAGGTGCGCAACTTCCTGGTGGCCAACGCGGTGTACTGGATGCAGGAGTTCCACGTCGACGGGCTGCGCGTCGACGCCGTCGCCTCGATGCTCTACCTCGACTACTCCCGCAAGGACGGCCAGTGGGTGCCCAACATCTACGGCGGCCGTGAGCACCTGGAGGCGGTGCAGCTGCTCCAGGAGACCAACGCGACGGTCTACCGCCGCGAGCCGGGCGTCGTGATGATCGCCGAGGAGTCGACGTCGTGGCCGGGGGTTACCCGGCCGACACACCTCGGCGGCCTCGGCTTCGGGCTGAAGTGGAACATGGGGTGGATGCACGACACCCTGTCGTACATCGAGCAGCCCCCGATCTACCGGCAGTACCACCACCACCAGATGACGTTCTCGATGGTCTACGCCTACAGCGAGAACTTCGTGCTGCCGGTCAGCCACGACGAGGTCGTCTACGGCAAGGGCTCGCTGCTGCGCAAGATGCCCGGCGACCGGTGGAACCAGCTGGCGAACCTGCGGGCATATCTGGCCTTCATGTGGTCCCACCCCGGCAAGCCGCTGCTGTTCATGGGCTGCGAGTTCGCCCAGGAGGGCGAGTGGGCGGACGGGCGGAGCCTGGACTGGTGGCTGCTGGACCAGCCGGCGCACTGGGGCGTGCACTCCCTGGTCAAGGACCTCAACCGGGTCTACCGGGAGCGTCCGGCGCTGTGGGCGCTGGACAACTCCCCCGAGGGCTTCTCCTGGATCGACGCCAACGACTCGCTGGGCAACACGTTCTCGTACCTGAGGTTCGGCCCCTCGCAGGGTGCGGCGGCACGCCCGGTCGTGGCGAGCGTGGTCAACTTCAGCGGCATCCCGCACTACGACTACCGGGTCGGCCTGCCGCACGGCGGCAGCTGGAACGAGATCCTCAACACCGATGCCGGCGTCTACGGCGGATCCGGGGTGGGCAACCTCGGCTCGGTCACCGCGGAGGAGGTCCCCTGGCACGGCCAGCCGTTCTCCGCCTCCATCACCGTGCCGCCCACCGCCGCGGTCTGGTTCGAGCCGGACTCGAGCCGGCCACCGTCGCCGCCCGCGCCGTCGGCCATCGCGCAGAGCGAGCCTCGGGCGCCGGCGCAGCCGGTGCAGGGCTACGCCCCGACGGGTCCGGACCTCCCGCCGGAGCGCCAAGCCGGCACGGGCGGCGCACCGCAGGACCCAACGACCGCAGCACCAGACTTCGAGGCCGACGAGGCCCGCGACCCGACGAGAGGGACGACATCATGAACGACCCCCGCGCAGGACAGGTGGCCGGCCCCTCCGACCTGGTCGACCTCGCCCATCTGGTGACCGCCTACTACACCGAGGTGCCCGACCCGGGCGTGGTCGAGCAGCGGGTGGCGTTCGGCACGTCCGGACACCGCGGCAGCAGCCTGAAGACCGCCTTCAACGAGACCCACATCGCGGCGACGACGCAGGCCATCTGCGACTACCGCAGGGACCAGGGCTATGACGGTCCGCTGTTCATGGGGCGCGACACCCACGGGCTGTCCGAACCGGCGTGGGCGTCGGCGCTGGAGGTGCTGGCCGGCAACGAGGTCACGGTGCTGGTGGACGACCGGGACGGCTACACGCCGACGCCCGCGGTGTCGCACGCGATCCTGCGCGCCAACCGCGGCAAGGCCATCGACGGGCCGGGACGGGGTCTGGCCGACGGCATCGTGGTGACCCCCTCGCACAACCCGCCGTCCGACGGCGGCTTCAAGTACAACCCGCCCAACGGCGGCCCCGCCGACACCGACGCCACCGGTGTGATCGCCGCGCGGGCCAACGAGCTGATCGAGGCGGGGCTGGCCGGGGTCCGGCGGGTGCCGTTCGCCCGGGCCCGGGCCGCGGCGCACGGATACGACTTCATGGGCACCTACGTCGACGACCTGCCGAACGTCGTCGACATCGTCAAGATCCGCGACGCCGGCATCCGCATCGGTGCCGACCCGCTCGGCGGCGCTGCCGTCCACTACTGGCAGGAGATCGCCGACCGGCACAAGATCGACCTGACGGTGGTCAACCCGTTGGTCGACGCGACGTGGCGGTTCATGACGCTGGACTGGGACGGCAAGATCCGGATGGACTGCTCCTCGCCGTCGGCGATGGCCTCGCTGATCAGGCGCAAGGACGAGTACCAGATCGCTACCGGCAACGACGCCGACGCCGACCGGCACGGCATCGTCACGCCGGACGGCGGGCTGATGAACCCCAACCACTACCTCGCCGTGGCCATCGGCTACCTGTACGGCGGCGGCCGGCCCGGCTGGCCGTCGTCGGCGGCCATCGGCAAGACGCTGGTCTCGTCCTCGATGATCGACCGGGTCGCCGGCGCCGTCGGCAAGGCGCTGCTCGAGGTGCCGGTCGGCTTCAAGTGGTTCGTGCCCGGGCTGATCGACGGGTCCATCGCCTTCGGCGGGGAGGAGTCGGCCGGCGCGTCGTTCCTGCGCTTCGACGGCACGGTGTGGACGACCGACAAGGACGGGCTGATCCTGGCCCTGCTCGCCTCGGAGATCCTGGCCGCCACCGGCAGGTCTCCCAGCCAGCGCTACGGTGAGCTGACCGCACAGTATGGCGACCCGGCATACGCGCGGGTCGACGCCCCCGCCAGCCGCGAGGAGAAGGCCAAGCTGGGAGCGCTCTCCCCCGACGACGTGCGGGCCGAGTCCCTGGCTGGAGAGCCGATCACCGCTCGGCTGACCACGGCCCCCGGCAACGGCGCCAAGATCGGCGGGCTGAAGGTGACAACCGAGAGCGCCTGGTTCGCTGCCCGGCCCTCCGGCACCGAGGACGTCTACAAGATCTACGCCGAGTCCTTCCGGGGGCCGGAGCACCTGGCCCTGGTCCAGGCCGAGGCGCGCGAGGTGGTCGCCGCGGCGCTGTCCGGCTGACGACGGCCACCTCCGAGACCCGACGGGCGCGCAGGCCGCACACGCCTGCCGGCCGGTGGGAGGACCGCCGCGGCGCAGCGGTCCGGCTCGCCATGCACGTACGGCGCTCTGATCCCAACTGACTATTGTTTGACCATATTTGTCGAAGTTAGCCTGTCGAAAAGCACAGGAATCAGCGCTCTGCCCAGATCGGCACCGGCGCGGGCAGAGGTGGAAGAGGTGGAAAACATGCACCAGACCCGCCGAAGACAGCGCTGTCGAGGTGACCGGGACAATGGCACCACCGTGAGCAGGACTCCAAGCGCGGTCGACGCCCCCTGGGGCCGCACCCTCCTGACCGCCGCGATGGTCGCCGCGATGGTCGACGAGCCGCTCTACAGCCCTGAGCTGGGCCACGACGACGTGTTCCATCGCAGTCGCCGCGCAGCAGAGCTCGGCCTGGCTTCCGTCATGTGCCGGCCGATGCACGTGGCCGTCGCCGCCGAGGCAGTGGCCGGCACCTCCGTCAAGGTCACCACCTCGATGGGGGTCTACGACCCCCACGCGGTCGAGGGCCGACTGCAGCAGATGCTCCGCGAGGCGGAGCACCTGCTGGCCGACGGCGCCCGCGAGCTGGTCCTGGTGGCCACCGCCCGGCGCCTCGAACCCGGACTGCGTGACCAGTTCGCCGCTCAGCTCCGGGCCGTCGCCGGTCTCGCGGGCAGCGTGGGCGTCCTGGTCCGGGTCGCGCTGCACACCTCGACGCTCAGCACGGCCCAGGTGGTCACGGGGTGTCGGATCAGCGCCGACGCCGGTGCGGGCATAGTCCAGGCCGGGACGTGGTTCGGCCAGGACCGGGCCGGCCTCTCCACCATCCAGCTCATCCGCCGGGAGCTGCCGCCGGAGACGAAGCTGAAGTGGACCTCGCCGGTGCACAGCCTGGACCGGCTGCTGATCGCGTGCGCCGAAGGGGTCAGCCGCTTCAACGTGGCCACTCCCGCAGTGCTGGCCGAGGCCGAGGACCGGGCCAGCTCTGGCGGGATCCGCGTCCCGGTCGCCGGGGTGGACTACTGACCTGGCCCGACACCTGGGCCGATCAGAGCGACGAGCCGAGGCGCGCCGACTCCTCGGACGCCCAGAGCCCGGTCAGCCCGCGGAAGTGGGCCACGAAGCGCTCCTGCTCGTGCAAGGGGTAGGTCGACCGCACTGTGCTGACGATCAGGTCGTCGAACTCGGGCGAGCGCACCCAGTCGAGCACCTGGGCGTCGAGGTCGGGCAGGGCTGCCTGGCAGAACTGCTCGTAATGGGCGCGGTCGAAGTGGTCGTCCGCGAGCCGCTGGTAGGCGCCCAGCCTGCCGCGGTAGTCCAGCGCCGGGTCAGCCGCGACCGCGAACCAGGGGTCGGAGTCGACCTGGGTGCGGGCCCTGCGCCCAGTGGCCAGGCAGAACGCGGTCCACTTCAGCAGCGCCTTCATCGCCCACGGGAAGTAGTAGTGCAGCGACGTGATCGCCACGTCGGGGCACGCGTTGGCGTAGTCGATCGGGTAGACCACGCCGTCGCGCACCAGCATCTCGCACGAGTTGAGCTCCCAGCGAAAGAACGCGTTGACGGTCTGCGAGATCGTGACGGCCTCGGCACCGACCTCCGCCGAGAGGAAGTCGTGCGCGACGGCATACCGCGAGTGCATCGGCTTCTCGGGCTGGAACTTCATCACCATGGTCTCCGGGCCGATGGTCAGCGCCCGGGCGAACACCTCGTAGCCGGTGATCGACTCCTGCAGGTGCATGAGCATCTCGCCGGACGCGTCGTAGGAGCGGTGCAGCTGCTCGGCGTTCCGGATCTGCGACACCCCCCGCCACCCGCCGCCGTCGAAGGGCTTCATGTACAGCGGGTAGCCGATCCGGTCGGCGAGCGCCTCGAGGTCGAACTCGCGGTTGTACCTCGCCGAGGTGTAGGTCCAGCGGGTGTTGTCGACCGGGTTCTTGTACGGCACCAGCACCGTGTCGGGGACGTGCATGCCGAGCCGGATCAGTGCGCAGTAGGCGGAGTGCTTCTCCATCGACTGGAAGGTGAACGGGCTGTTGAGCAGGTAGACGTCGTCCATCAGCGCGACCTTCTTCAGCCACTCGCGTGGGTGGTAGTACCAGTAGGCCAGCCGGTCGATGACGAGCTCGTGGCGCGGCTTGTCGCGCAGGTCGAACGGCTCGATCGTGATCCGCTCGGTGTCCAGGCGGTGCCGCCCTCCCCGGCCGTCGCCGAACACGCCGAGGCGCCGTGCGAGCGTCTCGTAGGCGGTCGGCCAGTCCTCCTCGGACCCCAGCAACAGGCCGACGAGATGGGAGGTAGCCGCTTCGGTCATCTCCGCTCCTAGCAGAATCGGCGCAGGTGGTGGGACAGCTGGCGCTGCCACCAGATCCAGTCGTGGCTCACGTCGGTGCCCCACAGGTCGAGCTCGTGCACGATCCCCTTGTCGGCGAGCAGCCGGGCGAAGCGGATCGTGGACGGCAGAGCACCCGTCGGGTGCGTCTCCCAGGCTCCCTGACCGCAGACCAGGAGCACCGAGAGCCGCGACTGCAGCCAGCGCAGGTGGTCCCCGGTGAGGCCGCTCACGTAGTCGGCGGGGTTCGCGAAGTATGCCGCGTCGCCCCTCTCACCCCAGGCCCGCCACGAGCCGATGTCGTAGTTGCCCGAGAGCCCGATCGCGAGCGGCGCCAGGTCAGCCCGCTGGAAGGCGAAGTGGACGGCGTGGTAGGCGCCCATCGAGACCCCCAGGGTGAGCATCTCGCGTGGCCCACCGACCCCGCTGTGGATGTAGGGCACCACCGACTGCTCGAGCCACGCATGGTAGAGGCCGTGCCGCCTGGCCCGCTCCTCGGTCGACACCGACGTGTCGGACCAGGACCACGCGTCGAAGGAGTCGACGCAGAAGAGGCTGACCCGCCCGGCCCCCAGCAGGTCCTGCACGGCGTCGACCATGCCGTTGTTCTCGAAGTCCTCGGCGCGCCCTGCCTCGCTGGGGAAGACCAGGACCGGACGGCCGTAGTGCCCGTGGCGGACCACCGCTCTGCGCTCGTCGGTGCCGGGCACCGGCAGCTCGGAACGCTCGCTCATCAGATCATCCTGGCGCAGCCCAGCAGTCCCGCAACAGCGATGTCAGCGCCGGGTCCAGGCCGTCCCGCCACGCCGTGTAGCTGTGCAGGTCGCGGACCTCGTGCAGCGTCACCCGGTGGCCCGACCTGCGAAGCGCTGCCGCCATGTCCCGGTTGTTGGCGGCGTTCTCCTCCAGTGCGCCGCAGGTCATCGCGACCGTCAACGGCGGTCGGCTGCCCCGCGTCCCCGCCAGCACCTCGCCGACCGCGGCGCAGATCGGCCCGTAGCCGTCGTAGCCGCGCTCCTGCTGGTCGTGCGCCGGCTGGAAGAAGGAGCCCGACTGGCTGAACACCGCGCCGATGTCGGAGCCGGGCTGGTGCAGCCCGGCCAGCACCGCGGTGAGCCCGCCCAGACTGGCCCCCATGACGGCCAGCGGACCGGATACGGCGTACCGCTCGCGCAGCAGGCGCAGCAGCGGCCCGGTCTCGGTCCGCAGGTAGGCCTGCGACGCGGAGTACCACTGCGCCCGCCGCACCGGTTGCAGCAGCGCCACCCGGTGGCGGGGCAGTGCGCTGCGGGCGACCTGCACGGCGCTGAACCGGGTCAGGGCAGCCAGTTCGTCGTACTCCGGTCCGTCGTGCACCAGCAACATCGGCAGCGGCTCGGCCCCGGTGCTGTCGGCCGGTGACCAGACTGCCACGGGCAGCGGCTCGCCCAGCTCACCGCTACCCGCGGGCAGCTCGAACCGGTCGTAACGGCCGGGGATCCCCTCGGCCGCGGTCCAGGCCGGCGCTGTGTAGCCGGGCAGCTCCAGGACGGAGTGTCGGCCGAATGCCGTCTGCACGGACAGCGGGTTGCACGGGTCGGTCAGCCACCTCGTCCCACCGCCGGCGGCGGCGCTGAGCCGGCCGACGAACTGGTACTCGATCCGGGCGAGGTCCGGGCGGTCGAAGCCGCCGGTCCACACATCGCCCACCCGCACCAGCGGGCGCCCACCGCGGGTGAGCGCAGAGTCGCCACCGATCCGGACCGACTCGAACGCGCCGGCCGGGTCGGCCAGCCGCAGCGCCACCCACGTCGCCGACACCTGCGGCGCACAGTCCACGGCGTCCACCCCGCTGTCCATGTCGAGGCCCGTACCTGCGCCGTCGGCGTGGGCACCGCTCAGAAGAGCGCGCTCATCAGCGCCCGGCGGGCAGCGGCGACGCGCTCGTCGTCGGCGCCGACGACCTCGAACAGCTCGAGCAGGTGCTGGCGTGCCTGGTTGCGCTCGTCGCCCGCCGTGACACGGACCGTGTCGACCAGCCGGGCGAAGGCCTGCTCGACCCGCCCCTCGAGGACGTCCAGGTCGGCCACGAGCATCTGGGCGGCGACATCCTCCGGCGCTCCCTCGGCGGCCGCACGAGCGGCGTCCGTGTCGACGTCCGCCGTCCGCCGCATCAGGTCGACCTGGGCCAGACCGACCTTGGCGTCGACGTCGGCGGGGTTCTCCTGCAGGGCCAGCTCGTAGGCCTTCCGGGCGCTCTCGAGGTCGCCGCGCTCGATCGCGTCGAAGGCCGCCCCGTGCAGCGGCGACAGGACCGGCTCCAGCTCCGGCTCCGCGGCGCTCGGCGTGGCGTCGGTGCCCGGCACCCGGCCGGTCACGCCGTTCGTCACGGCGAGAGCGAGCAGCTCGTCCACGTAGGTGCGCAGGTTCGCCTCGCTCTGGGCGCCGGCGAACAGCGGGACCGGCTGGCCCTGGAGCAGTCCCATCGTCACCGGCACCGACTGCACCTGGAACGCTCGCATCAGACCCGGGTTGGCGTCGACGTTGACCGAGACGTACCGGAACCGGCCGGCATACGCGCGGGCCACCCCGGCCACCAGGTCCGCGAAGTCGGCGGACTCGGGGAGCCGAGCGGACCACAGGACCACCACCGCGGGCACCGTCATGGACCCGTTGACGACGGCGGCGAACCCGGCGTCGGTGCCCTCGACGACCACGCCGTCGGGCGAGGAGCCGGGCGCGGACCCAGATCCGCCCATGCCGGCGGGCGCGCCTCCGGGCGGGCGCTTGAGCGAGGACAGGTCGACGGCACCGCGCAGGGCGGCCGCGGTGAAGGGCTGCGAGCTCATGGGGCCATTGTGGCGGATCGGCGGCGGTCCCCCGTGCGCGCCTCTGTCACCCCGGGACCTGGGCGAGCGCCCTACCTGCCGGACCCGGCGACCAGGTGCTCCGAGGCCGCGACCAGGCGTGCCGTGCCGGCCGGACCGGCTGTCCCGGTCGGGGAGCTGCCCGCACCGGGCGGCAGCTCGAAGACGAGGAGCTCCAGCGTGACCAGCCGGGCCGAGGACGTCGCCGCCTTCAGCTTCGGCTCGAACGCCAGCAGCTTCGGCGACGGCACCAACCGCTGGGTCGCCTTGACCGCGAACGCGTCGGTGCGCTCCAGGGCGCCGAACACCAGCGCGCCGCCGTCGGCCTGGCCGACCGTGACCGTCGAGCCCGGGAGCACCCGGTGCTGCTGGGTGAACGCGGCCTGGCCCTTGACCTGTGCGGCCTCCAGCGCGGCGTTCTGCAGCAGCTGGGCGGCAAACCGGTCGCCCGAGCGGTAGGGGGGGTTGCTCACCTTCACGGGGGGATAGGACAGGGCCTTGGCGTAGGTGCTCAGCAGCGTGCCGACCGAGGCGGTCAGAGCGGCTCCGCTGCGAGGCATCGCAGCCCCGGCGGACAGTGGCCCGAAGCGGTGGACCGTGGCTGAGGGCAGCAGGGTGGCCGACTCGGCGATCTTGTAGCCGGCCCCGGCCCGCGGCTCGGTCAACAGGTACAGCATCGGGTAGAGGCTGCCCTTCAGGGTGGTCTGGACGACGATCACGCGCGGGTAGCCCGGCCCCTGGGACACTGCCAGCACCCCGGGCTGCGCGCCGGTGACCGCGGGCGGGCTCAGGCTCAGCTGCGGCGCCACCGCGGCCAGCCTGGCGTCGGCGACGGCGGCCCGGCGCGCCGCCCCCGTGAACGCCGTGTCCCGTGCGTCGGCGGCGGCCGTAGCTGTGCCGGTCTGGGACCGCGCAGCGGCGGTGAGGACCTGGCCGGCGATGCGGGCGGCCTGCGTGGGCGAGACGGCAGCCAACGCCGGGCTCGGCGTGCTGGTCCGGGCTGGTGCGCCCGGGGCGGCCGGCGAGGTGGTGGTCGAGGACGCCGCCGCGCTCGCCGGTGGAGCGCTGGACTGTGCGCCCGGGTCGCTGCCGCCCGACGAGCAGCCGGCGACCAGCGCGGCCGCAGCCGCAGCCGCGAGCACAGGGATCGCGGAGGTCATCCGCAGATGCTGCCACGCCGGGCACCCGGGGCATACTGGTCGGCCATGAGCACCAGCGAGCTGAGCACCGCCGGAAGCTACGTCGCAGCGGGCCAGGAGTTCACCCGGGACACCGCCTACATCCAGACCAGGATCGTGCGCGACCCGGCCCCCGGCCAGGACGCCTACCCGGTCGAGGCGGGTCGGTACCGTCTCGTCGTGGCCCGCGCCTGTCCGTGGGCGAACCGGGCGATCATCGTGCGCCGGCTGCTGGGGTTGGAGCAGGCGCTGTCCATGGGGATCTGCGGCCCGACGCACGACAAGCGCAGCTGGACGTTCGACCTCGACCGCGGCGGCGTCGACCCGGTCCTCGGCATCCCGCGGCTGCAGGACGCCTACTTCGCCCGGTTCCCGGGCTACGAGCGGGGGATCACCGTGCCGGCGGTCGTGGACGTGCCGACCGGCGAGGTCGTCACCAACGACTACCCGCAGATGACGCTCGACTTCTCGACGCAGTGGACCCGGTTCCACCGCGAGGGGGCGCCGGACCTGTACCCCGAGGCGCTGCGCGCCGAGATCGACCAGGTGGCGCAGGACAACTTCACCGAGGTCAACAACGGGGTCTACCGGTGCGGGTTCGCCGGCTCGCAGCGCGCCTACGACGCGGCGTACGAGCGGCTGTTCGCCAGGCTGGACTGGCTCTCGGACCGGCTGGCCGGCCAGCGGTTCCTCGTCGGCGAGACGATCACCGAGGCCGACGTGCGGCTGTTCACGACGCTGGCCCGGTTCGACGCCGTCTACCACGGGCACTTCAAGTGCAACCGGTCCAAGCTCAGCGAGATGCCGGTGCTCTGGGCGTACGCGAGGGACCTGTTCCAGACGCCGGGGTTCGGCGACACCACCGACTTCCAACAGATCAAGGAGCACTACTACATCGTCCAGACCGACGTGAACCCCTCCCAGATCGTCCCCCGCGGCCCGGACCTGTCCGGGTGGCTGGAGCCGCACGGTCGCGAGGCGCTGGGAGGCCGCCCGTTCGGTGACGGCACCCCGCCCGGTCGCCGCCGGCGAGGAGGTGCCGCAGGCGCACACCGCCGCGGCGATGACCGGCTGATCACCAGCTGATCTCCGGTGATCCCCGGCTGATCTCCGGCGCCGGTCTGACCCACCCGGGCGCCGGGCTGCTCACCGGCATTGCGCACCTTCTGGCTGCCCGCGGGCCGCTATGCGCACCAACTGGTCGCTGGGCGGCGCCGCAGAGCGGCGATCTGCCACCATTTCCTGCGCAGCGGGGCTGGATGCGGCTCCGCTCAGAACCGCGCCGGCTCCCGGTAGCCGCCCCACAGCTCGCGTAGCGCGCCGCAGATCTCGCCGAGTGTCGCCTCTGCACGGGCGGCCTCCAGGATCGAAGGCACCAGGTTGGCCTCCGATCGGGCGACCTGCACCATCTGGCGTATGGCGGCCTCGACAGCAGCGTTGTCGCGGCCGCCCCTGCGCCGGGTCAGCTCGGCGACCTGGTCCACCTCCACCTCGTGGCTGACCCGCAGGATCTCCAGCGGGTGCGAGACCGACTCGGTGTGCACGTTGACGCCCACGACGCGCTTGTCCCCCTTCTCCACCGCGGTCTGGTAGGCGAAGGCGGAGTCGGCGATCTCGCCCATGAACCACCCGTCCTCGATGCCGCGCAGGATGCCGGAGGTCATCGGCCCCACCTCGTGCTCGACCCGCCCCGACGGACCGGCCGACCGGCCGAGCTCCCCCATCGCCCGGATCCGGTCGAAGATCGCCTCGGCGTCGGCCTCCATCCGGTCGGTGAGCGCCTCGACGTACCAGGAGCCGCCGAGCGGGTCGGCCACGCCAGCCACTCCGGTCTCCTCCATCAGCACCTGCTGGGTCCGCATCGCCACCTCGGCCGACTGCTCCGTCGGCAGCGCGAGGGTCTCGTCCAGGGCGTTGGTGTGCAGCGAGTTCGTGCCGCCGAGCACCGCCGCGAGCGCCTCGACGGCGGTGCGGACGACGTTGTTGTACGGCTGCTGGGCAGTCAGCGAGACGCCGGCGGTCTGGGTGTGGAACCGCAGCCACTGGGCCCGGGGGGTCGTGGCTCCGTAGACGTCGCGCATCCAGCGCGCCCAGATCCGCCGCGCGGCACGGAACTTGGCGATCTCCTCGAAGAAGTCCAGGTGGCTGTCGAAGAAGAAGGACAGCCCGGGAGCGAAGACCTCGACGTCGAGCCCCCGGGACAGCCCGAGCTCGACGTAGCCGAACCCGTCGGCCAGGGTGAACGCCAGCTCCTGCGCCGCGGTCGAGCCCGCCTCGCGGATGTGGTAGCCCGAGACCGACAGCGGCTTGTATGCCGGGATGGTGCGCGTGCAGTACTCCAACAGGTCGCCGATCAGCCGCAGGTGCGGCGCCGGCGGGAAGAGCCACTCCTTCTGGGCGGTGTACTCCTTGAAGATGTCGGTCTGCAGCGTGCCGTCGAGCCGGCTGATGTCGACGCCCTGCCGCTCGGCCGCGACGAGGAACATGGCGAAGATCGGCACCGCGGGCCCGCTGATCGTCATCGACGTCGTCACCTGGTCCAGCGGGATGCCCTGGAACAGGACCTCCATGTCGGCGGCGGAGTCGATCGCCACCCCGCAGTGGCCCACCTCGCCGGTGCTCACCGGGTCGTCCGAGTCGCGGCCCATCAGCGTGGGCATGTCGAACGCCACGGAGAGCCCGCCGCCGCCCCGCTCGAGGATCATCCGGTAGCGCTGGTTGGTCTGCTCGGCGTTGCCGAAGCCGGCGAACTGCCGGATCGTCCAGGGACGACCGCGGTAGCCGGTCGTGTGCAGCCCGCGCGTGTAGGGGAACTCGCCCGGCCACCCGATGCGCTCGGGCACCTCCTCCTGACCGGACGGACCATAGACCGGCTCGACCTCCGCACCGGACAGCGTGGTGAAGTCGGCGTCCCGGACCCGGCCGGCCGCCTGCTCCGCGGCATACCGGGCCTGCCAGCGGGCTCTGCCGCCCTGGTCGGTCATGGACACCAAGGTACTAGGACGCCCTAGCATCGGGGGGCCGGCGAGGTGGGAGTCCTCAGGGCTCGGTGAAGTCCCCGGCATGCAGCCGCACCTTGCGCAGCAGCGCGAACAGCTGCTCGTGCTCGCCGTGGGTGAGCATGGTGAGCGCGAAGCCGGACGCGACGAGGTCGGCGGTGGCCGCCTCCATCGCCTCGCGGCCGGAGTCGGTCAGCGCCGCCAGGGTGCCGCGGCCGTCCGCCGGGTTCGGCGAGCGGGCCACGAAGCCCTGCCGCTCCAGCCGCTGGATGGTGTTCGTGGCGCTCGTCGGGTGCACCATCAGGCGCGCGCCGATCTTGGACATGGGCAGCGGGCCGCTGCGGCTGAAGGCCAGCAGCACCAGCGCCTCGTATCGGGCGAAGGTGAGGCCGTGCCGTCCCACCAGGGCGTCGAAGTCGGCGAGGAGCAGCTGCTGGACCCGCATGATCGAGGTCGCCGACGCCATCGCGACCGGCTGCGAGCCGCTGCCCCACCGGGCGCGCCACAGCTCGGCGGCCCGACGGATCGGGTCGAACGGCAGCGTCGTCGGCCTCGGCACGCGGCTCACCGTAGTGGCGAGCGGGCCGGTACCGGAGGCGTGTCGCGCAGCAGCCGCACCTCCGGCTCGCCGAGCGTCTCGTGGCTGCGCTCCGTGCCGTCGGGGGCGAAGCCGTGACGGGCGTAGAACGAGCGGGCACGGGAGCTGTCGCGAAGGACCCACACGACACAGGGCCGGTCACCCACGACCGACGCGAGCAGCTCGTCCGCCAGACCCGACCCCCGCAGGTCCGGGTCGACGCCCAGCGTGTACAGCTCCCACGCCGCGCCGGGGGCTGGCTCGCGGGCAGGGCCCGCGCTGGCGAAGCCCACGGTCTGCCCGGCGCCTGACGCCAGGGCGCTCACCGGGGCGCTCAGCGCGGATACCACGACGGCCTCGGGCTCCTCGACCTCGACCCGAAGCCGCCAGGGTGGGTCGGCGCTGCGAGCGACCACGGACCCAGGTGGCCTACGAGCCGGTGTCCCGGGCCAGCAGGTCCTCGACGCGCTGCACCTTGGCGGTCAGCTCGCCGTCGTACCCAGGGCGGATGTCGGCCTTGAGCACCAGGGACACGCGCTCACCGTAGCGGCCCGCGGCCTCGCAGGCGGCCTCGACCACGGCCATGCACTCCTTCCACGAACCCTCAAGCGTGGTGAACATGGCGTCGGTCCGGCAGGGCAGGCCGGAGTCCCGGACAACCTTCACCGCGGCGGCGACGGCCTCGCTCACCGAGCCGCTCGGGTCGGCGGTGGACGGGGCGACGGAGAAGGCGACCAGCATGGGCCCAAACGTACCTGCCGGTAGGCGCAGGGTCCGCGCGTACCGTCGGTGCCATGAGCACCGGAGGCAGCGCCGCAGGGCGGCCCGAGGACCCGCAGGCCAGCAGCGGCCCGCGGGCGAGCAGCGGCCGGCGGCGCCCGTTCGCCCACTTCGACTGGAACGCCCGGTCCTGTGGACTGCACGGGCACGTGACCTACGCCCCGACCGAGACTGCGCTCGCGGCGCGGCTGGCCGCCTCGACGCCGGCCGGTACCGCGTGGCGCTGCCTGCGCTGCGGCAGCTACGTCGTCGGCAGCCCTCGCGGGCGCGGGCCGGCGGCCGAGGCGCCGATCGTGCTCCGCGGGAGGGCGTTGCGCGACGCGTTCATCCTGCGCCTGCTGGCGGTGGAGCGCGGGCTGCGCGGGCTGGTCCTGCTCGCCCTCGCGTACGGCGTCTGGAAGTTCAACGGCGCCAAGGCGTCGCTCCAGCAGGTCTTCGAGTCCTACCTGCCTGCCGCCCGGCCGCTGGCCGACCGGCTCGGCATCGACCTGACCGAGACCGGCCCGGTGCACACCATCGAGCACCTGTTCGCGCTGACCAAGAGCACGCTGGTCCTCGTCGCGCTCGCCGTGCTGGCCTATGGCGCCCTCGAGCTGACCGAGGCGGTCGGGCTGTGGCTGCTGCGCCGGTGGGGCGAGTACGTGGCGGTCGTCGGCACCTCGGTGTTCGTCCCGCTGGAGGTCTACGAGCTGGTCGAGAAGCTCACCTGGCTGCGGATCAGCGCTTCGTTGCTCAACCTGTTCGCCATCGGCTACCTGCTCTGGACCAAGCGGCTGTTCGGCCTGCGAGGTGGGCACCGGGCGTTCCAGAGGCAGCGGCGGGGCGAGTCGCTGCTGGAGGTCGAGCAGACGGCGATGCTGCAGGCCACACCGCAGTCCCGCGCCGAGGGACAAGGGATCAGGTCAGTGCTGCGGTGACCTGATCGGCAGCCCGGTAGGGGTCGGTCCGCCCATCGACCACCTCTGCCGCGAGCGCCTCCAACCGCGCCCCGCGCGGCAGGTCCTCGATCCGGGACCGCAGCGTCTGTATGGCGATCGCCTCGATCTCCTCGGCGGCGCGCCGGATCCTGCGGACGCGCAGCGCACCGGTCGAGGTCAGCCACGTCAGGTGCCGGTCGATGTCCAGGACCAGCTCGGCGATGCCGGCGTCGGCGGCCTGCACGGCGGTGGTCTTGACGACCGGAGGGCGCCAGAGGCCCGGCTCGCTGCGGTCGCCGAGGCTGATCATCGCCCGGATCTCCCGCACCGTCACGTCGGCGCCCTCACGGTCGGCCTTGTTGACCACGAAGACGTCCCCGACCTCCAGGATCCCGGCCTTGGCGGCCTGCACGCCGTCGCCCATGCCCGGCGCCAGCAGGACGAGCGTGGTGTCTGCCAGGCCGGCGACCTCGACCTCGCTCTGCCCGACACCCACCGTCTCGACCAGCACCACGTCGCAGCCGGCCGAGTCGAGCACGCGAAGGGCCTGCGGGGTGGTCCAGGACAGCCCACCCAGGTGGCCCCTGCTCGCCATCGAGCGGACATAGACCTCCGGGTCGAGGCCGTGCTGCTGCATCCGGATCCGGTCGCCCAGCAACGCCCCGCCGGAGAACGGGGAGGACGGGTCGACGGCCAGCACCCCGACGCGCGACCCGCGGCCGCGGTAGGCGCCGACCAGGGCCGAGGTCACGGTGGACTTGCCGACGCCCGGGCTCCCGGTGATCCCGAGGACGTGCGCCCGGCCGGCATGCGGCGCGAGCGCGGCCATCACCTCCCGGAGCAGGGGCGAAGCGTCCTCGACCAGGGTGATCAGCCGCGCCACCGCACGGGGGGAGCCGCTGCGGGCCTGCTCGACCAGCGCGCCGACGACGGCCCCCGGTGACGGTCCGGACCGCTCCGGCGGCCGTGCGGGCCCGGGCTGCTGAGGGTCCTCTGCCTGCCGTGCTCCCGCCGGGTCAGCCGGCAGCGGCCGCGTCATACCGGGGCCTTCCTGCCGTGCGGGAACAGATCGGGGCAACTCTAACCGGGGCGAGCCTGCGGCCAGGACCTACGCTGCTGCCATGGGAGTGCAGCGGTGAGCGACTGGCCGACCGGTCTCTTCACGGCGATCGACCACGTCGGCGTGGCGGTGCCCGACCTCGAGACCGCCATCGCGTTCTACCGCGACACCTTCGGCATGTCCCTGATCCACCAGGAGGTCAACGAGGAGCAGGGAGTCCGGGAGGCGATGATGGCCGTCGGCGAGTCCGGCTCCCACGTCCAGCTGCTCGCCCCGCTGACCCTGGAGTCGACGATCGCCACGTTCCTGGCCCGGTCGGGACCGGGCGTGCAGCAGGTCGCCTACCGGGTGGAGAACCTCGCGGCGGTCTCGCAGACGCTGCGGGACCGCGGGGTGCGGCTGCTGTACGACCAGCCCCGGCGGGGAACGGCGGGGAGCAGGGTCAACTTCGTGCATCCGAAGGACGCCGGCGGAGTCCTGGTCGAGCTGGTCCAGACCTGCCCCTGAGCGGCGAGCAGGCCCCACCGTCAGCGGGTGGAGGGCACGCTGATCGCCGGTGTGGTGACTCCCGGACCGTAGACTGCCCTGGTGGCGCTCGCGGACCTGAGGCAGTGGCGACAGCGACAGCGCGCCGCCCTGCGGCAGAGCAACCACCTGCCGGCACCTTCCCCGGGCCTGCAGCGGACCCCCGCTGCGCGGCCGCGGGAGAGCGAGCCGGACCTGATCGACTCGGTGCTGCGGCCGGCCAGCACCGCGCGGGCCGACTCGGGCCAGGGATCCGGCGGCTCCGGTGCGCAGCTGCGCACCTCCCCTGAGGGCGAACCGGACTCCGCGAGCGGCCCGGACTCCGCGAGCGGCCTGGACTTCGCGAGCGGCCTGGACTTCGCGGAAGCCCCCGATAGGCGAACCGGCGGCCGGGTGTCGGCCCCCAGCGACCGCGGCTCAGTGGCGGCCCGGTCCGGCGACACTGCCGTCCCCGCTGCCGTCCCCGCTGCCGGCAAGGATGCCGAGGAGTCGGGCCGCGACTTCGGTCGTGCCGGCAAACCGCTCAACCGGCACTCGCCGTTCTACGTGGGCTTCGTCGGCGCGCTGGGGGTGCTCGTCGCCTACGGGCTGTGGGGTGCGATAGGCCAGATGGGGGAGGTGTTCACCCTGCTGGTGGTCGCGTTGTTCCTCACCCTGGCGCTCGACCCCATCGTGCAGTTCCTGACCCGGCGTGGCCTGGGCAGGGGATGGGCCGTCGCGCTGGTCTTCTTCGGGCTGGTCGGCATCTTCGTCGGGGTGGGGCTCATCGTGGTGCCTCCCGTGGCCGAGCAGGGCGGTCAGCTCGCCAGGCTGGCGCCGCAGTACTTCAACGACCTGTTGGGCACGCGCTGGGTCAGGAGCGTGGACGCGCACTATCACGTGATCTCCAAGCTGCAGACCGAGGTCCAGAGCAGGCTCAGCGACGGCACCTTCCTCACCGGCGTGTTCGGCGGCGTGCTGGGCGCCGGACGCGCTGTGGTCTCGGGGTTCTTCGCGTTCTTCACCGTGCTCGTGCTGACCCTCTACTTCCTCGGAGCCCTCCCGAGCGTCAAGCGGGCGGCCTATGCGATCGTCCCCGAGAGCCGTCGCGAGCGGGTCACGTCCCTGTCCGAGGAGGTCTTCCGCCGGGTCGGCAGCTACGCCATCGGCCAGGTGGCGATCGCCTCGGTCAACGCCTGCATGAGCTTCATCATGATGAGCATCGTGGGGATCCCGTATCCCGCCGTCCTGGCCGTCGCGGTCGGCTTCCTCGGCCTCGTGCCGATGGTCGGCGCCGGACTGGGCGCCGTCGTCGTCTGCACCGTGGCGCTGTTCGACGAGCCGCACAAGGCGGTGATCGCGCTCATCTACTACATCGTCTACCAGCAGATCGAGAACTACGTGATCGTCCCCCGGATGATGCAGAAGACCGTGTCGGTCCCCGGCGCCGTGACGATCGTCTCCGCGCTGGCCGGCGGCACCCTGCTCGGGATGCTCGGGGCACTGCTCGCCATACCGGTGGCCGCGGGTTTGCTGCTGCTGTACGAAGAGGTCCTCATCCCGCGGCAACGGCACTACTGACCGGAAGGGTCTCGTCCGGAACCGGTCGTAGCGTGATGTCCATGACCGAGTTCCGCGAGCAAGACCTCACCGGGGCACGCTTCGATCGCGTCAGCCTGCGGGGCGCCACCTTCGCGCACGTGTTGCTCAACGACGCGAGCATGCGCGAAGTGGACCTCACCGGGGCGCAGATCCGCGGCTCCCTGCTCAACCAGACCCGGATGCGCGGCGTCGAGCTGGTCGACGTCCAGATCAGCGGCGAGCTGCGGAACGTCGTCGTGAACGGCGTCGACATCGCACCGCTCGTCGACGTCGAGCTGAACCGTCGCATGCCCGAGCGGGCGAAGATGCGCCCCGACGACAGCGAGGGCTTCCGTGCGGCGTGGGCAGTCCTGGAGCGGCTGTGGGAGGGCACCGTCACGCGGGCGAGGACGTTCCCCGAAGCGGCGCTGCACCGCAGCGTCGACGACGAGTGGTCCTTCGTCCAGACCCTGCGGCACCTCAGCTTCGCCAGTGCAGCCTGGGTGGGCCGGATGATCCTCGGCAACGCCTCGCCGTGGCACCAGCTCGACCTGCCGTGGGACGAGGCACCGGGGTGGGAGGGCATCCCGTGGGACCGCGAGGCACGACCCTTGCTCGACGAGGTGTACACGGTCCGACGCGAACGCCAGTCGATGGTCCGCCACGTCATGGAGTCACTCACCGACGACCAGCTCGCCTCCGAGGTGACCCGCACCGAGCCCGGCTGGCCGCGTATGGAGGCCTTCCCCTTCAAGGAATGTCTTCGCATCGTCCTCACCGAGGAATGGGAGCACCGGCTCTATGCCGAACGCGACCTGAGCTCGCTGGAGGAAGCGCATTGACCATGGACGTCCTGCTCACTGCTGGAGCAGCCGCGCCCGAAAGGACTCGACGATGTTGACGACCCGGCCTCTCGACGCCTCCACGTGGGATGCCTTCGCGGAGCTTGTCGAGCGCAACAACGGGATCTTCGGCGGGTGCTGGTGCATCGGCTACCACCCCGAGTGCGGCCAGAAGGGCATCAGCTATCGCGCGGCCAAGGCGGACCGGGTCCAGACAGGTCGCGCTCACGCTGCGCTCATCCTCGACGCGGACGGCGCTGCGCAGGGGTGGTGCCAGTACGGCAGCCCCGAGGAGCTCCCGGGCATCAAGCACAAGCGGGAGTACGACAAGGACCAGCCGCCGCGTCCGGACTGGCGGATCACCTGCTTCTACGTCGACAGGAGACACCGCGGCCAGGGCATCGCGCGGGCGGCGCTGGAGGGCGCGCTCGACCAGATCGCCCATGCCGGCGGCGGCCTCGTCGAGGCCATCTCCGAGGTGACGACCGGCCGCGAGGCGCCGGGCCGGTTCCTGTTCAGCGCAACCGCCGAGCTCTTCGAGCAGTACGGGTTCACCCGCGGCCGCCAGGTCCGGCAAGCACGCATGGGTCGTCAGCAGGGTGGTGGACCCGGTGTGAGCGTTCACGGCCAATCCACTATCACCTCCTCCCGACCTAGGCGCCCGCAATGCTGGCGCCTGCGGCGTCGGCGAGCGGCCCGGCCCACGTGCTCGGCAGCGGCGGGAAGCCCGGGCGGACCAGCTGGACGATCTCGTCCAGGGCGCGCCGGACGTAGCTCTCCCCGACCCACAGGTGCTTGCCGCCCTCGATCGCCGTGACCGTGGCGTTCGGGACGGCGGCGAAGTGCCGCCGCGCCTCCTCCGGGCGCAGGTAGTCGTCGTGCTCGGGGACCAGGGCGAGCATCGGCGTGCCGGACGTCGCCCACGCCGCCAGGTGCTCCGACTGCGCGTAGCGCAGCGGCGGGCTGAGCAGGACGACACCGGCGACCGCCGGGTCGCGTCCGTACATCAGCGCCAGGTCGGTGCCGAAGGACCAGCCCAGCAGGTACAGCGGCGTCAGCTCGGGGTCCTCGTGGAACTCCGTGAAGTCGATCGCGGCGGCCACGTCGAACCGCTCGCCCCGTGCCTCGTCGAACGAGCCTTCGGAGGTCCCCCGGGGCGACGAGGTGCCGCGGGTGTTGAACCGCAGCACGGCGACGTCGGCCAGCGCGGGCAACCGGTAGGACGCCTTGCGCAGCACGTGGGAGTCCATGAAGCCGCCGTGCGTGGGCAGCGGGTGCAGCGTCACCAGGGTGGCCACGGGGTCGCGCTCCGGCGGCAGCGCCAGCTCGCCGACCAGGCGCAGTCCGTCGGCGGTGTGCAGCTCGATGTCGCTGCGGCGGGCGGGCAGGACGGTGCTGGCGCGTATCTGGTGGACCGCCCGGGTGGGCCGCCCGCCCGGGGCGCCTGAGGTAGGCGACGTCTCGGAACTCAACGGCTGGACCCGCGTGGCTGGCGCCGCCCCCGCGCTGCCCAGCACGGGGAGTGCCAGTGCCGCCGGTCCTCCACTCCACCGACACCGTCGGCCGGCCAGGCGACGACGTGCGGGGTGCCCGGCAGGACCTCCTGCTGGCACCCGGGGCAGCGGTATGGCCGGGAGGCGCTTGCGCCACGTACCCGCCGGACAACCCACTCGCCGTCGCCGTGGGTCTCGTGGCGCTCGATGCCACCGAGGCCACCGAGGCCACCGTCGCCGCCGAGGCCGCCGTCGCCGCCGTCGCCGCCGAGGCCACCGTCGCCACCAGTACGACCGGAGGCGCCGGAGGGCCGGCCGGGGGCGGGCTTCGCGGCGGCGCGGCGGCGGCGGTTGGCGCGCGGCATACCCCCATCCTCGCAGGACGCGAGACGGCCGCGACGCCGTCGGGCGACGCCGGCCGCGCGAGGCCGGCCGGGCAGTAGAGTGCGGGCCGTGCGGCTGGTGATTGCCCGGTGCAGCGTCGACTACGAGGGACGGCTGCAGGCCCACCTCCCCGTCGCAACCCGGCTGCTCATGGTCAAGGCCGACGGATCGGTGCTCGTGCACAGCGACGGCGGGTCGTACAAGCCGCTGAACTGGATGTCGCCGCCGTGCACGATGAGCCAGGTCGAGCCGTCGCCCGAGGAGGCCACGGACGGCGTCGCGGTGGTCTGGGTCGTGCGGCGGCCACGCTCCGACGACCGGCTGCGCGTCCGGATCTTCGAGGTCGTTCACGACTCCGCGCACCATCTCGGCGCCGACCCCGGACTGGTCAAGGACGGGGTCGAGGTGCATCTGCAGCGGCTGCTCGCCGAGCACATCGCCACTCTCGGCCAGGGCTTCACGCTCATCGGCCGCGAGTACCCCACGCCCATCGGGCCGGTCGACATCCTGGCGAGGGACGCCGCCGGCGGCACGGTGGCAGTCGAGATCAAGCGGCGCGGGGAGATCGACGGCGTCGAGCAGCTGACCCGCTACGTGGAGCTGCTCAACCGCGACACCCGCCTCGCCCCGGTGGCCGGGGTGTTCGCGGCGCAGGAGATCCGGCCGCAGGCGCGCACCCTGGCCCTGGACCGGGGTATCCGGTGCGTGACGCTGGACTACGACGCGTTGCGCGGACTGGACGACGTCGGCGCGCGGCTGTTCTAGCCTCCACAATGCTGCGATGACCCGACCGACGCGGATCGCCGTGGCCGCCACCAGCACACTGGCCGTGGAGGCCGGCCTGGCGCTCGCCGAGGCCGGCGGCAGCGCGGTCGACGCAGCCCTGGCGACCATGCTGGTCACCTCGGTCACCGAGCCGGGGGTGGTCAGCCCGCTCGGCGGCGCGTTCATCAACATCTGGCCGGCCGGAGCCGAGCCGGTGCTGATCGACGGCAACGTCGAGATGCCCGGACGGGGGCTGCCGGCTGAGCGGTTCGGCGCCGGCGTGCGCGAGCTCCATACCCCGTATGCCGGTGGGCTGACGGTGTACGCCGGCCACGGGTCCGCAGCGACGCCGGGAGCGTTCGCGGCAATGGGCATCGCCCACGCACGCTACGGCCGGGTGCCGTGGGCGGAGGTCGTCGAGCCCGCGGTGGCGGCCGCGCGCGACGGCTACCCGCTCGGCGCCGCCGCTGCCTTCTACCTCGCCTTCACCGGTGACTCCATCTTCGGCTGGCACGAGGAGACGCGCTCCGCCGTTCGCCGGGTCGATGGGACGCTCGCGGTCTCGGGGGACCGGATGGCGTCGGCCGAGCTGGCAGGGAGCATGGAGGTCATCGCCGCCGAGGGCCCGTCGTCGGTCTACACCGGCTCGCTCGCGGACCGGATCGCGCGCGACATGGCCGACTGCGGCGGCCTCATCACCCGGGAGGACCTGGCCGAGTACCGTGCGGTGCAGCGCCAGCCGCTGCGGCTCCGGCTGGGCGACTGGTCGATGGCGACGAACCCGCCGCCCTCGATCGGCGGCCCGGTGCTGGCCGCGTTGCTCCGGCTCTGGACCGACCGCGACGGAGGCCGCGGCGGGACGCTCGACGAGCTGATCGCCATACAGCGGCGGGTGCTGGACTACCGGCGGGCTCACATCGACGTCGCCGAGGACCTGGGCGCAGCCGGGCAGCTGCTGCTCGACCTGGTCCGGACAGCGGGCCTGGCCGGCCTCTCGACCTCGGCCTCCACGGCCCATGTCTCGGTCACCGACGCCGACGGGCTGGCCTGTGCGATCACCGCCTCCGCGGGATACGGGTCTGGCGCGACGGTCCCCGGGACGGGGCTGATGCTCAACAACTGCCTGGGTGAGCCCGAGCTCAACCGGCGGGGGCTGCACGCCCTGCGGCCGGGCACCAGGCTGGCGTCGAACATGGCACCGACGACGGCGGTGCGCGACGACGGTGCCCGGCTGGCCATCGGAACGCCCGGGGCCGACCGGATCACGACGGCGTTGATGCAGGTGCTCGACGCCTTCTGCTTGCGCGGCGACGACCTCAAGGCGGCGATTGACCGACGCCGGCTGCACGTGCGGCTGCTCGACGACGGCTCCTGGCGGGTCGACCACGAGAGCGACCCTGACCTTGCTGCGGCGGCGACCCGAAGCGGCATGCCCACCTACGAGCACCCGCCCGGGGTGTCGATGTACTTCGGCGGCGTCGGGGCGGCGCTTCTCGAGCCGGATGGCCGCCTGCTGGCCGCAGCCGACCCTCGGCGTGAGGCTGCCGTGGGAGCCAGCTGAGTCCGCTCGGCTCTCCCGGACCCCGAGATCCCACTTCCGCCCGCGAAGTCCCAGAGACACAGGATGATTCGCTTCTGCGTCCTGTGTCTCTGGGATCTCGGCGGCGGCGATGGGATCTCGGCGGCGATCTCGGCGGCGGCGATGGGATCTCTGCGGCGGCGGCCGGGCGTTGCGGCGATCTCGGGTGCCGGGCTGCGGCAGAGGAGAGGACCGCTCAGGCGGCGGCCGCGGCCGCTTGGCAGGATCGCGGCATGACCAGCGACCCGGTGCTCGACCTCTCCGACGACGAGCTGCGCCGTCGCGGGAGCGCGAAGTGGGCCATGGCCGCTCCGGGCGTGCTCCCCGCCTGGGTAGCCGAGATGGACTTCGCACTGAGCGCGGTGGTCGCGACAGCGCTGCACGAGGCCGTCGACCGCGGAGCCGTCGGATACAGCCCTCCGGACCGGCTCTGCGGCGTCGCGGAGGCCCTGGTCGGCTTCGCCCGGGAGCGCTGGCGCTGGGACGTGGACCCTGACCGCGTGGTCCTGGCCACCGACACGATGACCGGGGTGGAGCTGGTGCTGCGGACGCTGTGCGACGACGCCCCCGTGGTCGTGCCCACGCCGGTGTACCCGCCGTTCCTCGGTGTCGTCCCGCTCACCGGCCGTGAGCTGGTGAGCGTCCCCCTGTCACCAGATGCCGCGACGGCAGGACTCGACGTCGACGGTATCGGGGCGGCGCTCGCCGCCGGGGCCCGGACGGTCCTGCTCTGCCAGCCGCACAACCCGTGGGGCCGGGTGTTCTCCGAAGCCGAGCTGGAGGGCCTGCGCGACGTCGTCGAGCGCCATGGTGCGCGGGTGGTCAGCGACGAGGTACACGCCCCGTTGGTCCTTCGGGGAGCCGCCCACCTCCCGTATGCCGCCGTCGAGGGCGCCGAGCGGCACACGACGACCGTCACCTCGGCCGCGAAGGGGTGGAGCATGCCCGGCGTCAAGTCCGCCCAGATCGTTGCCGGCAACGAGCGCGACCTCTCCGTCCTGCGAGCGCTGCCGCTGGTGGCCAACCACGGGTCGTCCCCCCTGGGAGTGGCGGCCACCCTGGCGGCGTACGGCCGCGGTGGCACATGGCTGGACGCCGTCGTGGAGAGGCTGTCGGACAACCGGGACAGGTTCGCCACGCTGGTCGCCCAGCTCCTGCCCGCGGCCCGGATGCGCCCGATCGAGGCGACGTACCTCGCCTGGGTGGACCTGCGAGCGTACGGCGCGGGCAACCCGTCCCACGCGGCTCTGCAGCGTGGACGGCTGCTGCTGAACGACGGCGCCACGTTCGGGCCCGGCGGCGACGGGCACGTGCGCGTCAACCTGGCGACGTCGCCGGCGCGGGTCGAGCAGATCGTGCACCGCCTGGCCGCCGCGTTCGAGCGCTGACCACGCCGCCGCGTACAGCGGCTCAGGCGGCTCAGGGCGCTCGGGCAGCCGAGGGCGCTCAGGGGGCTCGTGCGGGCTCAGGGAGCCGGCGACGTGGGCTCGAGCAGGTCGGCAGGCGTGGACGAGCGGCAGGCCAGGACCAGGTGCAGTCGTGCCGCGCGAAGCAACCGCTCGAGGCGGTCGGAGACGTCGACCAGCACCAGCTGGCGGCCGGCCCGCCTGGCCCGGTGGTGCGCCCCCACGAGGACGCCGAGCCCGGTGGCGTCACCGATCTCGGCGTCGGCCAGGTCGACCAGCAGGTCGCCGGACCCGCTGTCTACAGCATGCTGCAGCAGCAGTCTCACCTCGGCCACGGTATGCACGTCCAGACGGCCGCGGATGCACACCTGCCCCCCCGGCACCGGGTGCGACATCAGGACGCCCGGGACCGCGGCCCCGCTTGCCTGGCTTGCCCGCAGGAGAGGTATCGGCAGGGGGATCGTCGCCTCGACGTCTGCGTCCGGCATGCTGACCGCGCTCATGGCTGCCCCTCGCTGTGCGGTGACCCTGGACGTCGCCGATACCTCGGTCCCTGAGAAGCGGCACCGTGCCGTCAGGTTGGCGGCCGACCGGTCAGCGTCTGGTAACGATGTGCCTCGGACCCGCTGCCGGCATCGTCCCCGACCGCCCCGCGTAGGACGGGCCGGCGCCAGGACAGCGCCGCCGCTAGGACAGGGCCCCGCTAGGACAGGCCGACGCTACGACAGGGCGCCGCGCAAGGCCCGGACCCGTTCGCGGGAGGCCGACCGCGCCGCCAGCGCCTCCTCCAGCGACACGGGACGGAACCTCGTCCGGGTGCCGGGAGAGCACTGGCCGACCACATCGAGGTCGGCGCTGATGACCGTGGCGACCATGGCATAGCCGCCGCCGGATACGGCGTCGCGGTGCAGCACGATGGGCTCCACACCCCCGGGGACCTGGATCGAGCCGATCGGGTAGCCGGCGTCCACGATGTTCGAGGGGTCGGAGCCGGCGCCGAACGGCTGCTCGCGCTCGCGCCACTCCAGCGAGCCCCCGCTGTAGCGGAAGCCGATCCGGTCCGCCACCGGCGTGAGGTTCCAGGTGGTGTCCAGCAGCGCGGCCAGCCCCGCCTCGGTCAGCCGGTAGTCGTACAGCCCGAGTACGACCCGCACGTCGACCTCGCGGGACAGGGACGGACGGAGCTCCGCGGGGACGACCCGCCCGGCTCCGGCCACGGCGTCGGCCCGCGGCGCGCCGACCGGCAGGAGGTCACCTGCGCGCAGCACCCGGCCGTCCAGGCCGCCGAACCCGCCCAGCGCGTAGGTCGACCGGCTGCCGAGCACCGGTGGGACCTCGATGCCGCCGGACACGGCCGTGTAGACCCGCGCACCGTGCTGCACGTAGTCGAAGCTGAGCTCGTCGCCGGCGCGCACCGCGACGGACTCCCACGACGGCACCGCCTCGCCGTTCACCCTGGCCGGCATCGTCGCCCCGGTGACCGCGATCGTCGTCGCCTCGGTGAAGCGCAAGCGCGGTCCCAAGTAGGGCGACTCGAGGACGGCGGCGTCGTCGGCGTTGCCGACGAGCAGGTTGGCGGCCAGGGCCGAGTAGAGGTCGACCGCCCCGGACGGGGGGATGCCGACGTCGTAGTGGCCGAGCCGGCCGCGGTCCTGGACGCTCGACGCCAGGCCGGGCTCGAGGACCTCAATGACCATGCAGCACCTCCAGCAGGGTGGCGTTGTAGGCGTCCGGCGCGGCCAGGAAGTCGTCCAGGCTGAAGCTGACCGGGCGCTGCAGGTAGCGGTAGGTGCCGGCCTCCACCTCGCCGCGGGTCCGGTCGTACTCCTGCTGGTCGATCGCCCGGAACTTCACGATGTCCCCGGGCCGGAAGAAGACCATGAACTCGCTGAAGTCGGCCAGCTGCTGTGCGGGGTCGAAGATGGGCACCGGCGTGATGCCGAACATCTGGTAGCCGCCCGCTCCCCGGACCGAGTAGATGCAGGCGAAGCAGCCGCCGTGCCCGATGGTGAGCGCGGGGGTGTCGGTGCGCGGCCGCAGGTACTTCGGCACCTGCATCTGGCGTTCCCGCGGCACCATCTGGAACAGGAACGGCAACCCGGCGACGAAGCCCACCATCGAGGTGAGCCACGGCGAGCCCGAGTGCCGGTCGATGAACTCCTGCGCCGAGGAGAGCCCGTTCTCCAGCGCCGCGAACTCCAGGTCGCCACCCTCCTGTCGCTGGTGGTGGGTGCGGAACCGGGCCGCGGTCTCGTTGGTGAACGGGTCGTCGTACCAGACCGGCACCTCGACGATCCGGGTCTGCAGGGTCAGCGAGGGCGCATCGCCGACCTCCTGCTCGGCGTCGCGCACCTGGGTCTCGAGCTCGGCCGGTGCGAGCACGTCCGGGTCGAACCGGACCATGAAGGAGGCGTTCGCCGGGCAGATGTCGACCACGCCGTCGAGCGCACGGCGCTGCAGGACCTGGGCGATGGCCATCACGGAGAAGTTGGCCTCCAGGCTCATCGCCTCGTCGACCTGGACGACGAGGTGCTCGTCGCCACCCCACGAGTAGCGGCTGGGCGTCCGGGTGCTCACGCGGTCCTCCGTGCCTCGTCGTCGCCCTGGCCGGCGAGCCAGCCCTCCAGGAACGTCGTGTGGTAGGTGGCGTCGGCGAACTCCGGGATGTCGACGACGCGGCGCAGGAAGCCGGCCGTGGTCGAGACGCCCTGCACGTCCACCTCGTCCAGTGCCCGGCGGGCCCGGGCCAGGGCGGTCTCGCGCGTGTCGCCCCACACGATCACCTTGGCGATCAGCGAGTCGTAGAAGGGGCTGACCTGGCCCCCGTCCTCGCACCCGGAGTCCACCCGCACGAACGGGCCGCCAGGCATCCGGACCCGGTCCAGGGTGCCGGGGCTCGGCAGGAACCCCAGGTCCGGGTTCTCGGCGTTGATCCGGAACTCCATCGCGTGCCCCCGCGGCTCGACCTGCTCCTGGGCGAAGGACAGCGGCTCCCCGGCGGCCACCGTGAGCTGCTCGCGCACGAGGTCGCGGCCGAGCACCATCTCGGTGACCGGGTGCTCGACCTGGATGCGGGTGTTCATCTCGATGAAGGAGAAGTCCTCGCGGGACACGTCGTACAGGAACTCCACCGTCCCGGCGCCGGAGTAGCCCACCTCGGCCGCGAGGCGCACGGCGGACGCGCACATCGTCTCGCGGACCCGCTGCGGCAGGTTCGGCGCGGTGGCCTCCTCGACGACCTTCTGCCGTCGCCGCTGCAGCGAGCAGTCGCGCTCGCCGAGGTGGACGAACCGCTCGCCGTCGCCGAATACCTGGACCTCGACGTGGCGCGCCCGCTCGACGAACCGCTCGAGGTAGACCTCACCGTTGCCGAAGGCCGCGCTCGCCTCGGCCTGAGCCATCGGCAGTGCCTGCCGCAGCTCGGCCGCCGACCCGACGACCCGGATCCCTCTCCCGCCGCCACCGGCGGCCGCCTTCACCGCCACGGGGTAGCCGATCCGCTCGGCGACCTCGAGCGCCTGCTCGACCTCGGCCACCCCGCCGTCGGAGCCGGGCACCGTCGGCACGCCGGCCCGCGCCGCGGTGGAGCGGGCCAGGGCCTTGTCGCCCATCAGCGCGATGGCCTCGGGCGAGGGCCCGACGAACGTCATACCGGCCGCGCCTACCCGCTCGGCGAAGTCGGCCCGCTCGGACAGGAAGCCGTATCCGGGGTGCACGGCGTCCGCCCCCGCCTGCACCGCCGCGTCGAGCACCGCGTCGACGTTGAGATAGCTGCGGGTGGCCGGAGCCGGTCCGATCACCACGTGCGCGTCGGCCATCCGGACGTGGAGCGCCTCGACGTCGGTCTGGCTGCAGACCGCGACGGTGCGGATCCCCAGCTCGCGGGCCGAGCGGATCACGCGGACGGCGATCTCGCCGCGGTTGGCCACCAGGAGCGTGCGCACGCGGGCTCAGCCCTGCTCGATGGTGGCGATGGGGTCGCCCGGCCCCAGCACGCCTTCGTTCTCCGCGACGAACTCGGTGACCCGCCCCGCCACCCCCGCCTTGACCTCGGAGAACTGCTTCATGATCTCCACCACGCCGATCGTCTGGTCGGCGGTGACGGTGCCGCCGTCCTCGACGAACGGCGGCTGACCGGGAGCCGGCTGCCGGTAGAAGACGCCGGGAAGCGGGGAACGCACGGTGTGCTCGGCCATGGCGGTGCCTCTCAGATGCTCGGGGTCTGCGCGACGGGCACGGGCGCCGCCGCCTGGATGACCGCGCGGACGGCAGTAGCGACGTCGACGGCGTTGGGGGTGTCGGAGTGGACGCAGATGGAGTCGACGCGGACCGGCAGACGCTCCCCGGTGTCGGCAGTGGTCGTGCCCTCGGTCAGCGCCGCGCGGGCGCGGGACGTCGCGAGGTCCGGCGGGGTGGCGTGCGGCCGGCGCGGGATGACCAGGCTCCCGTCGGCGCGGTAGCCGAGGTCGACGTAGAACTCGGCGACGAAGCCGACGCCGCGCCGCTGCGCGACCCGCTCGTGGGCCGTCCCCGCGATGCCGAACACCGGGACGGCATACTGCACCGCGGCGTCGCAGACCGCGTCCATCAGGTCCTCCTCGCGGGCCACCATGCCGTAGAGCGACCCGTGCGGCTTGATGTGGTCAAGCGCCAGGCCCTCGGCGTCGAGGAACGCCTTGAGTGCCCCGACCTGGTAGAGGACCAGGTCGCGCACCTCCTCGGGGAACAGCTTCATCTCCCGGCGGCCGAAGCCGACTGCGTCGGGCAGCCCGGGGTGCGCACCGACCGACACTCCCGCCGCCGCGGCCTTGGCGACCGTCTCGTGCATGCCGACCGGGTCGCCCGCGTGGAAGCCGCACGCCACGTTTGCCGTGTCGATCAGGGGCAGCAGCGCGTCGTCGTTGCCGAAAGAGTGGATCCCGAACGACTCCCCCATGTCGGAGTTCAGGCTGACAGGTGCCGGCATTGCCCCTCCTGGGGTTCGAGGACTAGCACGCTACTGACCTGCGTACCAGCTCGCAGGCCGAGGCGAGCGCCGCCGCCACCTCGGTGTAAGCCTCGGAGCGCGTGCTGCCGACCAGACGCGGGTCGAGGTCCGCGACGGCCAGCACCGCCTGCCAGAGCTGGGTGGCCGTGTCGGCCACGACGCTGCGGCCGGTGCCGGACCGGACGACCCACGACCCGGCGGTGCAGCTCACCCGAGCGGGATGGCGGCTGGCGCCCAGCAGCCGGTTGACCACCTGCGCGGCCTCCCACCGGGCCCGGCGCGACGCGAGCAGCGGCGACCACTGGTCCTGCTGCACCTGCCGGCCACACGCTCCACACATGGACCCGCGCCCCTACGGCATCACGTCGCCGGAGTTGGGACCGAGCGTCTGCCCGACGTACAGGTCCCCTCCGGGCGAGCTGGCGAGCAGGACCGCCGTGGGGGCGACCTCCTCCGGACGGCCGAACCTTCCGAGCGGCAGCTCGGCCATCTTGTCCCGCTTCCAGTCCGCCGAGATCCCGTCCACCAGCGGTGTCTCGATCGGTCCGGGCGCGATCGCGTTGACCAGCACGCCGTCGCCGGCCACCTCGAGGGCGAGCGACTTGGTCAGGGCGACGACTCCCGCCTTGGCGGCGCTGTAGTGCGCCAACGAGACCCCGCCCTTGATCGCGAGCTGAGAGGCGATGTTGATCACCCGTCCGGAGCGGCGCGCCACCATCCCCGGGACGACGTGACGGCACATGAGGAAGACGCCGGTGAGGTCGACGTCGATGGTCTCCTGCCACTGCTCCAGGGACATCTCGACCAGCGGTGACTGGGTCAGCAGGCCGGCGGAGTTGACCAGGATGTCCATCCCGCCGAGCAGCCTGTCGGCCTCGGCCACGGCGGCCAGCACCTGGGCCTGGTCCGAGACGTCGGCGGAGACGCCACCGACCGCCCCCACCGACGCTGCGGCGGAGGACGCCGCAGCCGCGGCTCGGTCCAGGACCACGACACGCGCACCCTCCGCCACGAACGCCGCCGCGATGGCCCGACCGATGCCGCTGGCGCCGCCGGTGACCAGGGCCGAGCGCCCCTCCAGCAGGCCGGGGCTCATGCGCGCATCTTCACGATCAGGCCGCCGTCGACGACGAGCTCCTGCCCGGTGACGTAGCGCGCCGCGGGCGAGGTCAGGAAGCGAATGACGTCCCCGACCTCCTCGGGGCGGCCCACCCTGCCGAACGGGATGTCTGCACCGGCCCGCTCCAGCCCCTCCGGGCCCAGCGAGTTCACCGGGTCCGAGGACTGCGGCGTCTCGATCAGCCCGGGGATGACCGCGTTGACGCGGATGCCCCGAGGCGCCAGCTCCACCGCCAGGCTGCGGCAGAGCCCGAGCACGCCCGCCTTGGCCGCCGCGTAGTGGGCGTGCTCCTCCCAGCCGTAGATCCCGCCCGCGATGGAGGACACCGCCACCACCGCGGCGCCTGCACCGAGGTACGGCTCGCAGGCCCGGATCGTCCGCATCACACCGGTGAGGTCGACCGAGAGCATGTCGTCCCACGCCTGGTCGCTCAGCTCGGCCAGCGCTGCCCGCCGCAGCACTCCCGCGTTGGCCACGACGTAGTCGATCCGGCCGAACCGCTCGTGCACGGTGCGGGCCAGCGCGTCCACCTGCGGGCTGTCCCGGACGTCGACCTCCACCACGAGGCCCTCACCGCCCGCGGCCTGGACCTGGCGCAGCGTCTCGTGCGGGTCGTGCGGGTCACCCGGGAACGTCCCGATGCCGACCCGCACGCCCTCGCCGGCATATCCGACCGCCACGGCGCGGCCGATGCCGCTCGCCGCACCGGTGACGACGGCGACGCGCGCCCCGTCCGGGTTCTCCCGTGCCGCCTGCTGTGTCATGACCCTCCCGGTCCGAGATGCTGGTTCAGCGTCAGTGGACGAGCCGGTCGACCGGCTTGGCCGCGAGCATCAGCACGCCGGACAGGAACGTCCCCAGCGCGCCGACCCACAGCGCCGCTGCCCCCGTGCCCCACGCGGCCGCGGCCGCGGTGAACAGGAAGCCGCCGATGATGGTGCCCGGCTGGCTCATGGCGCCGATGATGACGGTGCCCGTGCCACGGCAGTCGGTCGGGTAGCACTCACCCATGTAGAACAGGATCGCGGCGTACGGCCCGACCAGGAAGAACAGCCCGATGGCGTAGGTGGTCACGATCATGGCTGAGCTGGTGACCAGCGGCGAGAGCATGGCGGCGAACGCCAGGCCCGAGATCATCCAGCCGATGACGATCGTGCGCTGCCGCCCGATCCGGTCGCCGAGCCAGCCGTGGAAGATGTAGCCGAAGTAGGCGCCGAGGTTGATGATCACCAGCATGTAGAAGGCGGTGCTCAGCTTGACGCCCTTGGCGTTGGCCAGGATCGAGCTGCCCAGGACGCTGAAGATGCTGATGCCGAAGAAGTTCACGATCCAGGCCAGCGAGAGCACGATGGTGTTGCGCCGCAGGCCGGGCTCCAGGATGCGCGCGATCGGGGCGCTGTCGGACACCTCGACGCCATAGGCCCCGGCGAGCGCCCTGGCCTCCTGGCCGTTGCCGCTCGCCTGCAGCCTGCGGACCTCCTCCTGCATCTCGTACTGCGGGGTCTCCTTGAGCTTCTTGCCGATGACGACCACGAGGATGACCGCGGGCACGGTCGCCACGAGGTACATGCCGCGCCAGCCGACCCGGTCCAGCATGGCCACGGCCAGGGCGCTGGAGAGCAGGAAGCCCAGCGGCCAGCCGCCCTGGACGATGCCGTACCAGAAGCCGCGGTGCTCCTTCTTCTTCTCGTCCTCGGTGATCGCGAACACCTCGTTGAGGTAGGTGGCGTTGACCGACTGCTCCGAGAAGCCGAGGCCGCCGAGCGACCGCACGCCGATCACGGCCGCGGAGCTGATCGCGCCCAGCTTGGCTGGGATCACCGCGGTGAGCACCGAGGCGACCGCGGTCCCCCCGATGGTGAGCTGCATGCCGCGACGGCGCCCGAGCCGGTCGATGACCGGCCCGACACCGAACGCGACCACTGCGGTGCCGATCGCGATCAGGGTGTTGATCAGGTACGCGTGCGAGTCGCTCCAGCCGAAGTCCTTCTGCATCGCGGGCAGCAGCGTGCCGAACAGCCCGTAGTCGAAGACGGCGACGGTCCAGGCGCACAGCGCCAGGATCATGGCCTTGTTGGTGTCGCGGGCGCTGAAGCTGGCGAAGCGGCGCGACCGTCCCGTGTCCGGTGGGATCTGGCCGACCGGGGACAGCAGCTCGTCGTGCTTCTCAAAGCTCATGGTGTTCCTCCGGTGCGTGGGTTGCGGGCGATGAAGTCGTCGGCGATCTGGTCGAACGTGGCCCAACGGATGCCGTCGTGTCCGTTGATGTACTCGATCAGGCGCTCCAGCATCAGCAGCACCTGCGGCCGCCCGGACACGTCCGGGTGGATGGTGAAGGTGAACGCCGCGTCGTCCATCTCGCGGTAGACCCAGTCGAACTGGTCGCGCCAGATCTCCTCGAGATGGCGCGGGTTGACGAAGCCGTGGCTGTTCGGGCTTGCCTTGATGAACATCATCGGCGGCAGGTCGTCGAGGTACCAGTTCGCCGGGATCTCGACCAGGTCCGTCTCCTCGCCACGGACCAGCGGCTTCATCCAGTCCTCGGCCTGGGCCGCCGAGTAGTCGATCTTGGTCCAGGTGTCACCCACCCGGACCCGGTAAGGGGTGAAGTCGTTGTGCATCAGCGAGTGGTCGTACTTGATGCCCCGCTCGAGCAGCAGCTCGTTGGTGACCGGCGAGAACTCCCACCAGGGGGCGACATACCCCGTCGGACGACGCCCGGCCACCCTCTCGATCAGCTCGATGCAGCGGTCCAGCACCGCGGTCTCCTGGGCTCGGGTCATGGCGATCGGGTTCTCGTGGCTGTAGCCGTGCACCCCGATCTCGTGACCGCCGTCGACGATCTGGCGGAACTGGTCCGGGAAGGTCTCGATCGAGTGCCCGGGGACGAACCACGAGGTCTGCAGCTGGTACCTCTCGAACAGGCGGAGCAGGCGCGGGACGCCCACCTCGCCGGCGAACAGGCCGCGCGAGATGTCGTCCGGCGAGTCCTCACCGCCGTACGAGCCCAGCCATCCGGCCACTGCGTCGACGTCGACGCCGAACGCGCACAGGATCTGTTTCGGCAATGCTCTGCTCCTTCTCTCCGGGCCCGCAAGCGGGCGTTGGTCTGGTCTGGGAGACGCCGGTCGGCGCCCGGCTCAGCCGGTGCTGTACGCGGCCAGGGACTCCCGGACCGCGCCCGGGTCGCGCGAGCGGCCAAGGGTCGCGAGCAGCACCGCGAGCAGGATGCGGGCCTGCGGCGGGCGCAGCACGCCTGTCGGCACCGCACCGGCCGCGACGAGGTCGGTGCCACCACCGCCTCCGTAGAGCGCGGCGACGGGTCCGGCGCTGACGCGGGTGGACAAGGCAACGACGACACCCGCGCGCGTGAGGTCGGCCACAGCCGCACAGATGGCCTCGTTCGCGTTGCCCGCACCGGTCGCCTCCAGGACGATGCCCCGCGCCCCCGCAGCGGCGAACGCTCGCAACGCCGTCGCGTCGGCTCCGGGGTAGCACGCCGCGATGTCCACCCGGACGCCGGCGAGGTCCAGCGCGGCGAGGTCCAGCACCGGCCACCTGCGCGGCCGCAGCGCAAGCCGCACGTCGTCGCCGCGGACCCAGCCCAGCGGACCGCCGGAGGGGGAGGTGAACGTGTCGGCGGCCACCGTGTGTGCCTTGCGGGTCCCTCGGGCGGCGAAGACCGACCCGCCGAACACGACCAGCGCGCCGAGGTCGCGTGCGGCCGGGCTGGCCGCCACGGTCACCGCGTCCGAGAGGTTGCGCGGACCGTCGCTGTCCGGGGCGTCGGCAGGGCGCTGGGCGCCGGTCAACACGACCGGACGGGGATCGTCGACGAGCAGGTCCAGGAAGTATGCCGTCTCCTCCGTGGTGTCCGTGCCATGGGTGACGACCAGGCCGGCGAGGTCGGGATCGCGCAGGTGCTCGGCTGCGCGCAGCGCCAGCTCGCCCATCCGCTCCAGGGTCATCAGGTAGCCGCCGACCCGGAAGACGTCGTCGACCGCGACCTCGATGTCGCTGCGGCACGTGAGCGCACCGACCAGGTCCGCTCCCGTGGCGCGGGCGACGGCGGTTCCGGATGCGTCCGTGCGGGTAGCGATCGTCCCGCCGGTAGCCAGCACGCTGACCCGTCGCACCCGCACCTCCTTGGCGTTGGACGACCTGCGCTAACGTTTGCGCTATTCAAGGGGATCAGGGCAGTACGGTCAAGTCGGACCAGGTTAAATGTATGTTTCGACGATCTACAGGAGCGCTGATGGCCGACCTGAGCGGCGACCCGAGCCGGCCGTTCGTCGATGCAGGCGGCCGGCCGACGCTGCGCACCGTCGCCGACCTCGCCGGGGTGCACGTCTCCACCGTCTCGCGCGTCCTCAACGGGTCGACGGGGGCCGGGGTGCGCACGGCCGGCGAGGAGACGACCCGACGCATCCGGACGATCGCGCAGCGGCTGGGCTACACCCCCAACCCCCACGCGACCGGGCTGCGGACCAGCCGCAGCCACCTGGTGGGCGTGCTGGTCCCCCGCCTGGCGGACCTCGTGCTGGCGACCGTCTACGAGGGCATCGAGGCGGCCTCGGCGTCCTTCGGCTACTTCGCCTTCGTGGCCAACAGCGGCGACGACCCCGCGGCGCAGCGGGAGCGGACCGAGATGGTCCTGGCCCGCCGGGTGGACGCGATGATCTTCGGCGACGCCTACATCGACGGGCGCTTCCTGGACCGGATCGCCGAGCGGGGCGTGCCGTTCGTGCTCGTCTCACGCCGGGCGGGTGACCACCCGTCGGTCACCTGCGACGACTACCGCGGCGGCCAGCTGGCCGCTGAGCACCTCCTCGGCCTGGGCCACCGGCGCGTCGCCGTCGTCGCCGGCGAGCCCTACGCCAGCACCGGGGTCGACCGCACCGCGGGGTTCGTCGACACGTTCGCCGGGGCCGGTATCACGGTGCCGGACGCGCACATCGAGCACTCCCACTTCGACACGGCCGGGGGGCGCAGCGCGATGCAGCGGCTGCTGGCCCGCGGCGCGCCTACCGCGGTGTTCGTCGTCAACGACTTCGCCGCGATCGGCGCCATGGGGGCGCTGCGCGACGCCGGCCTGCGGGTGGGGACCGACGTCGCCGTGGTGGGCTACAACGACGTCCCGCTCGCCGCCGAGCTCCCCATCGCGCTGTCGACGATCCGCTCGCCCATGCACCAGATGGGTGTCCGTGCCGTGCACCTGGTGATGAAGCGGCTCGCCGGGGAGCACGTGGAGTCCGAGCGCCTCACGCCGACGCTGGTCGCCCGCGCGTCGTCGCTCGGAACGGGCGGCTGACCGGCCGGCTGACCAGAAGGCTGGACGGCGGCCGCCCCAGGTCCGCCGCGGTGCGCCCGGGCCGTGGAACGATCGCAGGCATGGTCAACCTCACTCGGGTCTACACCCGCACCGGCGACGACGGGACCACCTCGCTGGGCGACTTCTCCCGCACCACCAAGGACGACCCGCGGCTGGTCGCCTACGCCGACACCGACGAGGCCAACAGCGCGATCGGCGTCGCGGTCGCGGCGGGGACGCTGTCGGCCGAGATCAGCGCCGTGCTGCGGCGGGTGCAGAACGACCTCTTCGACGTCGGCGCCGACCTGTGCACGCCCCTGGCAGCCACATACGCCAACCCGCCCCTGCGGGTCAAGCAGAGGTGGGTGGAGGAGCTGGAGGCCGACTGTGACCGGTTCAACGAGCCGCTGGAGCCGCTGCGCTCGTTCATCCTGCCCGGCGGCGACCTGGGCGCGGCGTACCTGCACGTGGCCCGCACCGTCGTGCGGCGAGCGGAGCGGTCGACCTGGGTGGCCCTGGACCGGTACGGCGACCAGCCGGCGGTCAGCCGCGCTGCGAGCGGCGAGTCGACGGGCGGCACGCCGAGCCAGCCCGGTGGGGTGAGTCCGCTGACGGCCGTCTACCTCAACCGGCTCTCGGACCTGCTGTTCATCCTGGCCAGGGTCGCGGCCAGGGCCGCGGGGGGAGACGTGCTGTGGGAGCCGGGCGGGGGTCGCGAGCAGGCGCCCTCCAGAGGGCGTGACCGCCCCGGAGAGGGGCCGGCACCCGCTCCGGCCGCCGGCGGCACGGGCTGACCGGGCGACGGGGCGACCGGGTGACCGGGTGACCGGGCGGGCTCAGGCGACGTGCCGGCCCTGGGCGGGCGGTGCGGCCTCCAGCCACGACACCAGCGCCGTGTGCGGTCCGGCGTCGAGGGCGAGCTCGAACCGCTCCCCGGCGCACTGGCACTCGACCACCCGGGCATGCGGCATCACGGCAAGCCTCTGGTCGACCTGGGCTCGGGGCGCCGACCCCGTAGGCCCGAGCTCGAGCAGGGTGCGCGGCCAGCGCCGACGGGGACGCATCGAGGGGCCGGCCAGGGTGTACCAGTACAGGCTGTTGGTGCTGTAGCGGGCCAGACCGACCTGCCAGCGGTGCGAGCCACGCTCGCGCAGACCGCACAGGATCAGCGGCTCCCCGCGGGCGATGAGCCGCCGGCGCGCGAAGACGGCGCCGGCGGCGAGCACCAGCAGGACGGCGACGCCGACGAGCAGCTCAGTGGGCAGCAGGAGGTCGCCCACGAGCGGTCAGGCGTTGATCTGGGAGGCGTCGACCGCCTCGGCGACGATGGTGACGATGTTGCGGTCCACGGACAGGAAGCCTTCGTCGACCGTCGCCACGTGTGTGGTGCCTCCGCTGTGGATGCGCACCTCACCGCTGACCAGGATGCCGAGCAGTGGGGTGTGACCGGGCAGGATGCCGAGCTCGCCCTCCATGGTGCGCGCGCTGACCTGGTCGGCCTCGCCGGACCAGACCTTGCGGTCGGCGGCTACCAGTTCCACCTGCAGGGGAGCCACAGATACCTCCGGGGGGGACGGGTGTTTCGGCGCAGTCTAACCGTGTGCCCGCACCCTCGCGCAAAGGCGCGGGAGCGGCGCGGTCCTCACGACCGGATCGCCAGCGCAGTACCGCCGTACGTCCGGACCAGCTGCTGGACGACGGTCACGGCGTCCGCGTCCCGCGTCGGGCGAGGCACCGGGGGCAGCAGGTCGTCCCACACCGCCATCATCGTCCCGCGCAGCTGGGCGAGGCCGAGCGGCCGGGCGAGGAACCATACGTGCGCGTGGGCGCCGCCGTCCCCCCACCGCGACACGTGCGCCCGGGCTACCTGCGGCAGCGACTCGATCGCGGCGCTCAACCGGACGGTGATGAGGCCGAGCTCGGCCGCCAGGTCGTCCGGCAGCTCGGTCAGGTCGAGGTGCGCGTGCGGCTGAAGCAGCAGCACCAGGGGCGACCCGCTCGGCTCCGGGACCACCAGGTGCCAGTGCTCGTCCTGCCAGACCCTGGCCATGCCGTCGGTTCGCGGCGTAGACCCGCCGCAGGCGCCGCACGGCCTGCCGGCCTCGCCGTACCGCGGCGGCTCGACGTCGAGCGGAGGCTCCAGCCGCTTGACCCGAAGGCCGTCCCGCTCGAACGGGAAGACGTCCCAGTCGGCGACCTCACCCACGGGTAGGCGGCCGTCGCCGGCTGCAGCGGCGGCCGCCTCGGCCCGTGCGTAGTACTGCTGGGGGGTCTCCGGCATCGGCCGTACTCAGCGGCTCAGCGGCTCAGAGGCTCTTCTCGATCTCGGCCGCCTGGCGTTCCACGTCGTCCAGGCCGCCGGTCATGAAGAACGCCTGCTCGGGAACGTGGTCGTACTCGCCGTCGGCGATCTTGGTGAAGGCCTCGACGCACTCGTCCAGCGGGACCGTCGAGCCCTCGATGCCGGTGAACTGCTTGGCGACGTAGGTGTTCTGGCCGAGGAAGCGCTGGATCCGCCGGGCCCGGTTGACCAGGATCTTGTCCTCCTCGGACAGCTCGTCGATGCCGAGGATGGCGATGATGTCCTGCAGCTCCTTGTTGCGCTGCAGGATCTGCTTGACCCGCACGGCCGTGTCGTAGTGCGCCTGCGAGATGTACCGCGGGTCCAGGATCCGTGAAGTCGACGCCAGCGGATCCACCGCGGGGTAGATACCCAGGGAGGCGATGTCGCGGGACAGCTCCGTGGTGGCGTCGAGGTGGGCGAACGTCGTGGCGGGGGCCGGGTCGGTGTAGTCGTCCGCCGGGACGTAGATGGCCTGCATCGAGGTGATCGAGTGGCCACGGGTCGAGGTGATCCGCTCCTGCAGGACGCCCATCTCGTCGGCGAGGTTGGGCTGGTAGCCGACCGCGGACGGCATCCGGCCCAGCAGGGTGGAGACCTCGGACCCGGCCTGGGTGTAGCGGAAGATGTTGTCGATGAACAGCAGCACGTCCTGGTTCTGGACGTCGCGGAAGTACTCGGCCATGGTCAGCGCGGACAGGGCGACCCGCAGCCGGGTGCCCGGCGGCTCGTCCATCTGACCGAAGACGAGCGCGGTCTGCCCGAGCACGCCGGCCTCCTCCATCTCCACGATCAGGTCGTTGCCCTCTCGGGTGCGCTCGCCGACTCCGGCGAACACCGACACGCCACCGTGGTCGCGGGCGACGCGGGCGATCATCTCCTGGATGAGCACCGTCTTGCCGACGCCGGCGCCGCCGAACAGGCCGATCTTGCCGCCCTGCACGTAGGGGGTCAACAGGTCGATGACCTTGATGCCGGTCTGGAACATCTCGGTCTTGGACTCGAGCTGGTCGAACGGCGGCGACTCCCGGTGGATGCCCCACCGCTCGGTGATCTCGAGCTTCTCGCCCTCCTTGAGGTCCAGCACGTCCCCGGTGGTGTTGAAGACGTGGCCCAGCGTCACGTCGCCGACCGGCACGGTGATCGGGCCGCCGGAGTCCTGGACCGGAGCGCCACGCACCAGGCCGTCGGTCGGCTGCAGCGAGATGGCGCGGATCATGTCGTCGCCGATGTACTGCGCGACCTCGAGGTTCAGCCGGCGCTTCTCCTTCCCGATCGTCACCTCGACGTGGAGCAGGTTGTACATGCCCGGCATCGCGTCGCTCGGGAACTCCACGTCGACGACCGGTCCGATGATCCGCGACACGCGACCGACGCCGCCCTCGCGGCTGGCGCTCTGCTGGTTCTTCTCGGCAATAGCGGTCATGGTCTCTACCTTCTTGGTCCGGTGATGCAGGTTCGGGGTGGTGCCGGCGGTGCGTAGGTCGCTTTCTGCTGCTCGGTCCGTGGCGGCTATGACGCCGAGGCCAGCGCGTCGGCGCCGCCGACGATCTCGCTGATCTCCTGGGTGATGTCGGCCTGACGCGCCTGGTTGGCCAGCCGCGTGTACTTCTTGATCAGCTCCTCGGCGTTGTCCGTGGCCGACTTCATCGCCCGCTGCCGGGCGGCGAGCTCGGATGCCGCCGACTGCAGCAGCGCGTTGAACAGCCGCGAGGTGACGTACTGAGGCAGCAGCCGGTCGAGCACCTGCTCTGGGCTCGGCTCGAACTCGTAGAGCGGCAGCACGTCGTCCGGGTCCGGCGTGCCCTCCCCCTCCACGACCTCCATCGGCAGCAGCCGCATGACGTCCGGCTCCTGGCTGACCATGCTGACGAAGCGGGTGTAGACCACGTGCACCTCGTCATGACCGCCCTCGGCCTCCTCCTTGAGGAAGTCGGCCGTGATCCGCTGGCCGATCTCCCGGGCGACCTCGAAGGTGGGAGCCTCCGAGAACCCGTCCCAGGACTTCAGGTAGGTGCGGCGCCGGAAGTTGTAGAACGATGCCGCCTTGCGCCCGACCAGGTAGGCGGACACCTCCTTGCCTTCCTTACGCAGCCGTTCGGCCAGACGCTCGCTCTCCTTCAGCGCGGCAGAGGAGTAGGCGCCCGCCAGTCCACGGTCGCTGGTGATGACCACCATCGCGGCCCGGCCGACGTGCTCCTTCTCCTTGAGCAGCGGGTGGTCGACGCTGGAGTACGTCGCGACGGCGCTGACCGCCCGGGTGAGCGCGACGGCATACGGGGTGGACTCGGCAACCCGCTGGCGCGCCTTGACTACACGCGAGGCCGCGATCAGCTCCATCGCCCGGGTGATCTTCTTGGTGGCCTGGACCGACTTGATGCGCTGACGGTAGAGCCGCATCTGTCCGGCCATCTAGCTGGTCTCCCCTTGGAAGCCGGCCGGTGCCGCGGGTCGGGCAGCCGCGCCGGTCTCCGGCGTCGAGCCGTCGCCCGCCGGGGCGCTGTCTCCGGCAGCACCGGCGCCCGCACCGTGCGGGCTGTCCACACCACCGGCAGCCGTGCTGCCACCACTGGGTCGCCTGCTGCCGTCACCGCCGCCGCCGTGCCGGCCCTTGACGATCCGGACCTGCTCGGGGTCGTGCTCGAGGTCGCCGGGGGCGGGCTCGTGGCCGACGGGGACGTGGTCCTTGCCGCCCGCCAGGAACTGCTCCTTGAACGAGCTCAGCTCCTGCTCCACCCCCGCCTGGGTGTCGTCGTCGAACTGCTTGGTCTCCCGGATCGAGGCCAGCAGTCCCGGCTTCTGCCGCCGGAGGTGGTCCAGGAACTGCGCCTCGAACGCGCGGACGTCGGAGATGGCCAGGCCGTCGAACTTGCCGGTCGTGCCGGCCCAGATGACGATGACCTGCTCCTCGATCGGCATCGGCGAGGCCTGCCGCTGCTTGAGCAGCTCGACCAGGACGGCACCCTTGGCCAGCTGTGCACGCGAGGCAGGGTCGAGGTCGGAGGCGAACATCGCGAACGCCTCGAGGGCGCGGAACTGCGCGAGGTCGAGCTTGAGCCGTCCCGAGACGTTCTTCATCGCCTTGATCTGCGCCGCGCCGCCGACCCGGGAGACCGAGACGCCCACGTCGATCGCCGGGCGCACGTTGGCGTTGAACAGGTCCGCCTGAAGGTAGATCTGGCCATCCGTGATGGAGATGACGTTGGTCGGGATGTACGCCGAGACGTCGCCGCCCTTGGTCTCGATGATCGGCAGCCCGGTCATCGACCCGGCACCCATGGCGTCGGACAGCTTGGCGCACCGCTCCAGCAGCCGGCTGTGCAGGTAGAACACGTCGCCGGGGTAGGCCTCGCGGCCGGGGGGACGGCGCAGCAGCAGCGACACCGCACGGTAGGCCTCGGCCTGCTTGGACAGGTCGTCGAAGACGATGAGGACGTGCTTGCCGGCGTACATCCAGTGCTGGCCGATGGCCGAGCCGGTGTAGGGGGCGAGGTACTTGAAGCCGGCCGCGTCGGACGCAGGAGCGGCCACGATGGTCGTGTACTCCAGCGCCCCGGACTCCTCCAGCGTCCGGCGGATACCGGCGATCGTCGAGCCCTTCTGGCCGATGGCGACGTAGATGCAGCGCACCTGCTTGTCCGGGTCGCCGCTGGCCCAGTTGTCCCGCTGGTTGATGATCGTGTCGATCGCCACGACGCTCTTGCCGGTCTGCCGGTCGCCGATGATCAGCTGTCGCTGACCGCGGCCGATCGGGATCATCGAGTCGACGGCCTTCAGGCCGGTCTGCATCGGCTCGTGCACCGACTTGCGCTGCATCACCGACGCCGCCTGGATCTCCAGGACCCTGCGGCCCTCGGCCTCGATCGCGCCGAGGCCGTCGATCGGAACGCCGAGCGGGTTCACCACCCGGCCGAGGAAGTTGTCGCCGACCGGCACGGACAGGACCTCGCCGGTGCGCTTGACCTCCTGGCCCTCCTCGATGCCGGAGAACTGGCCGAGCACGACGACGCCGATCTCGTGCGCGTCGAGGTTCAGTGCGATGCCCAGCGTGCCGTCCTCGAACTGGAGCAGCTCGTTGGTCATCGCCGACGGCAGCCCCTCGACGTGCGCGATGCCGTCGGCCGCGTCGGAGACCCGGCCCACCTCCTCGCGGGAGGCAGCGTCGGGCTGGTAGGACGACACGAAGTCGTCCAGTGCGTCCCGGATCTCCTCCGGCCGGATCGTGAGCTCCGCCATGAGTCTCTCTCTCCTGGTATGCGGCCCGAGTCCTCGGACCGGCGTGTACGGCGTGCGTGGGGCGTGCGGTCAGGTGCTCTCAGTCTGCGCTATCCGGCAAGCCGTCGCCGCGCGGAGTCCAGCCGTCGCAGGATGGTGCCGTCGACCACCTCGTCACCGATCTGGATGCGGATGCCGCCCAGGACCTCCGGGTCGATGGCGACGTTGAGCTGCACCTGCCGACCGTAGATCTCGCTGAGCGCGCGGCCGAGGCGCTCGCGCTGGGACGCGTCGAGGGGGACCGCCGTCGTCACCGTGGCGGTCAGCTCCTCGCGGCGACGTGCGGCGATCGCCTCATAGGCCTCGACGACCCGGTCGAAGCGCCGGCCGCGGGGCGCGAGCACGCTCTGCCGCGCCAGCAGCTGCATCTCGGGACCGACCTTGTCGCTGAGCAGCTCCGCGACCAGCACGGCCTTGTCCTCGCCGCTGCGGGACGGGTCCGTGATCGCGTCGCGGAGCGCGGTGTTGCCGTCGACCACCCGGCCGAAGCGGAACAGCTCGTCCTCGAGGTCGTCCAGCCGGCCCGCGTCCTCGGCCGCCCACACCACCGCCTCGACGGCGAGGTTCTCCACCGAGTCGGTGAAGTCCCGGTCCGCAGCCCAGCGACCCGCACACAGCCCGGACGCCACGATCAGGGCGCCGTCGCTCACCTTGCCGTCGAACAGCCGGGTGACCAGCGCGGTCTTCGTCGCCGGCTCCCGCGAAGGGTCGACCAGCGCCCGGCGCAGGCCCGCGCTGGAGTCGAGGGCGGCCGTCATACCGAACAGGTCCTGCGCCAAAGCCATCTTGTCGACGCCGGAGCCGACCACCTGGAGGAAGGTGTCGCGACCCCGAGCGAACGCGTCCCGCGACGAGCCGATCATCAGCGGTCCCGCGCGCCGTCGGTCGTGGACTCCGCGCCGGCCCCGGCACCGACCTTCTCCGGCTTGATCGATCCGGACTCCAGCTCGGCGAGGAACCGCTCGACGATGCCGCGCTGACGGGTCTCGTCGTGCAGGGACTCGCCGACGATCCGGCTGGCCAGGTCGGTCGAGATCCGGCCCACGTCACTGCGCAGCGAGATCAGCGCCTGCTGACGCTCGGCCTCGATCTGGCGGTGCGAGGTCTCGGTGATCCGCTCGGCCTCGGCCTGCGCCTGGCGGCGCAGGTCCGCGATGATTGCGGCGCCCTGCTCCTGCGCTTCCTGGCGGATCCGCGACGCCTCGCCGCGGGCCTCCGCGAGCTGCGCCCGGTACTGCTGCAGCGCGGCCTCCGCCTCCTGCTGGGCGGCCTCCGCCCGCTGCATGCCGCCCTCGATCGCGGCGGTGCGGGCGGCGTACGCCTTCTCCAGGTTCGGCACGACCTTCTTGGCGACGATGTAGTAGAGGATCGCGATGGCGATGAAGCCGAAGATCAGCTCGGTCCACTGCGGCAGGATGGGGAGCTTGTCCGCCTCGCCGGCACTGGCGAGGGACGCGACGTGAGCCGCTGCGATGAGGTGCACGGGCTTCTCCTTAGGCCGATGGTGGCGAGGCGGCGAGCGGGGTGCTCGCTGGTCAGGCCGACTTGAAGACGAAGGCGAGCACGAGGCCGAAGATCGCCAGCGCCTCGGCGAGGGCGAAGCCGAGGATGGCGATCGACTGCAGGATGCCACGCGCCTCGGGCTGGCGCGCCACGCCGTTGATGTAGGCGGCGAAGATCAGGCCGATGCCGATGCCGGGACCGATGGCCGAGAGGCCGTAGCCGATGATCGCGATGTTGCCACCGAGGTTGATGGTGCCGTTCACGTTGGGCCTCTTTCTGTCGTGTCGAGTGCCGCGCTGCACGGTGCGGCGCGAGTAGCGGTGGTGATCCTGCTGTCTGTCGGATCTTTGGTGCGGTTGGAGCGGTGGTGCGGCGGGTGGTCTTGGTGTCGGCCCTCTGCTCTGGTTAGGCGTTCGCCCCGGCTCAGTGCTCGTCCGCCAGGGCGCCGGCGATGTAGGTGGCCGCCAGAAGGGTGAAGATGTAGGCCTGCAAGAACTCGATCAGCCCCTCGAAGATGGTCAGCACGAACGCCAGCACGAAGGAGCCGACGCCGGCCACCTTCAGGCCGATGGAGCCGTGGACGAGCATGTACTCACCGCCGGTGATGAACAGCAGGAGCAGCAGGTGTCCGGCGAACATGTTGCCGAACAACCGCAGCGCCAGGGTGAGCGGCCGGGTGACGAAGAAGGTGATCAGCTCGAGCAGGAAGATGACGGGCACGATGGCCTTCGGCAGCCCGGCGGGCACCAGACCCTTGATGTAGCCGACGAGCCCGTGCTTCTGGATGGCGATCGCGTGGTAGATCACGTAGACGATCACCGTCAGGGCGATGGGGAAGCCGATGCGGCCCATGGTGGGGAACTGGATCGGCGGGATGATGCCGAACAGGTTGTTGACCAGGATCAGGATGAACATCGAGAAGAGCATGGGGACGAACCGCAGGAAGTCGTGGCTGCCGATGATGTCGCGGGCTACGCCGTTGCGGACGAAGCCGTAGATGGACTCGGTCAGCGCCTGACCCTTGCTCGGCACGATGGCGGCCTTGCGGGTCGTGGCGAGAAGGAACCAGGCGATCAGCGCGACGGAGAGCAGGATGACGACGCAGGCGCGGGTGACGGCGAACGGGCCGTCGCCGACCAACGGCTGGTAGAACTCCTGGGTGGTCGGAGCCTGGTAGCCCCCGTTGTCGGCGGAGGCGAGCCCGGTCAGGGTTGCTCCGCTCGACACGTGGGCGCCAAGAGCGGACAGGCTCACGAGATCTCCTTGCTCCGTTGCGTCGAACGACGGTGTACGACCAGCGTGAACGTGCCAGCACCCGGCCGTTCAGAGCGCTTGGCGGGGCAGGTTACCGCGTACCGTACCGGAACCACACGTAGTAGAGCGACAGGACCATGCCGGCGAGAATGCCGAGCGGAAGTGCCCACGACGTGCCCAGCAGACGGTCGGCCCCCCAGCCGATCGGGCCGAACGTCAGCGGTCCGGCCAGGACGTACGCCATCGCGTTGTACATGTTCACCGTCTCGCGCATCGCGACGCGGTCGGGCTCCGGCCGGCCGCTCGGCGCTGTCCCGCCTCCGGTGGGCCGTCCGTCCTGGTCTGGCATCTCGGGCTCCTCGCATCGGCGCCAGCCTGTCACCAGCGGCCACCGGTCGCACCTCCAGCACCACCGTCACCGGCGGCGTGCTCGGGGGGCGGCTCGTCGTAGACGCTCTTGCGCGTGCGGACGAACGCCAGCACCTGGAACACCTGCCAGAGCAGAGCCACGGCCAGTGCCGCGAGCCCGAAGCTGACACCATCGAGCCAGTGCGCGCCGGAGAGGCCGAAGATCACGATCCCGAGCGCGAGGACCTGTCCGAGGTAGACGGCCAGGGCGGCCGCCAGCAACGAGATCGGGTTGTCGCCGACGAGCCGGGTCATCACGAGCAGGCCGGTCCAGAAGAACCCCACCGTCACCAGGCATCCCAGAGCCGCGGCCAGTCCGCCGGAGGCGTGCCTGGCGACCCAGAGCACGCCGATGATGACCGGCGTGCACGCCAGGGTCGGGCGCAGCGCGCCACGCAGCATGGTGGTGAAGGGAGCGCTGGGAGACGGCGCGGCGGTCATCTCACGTCCTCGGGTCGGCGACGGTTGTGAAAACTATCACAAGCGTGCGGTAGGGCGCCATCTCGGCAGCCAGACCGTCAGCGCCGCCGCAGCGACGACCATGACCGCGATGCCGGCGGCGGCCGCCCACACGTCTACGAAGACGAAGGAGGTGGCACCCATGGCGACGACCGCCGCCCAGAGGTAGAGCAGCAGCACGGCCCGGCGGTGGGTGTGGCCGATCTGCAGCATCCGGTGGTGCAGGTGCTTCATGTCCGGCTGCCAGGGCCGTTGCCCCGCGCGGGTCCGCCGCACGACCGCCAGCACGACGTCGAGCAGTGGCAGCGAGAGCACCGCCAGGGGGAGCACGATCGGCAGGAAGGCCGCCGTCACCTGGTTGCGGCTGACCTCGGAGGGGTCGACGTAGCTGGTCATCGAGATGGTCGCCCCGGCGAGCAGCAGCCCCAGCAGGAGCGCGCCCGAGTCGCCCATGAACAGCCGCGCGGGGTGGAAGTTGTGCGGCAGGAAGCCGGCGCAGCAGCCGACGAGGGCCGCCGTCAGGAAGGTGGCAGAGGAGAAGACGTTGGGTGGGTCGTAGCCGCGCGAGAGCAGGTAGGAGTAGGCGAAGAACGCGAGCGCGGCGATGCCGACCACACCGGCGGCGAGCCCGTCGAGCCCGTCGATGAAGTTGACCGCGTTGGTCGAGATCACGACGATCACGATGGTCAGAGCCACCAGCACCGGCTGCGGGAGCACTGTCGTGCCGAACACCGGCAGCGCGAGCAGCTGCACCCCCTTGAACGCCATAAACCCGGCCGCGATCATCTGGCCGGCCAGCTTGGTCAACCAGTCGAGCTCCCGCACGTCGTCGAGGGCGCCCACCAGGCAGACGATGCACGCGGCGACGAAGACGCCCTTGAGCTCGCCGCTGCGGAACACCTCGGAGAGGCGGGGCAGCCGGCTCGCCACCGCGAGCGCGGCCGTGAACCCGACCAGGATGCCGACGCCGCCCAGCCGTGGGATCGGCACCGCGTGCACGTCGCGCTCCCGCACCGGGGTGAACGCGCCCGTCGCGATGGCGACCCAGCGCACGAGCGGCGTGGCGACATACGTCACGGCTGCCGCCACGACGAAGACCAGCAGGTACTCCCTCACGCCGCCGCGTCCTCCGCTTCCCCGTCCGGAGGCTGTAGGTGCCTCAGCTGCGAGGGTATGCCGGGAAGCGCGCCACGAGGTCGCCCACCTCGCCGCGGATCTCCTTGGCGACCGGGTGGTCCGGGTCGCCGTCGGTCTCGGTCACGGCGCGGTGGATGAGCTCGGCGATGACGGTCATCTCGGCGGTGCCCATGCCCTGCGTCGTGACCGACGGCGTGCCGACGCGGATGCCCGAGGCGGTGTTCGGCGGCGCCGGGTCGAAGGGGATGGCGTTCTTGTTCAGGACGATGCCGGCGGCGTCGGCCCGGGCCTCGGCGTCCCTGCCGGTCACGCCTACGCCCTGCAGGTCGTGCAGCGACAGGTGCGTGTCGGTGCCACCCGAGACGGGCCGGATGCCGCGCTCGCCGAGCGCTGCGGCCAGCTGCTGCGCGTTCGCGATCACCTGGCGGGTGTACTGCTGGTAGCTGGGCTGGAGGCACTCGAGAAGGTTGACCGCCTTCGCGGCGACCGAGTGCATCAGCGGGCCGCCCTGCATCATCGGGAAGACCGCCTTGTCGAGCTTGGCGCGGTGCTCCTCGGTGCAGACCAGCGCCCCGCCGCGGGGGCCGCGCAGCACCTTGTGCGTCGTGAAGGTCACCACGTCGGCGTGAGGTACCGGGCTGGGGATCGCCTTGCCGGCGACCAGGCCGATGAAGTGAGCCGCGTCGACCCAGAAGATGGCGCCCATCTCGTCGGCGATCTGGCGGAAGGCGGCGAAGTCGATCAGCCGCGGGATGGCCGAGCCGCCGGCGATGATGATCTTGGGCCGGTGCTGGCGGGCCAGGTCGCGCACCTGGTCGTAGTCGATGTGCTCGGTCGCCCGGTCCACCCCGTAGTGGACGGCGTTGAACCACTTGCCGCTGAAGCTGACCTTGGTCCCGTGCGTCAGGTGGCCGCCGTGCGGCAGGGCCATCCCCAGGACGGTGTCGCCGGGCTGGGCGAAGGCACCGTAGACCGCCTGGTTGGCGCTGGCGCCGGAGTGCGGCTGGATGTTGGCGTGGTCAGCGCCGAACAGCCGCTTGGCGCGCTCGACCCCGAGCGTCTCGGCCTTGTCCACCTCCACGCAGCCGCCGTAGTAGCGCCGGCCGGGGTAGCCCTCGGCATACTTGTTGGACAGGGTGGACCCGAGAGCGGCGAGCACGGCGGGGCTGGTGAGGTTCTCGCTCGCGATCAGCTGCAGCCCGCCCCGCAAACGCTCCAGCTCACCGAGCAGGACGTCGGCGATCTCGGGGTCCTGGCTCTGCAGCTGGGCGAAGTCGGAGCCGTAGAAGGTGTCGCTGGCGGTCATGACGCTCGGGCTCTCCGGTGCTGGGGATGATGGCGGCTGCGGTCGCTCGGCGCTCGCGAACCGGCCGTCCGGGTCTGCGCCAACTCTAGACGGTGCCGGCGTCCCGCTCTGGCCGCCGCCGTCCCACTCTGCCCGCCGACGTCCCACTCCGGCCCCGAGATCCCACTCCGGCCGCCGAGATCCCAAAGACACAGGACGAAACGCGAAAGCATCCTGTGTCTTCGGGATGTCGCGGCTGTCCTTGGGATGTCGCGGCGAGCGGCAGGCGGCGGCGACTCACGCCGGCAGGTGCGGCAGACCCAGCTTGTCCATCAGCGCGAGGGCGTCGTAGGGGGCATGCACCTTGACGTCGTTGTCGAAGTACACGTAGACGTCGGCGCCGCTGTCGGACCACCGCCGGACCTTGGCGGCCCAGGAGTCCAGGGCCTGGTCGGAGTAGCCGCTGACGTACAGCTCCACGTCACCGTGCAGGCGGACGTAGGCGAAGTCGCTGGTCACCTGCTCGATCAGCGGCCACTTGCCTGCGGTGTCCGCGACGACCATGCCGATGTCGTGGCGGCGCAGCAGGTCCGTGGTGGCGGCCTCGGTGAAGCTGGCGTGCCGGACCTCCAGAGCGTGCCGCATCGGCCGGATCGCGTCCGTGGTGGTCCAGACCGGACGCTCGTCCCCGCGGTGCAGCCTCGCGTCGTGCCGTTTCGCCAGCTCCGCCGCGTCGGCGGTTGTCCGCGGCAGGAGATCGAAGAAGGCGGCCATCCGGTCGGGGTGGAAGCCGAGTCCTGGCGGCAGCTGCCACAGGATCGGGCCCAGCTTGGGGCCTAGCGCCAGCACCCCGGAGGCGAAGAAGTTGGCGAGCGCCGTCTCGACGTTGGCGAGCTTGCGGTTGTGGGTGATGAACCGCCCACCCTTGACCGCGAAGACGAAGTCGTGGGGCGTCTGACCCGCCCAGGTCAGGTAGCTCGAGGGCCGCTGCAGCGAGTAGAAGGAGCCGTTGACCTCCACGGACCCGAACCGCTCGGCCGCGTAGGCGAGCTCCGAGCGCTGTACCAGGCCCGGCGGGTAGAAGACGCCACGCCACGGCGGATAGCGCCAGCCGGAGATCCCGATGCGGATGCGGCCGGGGGCGGGTGCGGCCACCGCCGGCTACCCGCCGAGCTCGACGTCGCCCAGCGCCTCGCGCAGCTCCTCGGCATCGAGGGCGCCGAGCCGGAGCACCTCCGGGCTGGGGCCGGTGCAGTCCAGGATCGTCGATGCGCGCTCGCTGCGGGACGGCCCTCCGTCGAGGTAGACCGCGACCGAGTCGCCGAGCTGGTCGAGCGCCTCCTGCGCCGAGGTGGCCGCCGGCCGGCCGGTGAGGTTCGCGCTGGTCACGGCCATCGGGCCGACGAGCAGGAGCAGGTCTAAAGCGGTCTCGTCGCGGGGCATGCGCAGCGCGACGGTGCCGTTGGTGTCGCCGAGGTCCCACACGAGAGAGGGCTGGGAGGCCAGGACGAGGGTCAGCGGCCCGGGCCAGAACCGGCCGATCAGCCGCCGGGCGTATTCGGGCACGCCAGTTGCCAGCCCGTCGACCGTTGCCTCGTTCGGCACCAGCACGGGCGGCGGCATGTCGCGGCCTCTGCCCTTGGCGTCCAGGATCGCGCTGACCGCCGACGGCACGAAGGCGTCGGCGCCGATGCCGTAGACGGTGTCGGTCGGCAGGACGACGAGCTCGCCGCGGCGGATCGCCTCAGCGGCGGCCGCCACCCCGGCCGCGCGTCCCTCGTCGGTGGTGCAGTCGTACGTCTGGCTCACGCGGTGCAGTCTCGCACTGCCTCCAGCGGCTGCGTCGCGCCGCGGCCGCCAGCCGCTCACCTACGGCGAGCAGTGACCGCTCGAGGCAGTCCGGCCAGGTCGCGATGATCGCGTATGCCGTCCCACTGCCCAGCCCGGCGCAGCGCAGCCGTCAGCGCCGCGCCCTGGACGTCGGCATGCTCCATGACGAGCACCCCGCCCGGACGCAGCAGGACAGCGGCCCGTGCCGCCACCGCGACGGGGATCGCCAGCCCGTCGGCGCTCCCGCCGTAGAGCGCGACCTCGGGATCGTGGTCGCGCACCTCGGGGTCGTTCGGCACCGCGCCGAGCGGGATGTACGGGGGGTTGCTCACCACGACGTCGACCTCACCGACCAGGTCCTGGAAGGCGGTGGTGGCGTCGCCGAGCCGCAGGTCGACGTCCAGCCCGAGGATGTCCCGGTTGCGGACTGCCCACGCGAGAGCGAGCTCGGAGAGCTCCACCCCGTAAACCCAGGCGTTCGGCGCCTCCGCCTTGGCGCTCAGCGCGATCGCGCCGGACCCGCAGCACAGGTCGACCACCCGCGGCGCCCGGCCCTCGACCGAGACCACGGCCGCGGCGGCCTCGATCGCCAGCCCCGCGGCCAGCTCGGTCTCCGGCCGCGGCACGAACACCCCCGGGCCCACCTGGAGCTCGAGGTAACGGAAGGGGGCCCGTCCGGTCAGGTGCTGAAGCGGCACCCGCCGCCTCCGCTCCCCTACCAGGTCGTGGTAGGCGGCAGCGAAGCCCTGGGCCCCTGCCACCACGGCGCCGGACCCCGCGCCCACGTCGCACAGGTCCGCGTCCAGCACCATCAGCCGGCGGACCTCGGCTGCGGGGACGCCCAGCACGTGAGCGGCAAGCGCCACCGCGTCCGCGTCCGGGCTGGCGACCCCCGCCTCGGAGAGCCTGCGGGCCGCCACACGCACCTCCTCGCGCAGGGAGCTCACGGCCTCTGCACGCTCATCGCCCCGGCGCGTCCTCGGACACCGCGGCCATGCGCGCTGCCTCGTCGGCGTCCACGGCGGACTGGATCACCGGGTCGAGCTCGCCGTCGAGGACCACGTCCAGGTTGTAGGACTTGTAGCCGGTGCGGTGGTCGGAGATGCGGTTCTCCGGGTAGTTGTAGGTGCGGATCCGCTCCGAGCGGTCGACGGTGCGGACCTGGGAGCGTCGGGCCGCGGACGCCACCGCGTCCGCCTCGTCCTTGGCGATCTGGTGCAGGCGGGCGCGCAGCACGCGCATCGCCGACTCCTTGTTCTGCAGCTGGGACTTCTCGTTCTGGCACGACACGACCACGCCGGTAGGCACGTGGGTGATCCGCACCGCGGAGTCGGTGGTGTTGACGCTCTGCCCGCCGGGACCCGACGAGCGGTAGACGTCGACGCGCAGGTCGTTCGGGTGGATCTCGACCTCGCTCGGGTCGTCGATATCCGGCATCACCAGCACCCCCGCTGCGGAGGTGTGGATGCGTCCCTGGGACTCGGTGACCGGCACGCGCTGGACCCGGTGGACGCCGCCCTCGTACTTCAGCCTGGCCCACGGAGCCTCACCCGGCTGGGGGGTTCCGCGGGCCTTGACGGCCACGGAGACGTCCTTGTAGCCGCCGAGGTCCGACTCGGTGGCGTCCAGGACCTCGGTGCGCCATCCGTGCCGCTCCGCGTGCCGCAGGTACATGCGCAGCAGGTCACCGGCGAACAGCGCCGACTCTTCGCCCCCTTCGCCCGCCTTGACCTCCAGGATGACGTCCCGGTCGTCGTCGGGGTCTCGCGGCAGCAGCAGCGCCCGGAGCCGGTCACGTGCCCGCTCGACCGTCGCCTCCAGCGCCGGCAGCTCGGCCCGGAACGACTCGTCCTCCTCGGCCAGCTCCCGGGCCGCCGCCACGTCGCCCTCGGCGGCATCGAGCGCACGGTACGCGGCGACGGTGGCCGACAGCGCGGCATACCGCTTGTTCAGGGTCCGGACCTGGCTCTGGTCGGCATGGGTGGCAGGGTCGGCAAGGCGCCGCTCCAGGTCGGCGTACTCCTGGACCACGGCGTGTGCGGACTCAAGCACGGCGGTGCCTCACTGACGAACGAGCCGGTGTGCGCGGGTACAGACGCGAACGCCGGCCCGCGACCTGGAGGTCGCCGGACCGGCGTTCGGGAGGCTACTTGGCGGCAGCGGCCTTCTTGCCGTAGCGGGCCTCGAACCGGGCGACGCGGCCTCCGGTGTCGAGGATCTTCTGCTTCCCGGTGTAGAAGGGGTGGCACTGCGAGCAGACCTCGGCGTTGATCCGCCCGGTCGAGCTCGTGCTGCGGGTCTGGAATGTCGCCCCGCAGGTGCAGGTCACCGTGGTGTCGACGTACTGGGGGTGCAGGTCCTTCTTCAACGTGTGCTCCTCGGGTCAGGGCGCGCCGGGTCGTCCGGGCCTCGGGATGAGGCCGTGGGCGTGAACCGGTAGCCAACACATGGTGCCAGAACTGGGCACGTATGCCGAAACGCCCGCCTGGGGGGCGGCATTCCCGCGGACCCGGCGCAGGTCCCACGCCTTCCCCCGGGACAGACGCAGTCGCGCACGCAGAGGCACCTCGCGCAGGTTAGCGGCACCTCGCGCACGCAGAGGCACCTCGCGCAGGTTAGCGGCACCTCGCGCAGGACCGATCCTGCGCGAGCTGCCTCCAGACTGCGCGAAGCTGCCGCAACCGGGCAGCGCGGGTCAGTCCTCGTCCGCGCCCTGAATGTTGGACGTCTTCTGGACCTGCATCAGGAACTCGATGTTGTTGCGGGTCTTCTTCAACCGGTCCAGCAGCAGCTCGATGCCCTGCTGCTGGTCCAGTGCCGAAAGCACGCGGCGCAGGCGCCAGGTGATCTTGAGCTCGTCCGGCGCCATCAGGATCTCCTCGCGGCGCGTGCCGGAGGGGTTGACGTCCACTGCGGGGAAGATCCGGCGGTCGGCCAGGGTGCGCGAGAGCCGCAGCTCCATGTTGCCGGTGCCCTTGAACTCCTCGAAGATCACCTCGTCCATCTTCGATCCCGTCTCCACCAGGGCAGTCGCGAGGATGGTCAGCGAGCCGCCGTTCTCGATGTTGCGCGCAGCCCCGAAGAAGCGCTTCGGCGGGTACAGCGCGGACGAGTCGACACCACCGGACAGGATGCGGCCGCTCGCCGGTGCGGCGAGGTTGTAGGCGCGGCCCAGCCGGGTGATCGAGTCCAGCAGCACCACGACGTCGTGACCCATCTCGACCAGCCGCTTGGCGCGCTCGATGGCGAGCTCGGCGACGGTCGTGTGGTCCTCGGCGGGCCGGTCGAAGGTGGAGGCGATGACCTCCCCCTTGACCGTGCGCTGCATGTCCGTGACCTCCTCCGGACGCTCGTCCACCAGGACGATCATCAGGTGCGCCTCGGGGTTGTTGACCGCGATCGCGTTGGCGATGGCCTGCAGGATCAGCGTCTTGCCCGCCTTGGGCGGGCTGACGATGAGCCCGCGCTGCCCCTTGCCGATCGGGGCCACCAGGTCGATGATCCGCGTGGTCAGGATGTTCGGCTCGGTCTCGAGCCGGAGCCGCTCCTGCGGGTACAGCGGGGTCAGCTTGCCGAAGTCCACCCGGTTCTTCAGCTCGTCCGGTGACATCCCGTTGACCGTGTCCAACCGGACGAGGGCGTTGTACTTCTGCCGGGTCGGGATCTGCTCCCCCTCGCGCAGAGCCCTGACCGCACCGGTGACCGCGTCCCCCTTGCGGAGGCCGTTCTTCTTGACGATGCCCAGGGGGACGTAGACGTCCCCGGGACCGGGCAGGTAGCCGCTGGTGCGGACGAACGCGTAGTTGTCCAGCACATCGAGGATGCCGGCCACGGGCACCAGCACGTCGTCGTCCGCGACGGCGTTGCTGCTGTAGTCCTGACCGTCGGTGTAGCCCTCGGCGCTGACGCCGTCACCGTCTGGACCGCGCCGCTTGCGGTCGCGGTAGCGCTGCCGGCCGCGTCGGCGACCGTTGCGGTCATCGTCGTCCCGGGCGACGGTGCTGCGGTCGTTGCGGGTGTCGCCGTTGACGCGGTCGTTGCGGGTGTCGGTGCTGCGGTCGACCCGAGTGTCGCCGTTGAGGCGGTCGTTGCGGGTGTCGCCGTTGACGCGGTCGTTACGCGTGTCGCCGTTGCTGCGGTCGCCCCGACCAGTGGAGCGCCGGTCGTCCTGACGCTCTGGGCGCCGGTCCGCCTGGCGGTCGCTCGAGCCGTCCCTGGCCGTGACGGCGTCTCGGGCGTCGGCCTGGTGGTTCTGCTGGACGGCCGTCTCGACAGTCTGCGAGCCGCTGCCGGAGCCGTTGGTGGAGTCGTGGTCGGTGAACAACCGAGCGCCTCGAGCGGCAGCGCCGTCGGTGCCGTCGTGCACGGCTCCACCGTCGGTGGCACCGTTCAGCGGACTGCTGGCCGGGCGGCCGGCTCGGCGTGAGGTGCGGCCCCCCGCTGCGGAGTCGGCGTCGCGCCCGTTGGCTGAGCCGTCGTCGGCGGTCGAAACCTCCGGGCCGGCTCCACGAGCGGTGCCGTTGGTTCCGGAGGTGCTCGACGCGGTGCCGTTGGTTCCGGAGGTGCTCGACGCGGTGCCGTTGGTCGACGCGGTGCCGTTGGTTCCGGAGGTGCTCGACGCGGTGCCGTTGGTCGACGCGGTGCCGTTGGTTCCGGAGGTGCTCGACGCGGTGCCGTTGGTCGACGCGGTGCCGTTGCCGCCGGTGCTGGCGGCCGCCCGGGCGCCGGACTGGCGCATCTTGATGGCGGTGACCAGGTCGCTCTTGCGCATCCTGGCGGTGCCGGCGAGGCCGAGGCTTGCGGCCAGCGCCTGCAGCTCCGCCAGACGCAGGGCGCTGAGCGCACCGCTCGGACGCGAGGCCTCGCCTGCGCCTGAGGCAGGTGCCGCGAGATCGGTGGTGTCTGTCACGAAGGATCCTTCCCCCTCGTAATCGGTCCGCGAACAAAGAGTCGGACCGGGTGAGTTGTCAGATTGCTCCGACGAGTGGAGTTTCCACACAGCGCGTCATACGACGCAGGCAGCCATGAACACTGCTCTCACAGGTGGTGAGGGTGCACCGCGGCTATCGACCGCCATGGCAGTCGGCTCGATCCGCAAGATCGGCGATCTCCGCCCGGTACCAGACCAATGTAACACCCGCTCGGTCGACCGGTGGCGGGGAGCGCCAACCCGTCTCACCGCAGCTGTGCACAGGCTAGATCTGATCAACCGTGGCGCCGGTGTCCGGTATTCCCGGCTCCAGCACCCGCCAGTCGGCCGGGTCGACCAGCGCCTCGACGGCGGCCCTGGCGGCCGCCGTCGTGAGCACCAGCACGCTCGGACCGGCGCCGGATATGACGGCGGCGTGCCCCGCGGAGCGCAGAGAGTCCACCAGGGCCATGGACTCGGGGAACGAGGTGCGCCGCTGCTCCTGGTGCAGCCAGTCGCGTGTGGCGGGCACCAGAAGGTCCGTCCGGCGGGCGACGGCCTCGACCAGCAGGGCTGTGCGGGCGCCGTTCAGCGCCGCCTCGGCATGCGGCACCTGAGCCGGCAGCACCTCGCGGGCCCTGGCCGTCGAGAGGGTGTGCGTGGGCAGGAACACGACCGGGACGACGAGGTCGCTCATCTCGAGCCGCACCGTGTGCAACCGAGCCGGGTCGGTGGGAGCCGACGCGACGGGGTCGTCGTACCACGACAGGGTCATCCCCCCGTAGATGCTGGCCGAGGCGTTGTCCGGGTGGCCTTCGAGGCTGCTGGCGATCGTGTTGGTCACGCAGCGGTCGACCTCGACCGAGCCGCGGAAGACCAGCGCGCACAGCCCCTGTGCGGCGAGGACGCCGGCGACGATCGCCGTGGCCGAGGACCCGAGCCCTCGGCCTTGCGGAACGCCGTTGCGGCAGACCAGCTCCAGACCGGGCGGCACCGGCACGCCGAGCCGCCTCCACGTGTCCACCATGGTGGCGTAGACGAGGTGGTGGCCGTCCCGCGGCAGCGAGAACGCCGCCTCCCCGTCGACGAGGATCTGCAGCCCGGACGCCCGGACCGTGGCGGTGTAGTCGTCCCAGAGCCCGAGCGCGAGCCCGATGCAGTCGAACCCCGGGCCGATGTTGGCGCTGCTGCCCGGCACGCGGACGTGCACACCGGCACCTTCGGTCCAGCGCAGACCGCTTGCCCCCACCTCAGCCGTCCAGGCCCAGCGCCACCGCAGCCGAGAAGGCATCGACCGGCACGCGCGTGGGGAGCACCTCGTCCCCCCGGGCGTCCTTCAGAGCCCAGGACGGGTCCTTCAGGCCGTGCCCGGTCACCGTGCAGACCACGCGGGCACCCGCCGGCAGCAGGCCCTCCTGCGCGGCGGCGAGCAGGCCCGCGACGCTGGCAGCCGAGGCCGGCTCGACGAAGATCCCCTCCTGCGCCGACAGCATCCGGTGGGCCGCCAGGATCTCGGTGTCGGAGACGGCACGGATCATGCCGGCGGAGTCGTCGCGGGCGGCCACAGCCTGCTCCCAGGACGCCGGGTTGCCGATCCTGATGGCCGTGGCGATGGTGTCCGGCTGGTCGACCGGATGGCCCCTGACGATGGGCGCTGCCCCCTCGGCCTGGAAACCCCACATCCGCGGGAGCCGCGTCGCCGGTCCCGGCTGCTCGGCGTCCCGGTGGTACTCGCGGTAGCCGCGCCAGTAGGCCGTGATGTTCCCGGCGTTGCCGACGGGCAGGCAGTGGATGTCCGGCGCGTCGCCCAGCACGTCGACCACCTCGAACGCCGCCGTCTTCTGGCCCTCGATGCGCGCCTGGTTGACCGAGTTCACCAGCTCGACCGGGTATGCCTCCGCCAGCTTGCGGGCCAGGGTGAGGCAGTCGTCGAAGTTGCCGTCGACCTGCAGCAGCGTGGCGCCGTGGGCCACCGCCTGGCTGAGCTTGCTCATGGCGATCTTGCCGTCGGGCACGAGGACGCCGCACGTCATACCGGCCTTGGTGGCGTAGGCAGCGGCAGAGGCACTGGTGTTGCCGGTCGAGGCGCAGATGACGGCGCGGGCGCCGGAGCGGGCGGCGACCGAGATCGCCGTCGTCATGCCGCGGTCCTTGAACGACCCGGTCGGGTTGACCCCCTCGTACTTGACGAGCACCTCGGCACCGACCAGGGCGGAGAGACGCTCCGCCGGGATGAGCGGCGTGCCACCCTCTCCCAGCGTCACCACGGGAGCACCGGCCAGCGACGGGAGGCGGTCGGCGTACTCGACGATGACCCCCCGCCACAGGCGCGCCACGTCAGGCTCCCTCGACACGCATGACGGAGGTGACCGCACGCACCGTCGGGAGGGCGGCCAGGTCCTCGACGGTGGCCGCGAGCGCCGCATCCGGTGCCGCGTGCGTGACGACCACGAGGATGGCCCGGCCGTCGTCGGGGTGGTGCGGGTCGGGCGGGCGCTGCTGCTGGCGCACCGTCTCGATCGAGACGTCATGCTGCGCGAAGGCCGTCGCGACCTGCGCCAGCACGCCGGGGCGGTCGATGACCTCGAGGCTGATGTGGTAGCGGGTGACCGCCTGGCCCATGGCCAGCACGGGCAGGTCGGCGTATGACGACTCCCCCGGCCCCCTGCCGCCGCCGACCCTGTGCCGGGCCACGGCAACGAGGTCGCCGAGCACCGCAGAGGCGGTCGGGGCGCCGCCGGCGCCACGGCCGTAGAACATCAGCTCGCCCGCCGCGTCGGCCTGCACGAACACCGCGTTGAACGCCTCGCGCACCCCGGCGAGCGGGTGCGAGCGCGGGATCATCGCCGGGTGCACCCGCACGCTGACCCCTGAGCCCTCCACGCGCTCGCAGATCGCGAGCAGCTTGACCACACAGTCCATCTCGCGGGCGGCCTGCACGTCGCCCGCGGTGACCTCGGTGATGCCCTCGCGGTAGACGTCCTTGCCGCTGACGCGGGTGTGGAACGCCAGCGAGGCCAGGATCGCGGCCTTGGCGGCGGCGTCGAAGCCCTCGAGGTCCGCGGTCGGGTCGGCCTCGGCGTAGCCCAGCTCCTGTGCCTGCTCGACTGCGTCGGCGAAGCCGGCACCGCTGCTGTCCATCTTGTCCAGCACGTAGTTGGTGGTTCCGTTCACGATGCCGAGGATCTTGCGCACCTCGTCGCCGGCGAGCGACTCGCGCAGCGGCCGGAGCAGCGGGATCGCCCCCGCGACCGCGGCCTCGTAGTACAGGTCGACCTGCGCGTCCTGGGCCGCGTCGTACAGGCGCGGTCCGTCCTCGGCCAGCAGCGCCTTGTTCGCCGTCACCACGCTGGCCCCGTGCTTCATCGCGGACAGGATCAGGCTGCGCGCCGGTTCGATACCGCCGATCACCTCCACGACGATGTCGGCCCGCGTGACCAGCTCCTCGGCGTCGGTGGTGAACAGCGCGCCGTCGACGCCGATGGCGGACCGGTCCTTGCCGGCACGGCGGACCGCGATGCCGGCCAGCTCCAGCGGTCGCCCGGTGCGGGCCGACAGGTCCGCCGCGTGCTGGGTCAGCAGCCGCGCGACGGCGGAGCCGACGACGCCGCAGCCGAGCAGCGCGACACGCAGCGGCGCATCCACCTCAGGGTCGTCCGGCGGCAGAGCGGGGTGGGTCACGGTCGGCTCCTTCGGCCCACCGGGAGGCGGGCAAGCGGTCTGGTCATCCTGTCGCCGTCCGGTGTGCCGGACGACGGTCGATCCGTCATACGGACCGGTGCGGCACCTCGTGCGGCCCGTCCCTGCTAGTCGCAGTCCAGCGCGAGGAGGTCCTCGATGCTCTCGCGGCGGACGATGGGCCGGGCTCTCCCGTCGCGCACCGCGACCACCGGCGGGCGTGGCACGTGGTTGTACTGGCTGGACAGGCTCCGGCAGTAGGCGCCGGTGCCGGGGACCGCCAGCAGGTCGCCGGGCCGCACGTCGGCGGGCAGGAACTCGTCCTTGACGACGATGTCCCCGCTCTCGCAGTGCTTGCCCACGACGCGGGACAGCACCGGAGGCGCATCGCTGGCGCGTCCGGCAAGCGTGCACGAGAAGTCGGCGTCGTACAGCGCGGTCCGCACGTTGTCGCTCATCCCGCCGTCGACGGCGACGTAGCGGCGGGACGCGCCGCCGTCGAGCTGCACCGCCTTGACGGTGCCCACCTCGTACAGCGTGAACGTGCTCGGCCCGGCGATCGCCCGGCCCGGCTCGACCGAGATCCGCGGCACAGCGACGGCGTCCGCACGGCACTCGCGCTCGACGATCTCAGCCATCGGTGCGGCGATGTCCCGGACGGCGAGGGGGTCGTGCTCGGTGGTGTAGGCGATCCCGAACCCGCCGCCGAGGTCCAGCTCCGGCAGCTCCACCCCGTGCTCCTTGGCCACCTCGAGGTGCAGCCCGAGCACCCGCCGGGCGGCGACCTCGAAGCCGCTGATGTCGAAGATCTGCGAGCCGATGTGGCTGTGCAGGCCGAGCAGGCGCAGCTGAGGAGCCTGCGCGAGCACGCGCCGCACGGCCTCTGCGGCCTGGCCCTCGGACAGGCTGAAGCCGAACTTCTGATCCTCGTGCGCGGTGGCGATGTACTCGTGGGTGTGCGCCTCGACCCCCACCGTCACTCGGATCAGCACGGGGGCCACGGTGCCGAGCGCGCCCGCCAGGGCGGCGACCCGGTCAATCTCCTCGAAGGAGTCCAGCACGATACGGCCCACGCCGTGCCGCAGCGCCGCCTCGATCTCCGCGGCCGACTTGTTGTTGCCGTGCATGCCGATCCGCGCCCCCGGGATCCCCGCCCGGACCGCGACCTCGAGCTCGCCGCCCGAGCAGACGTCGAGATGCAGGCCCTCCTCGTGCACCCAGCGCGCGACGGCCGTGCACAGGAACGCCTTGGCCGCGTAGTAGACATCGGCGCCGCCGCACAGGTCCTCGAAGGCGTCGGCGAAGGAGTCCCTGAACTGCCCGGCCCGAGCGCGGAAGTCGGCCTCGTCCACGACGTAGGCCGGTGTGCCGAACTCGCGGGCCAGGTCGCGGACGTCGACGCCGCCCACGCTGATCGCACCGCTGCTGCCGCGCCGGACCGAGGACGCCCAGAGCCGCGGCACGAGCGCGTTGACGTCCTCGGGGTGCTGCAGCCAGGCCGGTCGTGGAGAGGAGTGGTATCCCTCGGCGTGCATCGCCCCCGCGACGTGGGCGCGCACTACAGCCGCTCCGGTGCCGAGACGCCGAGCAGCCGCAGCCCGCTCGCCAGCACCGTCCGGGTCGCCTCGCCGAGCCACAAGCGGGTCCGGTGCAGGTCGGTCACCTGCTCGTCGGCGTCGCGCGGGCGGACCCGGCACTCGTCGTACCACTTGTGGTAGCGCCCGGCCAGCTCCTCGAGATAGCGGGCCACCCGGTGTGGCTCGCGCAGCGTCGCCGCCTGGGCGACGACGCGCGGGAAGTCGCCCAGGATCGCCAGCAGCGCCGACTCGGTCTCGTGCGTCAGCAGGGAGGGGTCGAAGCCGTCCTGCATGCGGACGCCGTCCTGGCCGGCCAGCCGGGTGACGTTGCACGTGCGCGCATGGGCGTACTGGACGTAGTAGACCGGGTTGTCGTTGGTGTGCCGGGTGAGCAGGTCCAGGTCGATGTCCATCGTGGAGTCGGTCGAGGAACGGGCCAGCGAGTAGCGCGCGGCGTCGACCCCGACCGCCTCCACCAGGTCCTCCAGGACCACGCCGGTGCCGGCGCGCTTGCTCATCCGCACCGGCTCGCCGTCGCGGACCAGGTTGACCATCTGGCCGATCAGCACCTCGAGGTTCTCGTGCGGGACGTCCCCGAACGCCCGGCACATGGCCATCAGCCGGCCGACGTAGCCGTGGTGGTCGGCTCCGAGCATGATGAAGACCCGGTCGAAGCCGCGCTCGCGCTTGTCCAGGTAGTAGGCCAGGTCGCCGGAGATGTAGGCGGGCTGGCCGTTGCTGCGCAGCACGACCCGGTCCTTGTCGTCGCCGTAGTCGGTCGAGCGAAGCCAGGTGGCGCCGTCCTTCTCGTACAGGACGCCGAGCTCGCGCAGCCGGCTCACCGCCCGGTCGACCGCGCCGGAGCTGTGCAGGTCGTTCTCGTGGAAGTAGACGTCGAAGTGCACCCCGAAGTCGGCCAGGGAGGCCTTGATCTGGGTGAACATCAGGTCGACGCCCACCGCCCGGAAGCACTCGCGCATCTGCGGTTCGGGCAGCTCCAGGATGCCCGGCTCGCGCGCCTGCACCTCGCGGGCGATGTCCTGGATGTAGGCGCCTGCGTAGCCGTCGTCGGGCGTCGGTAGCCCGTGGGCGGCGGCGACCAGGGACGCGACGAAGCGGTCGATCTGCGCTCCGTGGTCGTTAAAGTAGTACTCGCGGGCGACGACGGCGCCGGACGCCTGAAGGATCCGGGCGAGCGAGTCCCCCACCGCCGCCCAGCGGACGCCGCCGAGGTGGATCGGGCCAGTGGGGTTGGCCGACACGAACTCGAGGTTGACCCGGTGCCCGGCCTGGGAGTCGTTCTCGCCGAAGGCTGTTCCCGCTTCGACGATGGTACGGGCGAGCTCGCCGGCAGAGGCCGGGTCGAGCGTGATGTTGAGGAACCCCGCTCCGGCGACGTCGACGGCCTTGATGCCGGGCACGGCGGCCAGTCCGGTGGCGAGCCGGTCCGCGAGCCGGCGCGGCGGCATACCGGCGCCTTTGGCGAGGGTCAGCGCCAGGTTGGTCGACCAGTCACCGTGGTCTTTGCTCCTCGGCCGCTCGACGCGGATCTGGTCGGGCACCGCCACAGCCAGCTCCCCGGCCGCCACGGCGCGTGCGAGCACGTCGCGGAGGGCCTGCTGGAGCTGCTCGGGGGTCACCCGGCCAAGTTTACGGGTGCGACGACGGGCGGGGCGCCCCCCTTAGACGCCCGCGCCGGGGCTCAGACCCGCCCTCCCACGGCGAGGATGCCGATCAGCGCGAGCAGGTCGTCCGGCTCGAAGGGCTTGCTCACGAAACCGTCGACCGCGGCCTGCTCGGCCTGCGCGCGGTGGTGGGTCTGCACCGAGGCGGTGACCATGACGATCGGGATGTGCGCCAGTCGCGGGTCGGCGCGGATCATCGACACCGTCCACCAACCGTCCCGGCGGGGCATGAGCGCGTCGACCGTGATCACGTTGGGCAGCGGCTGCGAGCAGTCGGCGAGGATGTCAAGAGCCTCCTCGCCGTCCCGGGCCTCGACGACCTCATAGCCCTCGAGCTCGAGGTTGAGCCGGATCAGCTGACGGATCTGGTCGGCGTCGTCGCAGACGAGGATCCGGCCGCTGCCGCTCTCGGAGACCGAGGCGGTGGTCGGACGCGCCGACGCCGCCCACTCCATATGGGCAACACTAGGCTGCTAACCTGCCTTCCGCGTGAGAATCGGCTTCGTCCACAGGGCGCGTCGCGCAGCCCTGGCTGGTTGGAAGCCCCCGTAGCTCAGGGGATAGAGCACCGCCCTCCGGAGGCGGTGGCGCAGGTTCGAATCCTGCCGGGGGCGCTCTGGGTCAACAGGGCGATCCGCTCGGCGACGCGTCGTGAGCACCCGCTCATGACGGTCGCGGGCGTGTGGACTGCGCCCGCGCTACTGCTGCGTGGCGTCGGTGACCTCGCCGACGAGCTCCTCCAGGACGTCCTCGAGGAACACGACCCCGAGCACCCCCTCGGACTGGTGGACCACCCGCGCCAGGTGCGCTCCCGTCCGCTGCATGGTCGAGAGGACGTCCTCCACCTCGTCGGCGGCGTCGACGGTGGCCAGGCGCCGGATCCGCTTCACGGGCACCGGCCGGCGGTAGGCGTCGTCGTCGGCGTACAGGATGTCCTTGAGGTGGACGTAGCCACCCAGCTCGCCCGACGCGTCGGTGACGACGAACCGCGAGAAGCCGTGCTCGACCACGGCCCGTTCGACGTCCTCCGGTGTGGCGCCCAGCGGGAGGGTCACGAGCTCCGAGACGGGCACGGCCACGTCACCCGCGACCCGGTCGCTGAACTCCAGGGCGCCGCTGACCAGGCCGTGCTGGTCCCGCTCGAGCAGGCCCTCGCGGTGGCTCTCGGTGACGATGAGCTGGACCTCCTCGACCGTGAAGGTCGAGGAGATCTCGTCCTTGGGTTCCACCCCGAGCGCCCGCACGAAGGCCTTGGCCACGTGCTCCATGACGTCGATCACCGGTCCGAGCCCCCGGGTGAGGTAGAGCAGCGGTGGGGCCAGCAGCAGGGCGGCCGTGTCCGGACCGGCTATGGCCAGGTTCTTGGGCACCATCTCGCCGACCACGACGTGCAGGTAGGCGACGACGAGCAGCGCCAGCACCAATGCCAGCGGGAGTCCCAACGAGTCCGGCAGGCCGGCCGAGTGAAGCAGCGGCGTGATCATGTCGTGCAGTGCCGCCTCGGCGACGGCTCCGAGGCCCAGGGAGCAGACCGTGATGCCGAGCTGGGCACAGGTCAGCAGCGAGGCGACCTGCTCCAGCGCCTGCAGCGACAGCTGGGCGCGCCGGCTGCCGGCCGCCGCCATCGGCTCCAGCTGCGAGCGCCGGGCCGCCATCACGCTGAACTCGGCGCCTACGAAGAAGGCGTTGCCAAGGAGCAGGACCAGGGACAGCCAGAGGGCCAGGGCGTGGCTCACGTGGGCACCGCCGACCGGTCGGCGGGTGTGCCGCGCACCGCCGAGGCGCCGGCCTCGGTCGGCTGGTCCTGCGTCGGGACGGGGATGAACCGCAGCCGCTCGACCCGCCGCCCGTCCATGGCCGTCACCCGCAGCAGCCAGCCGGGGACGGCCGCCTCGTCGCCGACGGACGGCACCCGACCCAGCTCGCTCATCACGAACCCGCCCGCGGTCTCGTACGCGGGACCCTCGGGGACCTCCGCACCCAGCCGGTCACGTACCTCGTCCGGCCGCCACAGTCCCGGGACCACCCAGGAGCCGTCGTCCATCGCCCGCCCTGTGGAGCGCGAGCGGTCGTGCTCGTCACTGACCTCGCCGACGATCTCCTCCACCACGTCCTCGAGGGTGACGACTCCGGAGGTGCCGCCGTACTCGTCCACGACGATGGCCATCTGCAGCCCGGACGCTCGCAGCCGGATCAGCAGCGGATCCAGGCGCAGCGTCTCCGGCACGAGCTGCGCGTCGACAACCAGCGCGGTCACCGGCACGTCGTCGCGCCGCTCGTGGGGCACCGCCATGGCCCGCTTCACGTGGACGATCCCCTCGATGTCGTCCCAGTCGCGGCCCAGCACCGGGAACCGGGAGTGACCGGTGCGGCGGGCCGTGCGGATCACGTCCGACACCGATGCGGTCCGCTCGACCGAGGTGCAGCGCGGTCGCGGTGTCATCACGTCTGCTGCGGTCTGCTCACCGAAACCCAGCGAGCGGGTCACCAGCCGGGCGGTCTTCTGGTCCAGCGTCCCGGCCTCGGCCGAGCGCCGCACCAGCGAGCTCAGCTCCTGCGGGGTCCGGGCGCCGGACAAGGCCTCCTGGGGCTCGATCCCGAACGCCCTGAGCACGGTGTTGGCCGAGCCGTTGAGGACGAGGATGAGCGGCTTGGTGATGAGCGAGAAGACGCGGACCGGCGCGGCCACGATCTTGGCAGTGCGCAGCGGAGCTGAGATGCCGAGGAACTGGGGAAGCAGCTCGCCCAGCACCATCGAGAACACCGTGGCCAGGACCAGGGCGACGGTGGCAGCCACCGGCTGAACCGCCCGTGTGGGCACCCCTACGGCAGCCACCGGCGTACGCAGCAGCTCACCTACCGAGGGCTCGGCCAGGTACCCCACGACCAGCGTGGTGATGGTGATGCCAACCTGTGCCCCGGACAGCTGGGTGGACAGCTGACGCAGCGAGCCGAGGACGGCCGTCGCCCGGGCGTCGCCTGCGTCTATGGCCTTCTGCACGGCGTGACTGTCCAGTGCCACCAGCGAGAACTCGGCCGCGACGAACACTGCGGTGCCCAGGGTCAAGGCGACTCCGGCCAGCACCAGCAGCCAGGGAGTCATAGTGCGCCAAGTGTAGGAGACGTGGTGGCGACACCCCGCCGGGCCGACCCCGCGAGATACCCTGGACGGAAACCCCGCAACCGGTGCCGGCACGGCGGCCACAGCCGTCGTCAGCCGCCACCGCCGACTGTCACGGAAGAGGCGCATTCGCCCGTGTCACCACAGCCTCCGGCTCACGACCCGCTCACCGACTTCGGTCCCAACGAGTGGCTCGTGGAGGAGCTGCACCAGCAGTACCTGAAGGACAAGAACTCCGTCGACCGGTCGTGGTGGGAGCTCTTCGCCGAGGACCAGGGGGGCGCGCCCTCTGACGAGCGGCCGTCCGGCGCCCCCGTGCCTGACCAGGGCAACCACGGCTCTCCGGTCCGCAACGGGGCCAACGGCGCCGCCGCACCTGCGGCGGCCCAGCCCGCGCAGCCGGCCCAGCCCGCACCCGCGCAGCAGGCCCAGCCCGCGCAGCCCCCGCAACAGGCACAGCCGGCGCAGCCGGCCCAGCCGGCGCGACCCAAGCCCCGAGAGGCTCCCCGCCCCCGCTCCATGACGCCTCCCGCGCAGGACCAGGTCACGCCGCTTCGCGGGCCCGCGGCCCGGGTGGTCACCAACATGGAGGCGAGCCTGGCCGTACCGACCGCCACGAGCGTCCGCGCCGTGCCGGCCAAGCTGCTGATCGACAACCGCGTGGTCATCAACAACCACCTCGCCCGGTCCCGGGGAGGCAAGGTCTCGTTCACCCACATCATCGGCTTCGCACTGGTCAAGGCGCTGGGCCTCGTGCCGGCGATGAACGCCGGCTATGCCGAGCGCGACGGCAAGCCCACGCTGGTCACGCCGGCCCACGTGAACCTCGGCCTGGCGATCGACATCAGCAAGCCCGACGGCAGCCGGCAGCTGCTCGTACCCAGCATCAAGTCGTGCGAGTCGATGGACTTCGCCCACTTCTGGACCGCGTATGAGGACGTGGTCCGCGGGGCGCGCGCGCAGAAGCTGACGGTCGACGACTTCGCCGGCACCACCGTGAGCCTGACCAACCCCGGCACCATCGGCACCAACCACTCCGTGCCGCGGCTGATGTCCGGCCAGGGCACCATCGTCGGAGTCGGCGCGCTGGAGTACCCCGCCGAGTGGCAGGGCGCCAGCCAGGAGACGATCAACCGCAACGCCGTCAGCAAGATCATCACGCTCACCTCCACCTACGACCACCGGATCATCCAGGGCGCCCAGTCCGGGGAGTTCCTTCGGGTGCTGAGCGACCTGCTGCTCGGGCGCCAGAGCTTCTACGACGAGATCTTCGAGAGCCTGCGCATCCCCTACGAGCCGGTGCGCTGGGTGCAGGACATCACCGCCACCCTCGACGAGGACGTCAACAAGACAGCACGGGTGCAGGAGCTGATCCACGCCTACCGGGTCCGCGGTCACCTGATGGCCGACACCGACCCGCTGGAGTACCGCCAGCGACACCATCCCGACCTGGACGTCACCACGCACGGCCTGACCATGTGGGACCTCGAGCGCGACTTCGCGACAGGCGGCTTCGGCGGCCAGCCGATGCTCAAGCTGCGCCGCATCCTCGGCATCCTGCGCGACTCCTACTGCCGGACCGTCGGCATCGAGTACATGCACATCCAGGACCCCGACCAGCGCACCTGGATCCAGGCCAAGGTCGAGGTGCCCTTCTCCAAGACCTCCGCCGAGGAGCAGCTGCGGATCCTGCGGCGGCTCAACGCGGCCGAGGCGTTCGAGACGTTCCTGCAGACCAAGTACGTGGGGCAGAAGCGCTTCTCGCTCGAGGGCGGGGAGTCCGTCATCGCGCTGCTCGACCGGATCCTCTGCAGGGCGGCCGGGGACCGGATGGACGAGGTCTGCATCGGTATGCCGCACCGTGGCCGGCTCAACGTCCTGGCGAACATCGCGGGAAAGTCCTACGGACAGATCTTCCGGGAGTTCGAGGGCGCCCAAGACCCCAAGTCGGTGCAGGGCTCCGGCGACGTGAAGTACCACCTCGGCACCGAGGGCAGCTTCGTCACCGAGGACGGCGCCCGTACCCGCGTCTACCTCGCCGCCAACCCCTCCCACCTCGAGGCTGTCGACCCGGTGCTGGAGGGGATCGCCCGAGCCAAGCAGGACCGCCTCGACCTGGGCGGCGACGCGTTCACCGTCCTGCCGGTCCTGCTGCACGGCGACGCGGCGTTCGCCGGCCAGGGGGTGGTGGCCGAGACGCTGAACCTGTCCCAGCTGCGCGGCTACCGCACCGGAGGCACGATCCACGTGGTCATCAACAACCAGGTCGGCTTCACCACGGCGCCGTCGTCGTCGCGCTCCTCCTTCTACTCCACCGATGTCGCGAGGATGATCCAGGCCCCGATCTTCCACGTCAACGGCGACGACCCGGAGGCCTGCGTCCGGGTCGCCGAGCTCGCCTACGAGTTCCGGCAGGCGTTCAACAAGGACGTCGTCATCGACATGGTCTGCTACCGGCGTCGCGGGCACAACGAGGGCGACGACCCCTCGATGACCCAGCCGCTGATGTATGCCCTCATCGAGGCCAAGCGCTCGGTGCGCAAGCTCTACACCGAGTCGCTCATCGGCCGAGGGGACATCAGCACCGAGGAGGCAGCGGCCGCCCTGCGCGACTACCAGCAACAGCTGGAGCGGGTCTTCGTCGAGACCCGCGAGGCGCGGCAGCCGGCGCAAGAGGGCGGCGACGGCTCTGGCGACCCCGGATCCGGGAGGGATGCCGCCGCTCGCCTCGAGGACGGTGACAGCCACGCCGGGCTCGAGCGTCCCGCCGCCCAGCGGGCCGACCGCGCCGCGCCGGCCACCGAGCCGGAGCAGACGGCGGTCGCCGCAGAGACGCTCCAGGCCGTGGGTGACGCGTTCGTCAGCCCCCCACCGGGATTCACCGTCCACCCCAAGCTGCACCAGCTGATGGAGCGGCGCGCAGAGATGGTGCGCAGCGGCGGCATCGACTGGGCGATGGGTGAGCTGCTCGCGTTCGGCGCGCTGCTCAAGGAGGGCGTGCCGGTGCGGCTGGCCGGCCAGGACTCTCGGCGGGGCACGTTCGTCCAGCGCCACGCCGTGCTCATCGACAAGGTCACCGCCGAGGAGTGGACGCCGCTGCTCTACCTCGGCAAGAGCGATGGGCGTGGACAGGCGAAGTTCTGGATCTACGACTCCCTGCTGTCGGAGTTCGCGGCGCTGGGCTTCGAGTACGGCTACTCGGTCGAGCGGCCGGACGCCCTGGTCCTCTGGGAGGCGCAGTTCGGCGACTTCGTCAACGGCGCGCAGACCATCGTCGATGAGTTCATCTCGACCTCGGAGCAGAAGTGGGGTCAGCACTCCTCGGTCGTGCTGCTGCTGCCACACGGCTACGAGGGCCAGGGTCCGGACCACTCCTCCGCGCGCATCGAGCGCTTCCTGCAGATGTGCGCCCAGGACAACATGACGGTCGCCTACCCCTCGACGCCTGCGTCCTACTTCCACCTCCTGCGCCGGCAGGCGTACGCGCGCCCCCGCCGGCCGCTGGTCGTCTTCACCCCCAAGTCGATGCTGCGGATGAAGGCGGCCGCGAGCCCCGTGGAGGCCTTCACCTCCGGCCGGTTCGAGAGGGTCCTCCCCGACCCCGCTGCACCGGCGCCGTCGGCGGTCAGCAGGGTGCTGCTCTGCACCGGCAAGGTGTTCTACGACCTGGAGGCCGAGCGGACCGCCCGCTCGGACCAGGTCACCGCGATCGTGCGCGTGGAGCAGCTGGCGCCCCTGCCCGGGGCGGAGATCGCGGCTGCGGTCGCCACCTACCCCGAGGCGGAGATCGTCTGGGTGCAGGACGAGCCGGTCAACCAGGGAGCGTGGCCGTTCATGGCGCTGAACCTGCCGGACGCGCTGGCGGCAGCCGGCGAGAGCAGGCCGCTCCGGGTGGTCTCCCGCCCTGCCTCGGCGTCACCGGCGTCCGGGTCGACCAGGAAGCACGCCGCCCAGGAGAGCGAGCTTGTCGCCAGGGCATTCGACCGCTGAGCATTCGACCGCTGAGCATTCGACCGCTGAGCATCGCCGACGCCCGCCCGCACCGACTCGCTATCGTTCCGCCATGTACTTCACCGACCGCGGCATCGAGGAGCTCGCGGACCGGCGCGGCGAGGAGCGGGTCTCGCTGGCCTGGCTGGCCGGCCAGCTCCGCGCCTTCGTCGACGAGCACCCCGAGTTCGAGACGCCGGTCGAGCGCCTGGCGACCTGGCTGGCCCGACTGGACGAGAGCGGCGACGCGGATGACATCGATGACGACTGACGGCCGACCGACGACGGAGTGCACCTCGTGAGCGTGACGGACCACTCGGCCGGCGCGCCCGCCGCGGGCCCCCCGGAAGGTGGGTCGCCGCACTTCAACCCCAGCCCGTCGGCCCAGATGGCCGACGCCGGCGAGGGCCCGAGGGACATCGGGCTGGTGTTCATCGGGGACTCCTACGTCGCCGGCTACGGCGATCCCAAGGGAATCGGGTGGGTGCCCCGCGTCGTCGGCCGCACGCCACGCGCGGAGGCCGACGTCAGCGCCTACAACCTCGGCATCCGCGGGGACTCCTCCGGCGACGTGCTCGCTCGCTGGCGCGCGGAGTGCCCGGCGCGGTGGAAGGACCGCGCCGAGCGCCGACTGGTCATCGGCGTCGGCGCCAACGACGTGGCCCAGGGTATGTCGACCGCCCGCTCGCGTCTCAACCTCGCCAACGTGCTGGACGACGCGGCCGCGACCGGTATCTCGACCTTCGTGGTCGGTCCGCCGCCGGTGCTCGACGACGCGACCAACTCCAGGCTCGAGGTCGTGGTCGAGGCCCAGGCAGACGTCTGCAACCGCCGGCGGGTGCCGTATGTGGACTGCTTCGTGCCGCTGCTCGGGCACGAGCAGTGGTCCAGCGACCTCGCCGCCTCGCCCGACGGGACCCACCCGGGGCAGGCGGGATACGGGCTGCTGGCATGGCTGGTGCTGCACGGCGGCTGGGGCAGCTGGCTGCGTCTGACCGACCTCTGAGCTGCTACCGGTCCACCCGCACCGGTCGGGTCAGCCGCCGCCGGGGGGGACGCACGAGCTCCCGCGGACCGGTCGGTCCGCGGGAGCTCGTCGGTTGTGCAGGTGCGGCTGTGCAGGTGCGGCTGTGCGGCTGCGGCGGTCGAGCTCAGCTGCCCTCGCCCGGGAGCGAGTCGGCCTTGACCGCGCCGCGGGCTCCCATCGGCTGAGCCTGGCCCTTGGTCGTGTCCGCCTCGGTCTGCTGCTCGGCCTCCGCGTTGATCTCGGCTCCCAACAGCACCGCGTACATGCTGATCCAGAGCCACATCAGCAGGACCACCACACTGGCAAGCGCGCCGTAGGTCTTGGCGTAGGAGCCGAAGTGCGAGACGTAGAGCGAGAAGCCGATCGAGGCCAGCAGCCACAGCACCGTCGCCACGACCGCCCCGGTCGAGACCCACCGCATCTTGGGTGCGTCACGACTCGGTGCGACCCGGTAGAGGATGGCCAGCGCGACCGCTATCGCCACCACCAGGATCACGAACCGCAGGATGGTCAGCAGGATGCGCAGCGGCCCGGAGCTGACCAGGTGCGACAGCAGCGGCGGGGCCACCGCGATCAGCGCGATCACGACCACCATGAACACGATCGCCCCGACGGTCATCGCGAGCGCGATGGCCTTGCGCTTGACGAAGCCGCGCTTCTCCTCCTCGTCGTATGCGGTGTTCACCGCTGTGATCAGGTTGCCCACGCCACCCGAGGCGCTCCACAGCGCCAGGAGGACGGAGACGACCAGACCGATGCTCAGCGAGCTGGACTTGCTGCTCGCCATCGACGTCAGGGATGACGTGATCAGCTTGGTGGCGTCGGCCGGGAGGGCGCTGGTGAACTGCGCGACCTGCGCGCTGATCGTCGCGGGGTCGGCGATCAGCCCGTAGAGCAGGACCAGCGCTATCATCGCGGGGAACAGCGACATGAAGGCGTAGAACGCCACCCCGGCCCCGAGCAGCGAGACCTGGTCGGCCCCCGCTTCCTTCCAGGCCCGGCGCGTGATCTGCATCCAGCCACGCGCCGGGACCTGGGAGGGCTTGTCGGCGTCCTTACCCGGCACGTCCTGGGCGGACGGCCTCTTCGACGTGTCGGTCGTCATCTGGCTCAGAACGTCGAGGAGGAACCCTGGACCGAGGACTTGGCGTCCTGAGTCTGAGTCCTCACGTCTTCCGCGGCGCCTTGGGCCTGGCCCTTCACGTCCTGCGCGGCCGAGGCGCTCTCGTCCTTGACGGCGGCCACCGCTTCGGTCGCCGACTCCTTCAGCGACTGTGCCGCCTCCTGAGCAGGCTCCTTGAGGTTGCCGGCCACGTCCTTGGCAAGGTCCTTGGCGACCTCTTTGGCCGAGCCCCCAAGCGGCACGGCCCTGTCCTTCAGCGCCACCGCAGCCTGCTGCTCCCTCTTCGAGGTGGGGATCAGGCCGGCGGCCAGCAGACCCACACCAAAGGCGACGAGACCGGCGGCGAGCGGGTTGCCCTGCGCCTTGGTCACGACCGCGCCGGGAGCACCCGACACCGTGTCGGACAGCGAGCCGCCCACGCCGGAGACCTTGTCGGACAGCGAGCCGCCCACGCCGGATACCTTGTCGGACAGTGAGCCGCCCACGCCAGAGACCTTGTCGGAGACCGAGCCGCCCACGCCCGAGAGCGTGTCGCCCATGGACCCGCCGGTACCGGTGTCGGACGAGCCGCCGGTGAGGCCGTGTGCCTTGTCCGAGACGGTGCCACCGACGGAGGAGACCTTGTCGCTGACCGTTGACGCCGCATCGGAGGCGGTGCCCATGATCTTGTCCCGCACGTCGAAGACGCTGGACTTGACCTTGTCGACCTGGCGGCGAGCCTGGGTCTTGGGGTTGATCTCCTCAGCGAGGGCGTTGACGTCGCTGCTGAGGTTCTCGCGGGTCCGCTCGATCTCGGCGCGGATCTCGTCTGGGTCGTTGCTCATCGGTTGTTCTCCTCGTTGCCCTTCAGGGCGTCTGGGATCTTCTTCACGGTGTCGGTCGTCTGCGGCAGACCCTTGATCTTGTCCATGTTCTTCTTGCCCAGCATGGCCAGCACGCCGGCCACGATGGCCCAGAGCACGGCCACTACCACAGCCGACAGGCCGTGGCCGATGGCGCTGCCAAGGCCCCACCAGAGGGCGATGGACAGGAAGAGCAGGACGAAGTGCCCGGCGACTGCGGCGCCGCCGAGCATCCCCACGCCCTTGCCGGCACGCTGAGCCGAGACCCGGGCCTCGGCCTTGGCCAGCTCGAGCTCCTGGCGCATCAGGTCGGAGATGTCACGGGTGACGTCGGCGAGCAGCACGCCGACGGACGGCGCCTGCGTGGTGTTGTCCGGAGGAGTGGCTGCGGTCGTCATCGGATACCGCCGTCTTCGTAGGGCAGCGGGTCCGCGCTGGTGGCGTAGCTGCCGGTGGCGTAGCTGCCGCTCTCGAAGCCGGCGTCCACCGAACCCACGGAACCGAACGACTCGGCCCCGACGGAGCCGGCGCCGACTGACCCGAGGTCCTGGCGGCTGGAGTAACCGGCGTCGGTGCCCGTGTAGCTCAGGTCGCTCGAGGGGGTGGACCCGGCGGAAGCCTCGTCCCTGATGCCGCGCGCGAGCCGCCCGGCCAGCAGGCCCGCGCTCGCCGCGATGGAGAGGAACAGCCCCGGGCGACGGCGGGCGAACGAGCTGAGCTCGCTGACCAGATCGGCGGGCTCGTGCGACTCGACGTAGGAGGCCAGGCTGTCCGTGCGCCGGCTGGCCTGGCGGGCCAGGTCGGCGGCAATACCGGACTTTCCAGAGCCGGCCATGGACTGCAGATCGCCCGACAGCGAGCGGATGCCGCCGACAAGGCGCTCCTGCTGGGACGCGATCTGCGAGCTCAGCTCGCCGCGAACCTGGGTGACCAGCGTCCGGGCGTGCTGACCAGCCTCGGCCGCCACCGTGCCGGCCTGTTCCTTGGCGACCGAGGCGACGTGGCTGCCGGCCTCGACGGCGCTGTCCTTGACGTCAGCGGCCTTGCCGACGGCGGTGTCCTTGACGTCGGCGGCCTTGTCCTTGGCGCCGGCCGCTGCGTCCTTGACCTTCTGAGTGGCTGAGCCGCTCTCGGCGCTCGAGGAACCAGTGGTCGTGCCGGAGGCGCCGTAGGCGGGCGTCGCGTAGACGTCAGTGGTCGATGAGGGCTCACCGAACAACGGCTCCTCGGATGAAGGTGTGCCGTAGTCGGAGTTTCCGGGGGGCAGTGTCATAGCTTTCCGATCCTGTTCAGGGGGTGTTGTGCCGTTATGGCGCGTCGCGCTGTGCTGTGATCGGCACTCATTGTGCACGGTCAGGGCTGTTACCCGTATACCCGCGTATGGGTGCCGCAAACACGCGCGCACGCTCCATCGCCTGTGGCGATGGAGCGGTGCGCGCAGGTGAGCCGCAGTTTAGCCTCAGCGGCGGTTGTCGTCGCGTTAGCCTCAGCGGCGGTTGTCGTCGCGTTAGCCTCAGCGGCGGTTGTCCTCGCGCAGCGTACCCGCCGTGTCCTCGTCGACGTCGATGCGCTCCTTGCGGACCTCGGTGCTGACCGCCTGCTGCTCGGTGACCGTCTCGGTGCCGACGCGGATCTGCTCGACCGGAACAGTCTCCTTGGCGACCACGGCACGCTCGGCGTGCAGGGTGACCTCGTGCTCCGTCTCGCCGATGCCGGTGCTCAGGTCGCCGGGCACCGCGGTGGCGTCGGTGATCGGGGTCCGCTCGACGCGGACCTCCTCGTGGCTGACGGGCACCGTCTGGGTGACGTTCTCGGTGACGACGTACTTGCGGATGCGGACACGGCCAGCCTCGACGTTCTCCGTGCCGACGCGCGCCTGCTCCTCCGAGCGGGTGATCGTCTCGCCGGTGCCCGTGCCGGTGCCGGTGCCTGTACCGACAGCGCCGGCGCTCAGGTCACGCCCGGTACTGACGTCGTCACGGCCCTGCGAGAGGTCCGAGCCGGCCTGGTAGCTCTGCGGCTCGCTGCCGGCGTAGGAGGAGTAGTAGTCGTAGAGCGCGTTCTGCTCCTGCTCACCGGTGTGACCGTCGTCGTCAATGCTCGGGGCGCCCTTGACGACTTCCTTGCTCACGGTGAGCACGAGGGTGTCGCCGTCGAGCCGCGAGCCGGACAGGGGCGCGAAGCTCTCCTTGGTGCCGAAGAGCCCGGTCGAGACGGTGACCCACTCGGGCTCGCTGGTCGTGTCGTTGACGTAGACCTGCTTGACGGCGCCGATCTTGTCGCCGTCGGGTCCGACGGCGGTGGTGCCCTGAAGCTGGGTGGGGTCGTAAGGGGGGGTCATGGATGTGCCTCCGGGGTGCTGGGAAGGGGTTCGGGCTCGCTGACGCCGCAGTTCATGACCGCCGACCGGTGAGCCTTACGCCGTACCTTACGCCGTAGGTTTGGAAACGCAAGTCAGGGCCGCACCCGGGGTGCAGTGGTGCCAACGCTTCCGCCCTGCCCGATGAAGATGCCGATCCGGTCGAGCATCCCGTCGAGCGCGGCAGTGAACTCGCGCTCGAAGGTGTCCTCGGAGAGTCCTGCCGCGAGCTCGTGCACGGTGGGGTAGCGGGCGGGATCCACCTTCCCCAGCGGGTCGATGAGGTGTGCCGGGTCGCCGGAGGCCTGCGCCTCGCTCAAGGCGTGGCGTTCGTCGACCGAGCGGGTGGGGCTCAGCGCCCCGGGCACCGGGGTGGAGGAGTCCACGAGGTCGCTGCCCGGCTCGGTCGAGGCGTCGCCCGGGTGCTCCACCGACGGCGCCTCGCCGGTGCCGTCACTGGCTCCGGCCGTGAACGACCCGTCCCCCGGGAGGGGATCCTGGATGCTGATGGCGCTCGTCTCGAGCAGCAGGTAGCCCAGCAGGAAGCTGTTGAACGTCCGGTAGGCGAAGAGCACCTGCTCGTCGGTGAACCCCCGCGTGCGCAAGCCGGCCAGAAAGGCCTCGATCCAGCGCAGCGAGCGCAGCGGGGGGTTGACCCACGGAGCCTGACTGGGGCGGGTGGCCACTAGGGGGAAGGCGTGCGGGTGGTGGATGGCGTAGCGACGGACCCCGCGCGCCATACCGGCCATGTAGGGCCGCCACCCCTCGCTCGGACCGGCCTGCACCTCGGGGTCGTCGCCCAGCTCGTCGACCACCCGCTCGACCACCAGGTCGAAGAGCTCGTCCCGGTTGGCGACGTAGGAGTAGAGCGACATCGGCTCCACGCCCAGGGCGGCGGCCAGGCCCCGCATCGACGCTGCGGCCATACCCTGCTCGTCGATGAGGCGCAGGGTGGCGGTGACGATGCCGTCGAGGGACAGGCGGCGCCGGCGCGAGCGGCCACGCACCATCTGAGCAGTCCCCTCCGAGCCTGACATCGATCTCCTTCCCTCAGAACTCCTTTTTACACCCCGGTGGTTCTACAAGCGGTGTCGTTCACGCTGGCACCACGCGGAGCAGGCTTGCCCCAGACCGAGACGCGTTATATCGTGACTGGACAGACGCGATATAGCGCGTCCTTTCGGAGGAGGAGCGGTGATGGCACAGGACTGGATGGTGGACGGCCCGAGGGTGATCGACGTAGGCGCCGAGCACGAGCAGGTGGCGATCCTCAAGGTCACGCTCGTGGGGGGGCGGGTGGACGTGGTCACCCATGACGACTCCCCCACCGCGCGACTGGAGATCCAGGACGTCCAGGGCCCGCCGCTGCTGACCCGATGGGACGGCACGACCCTCAAGGTGAGCCACCTGGACGACGGGGGCGACGACCTGGTCGAGAGGCTGAAGTCCCGCTTCCAGAAGGGTATGGGGCGGATGAGCGCCCGGGTCAGCGTCTCCGTGCCGGCCACCACCGTGGTCAACATCACATCGGTCAGCGCCGACGCGCTGGTGAACGGCGCCCACAACGACGTCAAGGTCGGGACCGTGTCCGGCTCGATCACGCTCGACGACATCCAGGGCGTGGTGCGGGCCTCGACGGTGAGCGGTGACGTCGAGGGCCACCAGCTGCACGGCCAGCTCAAGGCCAACACGGTCTCGGGCGGCCTCACCGTCCAGGCCAGCACGCTGGAGACGATCAAGCTGAACACGGTCAGCGGGGACATCACCCTCGACCTGCTCAACCACACGGTCGACGTGAAGTCGACGTCGGTCTCAGGCGACGTCACGGTGCGCGTGCCTCCCGGAGGCGGCTATGCAGTGACGGCCCGGACCGGCTCGGGGCACGTCGTCATCGACGGGGTGGCCATGGGCGCCTCAGCGGGCGGCAGCCGGGTCGGCACGCGCGCCGAGGGCGACGAGGCGCTCACCATCGTCGCCAACTCCGTCTCGGGCAACGTGGTGGTGCTGCGCAACCGGCCGACCGACGAGGTGGTGGCCGACGGCATACAGGACGAGCCGGTCGAGGAGGCCCCGCGCGCCGAGGGCTCCGCGTGAGCCCCGTGTTCGCGCACGGCCAGCTGCGGCTCTACCTGCTCGCGCTGCTGGCTGAGGGGCCCCGCCACGGCTACGAGGTGATCCGGGACCTCGAGGACAGGTTCGGCGGGCTCTACTCCCCGAGCGCCGGCACCGTCTACCCGAGGCTGGCCAAGCTCGAGGAGGAGGGGCTGGTGCAGCGGGTCGACGAGGGCCGGAAGGCGACGTACCGGATCACCGACGCGGGGCGCGCTGAGGTGGCGGCCCGCCGGCTCGACGTGGCCGACCTGCAGCAGGACCTGGACCACTCGGTCCGTGAGCTCGCCCAGCAGGTGCGCCAGCGGGTGCACGGCAGCGCCAGCGACCTGCGGGCCGAGCTGGCGGCGGCGGCCAAGGAGGCACGGGCCGGCGCCACGCCGGCTGGGACGGCGTACGAGGCGCAGTGGCCGCGCGGACACGCCGGTGCCCGTGACGTGGAGGCGGCGGTCAACGCGTTCCGCCACGACGTCCGTGAGGCGGTGCGCCGGGTGCAGACCGACGGGCAGACCCGTCAGGAGGTGCTGGACATCCTGGCTGACGCCGCTCGGCGGATCCGCGAGGTTGTCTCCCGCTCGTAGGACTGCCCGACTCGTGCACCTGCTCAGGGGCTGCCGGGGTACGAGGCATTACTCGTTCGCGCTCCACACCGTTCCTTCCTAAGATCTTCCGTTTGCATCGATTGGATAGTCTCTGACTATGACAGGGTGCGACCTCGCGTGCTACCGCGAGGGTACGGAGTGACGGTGCGCCTTCAGCGTGTGATGGTTCTCGCCCGAGGGCGGTCTGAGCGCGCGCTGACCTCGCCCCGGCAGACCGGAGCCGGCGCATGAGCTCCGGGGCCCGCCGCCCCGCGGCCGACCTCAGCCAGCGGCTGGCCGCAGCCTGGTCCAGCCCGTCCTGGGTCACCGAGCTGCCGCTGCACCTGCTGTCCGCGTTCGACGGATGCCTGCCCGCCGACGGCGCGGCGCTGCTGTTCGCAGAGGACACCAAGCGGCTGTCGCTGCAGGCCGTGTGCGCCAGCGCGGGCCTGGCCCTGCGCATGGAGGACCTCCAGCTCGTGCTCGGCGAGTGTCCAGCGACGCGGGCCTTCCACGACGGGCGCCCGGTCGTGGTGCCCGAGCTCGGTGGCCACGACGACCGGTGGCCGGCGTTCAGCGCAGGCGTGGTGGGCGCCGACCGGCACTGCGCGATGTTCGCGTTCCCCCTGGACGTCGGCAAGCTGCGTGTCGGCGTGCTCGACCTCTACCGCACGCGCTCCGGACCGGTCAGCGACGCCGATCTGGCGGCCGCGTCGCGGGCGAGCACCGCTCTGGCCGAGGGGCTGCTGGACGTCACGGTGGCCGTCGCGAGCAGGGCCACCGCCGCGCCCTGGTCCGACCGGCAAGGACCGGTCGTCCTGCTCAGCCAGGCCACGGGGATGGTCGCCGCGCAGCTGCGGGTGCCTGTGGAGGAGGCGGGCGTGCGCCTACGGGCTCACGCGTTCGCGCACAGCCGCCCCCTGGCCGACGTGGTCCGAGACATCCTGTGCCGGCGGCTCTCGCTGGAGCGCTGAGCCGGCCCCCTACGGGGTGAAGACGACCTTGCCGAACACCTCGCCCCTGGCCATGGCCTCGAACCCCTCGGCCGCACGGTCCAGCGGCAGCACGCGGTCGACCACGGGCCGGACACCCGAGGTCACCAGCAGCTGCACCAGCCGCTCCAGCTCGCCGCGGGTTCCCATGGTGGAGCCGACGACCCGCAGCTGGCGGAAGAAGATCTTGGTCAGCTCGGCCTTGGCGGGGGCGTCACCGGAGGTAGCACCCGAGATGACGATGGTCCCGCCGGGCTGCAGCGAGTTGACCGAGTGCGACCAGGTCGCCGCTCCGACCGTCTCCATCACGGCGTCCACCCGGGCCGGCAGCCGGGCCCCGGTCTCGAACACCTGCTCCGCGCCTAGTCCTAGCGCGCGCTCGCGCTTGCCGGCATCGCGGGTCGTCGCCCACATCCGGTAGCCCGCAGCCGCTCCGAGCTGCAGCAGCGCCGTCGCCACTCCCCCCGAGACGCCCTGCACCAGCACCGTCGCCCCAGGCTGCACACCGGCGTTGACGAAGAGCATCCGGTATGCCGTGAGGGCGGCGGTCGAGATGCAGCCGGCGACGTCCCAGTCGAGCTCCTTCGGCTTCGGCACCAGGTTTCGGGTCGGGACGAGCACCCGCTGGGCCAGCGTGCCGTCGTGCTTCTCCGACAGCAGGGTCCTGCCCGGGTCGAGCGTCTCGTCGCCGCTCCAGCCTTCGCTGGCGACGACCGAGTGGACGATGACTTCGTTGCCGTCCTCCTCGATGCCCGCACCGTCGCAGCCGAGCACCATCGGCAGCCGGTCGGCCGGCAGGCCCACGCCCATCAACGACCACAGGTCGTGCCGGTTCAGCCCGGCCGCCTTGACCGACACGACCGACCAGCCGGGGCGCGACTGCGGGTCCGGGCGCTCCCCTACTCGCAGCCCGGCGATCGGGTCGGACGCTGACTGGCTCTCGGCGAAGGATGCGAGCACCTCGACACCATAGGGTCAGTCGACCGCTCGCCCGTCCACGAGCACCTGCGCCGCTGCAGTCGGTAAGCCCACTCACGAGAACGCTGGCGCGCTCAAGCGCCTGGCTGACTCGTGAGCGAGGACGTGGACTACCTCGATCTTGACGACCTGATGGCGGCGGCCGACGTAGCACTCGGCCGCTCGGAGGCGCGCGACTGGGGGCTTGCTCGAGTCGGTTCTGGCTCGACCGAAGGCGTCGGTGTTTGGCGAGGACGCCTACCCGGATCTCAATGGAAAAGTCGCCCCGCTGCCGCACTCGCTGATCACCAGTCACGCCCTTGTGGACGGCAACAAGCGCTTGGGCCGGTTGCCGTTCTCCTGTTCTTCGGCATCAACAGCTACGACCTGACGGCGACCGAGACGAGCGGGTCGATCTGACCGTGGCCATCGCGGACGGGCGGCTCAGCGACGTCGAGAGGATCGCGGAGCACCTGGCTCCGTGGGTGACCCGGCAGTGACCACGTCGCGTCGCTGGTGCGGATGTGGCGGGAGTAGCCTTCGGGGCCTGTCACGCTCAAGATGAGACCACCATGTGTCCCGGCTGCGGCCAGGACCGCGCGTGACGAGCGGCTCTTGAGGAAGCCATCTCGGTGTCATCATGGCTGACAGCAGAGGTTCATCAGCGGGAAGGAATGCCATGACCAGTCGTGTCCCGACCAAGGCTCTTCTTGCGGTGGTCGCGACCGCCGTGCTGGCACTCAGCGCTTGCGGGTCGAACTCCCTGTCCACGGGAGGAGCCAGCAGCACCACGACTACCGGCGGGTCCGGTTCCTCCTCGTCCGGGTCGTCCTCGGCCCCGGCCTCGCCGGCGACCAAGGACGCCGGCCTCGCCGCCGCGCTCCCGGCCAAGATCAGGTCCGCGGGCACCATCGTGGTCGGCACCGACGCGACATACGCACCGAACGAGTTCCTGGGCAGCGACGGCAAGACCGTCCAGGGCATGGACGTGGACCTGTTCGACGCCATCGCCAAGGCGTTCGGGGTCAAGGCGGAGTACAAGCCGGCCAACTTTGACTCGATCATCCTCGGGGTCAAGAGCGGCAAGTACGACCTCGGCCTGTCCAGCTTCACGATCAACGCCGACCGGGAGAAGCAGGTCAACATGGTCAGCTACTTCAACGCTGGCACCCAGTGGGTCGTGGCCAAGGGCAACCCCAGGAAGGTCGACCCGGCCAACGCCTGCGGTCTGTCCATCGGCGTGCAGAAGGGCACCGTCCAGATCGACGACCTGACCGCCCGGAGCAAGAAGTGCACCCAGGCCGGCAAGAAGCCGATCACCCAGGTCGTGGAGCAGGCCCAGGACAAGGTCACCGCCGACGTGGTCAGCGGCAAGACCGCGGCCATGCTCGCCGACTCCCCGGTGGGCCTGTATGCCGTGAAGCAGACCGGGGGCAAGCTGCAGTCCGTAGGCGCCATCTACGACTCCGCGCCCTACGGCATCGTGGTGCCCAAGAACGAGACCGCCTTCGCCGCGGCCATCGCCAAGGCGCTGAAGTCGCTGAGCGCGTCCGGGGGGTACAAGGCGGCGCTGGCCAAGTGGGGCAACCAGTCCGGGGCCATCACCGACTTCGCGGTGAACCCCAAGCCGTGACCACCGCCACCGGGCCGGCGAGCACCGGGCCGGCGGGCACCGGGCCGGCGGGCACCGGGCCTGGTACCACCACTGGTGGACCGGCCGCGGCAGCCGACCGGCCGGGGCCGATCCGCGCCCGGCCGGTCCCCCACCCCTGGCGCGTCGTGGCGATTGCGGTCATCGCCGTCGTCATCGCGATGATCATCAGCTCGTTCGCGACGAACGAGCGCTGGGACTTCCCCCTGGCCGCCCAGATCATGGTCCAGCAGCCGGTGCTCGAAGGTCTCTACAAGGGGACCCTCATCGGCACCGTCGGCGCGATGGTCATCGGTGTCACGTTCGGCATCGTCATCGCCGTCATGCGCCTGTCCACCAACCCGGTGCTGCGCTACGTCTCCTTCACCTACACCTGGTTCTTCCGCGCGATCCCCCGCTACGTGCTGCTCGTCGTCATCGGCACCGGCGTGGGCTACCTCTACAACCGGTTCGACATCGGCGTGCCCTTCGGCCAGCAGCTCGCGCACGCGATCGGCCTGCGCTCCGACTTGACCTTGTGGCACCTCGACACCAACACGGTGACCAACGGCATCGTCGGCGGCATCATCGGCCTGGGACTGTCCGAGGCCGCCTACATGGCAGAGATCGCGCGCGCCGGCATCCTGTCCGTGGACCCGGGACAGACCGAGGCGGCACAGGCACTGGGTATGCCGGCCGGGCGCACCATGCGCCGCATCGTGCTGCCGCAGGCGATGCGGGTCATCGTGCCGCCCACCGGCAACGAAACCATCGCCATGGTCAAGGACACCTCGCTGCTCAACGCGATCCCCGTGATCACCGAGCTCTTCTACCAGACCGAGGCCATCGGGGCCCGGCGCTTCGCGATCATGCCGGCGCTGGTCGCCGCGACGGTCTGGTACCTCATCGTCTGCTCCATCCTGATGGTCGGCCAGTACTTCCTGGAGCGGTACTTCGGCCGCGGCTTCGGCTCGCGCGCGCCCCGGACCAGGCGCTTCGCCCGACCGGCCGGGGCAGGTGGCGCGTGATGGCGACGGCGGCCGCCCTGTCCGACCGCGGGTCCGCGGGGGCCGCTGGTCAGCCGCTGGTGCACGCCGTCAACGTGACCAAGTCCTTCCACCACACCCCGGTGCTCAAGGGGATCGACTTCGACGTGGCGGCGGGGCAGGTCGTCTGCCTGCTCGGGCCGTCGGGGTCGGGCAAGACGACGTTCCTGCGCTGCATCAACCAGCTCGAGTCCATTGACGGGGGCCGGATCTGGGTGGACGGCGAGCTGATGGGCTACTCCGAGACCGGCAAGGGGCTGCACCGGCTGACCGACCGCGCCATCGCAGCCCAGCGGCGCGAGATCGGCATGGTGTTCCAGCGGTTCAACCTCTTCCCGCACATGACCGCGCTGCAGAACATCACCGAGGCGCCCTGCCAGGTCAAGGGTGAGCGGAAGAGGGCGGCGCGGGAGTCCGCGCTCTCCCTGCTCGACCGCGTCGGCCTGGCGGACAAGGCGGCCGCCTACCCCGCGCAGCTGTCCGGCGGCCAGCAGCAGCGGGTCGCGATCGCCCGGGCGCTGGCGATGAACCCCAAGCTGATGCTCTTCGACGAGCCGACGTCCGCGCTGGACCCCGAGCTCATCGGCGAGGTGCTCGACGTGATGCGCGAGCTCGCCCGGGACGGGATGACGATGATCGTGGTCACGCACGAGATGAGCTTCGCCCGGGACGTGGCGGACCAGGTCGTCTTCATGGACGACGGCGTGGTAGTCGAGCAGGGCGCCCCCCGAGCCGTCATCAGCAACCCCCAGCACGAGCGCACCAGGACCTTCCTCAGCCGGATGCGGGCCGAGCAGCACGAGGCCCCGCTCTGAAGGGTGTCGCTCCGCGTCCTCGTCTGCGCCGGCCGTGGCGTCTGGGCCCGCCGTGGCGTCTGGGCCCGCCGTGGCGGGTCGGGGTCGTCCGGGTCCGGGGACGCTCGATGGAGCCGACCCTGCATCCCGGGGACCGCCTGCTGGTGCTGTATGGCGCGCGGCCACGGACCGGGCGGCTGCACGTCATACGGCTGCCGGACGGTCCGGACGGTCCCCGGCCGGTCGCCGTCAAGCGGGTCACCGGCCGCGACCCGGGAGGCGGCCCCGGCTGGTGGGTGGAGCGCGACAGCCCCTCGGAGGGGGTCGACTCCTGGCTGGTGGGGGGCATACCGGAGCAGGACGTGCTGGCTCGGGTGCTGCTCCGGCTGCCCCGTCGCTCCCGTCGCTCCCCCGGTGCTGCGGCCACGGAGGCGGAGTAGGTTGGGCCACGCACGGCCCACCCACCCCCCGAAGGGACCCAGATGTTCTCGCGTTTCCTCGCCGCGACGATCGACGTCAGCGCTCACTGCGACCTGCCCTGCGGCGTGTACGACCCCGCCCAGGCCCGCATCGAGGCCCAGTCGGTCAAGGCCATCATCGACAAGTACAACGCCTCTGACGACGAGGCCTTCAAGACCCGGGCGCTGCTGATCAAGGAGGAGCGGTCCGACCTGGTCAAGCACCACCTGTGGGTGCTGTGGACCGACTACTTCAAGCCGCCGCACTTCGCGAAGTACCCGCAGCTGAACGAGCTGTTCAACTCGGCCACCAAGCTCGCCGGTGGTGGAGGCGGCACGAAGTCGTCGACCGACGCCTCGGTCGCCGAGCAGCTGCTGGCCAAGATCGACGAGATCGCCATCATCTTCGCCGAGACCAAGGCAGCCGCCTGAGCTGACCGGCCGCCCCCCGGTGGCGTCGGCGTCGGCGTCGGCATCGGCCGTCGGCATCGGCATCTTCGCGCAGTCTGGAGGCACCTCGCGCAGGATCGGTCCTGCGCGAGGTGCCTCTGTTGTGCGCTAAGAGGCCGCGAAGAAATAAAATCTGGTCGCTATGGCGTGTCGCTGGGGAGCAGGGTGTAGTTCCAGTCGCCGTGGAAGTCGTGCCGGAGCAAGGGTAGTGCGGCGATGTCTTTGTCGCTGTAGCTGA